>JAESFN010000054.1_pt1 | contig 369635 bp, 342 predicted proteins | sample 9269411 | NCBI WGS metagenome assembly JAESFN01 (sample SAMN14505399, study PRJNA617100) | algae metagenome | isolation source: Iphinoe sp. HA4291-MV1 and co-occurring heterotrophs from trail next to... | place: USA: Maunawili Falls, Hawaii | collected 2009-07-25
CGCCGCCGCCACCGCCACCGCTGCTGCCGCCGCCGCCGTTGCTGCCGCCGCCACCGCCACCGCTGCTGCCGCCGCCGCCGTTGCCGCCGCCGCCGTTGCCGCCGCCGCCGCCACCGCCGCTGCCGCCACCACTGCCGCCGCCACCGCTGCCGCCGCCGTTGCCGCCGCCACCGCTGCTGCCGCCGCCACTGCCACCGCTGCTGCCGCCACCGCCGCTGCCGCCACCACTGCCGCTGCCACCGCTGCCGCCACCGCTGCCGCCGCTATTGTTGCTTGCGGAGTTGCCGCCTGCGCCATTGGATGAACCGTCAGCGCCGCCGCCAAAGCCATCACCTCCATTGCGGCCGTTGCCTCCCGACTCGCCGGTGCTGCTCGGCCCTCCCGAAGACAAGGCTCCTGTCGTCAGCGGCGGGCAGGCCCAGTATTGGTTGCCGCCCTGCTGAACCACGGTGCAGCCGGGGCCGGGTGCGCGCGTGCGCCTCCCGTTGGCGGCGACGACATTGTAGTATTGGACATTCCCGGCCGCGGCGCCCTGGGGGGCTGGGGTCGTGGCGCTGATCGACGCGGTGGCAAGCGGCGGGCAGGCCCACAGCAGGTCGCGTTCGGACTGCACGACGACGCAGTCCCGGCTCGGTGCCCGCGTCCTGCGGCCAGCCGGCGACACCGCGTTGTAGTACCGCACGCCGCCTGTATCCGCCGTGCTTGTGCCGGATCCGGCTGCGCTCGCGCGGAACGGATTGTCGCGTGCCGCCGAATTGCATTCCCACAGCCAATTGTTTCGGATGAGCTTGCGGTCGCAGCCGCTGCGGGGCTGCGGCGTCGGGCTGCCATCGACAGCGAAGCCTTCATGGTACTCAGGCCATGGGCTCGCCCCTTGGGCATAAGCAAAGGTCGACGTAGTCGCGAGAAGTCCCGCAATAAAGATCTTGCTGTGCAGGTACCGCATGACATGCCTCCCGCCCGGGCGGTCTAGCGGCCGCTCAGCGCAAAAAAGAGATGTATTCGGGATGGCTTGTTCTAGATGAACGTGACCAAGCCCGCACGTTGAGCAATAGCATGCGGTATTGGCTTGATTTTATTCTATTTGAGTGAAAGCTTTAGGTCGCTCGAACTAATCCGATGGGATTACTGCCGGGCGAGCCGCCGAAAGGAAGGCGAGAGATGATGACGTATTGGAAATGGGCGATGCCGGCCCTGGTCGCCTTGCTGCTCGCCCATCCGGCGCTCGCCCAGATCGGCACGCCGGGCAACGCGCCGCTGACCCCGGGCGGTCCAAGCCAAGGTCTGGGCCCGCCCTCGATCTTCGACAATCAGCCCGATATCAGGCTGCACGCGCCCGGCGCCGGCGGCATCCCCGGCGCTGGCCCGCCGGTCGATTATGGTGGCACGCCGCGGGGCGCACCGCGCTCGTCGAACCCGATCACCATGCCGCGCTACGGGGCGGCGAGCGATCCCTCGCTCCGGCGAGCCATTGTCGCCTATTGCAGGACCCCGCGCCGGGCCTGTGCCGCGCCGAGCCGCGCCCGGGCCGGCGCGGTCTGCTTCTGCCGCCTGCCGAGCGGGGGGCGGCAGCGCGGACGTGTCGCCCGCTAGCGCGCCAAAGGGCCTGACGACGGCGGCCTCTGTTCTAAGCTCCCGTCAGGGTTGTCTTGTCTGCTGGTTCCGCCATTCAATGGAAAGCGGCTGCATCGCCATGAAGGGGGCGCCTAGCGATTGTCGATATTGAGGGACGTTGCCGACGACATCTATGAGGCAGCCTTCGATCCCGAGAGATGGCCGCGCGTCATTGATCGGATCAGCCTGCATAGCGGCGCCGACTCCGGCGGGATGATGGTGTTCGACAACATCCAGCCGATCAGGAACCTCGCGACCGGGCGTACGGCCGACCTCCTGTCGAGGGTGTCGGAGGGCGGTCACTGGAAGCTGGATCGCCGTATCCCGTTCTTCTTCGCCAATCCGCTCAGCGGCTTCGTCGTCGCGGACGAGTATTTCTCGCCTGAGATCGTCCATGACGAGACCGCCATGCTGGGGCGGGCGCTGGGTTTCGATCAGCAGGCCGGCACGATCATCCCGATGCCGACGGGAGAGCTCGTCGTCTTCGTCCTCAACCGGTTGCGGGAGGCGGGGCGGTTCGATCCGGCCCTGACGGGAGAACTCAATCGCCTCCACCCTCATCTCGCACGCAGCGCCTATCTGGCGGCGCGCCTGAGAATGGAACGGGCGCACTCGACGGTGGTGGCGCTGCAGGCGCTCGGCGTGCCCGCGGCGGTGCTCTCTGGCAAGGGGAGGGTGCTGGCGAGCAATGCCCTGATAGAGAGCGTTTCGCAGACCCTGATCCCGCTCGCCTTTGGCGGCCTCGGCCTTGCCCGCCCGGCCGCCAACAAGCTGCTGCAGGAGGCGATTGCGGCGGCCCAGGGCGATCAGGAGACCGCTTCCCGCTCGATCCCGGTGCAGGCGGAGGACGGCCGCCCGGCGATGATCGTCCATGTCGTGCCCTTGCGGCGCTCGGCGAGCGACATCTTCTCCGGAGCCGCCATCCTGATCGCTGCGGTGACGGTGAGCGCGAGCCGTGTCGTTCCTTCGCTGCAGGTGTTGATGGGCCTGTTCGACCTGACACCCGCCGAGGTGAAGCTCGCGGCGGCGCTGGCCGGTGGGCTGTCGCTGCAGGCAGCTGCGGCCGTGAGTGGTATCCAGATGACCACGGCGCGCACCCATCTCGATCGCATCTTCCGCAAGACCGGGACGAGCCGGCAGGGCCAGCTCGTCGCCCTGCTGAAAGGCTCGCAGCTGCTTTGAGCATGGGGCGCGGCGCCCTCAGCCACGCTTCACCGCCCTGACTGTTCCGCCCTTGCCGCTGCCGCAATAAAAGCGGCCCCCGCCGGCCTCCATGCCCGAGACGAAAGCGCCCTCCGGCATGCGCATGGCGTCGAGCACCTCGCCGCTCTCGGGATCGATGCGACGGATCTCGCTCTCCTCATCCTCCCAGGTCGCATGCCAGAGCTCGCCATCGCTCCAGGTCACGCCGGTGACGAAGCGGTTGGATTGCAGCGTGCGCAGCACCTTGCCGGTCTGAGGATCGATCTGGTGGATCTGGCGCTCGCGGTAATGGCCGACCCAGAGCGTGCCTTCGGCCCAGGCGAGGCCGGAATCGGCGCCGCCGGCCGGTGCAGGAATCGTCGAGAGCACGCGCCCGCTTTCCGGATCGATCTTCTGGATGCGGTCCTCGGCGATCTGGTAGAGGTGCCTGCCGTCGAAGGCGGTGCCGGCATGGGCGGGAACGTTGAGGCTGCGGACCGTCTGTCCGCTCTCCGGATCGAGCGCGTTGAGCTTGTCGCCGGAGCCGAACCAGACGTTCCTGCCGTCATAGCTGACGCCGTGCACGGCCTCGACGCCGGGGAAGGGGCCGTATTCGCGAAGGATCGTGGCTGTCCTGGTCATGATGATCTCCTCTGTTCGGTTGGACCGTCACGAGGTCTAGCCATCCGGCAGCGGGGCCGGGAGTAACAAGGCTGTCGGGAAACCGGGCACCGGCGGCGTCAGCCAGCGCCGCGCCCGCGCCTGGCCGAAGGACTGGATCTTGCCGCTCGCGGCCAGCGTCTCCAGTGCGCGCTGCATATTGCGCTGGCTGGTGCCGAGGGCCAGGGCCAGCGCCGAGCTCGACCAGGCTTCGCCATCGGCGAGCAAGGCGAGCACGTCGGCATGCGCCTCCTCCAGCGGTTGCGCCAGCACCGCGACCTCGCGTGCCCGGTGCGGTTTCAGGGCAAAGCCGCGCTGCGTCGCGTTGATCTGCGCGATCCCGTGCAGTTCGGCGCGCAGCCGGCCGATCTCGACCCGCAGCCGGGCACGATGCGAGTCGTCCGCCTCCTTCGCCCGGAAAGCTCGTTTCAGCAGATCTTCGCGCGAGACGTCCGCCGGCCAGGCCTCGGCGAGGGCGCGGGCGAGGGCGAACAGCACGGGGCGGGTGGCGAGTGGCACGGCCGTGCCGGCCTCGCGCACGACATTGCGGCAGGCATCGACGACGAAGCTGCCCGAGGCGAGCAGCGCTGCGACCTCGCCCAGCAGCAGCGGGCGCTCCGTGCCGCGGAGGATCAATCGCGCCGCCGGGGCCTCCAGCGCGTGTGCCGCGGCCTCGACCTCGACCACCAATGCCGGGATGCGGGCGCGCCCGGCCGCTTCCGCCGCCCGCGCAAACGCCGCGCGCGCCGGCTCCGCCTGCAGCCGCCGTAGCGCGATGCCGCCGATGGCGAGCGCCCGCGCCGCCTCCAGCGCCGGCGGCAGCGGGCTCTCATCGAAGCCGGTGAGCGCGCGCTCGGCCTCGCCGAGCCGGCCGATCAAGAGCAGCCGGCGCACCTCGATCGTGCGGGCATGGGCGGCATTGAGACGGTCACCATGGGCTTCGAGCACGGCGCGCGCCGCATCGAGCGCGTTGGCCGGCCAGCCGAGATCGCGCGAGACCAGGGCGATCTCGGCCTCGGCGACGACGCAGCGGGCTCGCGCGACTGGCTCTCTCGGCCCGAAAGCCTGGCCGGCGCGCTTGAGCAGGACCTTGGCTCGGGCGAGGTCGCCGAGCTGCGCCATGGCGATGCCACGCAGCGCCAGCGCCGGCGCGTCCTCGCGCAATGCGACGCGATTGAGCGCTCCGAACGGGTCACCCGCCGCCAGGGCCCGTCCGGCCGCCGTGATCAGCGAGTCCATGCCGCCACTCGAAATCCCGCCAAACTTGTCACTCCCGCTCCAAACCGTTCGGGGCCTACCCCTGTTCCCGACGCCGCATCGCGAAACGGCAGGCGGCGAATGTCAACCGACGACAGGAGCAAGCATCATGACGGTTCATACCATCGGAACGCGTGAGGATTGGCTGAGAGCCCGGCTCGACCTGTTAGCGGCCGAGAAGGCACTGACGCGGCAGAGCGATACCGTGGCGCTGCAGCGCCAGGCTTTGCCCTGGGTTAAGGTCGACAAGGACTATCGCTTCGTCACCGAGGCGGGCGAGGTGGGTCTCGCCGATCTCTTCGCCGGGCGTTCGCAGCTCTTGGTCTACCATTTCATGTTCGGGCCGGATTTTTCCGCCGGCTGCCCGTCCTGCTCGCTGATCGCCGACGGCTTCAACGGCATCCATGTCCATCTCGCCAATCACGACGTCACGCTGACGGCCGTATCGCTGGCCTCGCTCGACAAGCTTTTCGCCTTCAAGCGACGCATGGGCTGGAGCTTCCCCTGGGCCTCCTCGGCGACGGGCGACTTCAACTTCGACTTCAGCGCCTCCTTCACGGAAGAGCAGGAACGGCGCGGTGCGGTCGACTACAACTTCCAGCGCGAGCCGCAGATCGACTGGAGCAGCAACGGCATCGTCTCCGGGCTTGCCGTGCAGAGCGGCACGACCCCGGGAGGCTATATGCGCGAGCGGCCGGGAATGAGCGCCTTCATCCGTGAGGACGGCGCGATCTACCACACCTATTCCAGCTATGCCCGTGGCATGGACGCGATCTGGAGCATGTATCCTTGGCTCGATCGCGCCCCGAAGGGCCGCAACGAGCCGAACGGGCCCTGGTGGCGCCTGCGCGACGCCTATCCCGCCTCGGCTGCTGCGACGGCCCAGTCATGCTGTGCCTGAGCGCCCGGGCACAGGCTGATCGCGGAGCGCCGGACATCCCGTCCGGCGTCTCCGCCGTCGATGCAGGTCGGATGTTCCTCGCCGTCTGCACCCTCCTGCTCATCGTCAGCACGACCGCGACCGTCGCAATCTGCCTTGCCATGGCCGATATGGGCGAGGTGCCGATGGCCGGCGGCTGGTCGATATCGACAGCCTGGACGCCGCTCTGCGGCGGCTCCTGGCCCGCTGCCGCCGGAGCTTTCCTCGGCATGTGGATCGCGATGATGACGGCGATGATGCTGCCTTCGCTTGCCCCTGTCCTCTGGCAGCTCCGCGAGAGCGCAGTTGCCGCAGGCGCCGCTCGCCCGGGCTTGTTCGCTTCGCTCGCCGGCCTTGCCTACCTCCTTGTCTGGAGCGGGCTTGGCCTGGCGGTCTTCATCGGCGGCGCGCTCCTGCTGGAGGCCGGGCTGCGCTGGCCGCTTCTGGCTCGCGCCGTGCCGTTCATTGCCGGCCTTGTGGTGATCGCCGCCGGTCTCTTCCAGGTCTCGCGCTGGAAGCTCGCCATGCTCGGCCATTGCCGGAACGCGCGTGCGCGAGGCGTCGGCGTGATGGCCGCGACAGGGCAGGGGCTGCGGCTCGGCCTCGCCTGCTGCGCCTCATGCGCCGGGCTGACCGCATTGCTGCTCATCGGTGGCGTAATGGACCTGCGCGGCATGGCGGTCGTCGCGCTCGCGATTGCCGCCGAGCGGCTCGCCTCGGCCGGCGCGCGTATCGCCCGGTCTGTCGGTGCGGTCATGCTCGGCGCGGGCCTCGTCCAGCTGGCGCAGGCATTCTGGCAGCTCTGAGCCGAGCCGGTGCGGCCTCGCCATGCCTGCCATGCATTTTTGCATCTGCTCAGAAACGCGCCACGCAGTGCCGCGATGCCTCGCTCTGGCCTATACAGGTCGCAGGCGATCCACGGATCGGGTCGCACGCAAAGATTGTACGATTCACGAGGAGACGCACATGACGCTCAAAGCCCAGTTCCTGATGGGTGCGGCCTTCGCCGCGGCGCTGCTCGCTGGGGCGCCGGCGCGCGCTGACATCACCATCGGCCTGCTCGCGCCGCTGACCGGCGCCGTCGCTGCCTATGGCGAGCAGGTCAAGAACGGCGCCCAGGCCGCCGTCGACGCGATCAACAAGAAGGGTGGCATCGGCGGCGAGAAGGTCGTCCTGAAGTTCGCCGACGATGCCGGCGATCCCAAGCAGGGCGTCTCCGCCGCCAACCTCCTGGTCGGCGACAAGGTCCGCTTCGTCGTCGGCCCGGTGACCTCGGGCGTCGCCATGGCGGCTTCCGATGTCTTCGCCGAGAGCGGCGTTCTGATGGTGACGCCGACCGCGACCTCGCCGGCCCTGACCAGTCGCGGCCTCAGCAACGTCTTCCGCACCTGCGGCCGCGACGACCAGCAGGCCGAAGTCGCTGCCAGCTACGTGCTGAAGAACCTGAAGGACAAGAAGGTCGCCATCGTCCACGACAAGGGCACCTATGGCAAAGGCCTCGCCGATTCCTTCAAGAAGGGCATCAATGCCGGCGGCGTCACCGAGGTCGCCTATCTCACGGTGAATCCAGGTGACAAGGACCTCGCGGCCGTGATCACGCGCCTGAAGTCCGCCAATGCCGAGCTGATCTATTTCGGCGGCTACCATCCCGAGGGCGGCCTGCTCGCCCGCCAGTTGCACGATGCCGGCGTCAAGGCGACGATCATCGGCGGTGAGGGCCTCTCCAACACCGAGCTCTGGGCGATCGGTGGCGACACCGCAGCCGGCACGCTCTTCACCAACGCCACCGACGCGCTGAAGAACCCGGCCTCGGCCGAGGCCGTGGCGGTGCTGAAGGAGAAGGGCATCCCGCCGGAGGCCTTCACGCTCAATGCCTATGCCGCTGTCGAGGTGCTGAAGGCCGGCATCGAGAAGGCCGGCAAGGACGCCAAGGCCGATGCGGTCGCCAAGGCGCTGAAGGCCGGCCTCGAGGTCAAGACCGCGATCGGCACGCTGACCTATGGCAAAACCGGCGACCTGAGCTCGCCGAGCTTCTCCATGTACAAGTGGGAAGCCGGCAAGATCGTCGCCGCCGACTGACGAACGCGCTTGGAAAGGCGAGGGAAGGGGCCTGCGGCATGCCGCAGGCCCTTTTTGTTTTCCCGTCATTGCGAGCCCCCGGATCTTGCCTTCGGCAAGCCCGAGGACAGGCTCCGCGAAGCAATCCGGGAGACGTAGAGCACTGCAGCGCCTGGATTGCTTCGTCGCTTCGCTCCTCGCAATGACGACGCTTCTTCCTGAACGCGCCGTTCGGAAACCGTTCAGGTGATCCGGGCTTTGGTGCGGGCGACCGAACGGGAAGTGCCCATGCCAGTCACTGATGCCCTCGCTGCCCTCGAGCCTCTCGCCAGGCCGTCCCTGATCGCGATTCGGCGCGAGGCCGACGGCTACGGCATCCGCTTCGGCCTGAGCGAGGCCGAGGATGCGCGGATGCCGGGCCCGGTCTTCCCGACGCTCGACGAGGCGATGGCCTGGATCGAGGGCATCGACCGCGCCCGTAGCTAATGAAACGGCCCGGATCGGGGCAATCTGCGGGATGTCTGTCGATCGCTTGTCCTGACGGCTTGTCAAAGCGGGTCGCGATCGGGCATAGAGCCTTCCAACGGAGACGTGGCCGAGAGGCTGAAGGCACTCGTTTGCTAAATGAGCATACCCCACAAGGGTATCGAGGGTTCGAATCCCTCCGTCTCCGCCACTATTTTTCACGTGATATTTCAATCGTTTAGCTTGGAAATTGTAGGCGAGTGTGTAGCAAAAGTGTGAGCGCTTTTGTGTAGCTGCGAGACCATCGCGCCCTTATAAGAGCGCGACGCCGATCATGAGCGTGAGCAGAGCTAATAGAATCGGTATCTCATAGCCCCGTGAGATCGCCGCGAAGCGTCGCTGGAGGTCGCACAACAGATCCCTGTCGGCACCCGTCTGAATGCGATGCCGACCCCGCGTGCTCATAAAGAGCCTTTGACAAAGTCCCTGATTGTGTCGAATTTGTTCGGATTGCGGGGGAGATTTGCTATGCGCATTGTCTTCTTTGGAATAATGGCCGGCGCAATAGCGCCTTTGTTTTTTTCTTCAGCTTGGGGCGCAAGTTTCAAAATTCCCAAGGGACAGAAAAGCCTAATCGCGTTCTGGAAATGCAACGGCGGCGGAGTATCATTCCTCTGCAAGCGGAAGATATGCTTTTCTTATGTCAATGCGTCCGATCAGAATCCAGGCGTAGCTCATCTATTTAGAGAGGCGAAGCCCGGAGGAGGAAAAGATCTCGATATTCATCCCGGCGGACGGTGTCTTGATACAAAAGGTAGAGCGTATTGGGTTTATGCCATGCCATTAAGTGAAGATCTTGTCGTTACAGTTTCCGATGATGTGGCGCCCTAGGAATACGTTTCTAATTGACGCCTGTTGCTTGGTTTAACGCAGCCGTCTCGACAGCCGGATTCCGGCTACCCTGCCGTAGTGTGCCTGCGCCGCCTACCAGCCCACCTCGACAACCTGATTCCGGCTGCCCTAGCGTAACGCCGCGCGCCGCGAATGGCGCTAGCTATGGCTGGGGAATATTGTGACGATAAGGAGATTGATTGCTGCGTCGGTGATCGGCGCGGGACTGGCTGGCTGTGTGTCAGCGCCGGCTGTTAAAGAGGCTTCGCAGGCTACGCCCAACAAGGCATCAAAGTCGCCGATAGCGCTACAGGCCTATCACCGCACTGCCGTTGAGAATGCGGCGAAAGGCAAGCTGAAGGATCCATACAGCGCGATGTTCTCAAACGTAATTGCGTTCCGACAGAGCGATTCTCGCACCGTTTAAGTGTGTGGTCTGATAAATGCTAAAAATAGCTTTGGCGGATAGTCGGCAGCGTAAAGAAGTCGCTTGGTTTCAGCGTTGAAGGAAAGGCGATCTCGCTTTCTGATCCCTCTATCTCTGAGCTATTCGGCGCGCTGCCGACTGCCTCCGGTGTTTCTGTTACTGCACACACTGCGCTTCCCGAATCGGTCCGGAGCTGATTCAGGCTGTCTGCCGGATGCAGTCGGCGACCAGGAAGCCGACATTCCCTCTCAATGCCGCGAGCGTCCGCTTCCGAGCGACAAGCCAATGTCCGGTCATGGGCATCCGCACCGGTCATCGTCAACAGGGTCGAAGAGAGCGGAAATCGGTCGCGGCCTCGAAAGCGCTTGCTACTTGCAGCATCAGGGCTTCCTGAAACGGCTTGGCGGCGATCTGCACTGAGACCGGCAGCCCGCCTTCGCCAAAGCCTGAGCAAACGCAGGCAGCAGGCCAGCCCGTGACGTTGAACGGTTTGGCGAAGCCCGGGCTCGCCAGGAAGCCCCATTTCGAGATGCTGTCGATCCGCGCTGCTTCCCGAGGAGCAGCGGGAGTGGCAATCACATCCACGTCCGCGGCGGCCTTCGCCGTCAGCACGCACAGCTCACGACGCCGGCGCAGTGCCTGCAGATAGTCGGAGCTGGAGAGCAGCCCGCCTATCAGGATGCGGTCGCGGAGCAATTCGCCATAGTCGTAGAGGCGTGATCGCATCCAGGGCTCATGCAATGCATAGGCCTCGCCGATCATGATGATGACGCAAACCGCCTGGTAGTCGAACAGGGACGGCATCGTGATATCGACGATCTCCGCTCCCTGGTCCCGCCAAATTGCCAGAGCGCGATCGAAGCCCTTCTGGACGCCCGGGCTGACCGGACAGTCAGTGTCGTGCCAGCGCGACACGACGCCGATACGAAGACCTTTCACGCCACGGCCCAGAGCTGCGCTGAAGTCCGGAGCCGGGCGTTCGATGCTCGTATGGTCCTCCGGGTCATGAGCGGCCATCGCCTGCAATAGCAGCGCGCAATCCTCGATGGTCCAGGCCATTGGGCCGGGATGGTCGAGCGAAAAGGCCAAGGGCAGGATGCCGCGCCGGCTGCAGAGCCCGTAGGTCGGCTTCAGCCCGGCGATACCACAGAGCGCGGCGGGCTCACGGATCGACCCGCCGGTGTCGGAACCGGTGGCTCCGAGGGCGAGCCCAGCGGCGATGGCCGCAGCCGGACCGCTGGACGAGCCCGAGGTGAAGTGATCGATATTCCAGGGATTGCGTGCCGGGGGCCAAGGCAGGTCGAAAGATGGCCCTCCTAACGCAAATTCATGCGTCGCGAGCTTGCCGAGCATCGACGTGCCGGCCTGAGCCAGGAGCATGGCGGTGTGAGCGTCCTCGTCGGGCATCGCTCCCTGGAGCAGCCGGGAGTGTGCCGTGGTGGCGATTCCCCTCGTGCAATAGATGTCCTTGTGCGCGATCGGGATGCCGTCGAGCTTGCCGCGCAGCGTACTGGTCATCATACGCCGCTCGGCCGCCCGTGCGTCCTCGAGCGCACGTTCGGGGGTGACCGTAACGAAGCTGTGCAAGGCGCCATCGAGCGCTTCGATACGCGACAGGCAATGCCCCACCAACTCTACCGGCGAGATCGCGCGCGCCGCGATCAAGGCCGCAGCCTGAGCGATGGTCGGCGTCTCCATCAGAATGTTTCCGTCTCGCCGGGACGCGATGCATGGATATCGGCGCGGAAGATGTGCGCAGGCTCGGCGGCGCGATCACGACCAGGCGAGCGGATGCGATCGAGCATCGGTTCCACCAAGGCCCAGGCCTCGTAGATCTGCCGAATATCCACTGGCTGGACCGGCAGGCCGGCTCGCCGGATCAGCGCCGCGAAATCCTCGACGGGTGTTTTCGTCATCGCTCGTTCGCCTCGAAGGTCAGATCTTCGAAACAGGCCATGAGCCCCGCTGGCTGGCCTGCGCGCGCATCGTTGACGGCCGCCAGCACCCGGCGCTGCTGCGCCTCGGTCGCGACCATGCGGGTTGCCGCGCTGAACTTGTCCTCGAGAGCCGACCAAGTCAGCGGACTGGTCGCTTCGCCCTGTGGCCCCGTCGGTTCGGAGGTGAAGCGCGCATTCCCGCTCACGATGGTGACGCGGGCCAGCGTCTCGGCCGGAAAGCGGGCATCGAGCTTATGGTCCAGCGACAGCAGGACCTTGCCAGCGAGTTCCTTCACGTCACCGAGCGCGAGAATGCGAGAGGTTATCGGCAACAGGGCCTGGGGGCCGACCAGGGCGACCAGGGCCAGGCAATAGGGAATGCTGTATTGGACATCGACCAGGTTGGCGGGGGCCGGCTTGTTGGAGATGCGCAGGGCGCCGCCATAAGTCTCGACCTCGATCCGGTCGATCGTCCGCACCTCGATGGCGTGCCGCTCGATCAGCCCCAGCAGCGCGTCGAGCGGCGCATGGACGTGGCGGCAGCAGGCGTAGAGCTTGAAATAGGTCTGGCAGATGCGCGGCGCCGAGCCGAGCGACGTCTCCTCGGGGAAACGGTAGTGGCAGGCGCTGTCGAGGATGTTGCGCGGGCCGGTATGGCCTGCCTCGGCGAGGCCCAGTGCGACCAGGCCGGTGACGACCGACCAGGGAATGCCTTCCTTGACGTCGCTGCCCTCGGGAACAGGACCTTGCAGCGGCGCGCTCGCGAACAACTGGTTGGGCGCGCTCTCGCCCGCGATCGCCAAAGCGTGTTCGATCACCTCGACGGGTGTACCACGCAGGGCGGTGGCCGCGGCGACGACGGCATAGGCAGACCAGGTGCCGGTATTGCCGTAGGTGGTGCGCGCGGCAGCTATGGTGATGCCGACCTCATAACCGATCACGATCGCAGCGATGAGTTGCTCCAGCGAGGCGCCGGTTTCGCGCCCGATGGCAAGGGCGGTCGGGATGACGGCGGCACCAGGATGGCCACGGGCTAGGCGGTGGCCGTCGTCGAGGTCGAGCGCCGAGGCTGCGGCGCTGTTCGCCCAGGCCGCGCCGATGGGGGAGCTCGACCGACCGGAAAACCAGATGGGAGCGTTGCCTGTTCCCATCGTTGCCAGTGCCGTTGAGCGGACGGCGATCGCGCCCCGATCCGCAATGCCCGCGCCGACTGCGGCCATGAGGTCGAGAATGCATCTGAACGCGGCTTCTCGTGCCGGTTCCGAGACCCGACTTTGCCTCGCCGCTGCGACATAGGCTGCGATCCGTCCTGCGATACCCGTTTGGTCGTGTCGACCAAACGGGGCTGCTGTCTCTTGCATCGAGGGCCGGCCCATCAACGCTCGATCTCTCGGTTCCAGCGGCTGGTCCAGTCGGCCCGCTTGGGATTAATCGCGGTGTAGCTCGGCTTGATCAGCGAGTTCACCTTCTCAGGCCCGAAGACGACATCCGCGGCGATCGCCGGCGGAAGCTTGGTCTCCTGATTGACCGGCCCCCAGCCTTGCGTTTCGGCGATGATGGTCTGGACCTCCGGGCTGAGCAGATATTGGACGAAGTCCTGGGCCTGCTTCGGCTGGGGGGCGCCCTGCACGGCGCAGACCTCGGTGAGGATCACCAGAGCGCCTTCCTTCGGATAGACGAACTTGACCGGCGCTCCCTGTGCCACAAGAGCCCGGACGCGGCCATTTCCCCAAACGCCCAGGGCAGCCTCGCCCGTCTGCAGCAGCTCGGCCATTTTTCCGGGCGACGGTTCCCAGGCGAGCACGTTCGGGCTGATGCGCTTCATCGCCGCGAAGCCCGGGTCGATCGCGCTTTCGTCGCCGCCGTTCAATCGTGCCTGCATCACCAGGGCGAGCAAGCCGAAGCCATTGCCGATCGGCGGGATCACGATCTTCCCAGCGTAGCGCTTGTCCTCCAGGTCCTTCCAGGAGGTCGGCTCGGCCCAGCCGTTCTTCTTGAACACCTCGGTGTTGTAGACGAGGCCGGTGGCGCCGTAGCCGAGGCCGATCGCCGATTTGCTGACGCGGCGCGCGCTACGATAGACGTTGTTCGAATTGGGACCGTCCTCGAGCGTGGCGCAGAGGCCGAACTCGACGGCCGTGGTCATCGGGCCGTCATCGATCAGGGCGACCGAGATCTCCGGCTTGGCGCGTTGCGCTTGCAGCTTCGCCAGAGTGTCGGTCGAGTTCCCCGGGACGTAGACGATCTTGATGCCGCTCTTCGCCTCGAAGGGCGGGATGATCTTCTCCCGGAAAGCAGTTTCCGTGGCGCCCCCGAAACCCGCCACATACATTATTTCTGCGGCCTGCAGGCTCAGCGGAGCGGCCACGGCGAGCACGCTTATGACGCCAAGGTATTTGCGCATTTCTATCCCCTTATTGTGGTTTTGAACGCAGGGGGACTTTAATCCGCGTGCCGCAGCACGAATATGTAAATTGCTTCCGCTATATATGCCGGATTGTTATGCTTTGCCGAGGCATGCGAAGCTGCGACGCGGGGGAGTGCGCCGGCACGATGCCGTGTGGAGACGGGTGGGGACCAGCCCGAAGGGATCGACGATCAGCGCGTCGCGCCCTGAAACTCGGCGCGCAGATCGGCCGCGAAGGCGTCCGCGAGGCTCGACCTTGTCGTCAGCTGCGGGAATACGACCGCGTACCGGCAGGTGATCCCGGCATCGAGCGGACGGACGATCACATCCGGAGATATGTCACGGTCGGCGGTCGATTCCGAGATGATGCTGATGCCCGCTCCGGCGGCGACCAGCGCCCACGCGATCGATGCGCTCGCGGTCTCCAGGACGACCGTGGGGGCGACGCCGGCCGCCGAAAACGCGTCGTCGATCTGATAGCGCACATAGCTGTGCTGCGAGAGCAGGACCATGCGCTCGCCGGCGAGGTCACCCATTGAGATGCGATCCTGCGCGGTCAGCCTATGCCCCGCAGGCAGAGCGACATTGAAGACGGATTCGCCGAGTTCCTCGGTATCGATCCCCGGCCGCGACACCGGCATCTCGACGATGCCGACGTCGAACTGGCGCGTGGATACGAGCTCGGCGATCTGGACGGACGGCAAGCTCTGGACGAAGGCCGTCACATCCGGCCGTGTCGACAGGAAGCGGCTGATCGCGCGCGGCACCAGCCATTGCGATAGCGCCGGCAACACCGCGATGCGCAGCGCACCGGCCCGTTGCAGGCCGATATCGAGAGCGACCCGCGATATGGTTTCGATGCTGCGGTAGCTCTTTTCGATCTCGCGATACAGCGCCTCGGCCTCGGGCGTCGGCACGATGCGACGGCCGCGTCGCTGGAACAGCGCGTAACCCAACTTCTTCTCGAGCATGCCGATGGTGCGGCTGACGCCCGGCTGCGTGACGTTCATCAATTTGGCCGCGCCGATGATGCTTCCGCACACCATCACGGCCCGGAACGTCTCGATCTGGCGGATATTCAGGAGCGATCTCATTCATAACTTATCGGCATAAACAGCAATAAAAGTCTACATTTTCTTCTGCTCCCCGCAGACCTATCATACGACGATAACGAATAATCCCTGCTTCAAGATGCGCTCTTGATAGCAATTAAGCGGGCAAAGGGGAGATGGCGGGTGCATACCGGTTTCTTATCAGTGATTTCTTGCGCGGCTGGTGAGCATGCCATCTGCCGCAAAGTGAGCCCGGCCGAGCATTGCGAGATCGCCGCACATGCCCCCGGCCGGAGCAATGCCAGGCCCATGCCGCCGAAAGGCCGAGCGTGACGCGGGGCGGCCGGGAGGACGACATGGCATTTCTGGACCTGCAGAATCTGGGCAAGGCCTATGGCGAACTCGTCGCCGTCGCGGACTTCAACCTGGCGGTCGCCAAGGGGGAGTTCATCTGCCTGCTGGGGCCGTCGGGCTGCGGCAAGACGACCATCCTGCAGATGATCGCCGGCTTCGTGACACCCACCAAAGGGCGCATCCTGCTCGACGGCGCCGAGATATCCGATGTCCGCCCGAGCAAGCGCGGCCTCGGCATCATGTTCCAGAGCTATGCCCTCTTCCCGCACATGACCGTCGCAGCCAATGTCGCCTTCGGGCTGGAGATGCGCGGGATCCCGGCGCAAGAGCGCGCCGCGCGGGTTGGCGAGGCCCTCGAATTGGTACAGCTCGGCCATCTCGCCGAACGCTATCCCCGCCAGCTCTCGGGCGGTCAGCGGCAGCGCGTGGCGCTCGCCCGCGCGCTCGTCATCCGCCCGCCGGTGCTGCTGCTCGACGAGCCGATGGGTGCGCTCGACGCGCAATTGCGCGAGGGCATGCAGATCGAGCTGCGCGCCATCCAGCGCAAGGTCGGCATCACGACGATCATGGTCACGCATGACCAGGCCGAGGCGATGACGCTCGCCGACCGGGTCGTGCTGATGAACAAGGGCACTGTCGAACAGGTCGCGGCGCCGTTCGAGATGTACGAGCATCCCAATGGCCGGTTCACCTCGACCTTTCTCGGCAAGGCGAACGTCTTTGCCGGAGCGGTATCGGGGGAAGACGTCATGGTCGGCAGCATGCGGCTGCCGATGGGACAAGCTTCGGCGAGCGGCGATGTCGACTACATCGTCCGGCCGGAAAAGCTGAACTTTTCCATCAGCTCTGCGCTCGTCCGCGGGCGTGTGGCCGTCCGCATATTCCTCGGGCAGCACTGGCTCTACCAGATCGAGACGGCACTCGGGCTTCTGCAACTCACCGAGCCCAATATCGGCCCGCCCGGAGCGGCGGAAGGCGACGAGGTCGGCCTGACCTGGTCGCCCGAGCACGTGCGTGTCGTCGGGCGCGGGGCGGCGTCATGAACCGCGCGCCCTATTGGCTCGCCGGTCCCGGCGTCGTCGCAGCGCTCGCGCTCGTCGCGCTGCCGCTGGCGATGACCTTTGCCCTGAGCTTCCAGCCTTTCTCCAGCAGCGGCGGCGTCGGGCCCGGCTTCACGGTCGAGAACTACGTCCAGGTCGCAACCGACGACTATTACCTCACGATCTTCCTGCGCACCTTCAAGCTGGCCTTGTTCGTGACGGCCGTTGCCGTGCTGATCGGCGTGCCCGAGGCCTATGTGCTGAGCCGGCTGTCACCCGGTATGAGGGCGTTGTCGCTCGTCATCGTGCTGGGTCCGCTGCTGATCTCTGTGGTGGTGCGCACGCTCGGCTGGTCGATCCTGTTCGGCAATACCGGCATCATCAACACCATCCTGCTGGCCTCGGGGCTGGTCTCGGCACCTATCAGGCTGATGTTCAGCTTCACCGGCATGGCCATCGCGCTCGTCCACGTGCTGGTGCCGTTCATGGTGCTGTCGGTCTGGGCTTCGTTGCAGAAGCTCGATCCGGCCACGGAACAGGCGGCCGAGTCCCTTGGCGCGGGGCCGGTGACGATCATGACCCGGATCGTGCTGCCGCAAGTTCTACCGGGCGTCCTCTCGGGCGGCCTGATCGTGTTCGCGCTCGCCGCCAGCGCCTTCGCGACACCCGCGATCATCGGCGGGCGGCGCCTGAAGGTCGTTCCGACCACGATCTACGACGAGTTCCTCAGCAATCTGAACTGGCCGCTCGGGGCAGCGCTGTCGCTGATCCTGCTTGTCATCGTGCTCACGGTCTCACTCGGCGCCAACAAATATCTCGAGCGCCGATTCAGCCAGGTGTTCCAATGAGCCGGACCCCGCTCGCCCTGATCATTTTCCATTGGCTCTTCGCGCTGTTCATGCTGGCGCCGCTGGCGGTCGTCGTCCTCGTCTCCTTCACCGACAAGGGCTATGTCGCGCTGCCCTTTGATGGTGCGTCCTTGCGCTGGTATCGCGCTCTGCTCGACGCCAAGGATTTCATCGACAGCTTCAAGCTCAGCCTTGGCCTCGGCGTGCTCGCCGCCACCGCTTCGGTGATCCTGGCCGTTCCCGCCGCGATGGCGATCGCCTGGCATCGCTTCCCCGGCCGCGATGCCATGCTGGGACTGCTGATGTCGCCGATGATGGTGCCGCCCATCGTGCTCGGCATCGCGCTATTGCGCCTCTTCACGCATCTCGGTGCGACCGGAACGATCTGGAGCCTGGCCGCCGCCCATACGGTCATCGTCCTGCCCTATGTGCTGCGCCTCGTGATCGCGGCCGCGACCGGCTACGATCAGACGCTGTCGCAGGCGGCGATCTCGCTCGGCGCCTCACCCTTGACGGTGTTCCGCCGGATCGAGCTCCCGCAATTGCTGCCAGGTATCGCCGGCGGCTGGATCATCGCCTTCATCACGAGCTTCGACGAACTCACCATGTCGCTGTTCGTTTCCGGCGTCGGCACCTCGACCTTGCCGGTGCGCATGTACAACCACATCGCCAACACGATCGATCCGCTACTGGCTTCGATCTCCAGCGTCCTGATCGTCCTGACGCTGCTCCTGATGGTCGTCATGGACCGCGCCTTCGGCATCGACCGCGTGCTCGGAGGCAAGGCGTGAGCGCTCTCGACACGATCGTGGTCGGCGGCGGCGTGGTCGGCCTGTCGATCGCCTATGGCCTCGCCAAGGCCGGCGAGCGCGTGCGTCTGCTCGACGAAGGCGACGGCGCTTTTCGCGCCGCGCGGGGCAATTTCGGGCTCGTCTGGGTTCAGGGCAAAGGCGCCGGCAAGCCCACCTACGCGCTATGGTCGATGGCAGCCGCGAAGCTCTGGTCCGGCTTCGCCAGAGAGCTCGAAGAGATCGCCGGCCTCGGGCTGCAGCTCTCGCAGCCCGGCGGCCTGACACTCTGCCTCGACGAGAGCGAGCTGGACAGGCGCTCCGTCATGATGGCGCAACTCGCCGCCGACGTCGCGGCGTCCGGCGAAACCTATCCCTATGACATCCTGCGTGCCAATGCGGTGCGGGAGCTGTGTCCCCATGTCGGCCCGGATGTCGTCGGCGCCAGCTTCTGCCCACTTGATGGCCATGTCAGCCCGCTGAGGCTGCTGCGCGCCCTGACGGCGGCGCTGCTGGTGCTCGGCGGCGAACTGCGGACCGGGCGACATGTGGACGCTATCGAATACCGCGACGCCAAGTTCCGCATCCACGCAGGGGGCACGACCCATGTGGCAGCCAAGCTCGTTCTCGCCGCCGGCCTCGGCAACGCAGGGCTGGCGCCGATGGTCGGGCTCAATGCCCCGGTCAAGCCGATCCGCGGCCAGGTGCTGATCAGCGAACGCGTCGCGCCCTTCCTCGACTTGCCGACGGGCAGCGTGCGCCAGACCGGCGATGGCGGCGTCCAGATCGGCGAGAGCAAGGAGGATGTCGGCTTCGACGACGGCACCACCATCGCCGAACTGTCGCGCATCGCAGAGCGCGCCGTGCGGATGTTCCCGGTGCTCGCCGGCGTCAACATCGTGCGGACCTGGGGGGCGCTGCGCGTGATGACGCCGGACGGCTATCCGATCTATCAGGCGTCAGCCGAATGCCCGGGCGCCTTCGTCGTGACCTGCCATTCGGGCGTCACGCTCGCCGCGCAGCACGCCGATCCTCTCGCCCGATGGATCATGGGCGACGCAGAGCCGGCGGTTCTGGCGGACTTCAAGGCCGAGCGCTTCCATGTTTGAGCCGATGGCCGGCCTGGCCGCCAAGGACCGCATCACGATTCAGGTCGACGGCCGCTCGCTGCAGGTCCGCAAGGGGATTTCGCTGGCGATGGCCTTGATGGAAGCGAATGTCGTGCCGCTGCGCCGCACTCCGCTGTCGCATGCGCCGCGCTCGCCTCTCTGCCTGATGGGCGTCTGCTTCGAGTGCCTGTGCCACGTGGATGGCCGCCAGAATATCCAGTCCTGCATGGTCGAGGTCGTGGACGGCATGAACGTACGGCTTGCGAACGGTGCACGCCGGGTGGAGGCCGTCCGTGACGCATGATCTCGTCATCATCGGAGCCGGTCCGGCCGGCATGGCGGCTGCGCTCGCCGCAGCGAAGCTCGGCTTGAAGACAGCCGTGTTCGACGAGCAGTCGCGCCCCGGCGGGCAAATCTATCGCAATGTCGGTGATGTCGCGCCACAGGTCGGCCGGCTTCTCGGTTCCGATTATCTGCACGGTAGGCCACTCGCCGCACGGTTCCTCCATGCCGGCATAGATCGCCATCTTGCGACGACCGTCTGGGACATCACGCCCGACCTGACCGTGTCGGCGATTGCGGGCGGCCGCAATTTCCAGCTCCGCGCACCGCAACTGATCGTCGCGACGGGTGCCATGGAGCGCGCCTCGCCACTTCCGGGCTGGACCTTGCCGGGTGTCCTCAATGCCGGCGCAGCCCAGATCGCGCTGAAATCGAGCGGCTCCATTCCGTCAGGCAGGATCGTGCTGGCCGGTTGCGGCCCGCTTCTGCTGCTCGTCGCCTGCCAGTTGCTCGCTGCGGGCGCTGACATTGCAGGAATCGTCGAAACCGCCCCTGCCGCAAACCGGCGGGCGGCGCTCCCGGCGATGGCAGGAGCTCTTCTCGCGCCCAAGCTCCTGGCAAAGGGGCTGGCCATGATCAGGCGGATCCGCCGGGCGCGGGTTCCATGGTTCATCGAGGCGACGGATATTGCGATCGAAGGCGATGAACGGGCCGAGGCCCTGCGCTTCACGGTGGCTGGCGAACGGAAGCGCATCGCGGCGGATATCGTGTTGTTGCATCACGGGGTCGTGCCCAATACGCAGATCTCCCGTCTCCTGCGCGTTGAGCATGCCTGGGACGACGCGCAGCAGGCCTGGAGGCCGCACCAGGATGTCTTTGGCGAGACGAGCCTTTCGGGCTTCCGCATCGCCGGTGACGGCGGCGGCATAGCCGGGGTACTGGCGGCGGCAACGAGCGGGGAACTCGCTGCGATCGGTGCTGCGTACGCACTGGGCCGGGTATCCTTCGAGGAGCGCGACCGGCTGACGAAAGCGCCGCGCCGGGCCTTGCGCGGGCAGCTTCGCATCCGTCCCTTCCTCGACGCGCTCTACCGTCCGCCGGACTGGATCACGGCGCCGTCGGGCGAGACGATTGTCTGCCGCTGCGAGGAGGTGAGCGCGCAGGAGATCGCGCGCATGGTCGATCTCGGCTGTCTGGGGCCGAATCAGACCAAATTCTTCAGCCGCTGCGGCATGGGGCCGTGCCAGGGCCGGATCTGCGGTCTCGGCGTGACAGGCATCCTGGCGCGTGAACTGAGCATGACGCCCGCAGCCGTGGGCGCCTACCGTATCCGATCGCCGCTCAAGCCGGTGCCGCTTGCCGCGATCGGATGTGTTCCTGCCAAAGAAAGCGAGACTCCCCGATGACCATCGACCGCTTCCAGACCGGGCCGCGAATGAGCAAGATCGTTCGCCACGCCGGGCTGATCTTCCTGTCGGGCCAGACGGCGAACGGCACGACCCTGAGCGATATCTCCAGCCAGACGAAGGAGGTCTTGCGGCGGATCGACGAACTCCTGGCGGAGGCCGGGAGCGACAGGTCGCATCTGCTGACCGCGACGGTCTATCTTCGCGACATCGGCGACTTTGCAGCCATGAACCTCGAGTGGGAAGCTTGGCTGGCGCACGCCTCCGCGCCTGCGCGGACGACGGTCGAGGCCCGGCTGGCTAGTCCGAATCTCCTTGTCGAAGTGACGGTCACCGCCGCCAGGATGAGAGATTGACCACTTCCCGATCCAACTCGGTCAAGCGGCCGAATGTCGAGCCCGGATCGACGCAAGAAGGCGGCTCGCCCAATGCGTTAGATATGTCCGGTTTCCGGCGGCATCCCAACATCCGCTCATGGCGCGGCGCGGTCGCGAGGCTCTGCCTTCCAATGTGCTCGCAGAAGCCGGATCAGAACCTCATCTCGACGCGCCCCTTGAGGGCGTGATCTCTGGAGCGTTCGCCGATGGCGGCGGAGTAGGTCAGGCCGAGGGCCGTGGCCTGCGATATCCGCCAGTCGAGCCCGGCCTCGGCGACGAGGGCCTCGCGATCGATCGGGGCGGCGAAGACGGCGGCCGCGGTGGTGCCGGCAACGAAGGCGGTGCGGGCCTGCGGCGTGAGCTCGCCGAAGCCGTGGCGCCAGCCGAGCATGGCGCGGGCGAACAGTGGCATCGCCCCGAGCTGCGCCTCGGCCCGCAGGCCCAGTGTGGTGAAGCCAAGCGTCTGGTCGGAGGAGAGCACGCGCAGGGCCGCCGCCCCGCCGCGTTCCGTGCCGGCGTCCGTGCTGACGCGGATCAGCGCCAATTGCGCGAAGGGTTCGAGCGCGACGCCGCTGAAAGCGAAGGCATAGCCGAGCTCGGCAAACCCTTGCGTCACCGAACCCGAGCGCTGCAGGCGCAGGAGATCGCCGAAGCCGCGGATCTGGACCTGGCGGCGGATGTCGCTCTCGGACCAGGTGTAGGCCGCGCCGGCGTCGAAGCGCAGATTGCCGAAGCGCGCCCCGGCATAGAGCGCGGCATGGCCGCTCTCGAGCTTGCCCGAGGAGAGACGCGCATCGAGATCGAAGCGCGACTGGCTGTAGCCGCCGGCGACGCCGACCTTCAGCGACGAGTCGGGTGCGTCGTAGACCATGAAGTCGGCGCCGAGCAGGGCGCCGCCGCTGCGGCGGGAGAGGCTCGCGGCATTGCCGTCGGCGTCGGTGTTGCCGGCGCTGCCGAAGGCCGTGCCCCAGAGCGCGTAGCGCGGCTGGGGGATCGGCGCGGGCATCGCGATCGCGCCCTTGCGACCGGGAAGGTCGGCGCTGAACGAGGCCGCGACCTGACCGGGCGCCTGCGTCAGCAGCGGGCCGCGCAGATGACCAAGGATGGTGTCGCGCACCAGCCGGCTCTCGTCGATCATGACGCTGGCCGCCTGGGCATGCGCCTCGCCCGAGAGCAGGTCGAAGCCGGCGCGCGCTTCCGCCGCCGTCGCCGAGATCAGCGCGTCATAGACCGGGTTGCCGACGCCCAGCCGCTCCGCCGCGATCGCGATGAAGCCCTGGTTGCGGGTGGCGGCGACGTAGTTGTCTCCTGTACCGGGGCTGGTGTCGCCACCACCCGTGCCACCACCGTTATCCGGGCCGAAGGAGGTGTCGTTGCGGGTCATCGTCAGCGTGACGTTCTGACTGTCGTAAGCCAGCGACGGCGTCAGGAAGGCCAGATTCGAGCTGACGCTGCTGAACTGCCCGCTGATCCCGCCACTCGCGGTCAGGATGATGTAGTTCGTGCTCGCCGCGTAATTGCCGTTCTCGGCCAGCACCTGCACGGTCCCGCCCGAGATCGTCGCCGAACCGGAGGCGTCGATCCTGTCACTCTGGCCGGCGGCGTTGACCTCGACCTGATAGGTCGAACCGCTCGCGAAGGCGACGTTGCCCGAGACGGTCAGCGTACCGATCGAGTTGCCCGGAGCGATGGTCGCGCCGGCATTGGCGACGATGCTGCCGACTGTACCCGAGCCGCCGAGCACCGCGCCGCTCAGCACCGTGACCGCCGAGGAGGCGAGCGAGCCGTTGACCGAGAGCTTGCCGGCTTCGACCGTTGTCGAGCCGCCCAGTGCGCTCGTTCCGGTGAGGGTGAGGTTGCCGACGCCGCGCTTCGTGAAGGAGCCGCCGCCGTTGATCATGTTGGAGAAGCTTGCATCCGTCGTCTGGTCGATGACGAGTGCGCCATTGTTCATGATCTGGCCGGTGCCGAAGCTGCTGGCCGTGCCGATCAGCGTACCCTGCGAGATCAATGTGCCGCCGGAATAGCTGTTGGCGCCGGTCAGGGTGAGCGACCCGGCACCGCGCTTCTGCACGTCGCCCGTGCCCGAGATCGCGCCGGCGAAGGCGATGTCGTCCGAGCGATTGAAGGCGAGCGTGCGGTTGTTGACGATATCGCCGGTGATCGAGCCCGAGGTGCCACCATCGCCGATCTGCAGGACGCCGGCGGTGACCGTGGTTCCACCCGCATAGGTATTCGTTCCGGTCAGCACCAGCGTGCCGTTGCCGGCTTTCGTCAGCGCGCCACCGCCGCTGATGACACCCGACCAGGACAGGTCGGCGTCGGCCTGGAAGGTGCCTCCGCCGGCATTGATCACGACATTGCGGGCCGAGGTGAAGTTCCCCGTCGTCCTCAGCGTGCCGCCGTCCAGGCTCAGGCCGCCGGAGGTCGCACCAAGATTCGCATCGGCTGAAACCTGCAGCAAGCCGCCGGCAATTGTCGTCCCCCCGGTGTAGCTGTTGTTGCCCGAGAGTATGAGGGTGCCGCCGCCCACCTTGACGATGGCGGTGCCGCTGCCATCGACGATGGTCGATGCGATGCTGGCGACGATGCCGTTGTCGACGTTGAAGGCGCCGGCACCTCCGCTCGCGGGTGCGATCGAGAGCGTGCCGCCGCTCAACACGTAGCCGTTGGTCGAGAATTGCAGCGTGTCGAAGCTCACCGTGCCTGAAACACTCACCGCACCGCCCGCGGCGCCGGCGAAGATGCCGACCGAGCCCCCCCAGCCGGCATTGGCGCTGCCGGCATTGTCGGTCCAGTTGCTGCCGAAGCTGGACCAGGTGCCGGCGCCGCCGTCGATGGTGCCGTTGGCCGTGGTGTTCGCGCCGTCCCAGAACTGCATGGTCTGGCCGGCCCCGAGCACGACGAGGTTGACCTGTCCTGCCACGGCCGTATCGACCTGCGCGCTGGCGATGGTGAAGCCGCCTCGGGTCGAGGTCACGCTCTGGCTGTCGAAGCTGCCCGCGAGCGTGCCGCCATAGTCGAACAGGCGATAGTAGCCGGCCGCCGCAGCGCGCGCGTCGAGCGCGCCGCCGAGCGTGATGTCGCCGGTGACCGTGACGAGGTCGTTGCCGGTGACGGGATCGCTGCCGCCGACCACACCCGGCGTGTTCAACTCGAAGACCGAGGTCGAGCCGCTGTTGAGCGTCAGCGATCCGACCGTCAGCGTGCCGGGGCTGTGGCCCGCCGACAGGGTGCCGTCCACCGTCACCGCCCCGGCAATGCTGCCGGTGCCGGACAGCGTCGCGCCGGCGCTCACCGTCACCGTCCCCGGCCCAGTCAGCACGCCGTCGACGCGCAGTTCACCGGCCGCCACCGTCGTGGTGCCGCTGTAGGAGCTGGGTCCGCTCAGCGTCTGCCTGCCGGTGCCCTGCTTGACGATGCCGCCGGTGCCGCTGATCGAGCCGGCGAAGCTCTGGTTCGCCGCATCGCCGAAGGTCAGCGTTCTGGCGCCCAGCGTGACGGCGCTTCCGGCCGCGCCGGATAGCCCGCCGATGGTCTGATCGGTGGCGGATGCGCTGATGTCGAACGCAGTGCCTGCGCCGGCAAGCGAGACGGCGGAGCCCAGGGCGAGGCTCCCGCCGGCGCCGAGCGCGAGTGTGCCGGCATTGATCGTGGTGCCGCCAGTATAGGTGTTCGCGCCGGTGAACGTCTGCGTGCCCGCGCCCTGCTTGACGACACCGCCGGTGCCGCCGATCGATCCGGCGAAGCTCTGGTTCGTCGCATCGCCGAAGGTCAGCGTACTGGTGCCGAGCGTGATGGTGCTGCCGGCCACACCCGACAAGGCGCCGATGGTCCGGCCGCCGAATGCCCCACTGATGTCGAACTCAGTGCCTGCGCTGGCGAGGTTGAGGCTGCCGTTCGCGGCGAGGCTGCCCGAGCCGGTCAACGCCAGCGTGCCGGCATTGATCGTCGTGCCACCGGTGTAGGTATTCGCGCCGGAGAGCGTCTGAGTGCCCGTGCCCTGCTTGACGACACCCCCGGTGCCGCCGATCGATCCGGCGAAGGTCTGGCTCGCGGCATTGCCGAAGGTCAGCGTATTGGTGCCGAGCGTGATGCTGCTGCCGGCCACGCCGGACAGCCCGCCAATGGTTCGGCCCCCAGCGGCGGCGCCGATGTCGAACTCTGCGCCTGCGCTGGCGAGGCCGACGCTGCCGCCCGCGGCGAGGCTGCCAGCACCGCTCAGCGCGAGCGTGCCGGCATTGATCGTGGTACCGCCCGTATAAACGTTGCTGCCCGTCAGGGTCTGTCTGCCGCTGCCCCGCTTGACGACACCGCCGGTGCCGCCGATCGATCCGGCGAAGGTCTGGTTCGTCGCATCGCCGAAGGTCAGCGTGTTGGCGCCGAGCGAGACGGTGCTGCCGGCCACGCCCGTCAAGGCGCCGATCGTCTGGTTCGCACCCGCGGCGCTGATATCGAAAATGGCGCCTGCGGCGTTAAGGGTGAGGGCGGAGCTCTGAGAGAGGCTCCCGCCGGCGCCCAGCGCCAGCATGCCCGCATTGATCACCGTGCCGCCGGTGTAGATATTGGCGCCAGTCAGCGTCAGCGTGCCGGCGCCGCCCTTCACGAGCGCCCCGGAGCCGGTGATGACGCCGGCGTAAGTCGTGTTGCCGGCGGAACTCGCGGTCAGCGTCGCGGAGCCGAGATCGATGATGCCGCCGGCTCCGCTAAGCCCCGCGACGCTCTGATCGAAGCCGTCCAGGTTCAGCAAGCCGCCAATGACCGTGAGCGACCCGGTGCCGAGCGTATTCGCCTCGATCAGGGTCAGGGTGCCGGCCTCGACGACAGTGCCGCCGCTATAGCTGTTCGCGCCGCCCAGGAGCATCACGCCGGCGCCGGTCTTGATGAGGGCGCCGGGGCCTGAAATCGGGGTCCCCTCGAACGCCAGGCGGCCGCCCACGGCCGTGTCGATCGTCAGATCGGTCATCGCGACGACGCTGGACGGTCCAAAATTCATGCTAAATGAATGGTAAGCGCCGCTCGGTTGCACCTCGATGGTCGCGTTCGCACCGTCGAAGATCAGCGTGCCATTGTGAATGCCGTAGCGAGGTCCGCTGCTGGTCGCGAAGGTGAGTCTGTTCACCGTGAACGTCCCGCCGCTCAGATCAATACTGGTATTGACAGGCGGGTCGGGCAGGAGCACCTGCGCCGCCGCGCTGTTCGGGACCACGCCCGTGTCCCAGGACCCGGTCGCCCCCCAGGAATCTCCGCTCCCGCCAATGAAGGTCTGGGCCCTTGCCGGGGCGGCCGGCAGCGCCAATGCGGCAAGGGCGGCGCCGGCAAGCGCCGTCGAGCTCTTCAGCAGGTGAGCGCGGCGAGCCGCGCGGGAGGAGGCGCCGGCAGCGGGGCGAACGTTCGACGGGGCAGCACACCCCCTCGTTGGCCTCGCCCAGATCGAGGCGAAGTCAGAGAAGGCCCGTCCGTCCAACCGCATGCCGCAATGCCTCCGCGGGCAAGCCATCGCAGCCGCCCAGTGCGGCGGCGAGATCTCAAGTGAGTCGCCGCGCGCCTGCTACCCGGAAGAGTATAGCCAGCGCCGTGCAATTTGGAAGATGGAGCATTCGCTTCAACCCATACCCCACCGGTCACCGCTCGAGCATGGTCGCCGGACGCGCCTGCCTGGGTTTCGGGCGCGGCGAGACCGAGGGGCCATGGACGGCGACCCGAGGAACGGGATCATTGCCCTCTACGAGGCTCAGCCGGACCTGCTCAGCCTGCCTGGGCTTCTCTTCGCCGGCATCGATTGCCCGCGACCCGGCCACGTCCGCTTTCCGGGCTTCCCTGAATGTCCGGAGATGGCGCAAAGCACGTGGAGCAGCCCGCCGTCCTCCGGGAATCGAGCTCTACGCGCCTATCAGCCTTCTTAAAGTCTGCTCCCGGGTGACCAGCATCAGGGGTTGCTCTGGCATGGCTGCCGGTCGTGGTGCGCTGGAAACCTGAATCAGATCTTCGGCAGCGGCAGGTTCAGTTCCTGCGTCAACCATTGGGTGAACATGCGTACCGAACGGCGTGCTTTCGCCACGCGCGGAAAAACCAGGTAGTGCCCGACATAACGGACATCCTGCGCCCGTCCCGTGAGAGGCGCTACCAATCGGCCATCGGCGAGTTCGCGCTCGGCCAGCCGTGTCGATTCCAGCGCGATCCCTAGACCGTCAACCGCTGCGGCGATCGCCATGAACGAGCGATCGAAACGCGAGCCGCGCGGCGCCGGCGGGCTGATGTCGTTGGCGCCGAACCAGCTGGTCCAGCGTACCCGCTTATTGTCACTTTCGATCAGCTTGGCGCCGAGCAGGTCCTTGGGTGAGCCGATCCGTTCGGCAAGCTCCGGCGCGCAGAGCGGGGTCACGGTCTCCTCGCCGAGCGGGATGACGATCAGCCCCTCCTGCCGCGGCGGCCCATAGCAGATGTCGGCGTCGAACTCGTCGTGCTCGAATTGCGGGTAGTCGACGCCTGCCGCCAGCCGCACTTCGAGGCCGGGCTGCTTGGCGAGGAGATCGCGCAGGCGCGGCAGCAGCCATTGCGCCGCCATCGACGGCGCGCAATGCAGCCGCAGCAGGTTGCCCGAGCGGGCGCCCACCGTTTCGATGCCCTGCCGCATCTCGTCGAACCCGGCCGCGACATGGCGCAGCAACGCTTCGCCCGCGACATTGAGATGGACGGCACGGCTCTGCCGCTCGAACAATGCGGCGCCCATCAGGATTTCCAGCTTGCGGACCGCGTGGCTGATCGCGCTCGGTGAGATCCCGAGTTCCTCGCCGGCGGCGCGAAACGAGCCCGTCCGGGCCGCCGCCTCGAAGGCCTGGAGCGCGGAAAGCGGCAAGCGTCGCATGACTATCCCCTCGGAGGCACCTGAGCGCTATCGCCAACAGGTGAATGCAGTTCATGTCATAGCGCAATCTTTGCGTTTTTCATGCGTCGAAGCATGAGCCACCCTCAGGCAACAGAACCTGCCGATCGAGGGATGGAATGCTCCTGCAGAACAAGACCGCCGCGATTTCGGGCGCGGCCAGCGCGCGCGGGATCGGCCTCGCCACCGCCAAATTGTTCGCCGCCCACGGCGCCCGCATCGCCATCCTCGACATCGACGAAGCTGCGGCAAAGGAAGCAGCGGCGGCTCTCGGCCCGCAGCATATCGGCCTGCGCTGCGACGTCGCCGACAAGGCCTCCTGCCAGAAGGCTGCCGACCAGGTCATCGCCGCTTTCGGCCAGCTCGACATACTCATCAACAATGCCGGCGTCACCCAACCGGTGAAGACGCTGGAGATCGACGAGGCGAGCTGGGACCGGGTCCAGGACATCAACTGCAAGGGCGTGCTGTTCCTGAGTCAGGTCTTCATCCCGCATATGCAGGCGAGGAAGCAGGGCGCGATCGCCTGCATGTCCTCCGTCTCGGCCCAGCGCGGCGGCGGCATCTTCGGCGGACCGCATTATTCCTCGGCCAAGGCGGGCGTGCTCGGCCTCGCCAAGGCGATGGCGCGCGAGTTCGGCCCGGACGGCATTCGCGTCAACTGCGTCACCCCCGGCCTGATCCAGACCGACATCACCGGCGGCAAGCTCACCGACGAGATGCGCAAGGACATCATCAAGGGCATCCCGCTCGGCCGGCTCGGCGACGCCAGCGATGTCGCCGGCATCTACCTCTTCCTCGCTTCCGATCTCTCGGCCTACGTCACCGGCGCCGTCATCGACGTCAATGGCGGCATGCTGATCCACGGCTGAGCCAAGAGCATCGCCCCATGAGCACCGCTCCCCTCGGCCACAACGTCTCGCTCGAGCGCCGCGCCTGGAACATCCGCCGTCACGCCATCCTGATGGGCGAAGTGCAGGGACAGGGCTATATCGCGCAGGCGCTCGACATCGCCGATGTCCTTGCCGTCGCCTATTTCCACGCCATGCGCTACCGGCCGGACGATCCCGATTGGGAGGGGCGCGACCGCTTCCTGCTCTCGAACGGCCATTATGCGATCGCGCTCTATGCGGCGCTGATCGAGGCCGGGATCATCCCCGAGGACGAGCTCGAAACCTATGGCTCGGATGAAAGCCGCCTGCCGATGTCGGGCATGGCGAGCTACACGCCCGGCATGGAGATGTCCGGCGGTTCGCTCGGCCTCGGCCTGTCGATCGCGGTCGGCAAATGCCTCGGCCTCAAGCGCAAGGGCTCCGCGTCCTACGTCTACACCCTGTTCTCGGATGGCGAGCTGGATGAGGGTTCGGTCTGGGAGGCGATCATGTCCGCCGCCCATTACGGCCTCGACAACCTGATCGCCGTCGTCGACGTCAACAACCAGCAGGCCGACGGGCCTTCGACCAAGGTCATGGGTTTCGAGCCGCTGGCAGAGAAGCTCCAGGCCTTCGGCTGGTTCACCCAGCGCGTCGACGGCAATGATCTTTCCGCCGTCCGCGCCGCCTTCGATGCCGCCAAGGCTCAGACGGGCCGGCCCAGCATGATCATCGCCGACACGCTGATGGGCAAGGGCGTGCCCTTCCTCGAAGCGCGCGAGAAGAACCACTTCATCCGGGTGGAAGCCCATGAATGGCAGCTCGCGCTCGCGGCGCTGGACGAGAGGAAGCCGTCATGAAGCCGGCCGCCAAAAATGGCTCCGCCAAGAGCGAGCCCGGCAAGCCGCGCCTGACCACCTCGGCGATGATCGCCTCGATCGCCGGCGAGGGGCAGCGCACCAAGCCTGCGCCCTTCGGCCATGCGCTGGTCGAGCTGGCGAAGCAGGACGCCTCGATCGTCGGCATGACCGCCGATCTCGGCAAATACACCGACCTGCACCTCTTCGCGCAGGCCTTTCCCGACCGGCATTACCAGATGGGCATGGCCGAGCAGCTTCTGTTCGGCGCCGCTTCGGGCCTTGCGTCGGAAGGCTTCACGCCGTTTGCGACGACCTATGCCGTCTTCGCCTCGCGCCGTGCCTATGACTTCATCCATCAGACGATCGCGGAGGAAGACCGCAATGTGAAGATCGCTTGCGCGCTGCCGGGCCTGACCTCGGGCTATGGGCCCTCGCACCAGGCGACCGAGGATCTGGCGCTGTTCCGCGCCATGCCGAACATGGTGGTGATCGACCCCTGCGACGCGCATGAGATCGAGCAGGTCGTGCCCGCGATGGCGCGGCACAAGGGCCCTGTCTACATGCGCCTGCTGCGCGGCCAGGTGCCGCTTGTGCTCGACGAATACGGTTACGAATTCGAGCTCGGCAAGGCCAAGCTGCTGCGCGACGGCTACGAGGTCCTGTTCATCTCCTCCGGCATCATGACGATGCGGGCGCTGGAAGCAGCCAAGGCGCTGGAGCAGGACCGCATCGATGTCGGCGTGCTGCATGTGCCGACGATCAAGCCGCTCGATACCGTGGCGATTCTCGAAGCCTGCGCCAAGCCGGGCCGGCTCGTCGTCGTGGCCGAGAACCACACGGTCAATGGCGGGCTCGGCGAGGCCGTCGCCGGCCTGTTGATGCGCGAGGGCGTGCACCCCGCCTTCCGCATGGTCGGCCTGCCCGACGAGTTCCTCGCGGCCGGGGCGCTGCCGACGCTGCACGACCGCTACGGTATCTCGACCGACGCTCTCTGCAACCGGGTCAAGGGCTGGCTGAAATAGCCGGAACACGCTGCAGCTCCCGCCAGGAGGAGTTCGAAGGGGAGGGGTGATGAAGACGATCGGCTTCGTGGGGCTCGGCTCGATGGGCCTGCCCATGGCGATCAATCTCGGCAAGGCCGGCTTCGCCGTGACCGGTTTCGACCTGCGTGCCGAGGCCCGCACGGTGCTGCAGGCGGCTGGCGGCGAAGCCGCCGGTTCACTCGCCGATGCGTTCTCCGGCCGGGATGCAGTCGTGCTCATGGTCGTCAACGCAACGCAGGCCGAGGATATCCTGTTCGGCCAGGGTGCGCTGACCCAGCTCGCCCCGGGCGGCACCGTCATCCTGATGGCGACCTGCCCGCCGGCGGCCGTCGCGGCGCTGGCCGCCCGCGTCGAGGCGGCCGGGCATGCGTTGGTCGATGCGCCGGTCTCCGGCGGCGTGGTCGGGGCTGAGGCGGGCAGCCTGACCATCATGGCCGCAGCGCGCCGGCCCGTCTTCGATGCCGTGAAGCCGGTGCTCGACGCCATGGGCTCCAAGGTCGTCTTCATGGGCGAGGAGCCGGGGCAGGGGGCGACGGCCAAGGCGGTCAACCAGTTGCTCTGCGGTGCCCATCTCGCCATCGCGGCGGAGGCGCTGTCGCTGGCCGAAAAGCTCGGTGTCGATACGCACGCCATGCTCGACATCGTCTCGGGCTCGGCGGCATCGAGCTGGATGCTCAGGGATCGCGGCGCCCGCATGCTGGAGCGCGAACCGCGCGTGACCAGCGCGGTCGACATCTTCGTCAAGGATCTCGGCATCGTCCTCGAAGCGGGGCGCGATGCCAAGGCGGCGCTGCCGATGGCGGCGCTCGCCCATCAGCTCTTCCTGTCGGTCTCGGGGCGCGGCCTTGGCGCCCGCGACGACAGCCAGGTGATCGCCGCCTACCGCGCAATGCAGGGGCGTGACGCGACCTGATCCGGAACAAGCAGCAAGAGCCGTCGAAACGGCGATAATGGGAGGATGACATGACGAAGATCGATCTGCCGACCGGAGGTCTCAGCCGCCGGAACCTGCTCACCGCGGGTCTGGCGATGCCTGCCGTGTTGAGCCTGCCGCGCGGTGCGCAGGCGCAGGCCACCATGACGCTCGGCCACAATGCCGCGGCCGGCAATCCGCGCTGGATCGCGGCCGACAAGTTCGGCGAGCTGCTCAAGGAGCGCACCAATGGCCGGCTCGCCGTGCGCGTCGCCGGCGCCGAGCAGCTCGGCAACGAGCAGTCGCTCCTGACCAGCCTGCGCACCGGCGCCGTCGACATGACCGTCAACAGCCAGGGCTCGACCTCGGCGCTGCTGCCGGAGCTGGCGGCGCTCGGCCTGCCCTTCCTGTTCGCGACCTCGGCCGACGCCTTCAAGGTGCTGGGAGGCCCGATCGGCGCCGAACTCGACCAGCGCTTCGCCAAGATCGGCATGGTGCCGCTCGGCTGGTGGGACAACGGCATCCGCCACATCACCAACAGCAAGCGCCCGGTCGTGAAGCCTGCCGACCTCAAGGGCCTCAAGATTCGCACGCCGCCCGATCCGATGACGATCGACATCTTCCAGGCGCTCGGCGCCGGCACCGAGCAGATCTCCTTCGGCGAGCTCTATGTCGCGCTCCAGCAGGGTGTCGTCGACGGCCAGGAGAACCCGCTCGTCAACATCGCCTCGTCCAAGCTCTTCGAGGTGAACAAGTACATCTCGCTTTCGGCCCATAAATGGGAGTGCTCGCCCTTCCTGATGTCGCAGATCACCTGGATGCGCCTGTCGCCGGCCGATCGCGAGGTGGTCAAGGCGACGGCGAAGGAGGCGGGCGAATTGCAGCGCAAGCTCTTCCTCGACGCCGAGACCAAGTTCGCCAACGAGTTCAAGGCGAATGCGAAGTTGCAGGTCAACGAGGCGGATCAGGCTGCCTTCCGCGAGGCCTCCGCCAAGGTCTACGACGCCTGGAAGACCAAGCCCTTCGGCGATTTCGTCGACCGCCTCGCCAAGGCGGCACGGGGCTGACGTCATGGACAGGCAGCCCGAGACGGGGTGGCGCGCCGGCGTCATCGCCCTGGCGGACGGTATCGATCGTCTCGCCGCCAGGTTCTGCGAGATCGTCGTGATCGCGGTCGGCTCGGCGCTGCTCGCCATGCTCGCCGCCAATGTCGGCGCGCGCTATGCGCTCGAGTCCGGCGGCTTCCGCTTCGCGCAAGAGCTGCCGGAGCGGCTCTTCCCGGTCTTCATCATGGCGGGCGTCGTGCTCGGCGTGCAGAAGGGCGGGCACATGGCGGTCGAGACCGTGCTCGCCATGCTCGGCCGCCAGGGCGCGCGGATCATGCTGCTGGTCGGGCATGCGATCGTGATCGGCAGCTACATCCTGCTGAGCAGGGACATCCTGCTTCTCGCCGAGATGCTCTGGATCGACCGCTCGCCGGTGATGGGGATCCCGGCGAGCTATGGCTACTACACCCTCGCGATCGGGCTCGCGCTGATCATCGTTGTCACAACGACGCAAGCGGTGCGCGTCGCCCTGATGGGCCCGGAGGCGATGCCCGTCCCGGCGCCGGAGGAGCAGGTCGCATGAGCCTCACCCTCATCCTCTCCTTCACAATCCTGATGTTGCTCGCCATCCCGGTCGGCCATGCGCTGATCGTGGCGGCGGGCGCGGCCCTGCTGGTGCAGGGCCAGATCCCGCTGACGATCATCGCCCAGCAGATGTACCAGCAGACCCAGTCCTTCCCGATGCTGGCGCTGCCGTTCTTCATGCTGGCGGGCTCGCTCATGCTTGGCGGCAAGCTCGGCAGCGAGCTTCTCGCCTTCGCTTCCAAGGCGATGCAGCGCTGGCGCGGCGGGCCGCTCTCGACAACGGTGGTCGCCTCGGTGGTGTTCGGTGGGGTCTCAGGCAGCGCCGTCGCCAATGCCAGCGCGCTCGGCTCGGTGCTGATCCCCTGGCAGAAGCGGCAGGGCTATCCGGCCCCGCTCTGCGCCGCCAACAACGCGACCTCGGCGATCATCGACATCCTGATCCCGCCCTCGATCCCGCTGATCCTCTACTCCCTGGTCTCGAACGTCTCGATCGCCGATCTCTTCACCGCCGGCATCCTGCCCGGCCTCTTGATGGCCGGCGGCTTCATCGTGCTGTGCAGCTGGATCGCGCGGCGCCGCGGCTATGTCTCGCCCGAGGCGCCGGTCTCCAAGGCGGAGCTGGCCCGGCTGGCCTGGCGCAGCATGCCGGCGCTCTTGATGCCGGTCTTCATCCTGCTCGGCCTGCGCTTCGGCATCGCGACGCCGACCGAGATCGCGGTTCTCGCCGTGCTCTACGCGCTGGTTCTCAGCGTCGTGCTCTACCGCGACATGAGCTGGCGCCGCTTCCGCATCAGCATGGTCGAAGCCGGCGTCGCGACCGGCGTGGTGATGCTCGTCATCATGGGCTCGGCCATCGTCGGCTGGATCCTGACCTTCGACCAGGTGCCGCAGCGCTTCGCCGAATGGGTCTCGGCGACGATCTCGAACCCCCATTTCGTCATCCTGGCGATGAACATCCTGCTGCTGCTCGTCGGCATGCCGATCGACCTGCCGCCGGCGATCCTGCTGCTGGGGCCGATCTTCGTGCCGCTGGCGGCCTCGATCGGGCTCGATCCGGTCCAGCTCGGCATCATCATGGTGCTGAATCTCGGCATCGGCCTCTACACGCCGCCGATCGGCACGACCTTGTTCATCTCGACCTCGATCGCCCGGACCTCGCTCGGCGAGACCACGCGCGAGCTCTGGCCCTTCTTCGGGGTGGCGATGATCGTGCTGCTGCTGGTGAGCTATGTGCCGGCGCTGACGATCTACTGAGCCGGTTGGCCCGGGCCGCCGCGTCCTGACTCTTTCGGGCTCGCCGACATGGCACAAGCATGTCGGCGAGCCCATATGCGATGGGCCGATTGCATACATCGGGACCATGCCATGGCGCCCATTGCTGTCCGTTCCGCCTCTCGCGACGAGGAACGCACCGTCTCCGCGCTGATCACGCTCGCCTTCGCGAGCGACCCGATGGCGCGCTGGTCGCTGAGAGAGCCCCATGCCTATCTCGCCGTGATGCCCGAGCTGATCCGCGCCTTCGGCGCTGCAGCCTATGACAGCGACAGCGCCTATGTGAGCGAGGATGGCGGTGGCGCGGCGATGTGGCTACCGCCCGGTGTGGAGCCCGATATCGAGACGCTCGATCGTCTCATCCGGGAGAACGCCGATCCGGCGATCCTGTCGGACGTCGAAGGGATATTCGATGCGATGGCGCGCTATCACCCGCAGGAACCGCACTGGTATCTGCCGCTGATCGGCACCGACCCGATGCGGCAGGGCCACGGCATCGGAAGCGCACTTATGAAACACGCGCTCGCCCGCTGCGATCGTGATGGCGTCGCGGCCTATCTGGAATCGTCGAATCCGCTGAACATTCCGCTCTACCGGCGGCACGGCTTCGACATTCTCGGTACCATCCAGATCGGGTCATCACCGGTCCTGACGCCGATGCTGCGCCAGCCGCAGCCTGCCGCGGGCTGATCGGAACGGACCCCGGGAGCTCGATCCCGTCGCGTCGTTCGCTTCGGCACGGCAGCTTGCGGAAGGGCAGGGCGATCGGCGTCGCCCCTTTTTTAGTTTCGTAGACGCAAGCGCGCCTCTTCAGCGACCGCCTCTGCGGTGATGCCGAAATGCCGGTAGAGTTCCTCGGCCGGGCCGGAGGCGCCGAAACCGGCCATGCCGACGAAGCCTCCATCCTCGCCGATCCAGCGCTCCCAGCCGAACTTGACGGCGGCCTCGACGGCGACGCGAACGCAGCCCTCGCCCAGAACCTCCCGCCGATAGGCGCGGTCCTGCGCTTCGAACAGGCTCCAGCACGGCATCGAGACGACGGCGGTCGGAATGCCGTCCCGTTGCAGCAACTCGCGGGCCGCCAGCGCGATCTGCACCTCCGAGCCGGTGGAGAGCAGTGTCACCTTGCGCGCGCCGCCTTCGGCTTCAGCGAGTACATAGGCGCCGCGAGCCGAGCGGTTTTCGGGACCTCCGTCGCGCCGCAATTGCGGCAGGCTCTGGCGAGCGAAGACGAGAGAGACCGGGCCGGCGCGATGGTCGAGCGCGATTTCCCAGGCCTCGGCGGCCTCGACCGCGTCGCAGGGGCGCAGCACCAGCATATTCGGCATCGCCCGCAGCGAGGCGATGATCTCGACCGGCTGGTGTGTCGGCCCGTTCTTTCCGATGCCGATCGAGTCGTGGCTGAAGACGAACAGCGTCGGCAGGCCCATCAGCGCCGCCATGCGCATCGCCGGTCGTTCATAGTCCGAGAAGGGCAGGTAGGTCACCGCGAGCGGGATCACGCCGCCATGCGCCACCATGCCGTTGGCGAGCGCGCCCATCGCATGCTCGCGTACGCCGCAATGGAGATAGCGGCCGGCCCGGTCACCGGCATTGAAGGCGGCGAGCTGGCGCTTGTGGTTGGTCGGCGCCTCCAGATCGGCACAGGCCGTCATCATCTCCGGCAGCACCTCGTAGAGCGCGGCCGCGATCTCGCCGGAAACCGCGATCGAGAACTCGGCCTTGCCATCCTGCGCAGCGCGCGCCTTGAAGGCATGAATGGCCTCGCGCCAGCCGATTGTCAGGGCGCGCTCATGCACGCGCTCGAATTCGTCGCGGACGGCGTTGCTCGTCTCCGCAAGCCGTGCGGCCCAGCTTGCGTGGTCCTGCGCTCCGCGCGATGCAGTCGCGCGCCAGGCGGCCGCGATTGGCTCGGGAATCTCAAAAGATCTCCCCTCCCAACCGAAGCGCTCGGCCATCGCAGCACGATCCTCAGGAAAGAGCTTGCCGGAATGGCCGCCGCGCTGCCCCTCGAGGCGCGGAATGCCGCGCGCAATCACCGTCTTGCAGGCGATCAGCGAGGGGCGTGGATCGATCTTGGCGGTGTCTATCGCCGCATCGATCGCAGCGATGTCGTGGCCATCGATCTCCTGGACGTGCCAGCCGGCGACGCGGAAGCGCTCGGCGACGTCTTCGGAGATCGAAAGCTCGGTCGCGCCGTCATCGGTGATGGCGTTGTCGTCCCAGAAGACGGTGAGCTTGCCGAGCCGCAGATGTCCGGCGAGCTGGATGACCTCCTGCCCGACGCCCTCCTGCAGGCAGCCATCGCCGACGAAGGCGAAGGTTCGGTGGTCGACCAGCGCGTCGCCGAAGCGGGCATTGAGCGACGCTTCCGCGATCGCCATGCCCAGCGCATTGGCGATGCCCTGGCCGAGCGGGCCGGTGGTGGTCTCGATGCCGGCCGCCGGCTCGTATTCCGGATGCCCGGCGCAAGGTGAGCCGAGTTCACGAAAGCGCTTCACCGCGTCGAGCGAGACATGGTGGTAGCCGGAGAGGTGCAGCAGGGAATAGAGCAGCATCGAGCCATGACCGTTCGACAGCACGACGCGGTCACGGTCGGGCCAGGTCGGATTGGCCGGATCGAACTTCAAATGCCGGGCGTAGAGGGTGGTGGCGATCTCCGCCATGCCGAGCGGCACGCCCTGATGGCCTTCGCCCGCGGCGAGAATTGCATCGACCGAGAGAAACCGGATCGCATGGGCCATCTCGGCGAGAGCGGTCGGGCGCGAGCCAGCGGGCGCTCCCCATTGTGGAATGTTCAAGCTCTGCCTCACGCGATCCGGTTCCGGAGAGCAGATTGTGCCGAAATCCCAGCGCTGGCTAAAACGCGAAATTTAGAGCGACACATGAAGCTGATTCAGCTTTCGGCCCTGGGCAAGCTGGGGCGCGATCCGAAATAATTGGCCTTCGCCCTCCTTACATTGCGCATCTATCTTGTTTTACGCGAATGCAGCCCGCTCCTCGGCCATCCGCGAGGGGAGGCAAAGCTCTGCCGCTGGTTGCGAATGTCCGCTTCCAGGCAACGACCCAACTGCCGATATTGGCCCATCGCCGACTCTCGCAACGACCGCTTTCCGGCGATCTGGTTCGCGCGGCAGCAACCGTAAAGAATGAGTCGATAAAATCGGGTGGAGCCGAAAGTGCTCAGATAGAATCCTTAACGCGTCGCCACGTGTCGTGGATATGTTTCTCCAATATGGCTGCCATATGCTCGCCGTTGCGGCTTTCCAGCGCGACCATCATCTGCTCGTGATCGTCGACCGCAGCCGCCCACTTCTCGGGGCCTTCGTTGCCGATATAGCGGATGCGCCGCAACCTGCTTTGCAGAACCGCATGGACATCGATCAATGCCGCGTTGCGCGATGCGCGTATGATCAACGAGTGAATGGATTGGTTCGTCTTGAAATAGGCCAGGCGATCGCGAGCAGCGTATAGCCGCAACATCTCGTCGTGCATCTTTCGAATCTGGCGAATATCATCGTCCGACGCATTGAGGCACACCAGACGCCCCGCGTAATTCTCGATATTCGCCAAGACGTCGAGGCAATCCTTGACGTCCTTTGCGTGAAAGACCCGGACGACCGCGCCACGCCCCGGCGAGAGATCGAGCAGGCCCTCGCTCGCCAGGGACTTGATGGCCTCGCGCAACGGCGTCCGCGACACGCCGAGCTCCTGCCCGAGGTTGCCCTCGTGAACACGGGTGCCCGGACGGAGATGGCCTTCGGTGATCATGTCGCGGAGTCGGCTCACGATCAGATCGTGAAGGTTATGCCGAATGATCGGGTTCGGCGCCGTCTCGGACGAGGCTGCGCCGAGAGAGGCGCGCGCGCTTGCAGGTTCCATCATGTGCCACTCCGGCTCAGGCCCGACTTCATGACTGCTATGCAATGGCTGAATGCACAACGACAATATCCTGTATGCAGCATATTGACAGGCAAAATTCGGCTCCATAACCTCGTTCTCGAACAAGGGGAGCGCAGGCCGTGACATGCAGAAGCCCGCATGGCGGTGGCAGGTGGGGAGACCCAGCAGTTCAGCATTGAGCGAGTTTGCTCCCCGTTTTCAGAGAGCTTTGCAGCAGCGCTGATAGATATGTTCGACGCCAATCGACGCGTGCGCCAAGACGGCGCGATGAGCAGCGCAGATAGTTGGCTGGAAAGACAAGGAAGGTCTCGGCAACGACCAGGGCCTGAATACGAAATACCAAAAACAAGCAACAAGGCGGCTTGGAGGAAATCTTGGAACGCACGGCATATACGCAGTCTCAGCTCGCGCCGGCGATGTCCTGAGTCATGGCGAAAGTTGGATTCATCGGCGTCGGCGTGATGGGCCGAGAGATGGTGATCAACCTGCTCAAGGCTGGTCACGAGGTTCGCGTTTTCGATACCCACCTGGCTGCCGCCGAAGCGCTGGTCGCCCATGGCGCCGTGGTGGCAAAGTCTGCAGGCGATGCCGTGCGTGACGCGGATGTCGGCATCACCATGCTTCCCGACACCCCCCAGGTCGAAGCCGCGATACTGGGCCCTGACGGCGTCCTGTCCTCGCCGCCCGCCGGCGGCGTTTTCGTCGAAATGAGCACGATCTCTCCCCAGGCGACGCGTGCGATGAGTGCCGCGCTGGCGGAGCGCGGTGTATCGATGCTCGACGGGCCGGTCTCCGGGGGGCCGCTCGGCGCAACCAACGCGACGCTGTCGATCATGGTTGGAGGCGACGAGCAGGCTTTGGCGAAGGCCATGCCGGTGCTCTCCGCCATGGGCAAGACGATCGTGCATATGGGCGAGAGCGGAGCCGGCCAGGTCACGAAGCTGTGCAACCAGCTCGTCGTCGGCATCAACCTCCAGGGTGTGTGCGAGGCGCTCGCGCTCGGCCGCGCCGCTGGCATCGATCTGGAGAAGTTGAGGGATGCGCTTCTGGGCGGCTCGGCCTCGTCCTGGATGATGCAGAACCTCGCGCCCAAGATCATCGCCAAGGATCCCGCTGCCGGCTTTCGCATCGATCTGATGCTCAAGGATCTTCGCCTGACGGGCGAACTCGCCTTCGCGCTCGGCGTGCCGCTACCCGGCAATGCGCTGGTCACGAACCTCTTTCTCGAGGCGCGAGCCCATGGCGAGGGTGGGAACGGCAACCAGGCGCTCTATCGCGCCTATGACCGGCTAACCAACCAGGAATGAGCGATGGCTGCTAAACCGAGACTGGGTTTCGTCGGCCTCGGCCTGATGGGCACGGCGATGTCGCTGCGCCTTCTGGAAAAGGGCTGGCCGCTCAATGTCTGGAACCTCGAGCCTGACCGCCTGGGGCCTGTGGTGGAGGCCGGTGGCGTCGCCATGGCGTCGCCCGCGCAGGTCGCGGCCGAAAGCGACGTCGTCCTCATGTGTGTGCTTCACACGCAGGCTGTCGAGGCCTGCGTCTTCGGTGAACATGGCATCGCGCAGACCGCCCGCAATGGCCAGGTCCTGATCGATCATTCGACGATCGATCCGAACAAGAGCAAGGCTTTCGCGGCGAAGCTGCGTGCCGACACCGGAATGGCCTGGGTCGATGCGCCGATTTCGGGGGGCCCCCTGGCGGCGCGGGACGGCCAGCTGACCGTCATGGCGGGCGGCGAGGAAGCGGACGTCGATACGATCAAGCCGATCATGGCGGATCTGGCGGCGAACTTTACGCGCGCCGGCAGCGCGGGCGCCGGCCAGCTGGCGAAGATGCTGAACCAGGCCATCGTCGGAACGACCTATGTGCTGATGGCTGAGGCGCTGACGCTGGCCGAGGCGTCCGGCATCGACGCTGCGAAGCTGCCGGAATGCCTCGCCGGCGGTCACGCCGACGGCACCTTGCTGAAGCAGCTCTACCCCCGCATGCAGGCCCGTTCCTTCGATCCGCCGCTGGCCTATGCCCGGCAGCTTCTCAAGGACATGAAGGCGGTAAAATCCGAGATCCATGGCCTCGGCCTCGATCTGCCGCTGATCGAGAAGGCGGTGGCGCAGTATGACAGCTACGTCTCTGCCGGGCATGAAATGGCCGACGCGGCTTCGATCGTGAACCTTTATCGGCGCGGCGGAGGGGCATAGCGGCATCGCCCGATACGGACACGCACCCCATGCTTTCGATCTCGCCCGGCCGGCGAGACCGGAGGAACAACAGGACCGGGATCAACCCGACCACAAAAAACAAGCAATCACAGGGAGAACAACGATGAGATCATTCAAAGTCCTGGCCTTGGCATCGCTCGCGGGCTGGGCCCTGATGTCGCTGCCGGCGCATGCCGACCTGCTGGCCGATATCAAGGCCGCCAAGAAGATCCGCATTTCGACCGACCTGACGATTTCGCCCTACGGCAAGGTCGACGACAAGATGCAGCCGACAGGCTCCGATGTCGAAATCGCGAAGATCCTGGCCAAGGACCTCGGCGTGGAGTTCGAGCTGGTCTCGACGACGGCGGCGACGCGCATCCCGAACCTGCAGACCGGCAAGGCGGACATCGTGATCTCGTCCCTGGCGATCACACCGGCGCGCGCCGAGGTCGTCGACTTCTCGGTGCCCTATGCCGACCAGCTGTCGGTCGTCGCAGGGCCGAAGAGCGTCAACGTCAAGTCGATCGAGGATCTCGAAGGCAAGAAGGTCGCCGTCACCCGCAGCACCACCCAGGACAGCGACCTGACCCAGCGCGCCAAGAAGACCCAGATCGTCCGCTACGAGGACGACGCCACGCTCGCGCTCGCCATCGCGTCCGGCCAGGCGGATCTGTTCGGCACCGCCTTTGCGCAGATCATCAACATCAACGCGAAGAACCCGTCGCGCGAGCTCGAAGCGAAGTTCACCCTGCAGACCTTCTTCCTCGGCATCGGCGTCCGCAAGAACGAACCGGAACTGAAGAACTGGCTCGATGCCTGGGTGAAGGAAAATCTCCGCAACGGCAGGCTCAACGCCATTCACAAGCAGTTCCACGGCATCGAGCTGGCGCCCGATACGCTGAAGGCCGGCAACAGCTGAGCGACGGCATGGCGGGCATCGAGGCGCGCGCCATCATGGCGCGATCTTCGATGCCTGCGATGCATGACTTCGGGCCGGGGCGACCATTTCCTCCCGGCCCGACACCGCGGAGCGGGTTCGGACTTCAGACTGCCTGAACGTGCTGACGAAACCCGGTCCGTGCGTCGCTGATCGCGAGGTCATGCCCGAACGGTCGACGAGAACGCAATCGCTCGATCAATCCCGACTGGTCCGGCCGCGCAGGAACGCATCTGAATGAACTATAGTTTTAGCTTCGCATTCCTGGCCAACCGCTGGCCCGCCCTGGTGGAAGGCGTCTGGCTGACCATTCAGCTGACGGTCGTGTCGATCACGCTCGGCTTCCTCGTCGGCACGCTGTGCGCCGTACTGAGGGTCTACGGCAATGGCTTCGTTCGACGCGTCGTCGGCTCCTATGTCGAGATCATCAGGAACACGCCGCTGCTCGTTCAGATGTTCATCGTCTATTTCGGCATCGCCAGCATGGGCGTGAAGCTCAGCGCCGAAGTCTCCGCCATCATCGCTCTCGTCATCAATGCCGGCGCATACACGACGGAGATCATGCGGGCGGGCATCGAGTCGATCAGCAAGACGCAGCTCGAAGCCGCGGAATGCCTGGGGCTGTCGCGCGTCAACACCATCATCCACGTCGTCCTGCTTCCGGCCATGGAGCGCGTCTATCCCGCCCTGAGCAGCCAGTTCGTCCTGCTCATGCTCGCATCGAGCGTGACGTCACAGATTTCAGCGGAAGAGCTGACGGCCGTCGCCAACGTCATGCAATCCGACACGTATCGCAGCTTCGAAGTGTATCTGATCGTCGCGGCGATCTACATTTCACTGTCGTTTCTCTATCGTTTTGCATTTGCGCTGGTCGGGGCGGTTCTCTTCACCCGTCGCCGCAAGCTCGGCACGGCGCTGTGAGGCCGGCATGATCCAATTCGGCTCCGCACACGTCATCTATATTTTCGAAGCGGCACGCTGGACCATCGTGCTGTCCTTGATCGCCTTCTTCGGCGGCGCTGTTCTCGGCCTGCTGCTGGCGCTCGCACGCGTGTCCCGCCTGCTGATCCTGAGGGCCTTGTCAGCCGCCTATATCCAGACGATCCAGGGCACGCCGCTCCTGATCCTGCTGTTCCTGTCCTATTTCGGGCTGAGCCTGCTGGGCTATCGTCTCGCCCCGATCGTGGCGGCCGGGCTGTCGTTGACCCTCTATGTCGGCGCCTTTCTCGGCGAGATCTGGCGCGGCTGCATTCAGGCCGTGCCGCGCACCCAGTGGGAAGCATCCGACTGCATCGGGCTCAACCGGTTTCAGCAATACGCCTATGTCATCCTGCCCCAGGCTGTCCGCATCGCGACCCCGCCGACCGTCGGCTTCATGGTTCAGGTGGTGAAGAACACCTCGCTCGCCTCGGTGATCGGCTTTGTCGAACTGACCCGCGCCGGCCAGATCGTCAATAACTCGACATTCCAGCCGCTGGTCGTGTTCCTGCTCGTGGCCGCCATCTACTTCGCGATCTGCTATCCGCTTTCGGTTGCGAGCCGCGTCCTTGAAAGGAAATTCAATGTCGCGAGATGACCAGCAGACCCTCGCTGGAACGCGCCCGGCCCCGACCGGGGCGCCGGATACGGCGGTGATCAAGGTTCGCGACGTCGAGAAACTCTTCGGGCAGCTCAAGGTTCTCGACGGAGTTTCTCTCGACGTGATGGCAGGCCAGATGGTGGCGATCATCGGCCGAAGCGGCTCCGGAAAGAGCACATTGCTGCGTTGCATGAACGGGCTGGAGGACATCCAGGGCGGCGATATCACGATCTGCGGCCACAATGTCGGGCGCGGCAAGTCCAACCGGGCGGATCTGCGCCGCGACGTCGGCATGGTGTTTCAGAGCTACAACCTCTTCCCGCATCTGACGGTGGAGCGAAACATCACGCTGGCCCTGACCCTGGTGAAGAAGAAGTCGAAGGCCGAGGCACGGCAACGGGCCGAGCAGGTCCTTGCGCAGGTCGGCCTTGCGGAAAAGATCGATGCCTATCCCGAGCAATTGTCGGGCGGGCAGCAGCAGCGGGTTGCCATCGCTCGCTCGCTGGCGCTTTCGCCGCAGGTGATGCTGTTCGACGAAGTGACCTCTGCGCTCGATCCCGAGCTCACGGTCGAAGTTCTTCGCGTCATGGAGGACCTCGCCAGGGGCGGCATGACGATGGTGCTGGTGACGCACGAAATGGCTTTCGCGCAGCGCGTCGCGGACCAGGTCGTGTTCATGCACAAGGGCAAGGTCTGGGAGTCGGGCCCGACGAAGGAACTCTTCGCAGCTCCCAAGACGGCCGAGTTCGCGCAGTTCATCGGCACAGGTCTGTAGTTTCGATCGGGCGGGGGCGGCGCATCCCGCAAGCCAAACCACTCACTTCCCGGAGGGATGACGCATGGCGAATTCGGATGCCGCGCTGCCGGCCTGGCGCCTGGACGGCGCCGTAGCCGCCATCACGGGCGGCGCGAGGGGGATCGGCCGCGCGGCCGCCGAGCTTTTTGCCGCGGCCGGGGCCCGTGTCGTCATCCTGGATGTCGATGGTGATGCGGCTCGGGCAGCAGCATCGGCCATTGGTGGGGCAGCCACGGCCCATGCGATGAACGTCGCGGATGAGGCCGCCGTCGATTCCGTGTTCGAAGCGATCGTGCGGACCGAGGGGCGTCTGGACGTTCTGGTCAACAATGCGGGAATGGCGCTGAGGCGCCCCACCGTGGAACTCACGCTCGCCGACTGGCAGCGCGTCGTCGACGTCAACATGACCGGCGTATTCCTGTGCGCGCGTGCCGCCGGCCGGGTGATGACGCGGCAAGGCTCGGGCGCCATCGTCAATCTCTCCTCGATCATGGGGCTTTCGGGTGGCGGGCTCTATCCGAACATTTCCTATCAGACGACGAAGGGGGCGGTCGTCAACATGACCCGCGCGCTTGCCGTCGAATGGGCGCGCGCCGGCGTGCGCGTCAACGCCGTCGCGCCGACCTGGGTGGATACCGAGTTCATCGCGGCGCTGAAGGACAACCCGGAATTCATCAGCGCGGTGGAGCGCCTGACGCCGATGGGGCGCCTCGCGACGGTGCAAGAGGTCGCTCAGGCGATCCTGTTCCTGAGCAGCCCGGCGGCCGCGATGATTACGGGGCATACATTGCCCGTCGATGGTGGTTTCCTCGCCCAGTAAGCATCGGCCAGCCGAGCGGAGGGCCGCCGCGCGTCTCAAGCCTCCTTAGGGACAACTCACCGTTGCGCGCAGCCAGAACGTCTTGCGCTCTCCGGCCATGAGACTCGAGGCGGTGCCGTTCTCGACTGCCGCGGCAAGCCCCTCGCGAGGCATGCTCGTAAACGGCTCCAGGCCGATATTGTAGTGGCGGCCGAACCAGGGGTAGTCGCGCATCGCTCCGAACTCCTGCCAGCACCAGACATAGGGCATCACGGCTGCGTCCCAGGCGATTTCGAGTCCCAGCTCGCGGGTATTGCGAACCAGATAACGGCCATCGCGGAAGCCGCGCAGATAGCTCATCTCCCCGGGCGTCCCGGCTTCCGGCAGCAGCGACATCTCGACCGCCCGGCCGTCAGCGTCCACAGCATCATGCCAGGGCATGACCCGATGATCGGCGAGGCGGCGCTGCGGATGGCTGCGCGAGATGTCGCCCGTCACGACCTCCACGCCCCGCGGCATCTCGATGACGGCTCCGGGCCCCAGAAACGGCCGCCCGAACGTGATGTGGTGGCCCCACATCAGCGGGAGTTCGACCTTGCTCTCATTGATCGCGACTTCCTCGAAGAGCAGCGACGGCGAGCCGGATTCGAGCCTGACATTCCGGATCAAGCGATAGGGCAGCGTCTCCGTCCGAACGCTCAATTCAACCTGCACGGCGGACGGGGCGTCTTCCACGATCCGCCAGTCCCATGGCCGGTGCCAGACCTCGCCATGCATGCCATGGCTGCCGATCGGAAGGCCCGGGCCGGCCGACGGGGCGCCGCCGGCCGGGAAGACCTCCTGCCAGCCGCCGGGATAGCTGTCATAGAACGCCATGCGGGCATCGGGCGGGGTGACCGCGCGCAGGGCCGGATGCCGAAGCCCGTTGGCAGAAAGCCAGACGAAGTCAGTATCTGTGGGCTTGTGCAGGAATTCGACCAGATCGGCCCCGCGCCCCACTGCGAAGCTGACGCGCAGTCGCTCGTTCTCCAGCGTCAGCACGTCCAATCCATGCCAGACGACATGATTGATGCGGACGCCCCAGTTCCGTTGCGGGCGATAATAGCCGTTCATCGACGGGGAGCCCTCGGTACGGCCTATGTCAGTACAGCCAGTGCACCGGTGGCACGCCCGCCACATCGAGACGGGTCACTGCAATCGAGCCGCCGAGCAGGCAGCCGAGATAGCCCGTCCGGAGGTCAGCCCCGCCGAAGGCGATGCTCGAGAGATTGCGGAGCTTCGTCGACGGATTGGCGTCCATATGCGGCCGCCCGAGCGCATTCGCCTGATAGGCCTGCTCGACCCAGGCGACATGGGCCGGATCAGTCTCGCTCAGCATGATCTCGCAGCTTCCGCTCTCCGGATCGATGCGCATCAACTGGTTGGAGATCACGCCTGCGATCCAGATACGCCCTTCGGCATCGAAGGCGAGACCATCGGGAAACTGGCCTTCTCCGAACTCGTGGATCACCTCTTTCGGGCCCAGGCTCGCATCGTCGCGGAGCGCAAAGCGGCTGAGTCGCCGGCCATAGGTCTCGTTGACATAAAGCCAGCGCCGGTCTGGCGAGATCTGGCATTCATTGGTGAAGCCGAGCCCGTCCGCGACGATGCGCGCGCCCTTGTCGTCCATCACGGCGATGAAGCCGCTCCTGGAATCGCGGCGGTAGTCGAGTGAGCGCGGCACCATCGTTGTCGACACGGTGAGCCAGAGCCGGCCGAGATGGTCCCGCACCAGATAGTTCGAGGGCGCGATCGGGTCGCCGTCGATCTGTGTCCAGTACGGCGCCACCTGTCCGTCGCGCGTCAGGCGCCAGACGCCCCCCGCCTCGCTGCCGAGATTGGCGAGCAGGAAGGAGCCGTCCGGCTCGAGCGCGATGCCGTTCGGGCGCAAGCCCTCGGGCAGGTCGGCCGTGGTGGCGCTGTAAAGCGTCTGCGTGCCGTCGGGCTTGAGATGCGCCACGCCGCCGCGCCAGTCGGCGGTATAGAGGTCGCCTTTCGCCGTCGCGAGGACGCATTCGGGGCGGCTGAGGCCGGAGCCGAGCAGCGAGACGTCTTCGAGAGTCAGAGTCATCCGCGCATCAACCAGACCAGAGCCATCGGGATCGCCTCGACATAGGTGACGAGGAACAGCACGCAGAGCGCCAGGATGAACATCGGGATGAGTTCGCGCGAGATCGCGACCATGCCAACCCGCGCGATTTTGGCTGCCACGAACAATGTGCCCCCGACAGGGGGCGTGTAGAGCCCGATCACCAGATTGAAGACCATGATCAGGCCGAGATGGACCGGGTCGATGCCGAAAGCCTTGGCAGTCGGAATGAACAGCGGTGCCGTCAGCATCAGCGAAGGCAGCGGCTCCAGGAAGATGCCGACGAGGATCAGCGCCAGGTTGAGCAGGAACAGGAAGACGTACTTGTTCTCGGCGATGTTCAGGATCGCCTGCGCCAGATTGGCCGGGATCTGCTCGACCGTGATCAGCCAGGAAAGCGCGCCGGTGGCGCCGACGACAAGCATGACCACGGCGCTGGTGCGGAAGCTCTGCAGCAGCATGCCGGGGACCTGCGCCGGCTTGATCTCGCGATAGACGAATAGTGCCAGGACAAGCCCGTAGAACACCGCGACCGAGGCAGCCTCCGTCGGCGTGAAGATACCGGTCAGGATGCCGCCGAGGATGACGACCGGCATGCCGGAGGCCGGCAGGATAGCGAGGAAGCTCTTCCAGATATCGGCCCGGCTCGGCATCGCCCCGCCGAGATCGCAGCCGAGAGAGCGACCCTTCCAGACGCAGAGCAGGATCAGGACGAAGGCGAGCGTGAAGGCCGGGAAGACGCCCGAAACCAGAAGCTCGCGGATCGAGACATTGCCGACGAAACCATAGACCAGCAACGGGATCGAAAGCGGCATCAGCACGCCGATCGTCCCGGCGACCGCGATCAGCGCGGCTGCGAAGGCACGCGGGTAACCGCGCTCGGCCATGCGAGGCACCATGATCGAGCCGATCGCCGCCGAATCCGCCACGGCCGACCCCGAAACCGAGCCGAACATGGTGCAGGCGGAGACCGTGACGACGCCAAGCCCTCCCGGCATGAAGGCCAGCAGCGAACGCGCGAAATCGATCAGCCGGCGGCCGACGCCGCCATGGGTGATCAGTTCACCGGTGAAGATGAACAGCGGTATCGCAGCGAGGTGCAGCGGTTCCAGGCTCGATATGTAGGAGAGGAAGATCGCCTCGAGCGGGTAGCTCATGCCGAAGATCCCGATCGTGGCGACCGTGGTCAGCAGGAGCGCCCAGACAAGCGGCATTCCGAGAAGGGCGAGCGCGAAGAAGACCGCGCAGATGACGGCAAGAACCATGGCGTCAGTCCTGGAAGGCTTCTTGCGGGAGGGGCTTGCTGCCCAGCAGCAGCGCCATCTCGTAGAGCACGAAGACGAGCGCCAGCGCCGAACCGACAGGCATCGCGAGGTACTGAAGTCCCATCGGGACATGGAGCACTGTCAGTTCCTGCCCCATCGTGCTTTCCGTGATGCTCCAGCCATAGGAAATCAGGAGCACCAGCAGGCCGACGACACCGAGCCGAGTGGCGAGCTCGACGGCTTTCTGCAGGCCGGGCGGCATCTTGTCGGTGACTTCGGTGATGCGCATATGCGCCCCCCGGCGCGCGGCTGTGGCCCCGCCAAGGAAGGTCGCCCAGAGCAGGACGAACTCGCCGAATTCGGTATTCCAGGCGAGGTCGCTGTTCAGCGCGACGCGCGCGGCGACATTGGCGAACATCACGACGAGCAGCATGGCGGCCAGCAGCGTCAGGGCAATATCGACCATGTCGCCGAGCCAGCGCAGGGGCGCTGGCTCGGGCAGGTCGGGGCGATAAAGGAAACGCATGCCGGCCTCCGGTGATGCTTTGCGACGAGGCTCAGCTCATGCTTTTGCGGATCTCGGCCGCCTCGGCGATGAACTGGTCGACCGCGGCTGCACCGAACTCCTTGCGGGCGCGCTCGACGGCGCCTTCGCTCGCCTTGCGCCACACCGAAAGATCCGGCTTGGCGATGGTCGCGCCCTTAGCGGTCATCTCCGCCAGCAACTTTTCGTCATTGGCGCGCACTTCGTTGCGATTCCAGTCGCCGGCTTCCTTCGCCGCCTTGAGGATGCCCTCCTGATCGGCCGCGCTGAGGCTCTTGAAGGTGCGCTCGGCCATGGCGACCCAGCGCGGCGAATAGACGTGCTGCGACAGGGTGACGTGCTTGGCGACCTCATAGAAGCGCTGCGAGTAGATGGTGTCGATCGGGTTCTCCTGGCCGGAAACCGTGTTCTGCTGGATGCCGAGATAGACCTCGGTCACCGGCATCACGACCGGCGAGAAGCCGATCGATTCCATGATCCAGCGGATCATTTCGACCGGAGCGATGCGCAGCTTCTTGCCCTTGGCATCGGCCGGGCTGTTGAGCGGGAAGTTCGTGGTGAAGCTGCGGAAGCCGGCCTCCCAGTTGCCGACGATGCGCATGCCCTTGGCGGGCAGCAGGTCCGCCTGCTGCTTGATGAACTTCGAGGTGTCGTAGAGCTTCCAGCCCTGCTCGTAGTTCTCGGCCAGATAAGGCAAGGCGATCAGCGAGAGATCCTTCACGTGGGGGGTGAAGGTGACGACGCCGGTCAGGGCGAAATCGAGCCCGCCGACCTGCAGTTGGTCGAGCGACTTGGCGTCGTTGGCGAGCTGGCCGGAGTGGAAGACCTGAACCTTGCAACGGCCGGCAGTGTAGGTCTCGACCGCCGCGGCGAAGCGCATCGCGGCCTCGTTTGCGGCACCCACGGAGGTGTCGGTGTGGCTAAAGCGCAGCGTGCGGACGCTCTGGCCCAGGACGATGTTGGGAAAGCCGGTGATCGCGCCGCCCGCCAGCGCGGCCGAAGCTTTGAGGATGTGACGCCTGTTCTGCATGATGTGCTTCCTCGGTTGTCGTTTCCGTCTCACTGGGCGGCTCCGACGGCCGCCTTCTCGTGATTGGTGTTCAATCCAGTCTCAGACCGGGATCAGGCGCGCCTCTTCCGCGGAGCGGTAAACCGCTTCCTCGATGGTGAGATTGCGCAGGTAGTCGCGGCCGGAATTGACCAGCGGCTCGCCCTTCGTCAGATGCCGGACGATGTGGCGGCTCTGGCCGTAGACGCAGTCGCCGCCATAGCCCCGGTCCTCCCAGGCGTAGGCGTGCTCGCGTTCCTCGCCGCGCAGCGGGCGCAGGAACAGCCGGCCATAGCCATCGAGCCTGAGCACGCCGCGGTCACCCTCGACCATCAGCACGCCATTGGTCATGCGCGTATCGTCGGCCGGATGGTCGACATGGCGGTTGCCGTCGAAGAGCCCGGCGCCGCCGCTGGCAAAGTCGAAGATCACGAGCCCGGCATCCTCGCCCCTGATTACCGGATTGATGCGCCGCAGACGCGCGAAAACACCGGTGATCTCGCCCATGATGTCGCGGAAAACATCGATCAGATGGATACCGGTCTCATGGATGAGGAACCGCGGCATGGTCTGGAAATAGGGCTGGCGCGAGAGATAGGCCTCGGGCCCCTGTCCGTCCCCCGGCCGCAGGCGGAAATTGACGTTGAGCGGGGTGCCGATTGCGCCTTCGGCAACAAGCCGCTTGGCTTCCATGAACCAGGGCATGAAGCGAAAATTCTCATGCACCGCCAGCATCACGCCCGCCTTCTCGGCAATGGCGACGATCTCCTGCGCTTCGTCGAAGGTCGGTGCCAAAGGCTTCTGGCAGATCATCTTCACGCCGCGCCGCGCGGCCGCCTCGACCAGCGCCCGGTGCGTCTGCGGCGGCGTGACGATGTCGACCAGGTCCGGACGCGTCGCATCCAGCATCGCCTCGGCGTCCTCGAAGGCCGCGGCGCCTTGCAGCAAAGTGGCCGCCGCCTCGCGCTTGCCGGCATCGCGGTCCGCGACGCCGACGACGCGCACCCCCTCCATCCGGCTCCACGCATCCTGATGGAACCGGCTGAAGTAGCCGCAGCCCGCAATAGCAACGGTCAGAGTCATTGCGGGTCGGCTTTGCCGCTCGCGATCAGTTCGGCGATGGTCCCGCCGATGTCACGGGTGCCGTGCCGCCCGCCGATGTCGTAGCTGCGCAGATTCATCGTCCCGAAGGCGTGGTCGACACCGAGCTCGATCGCCCGCGCGGCATTGCGGGCCGCGGCGCTGCCATGACGCTCGCCCAGCCAGTCCAGCATCATCGCAGCCGAGAGGATCATCGCCGTCGGATTGGCGATGCCCTTGCCGGCAATGTCCGGAGCCGTGCCATGGCTGGGCTGGAACATCCCATGAGCCTCGCCAATGTCGGCCGAAGGCGCGAAGCCCATGCCGCCGATCAGCCCGGCGCCGAGATCCGAGAGAATGTCGCCGAAGAGGTTCTCCGTCGGCAGGACATCGAAGTCCCAGGGCCGGCGGACGAGGTCGAGCGCCATAGCATCGATGTAGTGATGGCGCGCGTCGATATCGGGATGCTTGGCCGCGGTCTCGTAGAAAACCTTCCGCATGAAGGCGAAGGAGCGGAACACATTCGCCTTGTCGACGAGGGTGACGCGGCCGGGCGTGCCGCGCGTCTCGCGGCGGCGGCGGGCGAGGTCGCAGCAAAAGGCGGTGAGCTGCTCGGTCACCTGGCGGGTGATGACCTGCGTGTCGCGCGCTTCCTTGTCGTCGATGATCTCGCCCTTGCCGCGCGAGGCGAACATGCCCTCGGTGGATTCGCGCACGATGACGAGGTCGATGTCCTTCCAGCGCTCATGGGTGAGGACCGGCGGAGTGCCTGGAATGGCACGGATCGGTCGCACGCCCGCATAGAGGCTGAAATGCATGCGGATATCGAGCTGGGGCGCGATCTCGGTCCCGTCCTTGAAGCGGATGTCCGGCCAACCCATCGCTCCGAACAGAATGGCGTCAGCCTTGCCGGCACGCTCCAGCCCGTCCTTCGGCAGGATGGCGCCAGTTTCCTTGTAATGATGGGCACCGCCGGGGATGTTCTCCTGGCGAAAGGACAGGTCGAAGCGCTTCTCGACCGCGTCGAGCACGACGGCCGCAGCCTCCATGACCTCGATGCCGATGCCTTCGCCGGGCATCACGGCAAGATGGAATGAGTTCGACGTCATAGCCTCTGGATTCCGTGTCGTTCGATGATGGTGGTCAGCTCGAGGCCGCCGCGCTTGCGATGCTCGTGGTAGATTTCGCGGGCACGCTCGACATTGCCCGCGAGGATGGCCTCGACCACGGCACGGTGCTCTGCCGTGGACTGCACCGGCAAAGGCCGCAGCGAGAGCGTGAACATGCGGGCGCGATGGGCCTGGTCCCAGACCTGCATGATCATCCCAGCCAGGCGCTTGTTGCCGCAGAGGCGCGCGAGGTTGAGGTGAAAGGCCTCGTCGGCGGCGGCCCAGGCCTGCAGATCGGGCGTGCCCTCGAGCGCAGCCTCCATCGCATCGCAGGAAGCGATCAGCCCGGCGAGTTCCGCCCTGTCCGGCTTCCGCCGGGCCAGAAGCTCGACAGCCGTCGGCTCCAGCGACATCAGCACCTCGTAGATCTCGCGCATGTCGCCGGGCGAAAGCGCCGAGATGCGCGCGCCATGGCGCGGCACGATCTCGAGCAGCCCCTCCTGCTGCAATCGCACGAAGGCCTCGCGAACCGGTGTCCGCGAAGCGTCCAGCTCGGCTGCGATCTCGCTCTCGAGGATCTGCGCGCCAGGTGGATAGCGGTTGTCGAGGATGTGCTGCTTCAGCTGCGCATATACCGCATCTGTCGAGCGCCGGGCCGGCTGAAGCGTATCCGAAGTGATCAATGTACCAATCATCGAATCCAATAACGCATACATTAATTGACGGCGCAAGCGTACACGTGATGAAGCCGATTGCGAGCGGGCATCGATTTCGCGAACGTCCGCTTCATGGCCGTGCAGCAGGCGGTGGAGGCGCCCATCCGCAAAGCAGAAGCAGTCGCCTTCCTGCGGAAATTCGTGCGGGGGCGATCGAAAGCGGATTTGTCGCCAGCCTTATCGAGAAGCACGCCGTCGAAGGGCTGACAGTCGCGGCTATCCAGTCTTCATGGAGCCGCGTCAATCAAGTCGGCGCGCCGCCAAGGGCAACTTTCCGGCAGAGCTGAACCGTCCGCTCCTGGCGCAACGCGGCCTGGAGCAGGCCGCCCGATAACGGGGGGCGGGGCGCGGACAGCGCCTTCGCCTGCCGACGCCAGGTCAAAAGGCCAAAGCGCGATCAATCTCGCTTGGCACTTTCTACCGGGCAAACACGCGTTGGGGCATGGCTTCGGCCACGCGCATCGCACGCTCCAGGTGATCCCTGACATGTTGTTCCGCCAAGGCGGCATCGCCGGACAGGATCGCGCGGGCGATGTCACGATGCTCGGCGAGGGAGGCGGCGATGTTTTCGACCGTCAGCGTGCCCGTGAGCTGGTACATCAGTGCGGGCAGCCGCAACTGCTTGGTCAGCCTGAGCAGTTGCTCGTTCCCGCTCGCTGCGACCACGGCATCGTGGAACCGGTGGTTCTCTTCTATGTAGTCAGGCCCCGCAGCGCGGGGGCGTTCATCCCAGATCGGTTCGATTTCCTGCTCGAAACGCGACCTGGTCGCGGGATATGCCATGGCCTCGGAGGCTAGCCGCGCTGCGAGCATCTCAAGTCCAAGGCGGATCTGAAAGAGCTCCTTCATCTCCTTGAGGGTCAGACGGCGTACCATCGCTCCGCGGTGCGGCACGATCTCAAGAAGGCCTTCTGCCGACAGGCGCCGAAATGCCTCGCGCAATGGACCCCGGCTGACTCGGAGCTCCTGCGTCAGATCCGCCTCGATAAGCCGCTGTCCCGGAGCATAGCGACCCTGGAGAACGCCGCTTCGCAAATGTTCAAGGATGTACTCGACCGTTCCCCCACGCTCGGGGCCCTCGACGGCCTCGGAGCCGGGGGAACCGTTGGTCAGGTGATCATCGAGTGTCGCCATGGTTATGGGCCTATCAGTCTCAAACGCGGTTGACAACGTTTCGACCTGCAATATTGTCCTACAAACTTAGAAGACAAAATACGCCGAACACGGCGAAGAGGAAATGCCAAAGTCCAGTACGGACCTAACGCTCGGCTTGCCGAGTGGGCTCTCTTCGCGCGCCCGGCGACAGGAGAGGCGACATGTTGATTGGCAAGGCAGGCCCAGCGGTTACCGGCATCTGCACCTCCGAACCCGATCGGATCGAGATCCGCGGCAAGGACTTTGCCAGCGAGATCATGGGCCATTACGGCTTCACCGACTTCTTCTTCTTCCTCGTCACGGGCAAGAAGCCGTCCGAACAGCAGCGCTATTTCCTCGACCTGCTTCTCGTCGCCATCGCCGAGCACGGTCTGACGCCGACCGCTCAGGCGGCGCGGATGACACTTGCCGCTGCGCCCGACAGCCTGCAGGGCGCGGTTGCCGCCGGCATTCTCGGCTGCGGAACGGTCGTGCTGGGCACGGCGGAGCTTTGCGCCAAGGTCCTGGCCGAGGCTGCGGCGAGGGTCGATGCGGGCGAAGACCCCGATGCCGTCGTCAACGACATCGCGTCGAGTACACGCCGCGCCGGCGGCAAGATGCCGGGTTTCGGCCATCCCATCCACCATCCCGTCGATCCGCGCACCGAGCGCATCTTCGCCCTGGTCGAGGAGCGCGGTATCGCCGGCCGCCATCTCGATCTCCTCAAGCGGATGCGCGGCGCCGTCGCGACGGCGTGGGGGCGCCCGATGCCGCTCAACGTCTCGGGCCCGATCGCCGCGGTGCTGATGGATCTCGATTTCCCACACACGATGATCAAGGCCGTGCCGATCCTGGCCCGGACGGCAGGCATCCTCGGGCATCTGGCCGAGGAGCAGAGGAACCCGATCGGTTTCATCCTCGCGCATCACGCCGAGGAAGCCATCGCCTACGACCCCGCGAGCTGAGCAGATGCTGCAGGAACCCGATATCGAAACCTTGCCCTGGCCCGAGCAGCGCGCGAAGGACGACACGCGCTATCGCGAGCAGCTCCGCTATCTCTTCGATCGCTCGCGCTTCTTCCGCGAGAAGCTGCAGGCAAGCGGCTTCGCCACGCCCGAGGCGATGGGCGGCCTCGACGAGATCGGCGCGCTGCCGCTGACGGAGAAGGACGAGCTGCGCCAGAGCCGCAGCGAGGCCGATCCGATCGGAACGCATCTGGCAGCCCCGCTCGAGGACGTGGTGCGCATCTTCTCAACGAGCGGCACGACGGGCCTGCCCAGCTATATCCCGCTGACGGCTGGCGACCTCGACAACTGGGTCCGGACCTCGGCGCGCAGCTATGGCGCCAGCGGGCTCAGCAAGGGCGAGCGCATCGTCTCCACGTACAATGCCGGTCCCTTCGTCGCCGGCGCGGCGCTCGATGCCTTCCCGCGGCTCGGGCTTTGCCACATCCCCGTCGGCACCGGGAATACAGAACGGCTGCTGGCCGCAGTGAAGCTGCTGAAGCCGCAAATCCTCGCTTGCACACCGTCCTATGCGCTTCATCTCGCCGAGATCGGCGAGGCGCGCGGCCTCGACCTGCGCAACAGCAGTGTCAAGCGCATCATGGTGGCGGGCGAGCCGGGCGGCGGCGAGCCGGCCATGCGCGAGAAGCTCGAGGAAGCCTGGGATGCCAAGGTCACTGAGGCGATGGGCATCGGCGATATCTCCGTCTCGCTCTGGGGCGAGTGCGAGGAGCAGCACGGCATGCACTTCTCCGGCCGGGGGTTCGTGCATTTCGAGCTCATCGACCCCGATACGGGTAGGCAGGTCCCGATCGAAGACGGCGCGAAGGGCGAGCTCGTCTATACCCATCTGCAGCATCGCGGGGCGCCGCTCCTGCGTTTCCGCAGCCGCGACCATGTCGTCGTCTGGACGAGCCCCTGCCGCTGCGGGCGCACGGCGCCGCGGGTCCGCTGCATCGGCCGCACCGACGACATGCTGATCGTGCGCGGCGTCAACGTCTTCCCCTCGGCGATCCGGGAGATCGTCAACCGCTTTGCGCCGGCCGTGACCGGGGTGGTCTCGGTCCGGCCCACGGCGAAAGGGGTGAAGCAGGCTCCGCCGCTGAAGGTTGTCGTCGAGCTCGCCGAGGCGGGCGCTGCCCCGGACGGCCTGCGCGAGCGGATCGAAGCCGATATCCGCGCGACGCTCGTGGTGACGACGGCGATCCACCTCGTGCCGCCAGGCACGCTGCCGCGAAGCGAATACAAGTCCCGGCTGCTCGACTTCTCCGAGGCATCGGCGGAGGCGCTCGATGAGTGAGACGCAACGCCTCGCAGGTCCGGCCTCATGACGGCCTCCATCATACAGGCCGTGCTCCTGTCGCTGAGCATCGCCGGCCTCTATGCCGCGGTGGCGGCGGGGCTGACGCTGACGGTCGGCGTGACGCGGATCATCAACTTCGCCCATGGCGAGTTCGTCATGCTCGGCGCCTTCCTGACCTATGGACTCTATACCCGTTTCGGGGTGTCGCCCTGGCTCGGCATGCTCGCTTCCGGCGTGGCGCTCGGGGCGTTCTCGATCCTGGTCTACCGGCTGTTCCTGGCACGGGTGCTGAAGCAGGACGAGCACAACCAGCTCCTGGCCACGCTCGGACTGTCGATCCTGCTGCTCAACATCGCGATCATCCTCTGGTCGCCCGACCCGCGCGTGATGCAGGCGCCAGCGCTGCTGCCGAGCCTGCAGGTCGCGGGTGTGACCGTGCCGGGCAACAACATCGTCGTCGCACTGGTCGGGATTCTGCTCTTCCTCGTGCTGCTCGGCATCAAGAACTACACCCGCTACGGCACGCAGATGCGCTTCGCGAGCGACGATCCCGTGCTCGCGATGCATGCCGGCATCAATGTCGACCGCATCTTCGAGCTGTCCTTCGTGATCGGCGGCGCGGCGGCGGGTCTGTCGGGCGGGCTCGTTGCACTAGTGCTCTATGTCCAGCCGACGGTGGGCGTCGATCTCGTCATCCGTGCCTTCGCGATCATCGCGCTCGGCGGCCTCGGCAACATTCCCGGCGCACTCTTCGGCGCGGCGATCCTTGCGCTGGTCGAGGGGTTGATCGGGACCTTCGTTCCCGGCGGCGGCAGCTGGGGCTTCGGCGTCGCCTTCCTGATCCTGCTTCTCGTCCTGCTGGTGCGGCCGAGCGGGCTCTTCGGCCGACAGGTGCAGGCATGAGCAGCCTCTTTCCCCGCATCGGCCTCTATGCCGCGATCGCCGCGCCGCTGCTGCTGATCGCGGCCACTGACCGCCCCTTCCTGGTTCAGGTCGCGATCGGGACGGCGATTTCGGCAATCCTGGCACTGGCCTGGGACATCCTCTCGCGGACGGGACAGGTCTCGCTCGGGCACGCAGCCTTCTTTGGAATCGGCGGCTACGGCTCAGCCCTGCTGACGCCTCTGTTCGGCGCGGTGCTCGGCTGGATAGCCGGCATCCTGATCTGCGGGCTGGTCGCGGTGCTGCTCGGCTCGGTGACGCTGCGGTTGCGCCGCCTCTATTTTACCATCGCGACCCTATCCTTCAGCCTCTCGATCCATGTCGTCATCCTGGTCACGCCCGGCATCACCGGCGGATCGACCGGCATCATGCCGCCGGTCATTGCGGGTGGCTCGCCGCCGCTGCAGCTCGCCTTCATCACGGGCTGCCTCGTTGTGGCGGCTGTCGTCAGCGACATCTTCCTCGGCCGCCGCTTCCGGCCGGCCTTCTTCATGATCCGCAACAACCCCGATCTCGCCGCGGCATCGGGCGTACCGGTAACCCGGCTGAAGGTCCTCGCCTTCGCCGTCTCGGGCATGATCGCGGGGCTCGCCGGCGCCTGCTATTGCGGGCTCTACGGCTATGTGATCCCCGAGGACGTATTCACCACCAACTGGAACGTGCTGCCGCTGGCAGTGACGATCCTCGGCGGCATGGACACGACGCTGGGGCCGGTGGTCGGGGCCGTGGTGCTGCGCCTGCTCGAGGAGGTGGCGCGCCATCTCGTCGGCGGCGTCGGCTATCAGGTCGTCTATGGCGCCGTGATCATCCTGTTCATCGTCGGCATGCCGGAAGGCCTCGTTGGCTTCCTGCGTCATCGCTTGCGCCGCCGCCGGCGGCAGCCGGGAGAGCCCCAGGCCAAACCGGGGCTCGCATCGTGACCGCGCTCCGCATCGAGGGCTGTACCGTCTCCTTCGGTGGCCTGAAAGCCATCGACGACGTGACGCTTGCCATCCCCGCCGGAGCGATCACGGCTCTGATTGGGCCGAACGGATCGGGCAAGAGCACTTTCGTCAACATGGTCTCGGGCCAGATCCCGCCGCGCAGCGGGCGTGTCGCGCTCGGGGACGAGACCATCACCGGCTTGCGGCCGGATCTGATCGTTCACCGCGGCCTGGCACGGACCTACCAGGTTCCGCGCGTGCCGAAGGAGCTGACGATCGAGGAGGTGATCGCGGTCCCGCTGCTCTATGTGGGCTCGCCCAGGCCGTTGCCGGGCGGTGCGAGCACTGTCGCCGAGCTCGCCCGTTATTGCGGCTTGCGACCGGCGGTGACGACGCGCTGTGGCCAGCTCTCCGTCTCGGATCTGCGGCGGCTCGAGATTGCCCGCGCGCTGGCCTGCCGCCCTTCGGTGCTGCTGCTCGACGAGGCGATGGCCGGGCTCAGCCTGGAGGATACCGACCAGGTCATAGGCCTGGTCAGGGAGATCCACGCATCGGGGGTCACGGTGGTGGTGATCGAGCATGTGATGCGGATCGTCGCCCGCTTGTGCGGCCACGCCATCGTGCTGAACCAGGGCCGGCTTCTCGCCGAGGGAGCGCCGGAGACAGTGCTGCGCGACGCAAGCGTGCGGGAGGCCTATCTCGGCAAGGGGTTCTCGCTGTGAACAGGTTCGAAGCCACCATCGAGCGGGCGGCCTACGGCGAACTCACGGTGGTGCCGAAGCTCTCGCTCCATGTGTCTGGCGGGGAGCTGCTGGTGCTGCTGGGCCCGAACGGCGCCGGCAAGACCACCTCGTTGCGCGCACTGGCCGGAACGGTTGGTACGCTGCGTCGCAATCTGCGGCTCGACGGGCAGGACCTCTCGGGGCAGTCGCCCTGGCAGCTCGCCCGTTCCCGCATCGCCTTCGTTCCGGACGGAGCCCGCTGCTTCGCCAATGCCACCGTTGAGGAGAACCTGCGGGGCGCCTTCGAGGCGTTGTCGCCTCGCAGCGCCCATGCCGAAAGGCAGCGGCTCTGCGAGGTGGTGTTCGAGCTGTTCCCGGTGCTGCGCCAGCGCAGCCGACAGCTCGCCGGCTCCATGAGCGGCGGGCAGCGGCAGATGCTGGCGATCGGCCGCGCGCTGATGATCGAGCCCAGGGTGCTGATGCTCGACGAACCCTCCGCCGGACTGGCGCCGAAGCTGGTCGAGGAGCTGTTCGAGGCACTCGGGCGCATCAAGGCGGCCAGTCGCTGCGCCATCGTGATGGCCGAGCAGAATTTCGCTGCTGCCATGAGTGTCGCCGATACCTGCCTGGTGCTCGACGAGGGGCATGTCGCGCTGTCGGGCACGATGCAGGAGATCGCCAGCAACGAGAAGCTCAGGATTGCCTACCTCGGATTGTGAAACGGGGAAGCCAGGCCAATGCCTGCCGTCACGAGCAGGCTTTTCAGGGAGGGACAAGAGGATGTGGTGCAGGCTTAGACATCTCGCGGCCGGGGCCGTGCTCGTCGGTGCGGCGCTTGCCACGACGGCGGCGTCCGCACAGCAGCCGATCAAGATCGGCGTGCCGCTGCCGTTGACCGGCGCGCTGGCCGGCGGCGGAACGCAGATCCTCTGGGGCATCCAGTATGCCACGGACGAGATCAACGAGGGGGGCGGCCTGTTCGGCCGCAAGATCGAGCTCGTCGTCGAGGACACGAAGGGCGAGGCCAACACATCGGCCACCGTCGCTGCCAAGCTCGCGACGCAGGACAAGGTCGACGCCTTCGTCGGCGGCTTCGGCAGCACCTCGGACTTCGCGCTGCTCAACGCGCTGCAGCGCTACGAGCCAATCTTCGTCCATCCGGGCTCGTCCTCGGTCCGCCTCGAGGAGAGCTTCGGCAAGCACGACTGGTACTATCACGTCTATATCTGGGACTATCATCGCCAGAAGGCGGCGGTGAACTTCTTCAAGAGCATTCCCGGCGTGAAGACCCTCGCCATCGCCTATGAGGACAAGCTCTACGGCACCGACGGCGCCAAGTTCACGCAGCAATACGCCAAGGAGGCGGGGCTCGACGTGGTGATGAACGAGCCATTCCGAGCCGGTACGCCGGACTTCTCGCCGATCCTGAACCGCGCCAAGGGCCTCAACCCCGACGTTCTCTTCCTGATCGGCTATTCCGGCGACAACATCCAGATCGCGCGTCAGGCCACACAGCTCGGCATCAAGCCCAAGCTCCTCGTCACGCAAGGCGCAGGCGAGAAGCGCTCCGATTTCGGCCCCGCCGGGGACAATGTCGTGGTCATTGACCTGTGGTCGGCCAAGCAGACCACGCCGGGCCTGGCGGAATGGGTCAAGAAGGCCGAGGCCAAGCGTGGCGGGGAAGTCGTGTCGAGCGCGGTGCAGGGGTATGTCGCGATGCAGACGCTGCGCGACGCGGTCAAGGCGGCGGGCTCCTGGGACCGGGCGAAGATCCTGGCCAATCTCGGCTCGATGACCTTCGACACGCCCTACGGCAAGGTCGCCTACTCGGCTTCCGAGATGGGCGGCAAGCATCAGCTCATCACCGACAAGAGCATGATCGCTGTCCAGTACAAGCCGGATGGCGGGCAGGAGGTCGTTTGGCCGGCCGAGAAGGCCGCCGCCAAGATCACCTATCCGGCCCCGTAAGCTCCTCACGAGTACGACGGTCCCGGCCGCCACGCGGCGGCCGGGCCTTCTCCCGAGAGCAGGATCCCCGATGCCCCAGACATTCTCCGAACGCCTGCGCCAGCCCGGGCTCGTCATCGCGCCCGGCGTCTACGATCTCGTCTCGGCGAAGCTCGCTGACCGGGCCGGTTTCGATGCGCTCTATATGACGGGCTTCGGCGTCGTCGCCTCCCATCTCGGCTATCCGGATGCCGGCCTTGCGACCTATTCCGACATGGTCGGGCGGGTGCGGCAGATCGCGGAGGGGACCACGACGCCCCTCATCGCCGATGGCGATACCGGCTATGGCGGTCTCCTCAATGTCGACCACACAGTGCGAGGCTATGAGGCGAGCGGCGCTCAGGCGATCCAGCTCGAGGATCAAGAATTCCCGAAGAAGTGCGGCCATACGCCGAGGCGGCGGGTCATCCCGCTGGAAGATGCCGCCCGGAAGATCAAGGTCGCTGCCCAGGCACGCTCCTCCGCCGGGTTCAAGATCATCGCCCGCACTGACGCCCGCACAGTCCATGGCCTCGATGAGGCGCTGCGCCGTGGCGAGGCATTCTTGAAGGCTGGCGCCGACATTCTTTTCATCGAGGCGCCCGAGAGCCTGGAGGAGATGGAGCGCATCGGCCGCACCTTCGACGTGCCGTTGCTGGCCAACATGGTGGAGGGCGGCCGCACGCCGATCCTCGGCCGCGCCGAGCTGGAGCGTCTCGGATACAAGATCGCGATCTATCCGGTCGCCGGGCTCCTCGCTGCGGCGAGCGCCCTGCAATCGGTCTACGCACAGCTCAAGGCGACGGGCTCGACCCAAGACTGGGACGGCGAGCTTTATCCTTTTGGCGAGTTCACCCGGATGATCGGCTTCGAGCGGGTATGGGAGTTCGAGCGCGCGCATGCCGAGGAAGAAGCCTGAACATTGGACTTTCCGTTCGAAGGCTAGGCCGATCACAGCCGTGCTGACCGATGCCACGTCTGGTACTGTCGATTCATGGCATCGGCCCGAAAAGTGGAATCCACTTTCAAAAAACACGATGCGATAACAATGCGATAGATCATCGTGACCGCATCCGTTTGGACGCACGATGATCCAGGCAGTCAAAGACCGCGTTGCGCCGGATCTCGACCTCTGGACGGTACACAGCTCGTCCCGAGAATTTCCTCCAATCCGTTGGCTGCGAAACGGCTTAGCTCAGCACCATCATGCTGGATGGACCGTTCATGCCGACCTTTCCGATCGTCTTTGCCACTCACGCCGCCGCCTCCGGCGCCGGGCCATTGTCCAAAGGCGATCCTTTCGGCGCCAGCCGAGAGATCGCCTGGAGCGGATCGCAGGATCTGGCGGTGGGGCTCGTCACATTCTCCGGCACCCTGGACAGCTCCGCCTTCCCGCATACGGAGGTGATCGTCGTCCGGTCGGGGCGTCTGGATCTGACGGTCGCTGACAGTGGCAGGTGCACGCTCCAGGCCGGCGAGAGCATCGTGATCGCGCGCGGCACGGCCCTGCGCGTCGAGGCGGCGCCCGGCACGAGCTGGGTCTTTTGCGCCAATACCGGAGCCGCCTCCGCGGCGCCCGGCGTGACCGAGCTGCCGGCCGATGCGCCCCTTTCGCCCTCGTCGCCGCCTCCGGCCAGTCTTCTCGAAGGGCCGGTGCCGCAGTGCCGGAGCTTCAACGCCTTTACCGACGAGGCGGCGCGCCTGCGAGCCGGCATCTGGGATTCGACGCCATATCGACGCATCCTGCGCCCGCAGCCGGTCAACGAGCTGATGCATATCCTCGCCGGCAGCGTCACCCTCACCGGAACTGACGGGCGTCCGGTCCGGATCGCGGCAGGCGAGAGCGTGTTCGTGGCCCAGGGCACGCCATGCGCCTGGGACAGCGACGAGCACGTCGCCAAGGTCTATGTCGTCCAGGAGGTCGGCGCGTGAGCTCCGTGGCGTCCGTTGCCGGCACGGGCATGACCGGGGGCGCGGCTCCGGACGCGCTGACGCTGCGGGCAATCCGCATGGACGATGCGGCGTCCTGTGCGGAGCTGTCGCGCCGTGTCGGCTGGCCCCATCGCCGCGAGGACTGGGAGTTCGTGATCGGCCTCGGCCATGGCGTCGTCGGGGAGCGGAACGGCAAGCTCGTCGCCACCGGCCAATGGTGGCCCTATGGCGAGAGTCATGCGACGGTCGGGATGATCATCGTCGTACCCGAGGAGCAGGGGGCCGGGATCGGCAAGCGCCTGATGCAGGCGCTGCTCGCGCAGGCCGGCGAGCGTTCGCTGATGCTCAATGCGACCATCGCCGGCGAGCCCCTCTATGTCCGTCTCGGCTTCCGGCCCTGTGGTGGCGTGAGCCAGTATCACGGCCACGTCCTCGCCGTCGCCGCACCTGAGCTTGGCGCGGACGAAAGCTTGCGTCCGGGCAGCCCGGCCGATCTCGCCATGCTCGAACGGCTCGATCGAGAGGCGACCGGGCTGGCGCGAGGGCCGGTCCTGGCGGCGCTCCTGCAATGCGGCGAATGCCTGGTGCTGGAACGGGCCGGCCAGCCCGTTGGGTTCAGCATCCTGCGCGCCTTCGGTCGCGGCCATGTCATCGGCCCGGTCGTGGCGGCCGACGAGACGGATGCGCGTGCCTTGATCGCATGCTGGCTGCACGGTCGCGCCGGCCAGTTCATCCGGGTCGATCTGCGGCTCGGCTCCGGCTTGAGCGACTGGCTGGTACAGCTCGGTCTTGCGCCGGCCGGCGACGTGACGGCAATGGTACGCGGCGATCTGCCTGCGGCCCCTGGCCCGGCAGGCCTCCACGCCCTGATCACTCAGGCGCTCGGTTGATATCCACGAGGTCGACACGATGACGTTGCTGCTCAAGTCCGATGCCGCCCGCGCCGAGGAATGGACGCAGCTGCTGTCGAAGAAGGCGCCCGAGCTGCCATTCCGGATCTGGCCGGATATCGGCAATCCCGCCGATATCCGCTATCTTGCCGCCTGGCTTCCGCCGGACGACCTGCTCGGCCAGTTCCCCAACCTCGAACTGCTGGTCTCGGTCGGCGCCGGCGTCGACCAGCTGAACCTGGCGGACATTCCGGCGCACTTGCCGATCGTTCGCATGATCGAGCCCGGCCTCGTCGACAGCATGGTCGAATACGTCACCATGTCGGTGCTGGCCCTGCACCGCGATCTCGTGCCCTACATCGCGGCACAGCGGCAACAGGCCTGGACGCCGCTGCGGATCAGGCCGACGAGCGAGCGCCGTGTCGGCGTTCTCGGGCTCGGAATGCTCGGCAAGGCCTGCGCGCTGAAGCTTGCGGAGTTCGGCTTTGGCGTCGCCGGCTGGAGTCGCTCGCGGCACGAGGCCCCGGGCATCGAAACCTTCGCAGGCGATGCAGAGTTGCCGGATTTCCTCGCCCGCACCGACATCCTGGTCTGCCTGTTGCCATTGACCGACGCGACGCGCGGCCTGCTCGGAGCCGAGCTCTTCGCCCGGCTGCCGCAGGGCGCGATGATCGTCAATGCCGGCCGCGGCGGCCATCTCGACCAGAATGCGCTGCTGGCGGCACTGGACAGCGACCATCTCGCGGGGGCCGTGCTGGATGTCTGCGAGCCGGAGCCGCTTCCGGAAGGGCATCCGCTCTGGAGCCATCCCAAGGTCCTGCTCACCCCGCATATCGCCAGCCGCTCGCGCTCCGAGGCCTCGCTCGACATCGTCCTCGATAACCTGCGGCGCCACCGGGCGGGCGAACCCCTGATCGGCCTGATCGACCGCGATCGCGGCTACTGAACGAGGTCTCTCATGTCGATTGTCGCTCTCGAAGATCGCAGCCTTCTCGTCAATCGCGCCTTGATCGGTGGCGAATGGGTCGGCGCCGCCTCCGGCGAGGAACTGCCGGTGCGCGATCCGGCGACGGGCATCGAGATCGGCACGATTCCGGCTTGCGGCGAGGCGGAGACCAACGCTGCGATCGCGGCGGCACAGGCTGCATTTCCGGCCTGGAAGGCGCGCCCGGCGGCCGAGCGGGCCGCTTTGCTGGAGCGCTGGCACGACCTCCTGCTGGAGCACCGCAAGGACCTCGCCCGCATCATGACGGCCGAGCAGGGCAAGCCGCTGGCGGAAGCCGAAGGCGAGGTGCTCTACGGCGCCGGCTTCATCAAATGGTTCGCCGAGGAGGCGCGCCGCGTCTATGGCAGCACCGTGCCGGCGCCGACCACCGACCGGCGTATCCTCGTGCTGAAGGAGCCGGTCGGCGTCTCCGCCGCGATCACGCCGTGGAACTTCCCCAATGCGATGATCACCCGCAAATGCGCGCCGGCGCTCGCTGCCGGCTGTCCGATCGTGGTGAAGCCCTCGGAGCTGACGCCCTTTTCGGCGCTGGCGCTCGGTGTGCTGGCGCAGCGCGCCGGCTTCCCGCCCGGCGTGATCAACATCATCACCGGCCTGCCGCAAGGCGTCGGCGCGGCGCTGACGCAGAACCCCGTGGTACGCAAACTCTCCTTCACCGGCTCGACCCGGGTCGGCGCGCTGCTGATGCGGCAATGCTCGGACACGCTGAAGCGGCTCAGCCTCGAGCTCGGCGGCAATGCGCCCTTCATCGTCTTTGACGATGCCGATCTCGACGCTGCGGTCGCCGGCGCGCTCGCCAGCAAGTTCCGCAACGCCGGCCAGACCTGCGTCTGTGCCAACCGCATCCTGGTGCAGGACGGCATCCACGATGCCTTCGCCGATCGCCTTGCCAAGGCGGTGGCGGCGATGCGGGTCGGCGACGGCCGGCAGGACGGCGTCACCATCGGCCCATTGATCAATGCGGCGGCGGTCGAGAAGGTCCATGCGCATCTCGACGATGCGCTCTCGCTCGGCGCGACGCGCTTCGCCGCGGCACAGGGCGAGGTCGACGGCTCCCGTTTCGTCGTGCCGACGGTGCTGACCGGCGCGACCACGCGCATGCGCCTCGCCAATGAGGAGACCTTCGGCCCGGTCGCGCCGCTGTTCCGCTTCAGGCACGAGGACGAGGCGATCGAGATCGCCAACGGCACGCCCTATGGGCTGGCGGCTTATTTCTACACCGAGAACCTCAACCGCTCCTGGCGCGTCGGCGAGCGGCTCGAATTCGGCATGGTCGGCCTCAACACCGGCTCGGTCTCGATGGAAGTGGCGCCCTTCGGCGGCATCAAGCAGTCGGGCATCGGCCGCGAGGGCGGCGCGACCGGCATCGAGGAATATCTCGAACTGAAGAGCTTCCATATCGGCGGGCTGAAGTCAGCCTGATCGGCAAGGCCGAAGCACGATCTGCCGAACCCGCCCCCGAATAGGGCAGGGGATACCAAAGCGGCGCGCCAAAGCCGCCGCACAGCAGCGCCGGCCGCTCCTAGCCTCCCTACTAGCGCTATTCGCGTTCAGCGGAGGACGAAGCGGTCCATGCTCCAGCCTGTTTCCAGCCCCGTCGCACGCTTGGCGGAGCCGGCAAGCCCCGGCATCCGGCGGGCGCTCAGCCATATCGAACGGCACTTCACCGAGGCCCTCTATCTCGATGATCTCGCCTCGCTGGCCGGTCTCAGTGTCTGCCGTTTCGTCACTGTCTTCCGGCGCCAGGTCGGGCTGACGCCGCACCGTTTCGTCTGCCGTGAGCGCGTGCGCTATGCGCGGGCGCTGCTCGCCGACGGTGTTCCTGCCGCGCAGGCTGCGCTTGAGGCCGGCTTCTTCGACCAGAGCCATCTCTCGCGCCATTTCAAGAGCGTCTACGGCGTGACGCCCGGCCGCTATCTCCGCGAGCTGGTGCAAGCCCCGCCATCCCGCATGGGCCGGATCGCCTATCCGGCGCCAACGGCCTTCTCATCCATTCCGTCGTCCCGTCCTGCCTGAGGTTCCGCCATGAGCGTCAACTCCCTCGAAGCCCTCGACCGCCGCCATTGGGTCCATCCGGTCGCCAACTGGGCCGGCCATGAGAAGCGCGGCGTCACCGTGATGAAATCGGCCAAGGGCGCCTTCATCACCGACAGCGACGGCCATGAGCTGATCGACGGCTTCGCCGGGCTGTGGTGCGTCAATGTCGGCTACGGCCATGACAGCATCGTCGAGGCGGCCGCTCGCCAGATGCGCGAACTGCCCTATGCCACCGGCTATTTCAGCTTCGGCAGCGAGCCGACGATCCGCCTCGCCGCCAAGCTCGCCGAGCTGACCCCCGGCGATCTCGACCACATCTATTTCTCGCTGGGCGGTTCGGATGCGGTCGACAGCGCGCTGCGCCTGATCCAGTTCTACTACAACGTCACCGGCCGGCCGACGAAGAAGGCGATCCTCTCGCTTGAGCGCGGTTACCACGGCTCGAGTTCGACCGGCGCCGGCGTCACGGCGCTGCCGGCCTTCCATGCCAATTTCGACTTTCCGGCGCATGTGCATCACTACGTCGCCCCGCCCTATGCCTATCGCAACCCGACCGGCTCGGGCGACGCGGCGGTGATCGCGGCCAGCGTCGCCTCGCTGCGCGCCAAGGTCGCTGAACTCGGTGCCGAGAACGTCGCGGCCTTCTTCTGCGAGCCGGTGATCGGTTCGGGCGGTGTCATCGTGCCGCCGAAGGGCTGGCTCAAGGCGATGCGCGAGACGGCCGCCGAGCTCGACATCCTCTTCGTTGCCGACGAGGTCATCACCGGCTTCGGCCGCACCGGCCCGATGTTCGCCTGCGAGGCCGAAGGCGTCGTGCCGGATATGATGACCATGGCCAAGGGCTTGACCTCGGGCTATGCGCCGCTCGGCGCGCTCGCCATCGGCGAGAAGGTCTATCGCGCCATCGCCGACAACGCCCCGGCCGGCGGGCCGGTCGGCCATGGCTACACCTATTCTGGCCATCCGGTCAGCGCCGCGGTCGCGCTCGAAGTGCTGCGCCTTTACGAGGAGGGCGGCATCCTCGCCAACGGCCAGCGCGTCGGCGCTTATTTCGAGGAGCGGCTGGCGACGCTCGCCGACCACCCGCTCGTCGGCGAGGTCAGGGCGCGCGGCCTGCTCGCCGGCATCGAGCTGGTCGCCGACAAGGCGACGAAGGAAAAGCTGCCGCGCGAGGCGAAGCTGCCGGACCATCTGTTCGCCCGCGGCTATGCCAACGGCGTCATCTTCCGCGCCTTCGCCGACGACATCATCGGCCTTGCCCCGCCGCTCTGCTGCAGCGAGGCTGAGATCGACCTGATCGTCTCCAGGCTGCGCAAGACGCTCGACGACGTCCTGGCACTGCCGGAGGTGGCGACGGCGTTGAAAACCGCAAAGGCGGCATGATCCCTGCTTGGCCCGGACCGTATCGAACGATTAGTCTGATGCTGGTTCGGGCCCGCCCTGCGAGCCCGGTTCCGCAAGAGGCATCCAGGGAAAAGAGGCCTTCGTCGTGACACCGGGCGTGCGGCTCGACCGCATCGACATGAAGATCCTGATCGAGCTGCAGAACAACGGCAGGGTGACGAACGTCAACCTGGCCGACGCGGTGGGTTTGTCGCCGAGTCCTTGCCTGCTGCGGGTCAAGCGGCTGGAGCAGGCTGGCTTCATCTCCGGCTATGGCGCGACCATAAACCTGCAGAAGCTTGGCGAGACGATCACGGTCTTCACCGAGATCACCCTGACCGACCACACCAAGGAATACTTCATCCGCTTCGAGACGGCGCTTCGGCGCGTCGACGAAGTCGTCGAATGCCATCTCGTCAGCGGCGGCTACGACTACCTCGTCAAGTTCGTCACGCGCGGTCTCACGCACTACCAATCGCTGATCGAGACGCTGCTCGACCGCAATATCGGCATCTCCAAATATTTCAGCTACATCGTGATCAAGTCGCCGATCCAGAAGCCCGGCTATCCGCTGCCGGTACTGTTCGACATCTGACCGATTTCAGCCAAGCGCCTGGGTGACGAGCCCGAAGGTCCGTGCTTCTCCGCGCGGCCCGTGATTATGGCCCCGGACCATCGTGGTCACGGTGTCGTAGACGGTCATGCCGCATTCTTCGAGGAAGCCGCCGAACCTGCCCTGTTCCTGGGCGGTGTCGACGCGCAGGAACTGCCCGTCATGCGCGATCACATGCGGGCGCAGTAGCGCGATCGCCGCCTCGTCGCTCTCGGCGACGATAGGGCCGACGACATGGCCGCGGCCGAAGCGGCGGCAGAGCGCGAAGCCGGCGACCCTGCCGTCGCGCTCGATCACGGTCCCGGTCGCGAGCTTCATCAAGGCGGCGATGACGCGCGAGCGGTCGGCGCCATAAGCGTCGGCGTCTAGCTGGGCGATCGCGTCGCCATCCGCGGCGGTCATGGGCCGGACGGCGAATTCGTCGGGCGCAGCACCAGCCGGCGCCTGGGCGCGCCCCTGGTGCTGGAAGATCCGGCCGATCGGCTGGAAATCGAGCGAGCGGTAGAGCCGGTAGCCGGCCCGCGTCGCGTTCAGCCTTAGGTCGCGCTCACCGGCCTGTTCGAAGATCGTGTCCATCAGCCGCCGGCCGGCGCCCTGCATCTGCAGGCGCGGCGAGGTGATGACCATGCCGATCGTGGCGAAATGCGGCCCGTAGGGCCACCACATCGCCGAAGCGAGTGCCCGGTCGATCGCGTCGCAGGCGACGAAGCCGTGGCCCACCTCCAGCACCAAGCGCCAGTCCTCCGGCCGGTGCGGCCAGCTGACGCCGACGGAAAGCTGGTGCGCCTGGGAGATATCCGCTTCTGTCATCGGCCTGATGGTCAGCTCGTAATCGAGCCGACGCCGAGCCGTCACGTGAGCCACAATTGCAGGCCTCGTTCGTCGAAATGCGAGGCGACTATAGGCAGGCGCCGGGCTGCGGAGAACTGCAAAATTGTCCAAGAACCTGCGCCGCAAGGCGGTATTCTCGACGGTCGGAGCCGGTTCGCCCGGCCGAGGGGCGGCCCGTGCCGCCCTGTCCGGAGCGCTGAGACGGTAACCCCATGAAGCTCGAACCCTACTGGCTCGCGACGTCGCCGAGATTCACCGGTGGCGCCACGGCTCCGATCGCCGGCAAGGTCGATGTCGCCATCGTCGGCGGTGGCTTCACCGGCCTCTCGGCCGCGCTTGCTCTGGCGAAGGCGGGCGCGAGCGTCGCCGTGTTGGAGGCTGGCCGCGTGGTCGGGCAGGCATCCGGCCGCAATGGCGGGCATTGCAACAATGGCCTCGCGCATGATCTCGGCAGCCTTGCCGCGGGCCTCGGCGAGGAGAGGGCGGTCGCGCTCTACCGCGCCTTCGACAGCGCCGTCGATACGGTCGAGGCGCTGGTCGCGCGCGAGGCGATCGACTGCGATTTCATCCGCACCGGCAAGATCAAGCTCGCGGCCAAGCCGGAGCATTTCGCCAAGCTGGAGAAGAGCGCCGCCCTCCTGCGGCGGACGGTCGAGCCCGATCTGGCAGTGGTGTCTCCGTCCGAGATTCGGCGCGAGATCGGCTCGGACGGCTTCTTCGGCGGCCTCGTCTATCCGCGCAGCGCCCATATGCATATGGGCCGCTTCGGCGTCGGCCTCGCCGAGGCAGCGGCACGAAACGGTGCTGCGATCCACGAGAACGCGGCAGTGACCGGTCTGCAGCGGCTGAACGGCGGGGCTCACCGCGTCGTCACCAGCCGCGGCACGCTGGAGGCGGGGCAGGTGCTGCTCGCGACCGGCGCCTCGCGGCAAGGGCCCTTTTCCTGGCTCCGGCGGCGCATCGTGCCCGTCGGCAGCTTCATTATCGCGACCGAGCCGCTCTCGCCCGAACTCACGGCGGCGATCATGCCGACGCGGCGAACGGCGACGACGACCAAGAACATCGGCAACTACTTCCGGTTGACCCCCGACAACCGGCTGATCTTCGGCGGACGGGCGCGCTTTGCCCTGTCGAGCCCGGCCTCGGACGTCAAGAGCGGCGCGATCCTGCGGGCGCGCATGCTGGAACTATTCCCGGAGCTTGCCGCCACGCGCATCGACTATTGCTGGGGCGGGCTCGTCGACATGACGGCCGACCGGCTGCCGCGCGCCGGCGAGCGCGACGGCCTCTTCTATGCGCTCGGCTACAGCGGCCATGGCACGCAGATGTCGGTGCATATGGGGCAAACGATGGCGAAGGTGATGGGTGGCGAGACGAAGGCGAATCCCTTCGCCGGGCTCGATTGGCCGGCGGTGCCTGGCCATTTCGGCCCGCCCTGGTTCCTGCCCTTCGTCGGGATGTATTACCGCTACCAGGACTGGCGCCACTGAGGGCGCTCCGGAACGCTACTCCGACGGCCGCCTGACGCGGCCGTCTGCGCTTCCGGTGCTCACGGACGAAAAGTCCGCTCCGCTCCGGTTCTCGACGACCACGCCAGTCGACTCACCGGAGCGCGTTCCACAGCGTCCTCAGACGTGGCCTACGCTACGCCTGCTTCTTCTGCCCGCTCATGGCGAGCAGGACGAGCAGGAAGGAGGCCGCCGTCAGCAGGGTCGAGATCGAGGCGATGGTCGGGTCGATCTCGTCGCGCAGCGCGGTGAACATGCGCTTGGTCAGGGTCTGGTACTGACCGCCGGAGACGAAGAGCGCGATGATCGTCTCGTCGATCGCCGAGATGAAGGCGAAGACGGCGCCGGCGAAGACGCTGGCCTTGATCTGCGGCAAGGTCACGGTGAGGAAGGCGCGGAGGCGATTCATGCCGAGGCTGCGCGCCACCATCTCCTGCGTCTTGTCGAAGCTCTGCAGCCCGGCAACGACCGAGGTGATGACATAGGGCAGGCCGAGCATGACATTGGCCAGCACCAGCCCGGTCAGCGTCTGGATCAGGCCGAGCTTGGCGTAGACGAAGAAGATGCCGATCGCGACGATGATGATCGGCACGATCAGCGGCAGCATCAGCACCATGTGCAGCGAGCGCATCAGCCGGTTCTGGGCATTGCTGATGGCATAGGCGGCGGCGGTGCCGAGCGGCGTCGCTATCAGCACGGTGAGCACGCCGAGCATCAGGCTCATGCGCGTGCCCTGCATCCAGTTGGGATTGCCGAAATATTCGGCGTACCAGCGCAGCGAGAGCGCCGGCGGCGGGAACGTCAGGAAGCGCGTGCTCGAGAACGACATCGGCACGATGATCAGCACCGGCAGCATCAGGTAGATCAGGACGAGCCCGACGACGAGGCCGAAGGCGAGGCGGGACAGCAGCGAGGTCTTCATTTCTGCCCCAGCATCTTGTCGAGCGGGATAATGCGGCCGACCGCGGCGAAGATCGCGAGCACGCAGACAAGCAGCACGACGCCGACGGCGCTCGCTGCCCCCCATTGCGCGTAGAGCTCAACATTGCGGCTCACCACCATCGAGATCATCACGGTGCGTCCGCCGCCGAGCAGCTCGGGTGTGATGTAGAAGCCGAGCGTCAGCACGAAGACGAGGGTGAGTCCGGCGACGACGCCCGGCAGCGACAGCGGCAGAAAGATGCGCAGGAAGCTGTAGAGCGGGCCGCCGCCGAGGCTGGCGCCGGCGAGCATCAGCTCGCGCGGGATCTTCTGCATGGTCGAATAGAGCGGCAGGACCATGAACGGCAGCAGGATGTGTACGGTCGCGATCACTGTGCCGAGCTCGTTATGGACCATCGCCAGCGGCTCGCTGATCAGGCCGAAGCGCTCGAGCAACTGGTTGGCGACGCCGGTGCGCTGCAGCAGCACAAGCCAGGCATAGGCGCGCACCAGAACGCTGGTCCAGAACGGCAACATCACGCAGGCGAGGATCAGCACGTTCCACGGCCGCTTGGCGTGGGCGGCGGCATAGGCGACCGGGTAGCCGAGCAGCAGAGTGAGCAGCGTCACCATCAGCGCGATACGGAAGGTCAGCGCAAAGCTGCGCCAGTAGACTTCTTCGGTGAAGATGCGGCGGTAGTGCTCCAGCGTGAAGCCGTTGTCGTAGATCGACTGGGCTGCGAGCCAGCCGACCGGGATCACCACCAGCGCGACGATCACCAGCACGGCCGGGGCCGCGAGCAGCGTCATCAGCGCCTGCTCGCGGCGCTGATGGGCGAGGGATGGGTCGATCGCGCTCACGAGCCGTGTGCTCCTGCTCTCACGAGGTCGGTGTCATTCCGGGGCGATCCGAAGGATCGAGCGCCGGATCCAGAGCCGATGCGTTGGATCGGGAGAGGGGAGGTGGGCTCCCGATCCGGAACCGGCATCGTTTATGGATTCCGGGCTCACCGCTCTGCGGCGCCCCGGAATGACGGAGGTTGCGTCGTGCTCACTTCTGCATGAACTGCAGCCAGCGCTTCTCGGCGGCTTCGCCGGCCGGCGAGGTCCACCAGGCATAGGACATCAGCGCCTGCACCTTGGCATTCTCCGGCGCGCTCGGCAGTTCCTTGACCCGCGCCTCGGAAATCACCTTGGTGTCGTAGGCCTTCGGATTGGCCGGGCCGTAGTCGATATGCAGCGGCAGGTTGGCCTGGTGCACCGGATCGACCGCCTCGTTCAGGAACTTGATCGCAGTCGGCAGGTTGGGCGCGCCCTTGAGCACGCAGAGCGAGGTGCTCTGCAGGATGCCCTGGTTGTAGGTGTACGCGACCTTGGCGCCTTCCTTCGTCAGCGCGCTGATGCGGCCGTTCCAGGCCATCACCATGTCGACCTCGCCATCGTTGAGCAGCTGGGCCGACTGGGCGCCGGAGGTCCACCACACCGTGATGTTCGGCTTGATCTCCTCGAGCTTCTTGAAGGCGCGGTCGACATCGAGCGGGTAGAGCTTGTCCGCGGCGACGCCGTCGGCCATCAGCGCCGCTTCCAGCGTCGCGAGCGGGTGGTTGCGCAGCGAGCGGCGGCCAGGGAACTTCTTCACGTCCCAGAAATCGGCCCAGCTCTTGGGCGCCGAGGCGGCATCCGGGAATTTCTTCAGATTGTAGCCGAGCACGCTCGAATAGAACTCGTAGGCGACCGACCAGTCGCTGCGATACTCGGCCGGCATCGCGGCGGCGTTCGGGATCTTGCTGAAGTCGAGCTTCTCGACGATGCCCTGCTCGCCGCCGCGCAGGCAGAAATTGGTGGCGACGTCGACGACGTCCCAGGTCGGCTTACCGGTCGCGACCTGCGAGCGCATGATCGGCCAGGCGTCTGGCACGCTGTCCTGGTTGATGGTGATGCCGAGCTTCTTGGCGCTCGGGTCGAGGATCGCGATGGTCTGCGCCTTCTGATAGGCGCCGCCCTGCGAGACGAACATCATCTGCTCGGCCGCGCTGGCGGAGCCGACCAGCGCGAGGGAGAACCCTGCGACGGCGCAGGTCGTTCGGAAGTTCAAGCTCTTGGCCATGTCCTGTTCCCCTGTTGTTTTGGATCGGAGCTTCGAGGCCTACCGTCCGATCGCATCCAGAAACTGGTACCAGCCGGCGACCAGACGGACCGCCGGTTCTCGAAGCGCGTAGAAGGGCACGGGCCGCATGCGACCGACGTCCAGCAGCCCGACATCGGGGCGTTCGCCGCGCGCGAAGGCGGCGAGGTAGCGGCCCATCAAGCTCGACATGGCGACGCCAGCGCCGTTGTAACCCAGGGCGACCATGACCCGGTCGTCGACACGGCCGACATGCGGCACGGAATCGAGTGTCATCGCGACGAGGCCGGACCAGGAAAAGGCCAGCGGCACGTCGGCGACATCAGGGAAGATGCCGACCATCGCCTTGTGCAGAGCGGCGAAGGCAGCGGCGGAATCGGTCTTGCCGAAGGCACCGCGCCCGCCGAAGACGATCCGGTCGTCGACCATCCGGAACCAGCGCATCATCCGCTTGGTCTCGGTATAGGTCCGGCCCGTCGGCATCACGCTGGCGGCGAGGTTCGGTGAGAGCTTTTCGGTCGCGATGATCGCGCTGCGGAACGGGATCAGCGTGCGCTGGTAGTCCCGCGTGGCGGGTGTGAGATCGGAATAGCTGTTGGTCGCTATGATCGCCTGCTTCGCCCGCACCGTGCCGCGGGGTGTCTCGACCAGGACGCCGTCCGCTTCGCGCCTGAGGCTGAGCGCCGGCGTCTGGCTATGGACGGCGATGCCTTGCGAGGTCACGCCGCGGGCGAGGCCGCGCAGATAGTTGAGCGGGTGGATGCCGCCGGAGCCGGCATTGAGCACGCCGCCGACGAAGCCGGCCGAGCCGGTCTCCTCGCGCACCTGCCCGGCATCGAGCACGGTCATCGTGGTGTCGCCGAGCTCGGCGCGCAGCCACTGCGCCTCCTTCACCGCATAGGCCAGCGTCTCGTGGTTGTGCGCCGCCTTGACCTGGCCGGCACGGGTCAGTCCGGCATCCCGGATGCTGTGGGTGTCGACCAGCTCGGCGACGATATCGGTCGCCTCATGGGCGATGTCGTACATGCGTTTCGCCATGCCTCGGCCATGGCTGGCGGCGATTGCCGGGAAGGACAGGCGGAACTTGGCGGTGATGACGCCGCCATTGCGCCCGCTCGCGCCCCAGCCGGGCTCGTTCGCTTCGAGCACGACAGGTGCAAGGCCGCTGGCAGCGAGGTGATGGGCAGCCGAGAGCCCGGTATAGCCGGCGCCGATGATCACGACATCCGCCTGCGCATCGCCAGCGAGCGGCGGCAACGCGGGCAGCGACGACGCCGTCGCCCGCCAGAGCGAGGGGGCGGCGTCGAGGGCCTGCCAGGATGTCGGCGCGGCCGTCATGCGTGTCAGGCCCGTTCGGCCTCGACTGCGTCGGCAAGCGCCTTCAGCGTCGGGAAGTGATAATCGGGCTTGGTGATCTCAGGCACCGCCGGCGTGCCGCCGAAGCCCTTCTGGCCCTGGCGACGCTCGATCCAGCAGGTGGCATAGCCGAGCGATTTGGCGACGCGGATGTCGTGGTACTGGCTCTGCGCGACGTGGAGGATCTCCTCCTGCTTGTAGCCGAAGGCGGACTGCCGGCCGCGATTATAGGCGAAGTAGAGCGGATCGGGCTTGGGGTGGATCGCCTCGTCGGCGGTGATGCTGTCGTGGAACGGGTTGCCGAGCGTGTGCGAGTAGCAGGTGAAGCTCGGCCGGTCGGCATTGGTCATCGCCACCAGACGGTAGTGCTTGCGCAGCCGTGCCAGCGCCGCTGCCGAATCCGGGAAGGCGGGATGGCGCAGGATGGCGAGCTGGAAGGCGTCGGCCGTGGCATCGTCGTGCGGCAGGCCGAGTTCCTTGGCGAGGTGGATGTAGACCAGCTTCATCACCTCGCTGGAGCGCTCGTAATGCAGCTCGCGACCCTTGAGGTAGGGCGCGAAGATCTCGTCGTCGCTGAGCTTGGCGGCAGCCGGGCCGCCGAGGCGCCGAACCGCGCCGAGGACGCCGGCCTCGAAGTCGATCAGCGTGCCGACGACGTCGAATGTGAGAACCTTGAAATCGCTGAGGGCCATAATCTTGCGTCTCTGCTTCGGGAAGGGGGGGTCAGGCGCCGGCTTTCGGCACGATGATCGTGTCCTGCGGGTGGAGGCTGACGGCGAGGCGTTCGCCGACCGGGGGAATGCGGCGGGCGGCCTCGTAATGGCTGGGCTGGCGCAGGCTGAGCGCCGTGCCGTCGTCGAGGGCGAGGAAGACGCGCAGGCTCTCGCCCTGGAAGACGACATCGGTGACCCGGGCTTCGAGCCGGTTGCGCTCGGGGCTGCCGGAGCCGTCCTCGACCAGCAGCTTCTCGGTCTGGATCGCGAGCACGAGCTCGCCGTTTGGTGCGATCGGGCGGGCGCTCTTCAGCACGGTGCCGGCCAGGGAGACGCTGTCAGAGCCGGCGCGCTGGACCGGCAGCAGCGTCGCCTCGCCGATGAAGCTCGCCACGAAAGCGTTGGCGGGGTGGTCGTGCAGGCGCTCGGGCCTGTCGATCTGGACCAGCTTGCCGTCTTTCAGGATGGCGACGCGGTCGCTCATCGTCAGCGCCTCGCGCTGGTCGTGGGTGACATAGATGATCGTCGCGCCCAGCCGCTTGTGGAGCTGGCGCAATTCGATCTGCATGTTCTCGCGCAGCTGCTTGTCGAGCGCCGAGAGCGGCTCGTCCATCAGGATGAGGCGCGGCTCGAAGATCATGGCGCGGGCGAGCGCGACGCGCTGGCGCTGGCCGCCGGAGAGTTGGCCGATGCCGCGCTCCTCGTAACCGGCGAGGTCGACCATGGCGAGCGCGCCACGAACCTTCTCAGCATAGGTCGATTTCGGCAGGCGCCGGGCCCTCAAGGGGAAGGCGACGTTCTCGCCGACGCTCATATGCGGAAACAGCGCGTAGTTCTGGAAGACGATGCCGATGTCGCGCTTGTGCGGCGGGGTATAGGTGACGTCGCGGCCGCCGAGATGGACCGAGCCGCCGGAGGGCTGGATGAAGCCGCCGAGAATGCCGAGCAGGGTGGTTTTGCCCGAGCCGGACGGGCCGAGCAGCGAGACGAACTCCTGCGGGGCGATGTCGAGCGAGACGTCGTCGAGGGCGCGCACGGAGCCGTAATGCTTGCTCGCTGATCTGATCTCGACGCGTTCGCCGCCTATGCTGGCCATGGCATTCTCCCGTCCGGATACAGCGACATCGCGGCACTGCGCAGGCAAAGACCGTTTTCGGGACGGGCCATAAGGTGGTCTTATGGCGATCCGCACCGGCGCTGGTGCCGTGAGGCGGTGCAAGCCTCTGCCGGGCCGTCACCGCAAGCCGTATTCGATCGGCTCATGAAACGGGATTTCGGCTCTGTGCTGCAATTGCCAAATAATCAGGCAAAGCATAACCTGATGTAATGTCAGAGCTGCGCCGCATGGTCTCGTCGAGCAATGCGCTCTTCGTCTTCGAGGCGGCGGCGCGCAGCGGCAGTTTTACCCGCGCGGCGGAGGAACTGAACGTCACCCAGCCGGCGGTCAGCCGCATGCTGTCGCGCTTCGAGAGCCATCTCGGCCTGCGCCTGTTCGAGCGCGGCGGCAAGGGCGCGGTCCTGACGCCGGAGGGCGAGGTGCTCTATCGCCGCGTCGCCGATGGCTTCCGCAGCATCGAAGCGGGCTTGCGCGAGGTCGAACAGCTGCGCGGCGGCAAGGAGACGGTGACGATCTCGGTCTCCTCCGCGTTCACCACGCATTGGCTGATGCCACGCATGGACCATTTCCAGCGCCGTTTTCCCGCGGTCGACCTGCGCTTCCAGATGATCGCCGGCTCGCTGCGCGGGCCGGTCGACAATGTCGATCTCGGCATGCGCTTCCTCGATGGCGACGAAGCGGTGCCGGCCGAGGCGATGGTGGTGCGCGAGGTGATGCTGCCGATCTGCAGTCCCGGCTACCGACAGGCCGAGCCTGAAGCCGAGGTGACCGGCGAGGGCAACACGATCATCAACCTGACTGATTCCGCGCTCGACTGGGCCGAGCGCTACCCGCCCTTCGCCACCGGCCGTGCGGGGCCGGTCAAGACGCTGAGCTTCTCGGACTACGCCGTGGTGGTGCAGGCGGCGCTGCTCGGCCAGGGCGTCGCCTTCGGCTGGATCACGGTGGTGTCGCATGCGCTGAGATCTGGCGCGTTGGTGCCGGCCAGCGACCGGCTGACGCGCGGCGAGCGCAACTGCGTGCTGCTGACGCCGCGCAATCGCCTGCCGAGCCCTGTCGTCGGCGCGATCCGGGAGTGGATCGGGGCGGAGCTGAAGGCCGAGATCGAGGCGATCGACGCGCTTCATCCCGGCCTCGACCTGAGGCAGGCCTGTTATGGCTGAGGGCGCGCCTCAGCTCGCGATGTCGATCAGCACCGTCTTGTGGCGCAGGTTCTGCTCGACCGCCTGCCGGCCGAGATCCTTGCCGATGCCGGAGCTCTTGTAGCCGCCGGTCGGCAGGATGAAGTCGAGCGTGCGGCTGTAGCGGTTGACCCAGACGGTGCCGGCCTGCAGCCGGCGCACGGCGCGCAGGCCGCGGCCGAGATCGCGCGTGTAGACGCCGGCGGCGAGCCCGTATTCGGGATGATCGGCGAGGGCGAAGCCTTCTTCCTCATCGGCGAAGGTCTGGACGGTGAGGACCGGCCCGAAGACCTCCTCGCGCACCGCGGCGTTGTCGCCGGTCACGTTCGCGATGATCGTCGGCTGGTAGTAGGCGCCGCCGTAGCCAGCCAACAGCCCGCCGCCGAGCAGCACCTCGCCGCCTTGCTCCCGGCTGGCGGTAACGATGCGGTCGATCCGGCGAGCCTGCGCCTCGGACACGATCGGTCCGAAATCGGTTGCAGCCTTCCAGGTATGCCCGGGCGTGATCCGGGGGAGCTTCACCTTCAAGAGGTCGATCAGGGCCTCGGCGACTGGGCGCTGCACGATCACCCGCGAACCGGCGACGCAACCCTGGCCGGAATTCGCCAGGATCGAGCCGGCGATGCAGGTCGCTGCCTTCTCCAGATCGGCATCGGCGAAGACGAGCTGCGGGCTCTTTCCGCCGAGCTCGAGCGTCACCGGCTTGATGCCGCTCTCGGCCGCGGCCTTCATGATCGCGACGCCGGTCCGGGTCGATCCGGTGAACGAGATTTTGCCGATACCCGGATGGCGCGCCAGCGCATCGCCGGTGACGCCAGTGCCCTGGACGATGTTGAAGATGCCGGCCGGCATCCCTGCCTCGATCGCGAGCTGCGCCAGCCGGACGGCGGAAAACGGCGTCAGCTCGGACGGCTTCAGTACGATGGCATTGCCCGCCGCCAGCGCCGGACCGAGCTTCCAGGATGCGGTGCTGAGCGGCACGTTCCAGGGCGCGATGGCGCCGACGACGCCATAGGGCTCGGAGACGATCAGGCCGAGATTGTCGCTGCGCGTCGCCGCGACCTCGCCCCCGAGCTTGTCTGCCCACTCGGCGAAGAAGCGGATGCCGTCGGCGGTGGCTGCTACGTCGCCGGTCACGGCCTGGGAGATAGGGCGTGTCGATCCGACGGCTTCGATCCGGCCGAGCGCTTCGGCACTCGCTTCGATGAGCTCCGCCCAGTGTCTCAGGACGCGGGCCCGCTCGCGCGGCGGACGCGATGCCCAGCCGCTGGCAGCAACCGCTGCATGGGCGCTGCCGACGGCCCGGTCGACCATGGCGGCGTCGGCGATCGGGATCTCGGCATAGTCGACGAGGTCGGACGGACGAGCGACGGGAAGCGTCTCACCGCCGCCGATCGCCTCGCCGCCGATGAAGTGCCCGGCCGTGACCTCGATCATGGCCGGGTCGAAATCACCCGGCATGATCAGAGCCCGACCAGGGCCGGCAGGCCGCCGATGTCCTTGATCTCGTGGGTGCTGTAATAGGGGTTCGACGGCTCATGGCCGCGATTGACGAAGACGCGGCGGGCGATCTTCATGTCGTAGGCCGTCATCTGGTCGTAGCGGAAGCTCGACGAGCAGTGCATCACGTCCTGCGGGCCGCAGCCGAGCATGTCGAACATGTACTCGAAGGCGCGCATATGCGGCTTGTAGGCCTGCGCGTCCTGCGCGGTATAGGCAGCGTGGAAGGGGGCGCCGAGCTTGGCGACCGAATGCGGGATCAGGTCGGTCATCGAGTTCGAGAGGATGACGAGCGGGATCTCCTTGGCGACTTTGGCAAGGCCGGCCGGCACATCCGGATGCGGCCCCCAGCTCGGGATTTCGTCGATGATGGCCTGGGCGTCGGCCGGGTCGTAGGAGATGCGCAGGAGCTTGCAGGTTCGCTCCACCGCATTGCGGACGACGTCCTGATAGGGCTTCCAGGCGCCGAGCACCTCGTCGAGGCGATAGCTCGAGAAGGCGTCGCAGAAGGCGTCCATCTGCTCGGGCGAAAGGCGGCCGGCATAGGCGCGCCGGGCGGCCGGAGCCATTTCGAAATAGATCAGCGTGCCGTAGCAGTCGAAGGTGATGAATTTCGGCCGGAAGCTGCTCATCGTCTCGCTCTCGATCGTTGCGACGGCTCTCTGCCGTTAGGAAGAGGCTAGAGCGCGAGCGCGGGGAGGGAGGCGGAATCCGAACGGCACGACCGAATATTCTGCCGATGAACCGGGCCGTTTCGGCATGGATTGCTGCGTGTGCCGAGGCAGGATGGACAGGCCGGGCCGCCTCGCCGAAGTTCGGCCGAACCAACCTTCAAGCGAATCCCCATGAGCGTCGAAACCGTTCTCGCCGATCTCGTCGGCTTTCCGTCCGTCTGCCGCACCCCGAACGGGGCGATCATCGAGCATGTCCGCGCCTATCTCGCCGGCCATGGCATCGACAGCGTGATCGTGCCGGGGCCGGAGGGCGATCGTTCCAACCTGTTCGCGACGATCGGGCCGAAGGTCGAAGGCGGCGTCATTCTCTCGGCCCATCTCGACGTGGTTCCGGCGGCGCCGGAAGGCTGGATCGGCGACCCTTTCAAGCTGCGGCGCGACGGCGAGCGGCTGATCGGGCGCGGCGCGGTCGACATGAAGGGCTTCGCCGCTTGCGTGCTGGCGAGCGTGCCCGCCCTTGTCGCCAGGAAGCTGGCGCGGCCGGTGCACATCGCCTTGTCCTATGACGAGGAGGTCGGCTGCGTCGGCGTGCGTCATCTGATCGCGCGCCTGCCGGAGCTGTGCCCGCCCGTGCTCGGCTGCATCGTCGGCGAGCCGAGCGGGTTGCGGCCGGTGCTGGCCCATAAGGGCAAGATCGCTCAGCGTGTCACAGTTGACGGCAAAGCCGGGCATTCCTCGCGCACCGATCTCGGAGACAACGCGATCCACTACGCTGCTGGCCTGATCTCGGCGATCCATGAGGAGGCGCTGCGCCATGCGTCACAGGGGCCCTTCGCCGAGGCCTTCGCGCCACCCTATTCAACGATCCAGGTCGGCGTGATCAGGGGCGGCACCGGCATCAACATCGTCCCGGCGCAATGCGTGTTCGAGGTCGAGGCCCGCGCCATTGCCGGGCAGGAGCCCGCCGCGCTGCTCGGCTTCCTGCCCGAGGTTGCCGAGCGGATTGCGCGCGAGGCCGTCGCAACCGGGCACAAGGTCGCGTTCAGCTTCGAGACCATGAGCGACTATCCGCCGCTCGCGCTCGACGAGAGCGATCCGCTGGTCGCCTTCACCGAGGCGGCTTCCGGCCAGCAGCGCCAGGCTGCCGTCAGCTACGGCACCGAGGCCGGCCGTTTCCAGTGCGCCGGCATCGCCGCGATCGTCTGCGGGCCCGGCGATGTCGACCGCGCCCACAAGCCGGAAGAGTACATCACCGATGCCGAGCTCGCCGGAGCGATGGCGATGATCGCGCGGGTCGCTGACCGGCTCTGCTGAGACGTCAGAACTCGCCGATGGCGCCGCGAGAGCCGTCGACGAGGCGCGAATGCCTGAACGGGCTGGAGTCGACGATCGGCGTGTCGCCGGTCGCAAGGTCGGCGGCGAGATGGCCGGCGGCGGGGCCGAGGCCGAAGCCGTGGCCGCTGAAGCCGGCCGCCAGCACGAAGCCGGAGAGGCCGGCGACCGGCGAGATCACTGGCACCGCGTCGGGCGTCGAATCGATATAGGCGCCCCAGCTTTCGCGCACGGCGACGGTCTTCAGGGCCGGGAACATCGCATGAGCGCGCTCAAGCAGGGTTGCCATCGCGCGCCGGCTCGGCGCGGGGTCGAGCACGCGGATCGTCTCGAAGGGCGAGACCTCGTCGAGCTTCCAGCTGCCGAAGGCTTCCGGGCCCTTGAAGAAGGAGGAGCCGATGCCGAGCTCGACCGCCTTCAGCCGCTTGACGAACATCGGCAGGAACTCGCGGGCATAGCGCAGGCCCTGCGGCGTGATCTCGAGCGTGCCCTTGCCGCTGATCGCGACTGTGTAGCTGCCGTCGAGGCGGCGGGTCAGCGCGATCTCCGGGGTATAGAATGCGTCGAGGAAATGAGGCGCAACCTCGGTGCGCAGGCTTGTCGCGCGGATGCTCGCCTGCGGAAAGGCGATGCCGTGACGGCGGCAGAAGGCAGAGGCCCAGGCGCCGCCGGCGAGCACGACTGCATTTGTGCGGATCGTACCCTTCTCGGTGACGACGCCGGTGACCGCGCCATTGGTGATGTCGAGTCCGCGCGCCGCGCAGCCCTGATGCACGCTGGCCCCAAGGCGGCGGGCCCCGTCGGCCATGAGGGGGGCGGCTAGAGCAGGCTCGGCCTTGCCGTCGGTGACGGAGTGCAGCCCGCCGAGCCAGCTACGGCCACTGGCGGCGGTCATGGCCGCGGTCTGCGGCCCCGTGAGCATGGTCGTCTCGACGTTGAAGGCCCTGGCGGTCTCGCGCCAGCGCTCCCATTGCGCCAATTGCGCGGGGTCGTTGGTGGCGTAGACCAGGCCGCAACGACGGAAGCCGCTGTCGCGACCAAGCTCCTCGCTCAGTCTCTCCCAGAGCTCCATGGCGCGGATCGCCAGCGGCAGTTCGCGGGCGTCGCGGTTCTGCTTGCGGCACCAGCCCCAGTTGCGGCTCGACTGCTCGCCGCCGACCACGCCCTTTTCCACCAGCGCCACCGAGCGGCCGCGCCGCGCCAGGTAATAGGCCGCCGCCGCGCCGACGATGCCGCCGCCGATGACGACGACATCCGCGGCGGCGGGCAGCGCCTCGCTGCTGGCGATGCGTTCGATGGTCAGTGGCATGGATGGCTCCGGAGGCGGCCATGCCACCAAGCGGCATGGCCCGGGATGTCCCGTTGCGATGGGACTGGGCGGCTAGGGCAGGGCGGACGTCACATCAGCCCGGGTTCGCCGAGGTCGGTCCCATCGATGAGGCGGCTGTAGCGATAGGGGGTAGGGTCGACGATCGGGGCATCGCCGGCGACGATGTCGGCCGCGAGCCGCCCCGCCGCGGGGCCGATGCCGAAGCCATGGCCGCTGAAACCGGCGGAGACGTGCAGGCCCGGCAGCTTGTCGACCGCGGAGATCACCGGCACCCAGTCGGGTGTGAAATCGATCAGCCCGCCATATTTGTGCTTGATCTCGACATTGGCGAGCTGCGGGAAGATCTCGGCGAGCCGCTTCTTGGCGAAGGTGATCAGTTCCTCCTGCGGCGGCGGATCGTAGGTCCGCATCTTCTCGAAGGGCGAGACCGTATCGTTGCTCCAGCGCATCAGCGCTTCCGGCCCGAAGAAGAAGGACTTGCCGGCGCGGATCGTCAGCAGCTTGTGGCGCTTCTTGAAGGTGCGCCAGAACGGCTGGGCATTGAGCATGCCGTGCGGCGAGAGCTCGAGCAGGCCGCGCCCGCTGATGCCGACGGTGAAGCCGCCATCGACCCGGCGGCGGATGGTGAGATCGGGCGTCGAGATGCCGCCCGTGGTGATCTCAGGCGCTGGCCCGGTGAAGAACGAGGTCGACTTGATGCCGGCGAGCGGCATGCGGATGCCGTGGTGGCGGGCGAACATCGCCGTCCAGACGCCGCCGGAGAGCAGCGCCGTCGAGGTTTTGATCGTGCCCTTCTCGGTGACGACGCCGCTCACGCGGCCGGCCGCGGTTTCGAGGCCGCGGGCCGCGCAATCCTGATGGATGGTGACGCCAAGCCGGCGTGCCGCCTCGGCGATCGCAGGAACGGCCATGGCCGGTTCGGCGCGGCCATCGGTCGGTGAATGCACGCCGCCGATCCACTCACCCTTCGCATGCGGCGCCATGGCTTTGGCCTCCTCGGCGCTCAGCATGCGCGTCTGCATCTGGTATTGCCGGGCCTTGTCGCCCCAGCCCTCCCAGGCGTCGAGATCGGACTGGCGCGTCGTCAGATAGGTCAGGCCGCTGCGGCGGAAGCCGACATCGGCGCCGACCTCTTCCGAAAGCCCGTTCCACATCTCGACAGCCCGCATCGCCAGCGGCAATTCGCGCAAATCGCGGTTCTGCTGGCGGCACCAGCCCCAGTTCCGGCTCGACTGCTCGCCGGCGAGATAGCCTTTCTCGACGAGCGCGACCGAATGGCCCTTCTTCGCCAGGTGATAGGCTGCGGTGACGCCGGCGATGCCGCCGCCGATGACCACGATGTCGGCCGCGGCGGGCAGGGCTTCGTCGCTGTGGACGCGGTTGACCGGTGGCGACATGCGGCATGGTCCTTGGCGGAGAGCGGTCGTGCCGGCGGCGCGGACCGGGAGCGGGAGGCCGATATTCAAGCCCGAACCGCCTGGAACCCTATGCCAAAGGAAGGGTGCGATTCGGCAGATTGTTTTGGTTGCCCCGGCAAAGGACGGGGACCATCGCGGGTCGTCTGCTGCCTATCATGAGGCGGGCCGACAACGGGCGGCCCATGCGGCGAACCGCCAGGCAAAAGGCGGCGACCGTGCATCGGCCGCACAAGGCCGTCGACAACGAGGGGATCGACGATGAACAAGCCGTCCATGAAGGCGTCCGGCCTTGCTCTGCCTGCCCTGCATCGCCGCGAGGTCCTGGCGCTCGGCGCCGGCGGCCTGCTCGCTGCCTCCGGCCTTGGCGCTCGCGCTCAAAGCAAGGCGCCTCCGCCGCCACCCGCCAAGCCGAGCGGCCAGGTCGTGGTCGGCCTGTCGCAGGAGCCGACGGCCTTCAATCCGCTGATGCCCGGCATCGAGGTCGACGAGACCGTCTGGATGCAGGTCTTCAACACGATGTGGCTGGCCCAGCCCGACGGCTCGCTGGTTCCCGACCTCGCCGCCGAAGTGCCGAGCGAGGCCAATGGTGGCATCTCGGAAGGCGGCCTCGCCTGGAAGGTCAAGCTGCGCGAGGGCATCACCTGGCATGACGGCACGCCGTTCACCGCCGAGGACGTCAAGTACACGCTCGAGCTGATCAACGCGCCGGGCTTCAAGGCGCGCACCCGCGTCGGCCATTCGCTGGTCAAGGACATCAAGGTCACCGGCCCGCTGGAGATCTCCTGGCGCATGGAGAAGGCCTATGCGCCCTATCTCGCGCTGCTCTCCAACACCTTCATCGTGCCCAAGCATTTGCTGGAGAAGGCGGCCGATCCGAACACGGCGCCGTTCAACGGCGCGCCGGTCGGCACTGGCCCGTTCAAATGGGGCACGCGCACGCCGGGCGACAACATTCAGCTCGTCGCCAACGAGAAATACCACGGCAAGGGGCCGTATCTGGAAAAGGCGGTGCTCAAATACGTGCCGGACCAGACCGCGCTCTACGCCCAGTTCCGCACCGGCCAGGTCGACCTGATCATCGGCACCGGCATCCCCGCCAATTTCTATGCCGAGGCGGTCAAGCTGCCCGGCCGCAAGGTGGTGAAGATTCCGAGCGCCTCGCTCGAGGTGCTGATGCCGAACCTCGAGCATCCGGCCCTGTCGGACAAGGCGGTGCGCAAGGCGCTCTACGCCTCGATCAACAAGCAGGCGATCATCGACATCGTCTTCTACGGCCTGCACATCCCGACCGAATCCTTCATGCCGCAGGAATCCTGGGCCTACGACCCCAACCTGCCGAAGCAGGTCTACGACCCGGCGCTCGCCGGCAAGATCCTTGACGATGCCGGCTGGAAGCGCTCCGGCTCGGGCGTGCGCATGAAGAACGGCGTGCCGCTGGAGTTCGCCGTCTCGACCACGACAGGCGCGGCGCTGCGCGAGCAGTGCCAGCAATTGATGCAGCAGGACTGGCAGCAGGTCGGCATCAAGATGACGATCAACAATATGCCCGCGGCGGTGATCTGGGGCGATTTCTACACCCGCTCCAAGTTCCAGTCGCTGCTGGTCGGCACGGCCTTCCGCACGGTGATCGATCCCGATCCGGCGCATCGCTTCGGCTCGGACGCGATCCCGGCCAAGAGCGGCAACGGCGCCAACCAGATGCAGTGGCAGAACGCCGAGGCCGACGCCCTGATGAAGCAGGGCCAGGAGACCTTCGACACGGCGAAGCGCAAGGAGATCTACCAGAAGCTGCAGGTGCTGGTGCGTGAGGAATTGCCGATCCTGCCGATCTACCAGTACGCGCCGGTCGAGGGCTACAAGGAGGGGCTGATCGGCTACCAGCCCAACATCAACGCCAGGCAGAACACCTGGAACATGGGCCAGTGGTACTGGGCCAAGTGACGTGGGGCGCGATGTGAACCGCGCCGGCGCGATGCCGGCGCCGGCCGGGAGGAGGGCGCCATGATCGCCTTCCTGCTGCGCCGGCTCGGCCAGTCGCTGCTGCTGCTGCTGATCGTCTCGGTGATCGGCTTCGCCATCCTGCATTTGGCGCCGGGCGGGCCGCTCTCGCAGTTCGCCGCCGGCGGCGACATGACCCAGGCCGATCTCGACCGCATCGCCGAGCAGCTCGGCCTCAACCGGCCGCTGCCGGTGCAGTACGTCGAATGGCTCTGGCGCATGCTCTCAGGCGACTGGGGAGTGTCCTATCGCGACCAGCAGCCGGTGCTGCACATCATCGCCTCGCATCTCGGCGCGACGCTGGAGCTGATGCTGACTTCGACGCTGCTCGCCATGGTGATCGGCGCCTGGGTCGGCATCCTCGGCGCGATCCGCCGCTATTCGCTGTTCGACTCGCTGGCGACGATCGGCGCGATGATCGCGCTCTCGATCCCGACCTTCTGGTTCGGCCTCGTCATCATCTACGTCTTCTCGGTCGGGCTCGGCTGGCTGCCCGCCGGCAACCGCTACACCATGGGCGACGGCTCGTTCCTCAACCAGGTGCATCACCTGATCGGCCCCTGCATCGTCCTGGCGCTGGTCTCGACAGCGGTCTGGAGCCGCTACATGCGCTCCTCGATGCTGGAGGTGGTCAACCAGGACTATATCCGCACCGCTCGCGCCAAGGGCGTGCCGGAGCGGCAGATCCTCATGCGCCACGCCCTGCGCAACGCGCTGCTGCCGATGATCACCATCACCGGCCTGCATGTGCCGACACTGCTCTCGGGCGCGCTGGTGACCGAGACGGTCTTCACCTGGCCGGGCATGGGCCGGCTCTTCCTCGATTCGATCAGCTATCGCGACTACCCCGTCGTCATGGGCATCCTGATGTTCACGGCCGTGCTCGTCCTGCTGGGATCGCTGCTCGCCGATCTGCTCTATGGCGTCGCCGACCCGCGCATTTCGAGGAGCGGGCGATGAGCGGCGTGCCCTTCACCAGCACCGCCGAGCCGGCCTTGCCGCCGGCCCCCGGCTTCTGGAACAGCCCGGGCCTGCGTCGTTTCCGGCGCCACAAGCTCGCAGTCTTCGGCGCGGCGACGATCGTCTTTCTGACGCTCGCCTGCATCGTCGGTCCCTGGCTGCTGCCTTACACCGATACCTTCATCGACATCCGCAACCGCTTCGCGCCGCCATTCTCCGGTCCGCATGTGCTCGGCACCGATCCGCTCGGGCGCGATATCCTCGCGCGCCTGCTGATGGCCGGGCGGATCTCGCTGGCGGTCGGCTTCTCGGCCATGGCGATCGCGATGGCGATCGGCATCGTCGTCGGCATGGTCGCCGGCTTCTACGAGGGTGCGCTCGGCGCGGCGCTGATGCGCTTCGTCGATGCGATGCTGTGCTTCCCCTCGATCTTCCTGCTGCTGGCGATCTCGGCGCTGATCTCGCCCTCGGTGCCGTCGATCATCCTGCTGATCGCGATGACCTCATGGATGGAGGTCGCCCGCGTGGTCGAGGCGCAGATCCGCTCGCTGAAGACGCGTGAGTTCGCGCAGGCGGCCGTCTCGTTCGGCGCGAGCAACCGGCGCATCATGGTCCGCGAGCTGCTGCCGAACGCGATCGCGCCGATCGTCGTCGCGGCGACGCTTAACGTCGCCCATGCCATCCTGGCCGAGAGCTACATCTCCTTCCTCGGCTTCGGCATCCAGCCGCCGACGCCGAGCTGGGGCAACATGCTCGACAGCGCCCAGAGCTATCTCACCAGCGCGCCCTGGCTCGCCATCATCCCCGGCGCCGCGATCACGCTCGCGGTGACCAGCTTCAACTTCATCGGCGACGGCCTGCGCGATGCGCTCGATCCGAGGATGGACGGCCAGTGATGGGGCAGGTCGCCGAACTCTGGCGCTATCCGGTCAGCTCGATGGCCGGCGAGCAGCTGGATCAGCTCGAAGTCAACGCCGGCGGCGTCGCGGGCGACAGGATCTGGGGGCTGCTCGACGCCGCCACCGGCCGCATCGCCTCGCCCGGCCGCGAGAAGCACTTCCTCGGCGTGCCACGTGCCCATGCCAGAGCCGTGGGGGAGGGCATCGCTCTCTCGCTTGATGGCGAGCGCTGGGCCGGGCCGCAGGATGCGGAGCTACTGGAGGGCCTATCGCAGGCCTTCGGCTTCATGCCGCTGTTGAAGCCTTTCGACGCGGTCGGCTCAGGCGGGTTTCGGCCGCGCTACGAGCATGCACCGATCCACCTCGTCACCAGCGCAGCGATCCGCAGCCTCGAACGGGAATTGCCCGGCAGCGTCATCGATGCCCGCCGTTTCCGGCCGAACATCCTGCTCGACTGGCCCGATGAGCTCGATGCCATCCCGGAGCATGGCTGGATCGGGCGCGAGATCAGGATCGGCGACGTCGTGCTGAAGGGCCGCGAGCATTGCGGGCGCTGCGGCTTCATCACCATCGCGCAGGAAGGTCTGCCTGTCGACGTCGAGATCCTGCGGACGGTGGTCAAGCGCCACGAGCGCAATTTCGGCATCTATTGCGACGTGGTGACGCCCGGCGAGATCGCGGCGGGCGCGACCGTCACCGTCGGCTGAGGCCGGCGGCTACTCGGCTGCCTGAGCGATCTCTGGAGTATCCTGCCCGACCTCTGGGATCTGCGGATAGTCCCGCCGCACCGCAGCAAAGGCCGCGGCCACGTCGAGCTTGTCGGCAGCATCGCGCATCACGGCGAAGAGCTTGGTCTTGGTGAAGAAGCGCCAGTGGACCGGCAGGCCAGCGAGCAACTGCGTCAGCGCTGCATAGTTCTCCGCCGTCCAGACCTGCTCGAAGGCGTCCCGCTCCGAGCCGAAATGGAAATGCGTGTTGTGGGTGCGCGTCTTGAGCTCCGCGCGCAGCGCAGTCGTAGCCTCAGGATCAACGGCGCCTGCCTCGATCACGACGCCGTAAAGCGCTCGCGCCGCGTCCAGGCTGACATAGCCGCGCTCGACATCGAGCAGGACCCGCTCGGGCTCGCGTTCCAATGGCGTGCCGCGCCCGCCGCCGCCCGGCGAATGGATATGGATCACGTCGCCCGGCTCGGCGATGGCGATGTCGGTGTTGCCTAGCACGCGCTCGTTCGGGCGGCCGGGATTGATGATGAAGTTCGAGGTCTCGGCAGAGAGGCCGCCAAGCGTGCCCCAGGGCCGGAAATACGAGCGGTCGCGGTTGCGCACGGTGATGCGCGAGTTCGGCGAGAACACCTTGAACTCCATCACCGTGGCGAGCCCGCCGCGCCAGCGTCCCGCCCCACCAGAATCCGGCTGCAGCCCGTAGCGCATGAAGCGGATCGGCACCTCGGTCTCGGTGATCTCGATCGGCGTGTTCTTGAGATAGGCGGCGTCGGCGCCCGAGCCGTTCGGCCCGTCGCGATGCGGCATGCCGCCGCCGCCGCCGACCACCGGGTTGATCGCCGCGATGACGCTGCGATGCGTCTTCTCGTCGGTGGTCATCACATTGACGATCGAGCTGGAGCCGGCCGGTGCCGCCGGCAGGCGCTCGGGCGCGGCGAGGCTGAAGGCGCCGAAGATCAGGCTGCGCAGCCGTGCGCAGGTCAGGCTGCGCATGCCGACCGCCGCCGGGAAGGACGGGTTCAGCACCGTCCCTTCCGGCGCGATGCAGGTGAAGGGCCGGGTCAGGCCGGAATTGAGCAGGAGCTGCGGGTTCAGCGTGTAGAGCACGTAGTAGACGCCGACGAGCAGCAGCGTATGGCGCGGGTCGGAGCCGGTCGGGACATTGAGCGAGGAGCCGAGCTGCGGGTCCGATCCCGTGAAGTCGAGGATCGCCTCGTCGCTCTTGATCGTCAGCGTCAGCGCCAGCCGGCAGGGATTGCCGTCGACACCGTCCTCGTCGGCATAGTCGGAAAAGAAGTACTCGCCGTCGGGGATAGAGCGCAGGATCTCGCGGGCCTGATGCTCGGCATAGTCCATCAGCCCATCGAGCCCGTCCATGAAGCCCTTCGCGCCGAACTTGGCGACCATCGCCTGGATCTTGCGCTCGCCGGTGTTGAGCGCGCCTGCCAGGGCCTTGAGGTCGCCCATGTTCAGCGCGGGCTTGCGCACATTCATCATCATGATGCGCAGCACGGTCTCGTCGAAGGCGCCGTCGCGCATCAGCGTCATCGGCGGGAAGCGGATGCCCTCCTGATGGATCTCGGTGAGCGAGCGCGACAGGCTCGCCGGCACCGCCCCGCCCATGTCGGTGTTGTGGACATGGCCGCCGACGAAGCAGACGATCTCGTCTTCGTGGAAGATCGGCTTCCACAGATGCGTGTCGGGGGCGTGGGTGGCGAGATAGCCGCTATAGGGGTCGTTGGTGAAGGCGATGTCGCCTGGGCGATACTCAGGCACCATCTCGATGGCGCGGTTGTAGTTCATGCCCGGATACCAGGTCGCGCCGAGGTCCATCGGCACGGCGACGACGCGCCCGGTGCGGTCCATCACCATCACCGTGAAATCCTCCGTCTCCTTGACGAAGGTGGAATGCGCCGTGCGGTAGAGCGTGTAGGCCATGTTCTCGGCCGCGGCCCGGCAATGATTGGCCAGGACCTGCAAGGTGACCTTGTCGACCATGATCAGGCTCCCTCGCGCAGGATGAGATGCAGGTTGAGGAAGGCGTCGACCTCAGCCTCGAAACCTGCGGGTATGCAGATGGTGGTGTCCTCCTGCGCGACCACGGCCGGCCCGGAGAAATGCTGGCCGCAGCGCAGCGCCTCACGGTGGAAGAGCGCGACCTCGCGCTCGGCGCCGTCGAGCCAGACCGTGATGGAGCGTGCCGGGATCGCCGCCTCGTCGACCGCCTCGCTCGCCGGAGCAAGTTCCGGCCGCGGTGTCGCGCCGGTGACGACGAGGCGCAGATTGACGATCTGGACCTCGGCCGCCTCGTCGTTGAAGTCGTAGATGGCGAGGTGCTGGCGGTGGAAGGCGGTGCGGATCGCGGCAAGGTCGCCCTCGGCGAGCCAGCTCTCGGAGAGCGCCACTTCGATCTCGAAGGACTGGCCGTGATAGCGCATGTCGGCGCTCAGGCTCTCGACGACGGGGCCGGTGAAGCGCTGGTCGTCGCGGATCCAGGCGAGCCCGTCGCGCTTGAGCCGCGCCAGTGCCTCCCGCAGTTGGGCTAGCGAGGCCAGCTCCGCCGCGGCGAAGATGCTCTGGATGAAATCGCCCTTCAGGTCGGCGATCAGCCCGCCGAGCGCGCTGACGACACCGGGGCGGCGCGGCACGAGCACGCGGGGTATGCCGAGTTCGCGCGCGAGGAAGCAGCCGAGCATCGGCCCGGCGCCGCCGAACGGCATCAGCGCGAAATCGCGCAGGTCGACGCCATAGCGGGCGACGAGCTTGTTGACCTCGACGAACATCTCGGAGACGGCGATGGCGATGATCGCCTCGGCCGTTGCCTCGGCGCTGCGGCCGAGCATTGCGGCGACCTCTCCGACCACCTTCTGCGCGAGGTCGCGGCGCATGCCGATCTGGTCATAGGCGAGGGCGGTGTGGCCAAGGAAGCCGCAGGTCGCCATCGCGTCGGTGACGGTGGCGCGGGCGCCGCCGCGGCCATAGCAGGCGGGGCCGGGGGTCGAGCCGGCGCTTTCGGGGCCGACCTTGAGCACGCCGAAGGCGTCGGCCCAGGCGATCGAGCCGCCGCCGGCGCCGATCGAGGTGACAGAGACGCTTGGGACATAGAGCGGGAAGTCGCCGACGACCTCGCCGGTGCCGAATTGCGGCTGGCCTTCGATGATCAAGGCGAGGTCGGCGCTGGTGCCGCCGATATCAAGGGTGAGGATGTTCTTCGCGCCGGCCTGCTCGGCGAGATAGGCGGCGCCGATCACGCCCGAGGCCGTGCCCGAGAGCAGCATGTTGACGCAGGCGCGCTTGCCGGTGGCGGCGTTCATCACTCCGCCATTCGACTTGGTCAGCATCGGGCCGGCCGGCACGCCGCGCGAGGCCAGCGCCTCCTCGAGCGCGTCGAGATAGCCCGAGACGCGCGGATGGACGTAGCCGTTCAGGATCGCGGTGGTGGTGCGCTCATATTCGCGGATCACCGGCCAGACCTCGCTGGTGGTGAAGACGAAAAGCTCCGGCGCCAGCTCTGCGATCAGCGCGCGCGCTTCTGTCTCGTGGGCGGGATTACGATAGGCATGCAGGAAGGAAACGATCACGCCGTCGACGCCACGCGCCTTGAGCTTCACAACCGCATCCGCGAGGGCGTCGCGGTCGAGCGGCTCGGCGATGCTGCCATCGGAGAGGATGCGTCCGCCGACGCCGAAGATGCGGTCGCGCGGGATGAGCTGCTCCGGGCGCGCGCAGAACAGCGAATACATGTCGGGCATGCGCAGTCGCGCCAGCTCGATCACGTCCTCGAAGCCGGCGGTGGTGATCAGCCCGAGCCGGCTGCCCTTGCGCTGGATGATGGTGTTGATGCCGACCGTGGTGCCGTGGACGAAGGAGACGATCTCTTCCGGCGGTACGGAATGGCGCTCGTTCAGGAGGTCGAGCCCGGCGAGCAACTCGCGGCCCGGTGCGTCGGGCGTGGTCAGCACCTTGATGGTCTCGACACGGCCGCTGCCGGTCTCCAGCGCACAGAAATCGATGAAGGTGCCGCCGATGTCGACGCCGATACGCCAGCTCATGATAAACCCGTTCAAGGAAGGTCGAGCCAGTCTTGGAGAGGGCCCCTCCCGGGGTCCAACACCAAAACCACGATGCCGGATAAGCCGGCCTTATGCCTCGGGCTCTTCGGAGACCGGCTGGTCGAGACCGAGCTGCTGGCAGGCCGTGCGGATGTGGTTGCGCAGCAATTCGTGGCTGCGCGAGAGCGGCCGGCGCGTGCTGGTCAGCAGGCAGAGCGGCAGGGCGACATGCGGCCGGAACGGGCGCGTCACCAAGCCGGGGAAATTATGCCAGGGCAGGAGGCCGTCGACCACGGCGACGCCGAGGCCTTGCTGCACGAAAGCCAGCGCGATGATCGAGACGTCGATCTCCATCTCCGGCCGGAACGGCAGGCCTTCCCTGGCCAGTGCGTCGCGCAGCAGCTGTCCCGGCAGCGATTCTGCGCGGTAGGAGATCAGCGTCTCGCCATCGAGGTCCTCCGCGCCGATGGCCTCGCGCTCGGCCAGCGGATGCCCGGCCGGCAGCACGCAGACCACGCGGGTGTAGCCGACTATCTCGGTTTCGATGAAGGGAGTCGGCTGGTCCATCATGGCGATGCCGAGCCCGGCCTGGTCGCGGTCGAGCATGGTGAGGATGACCTCGGCCGGCACGACATAGGAGCGCACGCGCGTGTTCGGATGCGCCGCACGAAAGTGCCGCAGCGCCTCCGGGACGAAGGAGAGGGAGGGTGGCGCCGAGGCGGCGAGGCGCACGAGGCCGGCCTTGCCATGGCGCAGGTCGCGGGTGCGCCGCCGGAGCATTTCGAGATCGCCGAACAGGCGTTCGACCTCGGGATAGATCTCCTCCGCCTCGGGGGTCGGGATCAGCCGGCCCTTGACGCGCTGGAACAGCTTGAAGCCGAGCTCGTCTTCGGTATGCAGCAGGATCTGGCTGAGCGCCGGCTGCGAGACGGCGAGCGCCTCGGCGGCGCTGGTCAGCGTGCCGCAGCGCATGACCATGCGGAAGACTTCGATCTGGCGGGCACGCATCGCCTGATCCTAGAAGCTGTCGCGGCGGCTGTCAGCCGTCGCCGGAACAGCGCAGAACGGAGCGCCGGGCATCACGCCGCGGCGCTCCTGATCGATCCGGTACGATCCCGGCCGAGCACGATCCGTCAGCGGATCGGCGGCGCGTATTGCAGGCCGCCCTTGCTCCAGAGGTCATTCTTGCCGCGGGCGATCTTGAGCACTGAGCCGGCCCCGACGCTGCGCTCGAAGGCCTCGCCGTAATTGCCGACCTGCTTGACGATCCGGTAGGCCCAGTCGGACGTGAGGCCGATCGCCTCGCCGAACTTGCCGTCCTTGCCGAGCAGCCGGCGGATCTCGGGATTGGTCGACTCGAGCTGCTTGTCGACATTGGCCTGGGTCACGCCGAGCTCCTCGGCGTTCAGCATGGCGAAATGCACCCATTTCACCAGGTTGAACCAGTCATGATCGGCGCTGCGCACCACCGGGCCGAGCGGCTCCTTCGAGATCAGCTCGGGCAGGACGACCGCGTCGTCCGGCTTCACCAGCTTGAGCTTGAGCGCGTAGAGCGCCGAGGAATCGTCGGTCAGGGCGTCGCAGCGTCCGGATTCGAAGGCCTTGATCGCCTCGTCGCCCTTGTCGAAGGTGACGGGCTCGTACTTGATGTTGTTCTGGCGGAAATAGTCGGCGACGTTGAGCTCGGTGGTCGTGCCCTGCTGCAGGCAGATTGAGGCGCCGTTGAGCTTGAGCGCGGAATCGACGCCGAGCTTCTTCTGAACCAGGAACGCCTGGCCGTCATAGTAGTTGACGCCGGCGAAGGCGAGGCCGAGCGAGGTGTCGCGCGCCATCGTCCAGGTGCTTGTACGTGACAGGAGGTCGACCTCGCCCGACTGGAGCGCGGTGAAGCGGTCCTTCGACGAGAGCGGCGTGAATTTGACCTTCTTGGGGTCGTTCAGGATCGCCGCCGAAATGGCGCGGCAGAGATCGACGTCGAGGCCATGCCACTCGCCCTTCTCGTCGGGAAGGCCGAAGCCGGCGAGGCCGGGACTGACGCCGCAGATCAACTCGCCGCGGCTCTTGACGATGGAGAGGGTGGATTTCTGGGCCTGGGCCTGCGCGAGTGTCGCTGAGGCGCAGAGGAGGGCAGCGGCGAGTAGGCGCTTCATGGCGTTCCCCTTGTTGGCGGCGACAATGTCTGCCGCCGCCAATGTGCCGCCTCGCTGCAAGAACGATCTGCCGTTCTACATCTTCGCACCCGCACAAACCGCCATGATGCGGCGCCTGCTCGGCAGGCTATCGGGCTTGCGTTTGCGCGAGTGCTTGGGGGGAGCTATGGGTCCTCCGCAACAACCGTCGAGTGGCCTGGCGGCCGGTGCCGGGTTTGGGTATCGGCCGGTCGGAGCTGGTGCAAAGCAAAGCCCCGGCCGCGCCGATGCTTCGATCAATCCGTGAAGACGACGGCCTTCTTGCCGTTGAGCAGCACGCGATCCTCCAGATGGTAGCGCACCGCCCGCGCCAGCACGCGCCGCTCGATGTCGCGGCCCTTGCGGACGAGGTCGTCGGGCGTGTCGCGATGGCTGATGCGCTCGACGTCCTGCTCGATGATCGGCCCTTCGTCGAGATCGGAGGTGACGTAATGCGCGGTCGCGCCGATCAGCTTCACCCCGCGCTCATGCGCCTGATGATAGGGCTTGGCGCCCTTGAAGCCGGGCAGGAAGGAGTGGTGGATGTTGATGCAGCGGCCCGAGAGCTTGGCCGAGAGCCCGTCCGACAAGACCTGCATGTAGCGGGCGAGCACGACGAGATCGCTGCCGGTCTCCTGGATCAGCCGCCAGAGCTCGGCCTCCTGCTCCATCTTGGTCTGCCGGTTGATCGGCATGTGATGGAAGGGCAGGTCGCCGAGATCGGTCGAGGCGATGTGCTCGCGGGCGTGGTTCGAGACGATCGCGGTGATCTCCATCGGCAGTTCGCCGATGCGCCAGCGATAGATCAGGTCGGCCAGGCAATGGTCGAATTTCGAGACCAGCAGCATGACGCGCTTGCGAGCGGTGGCGTCGCGTAGCGAGACGGTCATCTTGAAGCGCGCCGCCAGCTCGTCGACGAGGCCGCGGATCTCGGTGGCGCTGCGCGCGCCCTCCAGCCGGTCGAACACCACCCGCATGAAGAAACGGCCGGTTTCGAGGTCGTCGAACTGCTGCGCGTCGCGGATGTTGCAGCCGGCTTCGGCCAGCAGGGTCGAGACGGCGGCGACGATGCCCGGCCGGTCGGGGCAGGACAAAGCAAGGATCATTGGAGAATCGGACATGTGACGGATCGGCCCGCTCGCGCGGGTCCCTGAAGACTTGAGGATCGGGAAAGGTCGAAGGAAGGGACGGCGCGCGGCGCGCTGCCGTCAACCTCGGCCGGTGGCGCGGTCGATAGAGATCTGGCAGCCGAATTCGGCCGCGGAGGCGGCGAACCAGGACCAGAAGCTTCCCACCATGCTGCGTGCGACCATGATCTCGAACACGGATCCATCCGGCCCATCAGCGAGCCGCCAGAGATGCACACCGATATAGGCGATGCTTGTCAAGGCGGTATCGCCGACCGCGAAGGCTGCGGGATGCAGATCGAGCATCACGCCCTTGGCCAGAACGTCACGCACATGCGGGCCGGAGAGCCGCAGGGCTGCGCGCGCATCGCTCTGGTCGCTGACGGCAGCCTGAGCCGAGAGCGCTTCCAGAAGGCTTCTGAAACCGTCGCGCTTGGCGGCGCGCAGCAGCCACTGATCGGGGCCGGACCAGATCGCGTCATGCGAGGCGCCTGAGACGATCTTCGGTGTCGTCGGCAGGGCGGTGCCTATCCTGGCTTCGACGGCCTGCGACAAGGCCGCCGTCACACTCGGTGCTGCGATCAGTGTCGCCAGCCCGAAGCCGTCGAGCAGGGTCGCGGTGACGCCGGCCGGACCGGCAGCGCCGATCTGTCCGGGCTGCGCGATGCCGGCCCAGGCGCTGCGGGGCGCCCATGAACGAGCTGTCTCAGCCATGGAGGCGGGCTCCTTCGGGATCGACGAAGACGGGCGAGCAGATCTCGACGACGACGTCGCCATTGCGCACCGGGTCATAGGCGCGCACGCGCTCGCCGATGCGGGCGGCGCCGCCCTTGATCAGGCCGAGCCCCATCCAGTGGTTGAGGTGAGGGGAGTAGGCGACCGAGGTCATGTAGCCCTCGTCGTTCTCCATCACCGCCGACTTGCCGACGCCGATGAAATGCGCACCGGCGCGCAGGCGCTGGCCGGGCTCGACCGGCTTGAAGCCGGCGAAGGAGGGGCGGTCCTGCTCGACCAGGGCCTGCCGGCCCGCCATCAGGCGGCCGACAAAGTCCTTCTTCGACGACATCATCTTGCCAAGGCCGAGATCGCGCGCCGTGGTCTGGCCGTTGAGCTCGTTGCCGGCGACATGGCCCTTCTCGATGCGCATCACGCCGAGCGCCTCGGTGCCATAGGGCGTGATGCCGAAGGGCGCGCCGGCCTGCATCAGCGCCCGCACCATCGCATCGCCATAGTCGGCGGGGACCGCCAGCTCATAGGCGAGCTCGCCCGAGAAGGAGATGCGGAAGAGGCGCGCCGGGATGCCGCCGCCGACGGTGACGGGACGCGCTGCGAGATAGGGGAAGGCCTCGTTCGAGAGGTCGTGTTCGGGGTCGACGACACCTAGCAGGGTCTCGCGCGCCTTCGGCCCGGCGATCGCGACCTGCGCCCATTGCTCGGAGACCGAGACCATGCGGACATCGAGCTCCGGCCAGAGCACCTGATGGCAGAATTCGAGATGCTGCATCACCTTGCCGGCATTGGCAGTGGTGGTGGTCATCAGGAAATGCGTCTCGCCGAGGCGCGAGGTGGTGCCGTCGTCCATGACGAAGCCGTCCTCACGCAGCATCAGCCCATAACGCGCCTTGCCGACCGGCAGCGTCTTCCAGCCGTTGATGTAGACCCGTTCCAGGAATTCGGCGGCATCGGTGCCCTGGATATCGATCTTGCCGAGGGTCGAAACGTCACAGAGGCCGACGCCGGCGCGCACCGCCTTGACCTCGCGGTTGACCGTCGTCAGCCAGTCGGTCTCGCCGGGGCGCGGGTAGTATTGCGCCCGCAGCCATGGCCCGGTCTCGACGAAGACGGCGCCCTGCTCCTTCGACCAGTCATGCGTCGGCGCGAGCCGGGTCGGCCTGAAATCCTTGCCGCGGTGATGGCCGGCCAGCGCGCCGATCGCGACCGGCGTATAGGGCGGGCGGAAGGTGGTGGTGCCGGTCTGCGGGATCGTCCGGCCGGTCTGCTCGGCCATGATCGCGAGGCCGGACAGGTTCGAGGTCTTGCCCTGGTCGGTCGCCATGCCGAGCGTGGTGTAACGCTTGAGATGCTCCACCGGCCGGAAGCCCTCGCGGGCGGCGAGCTCGACATCCTTGTCGGTGACGTCGTTCTGGTAGTCGACGAAGGCTTTTCCCTTGCCGCCGTTGACCCGCCAGACCGGCGAAAGCCCGTTGGTCTCCGGATCGGTCGTCGGGATGGGCTCGCTTGGCTTAGCGCTCAATCCAGCCTCGGCGGCTGCCTCGCCTCCCAGCCTCGCGCCGTCTTCCAGCGCCTGCGCCAGCGTGAAGCGCCCGGCGGCGCTGCCGGCGACCGCAAGACCGGCCGGCACCGTGCCCGGCACGAAGCATTGCTGGCCGTCGTCCCAGGCCGGCTTGCCGTTCTGGTGCGAGGTCAGGTGCAGCGTCGGGTTCCAGCCATTCGAGACCGCGAGCAGGTCACAGGAAAGCTCGTTCACCGCGCCCGAGGCATCGCGGATTGTGACGCCGCTGAGCTGTCGCCCGCCGCGCGCGCCCATCACGGCGCCGCCAGCGAAGAGCCGTGCGCCGAGCTTGTCGGCGAGCGCCTTGCGCGCCGGGTCGGCGGGGCGGGAATCGACGATCGCGGCGACCTTGCCGCCAGCGGCGGCGATGTCGCGGGCCGTCGCCCAGCCATCGTCGCCGGCGGTGAACAGCACGGTTTCGCGGCCAGGCAGCACGCCATGGCGGTTCACGTAAGACCGCACCGCGCCGGCCAGCATCACGCCGGGCCGGTCATTGCCGGCGAAGACGATCGGTCGCTCGAGCGCGCCGGCGGCGAGGATCGCCCGCTTGGCATGGATGCGCCAGCCGCGCTGGCGCGGCAGATGCGCCGGCGGTTGCGGCAGATGGTCGGCGACCCGCTCGACCGCGCCGTAGATGCCATGGTCATAGAGGCCGAACACGGTGGTGCGCGGCATGATCCGCACCTCCGGCAGGCTTTCGAGCTCGGCCAGCGTCGCGGCGAGCCATTCGGAGGCCGGCTTGCCACCGATCTCGCGCTTTTCTGCGAGCAAGCGCCCGCCGAGCCGGAAATCCTCGTCGCAGAGGATGACCCGGGCGCCGCTGCGCCCGGCCGCGAGCGCGGCCGCGAGGCCGGCCGGGCCGCCGCCGATCACCAAGAGGTCGCAGAAGGCGAAGGCCTTCTCGTAATGGTCCGGGTCTTCCGCTCCGGCGGCGCGGCCGAGGCCGGCGGCGCGCCGGATCAGCGGCTCGTACAGCTTTTCCCAGAACGCGGCCGGCCACATGAAGGTCTTGTAGTAGAAGCCGGCGACCAGGGCCGGCGAGACCAACCCGTTGATCGAGAGCAGGTCGAAGGCGAGCGAGGGCCAGCGGTTCTGGCTCGAGGCGTCCAGTCCGGTGAACAACTCGACGACCGTCGCGCGGGTGTTGGGCTCGCGGCGCGCACCGGAGCGCAATTCGACCAACGCGTTGGGCTCCTCCGGCCCGGCCGAAAGGACGCCGCGCGGGCGGTGATATTTGAAGGAGCGACCGACCAGGCGCACGCCATTGGCGAGCAGCGCCGAAGCCAGCGTGTCGCCGGCATAGCCGCGATAGGAGGTGCCGTCGAAGCTGAAATCCAGCGGATGGCCGCGATCGATCAGGCCGCCGGAGGCGAGGCGGAAAGGCTGGGTGCTCATGCCGCCGCTCCCGCCTTGCACGCCTTGGCCGGCTCGACCGCCGTGATCGCGTGGTTGCGGGTGTCGCGGGTCACGACCAGCCAGGCATGGCAGCCGGCGCCGTGATACCAGAGCTCGCGATGGATACCGGCCGGGTTGTCGCGCTGATAGACGTAATCAGCCATCGCGGCTTCGCTCGCCGCCATGCTGTCGGGGCGCTTCAGATCGGCCGCGCCGAGATAGCTGAATTCCTGGGCGTCGCGCGCGCCGCAATGGGGACAGGTGATGCGCATGGGATCCTCGGCAGCGCGCGGTCAGTGCAGGTTCGGCTGGGCGCCTGCGCCCTTTTCGTCGATCACCCGCCCGGTGGCGAAGCGATCGAGCCGATAGGCGGTGGCGACCGGGTGCGGCTGACCCGTCGCGATCAGATGGGCGAAGCAGAAGCCCGAGGCTGGCGTCGCCTTGAAGCCGCCATAGCACCAGCCGGCATTGAGATAGAGCCCGTCGACCGGCGTCGTATCGATGATCGGCGAGCCGTCCATCGACATGTCCATGACACCGCCCCAATGGCGCAGCATCCGCACCCGGCCGAGGCCCGGCCAGAGCGCCATGGCAGATTCCATCACGTCCTCGATCACCGGCAGGTTGCCGCGCTGAGCGTAGGAATTGTAGCCGTCGATGTCGCCGCCGAAGACGAGACCGCCCTTGTCGGACTGGCTGATGTAGAAATGGCCGGCGCCGTAGGTGACGACGCAGTCGATCAGCGGCTTCAGCCCCTCCGAGACGAAGGCCTGCAGGACATGGGTCTCGATCGGCAGGCGCATCCCTGCCATCGCCGCGACGCGCGAGGAATTACCGGCGACCGCCATGGCGACCTTCTTCGCCCGGATCGGCCCGCGCGAGGTCTCGACGCCGATGGCGCGCCCGCCCGACATGGTGATGCCGGTGACCTCGCAGTTCTGGATCATGTCGACGCCGCGGCTGTCGGCGGCGCGGGCGAAGCCCCAGGCGACGGCGTCGTGCCGGGCCGAGCCGCCGCGGCGCTGCAGCAGCCCGCCTTCGATCGGGAACCGCGCATTGTCGAAATCGAGATAGGGCAGCATCGCGCGGACTTGCTCGGTACCCAGCAGCTCGGCATCGACCCCGGCGAGCCGCATCGCATTGCCGCGCCGGGCGAAGGCGTCGCGCTGGGCATCGGAATGGTAGAGGTTCAAAACGCCGCGCTGGCTGACCATGGCGTTGTAGTTCAGGTCCTGCTCCAGCCCCTCCCAGAGCTTCATCGAGAGCTCGTAGAACGGGGTATTGCCGGGCAGCAGGTAGTTCGAGCGGATGATCGTGGTGTTGCGGCCGACATTGCCGGAGCCGAGATAGCCCTTCTCCAGCACCGCGACATTGGTGATGCCGTGCCGGCTGGCGAGGTAATGCGCCGTCGCCAGGCCATGGCCGCCGCCGCCGATGATGATCACGTCGTATTCGGGCTTCGGCGCGGGATCGCGCCAGGCGGGAGTCCAGCCCTTGTGGCCCTGCAGGGTCTGCGACAGCAGCGAGAAGATGGAATAACGCATCGACGGGTCCGGGCGGTCTTGTCATCGCGAGATTGACCGACATAGGCTCGCCGACATGCTCGATAGCGACATCAGATTGCCTGAAAGCGACGACAGCGCGCCGACCCATGTCGGCTTCCTGCTGATCCCCGACTTCGCGCTGCTGCCTTACGCCTCGGCGATCGAGCCTTTGCGTGCCGCCAACCGGCTCTCGGGCCGAGCGCTCTATCGCTGGAGTCATGTTTCGATCGACGGCGCCGCGGCCCCGGCTTCGAACGGCGTCGCCATCGCCGCGGACGCCAGCGTCGGCGCCGAGCTCAGGCTCGACTATCTCTTCGTCTGCGCCGGCGGCAATCCGGCGCTGTTTCATCACCAGCCGACTTTCGCCTGGCTGCGCCAGCTGGCGCGGCGCGGGGTGAAAATCGGCGGCGTCTCGGGCGGGCCCTATCTGCTGGCGCGCGCCAACCTGCTCTCCGGCTATCGCTTCACCATTCACTGGGAGCATGCGCCGGCCTTCCTGGAGGAATATCCCGATCTCGATTTGCGGCGCTCGCTCTACGAGATCGATCGCGACCGTTTGACCTGCAGCGGCGGCACGGCGCCGCTCGACATGCTGCACGGGGTGATCGCGCGCGAGCATGGCAGCGAGCTCGCGCTCGCGGTCAGCGAATGGTTCCTGCAGACCCATGTCAGGGAGGGAGCGGGGCCGCAGCGCATGCCGCTGCGCGAGCGGCTCGGCATCGCCCATGCCCCCCTGCTGCGCGTGATCGCCCGCATGGAACAGACCATCGAGACGCCCGAGGCGCGCGAGGATCTCGCCCGTCTGGCCAATGTCTCGCTGCGCCAGCTCGAACGCCTGTTCCGCCAGCATCTCGGCCGCTCGCTCGGCGAGCACTACCTCGCCCTGCGCCTCGACCGCGCCCGCGACCTGCTGCGCCAGACCAGCCTCTCGATCCTGGAGACGGCGCTCGCCTGCGGATTCGCCAGCGCCAGTCATTTCTCGCGTAGCTATCGCGAGCGCTTCGGCCATCCGCCGCGGGCCGAGCGCTTGCAGGAGGCCCGCCCGGCTCGCCGCTGAGAGTCAAGAAAGCGTCGTACCTGGTCAAATCTGTGCGCCGATCCGCCGGAAGCTAGAGCTTCAAAATAAGACAAGGGGATCGCGACCGATGAAACGATTGACCGCGCTGGCGTTCGCACTCGCCGCCACGCTCGCCGCCGTGCCGGCCTTCGCCCAGGACACGCTCGCCAAGATCAAGGAAAAGGGCGTCCTCACCGTCGGCGTCAAGAACGACTACAAGCCCTGGGGCTTCCTCGACCCGTCAGGCAAGATCGTCGGCCTCGAGATCGATCTCGCCCAGGAGGTCGCCACCAAGATCGGCGTCAAGCTCGAGATGGTGCCGGTGATCGCCGCCAACCGCATCGAGTTCCTGCGCCAGGGCCGCATCGACATGATCCTGGCGACGCTCGGCGACACGGCCGAACGTCGCAAGCAGATCGGCATGATCGAGCCGAATTACTATGCCGGCGCCACCAATGTGCTCGCGCCCAAGAGCGCCGGCCTGAAGAAGTGGGAAGACCTCAAGGGCCGCAAGGTCTGCGCCGTGCAGGGTGCCTATTACAACCGCCGCGTCTCGCAGATGTATTCGCCGGAGATGGTGGTGTTCCCCTCGGTGCCGGACGGGCTGAATGCGCTGCAGGGCAACAACTGCGTCGCCTTCCTGTTCGACGACACGCTGATCGTCTCGACCCTGTCGGGCGGCGATCCGAAATGGGCGAATTACGAGATGCCGCTGACCTCCGAGGACCCGCAGCTCTGGGCGATCGGCGTGCGGCTGGAAGATCTTGACGGCGCCTTCGGCAAGCTGGTCAAGGAGATGTCGGTCGACTGGCACAAGAGCGGCAAGCTGCTCGCGCTCGAGACCAAATGGGGCATCAAGCAGAGCCCCTACCTGATCGAGACCAACAAGAAGCTGAAGGGCGGCTCCTGAAGCCTCATCGGGCTCTGCCGATGCCAGCTACGCGACGTCATCCCGGGCTTGCCCCGGGATCCATCGGAGGGCGCTGCCCTCTACGATGGATCCCGGAGCTCCGCTTCGCTGCGTCCGGGATGACGTGGCGGATCATCACAACGGCTAGCCGCAATCTATGATCGCCGCTTTCTTCGAGCGCCTGAACGAGGTCCACGGCCTCAACTTCTCGATCTTCTACGACGCCTTCGACCGCTCGCGCTTCCTGACCGGGCTGTGGACGACGACCTATATCTGCGTCGTCTCGATCCTCGCTTCGCTCGCCATCGGGCTGCTCGGCGTCTGGATCGCCGGCAGCAATTCGCGGCTCGGCCGTCTGCTGGTGCGGGGTTACGTCCAGTTCTTTCGCAACACGCCGCCTTTGGTGCAGCTCTCCTTTTTCTACTTCGCCGTAGGCGGCCTGCTGCCGACCGTCTCCGATGGCTTCGGCGGACAGTCGCCGCTAGTCAGCGGGACGGGTTGGGCCATCATCGCCTTCTCGCTCTTCGCCGGCGCCTTCAATGTCGAGATCTTCCGCGCCGGGATCGAGGCGGTGCCGGAGACGATGGTCGAGGCGGCGGAATCGCTCGGCTACACCCGCTTCCAGCTCTGGCGCCAGATCGTGCTGCCGCTCGCCTTCCGCATCTGCCTGCCGGCGCTCAACAACAACCTCGTCAACCTCGTAAAGACGACGACGCTTGCCTACGCCATCGGCGTTCCCGAATTGCTCTACGCGGCGTCGCAGATCTGGTCCGAGGTCTTCAACGTCCGCGAGATGATGAACGTGCTGCTCGTCGTCTATGTGCTGCTCGTCGCGGTGCTGGTCTGGGTGATGCATCGCTGGGAGCGGGCCATGCGCATTCCCGGGTACATGCCATGAAGCTAGCCGCAACTGATCTCCCGGTCCTGAAGCCGTTCCGCGCATCACCGATCGCGCCGAGCGGGCTCGCTGCGCCGATGGTGCTCAGCGCCGGCCTCGTCGCCGGCGTCGCCGTGCTCTTCGCCGCCTCGCTGGCGGTGGCGCAGGCGACGGCACCGGCGGCACGCGATGGCGCCGTCACCATCCTGCTGCGTTGGGCGCCACTGATCTTCCAGGGCTTCCTGTTCAACCTCTTGATCAGCGTCCTCTCGATGGCGCTCGGTACCGCGGTCGGCGTGCTGTTCGGCATCGGCCAGGTCTCGCCCTCGGCCGCTTTGCGCCAGCCGTCCTGGGCGGCGACGCAGTTCTTCCGCAATGCGCCCTGGCTGGTGCTGCTGTTCTACGCGATGTTCCTCCTGCCCTTCGAGATCAGGCTCGGGCCGGTGACCATCGCCTTCCCGGCTTGGATCAAGGCGATCATCGGCCTGGCGTTGCCCGTCGCGGCCAATGTCTCGGAGATCGTGCGCGGCGGCATCCGTTCGATCCCGTCGGGCCAATGGGAATCGGCCGAGGCGCTCGCCTTCACCCGCCGCCAGACGATGTGGATGATCATCCTGCCGCAGGCGGTCAAACGCATGCTGCCGCCCTGGATGAACCTCTACGCCATCCTGACCATGGCGACGACGCTGATCTCGGTGGTCGGCATCCAGGACGGGCTCACCATCACGCGCGCCGCCCTCGTCGCCGAGAGCCGGCCCGAGCTGATGCTGCCGATGTACCTGATGCTGCTTCTGATGTTCTTCGCCTACTGCTACCCGATCGCGCGCCTGACCATGGCGCTCGAGCGCCGCTTCAACGTGAAGGGATGACCATGGCTGCCAAGCATGAACTCGGCGAGCCGGTCGTCGTCGTCGAGGGCGTCGAGAAGGCCTTCGGCGCCTTCGTCGTGCTCAAGGATGTCAGCCTCACCATCCGCCGCGGCGAGACCGTCTGCATCATCGGTCCGTCCGGCTCCGGCAAGTCGACGCTGCTGCGCTGCATCAACGCGCTGGTGCCGATCAGCCAGGGCTCGATCACCGTCGCCGGAAGGCAGGTCAACGATCCCGCGCTGGACAAGCTGGCGCTGCGCCGCGACGTCGGCATCGTCTTCCAGCAATACAATCTCTTCCCGCACAAGACGGCGCTTCAGAACGTAATGATGGCGCCGATCCATGTGCTGAAGCAGGACCCTGCCGAGGTCGGGGAGCGGGCCAGGCGCCTGCTCGCCAAGGTCGGGCTGTCGCACAAGCACGACGCCTATCCGGGCGAACTCTCCGGCGGCCAGCAGCAGCGCGTCGCGATCGCCCGCTCGCTGGCGATGAATCCGAAGGTGATGCTCTTCGACGAGGTCACCGCCGCGCTCGATCCCGAGACCAAGAAGGAGGTGCTCGTCACCATCCGCGATCTCGCGGCCGAGGGCATGACCTGCATCCTCGTCACCCATGAGATGGGCTTCGCCCGCGAGGTCGCCGACCACGTCTACTTCACCGATGGCGGCGTCATCGTCGAGCATGCGCCGCCGGCCGAGTTCTTCGGCGCGCCGCGCGAGTCCCGCACCCGCGCCTTCCTCGAACAGGTGCTTTGAGCGGCAAGGTCCTGCGGCCTGGATGTCGCGTCCCGGCCGGTCGATGTCGCAAACCGGCCGGCTCCGCCAGGCGCCGGCGCCAAGAATGAGCCCAGTCATTCGAAAGCGCAGCCCATGACCGTCCCGGCCTCCGATCCCAAATCCGTCACCGGCAAGCCGCTCGCCATCGCCGAGAGCGTCGATGTTCTCGTCATCGGCGCCGGCCCGGCCGGGCTCGAAGCCGCGATCGGAGCGGCGGCGCGGGGCTTTGGCGTCTTGCTCGTCGATGAAAACCCGGTTCCGTTCAGGACGATGGGCGACGACGTCCCCTTGCATTTCGGCCAGGGCATGGCGGCGAGCGCCCGCAACCGCAACGCCATGATGGAAGCCTTCGTCGCCTCCGAGCCGCGGATCGCGGAGGCGTTCGAGGCCGGCGTCGATCTTCGCCTGGGCACCGCCTGCTGGGGGCTCTACGCCAACGGTCCGGCGCTCGGCTGGATGCCCGGCCTCGTCGCCGGCCTCGCCGATGAGGAGAGCAGCATCCTCGTCCAGGTGCAGCACGTCATCCTCGCCTGCGGCCGCCGCGACATGGGCCTCGGCTTTCCCGGCTGGGAGAAGCCCGGCGTGATGGGCGCTACCGCCGCGCTTAATCTCGCGACGCGCTATGACGCCTTCGGCCCGCGCAAGGTCGTGATTCTCGGCTCGAATACGGAGGCGCTGACCACCGCGCTCGCCCTGCGCGACGCTGGTGTCACGATCGCCGCCATCGTCGAGCAGGCGGCCGAGCCGATCGGCGATGCGGACTTGCTGGCGAGCCTCAGCGCCGGTGGCATCGAAATCCTGGCGGGCCATGTCGTGCGCGAGGCCACAGGCCGCGACGGCGTCGAAGCGGCACTGGTCGCTAAGCTCGACGGGGAGGGCCGCCCGATAGGCGACGAGCGCACCATTGCCTGCGATGGCATCGTGCTCGCGGTCGGCGCGACGCCGGTCATCGACCTGATCGACGCCGCTGGCTGCAAGGTCGCCTTCCAGGCCGAGCGCGGCGGCTATGCGCCGGTGCTCGATGCAAGCCAGCGCACCAGTCTCGCCAATGTCTACGCCGTCGGCGACTGCGCCGGCATCTGGGCGGATAAGACGCGCGACCGCGCCATCGCCGAGGCTGAGGCCGCCCGCGCGGTCGCGGCGCTCGGGGAGGAAAGTGCCGAGACGGAAACGGTGGCACCGTCAGCACCGGGCTACGACATCTCCGCCTATCGCCTTGCCTGGGTCCGGGCGAGCGTGATCGAGGCGCGCGCCGAATTCCATGTCTGCCAATGCGAGGAGGTGACGGCCCGGGAAATCCTGGAGGTCCGTCCGCCGCGCTATCTCGACTGGCAGAATGAGCGTCGCAACGACCGCTCGCTCTCGGCTCTGCTCGGCGACGGCCCGCCCAATCCCGACCAAGTCAAGCGTCTGACGCGCGCCGGCATGGGACCTTGTCAGGGTCGCCGCTGCCGCGAGCAGGTCGCGGCACTGCTCGCGCTCGGCGCGGCACAGCCGCTCTCGGCCATCCCGCTCGCCGGCTATCGCGCTCCGGTCCGGCCGATGGCGTTGGCGATGACCGTGCATGTGCCCGAGGCGCCCGAGCAGGCCGAGCACTGGGACACCTGGTTCGGCATGCATGCGCAATGGGTGCCGTTCTGGGAGGTGCCGGCGCGCTACACCGTCGCGACCAATGACGCGACCGGCCCCGTCGCGAGCGAGTGAGGCTGAAGGCTATGAGCGAGATCAAGGGAGCCTCGGTCGTGATCGTCGGCGGCGGCGTTACCGGCCTCTCGGCCGGCTGGTGGCTGGCGCGGGAGGGTGTCGACGTGCTGGTGCTGGAGAAGGGGCTGATCGGCTGGGAAGCCTCCGGCCGCAATGGCGGCGGCTGCTCGCACCACCATTCGCCACTCTTCGCCGAGGAGCAGCGGCTCTGGCCGATCATGGACGAACTGCTGGGGTACCCGACCGAGTTCAGGGGCGAGCGTGTCCGCCTCGCCTCGAGCGAGCACCAGATGGCGCTCTATGGCCGCGCCTTGCGCAATGCCGCGCGGCAGGGCTTCGAGTCCGACGTGCTCGACGTCAAGCAGGCGAAGGAGATGGTGCCGCTGGCCGGCGACACCGTGGTCGGCGGCTATCACTACAAATTCGGCGGCCATGCCAATCCGCATCGCACGCTGCAGGGCTATGCCTGGGCGATGCAGGACCATGGCGGCCGCATCCTGCAGCACACCACCGTTACCGGCTTCCGGACCGAGGGCGGCCGCGTCGTTGCCGTCGAGACCGATCGCGGTGAGATCGGCTGCGACACTCTCGTGCTGGCAGCCGGCCCGCAGACCGGCCGGCTCTCCGCCATGCTCGGGCAGGAGGTGCCGGTGCAGTCGGCCCGCTGCGAGATGATCGTGACCGAGCCGCTGCCGCTGATGCCGCTCGGCGGCGTCGACGGCTGCGGGCTCTATGGCCGCCAGACGCTGCGCGGCAACCTCGCCTATGGCGGCGGCCCGCACGAATGGCTGGCCATGGCGGAGGAGGGCACGCTGCCTAAGCCGACCACGCCGCTGATGCTGCATATGGGAAAGCGCCTCGCTGAGTTGCTGCCCAAGGCGGCGCATGCTCGCATCATCCGCTCCTGGGCCGGCGTGATCGAGAACACGCCGGATGGACGGCCGGTGATCGACCGGCTCGCTGCGCAGGCCAATGTCGTGGTGGCGACGCTGTCGAGCGTCGGCTTCGGCCTCTCGCCGGCGAGCGGACGGGCGATCCGCGATCTCGTCGTCGACGGCGCCTGCGGCTTCGCTGATATCTCCAGTTTCAGCCTGGCGCGCTTCGCCGAGCTGGAGCCGAACTGGCGCGACTTGCAGGGCTGGCAGGTGACTGCCGCGACCGAGGCGGTGGCGGCGTAGAAGCGGCGAGGAACCGTCGCGCTCGGGCTTGCTCCGGGGCTATCCGGTTACATGGCTGGAGACATGGGGCCCTCTGCGACAGGAGGGCCGCGGAAGCACGACAGGCCCTCTCGCCCGTTCCGGGAGAGGGCTCGCGCGCATGTCCCATGCGGCAGCCGGCGGTCTTGCCGGGCAAAGCTCATTCAATCCGCAAATGCTTATTCAATCCGCAAATAATGGGCATTTCGGAACCGGTCTCACCGTGGAAGGCCATTCGGATTATTCGGCATGATCGAAGCCAGTGGTCGGGTCGAACCTGAAGACCGCGGCACAGAGGGGAGATCATCATGTCGACAGCCGTCACTCACGGAGCAGACATCTCCGAGGGCTCATCATCATCGCAGCAATTGGATGCGGCTTTCAGCAAGGTTACCTGGCGCCTCATTCCATTTCTGATGATCCTCTGGATCCTCGCCTGGATCGACCGGGTCAATATCGGTTTCGCCAAGCTGCAGATGCTGAACGATCTCAAGTTCAGCGAGGCGATCTACGGCCTCGGTGCCGGCATCTTCTTCATCGGCTACTTCCTGTTCGAGGTTCCGAGCAACCTGCTGCTCGAACGGATCGGCGCGCGCAAGACCGTCGCCCGCATCACCATGCTTTGGGGCATCACCTGCGTCGCGATGATGTTCGTGACGACGCCGATGCAGTTCTATGTCCTGCGCTTCCTGCTGGGCGTGTTCGAGGCCGGTTTCTATCCCGGCATCATCCTCTATCTCACCTATTGGTATCCGACCGAGCGGCGCGCCAAGGCCTTCGGCCTGTTCATGTCCGCCTCGGCCCTGGCCGGCGTGCTCGGCGGGCCGCTGGCCGGCACGATCATGACCCAGCTCAACGGCGCCAATGGCTGGTCCGGCTGGCAGTGGGTCTTCCTGATCGAGGGCATTCCCTCGGTGATCGCCGGCATCGTCACCCTGTTCTACATGACCGACAAGCCCGAGAAGGCGAACTGGCTCACCGACAGGGAGAAGAGCCTGATCCTCGCCGACCTGGAGCGCGACCGCGCCGCCCTTGGCCCGCGCGAGCACAAGATCATGAAGTCGCTGCGTGACCCCCGGGTCTGGCAGTTCATCGCGATCTACTTCTGCATCATCCTCGCGAACTCGACCCTGACCTTCTGGGGCCCGACCGCGGTGCGTGAGCTCGGCTTCACCAGCCCGGCCACCGTCGGCTGGATCATGGCGGTTTGCTATCTCTGCGGCGCCGCCGGCATGATCCTGATCGGCCGGAGCTCGGACCGCCATCGGGAGGCGCGGCTGCACACGGGCGTCGCTGCCCTGGTCGGGGCGGTGTCGATGGCGGCGCTGGGTTTCCTGATCCCGAACGGCTCCTATTTCGCTCTGGTCGCGCTGGCCTTCGCCATCATCGGCACGATGAGCGCCATCCCGGTGTTCTGGCAGATGCCCAACCTGTTCCTCTCGGGTTCGGCCGCGGCGGCGGGCGTCGCCCTGATCAACTCGGTGGCCAATCTCGCCGGGTTCGGCGCACCCTTCGCCATGGGCGTGATCAAGGATGCGACGGGGCTGATGTCGCCGGGGCTCTGGATGGTCGCCCTGTTCGAAGCGGCCACCGTGATCCTGATCATCAAGTTCATCCCAGCCTTCAAGAAGGCCGGGAAGTAGGGAAGCCGGGGGGCGCGGCCGCAGAAGCCGCGAGCGTCGCGAGGCGCTATCTTGGCGGCAGCGGTTCTCCGTCGCAGATGACGGAAAGCAGCGCCCGTCAGACTGGGTCGCCCGCTCGGTGCCAATCACCGGCGGGCGGCCGTTTTCGTTCATGGGGTCCGGGCTGGGGTTCTATTGGCTCGTTGCAGGCTCGTCCGGCAGGCGGTTGCGGGTCAGGACCTGGCGCAGCCAGTGATGCATCGGCGAGTGCTGGGTGCGGTCGTGCCAGAGCTGGTAGAAGCGCATGCGCGGGAATTCCAGCGGCGGCTCCACGATGGTCAGCGGCAGGATGGTGGTGAAATAGCGCGCGAAATGCCGGCTGCTCATATAGACGAGGTCGGTCCCGACGAGCATGTAGGGCGCCATCGCGAAATAGGAGATCACCAGGCGGCGCTCGCGGCTGATCCGCATCTTCGTCAGATGGGTCTCGACCACACCGCGATGCGCGATCGAGTAGGGCGCCGGGGCGATATGGCTGGCGGTCAGGAACTCCGTCTGCGACGGCGTGGCCCGCGTGAACGGATGGTCGCGATCGACGAGGCAGACCACATCGTCCTCGAATAGCGTCGACGTGCGCAGATAGGCCGGCGGCGACGGCCAGTTTCCGATGACGATGTCGATCGTGCCGGCGGCGAGAGCACCCTCGAAATCGAAATCGCCGCCAAGTGAGCGCAGGACGAGCCGCGCGTTCGGAGCACGCTGACGAAATTCGCGCACGGCGCCCGCGAGATAGGCCGGCGCAACATAGTCGGGCAGGGCGATGGTGAAGGTCTGAAGGCTCGAGGCGGGATCGGGCTTGTCGGGGTCGAGCAGGAGGTTGTCCAGCTCCTCCAGCGCCTTGATCGCGGTCTGCTGCAGTGCGAGCGCCCGCTCGGTCGGCACCATGCCGTCGCGGCTGCGCACCAGCAGCTGGTCGCCGAAAATCTCGCGCAGGCGCTTCAGGGCGAGGCTGATCGCGGGCTGCGACAGGTTCAGGCGCGCGGCCGTCCTGGTGACGCTGCGCTCCGCCAGGAGGATGCAGAAAACCCGCAGGAGCTGTGCGTCGAGGGGGTTCTCCTGAGGCAGCATGGTCGACGATCCCTGCGACGCAACGGTCCCGGCAGGCTGATCCTCTCAAGCTCTATTCGGCTTTGCAAATAATGGGAATTGGCGGCGCCCGATCTCAATGAAACGCGGCATGCGCTAAAGCCGGGGTGCCACTGCGAGCCGCTCGCGCCGGCCATATTCCGAAGGACAGGATCCGAAGATGACGCCCTCTTCCAAAGCAATGCAGCCGCCCTTCACGCTGGCGGCGATCAACGCCATGGATCGGCCCGGCTTCGTGTCCGCCTTCGGCGCGATCTTCGAGCACTCGCCCTGGGTCGCCGAGGAGGCCTTCGCGGCGCGCCCCTTCGCCAGCATCGACGCGATGCACGCGGCGATGGTCGCCGCCGTCCGCGGCAGCGACGAGGCGAAGCTGACTGCGCTGCTCTGCGCCCACCCGGAGCTCGCCGGGCGCGAGGCGAAGCGGGGCGAGCTGACCCAGTCCTCGGATGTCGAGCAGGCCAGCGCCGGCCTCACCAGCCTGACGCAGGCGGAGGTCCGCCAGATCGACACGCTCAACCGCGCCTATCGCGAGCGCCACGGTTTCCCGTTCATCGCCTGCGTCAGGCACTACACCAAGGCCGGCATCTATGCCGAGCTGGCCCGCCGTGCGGCGCGCGACACCGCCCCGGAGCGTGAGGAAGCGCTCGCCCAGATCGGCTTCATCACCCGCTATCGCCTCGCGCAGGTGACCGATGAGACGCAGGCCTCCCGCGCGGCCTGAGGGCAGTGGCGACGTAGCAATCCGAAGGGAGCAGGTGTCTCCCGGCATCGCGAGCTCATTGTCATCTTGCAGGAGGAACCATCGTGCCGAGCATTAACCGCAGGGTCTTTTCCGCCGGCCTCGCCGCCAGCGCGGCCGCCATCCCTTTGAGCGCCTCCGCCCAGGCGCAGCGCTACAAGCTGCTGCTCAACACCTCGCTGTCGGGCCCGGTCTCGTTCTTCCTGCTGGCGCAGGATCGCGGCTATCTGCGCGAGGAGGGCCTCGACATCGCCTTCTCGCCCGGCGATGGCGCGGCCGCGATCATCCCGCAGGTGAAGGCCGGTAATTTCGATGTCGGCTATGGCGATATCTCGGCCTTGATCGAGCGCATCGCCCGCAGTGCTCCGAACCAGGGGCCGGTGGCGATCTGGACCACCTTCAACAGCGTGCCCTTCACAATCGCCGTTCCCGCCGACAGCCCGATCCGCTCGCCCAAGGATTTCGAAGGCAAGACGATCTCGGGCCATCCGGTCGATGCCGCGCTGATCACCTTCGACATGTTCGCGCGCGCCAACGGCGTCGACGCCAGCAAGGTGAAGGTCGTCGAGTCGCCGGCCGCGATGGGCAACCAGGTCGCCGACATGCTGAAGGGCAAGGGCGCGCAAGGCGTGTTCGGCTTCGTCAACACGATCATCGCCTCTGTGGCGCCGCTTGGCATCGACGGGCGCAAGGAGCTGCGCTTCCTGAACTATGCCGACCACCTGCCGGACATGTACGGCAACACCCTGTTCGTGACGCGCGAACTCTACAGCGCCAATCCGCGGGCGTTGTCGGGCATGGTGCGCGCCTTCAACCGGGCCCTGTCCGACACGACGAAGGACCCCAATGTCGCGATCGAGGCGCTGGCCAAGCGCGAGCCGTCGATCCGGCGCGACGTCAACCTGACCCGTCTCGTCGGCACGCTGAAGAGCGAGATGGCGCATCCGGAAGGCAAGCGGATCGGCATCGGCGACATGGACGATGCTCGCCTCGGCCGCCTGATCGCCCTGATCGTCGAGACCAAGAAACTGCCGCGCACGCCGTCCCTGCGCGAGGTTTTCGATCGCTCGTTCCTGCCGCCGGACCAGGAGCGGATTCGCTCGCTCGCAGGGTAGGGCGCTGGGCATACGCCATGGGAGCGGCGGGGGCGGCGCTTCCGCCGCTTCAGCGATTGCTGCCGCTGCGGTAAATCGGATCGCGAGAAACGACTCTTCTTCCAACGGCTTGCGGGCCGTTCCTGAATCATCCTCGCATGGACTTGAATCAGCTGATGAACGCCTCCCCCTACCCGCGCGACCTCGTCGGTTATGGCCGCAACCCGCCGCATCCGCGCTGGCCGGGGCAGGCGCGGATCGCGGTGCAGTTCGTGGTCAATTACGAGGAAGGCGGCGAGAACAACATCCTGCATGGCGATGCCGCCTCGGAAGCCTTCCTCTCCGAGATCGTCGGCGCCGCGCCCTGGCCCGGCCAGCGCCATATGAACATGGAGTCGATCTACGAATACGGCTCGCGCGCCGGCTACTGGCGGCTCTGGCGCATGTTCACTGAACGTAACATGCCGGTCACGGTCTTCGCGGTGGCCTCGGCACTGCAGCGCTATCCCGGGATCGTCGCCTCGATGCAAGAGGCCGGCTGGGAGATCGCGACCCACGGCCTGAAATGGATCGACTACCGCGACGCGCCGGCCGAGCTCGAGCGCGAGCACATCCTGGAAGCGATCCGTATCCAGGCCGAGCTCGCCGGGGAGCGCCCGCTCGGCTGCTATCAGGGCCGGACCTCGGTCAACACCATCCCGCTGACGATGGAGGAAGGCGGCTTCCTCTACACCGCCGACGTCTATGCCGACGAATTGCCCTATTGGTTGAAGGGACCGCACGGCCCGCAGCTCGCCGTGCCCTATACGCTCGACGCCAATGACATGCGCTTTGCGACGCCGCAGGGCTTCAACAGCGGCGACCAGTTCTTCGCCTATCTCAAGGATAGCTTCGACACGCTCTATGCCGAGGGCGAGAGCGCCCCGAAGATGATGTCGGTCGGCCTGCATTGCCGCCTCGTCGGCCGGCCCGGCCGGGCCGCGGCGCTCGCCCGCTTCCTCGACTATGTCCAGAGCCATGAGCGCGTCTGGGTCGCGACCCGGCTCGACATCGCCCGTCATTGGGTCAGGACGCATCCGCCGGAAGGCGGCTACGTGCCCTCGCGGCTGCCGCAGGCGCTGTTCGCCGAGGTCTATGGCCGGGTCTGGGAGCATTCGCCCTGGATCGCGCAGCAGACCCATGCCGGGGGCCTGACGACAGTGCAGGACACGGCCGAGGGCCTGCATCAGGCGATGGTCGCGGTGCTGCGCAAGGCCTCGCGCGAGCGGCAGAAGAGCCTGCTCGACGCCCATCCCGACCTCGCCGGCAAGATCGCCGCCGCCGGCGAGCTGACGCCGGAATCGGCCAGCGAGCAGGGCTCGGCCGGGCTCGATCGCCTGACCTCGGATGAGCGCGCCCGCTTCACCGCCCTGAACGAGGCCTACAAGGCAAGGTTCGGCATCCCCTTCATCCTGGCGGTCAAGGGCCTGAGCAAGGCCGACATCCTCGCCTCGTTCGAGCAGCGGCTGACCAGCACGCCGGAGCAGGAGTTCGCCACCGCCCTCGCACAGGTCGAGAAGATCGCCCTCATCAGGCTGAAGGAGATGCTGCCCGCTGGCTAGGACTTGCTCAGCCCGCCCTGGCCTGCGTAGCGAAGGCGATGAACTGATCGATGATCGGATCGGCGTCTTCTTGCGTCACCGCATGCACGTCCGCGACCGGGCAGGGGCCGGTGATGCGCAGATAGCGCAGGCCGGGCAGGCCCTGCCTGCCGACCGATTCCGGCACGAAGCCGATACCGAGTCCGGCTGAGACCAGGCTGACGATCGACATCGACTCCACCACCTGCTGCACGATTTTCGGCAGGAAGCCGAGCTGCGCGCAGAAGGATTGCAGATGCGCGGCGAAGGCGGAATCGCGCAGCCGGTAGAAGACGAAGTCCTCGTCCTTCAGTTCCAGGATCGTGGTCGCCTTTTTCCCCGCCAGCTTATGACCGGCCGGAACCGCAAGGCCGACCCGTTCGCCCCAGACGCGGCGGACGACGAGGTCGCGATCGTCGGGGGCAAGGCGCAGGAAGCAGATGTCGACCCGCCGCGCCTTGAGCGCCGCGACCTGCTCCTGCGGCGGCATCTCGTCGATGGTGATTTCGACATCCGGATGCAGGCGCTGGAACTCGGCGATCGCCAGCGACAGGCCACTCAGCAGTACCGAATTCGTCGTCGCCAGATGGATGATCCCGGCGCGGCCCTGTCCGATCGCCCTGACCTGCGCCGCCGCCTGCCGCGTCTGCGCCAGGATGGCGAGCGCATGGCGGCGGAAGGCATGGCCGGCGGCGGTGAGCTCGACCTGCCGGCTGCTGCGGCGGAACAATTCGGTCTTCAGCTCATGCTCGAGATCGCGGATCTGCTGGCTCAGCGGCGGCTGGGAGATATTCAGCTTCTGGGCGGCCGTGGTGAAACTCAGCTCCTCGGCCAGGGCCACGAAATAGCGCAGGTGACGCAGTTCCATCCCGGCCTCCGCATGGGACAATCAGCCTCTCATCTATATGCCATACATATAGATGATGACGAACAATATATTGGTCAGATTGGTCCATGGCTGCCATTCCTTCCTCCGACAACGGGCGCCGAGACGCCGAACGGAGGACGGGCCATGCCGAAGATGACCGCTGCCGAAGCCGCCGTGCTGATCCTGGAGCTGGAGGGCGTGAAGCAGGCCTTCGGCGTCCCGGGCGCAGCGATCAACCCGTTCTATGCCGCACTGAGGCCGCGCAACCGCATCGGCCACATCCTGGCGCGCCATGTCGAGGCCGCTTCGCACATGGCCGAGGGCTATACCCGCGCCGAGGCCGGCAATATCGGCGTCTGCATCGGCACGTCGGGGCCGGCCGGCACCGACATGATCACCGGGCTCTATTCGGCCTGGGCGGATTCGATCCCGATCCTGTGCATCACCGGCCAGGCGCCGCGCGCCCGACTGCACAAGGAGGATTTCCAGGCCGTCGACATCGAGTCGATCGCCAAGCCCGTGACCAAATGGGCGGTGATGGCGCGCGAGCCGGGGCAGGTCCCGGGCATCTTCCAGCACGCTTTCCACCTGATGCGCAGCGGCCGTCCCGGCCCGGTGCTGATCGACCTGCCTTTCGACGTCCAGACCGCCGAGATCGAGTTCGATCCGGACACCTATCAGCCGCTGCCGGTCTACAAGCCGGCGGCGACCCGCGCCCAGATCGAGAAGGCGCTGACCATGCTGAACGGCGCCGAGCGGCCGCTGATCGTCGCCGGTGGCGGTATCATCAACGCCGACGCCTCCGATCTCCTGGTCGAGTTCGCCGAGGTCACCGGCGTGCCGGTCGTCCCGACCCTGATGGGCTGGGGCACGCTTCCCGACGATCACCCGCTGATGGTCGGCATGGCCGGCCTGCAGACCAGCCATCGCTACGGCAACGCGACCATGCTCGCCTCGGACCATGTCCTGGGCATCGGCAACCGCTGGGCCAACCGCCACACCGGCAATGTCGACGTCTACACCAAGGGCCGCAGCTTCACCCATGTCGATATCGAGCCGACGCAGATCGGCCGGGTCTTCACGCCCGATTTCGGCATCGCCTCGGATGCGGGCAAGGCGCTGGAGCTGTTCGTGGAGGTCGCCACCGAATGGCGCACCGCCGGCAAGCTCAAGGACCGCACGGCCTGGGTCGAGGAGTGCCGCGAGCGCAAGCGCACCATGCTGCGCCGGACGCATTTCGAGGACAGCCCGATCAAGCCGCAGCGCGTCTACGAGGAGATGAACAAGGCCTTCGGCCGCGACACCACCTATGTCAGCACGATCGGCCTGTCGCAGATCGCCGCCGCCCAGTTCCTGCACGTCTACAAGCCGCGCGGCTGGATCAATTGCGGCCAGGCGGGGCCGCTCGGCTGGACGATTCCCGCGGCGCTCGGCGTCTGCGCCGCGACGCCCGGCACACCGGTGGTCGCGATCTCCGGCGACTATGACTTCCAGTTCCTGATCGAGGAATTGGCGGTCGGCGCCCAGTTCCGCACGCCCTACATCCACGTCCTCGTCAACAACTCCTATCTCGGGCTGATCCGCCAGTCGCAGCGCGGCTTCAACATGGACTACTGCGTGCAGCTGTCCTTCGAGAACCTCAATGCGCCTGAGCTCGGCGTCTACGGCGTCGACCACGTCAAGGTCGTCGAAGGCCTCGGCTGCAAGGCGATCCGGGTCACCGAGGTGAAGGACATCCTGCCGGCGCTCGAGCGGGCCAAGGCGATGCTGGACGAGTTCCGCGTGCCTGTTGTCGTCGAGATCATCCTGGAGCGCGTCACCAATGTCGCGATGGGGACGGACATCGACAAGGTGACGGAGTTCGAGGACCTCGCGCTCGCCGCCGAGGACGCGCCGACCGCGATCGCGCTGCTCGACTGATACCGATCGGGAGCTTTCAACCCATGCCGAAGTTCTGTGCCAACCTGACGATGCTCTTCAACGAGCATCCTTTCCTCGACCGCTTCGATGCCGCCGCTAAAGCCGGCTTCAAGGGCGTCGAGTTCCTGTTCCCCTATGCCTTCGCCAAGGACGATATCGCTGAGCGGCTCAAGACGAACGGCCTGGCCCAGGTGCTGTTCAACCTGCCGGCCGGCGACTGGGACAAGGGCGAGCGCGGCATCGCCTGCCATCCCGATCGCGTCGGCGAGTTCCAGGACGGTGTCGGCAGGGCGATTGACTACGCCAAGGCGCTCGGTGGCACCATGGTCAACTGCCTGGCGGGCCTGGCTCCCGCCGGGGTCGAGCGCGACAAGGCGCGGCAGACGCTGGTCGACAATCTCGCCTTCGCGGCGGCGGCGCTGAAGCGGGAGGGCATCCTGCTGATCATGGAGCCGATCAACGCTTATGACATCCCCGGCTATGTCGTGAACCGCTCGGCCGAGGGCATCGCCGTCATCGACGCGACCGGCTCCGACAATCTCAAGCTGCAATACGACATCTATCACATGCAGCGCATGGAAGGTGAGCTGGCGGCGACGATCGAGAAGCTGCTGCCGCGCATCGCCCATATGCAGCTCGCCGACAATCCCGGCCGCAACGAGCCCGGCACCGGCGAGATCAATTACGGCTTCCTGTTCGGGCTCATCGACCGGCTCGGCTACGCCGGCTGGATCGGCTGCGAATACAAGCCGAAGGCCGGCACGGTCGAAGGCCTCGGCTGGCTCAAGAACGCAACGCGCTGACGCGAAGGATCGGAGGACACGTCATGAAGATCGGATTCATCGGGCTCGGCATCATGGGCGCGCCGATGGCGGGCCAGCTGATCAAGGGGGGCCATGAGGTCCACCTCTACAGCCGTACCCAGGTTCCGCAGGAGCTGGCCGCGGCCGGCGGGCGCTCCTGCGCCTCCGCGACCGAGGTCGCGCAGCAGGCCGAGATCATCATCACCATGGTGCCGGACACCCCGCATGTCGAGGACGTGCTGTTCGGCGAGACCGGCGTCGCCAAGGGCCTGTCGAGGGGCAAGATCGTCGTCGATATGAGCTCGATCTCGCCGGTCGCGACCAAGGAGTTCGCCAGGCGGATCAATGTGCTCGGCTGCGACTATCTCGACGCGCCGGTCTCGGGCGGCGAGGTCGGCGCCAAGGCCGGAACGCTCTCGATCATGGTCGGCGGGCCGCAGGGTGCCTTTGATACGGTCAAGCCGCTCTTCGACCTGATGGGCAAGAACATCACTTTGGTCGGCGGCAATGGCGACGGCCAGACCACCAAGGTCGCCAACCAGATCATCGTCGCCCTCAACATCGAGGCGGTCGGCGAGGCGCTGCTGTTCGCCGCCAAGGCGGGCGCCGATCCCGCCAAGGTCCGCCAGGCGCTGATGGGCGGTTTCGCCTCCTCGCGCATCCTCGAGGTGCATGGCGAGCGCATGATCAAGCGCACCTTCGCGCCGGGCTTCCGCATCGAACTGCACCAGAAGGACCTGAATCTGGCCCTGTCGACGGCGCGCTCGCTCGGCGTCTCCCTGCCGAACACGGCGACAGCGCAGGAATTGTTCAACGCCTGCGTCGCCCATGGCGGCGGCGCCTGGGATCATTCCGGCATGGTGCGCGCGCTGGAGACGCTGGCGAATTTCGAGATCGGCCAGACCGACAAGGCCTGACCGGGATCGGCGAGGGCGCCGGTCGAGGGGACGTGCATCATGACGCTTCCACAGAACGCATCCCATGACGACCGCTCCAACGCGGCGCCGGACGGCCATGAGGTCATGCGCCGCCTCGACGATCTCGCGCGCTTCTCCAGCGACCAGGGCGCGCTGACCCGGCTCTTCCTGACGCCGGAGCATCGCCAGGCCATCGGCCAGGTCGAGGCCTGGATGCAGGAGGCGGGCCTTGCGACCCATGTCGACGACATCGGCAACCTCGTCGGCCGCAGTGAAGGCCGCGGCGAAGGCCTGCCGACTCTGCTGCTCGGCTCGCATATCGATACCGTCCGCAATGCCGGAAAATACGACGGCAATCTCGGCGTCGTCGCCGCGATCCAGGCCATCCGACGGCTGCGGGCGGAGGGGATAGAACTGCCCTTCGCCGTCGAGGTGCTCGCCTTCGGCGACGAGGAGGGCGTGCGCTTCCCGGTGACGCTGAACGGCTCGCGCGCCGTCGCCGGCCGTTTCGATCCTGCCGCGCTCGATGTCTGCGATACCGACGGCGTCTCGCTGCGCCGGGCGCTCACCGAGTTCGGCCTGGACCCGGCGGGCATCCCCGGTATCCGGCGCGATCCGGCCGAGATCCTCGGCTATGTCGAGGTGCATATCGAGCAGGGGCCGGTGCTGGAGGAGCGCGACCTGCCGGTCGGCATCGTCACCGCGATCAGCGGCGCCAGCCGCTTCGCCATCACCATCGACGGCGTCGCCGGCCATGCCGGCACGGTGCCGATGAACCTGCGCCGCGACGCCTGCGCCGCTGCTGCAGAAATGATCCTGGCGGTCGAGCGCGTCGCCTCGATGCGGCGCGACGTCGTCGCCACGGTCGGGCGCATCGCCATCGCGCCGAGCGCGGTCAACGTCATCGCCTCGAAGGCCGAATTCTCGCTCGACCTGCGCAGCCCCTCGGACGAGGCGCGCCACGCCGCCGTCCGCGACCTCAAGCGCGCCTTCGAGGCGATCGCCGCCTATCGCAACGTGACCTCGACCATCGTCGCCTTCTACGAGGAGGATGCCGCGGTCTGCTCGCCGGCGATCGTCGCGGCATTGGAGAAGTCGGTCGCGTCGCGAGGCGTCGCGCCGCTGCGGCTGCCGAGCGGGGCGGGGCATGACGGCCTCGCCATCGCCAATCTCTGCCCGTTCGGCATGCTGTTCATGCGCTGCGCCGGCGGCATCAGCCACAACCCGGCGGAGGCGGTCGAGGCCGCCGACGTGCAGGTGGCGGTCGACGTGCTCGTCGACGTCCTGCGCACCGCTTCTCCCGAAACCTTCAGGACCTGAGCAGGAGACCGACCATGAGCGTAGCGATCGACGGAACGACACTGACCCCGGAGCAGGTGGTGCGCGTCGCGCGCGCCGAGGGCGGGGCGGGCTTCGCCGCCGCGACGCTGGCGCCCGAGGCGCGCGAGCGCATCGCCGAGGCGCGCGACTATATCGACACGAACTTCATGAGCGACGATGCGCCGTTCATGTATTCGTTCAACACCGGCGTCGGCCTGTTCAAGGACCAGCGCGTGCTGATGTCCGAGATGACGGACTATCAGCGCAACACCGTCTACGCCCATGCGACCGGCATCGGCGAGCCGCTGTCCGAGGACGCGACCCGCGCCACCATGCTGCTGCGCGCCAACGCCTTTGCCTCGAACTATTCAGGCCCGCGTGTCGAGGTGGTCGAGCGCCTGCTCGAATGTCTGAACGCCGGCCTGCATCCGGTGATCCCGTCCAAGGGCTCGGTTGGCGCCTCCGGCGATCTTGCCCCGCTCGCCCATATGTCGGGCGCGATCTGCGGCTTCCCGGAAGCCGAGATGGTCTACAAGGGCGTGCGCATGCCGGCGCGCGAGGCGCTGCAGCGCGCTGGGCTTTCGACCGAGTTCCCGCTCGCGGCCAAGGACGCTTCGGCCCTGATCAACGGCTCCACCGTCTCGCTCGCCGTCGGCGTGCTGGCGATGGAGGATGCGCGCCGGCTGCTGAAGCATGCCGACATCGCGCTCGCGCTGACGCTGGAATGCATCCGCGGCGAGCTCGCCGCCTTCGATCCGCGCGTCCACAAGGCGCGCCCGCATCCCGGCCAGGCGGCGACGGCGCGCAACATCCTGCGCATCGCTGGCGATTCCAAGCGCTGCGGCGAGGCGGCAAGGCAGCTCGTCTTCCCGGACGAGGCCCGCGCGCCCGGCAGCAAGGCCCCGCCGCGCGTGCAGGACGTCTATTCGATCCGCTGCGGCCCGCAGGTCCACGGCCCGGTGCGCGAGGCGATGGAGTTCGTCACCCGCGTGATGACCACCGAGATCAACTCGGCCACCGACAACCCGCTGATCTGCAAGGACGGCGACGGCTATGTCTGCATCTCGGCCGGCCATTTCCACGGCGCCTATGTGGCGCAGGCCATGGACCTGCTTGCCATCGCCGCGACCGATCTCGGCTCGATCTCCGAGCGCCGCCTGGCGCGCCTGATCGATCCGACCATGAGCTACGGCCTGCCGCGCAACCTGCTCGCCGGCAAGCGCGGGCTCAACACCGGCTATGCCACGGTGCAGTGCTCGATGTCGGCGCTGGTGATGGAGAACCGGCACCTCTCGACGCCCGGTTCGGTCGATTCGATCCCCGGCAAGTCGAACGCCGAGGACCATGTCTCGAATTCGACCTGGTGCGCCCGCAAGGCCCGCACGGTGGTCGAGAACGTCGAGCAGATCCTCGCCTGCGAGATCCTGATGGCGGCGCAGGCGCTGAGCCTCGTCGATGACCTCGCCAGGGACTATCCGATCGCCAAGGGCAGCCGCGCTGCGCTCGATGCCGTGCACGCGGTCATCCCGCCCGCGCTCCAGGGCGACCGCTGGTACGCCACCGAGATCAACCAGGCGCTGGCGCTGCTGCGCTCAGGCGCGATCGTCGACGCCGTCGAGAGCGCGGTCGGCCCGCTGGAATGACGATCGGAAACGCCCGGCTCCGGCCGGGCGCTACGGCGCCTGTTCGGCACTTCGAAACGTCTTGGTACCATCATGGTGTGAGTCGTCCGGAGAGCCCGCGTGGAAACCACCCTCTACCCGCCCGTCAAGCGCTTCCTCGAGGAGCTCGGCTATGCCGTGAAGGGCGAGATCGGCCGCTGCGACCTCGTCGGTCTGAAGGAGGGCGATCCCACCGTGGTGGTGATCGGCGAACTGAAGCTGGCCTTCAACCTGGAACTCATCCTGCAGGGTGTTGACCGGCTGCGCCTCGGCGACGAGATCTGGCTGGCGGCGCAGCTCTCCGCCAGGGGCAAGGGGCGCGAGAGCGATCCGCGCTATCGCGACCTCTGCCGCCGGCTCGGCTTCGGCCTGCTCGGCGTCAGCAGCACGGGCCGGGTCGAGGTGCTGGTGTCGCCGGTTGCGCCGACGCCGCGCAAGAACCCCAAGGCCCGCTCGCGGCTGGTCGACGAGCACCGGCGGCGCAAGGGCGATCCTGCCGCCGGAGGCAGCACGCGCCGGCCGATCATGACCGCCTATCGCCAGCAGGCGCTGGCCTGCGCCGCGGCGATGAGCGCGGCGCCGCAGCGGCCGCGCGATCTCAAGCCGTCTTGTCCCGACGCCCAGAAGATCCTGCACCGCAATGTCTATGGCTGGTTCGAGCGCGCCGAGCGCGGCGTCTACGGGCTGACACAGGCTGGCCGCAACGCGTTGGCGCTCTGGGGGGCGAACTGCCCGCCGGTCGAGGTCGAGCGCGGCAGGCTGTCGGCTTAGGTCGTCGCGGCAGCCTCCATCAATCGCCCAGGCCCGCGAGCATCCGCGTCAGCGCCGCCGATGTCATCGGCCTGGCGAGTGGGTAGGACTGGCCCGCCCAGAGCAGGGTGAAGTCGTCGCGGCCGGCCGTTTCCGCGGCGCTGCGCAGCGGCCCCAGCGCCGTGCCGGCGGTCGGGAAGGCCGGCGCGAGCTCCGAGATCGGGCCGAGCTCCGCCATCGCCCGGTTGACGATGCCGCGCGCCGGCCGGCCGGTGAACAGGTTGGTGATCGCGGTCGGCCGCTCGCTCATGCCAAGCGCCTTGCGGTAGATCGGCGAGATCTTGGCCTCAGGCGTGAACAGATAGGCGGTGCCGACCTGGACGGCCGCTGCTCCAAGCGCGAAGGCAGCTTCCACCCCGCGCCGGTCGGTGACGCCGCCGGCGGCGATGACCGGGACCGGGACGGCGTCGACGACCTGCGGCACCAGCGCGAAGGTGCCGACCTGCTCGGATATCCGGTCGTTCAGGAAGATGCCGCGATGGCCGCCGGCCTCGGCGCCCATGGCGATGACGGCGTCGACGCCGTGCTCGGCCAGCCAGCGCGCCTCGGGCACGGTGGTGGCGGAAGCGATGATCCTGGCTCCAGTGCGCTTGACGCGCTCGAACAGCTCCGGCGCCGGCAGGCCGAAATGGAAGCTGACGATCTCGGGGCGATACTCTTCGACGACGCCTGCCAGGCCTGCGTCGAAGGGCGTGCGTCCGCTCGGCGTCTTCGGCATGTCCGGATCGAGCCCGGCCTCTGCATAGTAGCCACCGAGGTGCTTCAGCCAGGCCGCCTGGCGGGTGGGATCGTCGGCCGGGGGCGTGTGGCAGAAGAAGTTGACGTTGATCGGCCGGCGCGTGCCGGCCCGCACCGTGTCGAACGCGGCCCGCAGGCCCGCCTCGTTGTATTGTGCGCCGGCCAGCGAGCCGAGGCCGCCGGCTTCGCTGACGGCGATGACCATCTCCGGCGTTGAGGCGAGGGCCATCGGCCCCTGGATGATCGGCAGTTCGATGCCGAACAGGTCGAGCAGCTGTGCTTGTGCCGTGCTGGTCATGGTCGTTCCTCACAAGGGCCGAACGGGCAGCGGCCAATCTCCGCCGCGGCCCGTCGATTTCAAGGCGAAGGTCAGCGCATCCGCAGTGCAGGATTGAGCGAACCTCTGGTCAGCTCGCCGCACGTCGCTTGCGGTATTCCGGAACGGGCAGGCCGCCCCAGCCCCAATTGTCGAGCGCGACCTCCTCGATCACGACGAAGGTCGAATCGAACGGCTTGCCGAGCACGTCGAGCAGGAGCTGGCTGGCCCCGGCGATGAGTTTGGCCTTCTCCTCGGCGGTGGCGGCGCTTTGGCCGGGCGCGGAGCCCTCACGGGTGATCTGGATAGTGACGATCGGCATGGCAATCTCCTGCTGGTTCGACTTGCGGGTCAATGGCCGGCGCTCTGGCCGCCGTCGACATGCAGGATCTCGCCGGTGACGAAGGGGGCGCTCTCCAGGAACAGCACGGCGTCGACGATGTCCTTGATCTCGCCCAGTCGCTTCACCGGATGCAGGCCCGCCAGGAATTCGTGCGTCTGCGGTGCGTGCATCGGCGTCTTGATGATCCCCGGCGAGACCGCATTCACGCGGATGCCCTTCTGGGCGTACTCGATGGCGAGCGCCTTGGTCGCCGAGTTGATGCCGCCCTTGGTCAAATTGGCGAGCACGGTCGGGACGGAGCTGACGGCCTGGTCGGTCAGACTGGTGGTGATGCTGACGATGTGGCCGGAACCCTGCGTCAGCATGGCACGCGCGGCCTGCTGGGTGATGTGGAAGAAGCCGGCGAGATTGGTCGCGATCTTCGCCTGGAAGTCCTCGGCCGTGTAGTCGGTGAAGGGCTTGGCGATGAAGATGCCGGCATTGTTGACCAGCGTGTCGATGCGCCCGAAACGGGCGAGCGCCTCGCGGACGACCCGCTCGGCCGTCGCCGGGTCGGCGATGTCGCCGGGTACGGCGAGAACGTCGGGGTCGGCGCCCTGCGTGATCGAGCGCGATGTCGCGACGACACGATAGTTGCGGTCGCGGAAACCCTTGACCAGCGCGGCGCCGATGCCTTGCGAGGCGCCGGTGATGATCGCCACCTTCCGTTCGTTGCTCATGATGTTCCTCGTCTTTTCGACAGCGAGCGGACGTGCCGCTGTCCGGCCCTCCGGCCTGGTGACGGGGAATCTGGAGTATCTCGCAATTCGGCTGAATGCCCGTCGTTCGACAGTCATTCTTCCTTCAAGCGGAAGAATGACCCGTCAGGATCACATCGCGACCGACGCGGCCGAAAGCCGCGCGAACTCGGCGCGCAGCCGCGGTACGGCGAAATCGATGAACGCCCGGACCTTCGGGACGCTGGCCCGGCCCTGTGGCATCACCAGATTGACCGGTCGCGCCGGCGGCTCGGCATCCCGCAGCAGGAGCTGGAGCGCGCCATCCTGGACCTGCTCGGCGACGTGGTAGGTGAGGAGGCGGGTGACGCCGAGCCCGCCGAGCGCGGCCCCCCGCGCCGCGCGAACGCTGTTGACGACGAGCCGCGGCTTGAACTGAACCGAGCGCGGAACCGCCCCGCCCTTGGCAGGCGGGAAGGTCCAGGCATCGCGCCCGAAATCGGTACAGGCGACGATGCTGTGCTTGGCGAGGTCGCCGGGCTCGTCGATGCGTGGATGCTGGCTGAGATAGCGCGGTGAGGCGACGGTCACCAGCCGCACCTCGCCGCCGATGCGGATCGCGGTCATCGAGGAATCCGGCAGGTCGAGGATGCGCAGGGCGATGTCGATCCCTTCCTCGACCAGGTTGGCGCCGCGCACCAGCAGGACGAGATTGACCGAGACCGCGGGGTGAGCCTCGATGAAGGCATCGACGATCGGCCGCAGGATTTCCTCGCCGCTGATCGGTGGCGCTGTGATGGTCAGGGTACCGCGTGGAGCGGCCTGCTCGCCGGCGCCGACGGCCTCCAGCTCGTGCAGCTCTGCGAGAATGCGGCGGCAGACATCGGCATAGCGCTCGCCGGTCTCGCTCAGCCTGATCGAGCGGGTGGTGCGGTGCAGCAGCGGCGCCCCGGCCTGCTGCTCCAGGAAAGCGATCGCTCGGCTGACCGCGGCCGGCGAGCGGCCGAGTAGGCGTCCCGCTCCGGCGAGGCTGCCCTCGTCGAGTGCGGCGATGAATACCTTCATCGCGTCGATGCGATCCATCAGACCTCAGCCCCCTGGCTGCCTAGGCTCGGCCATTCCGGCGGGCTGTCAAGCGTCGCTGAACGGAGCCTGGCCCGGGCCTCAGGCCGGCTTGTGCGGCAGCGCGAGGCCGTAGCCGCCCTCCGCGGACTGCTCCTCGGCCTTGCGCAGCCTGGTGTCGCTGAGCTCGTCGGCCGCTTCCAGGATCGGGTAGGCGATCGAAGTGATGTGGCCGTGGATGCGCTTCAGGTCGCGCAGCACGTCGAGATGGATAGACGAGGTCTCGAGCGATTCCGTGACCCCGCTGCGCAGGCGCTCGTAATGCTTCTCGGTCGCCATGCGCTCGGCGACACGCATCGCGCTCTTCTCGTCGAAGAGCTGGCGGGCGAGGCCGATATCGCGCGTGGCCAGCACGTTGAGCGCCAGTTGCAGGCTGTGGCTGACTCGCTGATGGAAGTCGCGGATCTCGGCGAGGCCGTCCTCGGAGAAGCGGTAGCGCTTGCGGATCTTCTTCTCGGCGAGTTCGCGCAGGTTCTTGTCGATGATGTCGCCGATATGCTCGAGATTGGTGGTCGCCGTGATGATCTCGAACAGGCGCCGGCTGTCCTCCTCATCGAGCGGGCGGCGCGAGAGCTTGACGAGATAGAGCTTGATCGCCTCGTGGATCGCGTCGACGCCGTCATCGGCGGCCGCGATCTCGCGCGAGAGGGCGAGCTTGTCCTGCTCCAGCAGGACCTGCAGGTCCTTCAGCATGGCGCCGACGCGGTCGCCGAGATGCAGCGTTTCCCGCATCGCGCTGGCAAGCGCTTCGGGCGGGCTGTCGAGCAGGCCGGCATCGAGATAGAGCGGCCGGATGCGCTGTTCGGCTTCGGGCTTGGCCGGAGTCAGGCGCGTGACCAGCGCCGCGATCGGCTGGACGAAGGGCAGGAAGGCGACGGCGCCGATGATGTTCAGCGCCAGATGGATCTCGACCGCCAGTCGCGAGGGATCGTGCGACAGCGCCGAGAACCAGACCGAGAGCGGCTTGGCGAAGGGAATGACGACGAGCGCGATCAGGATGCGCGTCAGCAGGTTGGCGAGCGCGACGCGGCGCTGCACCACCGGCGCGCCGAGCTGGTCGAGCACCGGCACCAGCGCGTTGCCGAGATTGGCACCGACGATCAGGATCAGCGCGGTCGGCGCCGGGAACAGCCCGCCGGCCCAGAACGAAGCGATCAGCAGGACGATGGCGAGGCTGGAATGGGTCAGCCAGGTCGCCGCGACGGTGATCGCGACGGCGAGCAGCGGCTCGCTCGCCAGTGCCTCGAACACCGAGCGGAATACGGGCGATTGCGCCAGCGGGGCCGAGGCGGTCTTGAGCTCGGCGAGCGAGAGCAGGATCAGGCCGATGCCGACGATCAGGCGCCCGATATTGCGGGCGCGGTTCATCGCCTCGTTGGCGAGATAGAGCGCGACGCCGACGGCAAGGCAGGCGCCCCAGAGCCAGCCGAGCTCGAAGGAAACCAGGAAGGCCGCGATCGCCGTGCCGACATTGGCGCCGAGCAGCACCGCGAAGGCCATGGGCAGGCCGATCAGCGCCTGCCCGGCGAAGGAGGAGAGCAGCAGCGTCGTCGCCGTCGAGCTCTGCAGGATCAGCGTCACCACCGCTCCGCTCGCCATCGCCGAGACGCGGTTGCCGGCGAAGCGCGCCAGGCCCTGCCGCAGCGAGGGGCCGAATGCCCGCGTCGCGCCCGTCCGCACGAGCCTGACCGCCCAGATCAGCAACGCCACCGAACCGGCGAGGTGGATCAGGATGGCGGTGGTGCTCTCGGCGGCGTTCATTGCGGGGAGGGCGCTCCTTCAGGCGGGAATCAGGGAGGTCAAGCGGCGGATTATGCCGCTTAATTCGTTAGCCGTCTTATAAAATCGGCGGCGAAAAGGGTCTACTTCTTGCGTATTCTGATCGAGACGGCTCGGGAATGGCCGGCGAACTGCTGCAGCCTTGCCGGCTGGCGGGAAACCGCAAGACCGGAGGCTGCCAGTAAACGCCGGCGAAGCCGCGTTGCATAGCCGGTCAGTGTGGAGGAATTGAGGTCACGCATGCGATCCGCCGGCGGCGACGCGCTGGCCGCGGACCTCAGGCGGGTTTCAGCGGGATTTGCCGGCGAGGGCGGCGCGCTCGGTCGCCATCGCCGTGATCAGGCGAGGATAGGCGTCCTGCATCGCCTCGCGGAAGGCCTCGAATGGCATCTCGTCATGGTCGCCGCGGTCGAGCACATAGTCCATGTGCTGGCGGCCGGCGGCGTCGAAGGGCTGGAAGATCGAATCCGTGCTGCCGTCGAAATCGAGCGGCTCGACGTCGAAGCGGGCGCAGAAGGCGAGGTCGAAGGCCGGCGTCGCCTTCACCCAATGGCCTTCGATGTGGAGCAGCGTATAGGCGTGCCAGCGGAAGACGTCGGTGCCCATCAGCTCGAGGATGCGCGGCGAAGCCAGGTGGTTGCGCACATCGGCGAAACCGACACGCGCCGGTATGCCGGCCGCACGGCAAACCGCGGCCAGCGTCACCGCCTTGGGCACGCAGAACGAGCCCTTCGCCTCCAGGCAGCGCGAGGCGACGAAGATGTCGCGCTCGATGCCGAAATAGCGCAGGTCGTAGGGGATCGCGTCGCGGACGGCGTAGTAGAGCCGCACCGCGCGGTAGCGGTCCGGGCCGCTGCCGGCATGCTTCTCGACGAAGGCGCGGATTGCCGGTGCATTGGCATCGATGAAGGGCGTCGCCTTCAGCGCCCCGGCGAGCCTGTCGTCGCTCATCACACCCTCCCGTTCATGCCGCGCGTGGATGCTGCAGCCGCCAGGCGATCTGCGGCAGGCGGTCGGCGCCGAAGAAGCTCTCGCCATCCAGCGTCACGAAGGGCACGCCGGTGATATTGGCCGCGTAGGCCTCGTCCACGGCTGCGCCGAGGCGCTGGCGGCCTTCGCTGCCCTCGATCATGGCGCGGATCGTCTCCGGAGCCTCGTTCGCGAGGCAGGGCAGGACGGCGAGCACGTTCGGGTCGGCGATATCCTCGCCCCGGGCGAAGAAGGCCTCGAAGATCTCGCTCGCCAGTCGCAAACCGTCCTGCGGCCGTGTCGCGGTCCAGCCGTGATAGAGCCGGCCGGCGAGATGGGCTGAGATCTGCAGCGGTTCAGGGATACGGAAGGGCAGGCCGAAGAATTCGGCCGAGCGCACGACATCCTCGAGGAAGTAGCGGCGCCGCGTCGGCTTCTCCAGCGGATTGACGACGCCCTGTTGCTTGAACACCGCCCAGAGCAGGATCGGCCTGAGCTCCAGCGTCCGGCTATGCTCTTCAGCCAATCGCGCCAGTGGACGAAGCGCGAAATAGGAATAGGGCGAGGCGAAATCGAGATAGAGGCGCAGCGCTCCCGGCATCGATCAGAACCTGAAGACGCCGTAGCCGGGTGGGCCGAGCGGAGCGTTCAGCGAGGCCGAGATCGCCACGCCGAGCGCATTGCGGGTGTCGAGCGGGTCGATGATGCCGTCATCCCAGAGCTCCGAGGTCGAATGATAGGCCGAGAGCTGCTCCTGGTAGGCCTTGCGCGTCTCCTCCCAGAGCTGGTCGATCGCGCTCTGGTCGACCGTTCCGCCATTGCGCTTCATCTGGTTGGCCTTGACCTCGGCCAGCGTGTTCGCCGCCTGGTCGCCGCCCATCACGCCGATCTGGTGGTTCGGCCAGGAGAACAGGAAGCGCCCGTCGAAGGCGCGCCCGCACATGCCGTAATTGCCGGCGCCGAACGAGCCGTTGCACATCACCGTGAATTTCGGCACCCGCGAGCAGCTCTGCGCCATGATCATCTTGGCGCCGTCCTTGGTGATGCCGCGCCGCTCATATTCGCGCCCGACCATGTAGCCGGTGATGTTCTGCAGGAAGACCAGCGGCGTGTTGTTCTGGTTGCAGAGCTCGATGAAATGGGCGCCCTTGATCGAGGAATCGTTGAAGAGAACGCCATTGTTGGCGAGGATGCCGACCTTGAAGCCCCAGATATTGGCAAAGCCGCAGACCAGCGTCGTGCCATAGTTTGGCTTGTATTCGTGGAAGCGGCTGCCATCGACGATGCGGGCGATGATCTCGCGCATGTCGAAGGCCTTCTTGATGTCGTCGGGCACGATCCCGTAGATCTCGGCGGGATCGTAGAACGGCTCCTCCGGCGCCTCGCGCTGAGCCTCCCAGCGCGGCAGCCGGTCCCATTGCGAGACGATGTCGCGGCCGATCTCGATGGCGTGCTCCTCGCTATCGGCGGGATAGTCGCAGGTGCCGGAAACGCTGGTGTGCATCTCGGCGCCACCGAGTTCCTCGACCGTGACGTCTTCGCCGGTCGCCGCCTTCACTAAGGGCGGGCCGCCCAAGAAGACCGCGCCGGTGCCGCGCACGATCACGCTGTAGTCGGAAAGCCCCGGAATATAGGCGCCGCCGGCGGTGCAGTGGCCGAAGACCAGAGCGAGTTGCTTCACGCCCATCTTCGACAGCATCGACTGGTTGCGGAAAATCCGCCCGCCCATATAGCGATCGGGGAACAGCTCCGACTGGAGCTGCAGGAAGCCGCCGGCGGAATCGCAGAGATGCACGACCGGCAGCCGGTTCTCCATGGCGATGTCGAGGGCGCGGACGATCTTCTTGACCGTGAGGGGATACCAGGCGCCGCCCTTCACCGTCGGGTCATCGGCGCGGATCATCACCTCGCGGCCGGAGACCATGCCGATGCCGACGATCGAGCTGGCCGAGGGCGATTCCCCGCCATAGGCCATGTTGGCGGCGAGCGAGGAGAGCTCGAGGAACGGCGTGCCGGGGTCGAGCAGCATCTCGATGCGCTTGCGCTGCGGCATCTTCTGCTGGCGGGCGAGCCGGTCGAGATCGCGCTGCGGGCGGGCGTGGCGCGCCGCCTCCTGCTTCGCCTTGAATTCGGCGACGAGGCGGCGGTTATGCGCCTCGTTGCGGCGGAAATCGGCTGAAGTCGTGTTGATCGAGGATTGCAGTCTGGACATCGGGTCAGCCTTCCGCCGGAGCCGCGAGACGGGCGAGCACGGCGTCCTTGTCGAAGCCTTCGCCCTCGCGTGCCGCGATCTCGGCGATCTCGCCGTCGCGCGGCGCATCGAGCTTCATCTGCAGCTTCATGCTTTCGATGGTGACGACGGTCTCGCCGCGCTGGACATGGTCACCGACGCGCTTGTGGACCACGACGACAGTGCCCGGCATCGGCGCGCGCACGACATTGGCGCCGCCACCGGCGGCAGAAGCTTCCGAAGCGGCATCGAGCCGGCGCAGAGCGAAGCTGCGCCCGTCCAGCCGGACGATGGCGCCATCGGCGCTGCCGGCGCGGGCGAAGGCGACCGGCTCGCCGTCCACGGTCAGCCGGCGGCTGCCGTCACCGGCTTCGTCGAGGTTCTCCACGACATGCCGGCGGCCATCGACCGAGAGGACGAGGTGAGGCCGGCGCGCCAGGATGGTGACGTGGTGGACGGTGCCGTCGAGATCGAGCTTGAGGACCATCGTCAGTTCCTCCAGCGCCCGATCGAGGCATGTGGCTCGGGCACGCCGAGGATGAGGTCGTGGAAGTCGCGCAGGCCGAGCGCCGCGGCGATCAGGACCTTGTCGCGCATCGCCGCGTCAGGCTCGGCGGCGGCGAGCGCCGCCTTGTGCTGAACGACGAAGCCGGTGTGCAATTCACCGGCGGCGAAGGCAGGATGGCTGAGCACGCGGGCGAGGTAGTCGATATTGGTCTTGACCCCAAGCAAGGCGAGATCGTGCAGCGCCGTGATCGTGCGCCGGGTCGCGCCGGCCCGATCCGGCCCATGGGCGACGAGCTTGGCCAGCATCGGGTCGAAGTCGGCGGTGACGCGCTGGCCGCGGTCGAGCGCGTTCTCGAAGCGCAGATATGCGGCCTGTGGCGCATCGAGATGCAGGATCGTGCCGGTCTCCGGCAGGAAGTCGCGCTCGGGATCTTCGGCGCAGACCCGGCACTCGATGGCGTGGCCGTTGGCGCTGACTTCATCCTGTGCGAAGGGCAGGTCACGCCCGGCGGCGATCTCGATCTGCAGGCGTACGAGGTCGAGCCCGGTGATCATCTCGGTGACGGGATGCTCGACCTGCAGGCGCGTGTTCATCTCCAGGAAGAAGAAGCGGCCGTCGGCGCCGAGGATGTATTCGACCGTGCCGGCGTTGCGGTAGTTCGAGGCTGCCGCGAGCCTGACGGCCGAGGCGCAGATCTCGTCGCGCAGCGCGGCTGGCAGGTTGGCGGCCGGGGCCTCCTCGATGATCTTCTGGAAGCGGCGTTGCACCGAGCATTCGCGCTCGAACAGGTGGATTGCATTGCCCTTGCCGTCGCCGAATACCTGCACCTCGATATGGCGTGGCCGCTCGACGAAGAGCTCGGCATAGACGCGCCCGTCGCCGAAATAGCGCTGCGCCTCGCTCGCGGCGAGGCGCGCCGCGCCTTCCAGCTCATCGGCGGAGCGGACGATGCTCATGCCCTTGCCGCCGCCGCCCGCCGCCGCCTTGATCAGCAGCGGGAAGCCGATCTGCGTCGCCTGGCGGGTGAATTCGGCGAGGTCCTCGGTCGGCATCACCGAGGGCGCGACCGGAACGCCGTGGTCGGCCGCGAACTGGCGCGCCGAAATCTTGTCGCCCATCAGCGCGATGGTGTCGGCATCCGGGCCGATGAAGGTGAGGCCAGCCTCTGCCACGGCGCGGGCGAAGCGGGCATTCTCCGACAGGAAGCCATAGCCCGGATGGATCGCGTCGGCGCCGACAGCACGCGCAGCCTCGACGATCTGGGCGATGTCGAGATGGGCCGCGACCGGCGTCTCGCCGGAGATCTCGACCGCCTGATCGGCCTCGCGCACATGCCGGGCGCGGGCCTCTACCGGGTGATGGATCGCGACCGAGGCGATGCCCATCTCGCGCAGCGTCCGGATCACCCGGCAGGCGATCTCGCCGCGATTGGCGATCAGAACCTTGCGGAACGGCGGGTTGTCGTCCGGAGCCGTCATCATGCGTTGTCCGTGATCTTGAGGCCGTGGAGAGGGCCGCCCGGAGCGAGCCAGGCGGCGGGCACCGGCACCGGCAGACTCATCAGCACCTGCGCCATTGCCTTGCCCTGCGGGTCATGGCGCAGCGAGGCGATGCCGCCGCCGCCGAGCGCGCGATGCATGACGAGGTTGAAGCCGGCGAGGCCCGGCCAGTCGAAGCGCTCGACCTTGCCCGCGACATGGTGGGCGAAGTGCTGGCCGACCGCTTCCGGCGTCAGCCCGCGCCTGAGCCAGGGCAGGAAGGCGGCATCGCGCGCGATCACCCCGACATTGGCGATGTCGCCCTTGTCGCCGCTGCGGCCGAAGGCGAGGGCAACGAGCGGGACGGCAACCGTCTCGCCAGTAGCCTCCGCAACATCCGCGGCTGTGCTGGCAGGCGAGGGGACGTCCGCGGCCGCCGCGGGGATATACGCCGGCACCGGCAAGCGCGTCTCGCCGAGGCTCACGATCGGCTGCAGTTCGGCCTTGTCTATCAGGAAGGAGAACAGCCTGATCACCGGCTGCGGCTCGGGTCGGCCACCGGCGAAGCCGGTCAGGCTCTGCGCCATCGCGGTCGCGGCCGGGTAGATCTCGCGGGCGAAGATCTGCAGCGCCTCCTTGCTCGAATGGCGCACGCCGATCTTGAGCACGACCTCGCGCGTTGCCCGCGCCCGGCTCTGCGCGCCATAGCTCGCCTCGGCGCCGAGCGTCTCGACCGAGGTCTCGGCGAAATCCGGGAGGCCCGCCTCGCGGATCAGCCGGCCGCAGCGGGCAAGGATCGCCCTGGCGACGGCTTCGGCCCGCTCGGCCGCCTCATCGCCGACGATCATCATCGTCGCCGTGCAGCGATAGCCGTCGGGATAGGTGGCGCTGACCTTGTAGCTGCCGGAGGGTGCGCGTCCGCGCGCGCCGGAAACCCGGACGCGATCAGGGCCGGCGGCTTCCAGCCTCACCTGCGACCAGTCGCAACAGACATCGGGCAGCATGTAGGCGGCGGGATCGCCGACCTCGTAGACCACCTGCTCGGCAATGGTAGCCGGGCTGATGCGCCCGCCGGTGCCTTCCGGTTTGCCGATCTCGAAGCTGCCATCGGCGCGGCAGTCGGCGAAGGGGAAGCCCATATCGGCCCAGTCGCCGGCGACGTCGCGCCAGTCGGTGACGATGCCGCCGGTCGCCTGCGCGCCGCATTCGAGGATGTGACCGGCCAGGCTCCCGGCCGAGAGGCGATCGTAATCCTCCAGTGTCCAGCCGAACTCATGGATAAGCGGGCCGAGCACCACGGCGGAATCGACGCAGCGCCCGGTCACCACGACATCGGCGCCGGCTGCGAGCGCGGCTGCGATCGGGAAGGCGCCGAGATAGGCGTTGATGCTGGCGGTCCGCTCGGGGAAGGGCGCGCCCGAGAACATCTCGGTGACATCAGCAGCGCGCAGGCGCTCGGCCTCGCCCGACAGGTCGTCGCCGGTGACGATCGCGACCTTGAGATCGACGCCGGCCTCCTTGAAGGCCGCGAGCAGGGCGTCGCGGCAGGCTTCCGGGTTGACGCCGCCGGCATTGGTGACGACGCGGATACGCTTTTCCGCGATCTCGCGGGCGAGCGGCTTCATCACCAGCGAGACGAAGTCGGTGGCATAGCCGAGCGCCGGGTTCTTCGCCTTCATCCGGGCGAGGATCGACATGGTGATCTCGGCCAGATAGTCGAGCACGAGATAGTCGATGCCGCCCTGCCGGACGAGCTGGCGCGGCCCTTCCGGGCTGTCGCCCCAGAAGCCGGCGCCGCAGCCGATGCGGATGCTCTCGCGCATTGTCGCCACCATGGCACTCACCGCCCGGTCCAGGCCGGCGGACGCTTTTCGGCAAAGGCGGCGAAGCCCTCGCGCGCATCCTCGGTGCGGGCCATGTTTGCCAGCATGAACTGGGCGTATTCGAGCGCGGCGTCGATCGACATCTCCCTGATCTTGGCGAGGCTCTGCTTGCCCAGGCGAATGCCGGTCGGCGACTTGTCGACGAGCCTGCCGACCAGCCAATTGGTCTTGGCGTCGAGATCGGCAGCCGGAACCGCGTAGTTGACGATCGCGCCAGCTTCCGGATCGCCGGCCCTGATCGTCTCGCCGGTGAGGCAGAGCTCCATCAGCCGGCGATAGGGCAGCACCCGCATCAGATAGGGCAGGATCATCATCGGGAAGAGCCCGACCTTGACCTCGGTCACCCCGAGCAGCACGTCGTCGCGCGCCACCACGAGGTCGCAGGCGCAGATCAGGCCGAAGCCGCCGGCCAGCGCATGGCCGTTGACCCGCGCCACCAGCGGCAGCCGGCAGGCATCCATCCGGCGCAGCAGGGCGGCGACGTAATGGCGAGGATCGGCGGCATCGATGGTGAAGGGCGTTCCGTCGGCATTCGGCTTGAGATCGCCGCCGGCGCAGAAGGCCTTGTCGCCGGCCCCGGTCAGGATGACGGCGCGCACCTGCGGATCGGCCTCGGCCTGGTCGAGTGCGGCAACGATTCCTGCGGCAACCGCTTCGTTCAGGGCGTTGCGGCGGCTCTCGCGATTGATCGTGACGACCAGCGCCGCGCCTTCGCGTCGGGTGATGATCTCTTCGCTCACGGGTTCCATCCCTGCGCGGCTCGCTGAGGGAGCCTTCGACGAATAAATGATTTCAATTCATTTGAGCTGTCAATAGCCGTTCCATGCTTGAATCGCGGGAACCGCTGCGCAAACGGATTATTCGATTTTATCACATTCAGCTGCGTTGACAGTCGGGATCGCTGCTGATGAAATGCGCTCAATAAGATCGACAAGCCAAATGGCGATGCCCGCACCGCTGCGTGACGAGGCGAGGGAGGAGATCGACGTGAACGCCGTGAACGGTAGCAACCACGCCAACGCCTTCGGCCTCGATGAGGAGCAGAACGCCATTCTCGACGGCGCCGATCGCTATGCCCGCGCCGAGCTCTATCCTCTGTCGCAGCGCATGGACGACGAGGAGTGGTGGCCGGACGAGGCCTTCCGGCAGATCGGCGCCAGCGGTTTCCTTGGCGCGACCATCCCCGAACAATATGGCGGGGCGGGGCTCGATCTGCTTCAGGCCGGGCTGGTCCTGCAGGGCTTCAGTCGCTGGAACCACGCCATGGCGCTCTCGGTCGTCGCCCATGACAATCTCTGCGCCAACAACATCTACCGCAACGGCAATGAGGAGCAGCGCCGCCGCTACTTGCCCGACCTGTGCTCAGGCAAGACCATCGGCGCGCTCGGCCTGACCGAGCCGGGGGCGGGCTCGGACGCACTCGGCTCGATGCGGACCACGGCTCGCCGCGAGGGCGACCACTACATCCTCAACGGCAGCAAGATCTTCATCACCAATGGCCCGGTCGCCGACGTGCTGCTGGTCTATGCCAAGACCGACAAAGAGCGCGGTGCCCACGGCATCTCCGCCTTCATCGTCGAGAAGGATTTTCCAGGGTTCAAGGTGGCGCAGAAGCTGGTGAAGATGGGCTATCGCGGCAGCCAAACGGCCGAATTGCTGTTCGAGGATTGCCGCGTCCCGGCCGCCAACCTCGTCGGCGCCGAGAACCAGGGCGTCGCCATCGTGATGAGCGGGCTCGATCTCGAGCGCGCAATGATCTCGCCGCTTTGCCTCGGCGTCGCCGAGCGGGCACTCGATCTCTCGATCGACTACGCCAAGACGCGCAAGCAGTTCGGCAAGCCGATCGGCTCGTTCCAGATGGTCCAGTCGATGCTGGCCGAGATGTACGTGCTGGTCGAGACCATGCGCAGCTTCAGCTATCGCACCCTCGCCGAGGCGGCGCCGCTCGAAGTCGGCGGTGGCGGGCGCGGCGACATCCACCGCCTGACTGCGGCCTCGGTGATGTATGCGGCGCAGGCCTGCCACGATGTCCTCGACAGGGCCGTGCAGGTCCATGGCGGCGCTGGCTATATCTGGGAATCGGAGATCAACCGGCTCTTCCGCAGCACCAAGCTGCTGGAGATCGGCGCCGGCACCACCGAAGTCCGCAAGATGATCATCGCCGGCGAACTGCTGAAGGGGATGGACCGCCATGGCTGAGGCCGATCCCCGCGAGTTCGGGCTGGAGGATGCCGATCTCGCCGTGCTGCCGACGGTCTACGGACCGGAGGCCTTCGCCGGCAAAACCGTCTTGATCTCTGGTGGCGCCGGCGGCATCGGCCGTGCCACCGCCTGGCTGCTTGGCCGGCTCGGCGCGCAGGTGATCATCGCCGGGCGCGACGAGGATAGGCTGGAGGCGGCGGCTGAGGCGATGCGCGCCGCCGGGCTCAAGGCGGCTGGCAAGACAGTGAATGTCCGTGATCCCGCGACGATCACAGCGCTGCACGACTGGATCGCGGCCGAATTCGGCGGCATCGACATCCTCGTCAACAGCGCCGGCGGTCAGTTCCCCCAGGCGGCGATCGATTTTTCGACAAAGGGCTGGAACGCCGTCGTCGACACCAATCTCAACGGTACCTGGTACATGATGCAGGAGGCCGCGCGGCGGTGGCGCGATGCCAAGCGGCCGGGCAGCATCGTCTCGATCGTGGTGGTGACGCGCCAGGGGCTGCACGGCGTCGCCCATACGATCGCGGCGCGCGCCGGCGTGGTCGGTCTGACCCAGGCGCTGGCGGTCGAATGGGCACCACTCGACATCAAGGTGAACTGCATTGCGCCGGGTGCGATCGAGACGCCGGGCTGGCGCGTCTACGCTCCCGAGCAGGTCAAGGCCTATCCGCGCTCCAACCCGATGATGCGTACCGCGACGACCTGGGAGGTGGCGGAGGCCTGCGCCTATCTGTGCGGGCCGGCGGCGGCCTATGTCACCGGCGAGGTGCTCCACGTCGCCGGCGGGGCGCAGCTCTGGGGCGAGACCTGGACGATCCCGCGCCCGGCCTTCTTCGACGGCCCGGGCAGCAGTGGCGGCTAGGCGATGATCTCAGCGCGGCCGAGCGGAAGCAGGTTTCGTCGGAGCGATCCCGGCCGCAGCCTCGAGCCGGGCCGTCGCCGTCTCCAGCCGGGCGACCACGCTCTCCATCGGCGAGGCTGGTTCGCTGCCGAGTGCCAGGCCGTGATGGACCAGATTGGTAATTGCATCCGCCATCTCGGCCGGGTCGAAATCGCCCTCGCCGCGCAGGAAGGCCCAGGTGCGATGCTCGATGCAGCCGAAGACGAGATCGCGCACCAGGTTCGGCGAGCTCTCGGGTCGCAGCTCGCCGGCGACGATGCCGGCTTTGACCACGTCGACCAGGCGATTGGTGTAGGCGCGATTCAACTCGAACAGATGCGAGCCGCGATAGTCCGGCGCCGGCCGGATCTCCTGGAACATCAGGCGCGACAGCGCCGGGTCGCGATGGATCGAGGTGAGGTGTGTGTAGATGATGAAGCGGATCTGGTTCCAGCTGCCGCGCACCGCAGCAAACTGCTCGGCATCGTCGCGCAGCATCTCCTCGAACCAGTGCTCGACGACCTTGACCAGCAATTCGCGCTTGTTGGCGAAGAAGCGGTAGATGCTGCCCTCGACCACGCCGGCGCGCAGCGCAATGTCGGTGATCAGTGCGTCATTGTAGCCCTTCTCGACGAAGACCTCCTTGGCGGCGGCCATGATGTCGGAGATACGCCGTTCGGGCGGGAGCCGGTTGACCTGGCGCTTCAGGGCAGTGCGGGGCGGCATCGATGATCCTTGCTGAGGCGAAGCAGCGGCGCGCTGGCGGGCCTCGTAAAACCGGTCGAAGGTTTTGCGCAAGACTGGGCCGGCGCAGCACTAATAAATACCATTCATCACTATCGCGCCGCAAGCAGGAACGCGGAGTACGCCGGAAGATCGGTCAGGGCATCGTCGGCAGAGTTCCGACTCGGGTGTCGCTGCCGCCTTCTGTTGGTCGCGGCGCCCGCCGAGGATTTGATAAGTCGCGTTCATTGATTTTATGCCGCGCCGCCTTGTGTTGCGGTCGGATATTGCATCGCTAGGGGAGGGATCCTTGCCGCTGCCTGCCGCTTTCGCCGGACGCCTGCGCGTTCCCGTCATCGCTGCGCCGATGTTCCTGATATCGGGGCCGGACCTCGTCGTATCCTGCTGCCGCAACGGTGTTGTTGGCAGTTTCCCGGCGCTCAACCAGCGGACCACGGCCGGCTTCGCCGACTGGCTCGACGAGATCGCCGGGCGGCTGGCTGGCGCGGACGATGCTGCGCCATTCGGCGTCAACCTGGTGGTCCATCGCAGCAATCCGCGGCTGGAGGCCGATCTAGCGGTCGTGATCGAGCGCAGGGTGCCGCTGGTGATCACCTCGCTCGGTCTCAACCGCGACCTGATCAAGGCGGTGCATGGCTATGGCGGATTGGTCTTCCATGACGTGATCAACCTCGCCTTTGCCGCCAAGGCGGCCGAAGCCGGCGTCGACGGGTTGATCGCTGTCTCGGCCGGCGCTGGCGGGCATGCCGGCCCGCTCAATCCCTTCGCCGCGCTGGCCGATATTCGCCGAATCTTCGACGGCACGCTCGTGCTTGGTGGAGCGCTGAGCAATGGCGCACAGGTCGCTGCCGCCCGGATGGCGGGCGCCGACATGGCCTATCTCGGCACGCGTTTCATGGCGACGCAGGAGAGCATGGCGCCCCAGGCGCTACGGTCCATGCTGCTCGATGCGTCCGTGGCCGACATTGTCTACACCCCGGCGATCAGCGGCGTGCACGGCAATTTCCTGCGTCCCAGCATCCTGGCGGCGGGGCGTGATCCCGACGATTTCAGCAAGCCGGCGAGCTATGATTTCGGCACGGCGGAGGCCAAGGCCTGGCGCGATATCTGGGCGGCCGGGCAGGGCGTCGGCGCGATCGATGACCTGCCGGCGGCTGCTGATCTCTGCCGGCGGCTGGCCGAAGAATACGAGGCGGCGTTGGCCGGCGCTACGCGTCTGTCGTGCCGGGTCGGTGCCGGGTTGGCGGGCTGAGCCGAGTTCATTGAGTTGCTCGCTGGGGATGGATGTCGAATGGTGTGGCTGGCCGGCCCGAATGGGGTACTTCGGACGTGCTCGTGCGAAAATTCACAGCTGCCGACAGGGTGGAAATTGGCTGGCGGAAGAGTTGACAGAAGAAGATGAATTCTATTCATTAGCTGCATCGAGCTGACGCCTATTGAGCCAAGAAGCCAGCGCAGCCGGGGAGGATGCCGTGGGAGTCAACGCCGTTCGCGCGGCGGCGCCGCATGCGCGCCGGGCGCCCGCAGATATCGCGGTCGGGGCCGCCGATTGCGGCCTTCTGGCCCGTCGTTCCGGGTGTCTCGAATGAATGAGGTTCAATACCGCTCCGCCGCGAGCGCCGCAGGCGCGCCCGTCGCGCTGTCCTGCACCGGGATCGAACGTGTCTTCGGCGGCTTGCGGGCGCTGAAGGGCGTCTCGCTCGATGTCCGCCAGGGCGAGATTCTCGGCCTCGTCGGCCCGAACGGCTCGGGCAAGACCACCATGGTCAACGTGATCACCGGCTTCTACCCGCCCAATGCCGGCAAGGTCAGCCTGTTCGGCGAGGATATCACCGCGCTGAAGCCGCACCGCGTCGCCGCCCGCGGCGTTGCCCGTACCTTCCAGAATCTCGCTCTGTTCAAGGGCATGAGCGTTCTCGACAACATCCTGATCGGCCGCCACACGCATATGAGGCCGAGCGCGCTCGGGGCGCTGTTCTACTGGTGGTGGGCGGAGCGCGAGGAGCTGGCCCACCGGCGCGTCGTCGAAGAGATGATCGAGTTCATGCAGCTGCAGGACATCCGCGACGAACCGGTCGAGGTCATCCCGCTCGGCCTGCAGAAGCGCGTCGAGCTGGCGCGCGCCCTCGTCGCCGAGCCGCGCCTGCTGATCCTGGACGAGCCGATGGCCGGCATGAACCAGGAGGAGAAGGAATATATCGCCCGCTTCATCCTCGATGCGCGCGAGGCCCGCGGTATCACCACCCTGATCATCGAGCACCACATGGACGTGGTCACCTCGATCTGCGACCGCGTCGTCGTCCTGAGCTATGGCGAGGTGATCTCGGAAGGCGAGCCGCAGGCAGCGATCTCGCATCCGAGCGTGGTCAGCGCCTATCTCGGCGAGCGCGCCGCCAAGCGCCATCAGGCCGGGAGCGCGGCATGACGGCGGCACCGGGCACGATCGGGGAGGTGGCCCACTGGCCCGTCGCCGCGAATGGCGAGCCGGCGACGTTGATCGCGGCGCTCGCCCGCAACGCGGCGCAATTCGGCGACCGCGTCGCCTTCCGTGAGCGGCGTTACGGCATCTGGCAGGAGCAGGACTGGCGCGAGGTCTTCGCGGAGATCGCCGCCATGGCGGCTGGCCTCGAAGAGGCCGGGCTGGTGGCCGGCGCCGCGATGACAGTGATCGGCGACAACCGGCCGCGGCTCTACTACGCCATGCTCGCCGCCAACATGCTGCGGGCCTTTCCGTCGCCGGTCTTTCCGGACGTGCCGCTGGAAGAGCTGATCGTCGCGACGCGGCATGGCGCGCCGCCCGTCGGTGTCGCCGAGGACCAGGAGCAGGTCGACAAGCTGCTGGAGCTCCGGGCCGCGACCGGGCGCGTCGCGACCATCCTTTATGACGACGCCCGTGGACTCGACGGCTACGATCAGCCCGGGCTGATGTCGCTTGATGCGCTGGTCGCGAAAGGGCGCGAACGGCTGGCGCGTGAGCCCGATCTCATCCGGCGTTTCGTCGATGGGCCGCAAGCCGACGACATCTCGGTGCTGCTGCATTCCTCCGGCACCACCGGCCTGCCCAAGGGCATCCCGTTGCGCCATCGCAACGTCACCGGCGGCCTGCTCAATGCTGGCGCCAGCGGCTATTTCCACAAGCACGAGGAGCTCTACGCCTATCTGCCCACCGCCTGGGTCGGCGATTTCGTCTTCACTCTGGGCGCCGGCATGATGATGGCGGCGACGATCAACATCCCCGAGCGGCAGGAGACGGTGATGCGCGACCTGCGCGAGGTCTCGCCGACCTTCTATCTCGCCGCCCCGCGCGCCTGGGACCAGATGCTGACGCGCGTCCAGGTCGGCATGAAGAACTCGACGCCGTTCAAGCGCTGGCTGTTCGAGACCACGATGGAGCGCGCCGTCGGCTTCGAGCGCAAGCGCCTGTCCGGTGGTTCGCTGACGCTGACGGAGAAGCTGCTCGACACGGTCGGCAACGTCCTGGTCTACGCGCCTTTGCGCGATCATCTCGGGCTCGGACGGGCCGAGCGTGCCTTCACCGGCGGCGAGGCGCTCGGCGAGGACACTTTCCTGTTCTTCCGGGCGCTCGGCATCAGGCTGAAGCAGTTCTACGGCCAGACCGAGACCTGCGCGCTGACGGCGGCGCAGACGGAGGGACAAGTCAAGCTCCACACGGTCGGCAAGCCGATGGTCGGCAGCGAGATCCGCATCGACGATAGCGGCGAGATCCTGGTCCGCTCCACCTCGGTGGTCGACGGCTACTATGACGACCCCGAAAGCAGCGCCAAGGCGCTGGTCGATGGCTGGCTGCACACCGGCGATGCCGGGCAGATCGACGCGGATGGCGAGCTCGTCGTGCTCGGCCGCGTCAGCGAGGTCGTGCGCACCGCCTCGGGCGAGCGCTACATCCCGAATTTCATCGAGAACCGGCTGAAGTTCAGCCCTTACATCCGCAATGTCGCTGTCATCGGCGCCGGGCGAGACCAGCTCACCGCGATCGTCTGCATCGATTTCGACGCGGTCGGCCATTGGGCCGAGGAACGCGGCATCTCCTATACCTCCTATGCCGAGCTCTCGCAGAAGCCGGAGGTGCAAGGGCTGATCGGGCAGGTGGTCAGGCACGTCAACGGCACGCAGCCGGAGGGCTTGCGGGTGCGGCGCTTCACCAACCTGCACAAGGATTTCGACGCCGACGACGGCGAGATCACCCGCACCCGCAAGCTGCGCCGCAATGTCATCGAGGCGACCTACGCCTCGCTGATCGAGGCGCTCTATGACGGCGCGAGCGAGACCGTGTTCGACGCCACCATCGCCTATGAGAACGGGGAGCGCGGCGTGATCCGGCGGACGCTCAAGATCAGCGAGGTCGTCGCCTGATGGACTGGATCCTGCTCGCGGAACTCTCGGCCAACGGCGTCTTCGTCGGCCTGATGTATGCGCTGGTCTCGCTCGGCATCGTGCTGATCTACAAGACCTCCGGCACCGCCAATCTCGCCCAGGGCGCGATCGCCATGACCGGCGGCTACGTCACCTGGGCGCTCGCAACCCTGGTCGGTCTGCCGATGTGGCTGGCGATTCCGATCGCGCTCGTCGGCATGTTCGGCTTCGGCCTGCTGATGGAGCGCATCGCGCTGCGCCGGATGATCGGCCAGCCGGTGATCATGACGATCATGCTGACGCTCGGCGTCGAGATCATGCTGCGCGGCCTGCTGCCGGGCATCTTCGGCGCGGCGGTGAAGCGTCTCGACATCGGCCTGCCGCAGCAGCCACTCTTCGTCGGCGAGCTCCTGCTCAACCGCTCCACGCTGATTGGCGGCTCGATCTCGCTGTTGCTGATCCTGCTCTCGCTGTTCTTCTTCAACTCGCGCTTCGGCGTGGTGATGCGGGCCGTCGCCGACGACCAGACCGCGTCCTGGTCGGTCGGCATCAGGGTCGAGCGGGCGATCGCCGTCGCCTGGGGGCTCGCTGCCGTCTCCGCCACCGCCGCCGGCGTGCTCTGGGGCAGCACTCAGGGCATCGACTGGTCGCTTTCGCTGCTGCTGATCAAGGCGCTCGCCATCGCCATCCTCGGCGGCCTCGACTCGATCCCGGGCGTGCTCGTCGCCGGCGTCATCGTCGGCGTCGCCGAGAGCCTCGCCACCGGCGTGCTCGACCCGCTGGTCGGCGGCGGCTCGCGTGACGTGGTCGCGGCCGTGATCATCCTGGTGACGCTCCTCCTCAAGCCGCACGGCCTGTTTGGCCGCCACCATATCGAGAGGGTCTGACGCCGTGTTCTATCGTCGCGCCGGCATCCGCCACACGCGCTATCAGGACGAGCGCCAGCTGTTTCCGCTCGGCTTCGACCGCGGCCTGATCATCGTGGTCATTGCCATCCTGCTGGCGGCGCCCTTCATCTTCGACCGGCTCTATGTCTCCGGCTACCTGCTGCCCTGGCTGATCTGGACCTCGGCAGCGCTCGGCCTCAACCTCCTGATGGGCTGGTCCGGCCAGATCCATCTCGGCTATGGCGCGGTGATGGGCATCGGCGCCTATGGCTCGGTCCATCTGGTGCGCCTCGGCGTGCCGCTCGAGATCGCCATGATCGCCGGCGGCCTGCTCAGCGCCACCATCGGCACCATGTTCGGCGGCGCCGCGCTGCGCATGAAGGGCATCTATCTGGCCATGGCGACGCTCGCCATGCAGTACGTCGTCGACTTCGTCATCTCGCATTCCTCGGTGATCAGCGGCGGCTCGCTCGCGACCTTGCAGGTGCCGCCGGTCCGCTTCCTCGGCATCCCCCTGCAGGGCGATCTGCCGACCTATTACCTCGCCTTCGGCGTCTGCTTCGTCATCACCCTGTTCATGCTGAACGTCCGGCGCACCAGCTTCGGCCGGGCCCTGGCGGCGCTGCGCGAGAAGGATTACGCCGCGCAGATCCTCGGCATCTCGACCTTCCGCTACAAGCTGCTCGCCTTCTGGGTCTCGTCCTTCATCGGCGGTGTCGTCGGCTCGGTGCTGGCGGTGACCTATCTCAGGGCGATCTCGCCCGACCAGTTTCATATCGAGCTCTCGATCCAGATCCTGGCGATGATCATCGTCGGCGGCCTCGGCAGCGTGCTCGGGCCGTTCTTCGGCACGGCGCTGATCCTGTTCGCGCCGATCCTGCTCAACAACCTGCTCGGCTTCACCGCGAGCACGCTCGGCTGGTCCTTGCCGATCGACCTGCGCGCGCATCTGCCCCTGATGGCCTATGGCGCGCTGGTGATCGGCTTCCTGCTCTACGAGCCGCTCGGCCTCGCCAAGATCTACGCCAATTTCCGCAATTACTTGCTCGTCTGGCCGTTCCGCCATGCCCAGCGGTGACGGTGCCTCAATCAACGACAGGGCTGGAGGAAACAGGATGTCGCTCGATCGCCGTTCTTTCATCGCCGGCTCGGCCGCGCTCGCTGCGCCGTTTGCGCTGCCGGTGCGGGTCTTCGCCCAGGAGAAGATCGTCCGCTTCTCGCTGCCGCAGGACTTCACCCGCATCTACACCTTCGTCACCTCGGAATATAACCAGGGCCAGCGCGACTACTTCACCCTCGTCAATGATCGCGGCGGCGTCAGTGGCTACAAGATCGTCGCTGACATCACCGACCACGCCAACGATTTACCCCGCGCCATCGAGGCCTATGAGCGCGGCAAGCGCGAAGGCGCCGTGCTGATCGACCCGCTCTCGACGCCGGTGGCCCGCGCGCTCGTGCCGCGCGCGCTCGAAGACAAGATCAACATGATCACCGCCTATTCCGGCCGCAGCGATGCCGCCGATGGCAGCGCCTTCCCCTATGTGCTGCCGCTCTCGATCAACTACTGGACCCAGGCCGGCCTGATCATCGAGCAGTTCAAGAAGACCGAGAAGGGCAGCCTCAAGGGCAAGAAGATCGTCTTCGTCCATATCGACACGCCCTTCGGCAAGGAGCCGCTGCCGATCCTCAACGTGCTCGCCAAGAAGGAAGGCTATGAGCTCACCGCCTTCCCCTATACGCCGCCGGGCAACGACCAGTCGGCGATCTGGCCGCAGGTGCGCCGCGCGCGGCCCGATTTCGTGATCTTTTGGGGCGCCGGCGTCGGCCAGACCGTGGCGCTGACCGAGGCGATCCGCAACGGCCTGCCGATGGACCGGGTCTCCGGCAGCGTCTGGCTCTCCGAATCCGACATGGACGTGGTCGGGCGCGAGGCGGCCAAGGGCGTGATGAAGGTCGAGCCCTGCGTCGGCGGGCGCGAGCCCAAGGTCATCAAGGACATCCTGGCCGAGGTCGTCGGCAAGGGCAAAGGCGCCGGCCCCGAGAACAAGGTCGGCACGGCCTACTACAACTACGGTGTCCAGATGGCGACGCTGATGGTCGAGGGCGTGCGCAAGGCGGCCGAGAAGGCGCCGAACGGCCCGGTCACTGGTCCCTGGCTCAATGAAGGCCTGCGCTCGATCACCAACTTCACGGCGGAAGGGCTGCTGCCACCGACCACGATCACCAAGGACGACCACCAGGGCGGCGGCATGGGCCGGATCGCACGCTGGGACGGCGCCAAGTTCGTGCCGATCACCGATTGGTTCTCCGCCAACCAGGACGTGGTCTGGGAGGAGATTCGCAAGAACTCGGACGAGTTCAAGAAGACAGGGAAATGACGAGGTCCGGGCGGCGCGTCTCTGACGCGCCGCCCGCCATTATCGGATCGGGCCGATGACGCTGCTGGCGCTGAACAATATCGAGATCGTCTACGATCAGGTCTTCCTCGCCGTGCGCGGCGTCTCGATCGAGGTCCCCGAGAAGGGGCTCGTCGCCGTGCTCGGCGCCAACGGCGCCGGCAAGAGCACGGTGCTGAAGTCGATCTCCGGCCTGCTCAAGCCCGAGCGCGGCGCGGTCACGCGCGGCGAGATCAGCTTCGATGGCCGCTCGATCCTGGCGGTCGATCCGCCCGAGCGCGTCCGTCTTGGCATCGTCCATGTGCTCGAGGGACGGCGCGTCTTCGGCCATCTGACGCCGAAGGAGAACCTGATCGCGGCGGCGACCATGCATCGCGAGCGCGGCCATGTCACAGCGCTGATCGACAGGATGTTCGAGACCTTCCCGCGTCTCGCTCAGCGGGCCAAGGCAGAGTCCGGCTATCTCTCCGGCGGCGAGCAGCAGATGCTGGCGATCGCCCGAGCCCTCATGACCGAGCCGCGCCTGCTGATGCTCGACGAGCCGAGCCTGGGCCTCGCCCCGTTCCTCGTCGACGAGATCTTCGACATCGTCCGCCGCGTCAACGAGCGCGACGGCGTCGCCGTGCTGCTGGTCGAGCAGAACGCCACGGCGGCGCTGGAGATCGCCCAGTACGGCTACCTGATCGAGAATGGCCGCATCCTGATGAGCGGCGAGGCGGCGGTGCTGAGTGCCAATCCCGACGTCGCCGACGCCTATCTCGGTGGCCACGAGAAGGTCGACTACCACGCGGTCAAGCACTACCGGCGCCGCAAGCGCTGGTTGGCTTGAGGCGGCGCCATGGCAAAGCACTACGACCGCCTGGAAACGCGCGCGCCGGCGCGCCGCGAGGCCGAGCTGTTCGGGCGGTTGCCGCAGGTGATCGCAGCGGCGAAAGCCTTGCCGGTCTGGCGCCGGAACCTGCGCGGCATCGAGCCAGCTGAGGTGACCGACCGGACATCGCTCGCCAAGCTGCCGGTGCTGCGCAAATCCGAGCTGTCGATGATCCAGCGCGCGAAATTGCCTTTCGGTGGCCTGCTGCCCGGCCGCCCCGGTGATTATCGCCGTCTGATGATGTCGCCGGGACCGATCTTCGAGCCCGAGGGCCATGACGACGACCCCTGGCGGGTCGCACGGGCACTCGCCGCGACCGGCGCCGGCTGGCGCGACATCGTGCTCAACACCTTCTCCTACCACCTGACGCCCGGCGCCTGGTGCTTCGATGCCGGGGCGCGCGTGCTCGGCTGCGCGGTGATCCCGGCCGGGCCGGGCAATAGCGACGCCCAGCTCGATCTGATCGAGGCCTATCGGCCGACGGTCTATGCCGGCGTGCCGGATTTCCTCAAGATCCTGCTCGACCTCGGCGCGGCGCGCGGGCGCGATCTCTCCTCGCTGAAGCGGGCGGTGGTGTCGGGCGCGGCCTTCCCGCCTTCGCTGCAGGCCGAGTTCCGCGCGCGCGGCATCGACGCCTATCAGTGCTACGCCACGGCCGAATGCGGCATCATCGCCTATGAGACGCCGGCCCGCGAAGGCCTCGTCCTCAACGAGGACATCATCGTCGAGATCCTGCGGCCCGGTACCGGCCAGCCGGTGGCGGAAGGCGAGGTCGGCGAGATCGCGGTGACTATCCTCGACCCGAAGAAGCCGCTGATCCGCTTCGCCGTCGGCGATCTCACCGCGACGTTGCCCGGGCGCTCGGCCTGCGGGCGCACCAACCAGCGCATCCGCGGCTGGCTCGGGCGGGCCGACCAGTCGGCCAAGGTCAAGGGCATGTTCGTGCGACCGGAGCAGGTCGCGGCGGTCGCAGCACGGCACCCGGAACTCGGCCGCTGCCGGCTGGTGGTGACGCGTGCCGGCGAGGCTGACGCGATGTGCTTCAAGGCGGAGGCTGCGGCGCCGGGGGCAGGGCTGGCCGAGGCGGTAAAGACCTCCGTCCGCGATGTCTTCAAGCTGAGCGGTGCGGTCGAGCTGGTGGCGCCGGGGACATTGCCCAATGACGGCAAGGTCATCGACGATACGCGGGCGCCGGGGTGAGCTTCACCCATCGGGCCGTCATTCCGGACAAGCGGCGCAGCCGCGCAGCTCCGGAATCCATCGAAGGGCGTCGTGCTCTACGATGGATCCCGGAGTTCCGCTTCGCTCCATCCGGGATGACGAGGGAGTTTGAGCTTGGGCGGCAGGAGGTGATGCGATGAGCGATCCGGCGGGCGAGGTGGTGGGCACGCAGCGGCAGGGCCCGATCCTGACCGTGACCATGAACCGCCCCAAGGTGCTGAATGTCCTCGACGAGGCGATGGCGGACGCTCTCGTGGCAGCCTTCTCCGGGCTTGCCGCCGACGCGTCGATCCGCGCGGTCATCCTGGCCGGGGCAGGGCGCTCCTTCATGGCCGGTGGCGATCTCGCCCGCTTCCAGGCCGACCTTCCGGGCGCGCCGCAGACTGCGACGAAGCTGATCGACCGCTTCCACACGCTGATGCGGCTGATCAAGGCGATGCCGCAGCCGGTGATCGCCGCGGTGCAGGGGCCGGTCGCAGGCGGCGGCGTCGGGCTCGCTCTCGCCTGCGATCTCGTCGTCGCTGCGCAGGATGCGAGCTTCCTCTCGGCCTATACCAAGCTCGGCACCAGTCCCGATGGCGGCACCACCTGGACACTGACGCAATTGCTCGGCCCGCGCCGGGCTCTGGAATTCGTCTTGCTCAACGAGGCTGTGAATGCGCAAACCGCGCTCCAGCTCGGCCTCGTCAACCGCGTCGTGCCGCATGGTGAGCTGATCGAGACCGCGCGAACCATGGCGGAGAAGCTCGCCCGCGGCAGTGTCGGCGCGCAAGGGGCGAGCAAGGCGCTGGTCCAGGCCGCGACGCATGGCTCCTTCGACGCGCAGCTCGACCTGGAGAAGCAGAACTTCGTCGCCAACGCCGCCACGGCGGATTTCCGCGAGGGCATCGCCGCCTTCTTCGAGCGCCGGCCACCGAAATTCTGAAATCGGTTGACTGCGCTGCGCCTACGCTACTGACGTCCATCGGCGCGATCCCGGCATAGTGCGACCGAAACGCCGCCCGGGAGATACCGACGCATGACGACGCCTATCCGGATCGGTGCCCTGGCACCGCTGTCGCCACCTGGCTGGGTGGAGGCAGGCCAGCATCTGCTCGCGGGGCTCGAGCTTGCTGTCACTGACGTCAATGCTGCCGGAGGAATCCACGGAAGGCCACTCGAGTTGATCGTACGCGACACTGCGGCCGACCCGCAGAGGGCGGCGGCCGCCGTCGACGAGCTGGCCGGTCTGGGCGTCGTTGCGCTCGCGGGCGAGTACCACAGCGTCGTCGCCCGCGCCGCTGCGGCCAGGGCCGATGCCCTACACCTGCCATTCCTCTGCTCCTCGGCGGTGCTCGATGCGCTCACCGAGCAGCCGACGGATTGGGTTGCCCGGATCGCCCCGGCGCAGTCCCGGGGCTGGCGGCTCTACGCTGACTTCCTGCTAGGCTTGGGGCATCAGCGTATTGCCGTCGCGACCGTCCCGAGCGTCTACTGGGCCTCCGGGACACGTATCCTGTGGGATCATCTCGCGCCGCATGGCGGCAGCGTCATCGAATTCGAGATGAACTCGCTGACGCCTGCCGCGCTCTGTGACGAACTTGCCGGCAAGGGCGCCACGGCCCTGCTGCTCCTGGTCGGCCATCCGGAGCCGGCGGTCTCGATCGTCAAGGCCGTCCGCAGCGATCCGCGCCTTGGCGGTGTCCTGATCGGCGCGCCGGCAGGGCCGCCGGAGCTGCCCGAATGGCTGGCGTTGCTGGGCGAGGGTGGGGCCGCGATCCCGTTTTTGCGCTATTTGCCGGAGCAGCTTCCGCTGCTCGGTGTGCGGGTCGAGGCGGCCTTGCGCCGGCAGCTTGCGCAGGCGCCGTCCTTCGTGGCTTTCGAGGGCTACGACACGATCGCCGTTCTCGCCGAGATGTTGAGAGCTCGGGGCACCGATGGCGCGCGCCTGGCCGAAGCCTGGCCGAACATCTCGGTCGAAGGCACGCGCGGGCCAATCCGCTTTTCGCGCGAGCCGGGGATCAGCGTTTGGCAATGGACCTGGCCGCCGATCCAGATCGTCGATCGGGAGCCTGCGGCACCCGATCGTTTTCGTGTCCTGCACGCCGGCTGAGAGCCTGCGGATCGGAGCTGATTTTGGGTCTTCAGCCGGTCTTGGCCTGGTTGAAGTCCGAGATGCCGCCATGCGCGGCCGACCACTTGGCCGGCTCGTTGAGGAAGCTCTCGACCTCGGCCAACACCTTCGGCTCGAAATGCCCGCTCGCCTTGGCGACCTTGAGCACGTCCCACCAGGTGGTGAGGTAGTGCAGGCCGACGCCGATCTCCTTCATCATCTCGCGGCCCTGCGGGAAGATGTCGTAGTAGAACAGCACGAAGCAGTGATCGACCTTGGCGCCGGCGTCGCGCAGCGCCTTGCAGAAATTGACCTTGCTGCCGCCGTCAGTGGCAAGGTCCTCGACCAGCAAAGTGCGCGCGCCTTCGACCACTTCGCCTTCAATCTGCGCATTCCGGCCGAAGCCCTTGGGCTTCTTGCGGACATATTGCATCGGCAGCGACAGGCGATCGGAGATCCAGGCGGCGAAGGGAATGCCGGCGGTCTCGCCACCGGCGACGATGTCGATCGATTCATAGCCGATGTCACGCACGATCGTCGTGGCGGCGAAGTCGATCAGCGAGGAGCGCAAACGCGGGAAGGAGATGATCTTGCGGCAGTCGATATAGACCGGGCTCGCCCAGCCCGAGGTGAAGATGAAGGGCTTGTCGCTGTAGAAGTGGACCGCCTTGATCTCCAGCAGCATCTTGGCCGCTTCGAGCGCGATGGTCTCCCGGTCGACCGGCATGTAAAGATTCGACATGGTCTCGTTCTCCAGGGCCAGCGCGCGCCATCCTTCGCCGTTTGCAGGCGTTGGCGCGGCTCGTGTCAAATTCGCAAACGGCCCCTTCTCGACAGGTTGTCGGTGAAGGTCAATCCCTCCCGCGCACTGTCCCCGGCAGGATTGTTTCGATGTACTCGCGCGGCCTCGCCAAGGCGGCTATGGAAGGCCGGCTCGCTGGCGGATTCGTTTGGCGGGCAGGTCAGCACAGGGGCAGGTCATGAGCGTCACGGAACTCTTCGGCAGCAGCGAGGCCAAGGCAGCCATCCCGGCGCAGACCCTGACGATCCGCCGGCCGGACGACTGGCATGTGCATCTGCGCGACGGCGCCATGCTCAAGGCTGTGCTGCCCTTCACCGCCGCGCAGTTCAAGCGCGGCATCATCATGCCGAATCTGGTGCCGCCGGTGACCTCGGTTGACGCGGCCTCAGCCTATCGCGAGCGCATCTTGGCGGCGCGGCCGGATGGCAACGACTTCACGCCGTTGATGACCTGCTATCTCACCGACACGACCAATCCGGACGAGATCGAGCGCGGCTTCCGCGAGGGCGTCTGGGCTGCCGCCAAGCTCTATCCCTCGGGCGCGACGACCAACTCGCATCACGGCGTCACCAGCATTCCGAAGCTCGCCCCTGTGCTGGAGCGGATGGAAAAGATCGGCATGCCGGTTCTCGTCCACGGCGAGGCGACCGACCCGGCCGTCGACATCTTCGACCGTGAGGCGGTGTTCATGGAGACCGAGATGCTGCCGCTGCTCGGGCGGCATCAGGGCCTCAAGGTCGTGGTCGAGCACGTCACCACCGCCGAGACGGTCGAACTGGTACGCGCCCATGCCGGCCGCGCGGCCGGCACGGTGACGCCGCACCACCTGATCATCAACCGCACCTCGATCTTCCAGGGAGGATTGCGGCCGCATCTCTATTGCCTGCCGGTCGCCAAGCGCGAGCGCCATCGCCTCGCCTTGCGCAAGGCGGTCACCTCGGGCGACGGTAATTTCTTCATCGGTACCGACACTGCTCCGCATCTGCGCAGCGCCAAGCAGGCCGAATGCTGCTCGGCCGGTGTCTTCGGCGGCGCCACCGCCTTGCAAACTTACGTCCAGGTCTTCGACGAGGAGGGCGCACTCGCCCATTTCGAGGCTTTCGCCTCGGAGAACGGCGCGCGCTTCTACGGCCTGCCGCTGAACGAAGGTACGATCACGCTGGAGAAGCGGCCCTGCCGCGTCTCTCCGACGGTGGCGGTCGGCGAGGAAGACGTCGTCATCTTCCGTGGCGGCGAGGAACTGCCCTGGTCGCTGGGCGAGGTGAGGGGCTGATCCTCGACGTCATGCTCGCCCTTGTGGCGAATAGCCACGTCTTGAACACTGCGCTATCCGAAGGAAGACGCGGATGGTCGGGACAAGCCCGACCATGACGGGAAGGGCGTCCGCGCCCCTGAGACTCAGCCCGCCGCAGCCGGCTCGATCAGCTTGGCGATGTTGAGCAATTGTTGGTCCCGTCCGGCGACTGCGCTCAGCATCAGCCCGCCCGAGAGCTTGTCGCCGAGCGGCATCGGCAGCGAGATCGAGCACAGGTCGAACAGGTTGCCGAAGGCCGGGTTGCGCAGGATCAGGCGGTTGGCCGCGAAGAAGGCCTCGTCACCGGCCTCCATCGCGGCGATCGTCGGCGCCTCGATCGGCACGGTCGGAGCCAGGAAGCCGTCGAGCCCGTCGAGCTGGGCTTTGAGCCTGGCGATCAGCGCCCGGCGCTTCTCCATGGCGATGATGTAATCGGTCGCCTTGCAGGGCACGCCGATGGCGATGCGGGCCGCGACGCGCCGGTCATAGGCATCGGCCTTGCTGGCCAGCAGGTCGCGATGCACGGCCGCCGCCTCGACCGTGACGAGCGGCACCGGGCCGACCGCCAGCATCTCCTTGTAGAACCCGTCGAGATCGACCGGCTCGATGGCGATGCCGAGCCGTGTCACGCGCTCGATCGCCGCTTCATAGGCCTTGGCGACGGAGGGATCGGCCTCGGCCAGGAAGCCGCCGCGCGCCACGCCGAGGCGGATGCGGCCGGGCGAGATGCCGTCCGCCAGATCGAAGGGCCGGTCGGCCAGCACCGAGAGCAGGCGCGCGCAGCCGGCGACGTCCTTGGCCAGCGGGCCGATCGAATCGAGGCTCGGTGCCAGCGGGAAGCAGCCCTCGTCGGGGACCGTCTTGTGCGTCGGCTTCATCCCGGTGATGCCGTTGAAGGCGGCGGGAATGCGGCAGGAGCCGCCGGTGTCGGTGCCGACGGTCAGCTCCGACGAGCCTTCCGCCACCGAGACTGCCGCGCCCGAAGAGGAGCCGCCGGGGATGCGCGCCTTGTCGACCGCGCTGCCAGGCGTGCCGAAGGTGGTGTTGAGGCCGATGCCGGAAAAGGCGAACTCGGTCATGTTGGTCTTGCCGATGATCACCGCGCCGGCACGGCGTAAGCGCGCCACCGAAGGCGCATCCTGCGTTGCGGCAGGCGCGCCTTTCAGCGCGCTGGAGCCGGCCCAGGTCGTGACCCCCTTCACATCGAGCAGGTCCTTGACCGAGACGATGGTGCCGTCGATCGCGCTCAGCTGCAGCCCGGTCTCGCGCCGGCGGTCGGCGGCGTCGGCCTCGGCACGCGCGGTATCGAGCAGGAGCTTGGTGAACACCGGGGTGCCGTCGCCGATGCTGGCGAGATTGGCTTCGAGCTTGTCGCGGACGCTGCGGGACATCGGGCGGACCTGGCTGGTGGCGGAAGCGCGCGGCGGATGCCGGCGCATCTGGTTAGGCCAGTTCGCTATGTGATGGAACCGCCGGCCCGTCATCCCGGCCTTGCGCGGCTAGGCGGCTTGTTCCGGCCGATGAGCGAGTGCCTCCGCGGCCACGCCGCCGGGGCAGGGTAGCAGCGGCTTGCCTTGAAGCAACGCGTTCCGGGCGAATAGCTCGGCGAGCCAGTCGACGAAGACGCGGACCTTGTTGGAGAGGTGGCGGTTCGGCGGATAGATGATGTGCAGCGGCTTCGGCTTGGTGCACCAGTCGGTCAGGACCGGCACGAGCCGGCCGGCGGCGATATGCGCCATCGCCATGAAGGTCGGCACCTGCATGACGCCCAGCCCCGCCAGTCCGGCGGCGACATAGCCGGTCCCGTCGTTCAGGGAAACGACATAGTCGCCCTGGATTTCGATCGTCTCCTTCGGGCTGGCGAAGGTGAAGGGCATGATGCGGCTGGTGCCGGCCCGGCGATAGCCGATCGCGAGATGGCCATCCTCCAGATCGCGCGGGTGCTGCGGCGTACCGTGCTTGGCCAGATAGCCGGGTGTCGCGCAGGTGATCAGCATCATCTCGCCGATGCGGCGGGCGATCAGGCTCTGGTCGTCGATTTCGCCGGCGCGGATGGCGAGGTCGAGATTCTCGCCGATCAAGTCGGCAGGCCGGTCGGACAGGCCCATGTCGATCTGGATCTCGGGGTAGCGCGCATGGAAGCCGGGCAGCGCCGGCAGGATGATGTCGGTGGCGAACGAGGCACTGACGTCGACGCGCAGCCGCCCGCTCGGCCGGGCCTGTGAGGAGGTCATGCTCTGGTCGAGCTCGTCGATCTCGCCGAGCACGCGCAGGGCCCGCTCGTAATAGGCGGCGCCATCCATCGTCACGGTGACGCGGCGCGTCGTGCGGTTGAGCAATTGCGCGTGCAGATGGCCTTCGAGCTGTTGGATCAGCTTGGTCACGGTCGGCTTCGGCAGGTCGAGCAGTTCCGCGGCGCGGGTGAAGGTGCCGACTTCGACGACGCGCACGAAGGCGCGCATGGCGTTGAGCTGGTCCATGGCGAGGCTCCGGATGCCCTGTCGATTGTTTCCATATGGAAATAATGTAGGAGCAGAACGGCGGTTTATTAAGCGGGGAGCATCACCTAAATCGTGATGCACCGCAACATTCGTCGGCCGTCACCGCCATGCTCGCCCCGTCCGTCCCCGAAAGCCGCTATCGCCGCGCCGTGTTCTGGCGCGAGCAGAGCGTCGCGGTCGGGCGTGAAAAGGTCGCCGGCCGGCTCTACGCGCCGGCTTCCGTGCCGGACGAGGCAGGCCTTGTCGTCCACCTCCATGGCGGCACCTTCGACAGCGGCTCGCTTGCCTCTGGCGAGGCTGTCGCGACCACGCTGGCCGAGGCCGGCGCAATCGTGATCTCGCTGCCTTACCCGCTTGCTCCGGCCAGTCCGTTCCCGCAGGCGCTCGAAGCCTCCTATGCCGCGCTCGAAAAGATCGCCCGCGACAAGGCGCGCTGGGTCGGCAAGACCGCGCCGCTCTATGTGGCGGGCGAGGAGGCCGGCGGCAATCTCGCCGCAGCGCTCGCCATGATGGCGCGCGACCGGCACGGCCCGCCGCTCGCCGGCCAGATTCTATTTTCGCCGATGCTCGATTCCTGCCTCGGCACCTATTCCTTCCGCAATGCCGAGGCCGGCCCGGTCGGCTGCCGCTGGGCCGATGGCTGGCATGCCTATCTCGGCTCGCCCGAAAAGGCGGCGCATCCCTATGCCGCTCCGGTCAATGCCGTCAGGCTGACCGGCCTCGCCCCGGCGCTGATCGTCACCGCCGAGGACGACCTGCTGCGCGACGAGAGCATCAACTATGCCCACCGGCTGAAGGCGGCCGGCGTTGACACCACCATTCGCGTCGTCGGCGGTCCGAGCCGTTGGCCGGACGCCTTCGCCGAAGGCCCCTGCGACGGCACCTGCCTGTGCGCGGCCTGTCATCACGTCAGCGAGTTCTTCACCGCGACTGCGCCGTCCTAGCACCGACAGCCGCCAGCTCTTTCAATCTCTCTCCACGAAGGACTAGACCCATGATTCTGGGAACGATCCGTCATGCCCTGTTGGGCGTTACTTTCGCCGCCGGCGTCTCGCTCGCGGCGCTCGCCGTCGCCGTCCATGGTTCCGACAAGGCGCAGGGCGACACCGCCCCCGCCGCGCCGGCCGCGACTCCTGTTTCTGTCGCTGTCGTCGAGCAGCGCGAGCTGGTCAGCTGGGCCGAATTCTCCGGCCGGCTCGAGGCGATCGAGCGCGTCGAGATCCGCTCGCGCGTCTCCGGCGTGGTCGAGCAGGTGCACTTCGCGCAGGGCGCGCTGGTCAAGCAGGGCGACCTGCTCGTCAGCATCGATCAGGCGCCCTATCAGGCCGAGTTCGAGCGTGCGCAGGCGCAGTTGCTTGCCGCCGAGGCTCGCGTCGCGCTCGCCGCAAACGAGCATGAGCGCGGCCAGAAGCTGATGTCCACGCAGAACGTCTCGCAGCGCGACCTTGATGCCCGGCTGAATGCCCTGCGCGAGGCGCAGGCCAACGAGCGCGCCGCCCGCGCCGCCCTGCAGTCGGCGCGGCTCAACCTCGATTACACTCAGATCCGCGCCCCGATCGGTGGCCGTATCGGTCGGCTGGAAGTCACCGTTGGCAACCTCGTCGCTGCCGGCGCCAATGCGCCGCTGCTGACGACGTTGGTCTCGGTCGACCCGGTCTATGCCGGCTTCAATGCCGACGAAGGCTCGCTGCTCAAGGCGCTGGCGACCCTGCCGGCCGAGCCCGGCAAGCCGCGTGACCTGAAGCGCATCCCGGTGCAGATGACCACCGCGACCAACGAGGCCGCGCCGATCTCCGGCCATCTCAACTTCGTCGATAACGGCATCGACGCCGCGACCGGCACCGTCCGCGTCCGGGCGATCTTCGACAACAAGGACGGCGCGCTGATGCCCGGCCAGTTCGTGCGCCTGCGCATGGGCCAGGCCAAGTCCGAGCCGGCCCTCGTCATCAACGAGCGCGCCGTCGGCACCGACCAGAACAAGAAGTTCGTCTTCGTCGTCAGCAAGGACCACAAGGCGCAGTGGCGCGAGGTCACCCTCGGCACGGCCGCTGAAGGGCTGCGCATCGTCACCAGCGGGCTGGAGGCCGGCGAGCAGATCGTCGTCAACGGCCTGCAGCGCATCCGCCCGGGCGCTTCCGTCGCCCCCGAGCAGGTGCCGATGGCCGAGCGCTCCGAGCTGAAGAAGCCCAAGACCGAGCTTGCGCAGCGCTAGAGCGCGCGAGCCTTTCCCAGTTCTATCGCCCCGCCGGCCGCTTCGGGACCGGCGGGGCCGCCGCCTTGAAGGGGCACCCCATGAACCTCTCGAAGTTCTTCATCGACCGGCCGATCTTCGCCGGCGTCCTCTCCGTCCTGATCTTCCTCGCCGGCCTGCTGGCGCTGCGCGCGCTGCCGATCTCGGAATATCCCGAGGTCGTGCCGCCGACCGTGGTGGTGCGCGCGCAATATCCCGGCGCCAATCCCCGCGTCATCGCCGAGACCGTGGCGACGCCGATCGAGGAGCAGATCAACGGCGTCGAGGGTATGCTCTACATGTCGAGCCAGGCGACGACCGACGGCGTGATGACGCTGAACGTCACCTTCAAGCTCGGCACCGACCCGGACAAGGCCCAGCAACTCGTCCAGAACCGGGTCAGCCAGGCCGAGCCGCGCCTGCCCGAGGAGGTGCGCCGCCTCGGCGTCACCACGATCAAGAGCTCGCCCGACCTGACGATGGTGGTGCACATCACCTCGCCGAACGGCCGCTACGACATGACCTATCTGCGCAATTACGCCGTCCTCAACGTCAAGGACCGGCTGGCGCGCATCGACGGCGTCGGCCAGGTTCAGCTCTTCGGCTCGGGCGACTATTCGATGCGCGTCTGGCTCGATCCGCAGAAGGTCGCCGAGCACGGCCTCTCGCCTTCCGACATCGTCCGCGAGATCCGCGCCCAGAACGTCCAGGCCGCGGCCGGCGTCATCGGCGCCTCGCCGAGCGGGCCGGGGCTCGATCTGCAGCTCTCGGTCAACGCGCAGGGCCGCCTCGCCAGCGAGGAGGAGTTCGGCGAGATCATCGTCAAGACCGCTCCTTCAGGCGCGGTCGTGCGCCTGAAGGACGTCTCCCGCATCGAATTGGGCGCCGCCGAATACGCTCTGCGCTCGCTGCTCAACGGCAAGTCGGCCGTCGCCGTGCCGGTCTTCCAGGCGCCGAACTCGAACGCCATCGCGATCGCTGATCAGGTTCAGGCGGTGATGAAGGAGATCAAGCAGAACATGCCCGAGGGCGTGGACTACTCGATCGTCTACGACACCACCCAGTTCGTTCGTGCCTCGATCAAGGCGGTGATCTCGACGCTGCTCGAGGCGATCGCGCTGGTCGTGCTCGTCGTCATCGTCTTCCTGCAGACCTGGCGCGCCTCGATCATCCCGCTGGTCGCCGTGCCGATCTCGGTCGTCGGCACCTTCGCGGTGATGTATCTCTTCGGCTTCTCGATCAACGCGCTCTCGCTGTTCGGCCTGGTGCTGGCGATCGGCATCGTCGTCGACGACGCCATCGTCGTGGTCGAGAATGTCGAGCGCAACATCGAGAACGGGCTCTCGCCGCGCGAAGCCACCTACAAGGCGATGCGCGAGGTCTCCGGCCCGATCATCGCGATCGCGCTCGTCCTCGTCGCGGTCTTCGTGCCGCTCGCCTTCATCAGCGGCCTGACCGGCCAGTTCTACCGCCAGTTCGCGCTCACCATCGCGATCTCGACGGTGATCTCGGCGATCAACTCGCTGACCTTGTCGCCGGCGCTCGCCGCCCTGCTGCTGCGCGGCCACGACGCGCCCAAGGACGCGCTGACCCGCGTCATGGACAAGCTGTTCGGCTGGTTCTTCCGCGGCTTCAACCGCTTCTTCAACCGCAGCTCCGAAGCCTATGGCGGCGGCGTCACCCGCATCCTCGGCCGCAAGACCGTGATGCTCGTGGTCTATGCCGGCCTCGTCGGCCTCACCGTCATGCTCTTCCAGAAGGTGCCGTCGGGCTTCGTGCCGGGCCAGGACAAGCAGTATCTCGTCGGCTTCGCGCAGCTGCCCGACGCGGCGACGCTCGACCGCACCGAGGACGTCATCCGCAAGATGGACGCGATCGCGCTGAAGCATCCCGGCGTCGAGAACGCGATCTCCTTCCCCGGCCTGTCGATCAACGGCTTCACCAACTCTTCCAATGCCGGCATCGTCTTCGTCGGCCTGAAGCCCTTCGACCAGCGCAAGGATCCCTCGCTCTCGGGCAACGCCATCGCCATGCAGCTCAACAAGGAGTTCGCCGGCATCAAGGAGGCGTTCATCGCGATGTTCCCGCCGCCGCCCGTCCAGGGCCTCGGCACCATCGGTGGCTTCAAGCTGCAGATCGAGGATCGCGCCGGCCTCGGCTACAAGGCGCTCGACGAGGCGACCAAGGCCTTCATGGCCAAGGCTGCGGCGGCGCCCGAGCTCGCCGGCATGTTCTCGAGCTTCCAGGTCAACGTTCCCCAGCTCTATGCCGACATCGACCGCACCAAGGCGCGCCAGCTCGGCGTTCCCGTCACCGATGTCTTCGAGACGCTGCAGATCTATCTGGGCTCGTCCTATGTGAACGACTTCAACAAGTTCGGCCGCACCTACACGGTGCGAGTCCAGGCCGATGCGCCCTACCGCGCCTATCAGGAGGACATCGGCAAGCTCAAGGTCCGCTCGAATTCGGGCGAGATGGTGCCGCTGTCGGCCGTGCTCAACGTGCGCACCGATGCCGGCCCCGAACGTGCCATGCGCTATAACGGCTTCCTCAGCGCCGACATCAATGCCGGCCCGGCCCCCGGCTTCTCCTCCGGCCAGGCGCAGGACGCCGTCACCCGCATCGCCGCCGAGACCCTGCCCAAGGGCTTCGCCTTCGAATGGACCGAGCTGACCTATCAGGAGATACTGGCCGGCAACTCCGCCATCCTGGTCTTCCCGGTCGCGATCCTGCTCGTCTTCCTGGTGCTGGCGGCGCAATATGAGAGCCTGACCCTGCCGGTCGCGATCCTGCTGATCATCCCGATGGGCCTGCTCGCGGCGATGGCCGGCGTCTGGTGGAGCGGCGGCGACAACAACGTCTTCACCCAGATCGGCCTCGTCGTCCTGGTCGGACTATCGGCCAAGAACGCCATCCTGATCGTCGAATTCGCGCGCGAGCTCGAATTCGAGGGCAGGACGCCGGTCGAGGCCGCAATCGAGGCCAGCCGCCTGCGCCTGCGGCCGATCCTGATGACCTCGCTCGCCTTCGTCATGGGCGTGGTGCCGCTGGTGCTCTCGACCGGGGCGGGCGCCGAGATGCGCCAGGCCATGGGCATCGCGGTCTTCGCCGGCATGATCGGCGTCACAGCCTTCGGCATCTTCCTGACGCCGGTGTTCTACGTGCTGATGCGCAAGCTGTCGGGGAATAAGCCGCTCAGGCAGCATGGGGAGGTGGGGAGCGAAAAGCACCTCGCAGAGGCGGCGTAGTGGAATGGCTGGCGGGGGCGGAGTTCTGCAATCCCGCCGGCATCTAGCTTGGCCTACGACCCCGCCGTGCCTGTGGGCGAGGCGGGGTTACCACTATTTGGGACGTTGAAGATGGCGCCCGCCAAGCGTGCTGTCTCGCATCAAGTGGCGGTCGATCCAGTTATTACAGGCTTGAGTAACCAATTAAATTATTCGAGGTGTGCCTCATGCGCGCGAACCTCATCCTCGATCTGAGCGACCAATTCATCAACTTGGTCCTCTTCGAATATTTCGGGCGAGCCCGGTGCCTTCTTCAGGATCGCGAGTGCGGATTTATACGCATTTGACAATTCGCTTCGCGATGGGCCGCAGACGATGAAGTGAGGTTTAAACACCTCGGTTGCTCCGTCACTCGCGGACAGAAGGTGGCCTGCCCACTCCCGCGCCTTTGTTTTGATCCCATCGGAATCAGCGAGATCAAAGGAGAGAGCCTCATAGACGTGCCAGACACTATTCTTCCAAGCATGCTTGAAGACAATCTCGTCGACGGTGCCGACGATCGTCTTTTCCTGAAGTTGGACAGACAGGTTCTGCTCTTCCAATTTCTGGCGCACTGGACGCCAGACATCGTCGTCCGAGCGCCGACGCAAGGATCGCACGTCGTAACGCGATACGAAGCGGTCGTAGAGACGCGCAAGCGTTTTCTCAGGGTCGCTCGTCAGGCCAGAACCGGCCGGCGATGACCACTGCAGCGCACTATCATCCTTGGGCAAAGCGCGCGCGACCATGCCGACTGCATCGGCCTCGGATGAAAATAGCCCTTCGGTCTTCGTGGCTTTGGCGAGGGTCGCGAGGCTGCGTTCAGTCGCCCGCATGGCGCGCGTAAACGCCTCGCGATCCAGATCGGGAAAGACCCCTCTCAGGCGGGGGCCCATCGAGGTTCGGACACGCGAGAGGACGGAGCCAGTAGATGGCACGTAGATGACCACGCCGACGTTGACGAACTCAGCCGTCACGACGTCATGCACATAGCGCAAGACCGCATATGTGTAGGTCTGCTTGTCCATCATTCCAGAACTCGTCTCGCTTCCGCGATGCAGCCGTCGATATTATCCCGCGCGTCTCGTATCAGAGCCAGCGCGCTGTCAATATCCGCCCCTTCGGCGGACCACTCTCCCGGCACCGCGGCACCATAGGCCCGAAGCCGATCATCCGACAAGGATCGCCATGCAGCCCCGATCGGCTCGAAATCGATATTCCGGTTACGCAGGACGTCTCGAAAAATATGAAATCCGGGCGTTTCCATCACGTTAAGACCACCAAGTTGCCAAGGTGGCCTCCAGAACAGAATCTGGCCATGGGCAAAGGCCAACTCGTGATCGATAATTCTGATCTCGTCGCCCCTAACTAGGCAGTTCGGGTTTATGAGCCGTCGGTCAGGGTTCTGTATGATACAGTCGAAAACGAAAGCCGCCGCCGCGATGCCCACCATATCGTCCAGAAGGCGAGTGCCGCTCGACCAGGCAGTATATTGATTGCCAAGATACTTGGAGCCGAAGGCTATACGCGAACTGCGGGCAACCAGCTCTCGATACCCCGCATCTACGATGATGTTGGCCCAGTCAGGCGAAATTTCAAGAAGGAATGGCTGCGGAACCGGCAGCTCAAGGTCTGCGGCGAGGCAGGCGGCGACCACTTCTCGCGCTAGGCTCGTGACGCCGAGATCACATCCGGCCGAGAATTTCGCTACAACTTCGACAATGTCGCCTTCCGCCGTTTCGCATGTGACGATGGCCGGTCTTGTCCGGCCTGACCCTGTCGGCTTGTTGAACTCGATCGGCGTCAAGCGTGTGAGCAAAACTGACGCTCCAGAGTTTGGGCTGGTTCTTCCTTCATAGAATCACTTGCGCATGTCGAATATGCTCAAATCACGTTGTCAAAAGCCGTTAAAAACGCAAGTGAGCACTTGAATACGTGTATGAGAATCGCCTCCAACTCTACTCACCACCTTGACCCAAGGCCGCGCCAACTCCTGTTCCGTAAACGTCCTCGCCCGTTTTCCTTGCGCTTTTTGATCTCGGTGCAGGCGATGGTGCGCAGATGCCCGGTCCGTTGATGAAGCGCAGGGGCTGGCGGTAGGGAGACATCGGTGGCGAAGGGCGTGTCGCTGGCGAGCCCGCCGGCACTGAGACCCTCCATCGCCCTATCCGCATCTGCAACACGTCGCGCCTTCGTGCATGGCGGGGCGCTCGTCGTCCGCGCTACAACGGCACATCGCCTCGGCCCTATGACACCGGGCGGTCACGCGGAGGGAAGGGGACCTGCCGGTCCTGTGCGGGATGATGCGGATGCTCGGGCGCAACTTCGACAGCGACGGTGCCGAGGACCTGCGGAGCTGTGCAGCCTCTCCGGCGACGGTGGTGAGGCCTGAGCGCGGCGGGAGGGCAGCCGGCATCGCATCGAGACAGGCCAGGGCCATCGCGGCAGGCGCCCTGATCGCCGGCGCGCTCGCCTGCGCCGTGCCTTCGGCCGCTTCGGCGCGCGAGATGCGCCTTCGCTACGATGTCACGGTGCTCGGCGGGGTCTCGCTCGGCGAGATCGAGGTGACCTCGATGCTCGACCGCGCCGGCTATCGCATCGAGATCCGCACGCGCCCCTACCGGGCGGCACAGCTCGTCGGGGCTGCCGAGCAATCCGGCAAGGTCGAAGGCCGCTGGGGCCGCAGCGGTCCCGAGCCGCGGCTCTATCAGGCGAATGGCTCATGGCGCGGCCGGGCCTATGTCAGCGAGATGCACTATCCGCGCGGCGTGCCGACGATCCGGCGGCAGGAGCCGTCGAACGAGGATCGCGAGGCCGTCCCGCCCGAACTGATCCGCGGCACGGTCGACTCGCTCTCCGGCGTCGCCGGGATGCTGAAGAAGGTGGCGGAGAGCGAGGCCTGCGACGGCTCGACGGCGATCTATGACGGCCGCCGCCGCTCGGTCGCGGTCATGACCTCCTCGGCCAAGGTGCAGGTCAGCGACCAGGGCCCGTTGAACGGCCGCGCGCTGAACTGCGGCTTCACCGTCCGGACCATCGCCGGCTTCCGGCATGACGATGACCGCGAGGCGGCGATGCGGCCCCTGAAGGGCTCGGTTCTGATCGCGCTGCGCGAGGGCGGCGAGTTTCCGCTGCCCCTGCGCTTCGAGGTCGAGACGCGCTGGTTCGGCACGGTCGCGGTCCAGCTCGCCGGGCCGCCTGTCGCGGCCGATTGAGCGCTGGCGCTCGGGCTGCGCCAAGCCTCCGGGCAGATCAAGCCCCCCGGACAGATGCAGGGCGGCCCACCGCAAACGGGCGCAGTGTCGGCCGGCATTTTCGGTCTAGGCTGAAGCCATGGCGGCCTTGCGAGGGCAGGGTTGCCGGCCGACAGCCTGGAGGAGTGCTCGCGATGGAACTGCGCTGCGTCGATTGCACGACGACCTATCCGCCAGTGCTGCTCTATCGCTGCAAGGCCTGTGGCGGCATCCTGGAGACCGTCGGTGACGACGACACGCCGGGCGTCTCGCTCGGTGAGAGTGTCACGCCGCTGCTGCGGGCCCGCCGGATCGAGGCCTCGCTGCCCGGCTTTTCCGGCGAGATCTGGCTGAAGGACGAGACCCGCAACCCGTCCGGCTCGTTCAAGGACCGGCTCGTCGGCGCCGCCATGGGCCGGGCGCTCGCGCTCGGCATCCGCAAGGTCGTCTGCGCCTCCTCCGGCAATGCCGGGGCAGCGACTGCCGCCTACGCCGCCCGCGCCGGCATTCCGGCCGTGATCATCGTGCCGGCGCATACGCCGCTCGGCAAGGTGACGCAGATCGCGGCCTATGGCGCGATCCTGCTGCTGGTCGAAGGGCATTACAGCCGCTCCTACGATCTCGCCCTCGCTTTGGCCGAGCGGCACGGCTTCGCTAACCTGACCACCACCTTCATCAACCCCTACGCCGTCGCCGGCCTCACCGCCGTCGGCACCGAGCTCATCGAGCAGCTCGGCGGCGCGCCGAGCCATGTGCTGGTGCCGACCGGCAGCGGCCCGCTGGTCAAGGGCGTCCGGCAAGGCATCGCCGCTGCCGGCGGCACGACCAGATTGATCGCCGTGCAGGCAGAGGGCTGCGCACCGATCGTGCAGGCCTTCGAGGCCGGGGCCGGGGAGGTGACCGCCTGGGGCACGCCGCAGACCATCGCCTCCGGCATCAGCGACCCGCTGATCGGCTATGAGCGCGACGGCACCTATACGCTGAAGCTGGTCCGCGAGAGCGGTGGCCTGGCGATCGCGGTCGGCGACGAGGAGCTACGCGAGGCGATGCAACTGCTCGCCCGCAGCGAAGGACTCTATGCCGAGCCGACCGGTGCGAGCCCGATCGCGGCGCTGCCGCGCCTGCTGGCGCAAGGCGCGCTGCCGCCAGGTTCGCGCGTCGTCTGCATGGTGACGGGGCATGGATTCAAGGACGGCAAGGTCTACCAGGAGATGCCTGTGCGGACCCACAAGGTTGCGGATCCCACCGATATCGCCGCGGTCGCCGGGCTTTGCGAGGCGGCGCTGGCAGCCGCCTGACGACTTTGACGGTTCCCTAGAGGCAGCTCGAATTATCCGGCTTTGCATCCGGCACTTTTCTTGCGACGCTCGCCTCGCTGCAGGCCGAACGCTGCAGGGCACGTGGATCAAAGAGGGGAGTTCGTGATGGGCATTCATGACGACAAGGCTTTGGACGGCGCCACTCCCCCCAAGGACGAGGGCCTGACGCTGGAGCGCCGCAGCCTGTTCGGCCTTGGCCTCGCCGGCGCCGCGATCGGCGCGGCGGCCGGCGGGCTGCTCACCCCTGCCTCGGCCCAGGCCCAGACGGTGGCCAAGAGCAAGCTCTATACCATCAAGGAACGCGGCAAGCTGATCGTCGGCACCGGCAGCACCAACCCGCCCTGGCACTTCCAGGACGCCAGCGGCAAGCTCGTCGGCATGGATATCGACCTCGCCCGCCTCCTAGCGAAAGGCCTGTTCGACGACTACGAGAAGGTCGAGTTCGTGCTGCAGGGCTCCGACGCCCGCATCCCGAGCCTGGTCACCGACAAGGTCGACATCGTCGTGCAATGGATGACGGTGACGCCGGGCCGGGCCCAGCAGGTCGACTTCACCATCCCCTATTATCGCGAGGGCGTCGGCCTGCTGATGCTGGCCCGCGGCGGCAAGTACAAGAACTATGAGGAGCTGAAGGCGGCCGGCAAGGAGGTCTCGGTCGGCGGCATGCAGAACGTCTTCCTCGAGGAATGGATCCACAAGGCGCTGCCGGGATCCAAGGTCGATGCCTTCGACAGCCCGGACGCGGCGATGCAGGCGCTGAATGCCCGCCGCATCGACGCCTCGATGCAGGATCAGTCGGCGATGCGCTGGCTGATGCAGCAGGCGCCCGGCCGCTTCGTCGATTCCGGTTTCGGCTGGATGCCGAACTCCTATGCCTCGGCGGTGAAGCCCGGCGACCCGACCTGGCTGAACTGGGTCAACACCGCCTATAAGGAGGCGATGATGGGCGTCGATTTCGACTATTTCGCCGCCTCCTACAAGAAGTGGTTCGGCATCGAGCTGCCGATCCCCAAGGTTGGCTTCCCGCAGGAATTCGCCTGATCCCGCATTCGCCTGATCGCAACGTGGCGATGGCGGGCCGGACGTCCGGCCCGCCGCTTTCGGGATCTTCGCGACAGCCATGATCGACTACCATTTCGACTGGTCCGTCATCGCACGGAACTGGGACAAGCTGACCGACGCGCTCCTGCTGGGGCTCTGGCTGGCGGTGATCTCGCTGGCGATCGGCTGCATCATCGGCATCCTCACCGCCTATGCCCGGCTTTCGGGTAAGAAATGGCTCTCAGGTCCGGTCTGGGCCTATGTCGAGTTCATCCGCTGCACGCCGCTGCTGCTGCTGATCTTCTTCCTGTATTTCGGCCTGCCCGAATTCGACGTGAACTTCCTGAACAAGACCGAAAGCTTCGTGCTCTCGCTCTCGCTCTATGCCGGCGCCTACATGTCCGAGGTCTTCCGCGCCGGGCTCTCCTCGATCCCCAAGCAATATGTCGAGGCGGCCAAGGCGATCGGCCTGCGGCCCTGGCAACGCCAGGCCTATGTCGTGCTGCCGGTGATGTTCCGGATCACCCTGCCGGCGGTCAGCAACAACCTGATCTCGCTGTTCAAGGATACCTCGCTGGCAGCCGCGATCGCCGTGCCGGAGCTGACCTTCGTCGCCCGGCAGATCAACGCCAACACCTTTCGGGTCATGGAGGTCTGGCTGACCGCGAGCGCGCTTTATCTCGCCACCGCCTATCTCATCGCCATCTTGCTGCGCATGGTCGAGCGCCGCTACGCCTCGATCCGCTAGAGCAGGATACGAAAAAGTGGAAACCGGTTTTTCGCAGCAATCCTGCTCTAAACTCTTAGAATCGATCACATTTTATGATCTTGGATCGAATCGATCCAAGATCATCGTGATCTAGGGGGCACGCGATGGATTTCTCGATGGCTCCCGGCACCTTCCTGTTCGAGGCCTGGCAGGCCCGCGCCTCGCTGCTCTCCGGTCTCGGCGTCACCCTCCTCAGTTCGGCGCTGAGCATTGTCATGGCGACCTTCTGCGGCATCCTGATGGGGGTCGCACTGTCCTATGGCTGGTGGTGGTTGAAGCTGCTGTCCCGGCTCTATGTCGACCTGATGCGCGGCATCCCGGTGCTCGTGCTGATCCTGTTCACCTATTACGGGCTCGCCTTGTTCGGCGTGAACGTCGCCGCCTTCTGGGCCGGCGTCATCGCGCTCGGCGCCTTCGCCACGGCCCATGTCGCCGAGAACTTCCGCGGCGCGGTCGAATCCGTGCCGGCCGGACAGATGGAGGCGGCCAAGGCGATCGGCCTCACCTTCGGCAGGCGCCTGTACTACGTGATCCTGCCGCAGGCCTTCCGGCGCATGCTGCCGCCCTGGGTCAACACCGGGCTCGAGATCGTCAAGGGTACGACGCTGCTCTCGATCATCGGCGTCGTCGAATTGCTGCTCTCGGCCCAGCAGCAGATGGCGCGGAACTACATGATCGTCGAGTTCTACCTGCTGACGATGGTGCTCTACCTGATCATCAATTTCGCGCTGGCGCAGCTCGGCGCGCTGCTCGAACGCAAGACCTCCTATCTGCGCTATTGAAGCCACTCCAGCAAAAGTGCGTAGCGGTTTTGCGTCCGGAGTTGCTCTGAAACCTTGAAACGGGACGCGACTGCCGATGACCGAGACTGCGCTGCTTCAGGCCACCAATGTCCGCAAGCATTTTGGTCAGATCGAAGTGCTGAAAGGCATCGACCTCACCGTCAAACAGGGGCAGGTCGTCTCGCTGATCGGCGCGTCTGGCTCGGGCAAGACCACCTTCCTGCGCTGCGTCAACCTGCTGGAGGAGCACGATGGCGGCGAAATCCTGCTCGACGGCGACCCGATCGGCTATCGGATGGCAGGCGAGACGCGCAAGCGCCTGAGCGAGACGAAGATCTCGGCCCAGCGCGCTCGCATCGGCATGGTCTTCCAGCAGTTCAACCTGTTCCCGCATCTCACTGCCGGGCAGAACGTCATGCTCGGCTTGACCAAGGTACAGGGCAAGAGCACGGCCGAGGCTAAGGAAATTGCCGATCATTGGCTCGGCCGTGTCGGTCTCGCCGAGCGTCGCGACCACTACCCCTATCAGCTCTCGGGCGGCCAGCAGCAGCGCGTCGCGATCGCCCGCGCCGTCGCCATGCAGCCACGTCTGCTGCTCTTCGACGAGGTCACCTCGGCGCTTGACCCGGAGCTGGTGGCCGAGGTGCTCGGCGTGATGCAGGCGCTCGCCGAATCCGGCATGACCATGCTGCTGGTCAGCCATGAGATGCTCTTCGTCCGCGAGGTGTCGCACCACGTTCTGTTCCTCGACCAGGGCCGGGTCGCACAGGCGGGGGCGCCATCCGAAGTCTTCGACAATCCCGAAAGTGAGCGCCTGCGCAGCTTCCTCGGTCGCTTCCACGGCATTTTCAGCCGTTGACTTGGCCTGCCGGAATGACGGCATGGATCCGGTCGGCCGAGTTCAGGATTCGGTCGGCTTCACCCAAGGCCGCACCACGCCCTGCTCAGCGAAGGTGCTGCGGTTGCTCTCCTTGCGCTTCCTGATCTCGGCGCGGGCGATGGTGCGCAAATGGACCTCGTCCGGCCCGTCGATGAAGCGCAGGGCTCGGCCCCAGGAGTAGATGAAGGCGAGCGGGGTATCGTTCGAGAGCCCGCCGGCGCCAAAGACCTGCATCGCCCGGTCGGCGATCTTCGTCTGCAGCCGCGTCGCCGCGACCTTGATCGCCGAGACCTCGGTGCGGGCGGCCTTGTTGCCCTGCTTGTCCATCATCCAGGCGGCGCGCAGGCAGAGCAGGCGGGCCTGGTCGATTTCCATGCGCCCTTCGGCGATCCAGTCCTGGACATTGGCGTAATCGGCAAGGTTGCGGCCGAAGGCCTTTCGCTCCAGCGCGCGCTCGACCATCAGTTCGAGCGCGACCTCGCATTGGCCGATGGTGCGCATGCAATGATGGATGCGCCCCGGCCCGAGCCGCGCCTGCGCCAGCGCGAAGCCCGCGCCTTCCTCGCCGAGCAGGTTCGCGGCCGGCACGCGGACATTGGTGAAGTCGGTCTCGGTGTGGCCCTCGATCGAATAATGGTTCAGCAGCGGCAGGTTGCGCATCACCGTCAGGCCGGGCGAATCCATCGGCACGATGATCATGCTGTGGCGCTTGTGCGGATCGGCCTCAGGACGCGGGTCGGACAGGCCCATGACGATGCAGAATTTCACCTTCGGGTGCAGCGCCCCTGTCGTCCACCATTTGCGGCCGTTGACGACGTAATGGTCGCCGTCGCGGATGATGGTGGTCTGCAGATTGGTCGGGTCGGAGGAGGCGACGCCCGGCTCGGTGATCCCCACGCAGGAGCGGATCTCGCCATTGAGCAGCGGGTTCAGCCAGCGTTCGCGCTGCGCTGGCGTCGCAAACATATGCAGGATTTCCATGTTGCCGGTGTCGGGGGCGTTGCAGTTGAACACCTCCGAGGACCAGTAGAACCGGCCCATGATCTCGGCGAGCGGGGCGTATTCGAGATTGGTCAGGCGCGTGCCGGGCTCGTCGGCCTTGAGCGCCGGCAGGAAGAGATTCCAGAGCCCTTCGGCCTTCGCCTTGGCCTTGAGGTCGTCGATCAGCGCGCTGGGATAGCTGTTGGCCTCGACCTCATGCTTCCAGGCGGCGTCGGCTGGCTGGATATGGGCGTCCATGAAGGCCTGCAGCTTGACGCGCAGCTCCTCGACCCTGGCCGAATAGGCGAAATCCATGGCGTCCCTCGTCAGTTCGTCTGGTCGATCAGCGCTTCCGCGCGCTGCGCAAAGCTCTCCGCCATCGCGCCGACCACGACGGCGTTCTCGGCGGCGGCGTTGCCGGTCTTCGCCCGCGCCGCGATGCCATCGAGGATGACGGCGAAGCGGAACAGCGAGAAGGCCAGGTGGAAGCGGCCCGGCCCCTGCGCCCGCCCGGCGGCGGCGCAATAGCGGGAGATGTACTCGTCCTGCGTCGGTATCCCCAGCGCCTCGCGATCGAGCCCGACAATGCCGGCATACATCTGCGGCGTCGAATGCCAGGGCAGGCAGGAGAAGGCGACGTCCGAGAGCGGATGGCCGAGCGTCGAGAGCTCCCAGTCGAGCACGGCGACGATCCTTGGCGCATCGGCCGCGAACATCAGGTTGCCCAACCGGAAATCGCCATGGACGATGGTTGTGTCCGGCGTCTCGTCGAGGTTTGAGCCGAGCCAGTCGATCAATCGATCGATCGCCGGAATCTCGCGCGTCCGCGTCTCGCGCCATTGCCGGCCCCAGCGCGCCAGCTGGCGGGCATAGTAGTTGCCGGGCTTGCCGAAGTCGGAAAGGCCCGCTGCCTGCCAGTCGAAGCCATGCAGCGCCGCCAGCGCCTCGGCCATGGCGAAGTACATCGCGCGCCGCTCGTCAGGCGCGACGCCGGGCAGAGCGGTATCATGGAAGACGCGGCCTTCCAGCCGCTCCATCAGGTAGAACGGCGTGCCGACGACATCATCGGCCTCGTACAGCAGCAGGACGGGCGGCACTGGCACGGGCGAGCCGGCGAGCGCTTTCAGGATGCGGTATTCGCGCTCGACTGCATGGGCCGAGGGCAGCAGCGGCCCCGGCGGCTTCTTGCGCAGCACGAGCCTGGTGCCGGCATCGGAATAGGAGACGAAGAAGGTCGGGTTCGACTGGCCGCCGCTGATCCGCTCGACCGCCATGCGGCCTTCAGTGCAGTCGGGCAAGGCGGAGCGCAGGAAGGCATCCAGCCGGGCGGGATCGAATTCGGGCGGGGCGGAGGAGGCTGCCTGCATGTCCGGCATATTCGGGAGGAGCGGCGGGGAGGTCAACGCGCGTCAGCTCACTCCTCGCTGCCGCCTTTCACCCGAACCACCGACACCGAGCAATGCGCCTCGGCGACGACCTTGGTCGAGACGCTGCCGAGATGGCGGCGAACGGCGGAAGAGGAGCGGGCGCCGAGCACGATATGGTCGATGTCGTTGTGCTCGGCATAGCGCAGGATCGCATCGGCGGCGCTGACCGCCTCGATGACATGGTAACTGACCCGGTCTTCAGGCAGATGCAGCGGCCGCGCCCAGTCCTTCAGCGCCACGAGACGGCCGATATAGAGCGAGCGGCCTTCCGCATCGACGGTCCTGGTTTCGCCGAGGATCTCGGTCTTGAGCACCGTCAGGCAGGCGAGCGAGGAATCCGGGCGCGCTGCCAGCAGCCGGCTGGTCTCGGCGAGGATTGTCGCCGCGAGCGCATCCGGGCCTTCCGAGAGATCGACCGCGGTCAGCACGAGCGAGGGGCCGGCCTTGCGTCGAGCGACCGTTGGAGCGCCCGTGACGTCGGCTTCGTCGCGCTTCTGGAACAGGTCGACCAGCCGCTTGCCGAGGCTGCGCTCTTCGGCGGTCGGGCGCTTGCGCGCGACGGTGACCTGCTCGGGATGGCGCAGGTCGAAGGCGAGCCTGGTGGCATCGGCATAGCGCCGGCCGCGATCGACCTCGAGGCAGCGGGAGACGATCGCTTCGAGCCAGGCCGGCGCCTGCTCGCTGACGGCGCGCAGCGGCTTGGGTGCGTGATAGAGACGCCGCTTCATGCCAGGCACGGTCTTCGGCCGCCCGAACGGCTCCTCGCCCGAAGCCATCTGATAGAGCAGGCAGCCGAGCGCGAAGAGATCGCTCGCCGGGTCGGAACGCTCGCCCAGGACCTGCTCGGGCGCGATATAGGCCGATGTCCCCATCGGCTCGGAGCTCTCCTCGCCGAGCAGATCAGGCAATTCGGCATGGCGCGCGAGGCCGAAATCGAGCAGCACCGCGCCCTTCTCGGTCAGGATCACATTCTCGGGCTTGAGGTCGAGATGGACGACGTTCTGCCGGTGCAGATCGGCCAGCGCCGTCGCGATCGCGATGCCGATGCGCTGGACCTCGGCGAAGGGCAAAGGCGCCTGCCTGATGCGATCGGCCAGGCTTGTCCCGGCGACAAGGCCCATGGCGATGAAGGGGAGGCGGGAAAGATCGCCCGAAGCGACGAAGCGCGGCACATGCGGCCCCGACAGGCGCTTATGGATCAGCACCTCGGTCTCGTAGCCGACGATGGCCGAGACGTCGGCGCCGGGGTCGAGCACCGGGATCTTCACGACGAGCGGGCCGGGATGCTCCGGATGGCGGGCATGCCAGAGGCTCGCCATGCCACCAGCTTTCAGCCGCTCGCCGAGCGTGAAGCCGTCGATGACCGAGCCGGTGTGAGGCCGTTCCATCTTGCCCCCTATCTGCCGATCTGCAGGCGCAGGCCGAGCCAGTCCGGCAGGCCCGCCGCCCTGATCTTCCGCGCGGTTTCCTGGGTGTCATAGGGCACGCGCACCATGGTGACTTCCCGCGTTCGTGTATCGAGCAAGGTGAAGCAGGCGGCCGGATCGCCATCGCGCGGCTGGCCGACGGCGCCGACCACGACGACATGCCGGTGCACGGCCGAAAGCGGTGCCGGCACATTGCGTAGCGGAATGAACGCCACCGGCTCGCGTCCGGCTCTGGCGTAAAAGATCGTCGGTAGATGGGTATGGCCGCAGACCACGGTCGCTGCATCCGTCGCCGCGAGGCAGGCTTCGGCGCTGCGGAGGTCGCGGACATAGTGCCAGGCAGCGGGATCGCGGGCGCTGGCATGGACGAAGAGCACGCTGCCGAGCTCGGCCGTCAGCAGCAGGCCACCCAGGAAGGCTTTCTGCTCGGGGCTGAGCTGCGCCCCGGTCCACAGCGCCGCCTCATGCGCGTTAGGCGTCATGCCAGAAGGGCCATGCACGGCGGCTTCGTCATGATTGCCGCGGATCGCGATCGCGCCGGCTGCGACGAGCTCTCGCGCCGCATCTGCGCAAAATCCGGGCTCGGGGCCGTAGCCGACGATGTCGCCGAGCAGCACCAGCCGGTCGGGCGCGAGCCGGCGCGCGGCTGCTAGGACCGCCTCGAACGCCTCGCGGTTGGCATGGATGTCGGAGAGGATGGCGATCCGCATTCAGTGTCCGGGCCCGAATCCGGGAAGGCCGCATGGTGGCAGCGCCGAAGCCGGCTTGGCCAGCGCGCCTTTCGGCTCAGGCGGCCGCTTGCGGGTTGATCGTGTTCGGCCCGGCTGCGATACTGCTCGTCCAATGATGATGTTCGCCGTCTTCCTCGCCTGACCTTCCTGCAGTCCCGGGTGCGCTTCGCGCTCCGGCCCTGCAAACGGGTGCCCCGCATCCGAAGGTCCCTTGCCAGCCTGCCCGCGCGGTGGGCGCTTCGGCTGGCCGATAGCGAAAGACATCTCTCAATGACTCACCCTGAATCCGACGCGCGCGTCCTCGACGACGCGCAGATCGCCCATTTCATCGAGCGCGGCTTCGTCCGGCTCGATCATGCCTTTTCGCCTGTACTCGCGGAGGAAGCCCGCGCCATCCTCTGGCGCGATCTCGGCTGCGATCCGAACGATCCGGCGAGCTGGACCAAGCCGGTGATCCGGCTCGGCATGTACACAAATGCGCCCTTCATCGCTGCGGCGAACACGCCGCTGCTGCACGGCGCTTTCGACCAGCTCGTCGGCGCCGGGCGCTGGTTGCCTTGTCGTGCCATGGGCACCTTCCCGGTGCGCTTTCCTTCGCCGGACGATCCGGGTGATGCCGGCTGGCATGTCGATGTCAGCTTCAGCTTCGACGATCCTGACTTCATGAACTGGCGGGTCAATCTCGCCTCGAAGGGCAGGGCGCTGCTGATGCTCTTCCTGTTCTCCGATGTCGGTAAGGACGATGCGCCGACGCGCATTCGGGTCGGCTCGCACCAGGACATCGCCCGCCAGCTCGCGCCGGCAGGCGAGGCCGGCCTGTCGCTGCGCGAGCTGGCCGCCGACGGCTTCGCCGGCAGTGCCGGGCGTGAGGAGGTGCTGGCGACGGGGGAGGCCGGCACGGTCTATCTCTGCCATCCCTTCCTGGTGCACTCCGCGCAGCCGCATCGCGGCACGCGGCCGCGCTTCATGGCGCAGCCGCCTCTGCTGCCGCGCGAGCCGCTCAGCCTCGATCGGCCGGACGGCGCCTATTCGCCCGTCGAGGCCGCGATCCGGCAGGCTCTCTGACGCCTGCGCCACTTCGCCCGGGGGGCTGTCCCCGGGCGAAGTGGTGACAAGCTGCCGCCTGCGCAGCTACTGTCTGAACTCACGCACTGCCCAGTGGAGAGAAGCCTTGGACGCCGTGCCGAGAGACGATGCCGCCCAGCCCGACGCTGCCGCGGCCTCTGAGCCGCAGAAGCTGCCGCCGCGCGAGATCGAACTGAAGCTGGCCGCTTCGCAGAGCGCGCTGGAGACGCTTCGCGGTGCCGACCTGATCGCGCGCCATGCCCGAAACCAGGGCGTCACCCGCCGGCTCGATGCGGTCTACTACGACACGCCCGACCGGCTGCTCGACCGTAACGGCCTGTCATTGCGAGTGCGCCGCAGCGGCAAGCGCCATGTCCAGACGCTGAAGCGCTCCGGATCGGGCGACCCGCTGGTGCGCGACGAATGGGAGGTGGCGCTGCCCGATGGCGCGCTCGATCTCGCTCTGCTGCCGCTCGCCGAGATCGGCGAGCCGCTTGCCAGCCTGTCGGCCGGGCAGCTCGCGCCGGTCTTCGCCACGCGGATCAGGCGGCGCCTTCGCCGGCTCGACTATGCCGGCGCGGTGATCGAGATCGCCTTCGACGACGGCACGATCGAGGCCGGCGAACAGAGTCTGTCCGTCAGCGAGGTCGAACTCGAACTGAAGGAAGGCGAGGCGGCGGCGCTCTACGAATTTGGGCTGGCCATGCTGGATGTCGCGCCGCTGCAGGTCGCGACGCAGAGCAAGTCGGCGCGCGGCTACGGACTGGCTTTTGCGCGCCTGCCGCGGGCGGTGAAGGCGAGGCCGGTCGAGATCGGCGCGCATGACAATGCCGATGCAGCGATCGCGGCGATCCTCGGCAACACCTACAGGCAATTGCTCGGCAATCTCGCACCTGTCACCGCTCGGTCAGGACCGGAAGGCGTGCACCAGATGCGGGTGTCGCTGCGCCGCCTGCGCTCGGCGCTGTCGGTGCTGAAGCGCGAGGTCGCATCGCCCGCACTCGAGCCGATCGGGCGGGAGGCGAAGCGCCTCGGGCATGTGCTGGGGCCGGCCCGTAACTGGGATGTCTTCATCACCCAGACCGTGCCGGATATCGAAGCCGAAGGGCTGGATGATGCCGAGCTGGCGGTGTTGCGCAAGGCGGCCGAACCGCACCAGGCGAAAAGCTATGCCGAAATCGCAAAGCGGCTGGAGAACCCGCAGACCAGCCGGTTCCTGCTGTCCTTCGGCGCCCTGATCGAGCGCCGCGGCTGGCGCAGCGGCCTTCCAAGCGAGGCCATGGCGGTGCTGGCCGAGCCAGCCGATGATTTTGCCGGGCGAGTGCTGGCACGAACGCATCGCCAGGCGCTGAAACGCGGCCGTGGCTTCGGCAGCCTCCGGCCCGAGGCGCGTCACGAATTGCGGTTGGCTTTGAAGAAGCTGCGCTACACCGCCGAGTTCTTCCTGCCGCTGCATGACGGCGCGGCGGCGCGCAAATATCTCGGCCGGCTGTGGCGCCTGCAGGAGGCGCTCGGCCTCGCCAACGATGCGGCGACGACGCAGCACCTCCTCGCCGAATTGCGCACCGGCAAGGCACCGGGGCCGGAGCTGCATTTTGCCGCCGGCGCCATCCATGGCTGGCAATCCCGACACACCATCGAAGCCGGCCGCAAGCTCAAGCGGCACTGGCGCAGATTCGAGTCGGCGAGCCCCTTCTGGAGCTAGGGCGTGCTGAACTCGTACGGAACCACCAAGGTCATCCTGGGCGAGCAAAGCTCGTCCCGGATCGATCGGAGAGCGCCGGAGCCCTGCGATGGATCCCGGAGCTGCGCGGCTAAAGCCGCTTGTCGAGGATGACAGAGCTGATCCAAGAAAAATCCGCAGGCTCCAGGCCGTTGGAGAGCTGCCGCGCGATCAGCTTGTCTTCCTGGTGACGATCGTCAGTTCGCCATCGTTGCTCACCTGGGCCAGGACGACGTCGCGCGTCGAGAAGCCCTTGGCCTCGACGGCGGATTTGGCGGCCGGTGCTTTCTCGACCGCTTGGCGCAGCTTCTCGAGCTCGGCCGTGGTGCGCGTCGCTATCAGCTGGTTCACCTGTGCCTTGCTCGCTTCGGGAAGCTCGTTGATCTCGACGACCTTGACCGAGGTTATCGTCGGCGCGCTCGCAGGCGCTTCTTGCGAGGAGGCGGGCGGCTTGGCCGCGGGGAGTTCCGTCGACGGCGCCTGGGCATAGGCCGCGCCGGCCAGGATGGCGGCGACGCTTGCGGTAGCGATCGTGATCATACGCATGGGCATGTCCTTCCATCGGTTGCGGAAAGGACGATTGAACACCAGCGATGGGACGAGAGCCCGGAAGCGATCGGGTCATTTCGTGATCATATCGTGGCGCTGGCGGGGCGGTCGCGGAGCGGCGCGTAGGTCACGCGGGCGATCGAGGCGTTCCGGCAATCCGGCCCCTGCTGCGCCGTCCGCTATCCCCAGCGATGCGCCTGTGTCGCGCGGGCGAAGGCCTGGCCGGCCGGGGAAAGCTGCCGGCCGGCCATGTTGACCAGGCAGACCTCGCGCTCGACCGAGGGCTCGACCAGGGGGCGGCGCAGGATGCCGGTGTGGGTGACCGAATATTCGGGCATGAACGCGAATCCCAGGCCGGCCATCACCATCCCCTGGATCCAGTCCTCGCGCTCCGAGCGAAAGCTGGCATAGAGCTCGATGTTGTTCTGTCCGCAGACATGCATCACCGTCTCGCGCATCTCGCAGGCGAGGCGGTCGACATAGGCCTTCTGCCGGGTATCGCCGAGCCGCACGGTATCCTGGCGTTCGAACGGATGGCCCGGCGGCACGATCACCACATAGCGCTCGCGGTAAAGCGGCATCGCCCGTGCTGACGGTGGATATCCGCGCGGTGCGTGCAGCACCGCCATGTCGATCTCGCCGATGTCGAGCTTGGCCTGGAGCTCGTCGAGGCTGCCTTCGTGGACCCCGAGCTCGATGCCCGGATGCTGTTCCTTGAAGCCCGCGAGCAGAGCGGACAACCGCATCGGCCCGATCGTGTTCATGATGCCGATCTTGAGCGGCACCTGGCGCAGCAGGCGGAAATCCTTCGCGGCCTGGCGCACGCTCTCGGCCTGCTCGGCCATCTGGGTGATGAACGGCAGCAGCCGCTGGCCGAGCTCGGTCATCAGAATGCGCTTGCCTTCGCGGTGGAACAGCGCGCCACCAAATTCGTCTTCGAGCTTCTTGATCGCGACGGTCAGCGAAGGCTGCGAGATGTTGCACGCCTCGGCCGCGCGCGTGAAATTGAGATGCTCTGCAGTGGCGATGAAGTAACGGGCCTGGTCGAGCTCCATGCGGGCGCCTCCTGTTTGTGCCGGGCACCCTTGTGGCATGGCGCACCCAAGGCTGGGACTATGGAACGATAGCGAAACGATAGTTCTGGCGCGAGGGCTGGTGGATCATAAGGCCGCTGTCAGCCGGGCAGCCCGCCCAGCCTGGATATGGGAGACCCGTGATGATCAGGACTTTCGCCGCTCTTGCCGCCGCCACCATCGTCGCCGGCGCCTTCGCTTCCCCCGCTCACGCTGTCCGGCTGCGCACCCAGCCCAACGGCCCCGCCGTCAACGGCCTGGTGCTCAACGGCCTGGTGCTCAACGGGCTCGTCCTCAACGGCAAGGTGATCAACGGCCGCTCCTGGCAGGGCACCTCGGTCCGCGGCGCCGAGCAGGCCGAGGCGCTCTCGCTTATCGCGGTCGAGCTGGCCGACTGAGGCCCGGCTTCTGCCATCGACGGGTCCCTGCCTCCTTTCCCGCCGGGAAGGGAGGCAAGGCTCGTTCGGCCATGTCCCCACGTCCGGCTGGACCGTTCGCCCCATCGGAGCCGTATCATGCGCCTGATCGCGTTCTTCCTCATGCTGCTCGCGGGCCCCGTTCTTGCGCAGGGACGCCAGGTTGCTGCGATCGAGGCGCGTGACGGCGCCTTCCGGGTGACGCTGGCCGACGGCTCCGTTCGCGAGCGCGAAGCCCTGGCGGGCATGGTGCTGGTCTATGCCGGTGGCGAGCAACGCATCCGCATGCGTGTCGCCGGCATTCGGCCCGATCCGGGCGATGCCAGCGGCCGAAGGCTGCTTCATGATTTTCGCGACGCTGCGACCGGCGAGCCGGTTTGCCAGGCAGCGCCCGACGGCACGCGCGAGGGTTTCCCGATCGCCGGCCGCGCCGACGCTGCCGGCATGTTGCATGCGGCGGAACCCGGCGCGTTCGAGATCGTCTGCACCGCCGGGGCACAGGGCAAATGCGTGCGCTTCGGCTACGCGCCCTGGCTTGCTCAGGCCGATGGCCGGCCCATGCTGGAGCTCTACAACGCCTGCATCCGCATGGTCCGGGCCGATTATTGCGGCGCCGGCGAGGCGACGACGCGCGACGGCATGAACATCGACCTCTACGACGTCCATGACACCCAGACGCCGGAACTTGCCCCCGAGCAGAGCTTCGAGGCGGCCTGGGGGCCGGATGGGGCGGTCTGCGTCGCCCACGTCCGGGTCAAGGAGAACACCTCGCTCGAGCGGCTGGCCGCGACCTGCCCGCGCCTGGCCGGCAAGCTCGGGCCGGCCTGCACTGAGGCCAGCGCCCGCGCCGCCGGGGCCCGCCTGTTCAACCGCTCGGCGCCATAGTCGGCGCGCATCCGGACGGATGCGGTCACGATGATCTATCGCATTGTTATCGCATTGGATTCTTCCGAAAAGTGGATTCCACTTTTCGGTCCGATGCCATAGCCGGAAAAACGCGCATGGCCGCTTGGCCGATGCCTCGTCTCAGGCCGCGTCGAGCCCGTAGAGCGAGTGCAGGGTGCGCACCGCCAGCTCGGTATAGGCGGCGTCGATCAGCACCGAGAACTTGATCTCGGAGGTGGTGATGGCGCGGATGTTGATGCCCTTCTCGGCCAGCGCCCGGAAGGCGCGCGCCGCCACGCCGGCATGGCTGCGCATGCCGACGCCGATCGCCGAGATCTTCACCACCTCGGTCGCGCCCTGGATGTCCTGGTAGGCGATGGTGTCGTGCTTCGATTCGAGCAGGCCCTTGGCGCGCTCGTAATCGGCGGTCGGCACGGTGAAGGTGATGTCGGTGGTCGCCTGGTCGTCGGAGACGACCTGGATGATCATGTCGACATTGATGTTGGCATCGGCCAGCGGCCCGAAGATCGCCGCGGCGACGCCGGGCTTGTCGGCCACGCGCCGGAGCGTGATCTGGGCTTCGTCGCGCGAGAAGGCGATGCCGGTGACGATCTGCTGTTCCACGATGTCGTCCTCGTCGCAGATGAGGGTGCCTGGATTGGGGTTTTCGGGGTCGTCGAAGGAGGAGCGCACATAGGTCGGCACGCGCTGGACCATGGCGATCTCGACCGAACGCACCTGCAGCACCTTCGAGCCGAGAGAGGCCATCTCCAGCATCTCTTCAAACGAGACCTTGTCCATCCGCCTCGCCTTCGGGACGATGCGCGGATCGGTCGTATAGACGCCGTCGACATCGGTGTAGATGTCGCAGCGATCGGCCTTGAGGCCGGCGGCGAGCGCGACCGCGCTGGTGTCGGAGCCGCCGCGGCCGAGCGTGACGATGCGGTGGCTGCGCGGGTTGATGCCCTGGAAGCCGGAGCAGACGGCGATCTCGCGGTTGCGGTCGAAGCCGGCGAGGATGCCGGCGCCGTCGACGCCCTCGATCCTGGCCGAGCCATGCGCGTCAGAGCCGTAGAGCGGGATCTGCCAGCCCTGCCAGGAGCGGGCGGGCAGGCCCATTTCCTGCAGCACGATCGCCATCAGCCCGGAGGTGACCTGCTCGCCCGAAGCGACGACGGTGTCGTATTCGGCCTGGTCGTAGACGGACGAGGCTTCCTTGCACCAGGCGACGAGCTCGTTGGTCTTGCCGGACATTGCCGAGACCACGACCGCGACCTGGTTGCCGGCGTCGAATTCGCGTTTGACGTGGCGGGCCGCGTTCTTGATGCGCTCGACAGTGGCGACCGATGTGCCGCCGAACTTCATCACCAGACGGGCCATGACGTCTAAAGGCTCTCTAATCTGCGCCCGGCCGGGCCGGGACGAAACGTCCCCTCGCACCTAGCGAAGGGCGGGTGTAGATGACGGGCAGCGCGGAAAGTGTCAATGCAGCCACCGCCCGCACGAGCATAAACGGGATATCAAAGGCGATGACGGCAGCGGCACGCGAAGGCTCCACCATCGATCCGGCCGAGGTCGCGCGCTTCGACGCGCTGGCCAAGAGCTGGTGGGACCCGAAGGGGCCGATGGCGGTCCTGCACAAGTTCAATCCCGTACGCCTCGCCTTCATTCGCGACCTCGCCTGCGAGCGCTTCGGTCGTGATCCGAAGTCGCTGCGTGCGCTGGAGGGGCTGAGCGTCGTCGACATCGGCTGCGGCGGCGGCGTGCTCTGCGAGCCGCTGGCGCGTCTGGGCGCACAGGTCACCGGACTCGACCCGGCGACGACCAATATCGCCGTGGCGCGGGCGCATGCGCAGAAGGCAGGCGTTACGGTCGACTATCGCGAGGAGACGATCGAGGCGGTCGTCGCGTCCGGCGCGCGCTTCGACATCGTCCTCGCCATGGAGGTGGTCGAGCATGTTTCCGATGTCGAGGCCTTCGTCGCCTCCTGCTGCGCGGCAGTGAAGCCGGGCGGTCTGCTCGTCATGGCGACGCTCAACCGCACGCTGAAATCCTATGCGCTCGCCATCGTCGGCGCCGAATACATCCTGCGCTGGCTGCCGCGCGGCACGCATGACTGGGAGAAGTTCGTCACGCCGGACGAATTGGAAGCAGCGATCGAGACCGGTGGACTCTCGGTCTTCGCCCGCGAGGGCGTCGCCTACAACCCGCTGGCCGACCGCTGGTCGCGCTCGCGTGATCTCGACGTCAATTATATGCTGGCGGCGAGCCGCCCGGCCTGATCGCCGTCAGGCTGCGAGCCGGGCGTCGAGCGCCGCGAGGTCGTCGACGAACCAGAGCGCCTGGCCCTGGTTGCTTTCGTAGACGAAGTCCCGCAGCGCCTTGCTGGCGGTGCACTGGGTGCTGATGTCGCCGATGACGGCGAGACGGATCCGGTAGTTGACGAATTTCTGCGCGACCTCGCCGGCGAGCCGTGTCGCGAGCTGGAAGAAGGCGGGATCGAGCCGCGCGACCGGGATCGCCACCATCGTTGCCTCCGCCGCCCAGGCGGCGCCGAGGAAGTCGTTGATGTCGCGCTCGGCGGCGAGCGGCTGGCCGTCTTCTGCGCAGATCAGCACGGTCGTGCCGTGAAGCTCTCGAATCATGTCCATGGCGGCGGTATCGTCGCTCCTTCGACAGGAGACAAGCGGCGAGGGAACTTCCGCCTTTCCCTCTTGTTTTTTGCGCTGCGGCATAATTCGATAGGAGTATGGCGCAGCGCAGCATTGGTCTGCATGATGCCGGCAACGCCACCGGATCAGAGGCGTGGCGACAAGGGAGAGGTGAGATGGCCCAGCTGCAACCCGTCGCGAAGCCCGCGTTGAAGGATCTCTACGAGCTCGGCGAATTGCCGCCGCTCGGCCATGTCCCGGCCAACATGTACGCTTGGACGATCCGCCGCGAGCGCCATGGCCCGCCGCAGGACAGCTTCAAGGTCGAGGTCGTGCCGACCTGGTCGATCGGCGAGGAGGAGGTGCTGCTCCTCGTGATGGCCGGCGGCGTCAACTACAACGGCATCTGGGCCGGCCTCGGCCAGCCGATCTCGCCTTTCGACGTCCATAAGGGCTCGTTGCACATCGCCGGTTCCGATGCATCGGGCATCGTCTGGGCCGTCGGCTCCAAGGTGAAGCGCTGGAAGGTCGGCGACGAGGTCATCGTCCATTGCAACCAGGACGACGGCGACGACGAGGAGTGCAATGGCGGCGACCCGATGTTCTCGTCGTCCCAGCGCATCTGGGGCTATGAGACGCCGGACGGCTCCTTCGCCCAGTTCTGCCGGGTGCAGTCGCGGCAATTGATGCTGAAGCCGAAGCACCTCTCCTGGGAGGAATCGGCCTGCTACACGCTGACGCTGGCGACCGCCTACCGCATGCTGTTCGGCCATGCCCCGCACACCATCAAGCCGGGCGACAACGTCCTGATCTGGGGCGCCTCCGGAGGCCTCGGCGTCTTCGGCGTGCAGCTCTGCGCGGCGTCCGGCGCCAATGCGATCGGCGTGATCTCCGACGAGACCAAGCGCGACTACGTGCTCGGTCTCGGCGCCAAGGGCGTGATCAACCGCAAGGACTTCAACTGCTGGGGCCAGATGCCCACGGTCAACTCGCCCGAATATGCCGAATGGACCAAGGAAGCCCGCAAGTTCGGCAAGGCGATCTGGGACATCACCGGCAAGAAGGACGTCGACATCGTCTTCGAGCATCCGGGCGAGGCGACTTTCCCGGTCTCCTGCCTCGTCGCCAAGCGCGGCGGCATGGTTGTGTTCTGCGCCGGCACCTCCGGCTTCAACATCACCTTCGACGCCCGCTATGTCTGGATGCGGCAGAAGCGCGTGCAAGGCTCGCATTTCGCCCATCTCAAGCAGGCGAGTGCCGCCAACCAGTTCGTGCTCGACCGGCGCGTCGATCCCTGCATGTCCGAGGTCTTCCCCTGGGACAAGATCCCGCTCGCCCACCACAAGATGTGGAAGAACGAGCATGCGCCGGGCAACATGGCCGTGCTGGTCTACGCCCCGCGCACCGGCCTGCGCACCTATGAGGACGTGGTCGAGGCGCTGGAGGGCTGACCCGGCGCTCGGACAAGGCCTCCACGAACCCGGAGGGGAGCGGGGCGTGGATTTCTGATCTCCCGAACCGGGCTCACTGGCGCCCTCGCCATGCGTTCGCATAGGCTGGTGCGAGAGGCGACTCCCGAAGGATTCGGCCGGGACGCTTCGCGACGGCCGATCCCTGTGTCCTGAAGCGCCCGCAAGACCGGCAGGTGAGACCCATGGCGCTTCATCGTTTCGTCCCCACCACCTATTCCAATGTGATGGCGACGCTGCCGCCGGTCCTTACGGTCGCCAGCGGCGATACGATCGTGACGACGACGCTCGATGCCGCCGGCATCGATCATGACGGCGTCCAGAAGGCACCGCGCGGCAATCCGATGACCGGCCCGTTCTCCGTCGAAGGTGCCGGGCCGGGCGATGCGCTGATCGTGACGATCGACAGGATGACTCCGAACCGCGCCACGGGCTGGACCTACTCGCCGCTGTCGCAGCAGGTGGTCGATCCCCGTACCGTCGCCGAATTGCCGAAGAGCGAGCGCTTCGAATGGGCGATCGATGCCGGCAAGGGCAAGGTCAGCCTGATCGGCGGCTCGGAGCGTATGTCGGGCTGGAGCTTCCCGCTGACACCGATGATCGGCTGCTTCGGTGTGGCGCCGGCTGGCGGCCAGGCGATCTCCACGGCGACGAGCGGGCCTTATGGCGGCAATATGGACTATCGTCGTTTCGGGCCGGGCGCGCGCATCGCTTTCCCCGTGTCCGAGACGGGCGGGCTGTTCTTCCTCGGCGACGGGCATGCCTGCCAGGGCGATGGCGAGATCGTCGGGACCGGCATCGAGACCAGCTTCGAGATCGAGTTCACCCTGCATCTGCGCAAGAATGCGCCGGGCCGCTGGCCGCGCTGCGAAACTGCGACCGAGATCATCACCCTGGCGAGCGGACGCCCGCTCGACCAGCCGCTGCAGTTCGCGACGACCGAGATGCTGCGCTGGATCGTCGAGGACCTCGGCGTCGATGCCGTGGAGGCGAGCCATCTGCTTGGCCAGATGGTGCGCTACGACGTCGCCAACGTCTTCAATCCCGCCTATTGCGTCGCCTGCCGGCTCGAGAAGACCGACATCACCAGGGCCATGTCGCTGCTCGGCCGGGGCTGATGCTTGCGGCATCGACCGCCCAGCCTGGGCTCGAGCATTTTCGAGCGAAGTGGACGCCGGTTCGCGTGAAGACAATGCGATAAATCAAAGGCCGGGAGCAATTCCGCGATTCGGGGAATTGCTCCCGGCCGGAAATCAGCCGTTGCTTCGCTGCAAGCTTGCATCTTCATGAGGGGGCGCCCGGAGATCGGGGAGGAGCGATCATAGCCCGCTCAATACGTCTCCGCTCGACTTCTCCGGCGCCCGGCGCAGCGCGATCGCGGCGTTGAGCTCGGCGCCATAGAGGAAGATCGCCGCCAGCCAATAGAGGAAGACCAGCGCGATCATCGCGGTGGCGAGGCCGGCATAGGTGGTGACATAGGCGCCGGCGAAGGAATCGAGATACCAGCCGAAGCCGATACCGCCGATCAGCCAGACCACCAGCGTCATCAGGATGCCCGGCCACATCGCTCGGATATGCGGGGCGCGGGCCGGCAGCAGCTTGTGGGCGACGCTGAGCGCCAGCACGACCAGCACGGTCGCTCCTGCGATCCGCAGGAAGGCGAGCAGGAAGCCGAGCGGGGCAAGCGCCGGCGCGAAGCCGACGATGCCGCGCCAGATCAGCGGGCCGAGCACGACCAGCAGCGAGAAGGCGAGCATGAAGATGGCGCCGCCGACGACATAGACGATCGATTCCAGCCGCGTGCGCCACCAGCTGCGCCATTCATAGGCCTCATAGGCGCGGTTGAGCCCGATCCTGACGGCTTCGACGCCGGAGGAGGAGAAATACAGCGCCAGGATCGCGCCCAGCGTCAGCGCGTCCTTGCGCACTGCGGTCAGCACGGAGCGGACTTCGCGCGCGATCGGCTCCGCCACCTCGCGCGGCCAGGCTTCCAGCAGCAATTGCGCGGCTTCGTCGGCAGCCGCCTGTGAGCCGAAGAAGCCGCCGAGCGCCGTGATCAGGATCAGGAACGGAAACAGCGACATCAGCACCGAAAGCGCGATGTGACTGGCGATCGCCCAGCCGTCATGGGCGATGAAGCGTTCGAAGGCGAGGGCGGGGACTGAGCGCAGCGACATGCAGGTCTCGGGCGGGGCAGGGCGGTGATTGTCGCCGGTTCGGGGCTGCTGGCAAGACGGGAGGGTGCGCAGGACGGGAGAGCGCGAGAGACATGGCCTCACGGCGTCCGCATGCGGCGACAACTGCCGCTATCGGGCCTATCAGGCGGCTAGAAGGCTGCTGCCATGTTCGATTCCCCGCTCTTCCTGCGCCTGTCGCCGGCTCTGTTCGTCTTCCTCTGGTCGAGCGGCTGGATCGTCGCCGGCTATTCGGCCCGCTATTCCGATGCGCTGACTTTCCTTTCGGTCCGCTTCGGCTGTGCCGGCCTGGCGCTCGCCGTGTTCGCCGTCGCCCTCGGCGCACCCTGGCCGAAGACGCGGCGCGCCCTTTTCGATTGCGTGGTCGCCGGCATCCTGCTGCACGCCATCTATCTCGGCGGCGTCTGGTGGGCGGTGCGCCACGGGCTGCCGGCTGGCGTCTCCGGCTTGATCGCCGGCTTGCAGCCAGTCCTGACCGCCTTGTTCGCACCCTTGATCATGCGCGAGCGCATCTCGCCGATCCGCTGGCTCGGCATCGTCTTCGGCTTCGTCGGCATCGCGCTGGTGCTGGAGCCGAAGCTGGTCGGCGTCGCGCCCGAGGCACTTTCCGCGATTGCGCTGCCGATCATCGTCAATGTCGTGGGCATGTTCGCCGTCACCTTCGGCTCGTTCTGGCAGAAGGCCCGCATCGTCGAGGGCGACCTGCGCACGGTAACGGCGGTGCAGTACATCGCCGCCTTCCTGTTCACGCTGCCCTTCGCCTTCCTGCTCGAGCCGATGCGGATCGAGTGGAATCTGACCATGGGCCTGGTGCTGGCCTGGTCGGTGCTGGCGCTCTCGCTCGGCGGGATCGGGCTCTATCTCGTGATGATCCGCCGCGGCCAGGTCTCGCGCATCGCGACCTTCCTCTATCTCGTGCCGCCGGCGGTGGCGGTCGAGGCCTGGATTCTCTTCGGCGAGACGCTGAGCCTGATCCAGCTCGTCGGCATGGCGATCGCCGTGCTCGGCGTCGTGCTCGCCAGTCGCAAATAGCAGTTGCGCGATCTCCGGGTTCCCGGAAGCCGGTCGATGCTGTAGCCAGAGAGGATGAGGCGGCGAGATTCCGCCACGCTGGCGACGGGGACGAGATGACCATGGCTGTGACGACCGATAATCTTGCTGGCGCCTTCATCGCCGCCCGCCGCGGCCACAAGCTGGTCGATATCGCGACCTTGCCGGTTCCTGCCGATGTCGACGCCGGCTTCGCCGCGCAGGCCGAGGTCAACAAGGGCATGGGCTATCCGCTCGCCGGCTGGAAGGTCTCGCTCGGCGAGGGTGGCCGGCCGATGGCCGGACTGATGCAGGGTCCCTATCTCAAGTCCGGCGACACCTATCGCGGCGTGCATGGCGCCGAATTGCGGGTCGAGATCGAGCTTGCCATCCGGCTCGGCCGCGACATGCCGCTGCGGCCCGGCCAGCCCTATACCCGCGATGAGCTGATCGACCATTGCGACGCCGCGCTCGTCGGCATCGAGATCGTCGAGAGCCGCATCGCCGACTGGACCAATGTGCCGTTCCCGCTCTGGCTCGCCGACGCGATGGGCCATGGCGGCTATCTGCTTGGCCCCGAGGTTCCCTTCAGCATCTTCGACGACGTCTCGGCGCTGAACTGCACGGTCGAGCTCGACGGTGACGTGCTCTATGACCGCCAGGCCTTGCACGCCAATGGCGATCCGCTGGTCACCGCGCTCGCCTGGGCCAATCGTCCGGTCGAGGGGCCGCTCGGCCCGCTCAAGGCCGGCCAGATCATCACCACCGGCAGCCTCTGCGGCGGTGTGCTGGCGCCGACGGTCGGCCCGGTCATCGCCCGGCTCGACCCGGTCACGGCGATCTCCTTCGCGCTGGCCGAGCAGGGCGATTGAGCAGGGAGCGCGATCCGATCGCAGACATCCAGCAAAGCGCGGATGGCGAACGATTCGTTCAGGTTTTCGGTTGACGTTAGCCTGATCCCGAGCGTCGAATTGTGATCAATCGGAGGCGCGATCACAAAATCAACGCATTCGCTGCGTTCTAGTTGGGTTGCGTTGGAGGTTTGATGCGGTCATGGCGAAGGGGCAGGATCGGCATTGCCAGCGGAGGCTTGGTTGCTTTCGCGGCGATGCTTGCCGGTGAGATTTCGCCGGCCCGCGCCTTCGACCTGTCTTCGCTCGACGTCTTCAACCTCTTCGGCAGCAAGGACAAGCCGCCGCCGGTCAGCGAGACGACGCTGCCCTATGAATTGAAGTTCGAGCTCGGCGACGTGCCCGATGCCAGCGCCCTGAAGCGCAGCATGCAGGACGCCTCGCTGCTCTATCGCCTGCGCGAGGATGCACCACCCGACGGCGAGACGCTGGCCCGCCGCGCGGCTGCCGACATCAACCCGCTGATCGATGCGCTCTGGGCCCAGGGCTATTTCAACGCGCAGGTCGCGATCGCGGTCGACGGCGTCGCGGTGACGCAGGCCGGCGAGCCGCCGGCAGGTTTGGCGCGCACGGCCGAGGCTTATCGCAACCGCGCCCCGGCGCCGATCGTGGTCACGGTCGATCCCGGCCCGCAATTCTCGCTGCGCAATGTCGAGATCGTGCCGAGCGGGCGCCGCGATCCCGAAGCGGTGATCTCCGATCCAGGCAAGGTTTCCGGTCTCGTGCCCGGCGCACCGGCGACATCGTCCTCGATCCGGGCGGCGCAGGCGGCGCTGGTCGATTATTGGCGCGGCAAGTCCCGCCCGCTCGCTCGCGTCGTCGAGGTTCGCCCGGTCGTCGACCACGCCGCCAAGACCATGGACGTCTCGGTCCTGGTCGATCCCGGCCCGGTCGCCGGCTTCGGCGACGTTTCGATCACCGAGACCGGCGACATCCCGCCCGAGGTGATCCGCTCTTTCATCTATCTCGAGCCGGGCGAGCCCTATTCGCCCAAGGCACTGGCCGACACGCGCAAGTCGATCGCGACGATTCCCGCCGTCGGCTCGGTCCGCATCCGCGAGGGCAAGGGGCTGGACCAGGCCGGCAACCTGCCGGTCTTCGTCGAGGTCAACGAGCGGCCCAAGCGCCTGCTCGGCTTCTCCGCCCGCTATTCGACGATCGACGGCCCGGCGGTGAAGACCTATTGGGAGCACCGCAACCTGTTCGGCGGCGCCGAGCGCCTGCGGCTCGAGGCCTCCGTCTTCTTCGCGCCGCGCATCGACGGCACCAAGATCCAGCGCTTCGGCGATTTCGAGCCGACCGACCTCGGCGCTCGCTTTTCCGCCAGCTTCCTGAAGCCGGCGCTCGGCGGCAGCCGCAACGACCTGCTGATCGATGCGACCGGGGTGCGCGAGCGCGTCGGCACCAACCGCTATGGCGGCTACACTGCGCGCTACGCCAATGTCACCGCCGCGATCCGCCACCGTTTCAGCGACGTCTTCTCGATCCAGGCTGGCATCGAGGCCGAACGCGGCCAGACCAGCGACGTGCTCGGGCAGGTCGACTACATGCTGGTCGGCGTGCCGCTCTCTCTGCGCTACGATTCGACCGACAGCCAGCTCGACCCTACCCGCGGCATCAGGGCCACCGCCTCGGTCACGCCCTATGCCGCCTTCGGCGACAACGCTGCGCCCTTCATCCAGAGCAAGGCCTCGATCTCCGGCTATTACGCGCTCGACGAGGACGCCCGCTATGTCCTCGCCGGCCGGATCGGGCTCGGCTCGATCGCCGGTGCCGACCTCGATGAAGTGCCGGCGACGCGGCGCTTCTATGCCGGCGGCGGCGGCTCGGTGCGCGGCTACGCCTATCGCACGCTCTCGCCGCTCGGCCCGCTCAATCACCTGACTGGCGGGCGCAGCCTGTTCGAGGCCTCGGTCGAGGCCCGCATCAAGATCACCAACACGATCGGCATCGTGCCCTTCTTCGACGCCGGCATGGCCTTCGCGTCGCAGTTCCCCAGCTTCAAGGAGAAGATGCAGTACGCCGCTGGCCTCGGCCTGCGCTACTACACGCCGATCGGGCCGATCCGGCTCGACGTCGCCGCGCCGCTCAACCCGCGCAAAGGTGACAAGCCGGTCGCGCTCTATATCAGCATCGGGCAAGCCTTCTGATGGGTACGCTCCGTTTCCCCCGTCTGATCGCCGGCATCGCAGCCCTGGTCATCGCCGCGACGCTGGTCGTCTTCACCGGCCTTGGCGGCTTCGCCCAGAACGCCGGCGAGCGCGGTGTCCTTGCCGATCTGATCTCGAAAGCGCTGTCGACCGACGGCAGCCAGGTCTCGATCGGCGCCGTCGACGGGGCGCTCTCCTCGGATGCATCCATCCGCGACATCGTCATTTCCGATCGCGACGGCCCCTGGCTCAGGCTCGATCGCGCCCGGCTGATCTGGACTCGCTCGGCGCTGCTGTTGCGCCGGCTCGAGGTCAACCGGCTCGAGATCGGCAAGCTCGAGATCCTGCGCAAGCCCGTGCCGGAACCGGGTGCCCCGCCGCCGGCCGACAATTCGCCGATCCTGCCGGAATTGCCGCTCAAGGTGATCATCGAGACCTTCCAGCTCGGCGAGCTGGCGCTCGGCCCGACCGTGATAGGAGCGCCTGCAAGGCTTTCGGCGACCGGCGCGGCTCGCCTCGGCCCGCCCAATGAAGGCCTCGACTTCCGGCTCGCCGGGCGCCGGCTCGACATGGGCGGCACGCTCGACGTCAATCTGCGCTTCGTGCCGCAGTCGACGCAGCTCCAGCTCGCGGTCAAGCTCGATGAGCCGGCCGGTGGCCTGATCTCGACCATCGCCGATCTGCCGGACCGCCCGCCGGTCAAGCTCGACCTCACCGGCGACGGCCCGCTCGACCGCTTCCGCGCGACGCTCGCCTTCACGGCCGGCCCGACCATCGGCGCCAACGGCACCGCCGACCTTTCCCGCCAAGGGGCAGGGCGGCGGCTTCTGCTTGCGCTCGATTCGCGCATCGCCGGCCTGATGCCGCCGCCGGTCGCGCCGGTCTTCGAGGGCTCGACCCGGCTCGACGGCGCCGTGGGGCTGGCCGATAGCGGCGCCGTCTCGGTCGACCAGATGGCGCTGGTCTCGGCGCTGGCCCGGCTCGATGTGAACGGCCTCTACGGCGCCGAGAAGAACCTCGACTTCAGGATCACCGCCGCCGCCCGCCCCAATGCGGAAGGGCGCACCGTCGCCTCCGGCGCCGAGATCGCCAAGCTCGCCTTCGATGCGAGGATCCAGGGGCCGGCTGCCGGCCCGCGCGTCAACGCCAGCCTGCAGGCAGAGGGCGCGAGCGTCCCGGCCGGCAAGCTCGGCAAGCTCGATTTCACCTTCACCGCGACGCCGACCGGAGCGCTGAATGATCCGGCGACGCGCACGGTACTGGTCTCCGATGGCGAGGCTTCCGGCGTCGCGCTCGCCGATCCCGGTTTGGCCCGCTTCATCGGCGACCGCTTGCGCTTTACCTTGCGCGGCACGGCCTCCGAAGGCGGGGGCGGCGAGTTCGAGACGCTGAAGCTCAGCTTTGGCGGGGCGGAACTCGGCTATGCCGGTCGGCTCGATCCAGCCCGCATCCTCGGCAAGGTGCAGGCGCGGCTGCCGGACCTCTCCCGGCTCAGCACGCTCGCCGGCCGCCCGCTCAAGGGCTCGGCCGCTGTCGCCGCCGATGTCGATGCCGAGCCAAAGAAGAAGCTCTACGCCGTCAAGCTCGACGGCGGCGCCGAGTCCCTGACGCTCGGCCAGGAAGCGCTCGACCGCCTGCTCGCCGGCAAGCTCTCGCTCGGCGGCGAAGTCCGGGTGCCCGGCAGCGGCGGCCTCGTCGTCAACGGCCTGCGCATCGCCGGAACCCATGTCGCGGCGACGGCCGATGGCGCGCTCGGCGCGCAAGGCTCGAGCCTGAAGGCCAACATCGCGATTCCCGATCTGCGCCGCGCCGATCCGAAGCTGTCGGGGCAGGGCGCTTTCGACGCGACGCTGACCGGCCCGCTCGACAAGCTCGACGCGACGCTGAAGGCCGGCATCACCAACGCCACCGCACTCGGCCGGCCGGTGCCGCGCCTGGCGCTCGATGCAACGCTGCGCGATCTGCAAGGTGCGCTCTCCGGTGACGCCAAACTCTCCGGTGAGGTCGATGGCCGCCCGGCGACCGGCGCCCTCCGTTTCGCCAAGCGCGATCCGGGCGGCTGGGCGCTGCCGCAGCTCGCCATTGCCATCGGTTCGGTCACGCTGAACGGCGCGCTCGATCTCGACGCGGCCAATCTGGCTGAAGGCAACCTCAAGCTCGCGGCCCGCAATCTCGACGATCTCTCCGCCCTGGCGCTCGCCAAACTAGGCGGCCGGATCGAGGCCGACGTGAAGCTGGCGCGGCCCACCGGCGGCCAGAATCTGGATCTGAAGGCCAGCGCGCAGAAGCTTGTTGCGCCTAGCATTTCGCTCGATCGTCTCGATGCCGACATCGCCATCGTCGATGCGCTGCGCAAGCCCTTGATCAACGGCACGGTCCAGGTCGATCGCGCGGTCGTCGCCGGCGAGCCGGTGAGCGCGATCCGCCTGGTTTCCAAGGGCGGGGCCGACGCCAGCGACATCAGCCTCGATGCCAATGCGCGCGGCTTCTCGCTCGCTTCGAAGGGCCGGCTCTCGGTCGCCGATCCCCTGCGCTTCGACCTTGCCAGCTTCACCGCGACCCGCGACCGCCGGAAGATCGCGCTCGCCAAGCCGGCGAGCTTTACCGCGATCGATGGCGGCGTTTCGATCCGCGATCTCGCCATCGCGCTCGACGGTGGCCGGATCACGCTCGACGGCGAGGCCGGCAAGGCGCTCGACCTGCGCTTTGCCGCGCAGAACGTGCCGCTCTCGGCCGCGCGCCTGGCGTCGCCGACGCTCGATCTCTCCGGCACGCTCGATGCGGAAGCCACGATCAAGGGCACGCCCGAGGCGCCGACCGGCCCCTGGCGCCTGCGCATTGCCCGCCTCGTCGCGCCGCAGACCCGCTCCGCCGGCCTGCCACCGATCGAGATTTCGGGGCAGGGCGCCCTCAACGGCCGTAACACCACCCTCGACGCCAGCCTGAATGCCGGCCGCTTCGTCAACCTGACGGCCAGGGGCACCGCGCCCCTCGGCGGAGACGGAGCGCTCGACCTTTCAATCCAGGGCAAAGCCGATGCCCAGCTCGCCAACACCCAGCTCGCAGCCGACGGCCGGCGATTGACCGGCCAGCTCGCGCTCGACCTGCGCGCCGGCGGCACGCTTGCGGCGCCGCGCCTGTCGGGTGGCGCGACGCTCTCCGGCGGCAGCTTCAGCGATGCGCTCCAGGGCGTGAAGCTGACCGGTCTCGAGGCGCGCGTCGTGGCCAACGGGCCCGAGCTCGTCATCGAGCGCTTCGCCGCGCAGACGCCGGGCAATGGCACGCTCTCGGCCCGCGGCAACGTCAAGCTCGATCCGGAGGCTGGCTTCCCCGGCACGATCCGCATCGAAGGCAGGCGCGCCCAGCTCGTCGACAGCGGGCTGGTTCGGGCGGTCACCGATCTCAATCTCGACCTCGCCGGCCCGCTGGCGCAGCGGCCGCGCATTGCCGGGCGCATCGATGTCGTCACCATCGAGGTCTCGGTGCCCGATCGCCTGCCGTCGAGCTCGCGGCCGGTCGACGGCATCCGCCATGTCAACGCCAAGGGCCAGGCGGCGGCCCGCCTCGCGGCCGAGCGCCGGGCCCGTGCCGTCGCGAATCGCAAGGGCGCTCGTGCGCCGGCCTTCGACGCCGTGCTCGACATCACCGTCTCGGCGCCTGGCCGCGTCTTCATCCGCGGGCGCGGGATCGACGCCGAGCTGGGCGGCGACCTGCGCGTCGGTGGCACCTCCGCCGCGCCGGCCCTGACCGGTGGCTTCGATCTCAGGCGCGGGCGATTGAGCCTCGCCAGCCAGCGCCTCGACTTCAGCAAGGGCCGCGTCACCTTCTCGGGCGACGTCATGCCGACGCTCGACTTCGTCGCGGAGACCCGCGCAGCCGACGTGACCGCTCGGATCATCGTCTCCGGCGAGGCCTCGGCACCCGAGTTCACCTTCACCTCCTCGCCCGAGCTGCCGCCGGACGAGGTGCTCTCGCGCCTGCTCTTTGCCCGCGCTTCCGGCTCGCTCTCGCCGTTCCAGGCCTTGCAGCTTGCCCAGACCGCGGCCCAGTTCTCCGGCGCCGGCGGCGACGATGTCTTCGAGCGCATCCGCCGCTCGCTCGGCGTCGACAATCTCGATGTCCAGATGGGGCCGGGCGGGCCGACGGTCGGTGTCTCCCGCTCGATCTCGGACAACATCACCCTTGGCGTGAAGGCCGGCGCCAAGCCCGAGGACAGCGGCGTCTCGGTCGGCATCGATGTCACCCGCCGCCTGAAGCTCCAGGCCGAGACCAATGCCGACGGCAGCGCCGCGGTCGGCGTCGGCGCCGAATGGGAATACTGAGCCTGGAAATCGCGCCATGGCGCCGTCATTCCAGGCCGAGCCGAAGACTTGGGAGCCGGAGTGCGGTTCCGGAAGCCGGTGTTCCGACGGCCATGCTCGCCGCTCGCAGGCGCCCTCGAAAGGCCGTGAGATTCGTTGCAGTGCGGCTCGGCGACTCACGCTCAGGGAAAATGGGGGAGATTCGCCCCTGGAAGGCTGCGACAGGGCCCGTGCAGAGCCTCCGCCGGCCCGGTTCGGTTAACGCTCTCTTAAGTTCGCAGGTCAAAGCGTGGCCCGGCTGCAACACCGGGGGGTAAAGCGGGGCCTCGGCGGGGACTGTGGCGTGATCGTGGTTGATCGGCGGCCGGGCATTCGTAATGGTGACTGTGCGGCGGGACGTTCCCGGTCGCTGTTTTTCGTCTTCGCCTCCGAACGGTTCGGGGACGCGGGCGAAAGACCGGGATAAGCGGGTTCATCGGACAGGCCTCCTGGGGCCACCGATTAGGAACACGCCGACGCCCGAGGGTCTCGAAACTCTTTTGGAGGTAATCAAATGAAGCTCGTCAAGAGCCTCCTCCTCGGTTCCGCCGCCGGCATCGCCGCGGTTGCCGGGGCTCAGGCCGCCGACCTTCCTTCGCGGAAGGCCGCTCCGGTCGAATACGTTCGCGTTTGCTCCGCTTACGGCGCGGGCTTCTTCTACATCCCGGGCACCGACACCTGCCTGCGCGTCGGTGGTCGTGTTCGTGCTGAGTACACGATCGGTTCGCGCTACGGCGACAACCAGGACGCCTACGGCATGCGTGCCCGCGGTCGCCTGAACGTCGACGCTCGTACCGCGACTGCCTACGGCACGCTGCGTACCTTCTTCCGCTACGAGATCACCAACAACTCGGGCATGTACCAGAACACCACCCCGGCCGGTAACCAGGGTATCACGTTCGCGGGCCAGACCCACTCGACGGCTTCGACGACCTCGACGGTCCTCGATCTGGCCTTCATCCAGTTCGGTCCGATCACCGCCGGTCGCGCCCAGTCGTTCTTCGACTTCTACGCGAACGACTTCGGCTTCTCGACGCTTCGTACGGCTGACTCGCGCCTCAACCTGTTGGCTTACACCGCCACCTTCGGTTCGGGCTTCTCGGCGACCGTCTCGCTCGAAGATCGTACTTCGGGCACCGGCGCTCGTGAGAACTCGTTCGGCTTCGGTTCCGGCCAGCTCGGTCAGGACTTCCCGGACATCGTCGCCTCGGTGCGCGTCGATCAGGGTTGGGGTTCCGCTCAGCTGTCGGGTGCTCTCGCTCAGCGCAGCGCGGGTAACATTGATGCCGTCACCGGCGTCATCACCAACAAGCAGGACGAGTGGGGCTGGGCCATCCAGGGTGGCGTGAAGATCAACCTGCCGATGCTTGCGGCTGGCGATCACCTGTTCTTGCAGGCCGCCTACGCTGACGGCGCTCTCGGCTACCTCGGCTGGGGCGGCAACGCCGGCATCGGCCGGACCGGTGCGCTCGCGATCTCCGATCTCGGTGTGAACCCGCTGACCGGACAGGTCGACTCCTCGACCGGTTGGTCGGTCGTCGCCGGTCTCCGTCACTTCTGGACCCCGCAGCTGCGTTCGGAGCTGTACGGTTCGTACTCGGAGATCAAGCTTGCTAACCGCGTGGCTCTCATCGGCGGTGGCTTCAGCACCCTCGATCCGAAGGAGCTGATCGTCGCTGGTAACCTGATCTGGTCGCCGGTTTCGGGTCTCGATATCGGTGTTGAGGTTCTCTACACCAAGGTCGAGCTCAAGAACTCGGTCCAGGCTGTCAACAACATCGGCCTGCGCAACACCGGCCGGTTCATCAGCAGCGAAGATGCTTGGGCTGGTCGCCTCCGCATCCAGCGCGACTTCTGATCGATCATCCGATCGTTCAAGGGAGGCCCCGGGGAAACCCGGGGCCTCTTTCGTTTTGAGCTGGCGCTCGCAGAGCAAAAAGCCGTCTGATCGTCACAAGGGCGGGACGGTCCCTTGCTTGACTTGGGATCGCGATAGGGCGTGATTGGAACGGGCTGCAGGCGGCGGGATTCGACGCCGGCCACCCTTGGGCAAGGCGGGGATTTCGGCATGGCGCGGCAGGCCGGGTGGCTCTGGGGGCTTGTTCCGCTGTCCTTGGTCTGGGCGGCCGCCAATGCGCTGAATACCGAGCCGGTACGCCGCGACATCGAGGCGAGGGCGCTTGCGGCGAGCGCTGTGGCCGGGTCTGCCTCGGGCGCCCGCAGCGTCTCGATCCGTGTCAGCGGGCGCGACGTCTATCTGGATGGCGAGGCCGTCACGGCCGATGGCGCCAGCAAGGCGCTGGCTCAACTTCAATCGGAATTCGGCGTCCGGCGCGTGCTCGGCGGGCTGACGCAGGTCATCGCCCAGAGGCCCTATAGCTGGTCGGCGACGCGGCAGGGCAATCTCGTGACGTTGTCCGGCTTCGTGCCCGACGAGGCGACGGCCATGGCAACGTTGGCGGCGGCGCGGGCACTGGACCCGGGGTTGAAGGTCGATGACCAGCAGAAGGTCTCTTTCGGTGCCCCGGTCGGTTTCGCCGAGCTCGCAGCCCTGCTGATGGGCGATCTCGGCCAGCTCTCCATCGGCAAGGTCGGGTTGGACGATTCCCGCTATTGCGTCGAAGGCACGGCCGCGACGCCGCAGAGCTTCCAGTCCTTGCGCGAGCGTGCTGCCAGTGCGTCGCCGAAGGGCTTCACGCGCGTCGATTGCCCGCTCAGCCCGGCGACGGTGAGCCCTTATCGCTGGAGCGCCGAGAAGAGCGCATCCGGCGCCGTCACGGTTTCCGGCTACTATCCCTCCGATGCGGCGCGTCGCGAGATCGGTGCGTTGCTCGGCCGCGCTTTCCCCTCGGCCGGTGCGGTGAACGATCGCATGCTGCAGGCTGCCGGCGAGCCGCCGGCATTTGCGAGCAGGGTGGCGCGTGCCGTCGCCGATCTCGCTCGCCTGCGCAGCGGCAAGGCCGAGCTCGACGGCGCCGCCTACCGCATCTCCGGGCAGGGGCCGGACGGTTACGAGGCCTGCGAGGCGCTGAAGCTGAACATCGCGCAAGGTGACGGTCCCGATTCGGTCGCGCTCGCCAGCGTCACCTGCCCGCCATCTCCGCCGCCGGTGCCGAAGAGCGAGCCGGCGCCCGCTCCATCGGTCGATGTGCCGCCGACCGCGCCGGCGACACCGAGCGCGCCCGCTCCGGCCAGCCAGCCGTCGGCTCCGGTCAATCCGGCCCCTGCCGCGCCCGCCCCGGCTGCAGCCACCGAGCCGCAGCCCGCGCCGCTGGCAGCGCCGCGGCCGCTGCAATGGCGGGCCGAGAAATCCGAAAACGGCATCGTTCTGTCCGGTACCGCGCCCGATGCCGCGGCCAGGGCGGCTGTGCTGGAGGCGGCGCGCGCAGCATTATCCGGCGGCGAGGTCGTCGATCGAACCGTGGTCGAATCTGGTCCGCGCGGCGGTTCCGATTATGGCGAGGCGGCCCGCTTTGCTCTCGGGCTCCTCGGCAAGATGGCGCAAGGCAGCGTCTCGCTGGCCGGATCGGCTCTCAGCCTCACCGGCGCGGCGGCGGACAAGGCCGGCTGGCAGGCTTTGGAGGAGGCGCTGAAGGGCAGGGCGTTGCCAGCGGGGCTTTCGCTTTCGGGCCGGCCGGCACTCACATTGCGCAGCTATGGCTTCAGCGCCTCGATCGACAAGTCCGGCGGCTACCTCAACGGCTATCTGCCCGACGCTGCCGCCAAGGACGCGATCGCGGCCTTGATCGAGGCTTCGCCTTTGCGAGGCCGCGTCAGTGACGAAACCGAGATTCTGCCGGCGGCGCCGACCGGATTCGGGGTCGCGGCGCGCGGGGTGGTCCAGGACCTGCTGCGGCTCGATCTGGGCTCGGCCAGCGTGGTCGATCGTGAGGTCAATGTCCGCGGGCTGACCTGCCGCGCGCTGATCCGCGACGAGGTCCAGACCAATCTGGCAAGCGGCCTGCCGGATGGCTTCTCCGGCAAGGCCGAGATCGGCATGCGCCAGACCGGCTGCGTGATCGATCCGCCGAGCAATTGCCAGAACGAGCTCGATGCGCTGACCCAGCGCTACTACGTGATGTTCGGCCAGGGCACCGCGGTCGTGACGCTCGATCCGGTGACCGAACGGGCGATGACGGAGGCCGCAGCCATCCTCAAGCAATGCCCGACATCGCGCGTCACCATCGAGGGCCACGCCAATCTCGATGGTGAGCGCAGCGGCTTCAACAATCTCGATCTGTCGAACCGGCGGGCGCTGCGGGTCCGCGAGGAATTGATCCGCCGCGGCATCGGCCCTGTCCAGCTCGAGGTCAAGGGCTACGGCACCGACCGGCCGCTGGTGGCCCATGGCGATCCCGAGGCGCGGGTGAAAAACCGCCGCGTCCAGTTCACCGTGGCGAAGTAGGAGACTGGCGATGCTCTATCTCGCGACCCAGTTCGCCTGGTTTCTTCTCGCCGCCTTCGCGATGGGCCTGGTCTTCGGCTGGCTGACCGGCCGGGGCGGTCCTCGCGGCTTCGCCAGCGGCCCGGTCGTGGGCCTCGCCCTGTTCTGGGCTGCGCTGGCGGCGCTGGTCTGGCTGCGGCTGGTCAATGACCAGGTGGCATTCTGGATCGAGACCGCGCTGCTCTATCTGCTCGCCTATGCCGCCGGCTGCCTGATCGGCAGCCTGTTCGCGGGCGAAGGCGAGGCGCTGCCGGCGCTCGCCGCGCCGGCCTCGCGCCTTGCCTTGCCGCAGCCTGCCCCAGCGCTTCCAGCGCTGGCCGCGCCGGCGAAGAGCATGGAGGCCGCACCCGGTGAATCGGCCCCCATGCCGAAGGTCGAAGGCGAGGATGCGATCGCCGGCAAGCGTCCAGCCGGCTTCGCCGCCGCTCGCGGCGGGCAGGCCGACGACCTCAAGCTGATCAAGGGCATCGGCCCGCAGAACGAGGAGCGCCTGCACGCGCTCGGCATCTGGCATTTCAGCCAGATCGCCGGCTGGACGCCTGACAACGTCGAATGGGTCGGCACCTATCTCGCCTTTCCGGGGCGCATCGAGCGCGAGGACTGGGTGGCGCAGGCGACCGCGCTGGCACGAACCGCGACGACGGTCGAGCCGGTGACGGCGGCTCCGCTCTCCGGCGTGGCGCTCGAAGGCAAGCGGCCGGGCAATCTCCTGCCAGGCGCGCGCGGCGGCAAGCCGGACGATCTCGGGTTGATCGACGGGATCGGCCCGGCGATCGCAGAGACGCTGAATACGCTCGGCATCTGGCATTTCGACCAGATCACCGCGCTCGGACCGGACGAGTTGCGCTTCCTCGCCCATCACACCGGCTTCCCGGGGCGCGATGTCGCCGAGCAATGGCAGGCCGAGGCGAAGATCCTCGCCGGCGGCGGCGAGACCGAGCACTCGCGAGCGGTCAAGGCGAAGCGCCGCAAGAAGAAGCGCTGAGTTCTGCGTCATGGTCGGGCGTGTCCCGACCATCCACGCCTTCAGTCGGCCGATCGAGTGCGGTGATCAAGACGTGGATGCTCGCCACAAGGGCGAGCATGACGGAGAACGAGCACGAAGCCGTTAGGCCGCCTGCTTCTCCGCCTTCGCGATCAGCCGGCCGATACGGCGGACCATGTCCTTGCTGCCGAGCAGGGGGGCATGGCCTTGGCCCGGCGCGGTGAAGGTTTCGCAGCGTGGATGGCGCTGCCCCATCTCTTCCAGCGTCTTCTCGGCCAGGAGATCGGAGTTCTCGCCGCGGATCGCCAGCACCGGGACATGGTTCAGCGCCGCGAAATAGGGCCAGAGCTCGGGTAGCGGCGCCTCGAGATCGAGCTCTTCCAGCGTCTTCAGCAGCCGAGGGTCATAGTCCGGCACCAGAGCGCCATTGCGCTCGGTCCAGGTCCGGCGCGCCATGATCTCCCATTCGGCCTCGCTGAAGAGCGGGAATTGCTGGTCCGAGAGCCGCTTCAGGATCTCGGCGCCCTCGGCGAAGCTGCGCGGCGTCGGCAGCTTGCCGACATAGCCGCGGATGCGCAGCAGCCCGCGCGCATCGATCACCGGCCCGACATCGTTGAGGATGGCACCGCGGATCGCCGCCGGCCGTGCCGCTGCCAGCGCCATGGTCAGGAGCCCGCCGCGCGAGGTGCCGACGAAGACGCCTTCCTCGACGCCCGTCGCCGCCAGGACCTGCATGAGATCGTCGAGCTCGACGCGGATGTCGTAGTCGTGCCAGTCCTTGGCGTAATCCGAGCGGCCGCGGCCGCGATAGTCGAGCGCCAGCACCCGCCGCGGCCCATCTTCCGCCAAGGCCAGCGCGAGCTCGTGGAAATCAGCCGAGGTGCGGGCGAGGCCCGGGAGGCAGATGATCGGCAAGGCGGACGCCGCCTGCGGTCCATACTCGCGGACATGCAGCTTCAGCCCGTCGCGAGCGCTGATGAAATGGGAGCGGAAGCCGGTATCGGAATTCATGCGGGGGGACTCGGGGGCAGGGCGGGCGTCTCGCACCTAACCATGGCTGTGCCGGGGGCGGAAGACGACGTTGGCGGGTGCTACGACGCGCCCCAGCCTCGCAGCTTGGCGATGCAGCGATTGAAGACCGCGAGTTCCTCCGGCGTGAGAGCGGAGAGGAAATCGCGCTCCATGACCTCGCCGAGCCGGTCGGCCTCCTGCCTGACGCTCTCGCCCTTCGCCGTGAGCCGCAGTGCCACGCGCCGCGCATCGGCGCTTTCGAGATCGCGCAGGATATAGCCTTCGGCGATGAGCTTGCGCAGATGCTTGGAGACCAGCGTCTGCTCGATGAAGCTGGCTTCCGACAGCGCCTTGGACGACAGGCCGGGCCGGTCGCCGATCGTCCTGATCACGCGCAGTTCGCGAATGTTCAGGCCTAGCTTCTCCTTGTAGACGCGCGAGGCCTTCGCCATCGCGGTCTGGTTGACCTGGTCGATCCGGAAGGTCAGGAACGATTCGGGCAGGTCGAGGCTCCTTCTGGCGCTGGCTAGACGTCTTACCCGACTTCGCCGGCCCGGCTCAACGCCGGGCCTCGCCGCGATCGGCCTGCCAGAGCGCGATCAGCGCCAGGCAGCTGCAGGCGATGAGGTAATACGACGGCACCATGTCCGAGCCGGTCTTTGCCACCAGCCAGGTCAGGGTGAAGGGCGCGAGTCCGCCGAACAGCAGCACCACCATGTTGTAGGCGATCGACATGCCGGTCGAGCGGACAGTGGTCGGGAACATCCCGGCCAGCAGCCCTGGCGTCGGCGCCCAGATCGCCGCGATCGGCAAGGCGCAGATCGCCTGCACGAGCAGCAGACGCTCGAAGCTCGGCACCGCCACGACATAGGCGAGCAGCGGATAGGACAGCAGCGCGAAGGCGAGCATGCCGCAAAGCCAGACGCGGCGCGGGTTCCAGCGATCGGCGAGCTGGCCCATGATCGGCACGAAGAAGAACAGCAGGATGCCGCCGATCAGCGAGCTCAGCATGGCGCTGGTGAAGGGCAGCTTGAGCTGGCGCACGACATAGCCCGGCAGGAAGATGAACCAGACATAGTTCGAGGCGGTGCCGGGGATCATGATGGCGCAGCTGCGCAGCAAGGCGCTGCGATGCTGGGCCAGCACGGTGCGGAACGGCGTCTGCCTGACCTTCGGACCGCTGTCCTTCTCGTATTCCGGCGATTCATCGACGAAGCGGCGGATATAGAAGCCGAGCGGCGTGATCAGCGAGCCCAGCAGGAAGGGGATGCGCCAGCCCCAGTCCTGCAGACTTTCGGGCGTCATCGCTGTCGAGAGCGCGTAGCCGGAGAAGGCCGCGAGCGCGAGCGCCAGCGCCTGCGAGCACATCTGGAAGCTGCCATAGAGCATCTTCTTCCGTGGCGGGGCGTATTCGACCAGCATCGCGGTGGCGCTGGCGAATTCGGCGCCGACCGAGACGCCCTGCAGGATGCGCGCGATGATGACGAGGATCGGCGCCAGCATGCCGATCGTCTGATAGCTCGGCGTCAGCCCGATCAGCACGGTCGAGAATCCCATGATCAGGATCATCACCGTCAGGATCGGCTTGCGGCCGAAGCGGTCGGCATAGGTCGAGAGCAGCACGCCGCCGACCGGCCGCACCAGGAAGGAGATCGCGAAGGTCGCCGCCGTCAGCAGCGCCGAGACCAGCGGGTCGGCGCTCGGGAAGAAGACCTGCGCGATGATGGTCGAGAAGAAGCCGTAGACCAGGAAGTCGTACCATTCGAGCCCGTTGCCGATCACCGAGGAGATGACGGCGCGGCGGACCATCGAGGCCGAGCGCGGCTGGGCGGGGGCGATAGCGGCGGCAGTCATGCGCTCGCCCCTTCCATGGCCTGGCGTGTGGCGATGCGGGCGAGGATGCTGGCGCCGATAGGCAGCAGGCGGTCGTCGAAATCGAAGGTCGGGTGGTGGCACATCGCCCCAGGCTGGCCGAGGAAGATGTAGGCGCCCGGCCACTGATCGAGCATCAGCGCGAAATCGTCGGAGAAGGGCAGGGGCTTCAGGTCGATCTGGACATTGCCCGCGCCGAGCACCTCGCCGGCTGCTGCCGCCGCGGCCGCCGCGGCACGCGGATCGTTGACGCAGGGCAGGCAGCTCGCCTTCTGGATGCAGGCGATCGTGCAGCCCGACATCACCGCGAAGCCCTGGCAGATAGCGTCGAGCTTTTTCAGGATCAGCGCCTCGACTGCCGGGTCATAGGTGCGGATCGTGCCGGAAAGTTCAGCCGAGGCCGGGATGATGTTCGGCGCCGTGCCGGCCGTGAGCCGCCCAAGGCTGATCACTGCCGGCGCGAGCGGGTCGACATGCCGACCGACGATCGAGGAGATCTCGGTCGCGAGCCTTGCTGCGACCTGCAGCGGGTCGATCGTGGTGTGCGGAGCCGCGCCATGGCCGCCGACGCCGTCGATCCTGATCTCGAAGGCGGCGATGCCGGCGAGCGTCGGGCCGGGCCGGACCGCGGCCGTGCCTTCGGCATAGAGCGGGATGGTGTGGAGCGCGTAGACCTCCGAGCAGGGGAAGCGTTCGAACAGCCCGTCCTCGATCATGCGCTTGGCGCCGAGCCCGACCTCCTCTGCCGGCTGGAAGATCAGATGGACCTTGCCGCGCTTGGGCGGATTGGCGGCGAGATGCCGGGCGGCGCCGAGCAGCATCACCGTGTGGCCGTCATGGCCGCAGCCATGGAAGCGGCCGGGCGCGGTCGAGCGATAGTCGGCGCCGGTCTCCTCGGTCATCGGCAGGGCGTCCATGTCGGCGCGAAGCCCAATGGTCGAGCCGGGAGCCGCGCCTTCGATCACGCCGACGAGGCCGGTGCCGCCGAGGCCCCGATGGACAGTGACGCCGAAGGAAGCCAGCGTCTCCGCCACGAAAGCCGAAGTCCTGACTTCCTCGAAGGCGGTTTCGGGATGGGCGTGAAGGTCGCGGCGCCAGGCCTGCAAAGTCGGCGCGTGCGCGGCAATGTCCGGCAGCATCTGAACTCCTCCCTTGTGCGTTTGGAAGAGCAGGTACTTGAAAATTTCAAATATTGCAATTGGCAGGGATGATTATTGCGGGGAGGGCGCTTGCGACGCAGCGAAGCGCAAGGTGTCGCTTGTGAAGCGGGCGTGACGGGACAGGCGCGGGGAACCCCTCTCCCGGATGGGAGAGGGGCAGGGGTGAGGGACCGCCGCCAGTCATTAAAACGCAGACAGTCCAAACGCGTCGTCATTCCGGCGCTGCGCCGCTATGCGGCTTGTCCGGAATGACGATGGTTTGACCGAGGAGCGCATTGGGGAGGTGCGCGTCGCCGCGCCTTCTGCGGTTAGGGCAGGCCCTCATCCCTACCCTTTTCCCACACGGGAGAAGGATTCCCCGCGCGGTTCACCAGCGCTAGGCGCGAACCTGAACGATCCAGCCCTGTAGGAGAGGGGGCGCTCAATCCCGCTTGCCGCCGCGCTTCAGATCGTAGTCGATCATATAGGCGGTGCGCTGGTTGAGGCGCTGGCGGTAGACCTGCAGGTTCTCCATCACCCGCTGCACGTAATTGCGCGTCTCGGTGAAGGAGATGCGCTCGACCCAGTCGATTGCGTCGACCTCGGGCAGGCGCGGATCGCCATAGGCGGCGATCCACTTCTTCACATTGCCGGAGCCGGCATTATAGGCGGCAAAGGTCAGGATATAGGAGCCGCGCCAGTCGCCGAGCAGGTCGTTGAGATGAGCCGCGCCCATCCTGGCCGAATAGAGCGGATCCTTGGTCAATCGGTCGAGCTCGAAGGGAAACTGCGCCCGCCGCGCCGTCTCGCGCGCTGTCGCCGGCATCATCTGCATCAGGCCGAGCGCGCCGGCATGGGAGACCGCGGCCGGGTCGAAGGCGCTTTCCTGCCGGGCGATGGCGTGGACGATGGCGCGCTCCATCGGATCGCCCACCGACGGGAACTCCGGCACGCCGAAGGTCGGGAAGGCGGCCTCGTCGAGCGGGAACCCGCGTTGCAGCGCGAGCTTCCCGATGGTGAGCAGCGTCTTGGCGTCGCTGCGCTGGCGAGCGATGTCGGCGATGGCTTCGAGCGCGGCGGTGTCATGCAGGCGCTGCGACAGGTCGATCACCAATTGCCCGGCGAGGTCGGGCGCCTCGATCGCATAGAGCAGCTTCGCCGCCTTGAAGCCGGGCAGATGCGCCAGCGGCGCCGCCATGGTGCGCCGCACCGGCAGGTCGGTGAGGCCGAGCCGGGCGCGGGCGAGCTGGCCGTAATAGGCGACCGGGTGCTCGGCGGCGCGGCTGTAGAAGGTCTTCGCCTCGTCGGCCTTGCCGAGTGCGTCAGCGGCGCGGCCTTGCCAATAGGTGGCGCGGGCGACAGAGATCGGGGTCTCCGCGATCTTGGCGGCCTCGGCGAAATGCTTTGCCGCCCGCTCTGCGTCCTTCTCGAAGCGCAGGGCGATCCAGCCGGAGTGCCATTCGGCGTCGATACGCTCGGCCGTGTCCTCGGCGCCGTGGCCGGACGCGACCGCATAGGCGCCCTTGGCGTCACCCTCGTCGAGCAGCTTGCGGGCGATCAGCCGGCGCTCCTCCCACCAGCCATCGCCGTCGCCGAGCAAAGCGGGATCGCGCGGCACCTCGGCGATCGCCTTGGCGGCGTCGGCCGGCTTGCCGGAGCGGCGCGCCTGCTGCGCCTGCAGGAAGGCGAAGGAGATGTCCTTCTTCAGGGCGGCCGGCACGGCGTCGATCTGCTTCTGCGCGATCGGCCCCTTGGCCTTGGCGCTGGCGAGACGGACCTTGGCCAGGGCGACATAGTCCTGCGAGACACGGGCGGCGTTGCGCAGCGCCTCCTCGCTCTTTCCGGCGAAGAGATAGCGCTCCGTGCGCAGGCGATGGTCGGCGGTGGTGAGCTTGTCGCCGAAATTGTCGAGCACGATCTTCTCGAGTCCGGCGCCGAGATGGTCCTTGAGCCAGGTTCGGCGCGCGAGCGCCAGCGCTTCGTCCGCCTTGCCCTCGGCCGCGAGCGCACGGGCGAGGGCGACACGCCCGGCGGGGCTGATAGGCTCGCGGCCATGGAAGAAGGCGCGCACGGTCTCGGGGCTGCGCCGGTCGGTGACCAGCGCCGCTTCGGCGCGCCGACGGAACGGTGTCGTGCCGGGATAGTTCGGGAAAGCGTCGAGGAATTCGGCGATGCGCTCGAAGCTGACGACATTCGACAGGCTGCGCAGCGCCACCCATTCCAGCATGCCGCGCACCGCCTTGTCGTCGATGCCGCGGGCGATCGCGTCGCCTTCCTCAAGCTTGCCGGCGCGGTAGGCTGCGACCGCCTTCTTCAGCGGTTCGAGGTCGATGCGCTCTTCCGGCCGGACGATCGCGGCCGGAGGCACGGGCGATGCGGGCGGCTCGGTCTGCGGCGCGAGCGAGGCCGTCACGCCGACATCGACGCTGGCAGGCCCGGTATCGTCGCTGGTATTGACGCGCGCCAGGCGCTCGACCTGCAATGGATGCGAGCCGTCAGGGCCCGCGGAGCAGGGGCCGGCAGTCACCAGAATGAGCGTCAGGCCGGCTCCGAAGAACCGTCGGCCCGGCGATAGTGCCATATGAGGCATCCCCCCAAGCAAGCCGGATCGTAGCAGTAGGCCATGCTCCCGCAGGGAGCTTTACGAAGTCCTAACTATGCCGCCACGATTTTTGATGGGTTGCCGGCTTTGCGGACTGCAGCTGAAAGGCTATGTCTGTCGCCTGTTTTTTGGCGGGAAACCGTTTCACGCCGAACTTTGTCGTTTTCAGGACCGTCCATGACCAAGCATGCGCCACTCACCGGTTCGATGCCCGCGCTGGTGACGCCGTTCAAGGGCGGCAAGATCGACGAGGCGACGTTGCGCGCTTTGGTCGACTGGCAGATCGAGAGCGGCTCGACCGCGCTGGTTCCGGTCGGCACCACTGGCGAGAGCCCGACGCTCAGCCATGACGAGCACGGCCACGTCACCGAGATCGTCATCGATCAGGCCAGGGGCAGAGTGCCGGTTATCGCCGGCGCCGGCTCGAACAACACCACCGAGGCGATCTCGCTGGCCAGGCACGCCGAGAAGGCTGGCGCCCAGGCCGTGCTCGTGGTCACGCCCTACTACAACAAGCCGACCCAGGAAGGCATGTACCAGCACTTCAAGGCGGTGAACGATGCGGTCGGGATTCCGATCATCATCTACAACATTCCGCCGCGCTCGGTCGTCGACATGTCGGTCGAGACGATGGCACGCCTGTACGAGCTGAAGAACATCGCCGGGGTGAAGGACGCGACCGCCAATCTCGCCCGCGTCTCGCTGCAGCGCCATGTGCTCGGTCCGGACTTCATCCAGCTCTCGGGCGAGGACATGACGGCGCTCGCATACATGGCCGCCGGCGGCCATGGCTGCATCTCGGTCGTCGCCAATGTCGCGCCCAAGCTCTGTGCCGATCTGATGGCCTGCGCCCTCAAGGGCGACTATGCCGGGGCCCTGAAGCTCCAGGACCGGCTGGTGCCGCTGCATGACGCCATCTTCAAGGAGCCGGGCCTCGCCGGCGCCAAGCACGGGCTGAAGCGCCTTGGCCGGATCGAGGAAGAGGTTCGCCTGCCGCTGCTGCCGGTCACGCCGGCGACGGGCGAAACCATCCGCAGCGCCATGGTTCACGCCGGCCTGCTGAATGCTTAAGTGAGGTAGTCGGCAATGCCGACTACCGGAGTGTTTCGATGAGCAAGCCAGATCCCGAGCGCTACAAGCTTGCGGCCGACAACCGCAAGGCGCGCTACAGCTATGCCATCACCGAGACCTTGGAAGCCGGCATTGCCCTGCAGGGCACCGAGATCAAGTCGCTGCGCGGCGGCAGGGCGACGATCGGCGAGAGCTATGCCGGGCCGATGGGCACCGAGCTCTTCCTGTTCAACGCCCATATCCCGGAATATCTGGAAGCCAACCGCTTCAATCATGATGTCCGCCGGCCGCGCAAGCTGCTGCTGCACCGCCGCCAGATCGACAAGCTGATGGGCGCGATCCAGCGCGAGGGCTACACCGTCATCCCGCTCAAGGTCTATTTCAACGACAAGGGCCGGGCGAAGGTCGAGCTCGGCCTCGGCAAGGGCAAGAAGCTGCACGACAAGCGCGAGACCGAGAAGACCCGCGACTGGAACCGCGACAAGGCGCGCATTCTGAAAACGGGCGGGTAGGCCGCGGGCAGCTGCGTTTACTGGGGGAGCTCATTGGGCTCTACGAAGCTTCCCTCCGGCGCCGGATGGGGCAGGGACCAGCCGAAATAGACCTCGACCTCGACGATCTTGCCGCCTCGGATCGTCAGGATCTCGGTGTTCCGGAAGCCCTTGCCGTCGATGGCTTCGCCCTCATAGCTGACGAAGACGGTCTCACCGAGCGCGATGAGGTGTTTGAACGTGCAGGCGCGGATGCGCTCGCTGTTCGGCCAGCAGCGCTCGAAATAGGTCTCGCGGTCGAGCCGGTTGTCGAGCGGACTGCTGAAATGGAAGTCCTCGGCGATGAGGGCTTCGAGCGCGGCCCGATCCTTGTCGACATAGGCCTGGTAGCAGGCGTGCGCGATATCGCTGGCATCGTCCGGCATGGTCTGCCCCTTACATCCCCATTACAACTGTAACGGGAAGGGAAGGGGCAGGTTCCGTATGGTCAGCTCATCGCCTTCTTGAAGTTCTCGTTCGCCTTGTCCCAGTTCACTGTCTTCCACCAGGCGGCCAGGTATTCCGGCCGGCGGTTCTGGTACTTCAGGTAATAGGCGTGCTCCCAGACATCGATGCCGAGCACCGCCTTGGCTCCGAGCTCGAGCGGTGTGTCCTGGTTCGCGGTCGAGATGATCGCCAGCTTCTTGTCCTTGTCGACGACGAGCCAGGCCCAGCCCGAGCCGAAGCGCGTCGCGCCGGCCTGGTTGACCTTCTGCACCAGCTCCAGCATCGAGCCGAAAGCGCCGTCGATCGCGCTCTTCAGCTCGGCGCCGGGCTGTTGGGCTCCGCCCGGTGTCATCAGCTCCCAGAAGAAACTGTGATTCCAGTGGCCGCCGACATTGTTGCGCACGGCGGTGCGGGCATTGTCGGGTGCGGTGCTGAGATCGGCGAGCACCGTCTCGATCGGCGTGGTGCGCAGCGCTTCCCACTGGCCGGCGGCCGCGTTGGCGCCGTTCACATAAGCTTGATGATGCAGCGAATGGTGGATGCGCATGGTCTGCGCGTCGATGACCGGCTCCAGTGCTTCGTAGGCATAGCTCAGCTTCGGCAGCGTGAAGACTGGTGGTGGCGCGGCAGGAGCCGGCGCGGGGGCCGCCTGCGCCAGCACCAGCGCCGGACGGGCGATCACGAAGGCTGAACCGGCGGCGAGGCCGGTGAGAAAGCTGCGGCGTTCCAAGGCGTGCCCTCCGGTGTCGTTGCGGAAACAGAGCTTGCGCGAGCCGCCGCCGCGGTCAAGTGCCCGCGGCTCAACGCCGCTGCTCCTGCATCGACAACGCGATAGGGCGGGGCAGGTTCAGCCCTCCGGGGGCTCGTCGCCCTGGCGGATGCCATAGCGGCGTTCCAGCCCGGGGTTGCCGGCGCCGGGCGCGCGCGCGGCGCGCTCGGCCGGGTCGCGGCCGACCTTCTGCATCAGGCTGGCGAGTTCGACGAACTCGTCGCATTGCCGGCGCAGATCGTCGGCGACCATCGGCGGATTGGTGTTTATGGTCGAGACCACCGAGACCTTGACACCCTTGCGCTGCACCGCCTCGACCAGCGGGCGGAAATCGCCATCACCGGAGAACAGGTAGATGTGGTCGAGATGGGGGGCGAGCTCGAGCATCTCGATGGCGAGCTCGATGTCCATGTTGCCCTTGACGCGGCGACGGCCGGTCGCGTCGGTGAACTCCTTGGCCGCCTTGGTGACGACGCGGTAGCCGTTGTAGTCGAGCCAGTCGACCAATGGTCTGATCGAGGTGTATTCTTCGCTTTCCACGAGTGTCGTGAAGTAGAAGGCTCGGATCAGATTGCCGCGGCTCTGGAATTCCTTGAGCAAACGTCGGTAATCCATGTCGAAGCCGAGCTGCTTCGACGTCGCGTAAAGGTTGGCTCCGTCGATGAAGAGCGCGATGCGCGGTTCACCTGCCATGTAATGGCTCCTGCTCAAATCGAGTCGATCAATAAGAATCGGCACGGATCAAGGTTGAATAATGTCAGGCTGGCGCTCCAAATCGAGCGGTCCTTCGGTGTTTATGTGGTGAATGCGACGTACCGCGCAAGATTGTGAATGAATTTTGCCATTTGCGCGTGCAGGCACGCAGGTGCTCATCTTTTGGGAAATTCCAGGCCCATCTCGCGATAGCGCTCCGGATCGTCGCTCCAATTCTCTCGGACCTTGACGAAGAGGAAGAGGTGGACCTTCGCCTCGGCCGCTTCGGCGATCTCGACGCGCGCCTTCTGGCCAATCGCCTTGATCGTCTGGCCGCCTTCGCCGAGCACGATCTTTCGCTGGCCCTCGCGCTCGACATAGATCGTCTGCTCGATCCGGACCGAGCCGTCCGGGCGCTGCTGCCAGCTCTCGGTCTCGACGGTCGAGCGATAGGGAAGCTCGTCGTGCAGGCGCTCGAAGATCTTCTCGCGGGTGATCTCGGCGGCGAGGAAGCGCAGCGGCGCATCCGAGATCTGGTCCTCGGGATAGAGCCAGGGGCCGGGCTTCAGCCGGGTCTCCAGCCAGCTCAGGATGTCCTTGACGCCATAGCCGGTCAGCGCCGCGACCATGAAGGTCGTCTCGAACGTGGCCTGCTCGTTCACCGCCGCGGTGATGGCGAGCAGCTTCTCTTTCGGGATCGTGTCGATCTTGTTGAGGATCAGGAACTTCGGCTGCCTGAGTTCGGCGAGCTTCTCCAGCAGCGCGGTGTTCTCTTCATGGTCGAAGCGGCCGACATCGATCAGCACGCCGATCAGGTCGGCATCGGTCGCCCCGCCCCAGGCGCTGGTCACCATGGCGCGGTCGAGCCGGCGCTTGGGCGCGAAGATGCCGGGCGTGTCGACGAAGATGACCTGTGTCGGGCCGGAGAGGGCGATGCCGCGCACCTGGGTGCGCGTCGTCTGCACCTTGCGCGAGACGATCGAGATCTTGGCGCCGACGAGCTGGTTGAGCAGCGTCGACTTGCCGGCATTGGGCGCGCCGATCAGCGCGACGAAGCCGCAGCGGGTTTGCTGGTCGCCCTCAGCCATGGTCGGCCTCCGCTCCTTCGTTCCACAGTCCCTGCCGCCGCAGGAAGGCTTCGGCCGCCGCCTGCTCGGCCAGCCGCTTCGAGCGGCCTTCGGCCTCTGCTTCCACCAATGAGCCGATCCGTACCGCGATACGGAAGATCGGCGCATGGTCGGGGCCGGAGCGGCCGCGCTCGGCATAGGTCGGCGTCGGATGGCCCTGTCCCTGCGCCCATTCCTGCAACGCGGTCTTGGCGTCGCGCAAGGGCGTCACCGGCGTCAGCAGGCGCTCGCCGAAGCCGGCCTCGACCAGCTTGCGTGCGGCATCATAGCCGCCGTCGATGAAGACGGCACCGATGATCGCCTCGCAGGCATCGGCCAGGATCGCCTTGTTCTTGCGCGCGCCCGAGAGGATCTCGCCCTCGCCGAGCCGCAGGTACGGGCCGACGTCCCAGGCGGCGGCAACCGCCGCGCAGGTCTCCTTGCGCACGAGGTCGGCGAGGCGGCGCGACATGTCGCCTTCCTCGGCCTGCGGATAGGTGGTGAACAGCATGTCGGCGACCGAGAGGCCGAGCACGCGGTCTCCCAGGAACTCGAGCCGCTGATAGCTCGCGAGCCGGCGCGGATCGGCGCTCATATGGGTGAGCGCCGTCTCGAGCAGGGCCCGGTCGCGGAAGCGGTGGCCGAGCCTGTCCTCGAGCCGGGAGAGCTCAGGCAGCTTGCGGCCGCTATCGGTGGGCTTGCTCACTTGATCGTCGAGAACATGCGGTTCCAGCGCACCGTCCAGGGCCATTCCCAGATGCGCCAGGCCGACGCGCCCTCGTCGATCGAGAAGAAGATGATCTCGGCGCGGCCGACGAAGTTCTCGAACGGCACGTAGCCGACGCTGCGGTCGCGCGAATCGAGCGAGTTGTCGCGATTGTCGCCCATCATGAAGAAATGGCCGGCCGGCACCGTGAACACCGGCGTGTTGTCAAAGGTGCCGGTGTCACCCTCGCGCTCGATGATCTGGTGGCTGACCCCGTTCGGCAGGGTCTCGCGATACTGGATCACGGGAGCGGAGCGGCCCCAGGCATCGGTGGTGACGAAATCGGCGATCCGCTCGCGCTTCACCGGCGCGTTGTTGATGTGGAGGATGCCGTCGATCATCTGGATGCGGTCGCCCGGCAGGCCGATGACGCGCTTGATGTAATCGGTCGATCCGTCGCTCGGCAGCTTGAACACGGCGATATCGCCGCGCTTGGGCTCGGCGGCCCAGACCCGGCCCTGGAACAGCGGCGGGCTGAACGGCATCGAATGCTTCGAGTAGCCATAGGTGTATTTCGAGACGAACAGGTAGTCGCCGATCAGCAGCGTCGGGATCAGCGAGCCCGAGGGGATGTTGAAGGGCTGGAACAGCAGTGTCCGGATCACCAGGGCGATCAGCAGCGCCTGGACGACGACCTTGACCGTCTCGAGGATGCCACCTTCGTCCTTGGTCTTGCTCTTGATCTCGGCGTCGTTGGCCACACGGGCCTCCTGCTGGCTACGGTTCGAGTGCGCGGTCTAGCCGACTATCGTGCGTCGGACAACGAAGGCGCGCTCTGGCAAGGCAATATGGGCGGGATGGACGGCCCTTGCACGGGCCGAAGGCACGCCGTGCCGATACTCCTATCGGCCGGCGCCGAAAAGCCCCGGATGGTGCCCTCAGCGCAGGGCGCCCCTGCGAGCGCTGCCGAAGGGCGAACCCGGTTGCAGGCAGGGGCGCGGGGAAACACCGCCTGCGTCGATGGCGCGATAACCCACATCGGCGCTGCATGCCCCTGCATCTGCGCCAGATTGACGCTGGATTATACCGCGATCACAGTCCTGTGGTCGCAACCAAAGGGCGAATCGAGATGAGCACGAAAAACTACGTCGCAGAGGTGATTGGGACCTTCTGGCTGACCTTTGCCGGCTGCGGCAGCGCCGTGATCGCGGCGGGCTTTCCGCAGGTCGGCATCGGGTTGCTTGGCGTCTCTCTCGCGTTCGGTTTGACCGTCGTCACCATGGCCTATTCGATCGGCCATATCTCCGGCTGCCATCTCAACCCGGCCGTCACGATCGGCCTCGCCGCCGGCGGGCGCTTCCCGGCCGGCCAGGTGGTGCCCTACATCGTCGCCCAGGTTGTCGGCGCCATCCTCGCCGCTACCGTGCTCTATTTCATCGCGGTCGGCGCGCCGGGCTTCGATCTCGCCAAGGGCTTCGCCTCCAACGGCTATGGCGAGCACTCGCCCGGCAAATACGGCCTGGCCTCGGCCTTCCTGACCGAGGTGGTGATGACCATGATGTTCCTGTTCATCATCATGGGCGCGACCCATGGCAAGGCGCCGGCCGGCTTCGCTCCGCTCGCCATCGGCCTCGGCCTCGCCTTGATCCACCTGGTCAGCATCCCGGTCACCAACACCTCGGTGAACCCGGCGCGCTCGACCGGCCCGGCGCTCTTCGTCGGCGGCTGGGCCCTGCAGCAGCTCTGGCTGTTCTGGCTGGCGCCGATCATCGGCGGCGTGCTCGGCGGCGTGATCTATCGCTGGCTGAGCGGTGAGTCGCAGGACCAGGTCACCGGCTGAGGCCGGCCCTGGCCGCACACGATATGCAATCCGAGGTCAGGCCTGGATGGGCCTGGCCTCGATCACCACGAAGGCCTGGGCCAAAGGCGGGTCGTCGGTCAGCGAGACATGCACGACCGCCTCATGGCCCGGTGGCAGCATCTGCGCGAGACGCGCTGCAGCGCCGCCGGTGAGCCGCATGGTCGGCCGCCCGCTCGGCAGGTTCACCACCTCCATATCGCGCCAGAACACGCCTGACCTGATGCCGGTGCCGAGCGCCTTCGAGCAGGCCTCCTTGGCGGCGAAGCGACGGGCATAAGAGGCCGCGCGCGTGGCGCGGCGATCGGATTTCGCCTGCTCGCCCGGCGTGAAAATGCGCTGCGTAAAGCGCTCGCCGAAGCGGGCGAGCGAGTTCTCGATGCGGCGGATGTCGCAGAGATCGGAGCCGATGCCGAGGATCATTCCAGCGGTCTAGCTGGCTGCGCGGCCCTCGTCCATCGCTCGCCGCATCACCGCGATGGCCGTTTCCAGCCCGACGAAGATCGCTTCACCGATCAGGAAATGGCCGATGTTGAATTCGACGAAGGCGCGAACGCCGGCGAGCTTGCGGGCGGTCTCGTAGTCGAGCCCGTGGCCGGCATGGACTTCGAGACCGAGCGAGGCGGCGAACGCCGCGCCATTGGCGAGCCGCTGGAACTCGGCCTCGGCCTTGTCGGCATGGCCGTCGGCGACCGCATGGCACCAGGTGCCGGTATGCAGCTCGACCACCGGCGCACCGAGCTTCGCCGCCATGGCGATCGGCGCCTCGTCTGCCTCGATGAACAGCGAGACGCGGCAGCCGGCTGCCTTCAGCCGGGCGATCGGAGCTGCGAGCGCATGCGCCTGGCCGACCACGTCGAGCCCGCCTTCGGTGGTGCGCTCCTCGCGTTTCTCGGGCACGAGGCATGCGGCGTGCGGCTTGAACCTCTCGGCAAGACCGATCATCTCCGCCGTCGCGGCCAGCTCGAAATTGAGCGGCTTGGACAATTCGGTTGCCAACCTTGCCATGTCGGCGTCGCGGATATGACGCCGGTCTTCGCGTAAGTGGGCGGTGATGCCGTCGGCGCCAGCAGCCACCGCGAGAAGGGCAGCACGCACCGGATCGGGCAGGGCGCCGCCGCGCGCATTCCGCACGGTCGCGACATGGTCGATGTTCACGCCTAGGCGCAAGCGGTTCTCGGTCATCGTCGCCCCTCCGTCATCTGCCGTCTACGCCGCGTCCGGCGATGGTTCAAGGCAAGCAATGTGATCGACACCGTCAGCGTTCTTGATCAATCGATACACGCAATGCGTGTTTAATCTGAAAATGCACGAAATATGCGGCGTGCCTGTTGTTAAGTCCTGGAAATTAGCCTCCGAAAACTCCCTTGGGCGTTTTCGTACCCGTCATGCAGCTTCCCGCAAACCACCGGCAGTTCGAGAACGAGATCGCATCCGACCGGCGTGATCCGAACCAGCCGGCCGACCGTGCGCTTGGCCGCGTCATCGCCTGTTCCGGCTCGCGCGCCACGATCGCGGCGAGTGCGTCCGGGGCGGCGCCGGGTACGCAGGATGGCTGCGCTATCGGCCGCCTGCTCTCGATCAATCTCGGCAGAAGCCGCATCGTCGGGCTGGTCTACGAGATGCGCGCACTGGAGTCGGCCTGGAACGAGGCTGGGCCCAATTCCATAGCGGTCGAGGTCGAGCTGCTCGGCGAGGTCGTCGATGGCGAGAACGGCGCGGCGCGCTTCGACAGCGGCATCACCACCTATCCGCCGATCGGAACGCCCGCGCACCGCATCCGCTCGCGCGACCTGGAGCGCATCCACGATCTCGGTCAGCGCAAGGGCGTCGTCCTCGGCAGCCTGACGCAGGATGCGGGCATCGCGGCGAGCGTCGACATCGAGCGCCTGCTGTCGCGGCATTTCGCCGTGCTCGGCACCACCGGTGTCGGCAAGTCCAGCGCCGTCGCGCTGATCCTGCGCAAGGCGGTCGCGGCCAGGCCGAATCTGCGCGTGCTGATCCTCGATCCCCACAACGAATACGCCCACGCCTTCCCCGAGAACTCCGCGCGGATCGATGCGAGCACGCTCGACCTGCCGTTTTGGCTGTTCCGGTTCGAGGAGTTCGCCGACATCGTCTTTCGCGGCCGCCCGCCGCTGGAAGACGAGGCAGAGATCCTGCGTGAGGTCATCGCCGTCGCGCGCAGCCGCTATCGTACCGTATCGCCGCAGGACATGGCGCGCGATCTCGGCAGCAGCGTGCTGAAGCGGCCGTTGGAGCTAGGCGCCGCACGTCGCCCGACCGAAGCCAGCGGAACAGCCGAGCTCGCCGCGCCTTATCGCCTTGCCGATCTCTTCGCGGCGATCGACGAGCTGATCGGCCTCCACGAATTGCGCTATCCGCGTGTGACCCTGCGCGCGCTCAGGGTGCGACTGGAGACGCTGCACGCCGATCCGCGCTACGGCTTCCTCTTCGCCCATGCCAACAGCATGGAGACGATCGCTCCGGTGATCAGCCAGGTCTTCCGCGTTCCGCATCGGGGCCGGCCGATTACCGTCTTCCAGCTTGCCGGGTTGCCCTCGGAGGTCGTCAACGCCGTCGCGTCCAGCCTGGCGCGGCTCGCCTTCGACCTCGCCATGGCAAGCCGCGGCAGCTACGAGATCCTGCTGCTCTGCGAGGAAGCGCATCGCTATGTGCCGCAGGACCGGGCGCTCGGCTTCGCGCCGACGCGTCAGGCCATCGCCCGCATTGCCAAGGAGGGGCGCAAATACGGCGCTTATCTCGGCATGGTGACGCAGCGTCCCGGCGAACTCGACCCGACCATCCTGTCGCAATGCTCGACCGTCTTCGCCATGCGCCTCGGCAATGATCGCGACCAGGAGATCATCCGCGCCGCGATCGCCGATGCCTCGGCCAGCACCATCGCCTTCCTCTCCTCGATCGGTAATCGCGAGGCGATCGCCTTCGGCGAGGCGGTCGCGACGACGATGCGCATGCGTTTTTCCGAGCAGCGACCCGAGGAACTGCCGGCGATGGCAGGTCGGGTGTCGGTGCAGGCGGAGCACCGCGAGCCGCTAGTCGAGGAACTCGTCGCCCGTATGCGCGGGCTCTGACGGCAGGCGCGCCGCCCCATCGCATCGGCGATGCGGCTCTGTCAGGCTAGCAGCGGCTCCCGGCCTGTTGTGTCAACCAGGTTCAGCGCGAGTTCCCCGACGAGATCGTCGACAGCGGCTTCGGCTGCCGAGATCGATGCCCGCAGGCGCTCATCGGCGAACTCGTCATATTCGATGGCGATCGAATGCGTTTCCGTCAGGCCGATATAGCCCATCGGCACGGTGAGGCCGCGCTCAACCAGATTGATGTCTCCCAGGCGCCCGCCGGGATCGTAGCCATAGTCACCGCGCGAGGAGAGGATGACGAGGCGCTTTCCGGCTGGCAGCATCGGCCAATAGGGCTCGCCCTGCCGGCTGCGGTCGAAGCCGAAGGTGACGCCGACGCGCACGACATTGTCGACCCAGGCCTTGAGCTGGGCGGGCAGGCCAAAATTATACATCGGCGCCCCGATCACGATCAGGTCGGCGCGCAGCAATTCCTGCACCAGGACATCGCTCTCGGCGAGACAGGCCCGCGCTGCCTCGTCGCGGCGTTCGGGGCGGGTGAAGGCTGCCGCGATCCAGTCGCCGCTGACGGGCGAGGGCGACTGCTGGCCGACATCCCGATAGGCCACGCTGTCCTGCGGCCGTGCCTCCTGCCAGCGCTCGATGAAGCGGCGGGTCAGGCGGCGGGTGTGCGATCCGCGCGGGTCGATCCCGGACAGCCCAGGGCGGGCGCTGGCATCGATCTGAAGGATGTTGAGGGGCTGCATAGTGCTCTCCATGAAACCGAGTAGCTCATGCGAAGCTCTCGCTTTCCTTCAGATAAGTCGCTATTCAGCTGCACGACAAAGGCAAATTCCTCAGCCAATAGATGAGATTGTTTCATCTATGACAAGCCCTCGAAAGCTCCCGCCTCTGGCCGCGCTCCGCGCGTTCGAAGCGGCGGCGCGGCATCTGAGCTTCCGGAAGGCGGCCGATGAACTGGCGGTGACGCCGACTGCGATCAGCCATCAACTGCGGCTGCTGGAGGCGACGCTCGGCCTGCCGCTGTTCGAGCGGCATGTCCGGCGGGTCTCGCTGACGCCGGCCGGGGCACAGCTCTACCCCGTGCTGAGGGAGGGGCTGGACAGGTTCGCGCGCGTTATCGCCGAGCTGTCGCCGCAGCCCCGGCGCAGTGCCGTGACGGTCACTGCGACCACGCTCTTCACCGCTCGCCGTCTGATTCCGGCCCTGAGCTCGTTCCAGGCGCAGTGGCCGCAATTCGCGCTGCGGCTGCACGCTTCGGACGATGCCGTCGATCTGGCTGGTGGCGCGGCCGACATCGCCGTGCGTTACGGGGCAGGGCCGTTCACGGGGCTGACCTCCGAAGTGCTGTGCCAGGACCGCTTCGGCGTCGTCTGCAGCCCCTCGCTCAGCCTGCGCACTCCCAGTGATCTCACCGCGGCGACGCTGATCCATTCGGAGTGGCACCGTCGGGACCTGCAGCCGGATTGGCGGCGCTGGCAGGCCCTGGCGCAGGTGCCAGGCCTGAAGGTCGATGCCGGCCTGCGTATCACCGATGAAAGCCATGCGATCCAGGCGGCGGTCGCCGGGCAGGGTGTCGTCATCGCCAGTCTGCTCATGGTCGAGGACGAGCTGGCGCGCGGCGTGCTCGTTCACCCTTTCGGCCCTATCATCGAAGGGCATCACTATCATCTGGTCGCGACGGAAGAGAACATGGCCAGCGCCGATGTCGAGGCTGTCCGGCAGTGGTTGAAGGCGGTCGCGTCGCCGTGATCGCCAGCGTCTTCGGCAAGCCGGTTCAAAACCTTGCATCTGCGGCGCTCAGCCTGTATGAGCGCCGTTCAACCTTTCCATCGCATCGCGCACGATCAGAAGGAGCCGCGAATGGCTCGCGTCACCGTTGAGGACTGCATCGACAAGGTCGAGAACCGCTTTGAGCTGGTTCTCCTCGCGAGCCACCGCGCCCGCATGATCGCCTCGGGCTCCTCGATCCTCGTCCAGCGCGACAACGACAAGAACCCGGTCGTCGCCCTGCGCGAGATCGCCGACGAGAAGCTCACCCCCGAGGATCTCAAGGAAGACCTGATCCACTCGCTGCAGAAGCATGTCGAGGTCGACGAGCCGGAGGCCGACACCGTGCCGCTGCTGACCTCGCAGTCGCATGTCGCCACCCCCGATTCGGAAGTCCAGTTCGATCGGATGAGCGAAGACGATCTGCTGCGCGGCCTCGATGGGCTCGTCCCGCCGACCGAGAGCGCCGACGACGAGGACTGAGCTGTCGGAAAGCGTTGACGATATCTGCTAAAGCCCGGCCCTGCCGGGCTTTTTTCATGCCCCTCTTGTACGGATTGGCCTTGCCGTATCCTGCCGCCATCGTCGATATTGAAGCGAATCCTATCGAGTTGAGCGGTGGAGTTGCGCCCGCATGGGCATGATGCGGCAATATGAGCTTGTCGACCGGGTCAAGCGCTATAACCCGAACACCGACGAGGAACTGCTCAACCGCGCCTATGTCTATGCCATGCGTGCGCATGGCACGCAGAAGCGCGCCTCGGGCGACCCGTTCTTCGCCCATCCGCTCGAAGTCGCGGCGATCCTGACCGAGCTCAAGCTCGACGATGCCACCATCGTCGCCGCCGTGCTGCACGATACCGTCGAGGACACCGAGGCGACGCTGGAGGAGATCGAGACCCTGTTCGGGCCCGATATCCGCCGCCTCGTCGATGGCCTCACCAAGATCAAGAAGCTCGACCTCGTCTCGAAGAAAGCGGCGCAGGGCGAGAACTTCCGCAAGCTGCTGCTCGCTATCGTCGACGATATCCGCGTGCTGCTGGTCAAGCTCGCCGACCGGCTGCACAACATGCGCACGCTCCACTACGTGCCGCCGGAAAAGCGCCTGCGCGTCGCCGAGGAGACGATCGAGATCTATGCGCCGCTCGCTGGCCGCATGGGCATGCAGGAGCTGCGCGAGGAGCTGGAGGAACTCGCTTTCCGCCATATCAAGCCGGAAGCGCACGCCACCATCACCAAGCGGCTGGAAGAAGTGACCCAGCGCGAGGGCAAGGTCATCGGCGAGATCGAGAGCGATCTCAAGACCAAGCTCGCCGAGCGCGGCATCGAGGCGCAGGTCTATGGCCGGCGCAAGCGCCCTTATTCGATCTGGAAGAAGATGGAGCGCAAATCCGTCTCCTTCGAGCAGCTCTCCGATATCTTCGGTTTCCGCGTGATCATCGACAAGCCGGAGGACTGCTACCGCGTGCTCGGCATCGTCCATATGACCTGGCCGATGGTGCCGGGCCGGTACAAGGACTACATCTCGACGCCGAAGCAGAACGACTATCGCTCGCTGCACACCACCGTGGTCGGCCCAGGCCGCCAGCGCGTCGAACTGCAGATCCGCACCGACGGGATGGACCGCGTCGCCGAATTCGGCATCGCCGCCCATGCCCGCTATAAGGACGGGCGGACGGCCGGCGTCGTCGCCGCGGCCGACGAGAGCCGGGCCTATCAATGGCTGCGCCGCACCGTCGACCTGCTGGCCGAGGGCGACAATCCCGAGGAGTTCCTCGAGCACACCAAGCTCGAGCTCTTCCACGACCAGGTCTTCTGCTTCACGCCGAAGGGCCGTCTGATCGCCCTGCCGCGCGGGGCGACGCCGATCGACTTCGCCTATGCGGTCCACACCGATGTCGGCAACACCGCTGTCGGCGCCAAGATCAACGGCCGGATCGCGCCGCTGCTGACCGAACTCCAGAACGGCGACGAGGTCGAGATCACCCGCGCCGAGGGCCAGGCCCCGCCGGCCGCCTGGGAATCGCTGGTGGTCACCGGCAAGGCCAGGGCGGCCATCCGCCGCGCCACGCGCGTCGCGGTGCGGCGGCAATATGCCGGCCTCGGCCGCCAGATCCTGGAACGCGCCTTCATGCGGGCCGAGCGCCCGTTCTCGGACGACAAGCTAAAGGCCGCGCTGAAGCGGCTCGCGCGTACCGCCGTCGACGACGTCCTTGCGGCGGTCGGGCGCGGCGAGATGTTTTCGGGCGACGTCGTGCGGGCGGTCTATCCCGATCTCGAACCGGAGAAGCGCGGCGTCACTGGTGAGGCCAAGGCGCCCCCGCCCGGCAAGGGCTGGTTCGAACTGCGCCAGGGCGAAAACCTCAAGTTCAAGCTGCCGAACGAGACGCCGGGCTCCGACGCGATCCCGATCCGCGGCCTCGGCGGCGACCTGCCGGTGCGCTTCGCGCCGGGCGGCGGCGCCGTGCCGGGCGACCGCATCGTCGGCATCCTGACGCCGGGCGAGGCGGTGACGATCTATCCGATCCAGTCGCCCTCGCTCGCCGCTTTCGACAACGAGCCGGAGCGCTGGCTCGACGTGCGCTGGGACCTCGACGAGAAGCGCCCGCAACGCTTCCCGGCGCGCATCCAGCTCAACTCGATCAACGAGCCCGGCTCGCTCGCCCAGATCACCACCACCATCGCCGAGCATGACGGCAATATCGACGCCGTCTCGATGGTCCGCCCGACGCCTGATTTCACCGACGTCACCATCGACCTGACGGTCTGGGACCTGAAGCATCTCAGCGCGATCATCAGCGAGTTGCGCGAGAAACGGGTGATCAGCCGGGTCGAGAGGGTGGTGGCGTAAGGGGGGGGCTATCCCGCCCGGAACGCCGCGGCGAGCTCTCTGACGAAGGCGTTGGCGCGCGGCGTCGCGACATTGCTGCGTAGCACGACGTCGAAGGTGTCGAGCGCCGGCAGTCCCCAACTGGGACCGAGGTCGACCGCCCCGCGCGGCGCGATGCGCGCCGCCAATGGCGAGACGCCGAGCCCGCCTTCAACGGCCGCCAGCACGGCTGCCATGCCGCCGCCGATGAAGGCTTCGCGCCAGGGCAGGCCGGCGCTGTCGAGCGCATCCATGGCATGGCGGCGCAGGCGGCATTCCGGCATCAGGCTGACCAGCGGCACCGGCCCATCCGACTTCGCCAGCGAGGGCGCGCCGAACCAGCCGAAGGCGTCACGTCGCAGCACCTCGCCGGTACGCCCCGGCCCGAGCCGGCGGATCACCGCGACATCGAGCTCGCCGCGCTCGAAGGCCGTATCGAGCGCAGCGGAGGGCTCGATACGCAGCCCGATCACCAGAGAGGGGTCGTGGCGTGCCAGTCGTGCCAGCAGGGCGGGGGCATCGGCTCCCACCGCCTGTTCGCTGATGCCGATGCTGATGCGCTCCTGGACCTGCTGGAACGAGGTTCGCGCCCGTTCATGCGCCGCCATCAGCTCGCGCGCTGCCGGCAGAAAGCGCTCGCCCTCTGCGGTCAATCGCACAAGCCGCGGATGCCGCTGCAGCAGCAATTGGCCGAGCGCCTCCTCCAGCTTCTTGATGCGCGTCGAGATCAGCGATTGCGCCGTGCCGAGCGCCTCGGCAGCGCGGGTGAAGCTGCTGAACTCCGCCGCGCGCAGGAAGGCGGCGACGCCGTCGAGATCGAGTGTGTTGCTCATCTTGGATCGCAATTTGATATCATTGATATAATCAAAGATAGTGTTTTCAGATTAAACGAACAAGCCTAGTTTCAGGGCGTCGGCGGCGAAGGCCGCCTATCCCATGGAGCCCATCATGCCTCTGATCCGGATTTCGATGCGCCGCGGCCGCCCGGCCTCGCACCCCGCCGCCATCGTCGATGGCGTCTATCGCGCCCTCCGCGCGACCTTCGAGGTGCCGGAGAACGACCTCTTCGCCGTGGTGCATCAGCACGAGGCTGAGGAGTTCATCTTCGACAACAACTATTTCGGCTTCAATCGCAGCGACGCGCTGGTGATCATCCAGCTTACCGTCGCCAACACTCGCGGCGTCACCCAGAAGAAGGCGCTCTATGCCGCCATCGCCGAGAACCTGCAGAAGGAGCCGGGCCTGAAGCCCGACGACATCTTCATCAACCTCGTCGAGGTCAAGCGCGAGGACTGGTCGTTCGGCGGCGGCATCGCGCAGTATGTGGCGTGAGCCGACCTCGCAGTTTGAGGCGCGGGGAACCCTCTCCTGGAAGGAGAGGGCAGGGTGAGGTGCGGGAGGTCAGACCAGTTCCGTGAGATCTCACCGCGTGGTCGGGTTCAGGCTCGCGATATCCCTCCCGAACACCTCACCCCTACCCCTATCCTTCCAGGATAGGGGATCCCGCGCCTGTTGCTGACAATTCAGCGCCTGAAGGCACTGGAAACATCACCCCTGATGCCCATAACTCTCCTCGCATGGAATGGAGCGACGAGGGCACGGTCATCGGTGCCAGGCGTCATGGCGAGAACGCCGTGATCCTGGAGGTGATGACGCGCGACCATGGTCGCCATCTCGGCCTCGTCCGCGGTGGCCGCTCCAGCAGGCAGCAACCGGTGCTGCAGCCCGGCAATCTCGTCTCGCTGACCTGGCGGGCGCGGCTCGACGAGCATCTCGGCGAGTACAAGGTCGAGCTGCTGACTTCGCATGCGGCCAGGCTGATGGCCCAGCCGGTCGCGCTCTACGGCCTCGCCAATGTCGCTGGGCTGCTGCGCCTGCTGCCGGAGCGCGATCCCCATCCCGGCCTTTATGAGGGCCTCTCGGTGCTGCTCTCCCATCTCGACGAGATCGCGATCGCACCGGCACTGATGGTGCGCTTCGAGCTCGCCATGCTCTCCGAGCTCGGCTACGGGCTTTCGCTCGAACGCTGTGCCGTCACCGGCATCCGCGAAGATCTCAGCCATGTCTCGCCGAAATCCGGCAAGGCGGTCAGCCGCAAGGCAGCCGAGCCCTATCTCGACCGGCTCCTCAGCCTGCCGGCCTTCCTCAGCGAGGGGCAGGGCGCGCGCCGGCCGGCGCCGGCCGAGATCGCCGCCGGCTTCGCGCTGACCGGTTTCTTCCTGCGCCGTGACCTCTACGAGCCGCGCGGCCTGCTGGAGCCGCCCGAGCGGGCGCGCCTGCTGGAGCTGGCAGCGAGAATCCACTGATTTCCGCTGGTTTTCAGGTCTCGGCGCTTTGCGTCGCTTGCATCCCGGCTGCATCGTTGCATCAAGTGATTCGGGCCCTTATTCCCTCGTGCTTGCGAGGTATGGACCGGTATCGGCCCCTCTGCTGGGCTGCGTGTCGAACTAGATTGGTAGAAGCATGGGCAAACCCGTCGAGCCGCCTCCGGAGGGGGAAGCCGAGCGCGTCGATCTGAAGAGCGCGCTCGAGGAGCGCTACCTCGCCTATGCGCTCTCGACGATCATGCACCGCGCCTTGCCGGATGCGCGCGACGGGTTGAAGCCCGTCCATCGCCGCATCCTGCACGCCATGCGCCTGCTGCGGCTCGACCCTGGCCAGGTCCACAAGAAGTGCGCCCGCATCGTCGGCGACGTCATCGGCAAGTTCCACCCGCATGGCGACCAGTCGGTCTACGATGCGCTGGTGCGCCTCGCTCAGGACTTCGCTCAGCGCTACCCGCTCGTCGACGGCCAGGGCAATTTCGGCAATATCGACGGCGATAACGCCGCCGCCTACCGCTATACCGAAGCGCGGATGACCGAGGTCGCGCGCCTCCTGCTCGACGGGATCGAGGAGGACGCGGTCGATTTCCGCGAGACCTATAATGGTGAGGACGAGGAGCCGATGGTGCTCCCGGCCGCCTTCCCGAACCTGCTCGCCAACGGCTCGCAGGGCATCGCGGTCGGCATGGCGACCTCGATCCCGCCGCACAACGCCGCCGAACTCTGCGACGCGGCGCTCTATCTGATCCAGCATCCGGAGACGACGTCCGAGCAGTTGATGACCTTCGTGCCGGGGCCGGATTTCCCGACCGGCGGCATCATCGTCGAGTCGCGCTCGTCGATGGTCGAGACCTACCGCACCGGCCGTGGCGGGTTCCGCACGCGGGCGCGCTGGCATGTCGAGGACCAGGGCAGGGGCACCTGGTTCGCCGTCGTCACCGAAATCCCCTACGGGGTCCAGAAGGGTCGGCTGATCGAGAAGATCGCCGAATTGCTCAACGACCGGAAACTGCCGCTGGTCGCGGACCTGCGCGACGAGTCGGCCGAGGACATTCGCGTCGTCATCGAGCCGCGCGCCCGCAATGTCGACGCCAACCTGATGATGGAATCGCTGTTCAGGCTCTCCGAGCTGGAAGCGCGCGTTCCGATGAACATGAACGTGCTGACCGGCGGTGTCGTGCCGCGCGTGCTCAGCCTTGCTGAAGCTCTGCGTGCCTGGCTCGACCATCGCCGCGAGGTCTTGCAGCGGCGCTCGCGCTTCCGCCTCGGCCAGATCGACAAGCGCCTCGAAATCCTCGCCGGCCTGCTGATCGTCTATCTCGATCTCGATCGGGTGATCAAAATCATCCGCGAGGAGGACGAGCCCAAGATCGAGCTGATGAAGGTATTCGAGCTCAACGAGGTCCAGGCCAACGCCATTCTCGACACCCGCCTGCGCGCTTTGCGCAAGCTGGAGGAGATGCAGCTCAAGACCGAGTTCGACGAGCTGACGAAGGAGAAGGGCCAGATCGAGGGCCTGCTCGCCTCCGAGGCCCAGCAGTGGAAGACCATCTCCTGGGACATCCGCGAGGTGAAGAAGCTGTTCGGCCCGGAAACGGCGATCGGCAAGCGCCGCACGACCTTCGCCGACATGCCCGATACCGCCGATATCGACCTGACCCAGGCCATGGTCGAACGCGAGCCGGTGACGGTGGTGATCTCGAAAAAGGGCTGGATCCGGGCGCTGAAGGGCCATGTCCAGGACCTCTCGACCCTGTCCTTCAAGGGGGATGACGGCCTCCGCACCGCCTTCTTCAGCGAGACGACGTCCAAGATCCTGGTGATGGCGACCAACGGCAAGGTCTTCACGCTGGAGGCCTCGAAGCTGCCCGGCGGGCGCGGCTTCGGCGATCCGATCCGGCTGATGATCGAGCTGGAGGAGAGCGCCGAAATAGTTGCCGCGTTCCCCTACAGAGCCGGCCTGAAGCTGCTGGTCGCGACGACCGAGGGGCGCGGCTTCGTCGTGCCGACCGACGATGTCGTCGCCAATACCCGCAAGGGCAAGCAGGTGCTGAACGTCGAGGCGCCGATGGAGGCGATGCTGGCGGTGCCGGCCGAGGGCGATCATGTCGCGATCATCGGGCAGAACCGCAAGCTGCTCTGCTTCCCGATCTCCGAGGTCGCGGAGATGGGCCGCGGCAAGGGTGTCAGGCTGCAGCGCTACAAGGATGGCGGCTTGTCGGACGCCAAGGTCTTCAAGCTGGAGGACGGGCTGACCTGGCTCGATTCCTCGAACCGGACCTGGACGGTGGCGCAAGCCGAATTGCTCGAATGGCTCGGCCACCGCGCCGAGGCCGGCCGCCTGCCGCCCAAGGGGTTCCCGAAGAACAACAAATTCGGGGGCTGACCAAGGCAGGAGGCTGCTGGCGCATCGTCATCTGGCGGTGCGCTGCGGCGTCGGCCAGCCGACCGAGCGGCCGAGATCGGTGGTATGGCAGGCCGATAGGGTGAGCGCCAGCAGAGTGGCGGTGATCAGACGCGACATGGAGTTGCTCCGGTTGGGGCGGGTGGGAATAGCGCGAGCCGGGCTGGCTCAGTCTTGGCCGAGAAGCACCGACTTGGCCGCTGCCTCGATCGCGCTGCGATGGGCGCCTGCAACCAACAGGCAGAGCGCAAGCAGGATCACGGCGGGCAGCGGTGAGCCCGGCAGGACCGTGAGGTGCGCCAAGGTGGCGCCGACCATGGTCGCGGCCAGCAGCAGGGCAGCAAAACCGGCGAATGCGGGCCGGAGCAGGGCGGCTGCGCCAGCGAACTCGATCGTCCCGGTCAGATAACGGAACCATTGCCCGAAGCCGATCGTGTCGAAGACATCGATCATGGGCTGCAGGCCGGCGAGCTTGGCGCCGCCGGCGGCTGCGAAGGCGGCGGCGAGCAATGCCTTGGCGGCCCGCAGGCCGAGTAGGCGCCAACGCGGCGCCGCCGAAACTTCAGTGACTGACATCGATGTCTCCGAGGAATGCCCGAGGGCTACGGCGGGCCGTCCCCGCCGCTTTCATCGCGAGAAAATCGAGAGTAAGATCGAAAACACAAGTAGGATGAAATTTGTGCTGTAGTATGGAAAATGAGACTATTGAGCTGCGAGACCTGGATCGCAATGTGGAAACGCTAGCGGAATCAGATGCTTGCCCTAGTTCCGCGGCGGTCGAGCAATTTCACGCCGCCATGCGCGTCCTGACCGGCAAGTGGAAAGGCGAGATCCTGTGGCGGCTCGGGCAAGGGACGCTGCGCTTCGGCGAATTGCGTCGCTCGATCCCAGGCATCACCCAACATATGCTGACGACCCAGCTGCGCGACCTCGAGGCGCACGGCCTCGTCAAGCGTACGATCTATCCGGAGGTGCCGCCGCGGGTAGAGTATGAACTGACGCCATCAGCGCGGGATCTTGGCGTCGTCTTTCGCGAGATTAGGGCTTGGTCCGACAAGCACGCGGTCTCGCTCAATCTGACGATGTGAGAGCGTTGGCCGCGGGAAAATTCTGGTACCTGGTCAGAGAGTTATGTCAATTTGCTGATTCAATTGGCCAACAGCTTGAATCAAGCTTGCAGCCTCTTGAATCGCTCCCTCAGCGCATCGCCGGGCCGACGACGCCGACTTCGAAGCCGAGCGTCAGCTTGTCGGTGACCGCCCATTCGACGCCGGCGCGCGCCTCCGGCCTGACGGCGATGTCGGAGCGCGAGAACGGCGCCGAGAACGAGGTCGCGCCATAGCGGAAGGTCTCGTTGGCCGCCGCCAGGCCGACCGTGGTGTAGAGCAGCACGTCGGGCGTCGCGAACACGCCGGCCTTGACCTGGAAGGCACCGGAGATGTCGCGGGTATAGGTCGCGCGGTTGAAGCCGGGATTGGCATAGCCGCCGAAGGCGGGGGAGAATTCGAGGGCTCCGGCGATGCCGTAGATGAAGTCGCCATCGCGCCACATCTTGCCGGCTTCCAGCCCGATCACCGGTCCGGCGGACGTTCCGTAATGCTTCGAGCTGCTGACCTGGAAGCCGCTGGAGATGCGGGCATAGGAGCCTTCCCATTTGACGCCGCCGGGCGACAGGGTCGGCTGTGACCAGGCGAAGGAAGGCAGGACGCCGAAGCCGGACAGCGGCAGGAAGGCCTGGGCCTGTGCCGGGGCGTGGGTCGCGAGCAGCGCGGCCAAGGCTGCGCCGGCTGAAAGAAGCGTCACGCGTGTGGTGCCGATGGCCGGGATCATGCTCATGGCATAGCAGGTGAGAGTGAGATTGTCGCGCTTTTGTGGCGCGCCGTCCGGCCGTCAGCCCAGCTTGGTCTTGAGGCGCAGGAACCGCATCGTCCGTTCGGCGGTGGCCATGTCGAGTTGCTCATAGGCCTTGAGATCGTCCTCGATATCCTTGGCCTTGAAGTAGAGGCGTCGTGCGCGCAGTTCCAGGATGGCATGAAATGTGTGCTTGCCGAGCCCGAGCATGCGCGCCAGCACGGCGATGCCGCTGACGTCGCGCTGCATCAGCACGCGCAGGGCCTGCTCGTTGCTGATCTCGGCGCTGGTCGCGATCACCTGGGCGAGGTGGAAGGCGCGATCCTCCTCCGACAGCATCTCGACGACTTCGCCGAGGCTGCGGGTGCCGGCCTGGAGATCGGCGATCAGCAGCCGGACTTCGCGGCGCTGCTGCCGCGCCTGCCGCGCCATCGCCGCGGCCTGATGCGAGCCGGTCTCGGCGTTGGGATCGGACATCTGCTCGACGATGCGCAGCACGCGTTCGGCCCGCTGCGGCGACAGGTCGGAACGGCGCGCCAGCGCCTCACCCACCACGGCGTCGTCGCCGCCGCGCTGCAGCAGCCGGTCGAAGCCGCGATCCGAGAACTGCGCGCCCTCATTGCCCGAGACGGTACGCAGCACGGCGCTGTCGCCACGCTCGACCAGGATGTCGGTGAGGCCTTCCGACAGGCGGGTACGCTCGGCGATGGCGACGAGATGCGCCGGTGTCTGGCTGATGGCGATGGCCGCGAGGTCGGTGTCGGTCAGCACCGGGGAGAGCTTGAGCACGAGCCGAGCGACGCCGGCATCGGCGTCGTTCGCCAGCGTTACCGCGACCGGCCGGGGCAAGGAGCTCGTTGCGGCGACCGAGTCGGCATAGTCGCGGCGGCCCTCCGCATCGAGATGCGGCAGCGAGCGCAGCGCGATGTCGCCGTAATGGTCCTTCGATTCCTCGCTCGGATCAGTGTCGAGCAGGAAGAGGTCGGTCACCGCGTTGAGGAGCTTGCGCCGCGACTCCGACGACATGTCCGCCGGCATGCGGGTGAGGGTTTGCAGCATGGATTCTTCCACAAGGCTCCGGCGGCATTCTGACGCCAGTCCTCGCAACCTGCCGCAGCGCCGTTTGATTTAGTCTTAAGCCGGGCGAAGAATTCCAGGTCTTTCCAAGCAAAATCTGCAACTTATGAGTGTATTTCTATGTATAGTATCCCTATGATATATTTGACCCTGGCGGTTAACTGACCTGGGAGGCTGACCGAGAGCTCACGAGCTCTCGTCCTTCAAGACGGCCTCCGCGGTCTTCCCGGAACGAGATGGGAGTATCGAGGCTGGCTTTATGGTGTTGGGAAGAAGCTACCCGGCAGGCTGCCGGGCCGCGTCGTCGACTCGGTCCGCACCGGCTCGCGTGCGCCCGATCCATAGCCCCTGTCGAAGGCGGTGCCGTCCTGCTCGTTGCAGGTCGGCCGCTGTGGGTTCTTGGCGATGGCCGCCGATTTCGGGAAGGCTGTGTTGTCGACCGCGTCGGTGGTGGGCTGGCCGATGTCGATGCGTGAGGTCACCATCGCGACGGTCGGCTTGGTGGTGGGGGAGGTCCACCCCAGCGTGCCATGCCAGATGATGTGCCAGCCGATCCGCGCCAGGTGATGCACCGTCGAGCCGCGTTCCCTCGCGACGAAATAGGCGATGAAACCTTCGTCGCGCCGGGCCGTGTGCAGGAAGTTCGGCGCAGATACCTTGCTGTTGGTCTGGCGCAGGGGAAACGGATTGTTGGGGTGGTCGCCGAGCTTGTAGGTCACCAGGAAGCCCCTGGTGCCGGTGGTCTGGTCGGTGATGACCTGATTGCTCGGATCGAAGATCATCTCGTCGACGGTCGGCAGGTCGCCGTCACCGTCCAGCGAGGGATTGGTGCCGAAGGCGGATTTGAGGTTGACGACGATGCTGCCTTCATTGGCCATCCGCCCGGCATAGTGCGCCTCGTAGATCACGAGGTCGGAGACCAGGATCATCCCGAACTCCCAATTGGTCATCAGGTCGACCTTGTCCTGCCGATTGGCCGGGTCGCCCGACATTAGCACGGTGCCGGTGCAGGTGATCATCGGGCCGGTATGGCCGGGATGCCCGGCCGGATCGTCGGCGGCTGCGCGGCGAGCGTTGGTCGTGCAGTGGAGCAAAGCGTGCTCGGTGCCGACATGGATGTCGGTACGCGAGCCGCCCTTGTTGGCGGTGATCGTGGCGGTGCCCGGAGCGATCGCGACAACCATGACTCCTCCTGCTGATATCCGTCTGGCTGATGTTCCCGGAGCTGCCGAAGTTGGATGCGCTGATCTAGCGAACCGCTGCGCTGTGCGTGCGTGCCTTGGCCGCCTCGGCGCGCCGGTTGACGGCGCTCACCGCGATGATGGCGCGCTCCAGCGCCGCCATGGTCAGCGGCCCGACGATCGCGTCGGCGACGAGCCCGTTGGCAGTCTGGAAGCCGCGCACCCGGTTCGCCGTCTCCGGACCGAAGATGCCGTCGGGGAGGGTGCGGCCCTGGCTGGTCGAATTCGGCATCGCCAGGCCGAGATCGATCAGCGCGAGCTGGATGATCGCGACGGCCTGGCCGCGCTCGCCCTGCTTCAGCGGCGGCGCGTTCTCGGCCGCCTTCCTGAGCCGGTCATTGTTCGAAAATCGCGGTGACGTGAGCGCCATGATCTCGATCCTGCCCGTCCCCGATGACCCAAGGTTAGTTCGGGGTCCGGGGAGGGGTCAAGGATCGCGCCGGGCCTTTTGGCCCTAAGCCGCCGGCAGGCAGGCAGGGCCGAGCGGTTCGAAGCTTTTATAGGTCAGGATGAACTCCTGATGGCCGAGCTCTTCCGATTTGGTGCGCCCGCCCTGCGCCAGCGAGACGACGAGGTTGCGGATCTCGGTGCCGACCTCGTCGAGGCTGGCCCGACCTTCGAGGATGCGGCCGGCATCGACGTCCATGTCGTCGCTCATCCGGCGATAGGTTTCCGGATTGGCGCAGATCTTGACCACCGGCGAGATCGCCGACCCCACCACCGAGCCGCGCCCGGTGACGAACAGCACGCAATGCGCGCCGCAGGCGATCAGCTCGGCGATCTCGGCATTGTCGTTGATGTTGGGGAAGCCGAAGCGCACCTCGCCATCCGGCACCACGTCGAGCAGGTAGAGCCCGCCATGCGGCGGCACGTCGCCGGGCTTGATCAGGCCGGAAATCGGCGACGCCCCCGACTTGGCATAGGCGCCCATCGACTTCTCCTCGATGGTCGAGAGCCCGCCTTCGGCATTGCCGGCGGCGAAGGAACCGTAACCGAGCGTTGCGTAATAGCGCGCCGCCTTGGCCACGGATTTCTCCAGCTCGACGCCGAGTTCGGGCGTGATCGCGCGCGCCGCCATGATGTGCTCACAGCCGATCAGCTCGCCGGTCTCCTCGAAGATGCAGGCTGCGCCCTCGGCGATGAGCTGGTCGAAGGCGCGGCCGGCCGCCGGGTTGCCGGTGATGCCGGAGGTGCCGTCCGAGCCGCCGCAGACAGTGCCGATCACCAGCTCGCTGACCTGCATCGGCACGGTCTCGGCCGCATCGAGCGCGATGCGCTGCTCTTCGACCCAGGCGCGGCCTTCCCTGATCGAGGCGCGGGTGCCACCGGTGCCCTGGATCACGATGGTCTTCACCGGCCGGCCGGTGGCGCGCACCACCCGCTCCAGTGCGTATTTATTGAAGCTCTCGCAGCCGAGCGAGACCAGCAGCACCGCCCCGACATTGGGGTGCGTGCAGAGCTGCTCCATCATCCGCTCGGCGTAGGGGTTCGGGTAGCAGCCCGGAAAGCCGATGGCGTGGACCTCGTGCTCGCGCCAGGGCAGGGCGATCTCGCGCGCGACATGGTGGGCGCATTCGACGAGATAGGCGACGGCAACCACATTGCGGATGCCCTTGCGGCCGTCGCTGCGGAGATAGCCTTGCAGTCCGCTCATTGCGCCGCTCCCGCCTTGCGCTCGTCTTCAAGATGATAGGTCGGCGTGTAGTCGCTCTTCATGTTCTGGACATGGACATGGTGGCCGGCAGCGATGGCGACCGTCGCCACGCCGATCGGCGCGCCGTATTTCAGGATCTTCTCGCCGGGCGCGATGGCGCGCCGGGCGATCTTGTGGGCGAGCGCGATGTCGCGGTCGATCACCGCCGGACCGCTGCCGGTCTCGATGGGCTCGCCCGCCGGCAGGCGGGTGCGCGCGACGAAGACGTTGTCGCGCGGGTCGAGCAGGATCAGGCGGGGATCGTGCTGGGACATCAGAACTTGCCGAATTGCAGATAGGCTTGCTGGGGATCGGTGCCGGCGAGGATCGCGGTGCGGACCTTGTTCTCCGCCGAGATCGCGGTCTCGGATTTCTCCAGCACTTCCTCGATGATCTCGGCCGGGATGCGCACGACGCCGTCGCGGTCGGCGAGGATGTAGTCGCCCGGCCGGATCCAGACCTCGCCGATCTTGATCGGCTCGTCGACCGCCTTGGGCAGCCAGACGCCGACGATGTCGCGCGGCGTATAGGCCTTGAAATAGGCCTGGAAGCCCATCTCGACCATGAATTCGGTGTCGCGCGAGAGGCCGTCGATGACGCAGCCGCGCACACCCTTGTTCTTCAGCGTCTCGGCCGAGAGCTCGCCCATCAGCGCGACCTCCTCGGTATTGGGCTGGCAGACCCAGACATGGCCGGGCTTGGCGGCCGAGAGCAGGCCGGTCCAGCCGAGCAGGGTCTCGTGGGCATCGAACTCGCCGGTCTTGCCCTCGACGGTGAAGGCGGGGCCTGCCAGCTTCACGCCGGGCAGCAGCGGGCGAAGCGCCGGCGGCAGGGTGAAGTCCTTCAGCCCCATGGCGCGCATCGTGTCGTGGATGATGCCGGTGTAGCAGCGTTCGAGGCGCTCGGTCAGCGTATCGGTCATATTTCCTCCGGTGCGGCCGCTCCGGCGGCCTTGCCGGCACCTTGCACAGAGGCCAGCTCGGGGAGCAAGTGCGGATTTTGCAGCGCTGGCGTGCGTATTAAACGATTTAAATCGTGATTTTTGTCATGCTCGGGCTTGACCCGAACATCTCGGACCGGATGAGGCTCCGGTCAGCGCCTCTCGTCCGGAGATTCTCGGGTCTGCGCTTCGCTTCGCCCGAGAATGACGCGCCGACAGCCTCAGCCCACCCGTTCCCAACCCTGCGGCATCAGCCGCTCCTGCGGCAGGAAGCGGGCCTTGTAGGCCATTTTCGGCGAGCCTTCGACCCAGTAGCCGAGATAGACGTAAGGCAGGCCGAGCTTGCGGGCGCGCTCGACATGTTCGAGCACCATGAAGGTGCCGAGCGAGCGCGCTTCGAGGGCGGGATCGTAGACCGAATAGACCATGGAGAGCCCGTCGCTCAGCCGGTCGGTCAAGGCGAAGGCGAAGAGGTCGCCCTGGCCGCGGCCGGTGAAGCCGCTGTCGGGCCCGCGCCTGCGGTATTCGATCAGGCTGGTCTCGACATGGGTGTCCTCGACCATCATGGCGAAGTCGAGCGCCGACATCGTCGCCATGCCGCCATCGGGATGGCGGTCGTCGAGATAGCCGCGGAACAGCGAATAGTGCTCGGAGCGCGGCTGCGGCGGCAGCGCCTCGCCGATCAGGTCGCTGTTGTGCGAGAGGATCTTGCGGAAGGTGCGGGACGGCCGGAAATCGGCAACCACGATCCTGACCGAGATGCAGGCCCGGCAGGTCTCGCAGGCCGGGCGATAGGCGATACTCTGCGAGCGCCGGAAGCCGCCTTGCGAGAGCACGTCGTTGAGGTCGCGCGCCCGCGCGCCGACGAGGTGCGTGAACACCTTGCGCTCCTCGCGGCCCGGCAGATAGGGGCAGGGCGTTGGCGAGGTCAGGTAGAATTGCGGGGCATCCCGCAAGGGACGTGTCACGTCAGGCAGGCTCCGGAACCGCCGAATTCGACCTGAGTTTAGCAGTCGGCGCGGCGGCAACAAGCGGCAAGCCTGCGGCGGCCGCACCGCATGGGATAACCCACGCGCCGGTGCTAGTCTGGCGGCAAGGCGAGGCCGGGACACTCCTGGAGCAGGGGGATGCGATGCAGGCCGAAACGGTCGCGTTGACCCGCGAGAAGGAAACCCTGCTGATCACGCTCTGGGCCAAGGCCGGCGAGAGCCTGATGCCGGATTCTCTGCTCAGGGATCGGTTCGCGGCCGAGGCTGCTGGCCGCATCGACTATGATTTCGCCAGGCTGAAGGTCGACCGCGACCTGATGGTCGGCCTTGCCATGCGCGCCCATGCGCTCGACGGCTGGACGCGCGCTTTCCTCGCGAACCATGGCGATGCCATCGTGCTGCATCTCGGCTGCGGGCTCGACAGCCGCGTCTTCCGGATCGACCCGCCAGATGGCATCGACTGGTACGATGTCGATTACCCGGAGGTGGTCGCGCTCCGGCGCAAGCTCTATCCGGCGCGCGATGATTATCATCTGATCGGCTCGTCGGTCACGGAGCCAGGCTGGCTCGCCGACATGCCGCAGGATCGCCCCGCGATGATCGTGGCCGAGGGGCTCTTTCCCTATCTGCCGGAAGAGGAAGTGCCATTGCTGCTGGAGCGGCTGGTGCGGCATTGCCGCAGCGGGGAGATCGTCTTCGACGCCTATAGTCCGCTCGGCCTCAAGCTGATTGCACTACAGCCCTCGATCAAGGCGACCGGCGCGGTCCTGCGCTGGTCGCTCGACGACCCCGCTGAACTGGAGCGGCAGGTGCCAGGGCTCGAACTGGTCACGGAGCTGACAGCTTACGATCCCGATGGCTACGACCCCCGGCAGATTGCCCGGATGTCCTGGCCGGCGCGCTTCGCGATGCAGTTCTTCTCGCTGATCCCGCCGCTCGCGCGCATCGGCCTTCTGCTGCGCTATCGCTTCTGAACCCTTCTCAGGCGCGCACCACCACGAGCCCGGTCAGGATGTCGCGGCCGAGGCGCCGATCCTCTCGCACCAGCCCGCAGGCGACGTCGAGGAACCAGAGGCCGACTGTGCCGGCCGCGACATAGAAGAATAGCGCGTGCACGGCGGCCGCCAGCGCATCGGGCCGGCCGCCCGAGGCGGTCTCGACCCTCAGGCCCGCCATGCGCATGCCGAGCGTCGCCTGCTTGCGCCCGCCGATGGTGATCGCGGCATAGCCGAGCGCGACCGCGACAGTCGCGCCGCCCATCAGCAGCCAGGTCAGCCCGAAGGTAACGATGCCCAGGATGGCGAGCAGGAACCAGACCATGCTGCCCAGGATGAACAGCACGACGACATCGCCTATCCAGGCGAACAGGCGCGAACCGAGCACGCCGCGCGTATCCTGCAGCGGCCGGTCCTCCAGCGCGACGATCGGCGGCTGGCGATAGGACGGGTTCGACATATCCTGCTTTTCCAATCTCCGGCGGGCGGATGTGCCCGCTGGCACGTAATATTTGGTCAGCCACTCGGTCCCGCAAGGCCGCGCGGGTAAATCCGCCTGGGCGCGAAGCCTTCCTGGCGGAGTGCCTCTTCGATTGCGGCGGTGTGGGCCTCGTCGCGGGTCTCGATGGTGACGTCGAGCATCACGCCCTTGGCCGGCACGTCGAGGAAGAGCCGGCCATGGCTGACCTCCAGGATGTTGGCGCCGAGCGTTCCGAACAGGCTCGCGACCTTGCCGAGCAGGCCCGGCCGGTCGCTGGCGGTGAGGCGGAAGGCGGCGATGCGCTGCTCTCGCTCCAGTTCGCGCACCATGATCGCCGCGAGTAGCCGCGCATCGATATTGCCGCCGGAGAGCACGAGCCCGACCTTGCGGCCAAGGTAGCGCTCCGGCTCCTTCAGCATCGCCGCGAGGCCGGCAGCGCCGGCGCCCTCGGCCAGCGTGTGCTGCAGCGTCGCGCAGGCGTTGACGGCGCGCTCGATCAGGTCCTCGCCGACCAGGACGATGTCGGAGACCAGCGCCTTCACCACCGGCAGGGTCTGTGCGCCGACGGTCTTGACCGCGATGCCCTCGGCCAGCGTCGCCCCGCCGATCGGCAGGTCGGCGCCATCAACGGCATTGTGGAAGGAGGGGTAGAGCGCCGCCTCGACGCCGATCATCTCGATCGACGGCTTCAGCGCCTTGGCGGCGATGGCGTTGCCGGCCATCAGCCCGCCGCCGCCGAGCGGGATCAGCAGCGTGTCGAGTTCGGGCAGTTCGCGCAGCATCTCCAGCGCGACCGTGCCCTGGCCGGCCATCACGGCCGCATCGTCATAGGGGTGGACGAAGACGAGGCTCTTTTCCGCTGCGATCTCGCGTGCCTTCTGCGTGGATTCGTAGAGCGTCTCGCCGAACAGCACGACCTCGGCGCCATGGGCGCGGGTGTTCTCGACCTTCACCAGCGGCGTCGTCTCCGGCATCACGATCGTCGCCGGAATGCCAAAGCGCCTGGCGTGATAGGCGACCGCCTGGGCATGGTTGCCCGCCGACATGGCGATGACGCCACGGCGCCTCTCGTCCTCACTCAGGCTCAGCAGCTTGTTGACCGCGCCGCGTTCCTTGAAGGAAGCGGTCGCCTGCATGTTCTCGTGCTTGACGAAGACCTCAGCGCCGGTGAGCGCCGACAGGCGCGGCGCCGGCATCAGCGGCGTCTTCAGCACATGGCCTGCGATGGTCTGCGCAGCCGCCTCGATATCGGCGAAGCTGATCGCGAAGCCGCTGCCCATCCGTCACCCCGTTCTCAGATTCAGACCTGGCGCGGCGTCAGCGCGCCGTCACCGAAGAAGCCGCCGGGGCGCAGGATCAGCGTCACGGCGAGCAAGCTATAGACCGCGATGTCGCGCTGTTCGAGCGGCATCGTCGCCGACCACAGCACCTCGAAGGCTGCGATGGCCAGGCCGCCGAGACAGGCACCAGGCACCGAGCCGATGCCGCCGAGCACGGCGGCAACGAGTGCCTTCAGCCCGAGCGTGAAGCCGCCGGAAAAGCCCATGCCGCCATAGATCACGGTGACGATGACACCGGCCGCACCGCAGATCGCACAGGCGATGATCAGCGCGCGGTCGTGCACCGCGCCGGGGTCGATCCCGAACAGCGAGGCCGTCTTGGCATCGTCGGAAACCGCGCGCCAGGCCCGGCCATAGGACGAGCGGGCGAGATAGAGGATGAGGCAGGTCGCGGCACTGAAGCCGAGCGCCGCCATGGCGAGCGAGACCGGCGTCACGGTGACGATGAACTGCTCGGCCCGCACCAGCGGCAGCGGCTCGTTGAATACCGGCGGCAGCCAGCGCAGCTCGGCGCCTTGCGCGAGGCGCAGATACTCCGAGAGCGCGATGGCGAGCCCGATCGTCGCGATCAGCACCTGCTGGCCGTTGCTCTTGTCGAGATGGCGCAGCACGAAACGGCCCATGGCGAAGCCGTGCAAGGCACTGACCGCGATGGCGACTGCAAAGGCGATGAACAGGCCCGAGACCGGCGTCGAGACCGAAAGCGACAGGGTCAGCGCCACACCGACCACCGCGGCGAGTGCGCCGAGCGCCGAGAACTCGCCGAAGGTCAGGAGGATGCGGCCGTTGAGCCCGTAGATCAGGGCGTAGGCGCTGGCGAGCAGCGCATAGATCGCGGCCGAAGGCAGGGCGGCCAAGCCCTGCTGCAGGCCGTAGGCGAGGCCGGGCGGCACGGTGATGAGGTCGGCGCCGGGCGACATGCCGGGATCGACCGGCGGCTCCGCCTTGTATTCGAGATAGAAGCGCCGCAGCAGCAGGAAGCTGGCATCGGTCATCGGCACGCCGTCGGAGGCGAGGCCCGCCAGCGCGCCGCGCTGCAGCGTGGTGCCTTCGCCGGCGAAGATGCAGTCGATGGTGCGCCGCCGCGGCGGCTCGTCCGGCGCCAGCGCCCGGTAGACGATGCGCAGGATGCCGGCGCGCGGGCCGCTGCCGGTTCCCTCGATGGTGATGACGGTATCGGCCGGGTTCAGCGCCGGGATCGCGAGCCGGCAGGCGCGAATCTGGTCGGTGTCGAAGCGCCCGCATCCGGCGAGCGCAAGGCAGAGCAGAATCGACATGAGCAGGGCGCGCATCGCCGCGCACGCTAGCGCGAGAACCGGGGCGTTGGAACTCGTTGCGATGCTGCCCGTATGCGCAATCGCAGGGCTTGATAAATCGGGAAGGCCGCGCACATCCGATCGGGCCGGCAACGCGACAGGACGATGCTCATGCAGCAGGACGAGATCTGGGGCGCTGAGGCAGCCAAGGCTTATGACACGCCGGGAACCGGGATGTTCTCGCCGGAGGTGCTGGAGCCGGCGGTTGCGCGCCTTGCGCAGCTCGCCGAGGGCGGCAGGGCGCTCGAATTCGCGATCGGCACCGGCCGCATTGCGGTGCCGCTCAGCCAGCGGAACCTGCCGGTAGCGGGCATCGAATACTCGCCCGCGATGATCGCCGAGTTGCGGGCCAAGGTCGATGAGACAACGATTCCCGTCGTCCTCGGCGACATGGCGACGGCGACCGTTCCCGGCAGTTTTTCGCTCGTCTTCCTCGTCTACAACACGATCTCGAACCTGCTCACGCAGACGCAGCAGGTCGCCTGCTTCCGCAATGCGGCGCGCCATCTCTCACCGGGCGGGCGTTTCGTGATCGAACTCTGGGTGCCGGAGCTGCGCAAGCTGACGCCCGGGCAGCAGGCGGTCGTCTGGCAGTCAGAGGCGGGCTATATCGGCCTCGATACCTATGACGTGCTGAACCAGCAGGTAGTTTCGCACCATTTCCGCTTCGGCGAGGGCCACAAGGCCGAACTGTTCCGCTCGCCCCACCGCTATATCTGGCCGGCGGAACTCGACCTCATGGCTCAGCTGGCCGGCTTCGAGCTCGAAAGCCGGCATGCGGATTGGAACCGGGCGCCCTTCACGGCGGAGTCGCGCTCGCACGTCTCCGTCTATCGCCTGCCGGGCTAGCTCAGCCGCGCTCCTTCAGCATCTTCGCCACCTTCGGCGCGAAATAGGTCAGCACGCCGTCGGCGCCGGCGCGCTTGAAGGAGAGCAGGCTCTCCAGCATCGCCCTGTCGCCATCGAGCCAGCCATTATTGGCCGCCGCCATGATCATCGCGTACTCGCCGGAGACCTGGTAGGCGAAGGTCGGCGCCGAGAAGGTCTCCTTCACCCGCGCGATGATGTCGAGATAGGGCAGGCCGGGCTTGACCATCACCATGTCGGCGCCCTCCTCGAGATCGAGCGCGACCTCGGCGATCGCCTCGTCGCTGTTGGCCGGGTCCATCTGGTAGGTGCGCTTGTCGCCGACGAGCGTGGCGTTGGTGCCGATCGCATCGCGGAACGGGCCATAATAGGCCGAGGCATACTTGGCCGAATAGGCCATGATCTGCACGTCCTCATGGCCGCTGGCGTCGAGCGCGGCGCGGATGGCGCCGACGCGCCCGTCCATCATGTCGGAGGGCGCGATCACATCGGCGCCAGCGTCCGCCAGAGCCAGCGCCTGCCTGACGAGGATGCCGACGCTGGCGTCGTTCAGGATGCGCTCGCCATCCATGACGCCGTCATGGCCGTGCGAGGTATAGGGGTCGAGCGCCGCATCGCAGATGATGCCGATGTCCGGAACCGCCGCCTTGATCGCCCGGACCGCCCGGCACATCAGGTTGCGGCTGTTCAGCGCTTCGGAGCCGGTCTCGTCGCGCAAGGCGCGGTCGACATAGGGGAAGGGCGCGATCGCGGGAACGCCGAGCTTTACGGCGGCTTCGGCCTGGCGCACGGCCTCGTCGATGTTGAGGCGGTCGACGCCCGGCATCCAGGCGACGGGCGAGATCGGCTCGGCGGAATCGATCAGGAAGATCGGCCAGATCAGGTCGTCGGTGCTGAGGCGGTTCTCGCGCACCAGCCGGCGCGACCATTCGGCCTTGCGGTTGCGGCGCATGCGGCGGGTGAGGCCGAGCGAATCCGCAGCGGTGGTTGCGGCTTGCAGCGTGGAGAGGGGCTGTATCCGGGAAGTCATCGACGCCTCCGCCGTGAATGCGATATTGGCTTGCCGGCGATCCTCTACCACATCGGCTCGCGCCCAAAACAGGCGCGATGGTCGCAGCCGCGAGAGCGGGCCAGAGCGGCCCAAGCCGGCTCGGCGCGGATGATCCCGCAATGAAAGAAGGGTGGACGATGCGACCGGGGCTTCCTGCCGTCACCACGCTGCTGGCAGCGCTCGCCGCCACAGCCGCGCAAGCCGAGGTGACACGCCGCGATGCGATCGAGGCGCAGACAGCGACCGCGCTCGCCTCCGCCGACTATGCCGAGCGGCATTGCCCATCATTGCGGCTCGGCCAGGACAAGCTCGACAGGAACCTGCGCGAGATCAGGGGCACGCTCGCCGGCCTGCGCGCCACCGAGAGCTATGCCGAGCAGGTCGCGGCGCTGACCTCGATCGAACAGAGCCATGGCCGGGCGATGGTCTGCATCGTCCTGCCCAAGGCCCATGGCGGCTATGGCCGCGGCATCGTCATCGTGCGCTAAAGTCCGGACGGGACCATGCCGCCACTCGCGTTGACAAGCCGGGGCCTGCCTTCCAGAACCGCCTGACGGATCGGGGTCGAGGCGGACATGGCGCAGGATCAGGACATCATCTGTGAAATCCGCGGCAGCGCCGGCTTCGTCCTGCTCAACCGGCCGAAGGCGCTGAACGCGCTCAATCTTCCCATGGTGCGCGAACTGGCCAGGGCGCTCGACGCCTGGGAGCAGGATCCCGCTGTCACGCGCATCGTCGTCACCGGAGCCGGCGAGAAGGCCTTCTGCGCCGGCGGTGACATCCGCAGCCTGCACGACCTCGGCAAGGCCGGCCAATACGACGAGATGCTGGCCTTCTGGCGCGAGGAATACATCCTCAACGCCCGTATCCAGAGCTATCCCAAGCCTTATGTCGCGCTGGTCGACGGTATCGTCATGGGCGGCGGCGTCGGCCTCTCGCTGCATGGCAGCCACCGTGTCGCTGGCGAGCGCTGGCTCTTCGCCATGCCCGAGGTCGGTATCGGCTTCTTTCCCGATGTCGGCGCGACCTATGCCTTGCCGCGCCTGCCCGATCATGCGGGCACCTACCTCGCCTTGACCGGAGACCGTGTCGGCCAGGCGGATGCGCTGGCGCTTGGGCTGGCGACGCATGCGGTTCCGTCTGCCCGCATGGCCGAGCTCACTGATGCGCTGACCGGCTCCGAGCCGGTCGACGCCACGATCGCCCGCTTCGCCGCTGGTCCCGAGCCGGGCAAGCTCGCCCCGGAGCGATCGACGATCGCGCATTGCTTCGGCGCGGCGACGCTGCCGGAGGTGCTTGGCCGGCTCGATGCGAAGGCGGCGGCCGGAGATGCCTTCGCCGCCAAGGCGCTCGCCACGATCCGGGCGAAGTCGCCGACCAGCGTCGCCATCGCCTTCGAGCAGATGCGCCGCGGCGCCTCGCTTGGCTTCGCGCAGGCGATGCAGCTCGAATTCCGCATCGTCTCGCGCATCCCGCACGGCCATGACTTCTACGAAGGCGTGCGCGCGGTGGTGATCGACAAGGACCAGGCGCCGTCCTGGCGGCCGCGGACGCTGGAAGAGCTCGATCCAGCGGCTGTAGAGGCCTATTTCGCCCCGCTCGGCGCGACCGAACTGGCGCTGGGCGGCTGAGATGACGGTGCGCGACGGCGAGGTTCTGCGCGGCCCGGGCCAGACGGGCGAGGTGAAGCGCCGGGTTCGCTGGCGCCTGCTGCTGGTCTGGCTGCTGCGTTTGCTTTCGGTGGTCTGGATCGGCAAGGGCCTGATGCACTGGGCGACGATCCTCGGCCTTGGCCTGCTCTTCGAGCCCGGCCCGGCCTTCGAGACGCGTCCGCTGACCTTCCAGGCGATCACCGTCTATTTCGCGGTGTTCGATCTCGTCGCCGGCGTCGGCCTCTGGCTGACCGCGACCTGGGGCGGCGTGCTCTGGCTGCTCGCCGCCGTCAGCCAGTTGCTGCTCGGCTTCTTCTTCCCGCGCTGGCTGACGCTGTCGCCGGCGTTGATCGGCACCTATGTCGCGCTGATGCTGGCCTATCTACTCGCTACCTGGGCAGCGGAAAACCAGGAGTCCTGAGGCCTGCGCCTGCCTCGAATACGCTGGGCGATAGTAAGAATCGCTTTAGCTTAAGGGATTTGCGGTTCATTTTGGATTCACCCAAATGGGTAAATCCCTGATTCATCCTGATATTTAAACTCGTTTTCATCGGCCCCGCCTATGGTGTCTCTCAGAAGCGGACCGGGAGACAATCCTGGCCGGTAATCAACAGGCGGGATATTACCATGAAGAGCAATGTAAAGACTGTGGAGCCGGTTGCGTCCGAAGGTGTTGAGCTCAAGGTGAAGCCGCTTTACCTTGAGTCTCTCACCTTGGTTGAGCGACTGCATCGCCGGCTGCTCGACGTGATCAAGGACGAGTTCGAGCGCCGCAACCGCGACGACGTCAACAGCGTGCAGGCGCTGCTCCTCTACAATATCGGCGACGCCGAGCTCTCGGCCAGCGAGCTGCGCACCCGCGGCTACTATCTCGGCTCGAACGTCTCCTACAACGTCAAGAAGCTGGTCGAGCTCGGCTTCCTCCACCATGCCCGTTCGCGGATCGACCGCCGCTCGGTGCGGATCAGCCTGACCGACAAGGGCCGCGAGGTGCACCACATCGTCAAGGGCGTCTACGACAAGCATGTCCGCACGGTCGAGCAGATCGGTGGCATCGCAGCCGACGACTTCGAGCGGATGAACAACGCTCTGCTGCGCCTCGAGCGCTTCTGGACCGACCAGATCCGCTACAAGCTCTGAGCGCTGGGCCACGGGCCCGGTCTCGAAGATATCCCCGCAGCGCGCTTCGGCCTCCCGGCCGGGGCGCGTGCGCCTGTTTCTTTCCGGCCACAGTGATGCCCCTTCGGCCACGGCGATCAAACTCGCGTGAGCGCGGCGCATCCCCGCCCTAAAAATGCCGCGCTCATCATGAGCTGTTAACTGTGGTAAGGGATCGTCCCCAGCGACCGGCCGTGGCAGATGCCCGGCCGAAGGGGCGGGTCGCGTCCCGCTCCGATGATATGCGAAGTCCAAGGGGTAACGATCGATGCCGAATATCCGCCTGACCCGCCGCGAGACGGTTCTGGCCCTGCTCTCGTCTGCTGCCGCCGGCGTGAGCCTGCCGGCTTTCGCCCAGCAGGCCGAGTGGCGCCAGAGCTATGATGCCGGTGCACGCAATGCCGTCCAGCGTTCCTCGACACCGATGCTCTCGCCGGCCGCTTTGGCCGCGACCGAGCAGGCGGTCGAGGCCTACCGGGCGCTCGCGGCGCGCGGCGGCTGGCCCACCCTGCAGGTCAGCGAGCGTCTTTCTGTCGGCTCGCGCGGTCCGAGCGTGGTCGCCCTGCGTCAGCGGCTGATCATCACCGGCGATCTCGACGCCTCGGCCGGCGACAGCAACATCTATGATTCCTATGTCGAGGGCGGCATGCGCCGCTTCCAGTCGCGCATGGGCCTGTCGACCACCGGCAGCATCAACCGCGCGACGCTGGCGGCGCTCAACGTGCCGGTCGACCGGCGCATCCGCCAGCTCGAGACCAATATCGTGCGCCTGCGCACCTGGTCGGGCAGCCTCGGCAACCGCTATGTCGTGGCGAACATCCCGGCCGCGGCGGTCGAGACCGTCGAGAACGGCCATGTCGCGACCCGCCATGCTGCCGGCGTCGGCAAGATCGACCGCCAGTCGCCGCTGCTGCAGACCAAGATTCCCGAGGTCAATTTCAACCCGACCTGGACGGTTCCGGCTTCGATCATCCGCAAGGACCTGATCCCGAAGATGCAGAAGGAGCCGAGCTACCTCACCGAGAACAAGATCCGCATCATCGGCCCGAACGGCGAGATTCCGCCCGATCGCGTCAACTGGCGCTCGGACGAGGCGACCCGCTACACCTTCCGCCAGGATCCGGGCGGCGAGTTCAATTCGCTCGGCTTCGTGCGCATCAACATTCCGAGCCCGCACGGCGTCTACATGCATGACACGCCGTCGAAGGGCATCTTCGGCGACGATTACCGCTTCGTCTCCTCGGGCTGCATCCGCGTCCAGAACGTGCGCGACTACATCGCGTTCCTGCTGAAGGAGACGCCCGGCTGGGATCGCGCCAAGATCGACGAGACCATCGCCTCCGGCGAGCGCGTCAACGCCCGCATCGCCAATCCGGTGCCGTGCTACTGGGTCTACATCACCGCCTGGGCGACGCCCGATGGCGGCGTGCAGTTCCGCGACGACATCTACAACAAGGATGGCCTCGGCCCGGCGGCGGTCGCCGCCCTGCAGGGCGACCAGGACATCTGAGCCGTCGCCACAAGGTGCTCAAGGCAACAAAGCCCGCCGTCTATCGGCGGGCTTTTTCTATTTCAGCCCTCATCCTGAGGAGCCGCCCTTGGGTCCGGCCTTTGGCCGGCCCAAGGATAAACTCCGCGGCGTCTCGAAGGATGCTCAGGACGCTGAGGAAAGTATTCGGCTCAACCCACCTTCGCCACCTCGGCGAGATTGGCGGCGACGCAGCTTGCGAAGGCTCGCGTGCCGAGTGGCCCACCGAGATCGCGTGTGCGCAGCTCCGGCGCCTTGATCGTCAGGTCGATCGCCTGCTCGATCGCCTGCGCGGCCTGCAGCAGGGCAGGGGCCTGCCGCCGTTCGCCGAGCCAGGCCAGCAGCATCGCGGCCGAACCGATCAGCGAGGCCGGGTTGGCGAGGTCGCGCCCGGCGATGTCGGGCGCCGAGCCGTGCTGGGCCTGAGCCACCGCGTGATCCTCGCCGGCATTGAGCGAGGCGGCGAGGCCGAGGCTGCCGGAGATCTCCGAGGCCTGGTCGGAGAGGATGTCGCCGAACATATTGGTGGTGACGATCACGTCGAAGACACTGGCATCGCGCACCAGGAGCGCCGCCATCGCATCGATGATCTTTTCCTCATATTCGACGTCAGGATAGCGCTCCGCCACCGCGCGCACGCATTCGAGGAAGAGCCCGTCGGAGATGCGCAGCACATTGGCCTTGTGCACGGCCGTGACCTTGCGCCGGCGCTGGCGGGCGAGGGCGAAGGCGCTTTCGGCGATGCGCAGGGATGCCTGCCGCGTCACCTTGCGGAACGACATGGCAAGGTCCGGCGTCGGCATGATCTCGCCGGGGCCGAGATGCATCGAGCGATCGGAATAGAAGCCTTCGGTGTTCTCGCGCACCATGACGAGGTCGAGCGGCTTGCCGCAGCGCGGCGCGAAACCTTCGCGCGAGCGGGCCGGGCGGATATTGGCGTAGAGGTCGAGCCGCTTGCGCAGCTGGCCGGACGGGTTGAGTCCGCCCTTCTCGGCCGGCGGATACTCGTTGTGCGAGACCGGGCCGAGGATGACGCCGTCCGTCCGCTTTGCCGCCTCGAGTACGGTCTCGGGGAAGGTTGTGCCCTGGTTATTCAGCGCAGTGAAACCGATCTCCGCCCGCTCATAGACGAGGCCGAACCCGAAGAGCTTGCTCGCGGCGTCGAGCACCTTGCAGGTCGCCGCTGCGATCTCGGGGCCGATGCCGTCGCCTTCGAGGACGAGCAGGCGCAGGGCAGGGGATGTCGCATCGGTCATGGTCGGCGTCGATCCGGATGTGCTGGAAGGGAACGGGGACGAGGAGGCGTCACTCGATCTTGATGTCAGCCTCGGCGACGACCTTCGACCATTTCTCGCGCTCGGCCTTGACGAAGGCGGTGAACTCGGCCGGCGTGTTGCCGATCGGCTGGGCGCCTTCCAGCTCCAGGTTCTTGCGCACGTCCGGCAGGTTGATGATGGTCGCGACCTCGCTGCGCAGTCTGTCGATGATCGCCTGCGAGGTGCCCTTGCGCACGAAGACGCCGTACCAGCCGCTCGCCTCGTAGCCGGCCACACCGGCCTCGGCCAGCGTCGGCACCTGCGGCAGCGCCGGTGCGCGTTCGGCAGTGGTGACCGCGAGCGCCTTGAGGCCGCCGCCGTTCACATGGCCGATTGCAGAGGGCAGCGTCGCGAACATCATCGGGATGTGCCCGCCGAGCAGGTCGTTCAGCGCCGGGCCGGCGCCCCGATAGGGGGCGTGCTTCAGCTTGACGCCTGCCATCAGCTCGAACAGGGCGGTGGCGATGTGGTTGGCCGAGCCGTGCCCGGCGGTGCCATAGGTCAGCCCCTCCGGCTGTGCCTTGGCGAGCGCGATCAGCTCGGCGACCGAGTTGGCCTTGACCGACGGATGCACCAGCAGGAGCAGCGGCGCCTTGGCGATCAGCGTCACCGGCTCCAGCACCTCGGCCGGATCGTGCTTCAGGTTCTTGAACAGGCTCGGATTGACCGCCATCGGGCCGATATTGCTGATCAGCACGGTATAGCCGTCGGCCGGGGCCTGCGCTGCCGCGGTGGTGCCGAGATTGCCGCCGGCGCCGGCGCGATTCTCGACCACGACGCCGACTCCGAGCCGATCCTGCAGCTTTAGCGCGACCGCCCGCGCGATCACGTCGGTGCCGCCGCCGGCGGCATAGGGGACGAGCATGGTGATCGGCTTGCTCGGCCAGTCCTGCGCCTTTGCTGCGATAGCGGATGTGGCGGCGAGCACGGCTGCGATCAGGAGCCTCGTGATCTGGCGTGACAAGGTGGCCTCCCAGGCTGTTCTCATTTTTGGTATACTGAAGTATGCTGAAATTGACGATTGGGGGCAAGCGTTGATTTCGGCGCGGAGCCGGGCGATCACGGCAGCTGGCTTCGAGGAATGGGAGAGGGCGCAGTTTGACGGTTTTCGCCGATGTCCAGCCGGCGCGCTCGCTTGCGGGCCAAGCCTATGCCCGCTTGCGCGAGGCGATCGATGCCGGCGAGCTCAAGCCGGGCATGCGCCTGCGTGAGGAGGATCTCGCCACCCGTCTGGAGATGAGCCGTACGCCCTTGCGCGAGGCGGTGCGCCGGCTCGAGGCCGAGGGCTTCTTCACCCGCGATTCGCGCACGCTGGTCGTCATGACGCTCGACCATCAGGCGGTGTCGGAGCTTTATGCGATGCGCGAGGTGCTGGAGGGGACCGTCGCTGCCTTCGCCGCGCGTCACGCCTCCGAGGGCGAGGCGGCGTTGCTGCGCGATCTGCATGCGATCGAGGCGGGGTTGCTCTCCCGCCCGCAGGAACTCGCCCGTCACAATGAGCGCTTCCATTCGGCGCTCTACGGCGCTGCGCATAACCGCTATCTGCTGAAGGCCCTGAATGCCCTGCGCGATGCGCGTGCCCTGCTCGGCTCCTCGACCTTGCTCGATGCGGGCCGCGCGGCGCAGGCCCATGCCGAGCATGACGCCATCGTCTGCGCGATTGAAGCTCGCGATCCCATCAAGGCGGAAGCCACCGCCCGCGATCACATCAGAGCCGCCGGCCGGGAGCGGCTGCGGCGGCTGGTGCAGGCGGGTTGACTTTGCCTGCGATCGGTTTGGTCAGGCCACCCTGTCGGCGATCAGGTAGCCGACAAGCGAGATGCAGGCCATCACGATCGAGATTTCCAGAAGACTGAAGCCCATTGCCGCCTCCACCGCTGGGGAGGCAACGCGCTTCGCCTGCCATGGTTCCGCCGCAGCTGCGACGATTTCGTGATGGCTTCAGTGCGCCCGCTTCCGCGGCATGGCGGCTGGCGCAGGTTCTTCGTTCTCTGTCGCCAGATGCCGTCCGGCGACATGGAGCACGACATAGCCGATCACTGCCGACAGGGCCGACCCGGCGAGGACGCCGATCTTGGTGGCGTCGTTGAGCGCGGCGTTGTTCGCGAAGGCCAGTGCCCCGATGAACAGGCTCATCGTGAAGCCGATGCCGCAGAGCAGCGAGACGCCATAGAGCTGCGCCCATGTCGCCTTGGCCGGCATGGTGCCGAGGCCGAGCCGCACCGCGAGCCAGGCGAAGCCGAACACGCCGATCTGCTTGCCGAGGAAGAGGCCGAGCACGATACCGAGCGGCACCGGCGTCAGCAGCAGCGAGGGTGACATGCCGGCGATCGAGACGCCGGCATTGGCGAAGCCGAAGATCGGCACGATGAAGTAGGATGACCAAGGGTGAAGGCGGTGCTCGAGCGTGTGCAGCGGCGAATGCTCGGGCTCGTCGCTCTCTGCGCCATGGCCGCCGAGCGGGATGGTCAGCGCCAGCGCGACGCCGGCGAGCGTCGCGTGGATGCCGGACTTCAGCACGAAGAACCAGAGCAGGGCGCCGATCGCGAGATAGAGCGGCAGCAGGCGCACGCCGCGCAGGTTGAGCGCGATCAGCACGGCAAGGCACGCGGCGGCGCCGGCCAGCATCGGCAGCGAGAGATCGCCGGAATAGAACAGGGCGATGATCAGGATCGCGCCGAGATCGTCGAGAATGGCGAGCGCGGTCAGGAAGATCTTGAGCGAGACCGGTACGCGCGAGCCCAGGATGGCGAGCACGCCGAGCGCGAAGGCGATGTCGGTGGCGGCGGGGATCGCCCAGCCGCGCAGGGCTTCGGGGTCGCTGCGGGCGAGCGTGGCATAGATGAGGGCCGGCGCGATCATGCCGCCGAGCGCCGCCAGTGCCGGCAGGGCGCGGCGGCTCCAAGTCGCGAGCTGGCCTTCGATGAACTCGCGCTTGATCTCCAGCCCGACGAGCAGGAAGAACAGCGCCATCAGCGCGTCGTTGATCCAGTGCAGGACGGAGAGCCCCGCGACCTTCGCCTCCAGCAGCTTGAAATAGACGATGCCGAGCGGCGAGTTGGCGATGATCAGCGCCAGCGCCGCGGAGAAGACCAGCAGCACGCCAGCCGCGGCCCCGCTTTCGAGGAAAGCGTGCAGAGGCGAGCGGCGCTTGGGCGGCCAATCTGGCTGGTGAGCCTCGATGTCGTCCGTCTGCTGCGCCACGCTGGCCTCCTTCCGCCGGCTTCCGTTTCACCCGGCTGGTGCGACACCCCGATGTCGTTTCGATTGCAGCCGACAATCGCGCCACGAGACGATTCGGCTTTCCCAGATCGTGAATAAAGCAGAGTGCACACGGGGTGGCACTCCATATCGCCGCACTAGCGCCGGCGCAGCCGGTTCGCACCGCCCGCCAGCGTGGCCGCGGCGGTCATGAGCGCAAGCAGCACTGCAGTGCCGCCGAACAGATGCGCATAGCCAGGAGTCGCGATCACAGGCGTGCTGACCAGCGGCGAGCAGAACTGGCCGATGAAGATCGAGGCGGTGAGGATGCCGCCGGCCAGCCCGCGCTTCCGCGCCGGAGCGAGATTGAGGGCGAGCGCAACGAAGCTCGGCGAGACCAGCGCATAGCCCGCGCCGATCGCCGCGGCCGCGACGAAGATCGCAGCGGTGGTCGAAGCGAGCAGCAGGATGAGGAAGCCCAGCGCCATCGCGCCATAGCCCAGCGCGAAGATGCCGGCATAGCCGACGGCGCGCTGGATACGGCGGTAGAGCAGGGCGAAACCGCCGCCCGACAGCATCAGCACGCCCAGCGCCGAGCCGGTCATGATCGCGCTGTCATAGCCGCGCGCGTCGAGGAAGAAGGACAGCTGCGTCGGCATGATGAAGAAGATCATGTTGGTGGCGCCCTGCAGCAGGACCAGCATGGTGAGGGGCAGTCGCCAGCTGCGGTGGTCGTCGCTGAGGGCGCCTGGCTTTGCGACGCCCGCCGGCGACAGGCGCGGCGGGTCGACGATCACCAGCCACATCAATGGCAGGAAGGCGGCTGCCAGCCCGTAGATCGCGAAGGGCAGGCGCGGCGAGATCGCCGCGACCCAGCCGGCGGTGAGGATGAAGACGAGGCCGCCGAGATTGCGGGCCGAAATCTGCAGGCCTGTGAGCGCATTGCGGTCGTCGCCGCTGAAATAGTCGCCAACCAGCGCCGTCTGCGCCGTCATGATCAGGGCAACGGCGATGCCCAGCACGAGACGGCTCGCGAAGATAGTCGGCAGGTCGGGCAGGACGAGCCCGGCGCAGCCCGACAATACGAACAGGACGACGCCGAAGAGCAGCAGATTGCGCCGCCCGACCCTGTCGGCCGCGATCCCGGCGAGCGGGGCAAAGAGCGCGACGCTGAGCGAGGGCGCCGGCACCAGGAGCCGCGTCAGCAACGCCGCGTTGGGGTCGCCTGCGAACAGGCGTTCCAGCCCGGGCAGGGCCGGGGCGATCGTCGCGTTCGCCATGGTGGTGAGCGATGCAGCCATCAGGAGGGCGATGGCGCGCCGGTCCTGCCAGACCGGGATTTGCTTTGTGTCCAGAGCTGTTTCCATAGATTTCCTCTTGCTGAAATGTGCGGTTCAGCAGAGCCTACGAATTCAAGTCGACTTGAGGTCAAGCCATGGCTGTTCTCGATATCGGCGAGGTCGCCGAGCGCTCGGGCGTCGCGCCCTCGACCCTGCGTTACTATGAGGAGATCGGCCTGATTTCTTCGCTCTGGCGGCGGGGCCTCAGGCGGCAGTTCGGCGCCGATGTGCTGCTGAGGCTGTCGCTGATCGCCATGGGCAAGGCGGCCGGCTTCTCGCTGGAGGAGATCGCCGGCATATTCGGCCGCGACGGTAGGCCCGACATCCCGCGCGACCAGCTGCGCACCAGGGCCGACGAGCTGCAGCGGCAGATGATCGAATTGCGCACGCTGCGCGACATCCTGCGCCATGTCGCCGACTGCCCCGCGCCCTCGCATCTGGAGTGCCCGACCTTCCGCAAGCTGATGCAGGCGGCCTCGCGCCGGAAGCTCGTCTACCGCCCTTCGGTCAGGCGTTCGGGCGTGCGCCGGGCAGCTCCTTAGCCGCGTCCATCTAGCGCTTGGACAGGCTGACCTCGCGTGATAGGGACCGCGCGGGGATCGGCCGCGATCGGCCGCCGCATTCTTAGGAGCCGGACATGACCGAAGCCGTGCGCGACAAGCACCTCTCCAACTCCTTCTTCGGCGCCGGCCTTGCCGATGTCGATCCCGAGATCGCCCGTGCCATCGAGCTCGAGCTCGGTCGCCAGCGCGACGAGATCGAGCTGATCGCTTCCGAGAACATCGTCTCCCAGGCCGTGCTCGAAGCGCAGGGCTCGGTGATGACCAACAAATACGCCGAGGGTTATCCGGGCCGGCGCTATTACGGCGGCTGCCAGTTCGTCGACATCGCCGAGAAGCTCGCGATCGAGCGCGCCTGCCGCCTGTTCGACTGCCAGTTCGCCAATGTCCAGCCGAACTCGGGCTCGCAGGCCAACCAGGCCGTGTTCATGGCGCTGATGCAGCCGGGCGACACTTTCATGGGCCTCGACCTCGCCGCCGGTGGCCATCTCACCCATGGCGCTCCGGTCAACCAGTCCGGCAAGTGGTTCAAGGTCGTGCCCTATGGCGTCTGCGTCGTCGACCAGATCATCGACTATGACGCGATGGAGCGCCTCGCGGTCGAGAACAAGCCGAAGATCATCGTCGCCGGCGGCTCGGCCTATGCCCGTCATTGGGACTTCGCCCGCTTCCGCGAGATCGCCGACAAGGTCGGCGCCTATTTCATGGTCGACATCGCCCATTTCGCCGGGCTGGTCGCCGGCGGCGCCCATCCCTCGCCGTTCCCGCACGCCCATGTCGTCACCACCACCACGCACAAGACCCTGCGCGGCCCGCGCGGCGGCATGGTGCTGACCAATGACGAGGCGATCGCCAAGAAGATCAACTCGGCCGTGTTCCCCGGCCTGCAGGGCGGGCCGCTGATGCATGTCATCGCCGCCAAGGCCGTCTCCTTCCACGAGGCGCTGCAGCCGGAGTTCAAGAGCTACGCCCATGCCGTCGTCGCCAACGCCAAGGCGCTGGCCGAGACGCTGAAGAGCAAGGGCTTCGACCTCGTCACCGGCGGTACCGACAACCACCTGATGCTGGTCGACCTGCGCTCCAAGAAGGTCACCGGCAAGGCGGCCGAGGCCGCGCTCGGGCGCGCCCACATCACCTGCAACAAAAACGGCATCCCCTTCGATCCGGAGAAGCCGATGGTGACCTCCGGCATCCGCCTGGGCACCCCGGCTGCGACCTCGCGCGGCTTCGGCGTCGCCGAGTTCAAGAAGGTCGGCGAGCTGATCGCCGAGGTGCTGGACGGCCTCGCCGCCAATGGCGAGGAGGGCAACGCCGCCGTAGAGCAGGCGGTCAAGGCCAAGGCCCACGAGCTGACCGCGCGCTTCCCGATCTACTGAGGGGAGGCGATCGGGGCGCCCCTCACGGAAACGTCCCGGTCAGCTTGATCATGAACAGGTTCTCCGGGCCGCCGGGCGCATCGCCCCGGTTGGCCCGGCTGAGTTCGGCGTTGAGGTCGAGCCCCTTGGTGATCTTGTAGCCGGCCGAGGCGCTGCCGCCGAACTGGCCGTCCTTGACCTGGGCCGCGACCGAGACGTTGAAGCGGTCATCCGTGGCGCTCAGCTTGAGGTTGAGGTCGACGGTGGGCTTGGCGACGTCCTTCTTGACGATGCCGCTGAGCTCGAACGAGCCATATTGCACCATGACCTCGCCCTCGACCTTCTCGATCGCGGCCGATTTCGTTACGACCTGAAGCGAAAGATCGAGCTTCAGCCGCTCCCATTTCAGCTTGCCGGTCAGCTTGGCGCCGACCAGCTCGGCCGTCGGGTCGAAGACGATGCCGCCGACGCCTAGCTTGAGCGCACCGAGCTTGACGACCTCGAATTTCAGCTTCTCCAGCTGCTGCAGGCCAAGCGTCACCGCGCCATTGTTCGGCTTGGTGACGAACAGGGCCGCGCCTGCTCCTAGCGCCAGCGCCGCGCCGACGACGTAGACGATGCCCTTGTGCTGGTCGACCCAGACGCCGAGCGCCGACGAGCTCGCTGCCGCTTTGAAGGCGTCGACCTGCTTCTCCAGAGCCTTGTAGTTCGATGATTTCTTGATCTGCTTGAAATACTCGTCGGCCGCCTTGGACAGGACGTCGTCGCCGATCGAGCGCAGCTTCTTGATGTCCTCGGGCGAGAGCTGGGTCGTCTGGCTCTTGAGTTTGGCGTTGGCGAAGCTCAGCAGCCCTTTCTGTGCCGTCGACAGGACGACCGGGCTCTTGAGGATCTCGGCGAGGCGTTCGGGAGATCTCTGGATTTCGCTGTCGAGAAGGTCGAAGGCCAGGACGACCAGGCCGCCGAAGGCGTCGCCCATAGAGTCATTGGACATCTGCGAAACTCCGATTGGCAGGCGATGGGGATCGGCAGGCAGGCGCAGGCGGGTCGCAGAACGACATCTTGCCATGGGTCAGGCAAATCGTCCGGCGTCATTTTCTGGCGAGGGCTGCGATCCGGTGCCGGAGCGTCATGCGATCTCGTGCTTGCTCCCTTGCCGTCGGCTGGTCGTTTTTCGCTGGCCTGCGACGGCATGGCTGGGGCAATGAAGGGCCGCGGGCGCTATCGTCCCTCAAGTCAACCTCGAGGCCCCATTCATGCGTTGTCCCTATTGCGGCTCGCTCGATACCCAGGTGAAGGATTCGCGGCCGACCGACGACCACGCCTCGATCCGGCGCCGGCGCGTCTGCCCCGATTGCGGCGGCCGCTTCACCACCTTCGAGCGCGTGCAGCTGCGCGAGCTCACCGTGGTCAAGCGTTCGGGCCGGCGCACCGCCTTCGACCGCGACAAGCTGCAGACCTCGATCGAGGTGGCGCTGCGCAAGCGCCCCGTCGCGCCCGAGCGGATCGAGCGCATGGTCAACGGCATCGTCCGCCAGCTCGAAAGCTCCGGCGAGGGCGAGATCCAGAGCTCGGCCATCGGCGAGCTGGTGATGGAAGGGCTGAAATCGCTCGACGACGTCGCCTATGTCCGCTTCGCCTCGGTCTACCGGAATTTCCGCGAGGCCCGCGATTTCGAGGAGTTGCTCGGCCAGCTCGGCGGCGACGAGATCGAGCCCGTGACCAAGCCGGCGCCTGCCCGCGACGATGCCTGATCAGGACGCGATCGACCGCGCCTTCATGGCGCGGGCGCTGGAGCTCGGCGCGCGCGGGCTCGGCCAGACCTGGCCCAATCCGAGCGTCGGCGCCGTCGTCGTGCGCGATGGCCCGGATGGTCCGGTGATCGTCGGCGAGGGCCGCACGCAACCGGGCGGCCGCCCCCATGCCGAGGCGATGGCTTTCGAGGACGCCGGCGCAGCCGCGAGCGGCGGCACGCTCTACGTCACGCTGGAACCCTGCTCGCACCGCACGGTCCGTGGCGGCACCCCTTGCGTCGAACGCACCTTGCTTGCCGGCGTCAGGCGCGTCGTCTCGGCCATGGCCGATCCCAACCCGCAGATCGCCGGCCTCAGCCATGCCCTGCTGCGCATGGCGGGCGTAGAGGTCAAGGTCGGCGTGCTCGAGGACCAGGCGCAGCGCAGCCATCGCGGCCATGTCCTGCGGGTGACGGAAGGGCGGCCGATGGTGACCTTCAAGGTCGCGCGCACCGCCGACGGCTTCGCCGGCGGGGCAGGGGGCGCGCGTCTCGCCATCTCATGTGCTGAGTCCGGCGAATGGGTGCACCGCCTGCGCGCCAGCCATGATGCGATCATGCTCGGCATCGGCAGCGTCCTCGCCGACGACCCGCTGCTGACCGTGCGCCTGCCGGGGATGGAAATCCGCTCGCCGATCCGTGTCGTGCTCGATTCGTCGCTGCGCCTGCCGCTGGCCGCCAAGCTGGTGCAAGGCGCGGCGACCGTGCCGCTCTGGGTGATCGCGGCCGAAGATGCGCCAGTCGCGGCCGAGGAGAAGCTCGTCGCTGCCGGCGTCGAGGTCATGCGCGTCTCCCGCGGCGCCGATGGCCATCTCGACCTGCTCGAGGCGCTGCGCCTGCTGGCGACGCGCGGCATCACCCGTGTCTTCTCGGAAGGCGGCCCGACGATCGGCGAGCAGCTCGCACTGCAGGGCCTTGCCGACGAGGTCATCGTCTCGACCTCGCCGAAGCCGCTCGGTGCCGAGGGTGTCGTCGCCGTCAGGCCGGGGCTTGCGGCTTTGCTCGCCGATCCCGAGATTTATGCCGTCACCGAAGCCGGACAGGTCGGCTGCGACCGTTTCGAAGTTTTCACGAGGATCGCCTGATGTTCACCGGCATCGTCACCGCCATCGGCACCGTTACCCGCGCGCAGACCAAGGGCCCGAGCCTGAAGCAGTTCGATATCTCTTGTCCGTGGGAGGCATCCGGCATCGAGCTCGGCGCCTCGATCTGTTGCGCCGGCGTCTGCCTGACCGTGACGGCTCTCAAGCCGCGCGAGGATGACGAGCCCGGCTGCATCTTCCAGGTCGAGACCGCGGCCGAGACCCTGGCGAAGACCAGCGTCGCCGAATGGGCTCCGGGCACGAAGATCAATCTCGAACGCTCCCTGAAGATGGGCGACGAGCTCGGCGGCCATCTCGTCACCGGCCATGTCGACGGCGTCGGCACCATCCTGAAGATCGACGAGATCGCGCCCGATCCGAGCGAGCCCTGGGGTGCGACAGCGCGCTTCCATATCCGGGCGCCGCAGGGGCTCGCGCGCTTCATTGCCGCCAAGGGCTCGATCTGCCTCGACGGGACGTCGCTGACCGTCAACACCGTCGAGGACGACGTCTTCACCGTGCTGCTGATCCCGCACTCCTTCAGCGTCACCACCTGGGGTGAGCGCCGGAAGGGGGACGGCGTTCATGTCGAGGTCGATCTGATGGCGCGGTATGCCGCGCGGCTTGCGGAGGCGCGTCCGGGGGGCTAAAGCCGGCCCAACGCTCAGCCCTCATCCTGAGGAGCCGTTTCTGTCGAAACCGCTCCTCAGGATGAGGGCTTTGGTGCTTGGATGTTCGCGGGCACCATCTCTTGCATAAGGAAGACGCCATGGCCGGATCCCGGCAATCTTCGGCTGCCTCAGCCGCTCCGCTCGACGATGCCCGCGTGCTCGTGGTCGAGGCCCGTTTCTATGATGGCCTGGCCGACGAACTGCTCGCCGGCGCGACCGCCGTGCTCGAGAAGGCCGGTTGCCGCGTCGACGTCGTCACCGTTCCCGGCGCGCTCGAAATCCCCTCCGCCATCGTCATCGGCCTGCGCGCCGCCGACGAGGCGGTCGACCCCTATGAGGCCGTCGTCGCGCTCGGCACCGTCATCCGTGGCGAGACCGGCCATTACGACATCGTCGCCGGCGAGAGCTCGCGCGCGCTGATGGACCTTACGGTCGCCTTCGCGCTGCCGCTCGGCAACGGCATCCTCACCGTCGAGAACGAGGCGCAGGCCTGGGCCCGCGCCAACCGCAGCGAGATGGACAAGGGCGGCGGCGCGGCGGAAGCTGCGCTCGCGGTGCTGCGTTACAAGCGCTCGCTGGCGGAGGAGTCGAAATGAGCCGATCCGAGATGCGCCGCGGCGCCCGGCTGTCGGCCGTCCAGGCGCTCTACGAGATGGAGGTCGGTGGCCGCGGCGTGGTCGAGGCCATGGCCGAGTTCGAGGCTTTCTGGATCGGCAAGGAAGTCGAGGATATCGAGCTCCCCAAGGCCGAGATTGCCTTCTTCCGGGATCTGCTCGGCGGCGTCGTCCGCGAGCAGCGCCTGGTCGATCGCTCGGTTGACGATCTCCTCGCCTCCGGCTGGCCGCTGAAGCGCGTCGAGGCGGTGGTCCGCGCCATCTTGCGCGCTGGCGCCTATGAGCTCGCCTTCCGCAAGGACGTGCCGGCCCGTGCCGTGATCTCGGAATATGTCGCGGTCGCCCGTTCCTTCTACGAGGGCGACGAGGTCGGCATGGTCAATGCGGTGCTCGACAGGATGGCCCGCGACGTCCGCGCCGAGGAATTCGACGCGCCGGCGGCGTGAGCGGCACCGTGGCCGGAACCCAGCCTCCCGGCGAATTCGAGCTGATCGCCCGCTATTTCGCACCGATCGCCGGCCGCGCCGGGCTTGGCCTCATCGACGATGCTGCCCTGCTACGCCCGGCGCGCGGCTATGAGCTCGTCGTCACGGCCGATGCGCTCGTCGCCGGCGTGCATTTCTTCGCCGACGACCCGCCGGCTTCGATCGGGCGCAAGGCGCTGGGCGTCAATCTCTCGGATCTCGCCGCGAAGGGTGCCAGGCCCGACGGCTTCGTCCTGACGCTCGCTTTGCCGAAGGGCTGGACCGAGGGCTGGCTCGCGGGCTTCGCCGAGGGGCTCGGCGCCATGGCGGGCGAGGGCGGCTGCCCGCTGATCGGCGGTGACACCGTCTCGACGCCCGGCCCGCTGACCCTCTCGATCACCGCCTTCGGCAGCGTGCCCGCCGGCCGCATGGTGCTGCGCTCCAGCGCCAAGCCGGGCGACATCGTCGCCGTCACCGGCACGATCGGCGATGGCGCGCTCGGGCTGAAGGCGCATGGGCCGGATCGCCCCGCCTGGGTCGGCAAGCTCCCGGAGGCCGACCGCGCCTTCCTTGCCGACCGCTATCTGCACCCGCAGCCGCGAGTTGCGCTCGCTGCCGCCCTGCAGACCCATGCCACGGCCGCGATGGACGTCTCCGATGGGCTGGTCGGCGACCTCGCCAAGCTGCTGGCGGCCTCGAAGGCGGGCGCCGAGATCGACCTCGACGCGGTCCCACTCTCGCCCGCGGCCCGCTCTGCCGTCATGGCCGATCCCGCACTGGCGGAACTGGCCTGGACTGGCGGTGACGACTACGAAATTCTCTGTACGATCCCAGAAGGAGAATTTCCTTCTATGGTTGCTGCCGCCGAGGCGGCGGGGCTCAGCCTCGCCCGCATCGGGCGCGTCACCGCCGAGGCGGGGAGCGTGCGCTATACCGAAGCGGGCCGGCCGCGAACCTTCGCACGCGGCTCCTTCGCTCATTTCTGACGGCGGCCGGGCGGCCGCGAGGGGCGGCGGCTGCGATGAACCAGCATGTTCCGGTGATGGATGGCGACACGCTTGCCAAACGCAATGCGCTGGTGCTCGCCGGTGCCCAGGCGCTGGGCGGCGCGAGCCCCGCGATCGTGATCTCGCTCGGTGGCATCGTCGGCTCGCAACTGGTCGCGAACCAGGCCTTTGCCACCGTCCCGGTCAGCCTGATGCAGCTCGGGCTCGCCACCGGCGTCATTCCGGCGGCGTTCCTGATGCGCCGGCTCGGTCGCCGCAACGGCTATGTCATCGGCGCGCTGATCGGCGCTGTCGGCGCCAGCGTCGCCGCTGCCGGTGCGGCCGAGCGCCTGTTCTGGCTGTTCTGCCTGGGCACCTTCCTGTGCGGGCTCTACAGTTCCTATGTCCAGAGCTATCGCTTTGCTGCCGCCGATACCGCGAGCGAGGCTTTCAGGCCGCGCGCCATCTCCTGGGTGATGATCGGCGGATTGCTGGCGGGGGTGATCGGGCCGCAATCGGTCTATTGGACGCGCGACCTGACGCCGGCCGCGCCCTTTGCCGCGAGCTTCCTGGCGCAAGGCGTGCTCGCCCTTCTCGCCATCGGCGTCGTGCTGGCGCTGCGTGCGCCGCCGCTGAAGGAAACGAAGTCCGGTGGCGGCCGGCCGCTTCTCGAGATCATGCGTCAGCCCAGGTTCATCGCCTCGGTGATCGCGGCGCTCGTCGCCTACGGGCTGATGAGCTTCGTCATGACCGCCGCGCCGATCGCGATGGTCGCCTGCGGCCATAGCGTCGGCGACGCGGCGCTCGGCATCCAGTGGCATGTGCTCGCCATGTATGGGCCAAGCTTCCTCACCGGCCGCCTGATCGCCCGCTTCGGCAAGGAGAAGGTCACGGCCGCCGGCCTCCTGCTGACTGCGGTCGCGGCGATCGTCGGACTCTCCGGCCTCAGCGTCGCGCATTTCTGGATTGCGCTCATCCTGCTCGGAATCGGCTGGAATTTCGGCTTCATCGGCGCGACCGCGCTGGTCACCGACTGCTACCGGCCGGAGGAGCGGGTCAAGGTCCAGGCCGCCAACGACTTCCTTGTCTTCGGCTCGGTCGCGATCGCTTCCTTCTCCTCCGGCGGACTGCTCAGCGCCGGCGGCTGGACCAGCGTCAACTGGCTGGTCTTCCCGCCTGTCGCGATCGCGCTGGTGCTGGTCGCCTGGCAGGGCTTGCAGAGGCGCGTGGCGGCGTGATCCTTGCGAGGTAGCCCGCCCCGAGCAGGAGACCTCGCATGCGCCCCCACCAGCTTCCCCAGTTTGCCGGCCGCCCTGCTGCGGGTGCGATCGGCCATAATCGCGGCGTCGTGCAGCGGAACTACGCCTTCATGCCGCCGGAGGGCGTGCTGGTCAGCCGGCTGCCGCATTTCGAGAAGACCATTGCGCGCATGCTCGCCGCGCCAGTGCTTGGCGCCCGGTTCGCGCAATATGTGCTCGAGATCGAGCCCGGCGGCGGCACGAAGGTGCCTTTCGCGGAGGAGGGTGTCCAGCACTTCTATTACGGCCTGTCCGGTGAGGCGACGTTCGCCATCGACGGCTCGGCGAGCGGCTCCTTCCACCCTGGCAGCTTCGCCTATGTCCCGGGCGGGACGCGGTTCTCGTTGCGCAATGACAGTGGCGCACCGGTCCGCGTGCTCGGCCTGCGCAAGCGCTACGAGCCGGCGCCCGGCTTCGCTGTGCCCGAGCCGATCCTGTCGCATCGCGACGCGGTACCGCTGACCAATCATACCGGCATGCAAGGGCGCGGCTTCCAGTTCCTGCTGCCCTACGGCGACATGCGCTTCGATTTCGAGATGAACCTGATGTGGTTCAAGCCCGGCGCGTTTTTCCCTGATGTCGAGACGCATGTGATGGAGCACGGTCTCTACATGCTGGAAGGGCAGGGGCTCTATTTGCTTGGGCAGGACTGGCACGAGATCTGGGCCGAGGACTTCATCTGGATGGGCGGCTACTGCCCGCAGCAATTCTATCCGACCGGCTTCGGCGACGCCTGCTATCTGCTCTACAAGAACGTCAATCGCGACGTCGCGCTTTAGAGCCTCTCTCAAAAGGCTGCGGCCAGTCGGCTGGCCGATGCGCTGCGGCCTGACATTCTCCTAAAATTGTCAGCCGCCCCGTTTGCGATTCTGGCGGAAACTGGGCAACAATCCGATCCGACACTGGTGATCGGCGCTGCAGGCCTGATTCTTTGTTAGGCCGACGGCGCCGTTCCTTGCGTTCAAAGAACCGGAAAACCGGCTCCGTCGGGGTGTCCTGCCCCGGATGACGAAATCTCAGGGATAGGAAATTCGATGTCGGCCTTGCTCATCATCATTGTCTTGAGTGCGTTATCGATCGTCTACGGCTTATGGGCCTATGGCGACGTGATGAAACGCGATGCCGGCAACCAGCGCATGCAGGAGATTTCCGGCGCGGTGGCAGAGGGCGCGCAGGCTTATCTCAAGCGCCAGTACGTCACTATCGCCATGGTCGGCGTGGTGCTCTTCATCGGCCTGACCTGGCTGCTCGGCGCCTATGTCGGCATCGGCTTCCTGATCGGCGCCGTGCTCTCGGGCGTCGCCGGCTTCATCGGCATGAACGTCTCGGTCCGCTCGAATGTGCGCACCGCGCAGGCGGCGATGCAGTCGCTCGGCGACGGTCTCGACGTCGCGTTCAAGGCGGGCGCGGTCACCGGCATGCTGGTCGCCGGCCTCGCTCTGCTCGGCGTCGCCTGCTATTACGGCTTCCTCACCGGCATGAAGGGCTTCGAACCCTCCAGCCGCACCGTCATCGACTCGCTCGTGGCGCTCGGCTTCGGCGCTTCGCTGATCTCGATCTTCGCCCGCCTCGGCGGCGGCATCTTCACCAAGGGCGCCGATGTCGGCGCCGACCTCGTCGGCAAGGTCGAGGCCGGCATTCCCGAGGACGATCCGCGCAACCCGGCGACGATCGCCGACAATGTCGGCGACAATGTCGGCGACTGCGCCGGCATGGCCGCCGACCTGTTCGAGACCTATGCGGTGACGCTGGTCGCGACCATGGTGCTCTCCGCGATCTTCTTCGCTGGCCAGCCCGTGCTCGGCGCGATGATGCTCTATCCGATGGCGATCGGCGCGGCCTGCGTCGTCACCTCGATCATCGGCACCTTCTTCGTCAAGCTCGGCTCCAACCAGTCGATCATGGGCGCGCTCTACAAGGGCTTCATCGCCGCCGGCGTGCTCTCTGTTGGTGCGATCGCCGCGGTCAACTACCTGATGTTCGGCGGCTTCGCCGCCTCGTTCACCACGGTGCAGGGCGTGACCTTCACCTCGGGCGGCCTGTTCGGTTGCGCGCTGGTGGGCCTCGCGGTGACGCTGCTGATCGTCGTCATCACCGAGTATTACACCGGCACGGGCAAGCGCCCGGTCGTCTCGATCGCCCAGGCCTCGGTCACCGGCCACGGCACCAACGTCATCCAGGGCCTCGCGGTCTCCCTGGAATCGACCGCGCTGCCGACCATCGTGATCATCGCCGGCATCATCGTCTCCTACGGCCTCGCCGGCCTGTTCGGCATCGCCATCGCCACCACCGCCATGCTGGCGCTGGCCGGCGTCGTGGTGGCGCTCGACGCCTTCGGCCCGGTCACGGACAATGCCGGTGGCATTGCTGAGATGGCAGGCCTGCCCAAGGAGGTCCGCCACTCCACCGACGCGCTCGACGCGGTCGGCAACACCACCAAGGCGATCACCAAGGGCTACGCGATCGGCTCCGCCGGCCTCGGTGCGCTGGTGCTCTTCGCTGCTTATACCTCGGACCTCAACTTCTTCGTCGCCGAGGCCAACAAGGCGGGCTCGAGCACCTTCCAGTACTTCAAGGGCGTCACCGTCGACTTCACCCTGTCGAACCCCTATGTCGTCGTCGGGCTGCTGCTTGGCGGCCTCATCCCCTTCCTGTTCGGCGGCATGGGCATGACCGCTGTCGGCAAGGCGGCGGGCTCGGTGGTCGAGGAGGTGCGCCGTCAGTTCAGGGAGAAACCGGGCATCATGCAAGGTACGGATCGGCCGGACTATGCCCGCGCCGTCGACCTGCTGACCAAGGCGGCGATCAAGGAAATGGTGCTGCCTTCGCTGCTGCCGGTGCTGGCCCCGGTCGTGACCTTCTTCGTCATCAACGCCATCGCCGGCAAGAACCAGGCCTTCGCCGCGGTCGGCGCCATGCTGATGGGTGTGATCGTCACCGGCATCTTCGTCGCCATCTCGATGACCTCGGGCGGCGGCGCCTGGGACAACGCCAAGAAGAGCTTCGAGGACGGCTTCGTCGACAAGGACGGCGTGCGCCATCTCAAGGGCTCCGAGGCGCACAAGGCCTCGGTCACCGGCGACACCGTCGGCGACCCCTACAAGGACACGGCGGGCCCCGCCGTGAATCCCGCGATCAAGATCACCAACATCATCGCGCTGCTGCTGCTCGCCATCCTGGCGCATAGCTGAGCTGCAGATCGCCTGAACAGAAGCTGGCCCCGCGGAGCGATCCGCGGGGTTTTCTTTTGAAACACAAGGGCTTGAACGCGGCGGCGGAATCAGGCCGCGAAGCGGTTGAATCAGTCTGCGAGGCTACGGCCGGGGCCGTAGCATTCCGGCACGACGGAGCGGCCTTCGCCTGTCATGGTCCCGGCCATCCAAGGAGGACCCGATGACCGCCCCAGCCGCTTCCGCCACCGCACGATCCGGGCACCTGACCAACCTGGCCTCGCTGCTCCTGCTGGCGACGCTCTGGGGCGCCTCCTACAGCTTCATCAAGCTCGGCGTGGAGACGATCCCGCCGCTCACGCTGATTGCAGCGCGCACGCTGATCGCCGGCGCGCTCCTCCTCGTCATCATCCGCTGGCGTGGCCTCAGCCTGCCACGTGATCCCGTCATCTGGCGGCGCTTCCTGATCCAGGCCTGCCTCAACAGCGCCGTGCCGTTCACGTTGATCGCCTGGGCCGAGACCAGCGTCGATGCCGGCCTGGCTGCGATCCTCAATGCCGGCTCGCCGATCTTCGCCTTCCTGCTCAGCCTGCTGCTCTTCCGCACCGAGGCTGCCGCGGGCCGGAAGCTGTTCGGCGTCGCCGCCGGCATGCTCGGCGTCTGCCTGATCATCGGCATGGAAGCGCTCTCGGGCTTCGGCCGCGAACTCTGGGCCCAGCTCGCTTTGGTGGCCGCAGCGGCCTGCTATGGCGGTGCGGCCCTGTTCGGCCGCAATTTCAAGGGACTCGACCCGATCATGCCCGCCTGTGGCTCGCTGATCTGCGGCGCCGTGATCCTGATCCCTTTCAGCCTTCTGATCGACCGGCCCTGGACGCTCTCGCCCTCCGCCACATCGATCCAGGCGCTGCTGGCGCTGTCGGTGTTCTCGACCGCGCTCGCCTTCATCCTCTATTTCCGGCTGATCGACCGGATCGGCACGGTCGGGACGACCTCGGTCGCCTATCTGCGCGTGCCCACCGGGGTCGCACTGGGTGTCCTCTTCCTCGGCGAGCGCCTGAGCCCGACGGCCTGGATCGGGCTCGCCATGGTCATTGTCGGGGTGTTTGCGATGACGCTGCCGGACCGGAAGCCGAAGGGCGGCTAGAGCATCGGCTTGGCGAAACCGGAGCCACGAATCATCCGCTGTCACAGTGAACGCGGAGACTTGGACAAAGAAAAAGCCCTGCGGCGCCGCCGCAGGGCTTTTGCGTCATGAATGGCGAGACGGGTTCAGGCGCCGAACGGCGTGAACTTGGTGACGCCCTTGAACAGGTTGCGCAGGAAGCTCTGCTCCTCGCCGCCGGTCGAAGTGGTGCGGCTGATGAAGTCGAAGATCACGCCGTCCTGCAGGCCGTAATTGGCGACGCGCTCGACCTTGAAGCCCTTGTTGAAATAGATCACCAGCACCTTCTGGTCGATGACGGCGAAGTCCTGGAACTGGAAGCGGCGGCGCACTGTCTGGCTGATATAGTAGAAGGTGCGGTTGCCGACGGTCGATGTCGTCGAGGGCGTGCCGAGCGTGGTCAGCACCGTCTGCACGTCCATGCCGGGCTTCACCTTGGCGATCAGCTCGTCGTCCATGACGAAGCCGCGGGTGAACTCCTCGTTGAGGCCGGCCGAGGTCGGCGTGCGGAAGCCGAGATTGGTGGCGGAGCCACAGCCAGCCAGCGGCAGCGCGGCGGCCAGCGAGCCGATCAGGACGGTACGGCGGGTCGGAGCAGTCATGCGTGGCGGATCCGAAGGGGAGGCGCGCGGAGCTGCCGCGCTTGTCAGGGTGGGTGCGATTGGCGTAACGCCCGAGCATGGCTTTGGCAAGGCAAGTCACTTTTTAGGCAAGTGAGTTGAGAAAGGCGGGGTAGGGCTGTGATCTTCGGCCTGTTCGGCAGGAAGCGGGCGCGCATGGCGCCGGTCAACACGTTGCTGGAGCGCATCGTCGGCGCCTCGCGTGAGCCGGCCCTGTATCTGCAAGGCCGTGTGCCCGATGATTTCGAGGGGCGTTTCGAGGCGTTGACGCTGCATCTCTTCCTGATGCTGCGGCGCTTGCGCGACTTGCCGGCCCCGGCGGCCGACGTGGCGCAGGACCTGGTCGACGCCAGCTTCGCCTATCTCGAGCTTGGTTTCCGGCAGGGCGGCATCAGCGATGTCGCCGTGCCGAAGCGGATGAAGAAGATCGGCCGCAGTTTCTATGGTCGGCTCAGCGGCTATGAGGAGGCGCTTGCCGCGGGGGAGCCTGGTGCCTTCGAAGCCGCGCTCGCCCGCAACATCGCCCCGCAGATCGATGCGCCGGCGCTCGCCCGCCATGTCAGGGCCGGGGCGGCCGTCTTGGCCACGCGCTCGCTCGACGATATCCTTGCCGCCGACCCGTTGTTCCCGCCTTTCTCAGGCAGTCTCGAAGCATGACCGTTTCCCCTCAGGACAAGTTGCCCCTTCATCATCCGATTCGCGTCGAGAGCATCACCTTGCGGCCGGTTCCGGTCGAGGTCGCGCCGGAGCAGGGCGATCTTGCTGCGATCGCGACTTATCTCGGCGTCGCCTCGGTCGAGGCGCTGAAGGCGGGGTACTCGCTCTCGCGCAATGGCGAACGGCTCAAGCTCGAGGGCATGATCAAGGCGAGGCTGCACCAGAATTGCGTCGTCACTCTCGATGCCTTCCCGGTCGAGCTCAACGTGCCGATCAAGCTCGATTTCGCGCCGGAGGCCGAGATCGCCGCCATGGCGAAGCCGTCCGAGGACGACGAAATCGACATTGAGGTGCTGCTCAACGAGGAGGAGCCGCCGGAGCCGATCGTCGACGGCATGATCGATCTGGGGGTGGTCACGCTCGAATTCCTGGCGCTGTCGCTCGATCCCTATCCGCGCAAGCCCGGCGTGGCGTTCAGCGAGCCGGCCCCCGAGACGCCGGCCGAATCGCCTTTCGCCGCCCTGTTGCAGCTGAAGCGCGAGCAATGATCGGCAGAAACCTCCGCGCTTTCCCTTGCGGCGAGCGGCCAACCCGCTATTGTCCGCCGCCCGCCCGGCCGCCTGGCAAGGGGGCGCAGCCCCTGGAATCGATCACCACCGCATGACACGCCCGGTTACAATCGCGCTAGACGCCATGGGCGGGGATCACGGCCCGTCCGTGGTCATCCCGGGCGCTGCGCTCACGCTCGAACGTCGCCCGGATGCGAAATTCGTGATCTTCGGCAACGAGGCCGAGGTCGTGCCGCTGCTCGATGCGCATGCGCAGCTCAAGGCCGTCACCACCTTCCATCACACCGAGGTCTCGGTGAAGATGGACGACAAGCCGAGCCAGGCCCTGCGCTATGGCCGCTACAAGTCGTCGATGTGGCGCGCCATCGATGCCACCAAGACCGGTGAGGCCGACGTCACCATCTCGGCCGGCAACACCGGCGCGCTGATGGCGATGTCGAGGTTCTGCCTGAAGTCGATGCCGCAGGTCGACCGGCCGGCGCTTGCCGGCCTGTGGCCAACGGCGCGCGGCGAGAGCATCGTGCTCGATCTCGGCGCGACCATCGGCGCCGACGCCCAGCATCTGGTCGATCTTGCCGTGATGGGCGCGGCCATGGCCCGCGTCGTCTTCGATCTCGACCGGCCGAGCGTCGGCCTGCTCAATATCGGCGTCGAGGAGATCAAGGGCGTCGAGGCGATCAAGGAGGCCGGCCGCATCCTGCGCGAGAGCAACCTGCCGCATTTCGATTATCACGGCTTCGTCGAGGGCGATGATCTCGGCAAGGGTACGGTCGACGTCGTCGTCACCGAGGGCTTTACCGGCAACATCGCCCTGAAGACGGCCGAAGGCACGGCCAAGCAGATCGGCGAATACCTGCGCGCCGCGATGGGCCGTTCGCTGATGTCGAAAATCGGCTATCTTTTCGCCCGCGGCGCCTTCGCCGCGCTGAAGGAGAAGATGGACCCGCGCAAGGCCAATGGCGGCGTCTTTCTTGGCCTGGAAGGCATCGTGATCAAGAGCCATGGCGGCACGGATGCCATCGGGTTCGCCAGCGCGACCGAACTCGGCTACGAGATGGTGCGCGAGAATCTGATGGCGAAGGTACGCGAGATGGTCGCCGCGACGGCGCGGCCCAGCGCGGCATCGGCAAGCCCACAAGTCGCCGCCGGCGAGTAGGGAAGAGAAACGTCCTTGTCCAGAATGCGATCCGTCCTGCGCGGCTGCGGCTCCTATCTGCCGGCGCGCATCATGACCAACGCCGAGTTGGCTGAGAAGGTCGACACCAGCGACGAGTGGATCGTCCAGCGCACCGGCATCCATGCCCGCCACATCGCGGCCGACGACGAGCCCACCAGCACGCTCGGCCTGAAGGCTGCACAGGCCGCGCTTGCCGACGCCGGCATCCCGGCAAGCGAGGTCGACCTCATCATCGTCGCGACCGCGACGCCCGACCACACTTTCCCGGCGACCGCGACCCAGATTCAGGCCGCGCTCGGCATCACGCAAGGCGCCGCCTTCGACCTGCAGGCCGTCTGCTCCGGCTTCGTCTTCGCACTCGCCACCGCCGACAAGTTCCTGACCAGCGGTGCGGCCAGGACCGCCATCGTCATCGGCGCCGAGACCTTTTCACGCATTCTCGACTGGGAAGACCGCGCCACCTGCGTGCTGTTCGGCGACGGCGCCGGCGCCGTCGTGCTGCAGGCGGAGGAGGGCGCCGGCACGCTCGCCGATCGCGGCGTGCTGACGACCCATGTCCGCTCCGACGGCCGTTACATGAACAAGCTCTATGTCGACGGCGGGCCGGGCTCGACCAAGACCGTGGGCTTTCTGCGCATGGAGGGCCGCGAGGTCTTCAAGCATGCCGTGGTCAACCTCGCCGACACCGTGCGCCACACCTTCGAGGAGACGGGGCTCAGCGGCGCCGACATCGACTGGTTCGTGCCGCATCAAGCCAACCGCCGCATCATCGACGCCACCGCTCATAAGCTCGGCATCAGCGAGGACCGTGTCGTCGTTACGGTCGGGCAGCACGGCAACACCTCGGCGGCCTCGATTCCGCTCGCTTTGGCGCAGGCCCATATGGACGGGCGGATCAAGCCCGGCCAGCTCGTCCTGATCGAGGCGATGGGTGGCGGCTTCACCTGGGGGTCGGCGCTGATCCGCTGGTAGTGGCCAGGTTGGGCCGCCCAAGCTAAGCACTTTGGATTTATGACATTTTCTTAGCGGTCGTCAGCGCGGATTTTCCGCGTTTTTCAACCTGTGCGGGTGTGTCGAGGATTGACCGTAGTCGCCTCGCCGCCTAGCGTCCGCCTCCGGTGGGGCGATGGTTGACTAGGGACGCCGCTATTTGAAGAAACGCCTTGGAGGAATTGATGGCGGGGCAAACGATTACGCGGGCTGATCTGTGCGAGGCCGTCTATCAGAAGATCGGCCTGTCGCGGACAGAGTCGTCCAAGCTGGTCGAAGCGGTGCTGGACGAGATCTGCGATGCGGTGGCGCGTGGGGAAAACGTCAAATTGTCCTCCTTCGGCTCGTTCGTCGTGCGAGACAAAGGCGAGCGAATCGGGCGTAATCCAAAAACCGGCGTCGAAGTGCCGATCGAGCCGCGTCGCGTGATGGTGTTCAAGCCGTCCAATGTGATGAAGGCGCGGATCAACGGATTGAACGGCGTGGGTGAGGAAGAGTGACTCTGGAGTTCCACGGCAGCGGATTCGAGGCCGAATTGGATAACAAGAGCCCAGACGCATTCAGGACCATCAGCGAGGTCGCCGAAGACCTCGACATTCCCCAGCACGTCCTGCGTTTCTGGGAAACGCGCTTCTCCCAGATCAAGCCGCTGAAGCGCGGCGGCGGCCGGCGCTATTACCGGCCTGACGATGTCGCCCTGCTCAAGGGCATCCGCCGCCTGCTCTACGGCGAGGGCTACACCATCAAGGGCCTGCAGCGCATCCTGAAGGAGCAGGGGCCACGTTACGTCCAGGCGATCGGCCGCGGCGGCGAGATCGTCGGCAGCAACGCGCCCACCCAGCCATCTGCGGTCGCCCACATGGCACCGCCGCCGGGCGAGGCGATGCCGGCGGCCCAGCCGGCGCAGCATCACCAGCCTGCCCCAGCCATGGAGCCGGGTTTTGCAGCGAAGGCGCTGCTCTCCTCCTTGCCCCGCGCGGCCCAGCCGCTGGTCGGCGCCGATGATCTCGCCTTCCTGAAAGCGACGCTCTCCGAGCTGATCGAATGCCGCCGTCTGCTGCACGGCGCCCTTGCCGGCGCGACCGTTGGCGAGGACGGTTGAGCGCGCCTGCGCTTGAATCGTCGCGCTCCGCTCGCTAGATCAGCCAGCGAGGACGACCTCCGCGGGTCTTTGCCCTGCGTTTCCCAATAGGCGTGGACGACCCCGCCCTTCCCATAAGGAGGGCCGCCATGGCCTGGACCTATCTCTTCTTCGCCGGCCTGTTCGAAATCGGCTGGGCCATCGGCCTGAAATACACGCATGGTTTCAGCCGGCTCGCTCCGACGCTGCTGACGGTCGCCAGCATGGGAGTGAGCCTCGGGCTTCTCGGCCTCGCCTTGAAGAGCCTGCCGCTCGGCACCGCCTATGCGATCTGGACCGGCATCGGCACGATCGGCACGGCCATCCTCGGCATCATCCTGTTCGGCGAGCCGGCGACGGCGCTGCGCCTCGCCTGCATCGGCCTGATCGTTGCCGGCATCGTCGGGTTGAAGCTGGTGTCCTGAACGAACCTCGTAAGCCTGACCGGCGGCGCCTCAGCGCCGCCGGAACGCCTCCGGCCAGAGGCCGTTGCGTTCGAGCAGGACGACCACGACGATGACGGCGAGCGTGGCGACGATCGTCACCAGCTTGGCGTCCCAGGGCACGCCGCGGCCGATCAGCCAGATCAGCGCCAGGCCCGCGATGAGGGGGATGAGCAGCTCCATATCGGCAGCCTAGCGTAGATGTCCGCGGGCTGCATCCGCCATCGCACATGCCCGGAACAGTTTGCGGCGGCACACGTTGCAGCGACAGGGAGGCACGCCGCCCGCGCAGGCTGCGTCGGTACTCATCCAGGCAAACGCGAACAGGAGGAAGGCATGGGCCTGTTTTCCAAGGACATCAAGACGATGGACGATCTCTTCGTGCATCAGCTCCAGGATATCTACTACGCCGAGAACCAGATCAGGAAGGCGCTCCCGACCATGATCGAGAAGGCGACCGACGCGCAGCTGCGCAACGGCCTCCAGGCCCATCTCGGTGAGACCGAGGGCCATATCCGCCGGCTTGAGCAGGTCTTCCAGCAGCATGGGGTCGAGGCCAAGGGCGTCGACTGCCCGGCGATCGACGGCATCCTCGAAGAGGCCGACGAGGTGACGGGCGAGGTTGATGACAAGCAGGTCCTGGATGCGGCAATCATCGCGGCGGCGCAGGCCGTCGAGCACTACGAGATCACGCGCTACGGCACGCTGACCGCCTGGGCCAAGCAGCTCGGTCGCGAGGATTGCGCTGCGCTGCTGCAGCAGAATCTCGACGAGGAGCATGCCGCCGACAGCAAGCTGACCAAGCTGGCGGAATCCGGTATCAACCGTCAGGCGGCCTGACGCTGGCTACGCCTCGGCCGGCGAGGGCGCTTCGGTATCCTCCCGGCCCGCCGGGCCGCCCTCCATCAGCGGCCGCAGCTTGGCGAGTTCCTGCGCCATGAAGTCCAGGAAGAGCCGCACCCGCGGGGAGTGACGCAGGTCCGGATGGGTCAGCAGCCACAGATCCGCGGCATAGCCGATCTGCGGCAGCGCCAGCCGGACCAGCGCCGGCCGCTTATCGGCGATGAAACAAGGCAGGAAGCCGATGCCGATGCCGGCCTCGACGGCTTCGGCGAGGCCGAGCACGGTGTTGAGCTTGTAGACGGTCTGGTCGGCCGGGATGTGCTTCTGGCGGTATTGGACGACCTTGAAGTTGCTGAACTGGTCGCCGAGCGAAATCCAGCGCTGCTGCGTGAGTTCAGATGGGTTGGCCGGCGCCCCGTTCGGAAAATCGATTGCCCGTCCGTAGAGCGCCCAGCCGATTTGCGCGACCCGGCGGCCGACCAGGTTCTCCGGCGGATTGTCGGTGGCGCGGATCGCGACATCGGCGTCGCGCTTGCTGAGGTTGAGCGCCTGGTTGCCGAGCAGCACGTCGAGCTTGATGTCGGGGCACTGCTTCATGAAGGCGGCGAAGAGCGGCGTCAGCAATTCGACCAGCAGGGAATCGTTGGTGGTGACGCGTAATTCGCCTGCTGGCAGGATCTCGCGGCCGGCGAGGCGCCGGGTAAAGCCGGCGATGTCGGTCTCCAGCCGCTCGGCGAGGGCTGCCATCTCCTCGCCGGCGGGCGTCGGCACATAGCCGGAGCGGTGCCGCTCGAACAGGCGCGTGCCGAGATTCTCCTCGATCTGGCCGAGGCGACGGAAGACGGTGGAATGGTTGAGCCCAATCAGCTCGGCAGCGGCCGGCAGGCTGCGCGCCTCGGCGATGGCCTTGATCAGCCGGAAATCGTCCCAGGCGACGGAAGAAGTGGGGGTCGGCAAGCGGGCGGCTCCGGGCGAGTCAGCTACCCCTGATACATGGTACGGGCGACAGGTTGCAGCAACCTGTCGCCCGTTCTGTCGCAATGGTCGCCGAGGCTCAGGCCAGAGCGGGCTTGGCCGCAACCGGCAGTCCGGCCGAACGCAGCGCCAGCGCGCCGTCGCCGATCAGGGCATGGGCGAAGGCGGTCAGGGCGAGGAAGGCGGGATATTCCCAGCCGCCATTCGAGGCGTTGAAGACCCAGCCATTGGGGGCGTGGATGGACAGCGCGCCGAGCAGGATCGGCAGCAGCAGGATCGAGACATAGCGGCCATAGAAGCCGGTGAGGATGGCAAGGCCGCCGAGCACTTCCGCCAGGATGATCGGCCAGGCGAGGAAGCCGGGCAGGCCGACCTGGCCGAGGAAGCCGGTGAAGCCGGGAACGGTGAAGACGGCGAACTTCAGATAGGCGTGGGCGATGAACATCACGCCGAGCGCGACGCGCAATACGAGGGCGCCATAAGGGGCGAACCGAGTGTCAATCATGGTCTTTCTCCGAAGGACCGGTTTGGTCTGGCGCAGAGAATGCCGATCTCGATATCGCAATTCAAATTGGCATTTCAGGATATCGACATTGCTTTTGTGCAATGAATGAGGTCTGGCAATTTGGCCATCCGCAACCATCTTGGCGTCAACGAGGGCCGCTTCTCGCAGCCCGGAGGACTACCATCATGCAGATCAACGGCATCCACCACGTCACCGCCATCGCCGGCCCTGCGCGCCGCAATCTCGACTTCTACAGCCGCGTCCTCGGCCTGCGCCTGGTCAAGAAAACGGTGAACTTCGACGACCCGACCACCTGGCACCTCTATTTCGGCGATGCTGACGGCAATCCCGGCACGATCCTGACTTTCTTCCCCTGGGAGCATGTCGCGCCCGGCCGGCTCGGCGTCGGCGAGACGGAAGTGACCGCCTTCCGCATTCCCGCGGCGGCGGTTGGCTACTGGACGCATCGGCTCGTTGCCAACGGCGTCGCCCATGATGCCCCGCAGAAGCGGTTCGGCGAGACCGTGCTGGGCTTTCGCGATCCGGACGGGATGCGGCTTGCTCTGGTCGCGGTGCCCGGTAGCGAGAGCGAGCCGGCCTGGGACAATGGCGAGGTGCCCGTCGAATCCGCGATCCGCGGCTTCCACGGCGTCACCCTGCTGCTCGACAAGACGGAGACGACCGCCGCGATCCTGCGCGACGTGTTCGGCTTCGTCGAGGCCGGCCGTGAGGGCAACACCGTCCGCATGCGGGCGGAGGGCAGCGCCCATGGCGGCGTCGTCGACCTGCGTGCGGCCGGCGGCTTCCTGCCGGCAAGGATGGGCGCCGGCTCGGTGCATCACATCGCCTTCCGCGCCGGCGACGACGCAGAGCAGGCTCGCATGGTGAAGACGCTGGTCGAGACCTTCGGCCTGCGCCCCACCGAGCAGAGGGACCGGTTCTATTTCCGCTCCGTCTACTTCCGCGAGCCCGGCGGCGTGTTGTTCGAGATCGCCACGGACGCGCCGGGCTTTGCCATCGACGAGCCGGCCGATGACCTCGGCGGCGCGCTCAAGCTGCCGTCGCAGTACGAGACGCGTCGCGACGAGATCGAGGCCGTGCTGCCGGCCCTCGCCTGATCCATGAATGCGCCCCGCCTTCGGGCGGGGCGCCCTTCGTTGAACATCATCGTGAAAGGAGGCCGCGCCATGAACGCGCTTGAGCCCTTCATCCATCGCTTCGAGCCGGCGACTGCGCCCGGCCTTGCGCCGCTCCTGCTGCTGCACGGCACCGGCGGCGACGAGAACGACCTGCTGCCGCTCGGACGCACCGTCGCGCCGGGCGCAGGCCTGCTCTCGCCGCGCGGGCGGACGCTGGAAGCCGGCATGCCGCGCTTCTTCCGCCGCCTGGCCGAGGGCGTCTTCGACGAGGACGACCTCACCCGGCGTACGCATGAACTTGCCGATTTCGTCGAGCAGGCGCGGGCGCAATACGGGCTGCCGGCGCCGATCGCGCTCGGCTTCTCGAACGGCGCCAACATTGCCGCTGCGATGCTGCTGCTGCGGCCGGAGGTGCTGTCGGGAGCGGTGCTGCTGCGGGCGATGTCGCCCTTCACCAAGCCGCCGGGCGCGGCTCTGGACGGCAAGCCCGTGCTGATCGTCTCGGGCAGCTTCGATCCGATCATCCCGGAGGAGAATGCGGCGCGATTGGCGGAGACTCTCGTCGGGGCAGGGGCCTCGGTCGAACATCGCAGCCTGCCGACCGGCCATGGCCTGTCACAGGCGGATCTGGGGCTGGTGCGGGATTGGTTGGCGCGGCGTCAGGCGCTCGCCGCCTGAATGAGCCTCAGGCTCCAGGCCTGATGTGCTTCGAAAGATAGCACGTCAGGCCGAGCCCGCCGAGCATCACCGAGATCATGTAGGGGCCGAACAGGCAGGCGACGAACACGGCCGCGATGAAGCCGAGCATCAGGCTGTTGCGCCAGTCCAGGGTCATGACAGGGCCTCCACGAATCGGTGCCAGTATCATGAAGATAACCTTCACCCTGTGAACCGCATTTGAACAGAATACGTTAACGAATCCTTGCCGTTGCGGGCCTTGGTTCATGCGGCAGGCGGCCGTATTCGTCAGCGGCCTGGCCCGCCACTCAGCCACACTCCCTGAGGAAGCGGCGCGCGACATGTCCCTCGCTGAAGCCCTCATAGCCCTTCGCCAGCCTGGTCTCGCCGGGCCAGTGCCTGACCTTGCTCCAGCCGCCGCGGCCGCCTTCGATGATCTGGACCTCGTCGCCTGCCTTCATGCGCAGGACCAGCCGGCTTTGCGCGCCCGGCGCGGCGCGCAGGGCGACGAAGCCGTCGGCTGTCTCCGGGACAAGGCAGAACAGCGAGGCGCTGGCGTCGCCGGCATGGAGCAGAAGGCCGGACAGCACGAGCAGGGTCGGGCGGATCATCACGTTTCCCAGTGTTTGAGGTATCTCAGCATGCCGCAAGACAGCGGGATTGTCGCGGTGCGGTGACACCTGTGCTGCTCTCGCGCGTTGTTCGGGCGACGTCGCACTGCGGCACGGAAGCGATGATGATCCAGTTGTTCGAGGCGAGCGCTGGCAAGGTCCGCGATCAGGCTGTCGACTATGCCGGTACGCAAGCGAGGATCGTGGCGCAGACCGCAAATCCATCGGGGTTTGCGCCTGTCGGCATCGCCCCCGCCGATGGCGTCTGGCGAACTCAAGGCGCGCCGGCCGCAAGCACGAAGCGAGCAGCGGGGCCGGCGCAGCTCACATGCCAAGGCTGGCCGCATTCCGCGGCGCCCAATCCTGAACCTGGCCTGAGGCTGGCGCGATCCGCTCGGAAGGTCCCGAGCCTGTTTGGCCGGCTGAAGAGTGGATTGGCCGCAGTGCGAAGCTTATCTTCGCCGGAGGAGCAGTCGCGCGGGCCGCAGCGGCGGTCCTGGGCCGGATCGGACACGGCATGACCAACATCCTCCTCGTCGTTGCAACGATTGCGACGCTGGCGACGTCGATCTGGCTCGCACTGGAGGGCAGCGCGGTGCTGGCCCTGCCGCTGGTGATCGTCCTCGCCGGGCTCGTGCGCACCCTGGTCCGTCGCGCGGGACGCAGGGGGTTACGCCGGCCGAGGTCGCACCGCCGCCGCATGACGACAGGCAGCTGTGAATCCAGCCTTCCAATCCGGCAATTGCCGCGTTGCATCGCGGCGTCGTGCACTCTATAAGCCGACCCGTCGGAGCGTAGCGCAGCCCGGTTAGCGCACTTGTCTGGGGGACAAGGGGTCGGAGGTTCGAATCCTCTCGCTCCGACCATTTTCTTCTTCGATCTGAGTTTTGCGAGAGGCGGCCCGGCCGCCCCATTGGCGCTTCCAGAACGAAACCGGCTCAAGCGCTGCCAACTAGCGGATATCTCCTCCATCAGCCGCGCTCCCATGTCGTTCCGAGTGAGAATCATCGTCGCCCTGTCGCTCCTCGCTTGCGCGCTTTCCGCTTGCGTACGGGAACGGACAGGCCCGGTGACATGCCATACCCACAAGGTCAGCAATGGCGATTTGACCGAGTGCGATTGAAGGCCGGCGGCGTCAGTCCGGCACTGTCCCTTTTCGGAGCGTTTGGCTCTGGGGTCTGTTAACCTTCCCTTAAGGCTCCGATTGCGCGGTTCCCGCAGTGGGCGCAGGGTCGGCGCCTCACAGCAGGAAACGGGACATATCGTCATGTCGATGGCGTTGGGCGATCGTCGGGCGCTGCGGCCCCAGGACGTCGCGGCGGCGGGCAGGGGCTCGCTGGAAAGCTTTTTCGCCGGGCTCCAGCCGGATTGGCATTCCAATTGGGCCTGGGAACACTATGAGGCGACGATCCTGGCGCTGATGCACCAGTTCGGCCTGACGCGGCTGTGCGAGATCGGCGGCGGCCGCGATCCGCTTTTCAGCGCCGAGGATGCGGGCCGTCATGGGCTCGACCTTATCGTCAACGACATCGATGCGGGTGAACTCGCGCTGACGCCCAAGGGGCTGCGCACCGCTCGTTTCGACATCGCCGGCGACCTGTCCGAGCCGGATGTCGCCCGCGGCGGCTACGACATGATGATCTCGCGCATGGTGTTCGAGCATGTCCACGATGTCGAGCGCGCCTGGGCCAACATCCATGCCTTGCTGGCGCCGGGCGGTATCGGGCTCGCCTTCATGCCGACGCTCTGGGCGCCGGTCTTCGCGCTCAATCACATCCTGCCGAAGGCGGCTTCGCGCGCCATCATGCATGCGCTCTTCCCGGCGCGGCGGCAGGATGGCGACGATCCTGTCTTCCCGGCCTTCTACGACCGGTGCCGTGGCAGCCGCGCGACCTTGGCGCCGATGCTTCAGCGTGCCGGCTTCCGCGATGTCCACGTCCAGCCCTTCTGGGGCAGCGGCTATTTCGAGCGGATGCCCGGCCTGCGCGGCATCGATGCCGCCTTCAACCGGCTCGCCGCCAAGGCCGATTGGCGCCTGGTGACGACCTATGCCTATGTGGTCGTGCGCAAGGAACGCTGAGCCGCCAGCGGCGAAGGCACCTTGCGCTCGCCGGCTCCGCCCGGCCGTCGGCCGCGCATGGCGCGCAGCAGGCGCTGCTCCGCATAGCGATAGAGCAATAGCGCGATGAGGCAGGAGGCAGCCGTCGCGACCACGACATAGGCGGTGAGCGGAAGCGCGCCGCCGACGAGCTGCGTCCAGAGATTGCGCAGCGGCCGCAGCGCGAACGGATGCACCAGATAGAGGCTGTAGGAGGCGTTGCCGAGCAGTACCGCGAGGCCGAGCAGGTGCGAAGACGATCCGCGCTCCGCGCTCGCCCCCCGGTACAGCGCCGCGGCGGCGACGATCATCAGGGCAGGCACGCCCCAGCGCAGCGCATCCGGCGGCTGACCATCCGCAAGTGCGGACCATTGCACCAGGCCCGCCATGCCGGCGCAGGCCAGCAAGAGCGCCGCCGGTGCGCCGAGCCGCAGGCCGCCGAGATAGGCGAGCGCCAGCAGGCAGCCGAAGGCGAATTCGAGGATGATCGACTGGGTCCAGAAGGCGAGCTGGACCTGCGTCGGCTCGAGCGCGAGGCCGATGCCGGCGAGCAGCGCGAGGATCGCCGTCAGCACCGGCACGGCCCAGCGCATCGGCAAGGCGAGCGTGCAGGCGAACAGCACGTAGAAGAACATTTCGAGGTTCAGCGTCCAGCCGAGCGCCATGACCGGGCGGATCTCGCCCGGCGCCCGCAGGGACGGGATGAAGAGATAGGAGGCCAGCACGTGCCGCCAATCGTCGATCGGCACGTTCAGCAGCCGCGGCGCGACGAGGGCACCGAGCAGCAAGAGCGTCGTCAGCAGCCAGTAGAGCGGCACGATCCGCACGAAGCGCCGCCAGAGGAAGCTGCGCCAACCGCCCGGACGCTCGAACAGCTGCGTCGAGCTGTAGACCATGATGAAGCCGGAGATGACGAAGAAGATGTCGACGCCGGTGCTCCAGCGCAGCAGGGAACCGTCGAGCGGCGCACGCCCGAGGGCGCTGCCCATCACTTGCGTCTCATGGATCGCATGGCCGATCACGACGAGCAGCGCCGCGAGGCCGCGCAGGATCTGGATGGCCTGGTTCTGCCGGGCTTCCTCGGTCTTTCCGGTCATGGCGCGGTCTCACCGTCCGGGCGGCGCGCAATGGCGGCCAGACCCCAGACCAGCCCGAGCATCAGGTAGAAATGACGCCAGTGGTCGGTGTCGATCTGAAAACCCTGCAGGATCGTGACGAAGAGCACCGACCAGAGCGCGATCGCCTGGCCTTGCAGCGGGCCGCGCCGGAACACCAGCCACCAGCCGGCCCAGCAGGTCGCCACGGTCAGCGCCAGCCAGCAGAACCCGCCGAGCCAGCCATAGGAGGCGAACGCGTTGATGTAGACGTTGTGCGGGTCCTGCTGAAGGAACAGCCAGCGGAAGCGCAGCGGGCCGAAGCCGTTGGGCTCGGAGAGCAGCATCGGAATCGAGCGCAGCTGCGCGCCGAAGCGGCCGGTGACGCCGAGATCATAGCTCTGGTCGAGACTGGCCCGGACCTCGAACATCTCGCGGATGACGTCGAAGGACAGGGCGATCGCCAGGGTGACGGCCGCGAGCAGCAGGCTGGTCAGGGCCAGCGCGACGATGCGCGCCCGCATCCGGGCCGTTTCCGCGGTCAGGAAGGTCAGGCCTGCCATCAGCAGCACTGCGGCCGCGAGGTTGCCCCAGGCGCCGCGCGAGAAGGTCAGGAACAGCGCTGCGAGCGGCACGCTGATCAGGCAAAGGCCGCCGACGAGCCCGCGCCGCCCCACCAGGATGTCATGCAGCACGAAGGCGATCGGCAGCACCAGGAAGGGACCGAGCACGTTCGGATCCTTGAACGTGCCGGTCGCGCGGCCCCAGAGCGTGAAATGGTCGCCAAGGCCGGCAATGTCGAAATAGCCGACGATCGCGAGCAGGCCGGTGCACCAGGTCGCGAACAGATAGCCGCGTTTCAGCGCCTCGAGCCGGGCCTGCGTGTCGTCAGCCATGACGGCCGCCAGCACGATGGCGGTGACCATCAGGTAGAAGGAGACGGCGATGAAGCGCACCGCATCCGGATCGTTCATCCAGGGGATCAGCGAGATGGCGCCGCCGAGATTGAAGCCAAGCAGCAGCAGCGCCAGCGGCAGCAGCGCCCGCGACAGGCGGATGCCGGTGACCACGAACACCGCCAGGACCAGCAGGAAGGCGATCTCATAGGGCGAAGGCTCGATGATCGCAACCCAGCTGGACGCGGTCAGCAGCCAGAGCGCGCCGCGCTGCAGGGCGGCGTGGGAAATCCGGAGACGACGGCCGAGCCCCGGGCTGTGCGCCAGCGAGCTCAATAGGCGTTCTCGTTCTTGGTCATCAGCGAGAACGGCGTCTTGATCAGGATGTAGAGGTCGAGCAGCACCGACCAGTTCTCGATGTAGTAGAGGTCATGCTCGACGCGGCGCTGGATCTTGTCCTCGGTATCGGTCTCGCCGCGCCAGCCATGGACCTGGGCCCAGCCGGTGATGCCGGGCTTGACCTTGTGGCGGGCGAAATAACCGTCGACGACCTGCTCATAGGCGCGGTTCGATGCGGTGGCGTGGATGGCGTGCGGGCGCGGGCCGACCAGCGAGAGATTGCCCTTGAACACGACGTTGAGCAGCTGCGGCAATTCGTCGATCGAGGTCTTGCGGATGAAGCGGCCGACGCGGGTGACGCGCGGATCGTCCTTGGTGACCTGCTTGGCGGCGGCGAAGTCACTCATCTCGTGATAGAGCGAGCGGAACTTCAGCACCTCGATCATCTCGTTGTTGAAGCCATAGCGCTTCTGGCGGAACAGGATCGGCCCCTTCGAGCCGAGCTTCACCGCGATCGCGGTCGCAATCATCAACGGCGACAGGGCAATCAGCGCCAGCGTGCCGACGACCTTGTCAAACACCCATTTGACGACGATGTCCCAGTCGGCGATCGGCCGGTCGAACACGTCGAGCACCGGGACCGCGCCGATATAGGAATAGGACCGTGGCCGGAAGCGCAGCTTCGACATATGGGCCGAGAGCCGGATATCGATCGGCAGCACCCAGAGCTTGCGCAGCATGGCGAGCAGCCGCGCCTCGGCCGAGATCGGCAGGGTGAAGATGACGAGGTCGAGCTTGGTGCGGCGCGCGAATTCGACGAGATCGTCGATCGTGCCGAGCTTGGGATAGCCGGCGACAAGGTCGGGCGAGCGGTCGTCATTGCGGTCGTCGAAGACGCCGCAGACACGCAGTCCCGTATCGCGCTGGGCCTCGAGCGCCTTGATCAGCTCTTCGCCGGCCGGGCCGCCGCCGACGATCGCCGTGCGCCGCTCGAGCCGGCCCATCCGGGTGAGCCGAAGGACGATCAGCGAGGCCGTCAGCCGCTCGGCCAACAACAGCACGAGGCCGACCGCATAGAAGGTGGCGAGCCAGACGCGCGAGACCTGGTCGCCGACCTTGAGGAAGAAGAAGCCGGCCAGTGCCAGCAGGAACAGGATCGTCCAGCCGGCCGCGACCCGCACCGCGATGCTGATGAAATTGCGCAGTGCGCTGACATGATAGAGGTGCAGCGCCTGGAAGACGACGAGCGCGCCGACCGCCACCAGCGGCACCGTGACCTGGTAGGGCAGGGCGTAGTCGACCTTGCCGGCGACGTAGAAGGCGAAGACCAGTCCGCCGACAGCGAGGATCACCAGCATGTCGGCGAGGCGCACCAGCCCCTCGATCAGCACCGGCGACAGCGTCTGCTTGACCGGCATGGCGGCGATGCGCTCGGCCAGCGGGTGGAAGGTCCGCGTGCCGCCGGAAGAGGCGCCGCCCGCCGGCGCAGGGCCGGTCGAATCTGCCTTGATCAGGTCGCGAACGTCGAAAGCGCCCATCTCGTCCAGTCCTCGCGCAGGGTATGCGGGCTCGCCGCCGCGCTGAAAGCTCTCGTGACCTAGCGCAAATTGCTCTCGGAAGACTTAATCGGACTCTGCGGAAGCGATCGGGATTTGAAGTGGTTTCGGCGCAATGCAAGCGGCTGAAGCCGCACTGCGGAGGCATCATCTTTTTGACCTATGGAAAGGTCGATTTTCGCTCGGACCTTCAAGGTATTAGCTGAGGGTTTCGAGACTGAGAAAATAATGTTGAGAGCGCTGAAAATCGCGATTGAGTTGACAAAAAGCATAGATTCAGGCACTTAAGGCCGCGATGAGTGTCTGAGAAGCACATATTTCATTGACCTTGCCCACGGGTATTTCCGGTGATTTGGGCAGGGCGATGTGCTGGCCTTCGGCGAAAGCCTGAGCGCTCCCTTCATCTCGAACATCGTCTTTTAAACGCTAACGATGCGCACCCCGCAGACGCCGCACCCGCGCCGCCTGCGCCCTGGGTCAGCGCCCCTGTGTGACTTATGTCTTTTCATTGGTTGATCCTGCTCGCGGCCATCGCCGTGGAGCTGCTCGCGACGTCGGCGCTGAAGGCCTTCGTCGCGGGCCCGGTCCTCGTCGCGGTCCTGCCGCTCGTGCTGATCGGACTGTCCTTCGCCCTGCTGAGCGTCGCCTTGCGGGTCATCCCCATGGCCGTCGCCTACGCGGTCTGGGAAGGCCTCGGCATCGTCGGCATCGCCCTGATCGGCCATGCCTTCTTCGCCGAGCATCTGACGGTCCCGCGCATCATGGCGCTGGCCCTGATCATCGGCGGCATCGTGCTGCTGGAACGCGGCGTCGGTCACGACGCCGACGATATGGCCCTTGAGGAGGATGAGCGGAGGCTGGTGTGACCTTCGCTGCCTCCGCGCAGACCTTTGCGCTCGCCTGGCTGGCGCTGGCCGTCGCCCTAGAGGTGATCGGCACCAGCCTGCTCAAGATCTCGGACGGGCTGAAGCGCCGGCTCGTCGGCGCCCTTGGCGTGCTCTGCGTCGTCGGCGCCTTCGCCGCTTTGGCGCAGGCGATCCGCGGCATGGACCTCTCGGTCGCCTACGCCGTCTGGGGCGGCGTCGGCCTGGTGCTGACCGCCGTGGTCGGCGCGCTCGCCTTCGGCCAGCGCATCCGCCCGGCCGGCTGGCTCGGCATCGCGCTGGTCGTCGCCGGCGTGGTCGCGCTCAAGCTGTTCTGACCCGAAGGCGTCGCCTCAGTTCAGGAACGGGTTCTTCCACCCGCCCTGCTGAGCCGGCGCCTTGGCCGGAAAGACCTCGGCGAGATAGTCGAGAACCTTGCCGCGCTCTTCCGTCGCCAGGGCCGGCATGTTGTGCTTGCTGACCATCCAGTCGAGCGTCTCGCTCCATTTCTCGCGGCTCATCCCTTGCGCCGCGATCAGCTTGAAGTTGTGGCAGGCGACGCAGGCATAGAAGGCCTCGTCGCGGTTCGGGCCGGCCGGGAACATCTCCGGCGTCTCCTCCGCAGGGGCAGGGGCCTGTGCCAGCGCTGCCGACGTGGCGAGCAACAGGCCCGCGCCGAGCATGAGCCCGGCGCGGCGGATGCGTGTGATCATGGCGCTCACCCGACCAGCACCGCGACCCGGTGCATCGGGTTGGCGCCGTAGCCCTGCGGATTCCAGCCGCCGGCGACATGCGGCTGCGCCCGGCCCTTGCTGTCGGTGGCTCGGACCCAGAGCTCGTAATAGCCGTCCGAGGGCAGTTCGACCTCGGCGGTCCAGCGCCGCCAGTCATAGCGGTTCTTCGGCTCGGCCGCCTTGGCCGGTTGCCAGGTCGCACCGAAATCAATGGAGACGTCGACGCGCGAGACGCCTTCATGCCCGTCCCAGGCGGCGCCGCGCAGCGCAAGCTTGCGCGTGCCGGTGGCAAGTCGCGTGCCGTTGGCCGGATTGGTGATGATGCCGCGCACTGGCATGTCGGTCATGGTGCGCATGTTGGCGTCGTCGGTCTTGCCGCCGGGGATCATCGGCTTGATCGCGACGGAGTAGGAGGTGCCGCCCATGCCCTGGCCGTCATGCACCTTGTCGCGGATCGCGATCCGCTTCAGCCATTTATGCGAGACCGAGGCCGGGAAGCCCGGGATGATCACACGCAGCGGCCCGCCATGGATCGCCGGCAGCGGCTGGCCGTTCATCGCCCAGACCAGGAGCGCATGCGGTTCCAGTGCCGCGGCGATCGGCACGCCGCGCGAGATCGCATCCTTGGTGGCGTCGCCCGAGAGATGCTGGTCGGCGCCGTAATTGCCGGTATGGACGGCGGTCGACTTCAGGCCGGCGCTCTGCAGCACGTCGGCGAGCGGTACGCCGGTCCATTCGGCGCAGCCGGCGCCACCATTGGTCCACTGGTTGCCGCGCGCCTGCGGCTGGAAGAAGGAGCGGCCATTGCCGCCGCATTCCAGCACCGTGCGGAAGGTCTTGTGCGTGAACTTCTGCTTGAGTTCGCCGAGCTTGATCTTCAGCGGCGTGTTGACCTCGCCATCGATCGAGAACTCCCAGGCGTCACCTTCCTTGAATTCGTCCGGCGTCTGGCCGTTGTTGCGGACGAAGAACTTCTCGAACGGCGTGGTGTCGTCGTCGAGCATGTGCTCGGGCGTCTCGGCGACGAGCGGCCGGTCGCCGAGCAGGACGAGGCCCTTGGCCTTCCCGGGGAAATCGAGTAGCTGCGGGCCCTTCGGTGCGGCAGCTGCCGGGGCAGGTGAAGCCGGCGGCGTGCCTTGCGCGAGGGCGGCGGGAACCAGTCCGGCAGGCATCTTGTCCGAGAACGGGATCGCGCCGCCGACGGCAGCACCCATTGCCGCGAGCCCGGCGCCGCCGAGAAAGCCGCGGCGCGAGGAGCCGGTGCGGCGGCCGAAGGCCAGCGCATCGCCGCGTTCGGGATCGTCGCCATAGAGTTCGCCCAGGGACCGTTCCTGCTTGCCCATCATGTCCTCCCTCGCGGCGGCGTCACTGCGCCGGCGTTCGAAGGACAAGACGTGCGAGCGGATCGGATCATTCCATCCGGTCGAGAAATATTTCAGGCGAGGCAGGGCTGGGCGCTGCGCCAGTCGTTCTGGAGGGCGGTGCGCAGCGGCGCGACCTTGTCCGCAGGTTCGCTCGTCAGCGCCTTGAGGAAACCGGCGACCATCTCGAAGCGCGCCGGAGGCATCTCGCTCGCGATCAGGAGATAGCCGTGCCCGGCGGCGTTCCAGCCCGCCAGCGTCCTGGCCGGCTGGTCGGAGGGAGGTGCCGGTTCCGCGTGAGGGCTGATATGCAGGCTGAGCCGGCAGCCGCGCAGGCCGACGAAGCCGACCCTGACCTGATCGGCCGCCGAAGTGGCTTGCCAGACCGGCAGCAGCCCGAGGCGGGCAAGCTCGTTCGTGATCGCACTGGCCGCTGCCGGCGCGATGGTCGCTGCGGGCTGGGGCGGCATGGCCGCAAATTGCTCATGCGCGGTCAGGGACGCGGTGAGGAAGCTTTCGGAAGCTTCCTGCCGCAGCAGCATCGGTATCAGTGCCAAGCCCGTGGCAATGGCGAGCACGGCGGCGATGGCCGCGACCTGTCGCCAGCGTGGACGCGAGGATGTCCGGAACGAGGGCAGGGGTGGCGTGTCGCCAGCCGGCAGCGCCTGCAGTTCCTGCTTCAGCCGGACGATGCCGCGCAGCGCCTCCGCCGTCTCCGACGAGGTCGCCAGCCGCTCGGCCATGGCGCGCTGCTCGGCCGGTGCCAGTTCGCCATCGGCGAAGGCATTGAGCCTGTCCCAGTCCGACCGGGAGGGTTGGTCAACCTGCGGCATGGCGGGCCGGGAGCACGCGGATATTGGCTCCCCCTATGATCGAGAGCAGCATGGCCCGGGCGCGCGACAGGCGGCTCATGACGGTGCCGGCCGGCACGCCGATGAGCGCGGCCGCCTCCGCATAGCTGAAGCCGTCGAGGTCGACCAAGACCACCACCTCCTTCATCGCGACAGGCAGCTGTTCCAGCGCCTGCCGCACCGTGATCGCGCTGAGTGCGCGCTCGTCGAAACGCCAATCGGCCGGCTCGGGCGCCGGCGTGCCCTGCTCGCGCTGCTGCCGCCGACCCTGGTCGATCAGCAGGTTGCGCAGGATGCTGTAGAGCCAGCGGCGATAGGCGGGATCGTCCGCCGGTTCGCTTCTGGCCGAGAGAACCCGCAAGGCGGCTTCCTGCGCGGCGTCGGCAGCCCGCTCACGGTCGCGCGCCAGCGCGCAGGCATAGCGGAACAGCCGCGCCCATTCGCGTTCGAGCCGCGCGCGGCGCGCGCTGGCCTTGCGTTCGTCGCGCCACATGCTCGCGCCATCCGAACCGGTTCATGCCGCGAGCGGACAGGGCCAACGCCAAGCCGCCGCGACGCTGGCGAGCATAGGCGAGGATTCGCGAAAGCGGAACTGGAGGCGGCCGCCAGGACGTCAGCCGGCGCGCTTGACGAGCGCGGTCCGATAGGCGTCGAGGACGCCGTCGATCATCGCATTCAGGCAGAAATTGGCCCTGACATGCAGTGCAAGGTCGGCGGCCTCAGCCAGCCGCGCTGCCGCCGGTGTCGCCAGGACCTTGCGGATCGCGTCGGCCAGGATGGCCGGCTCGTTGGCGGAGATCAGGCGGCCGGCGTGCCGGGGGCCGTAGATTTCCTTGATGCCGCCGACATCGGTCGCGATCAGCGGCTGCGCCGCCGCTGCCGCTTCCAGAATCACATAGGGCAGCGATTCCGCGCGCGACGGGATCACCATGACATGCGCCTTGGCGAGCGCGGCGCGGATCGGTCCCGGCGGCTCGAAGACACATTGGCTCGCGACGCCCTGGTCGACGGTCATCTGCCGCAGCAGCGCCTCGTCCGGGCCGGAGCCGACGATCAGGATGCGCGGGGCCAGCCCGTCGCGGTGCTTCAGCAGCGCGAGCGCTTCGATCAGCGTGTCGACGCCCTTGGCCGAGCGCAGTTCGCCGAGATAGACGAGGTCGAACTCGGCAGCGGCATGATCGATCGGCTCGAATTCGGCTTCCGAAATGCCGTTCAGCACGATGCGATGGTCGGTGCGCGGCTTGTGCCCGACATGGGCCTCGAACCGCCCGGCGATGAAGGCGCTCTCGAACAGGAACATGTCGGTCGCCCGCTCGAGCAGGCGCTCGATCGTCATGTAGATGCGGTGCTCGGCGCTGCCGGGCTTGTAGTTGAAGCTGCCGCCATGCGGGGTATAGGCGGTGACGTAGCGCCGGCCGGGCGAGGCCAGGGCCGGCAGGCGGGCGTAGACGCCGCCCTTGGAGCCGTGCGCATGCACGATCTGCGGCGCGATTCGATTGCGGGTCGAGACCTCCGAGATCTGCGCACGCAGGTCGGTGAGACTCGGATAGCGTGACATCGGTACGCGGGTGACGCCGAGCGAAAGCTGCGGTGCGAGCTCGGCGAAGACCTGGTCGGCGCGCGCTCCGCCCGTGGTCGAATCGCAGAAGATGCCGACGGCATGACCGCGCGCGATCTGGCCGCGGGCGAGATCGAGGACATGCCGGAAGAGCCCGCCGAGCGGCGCGCGGAAGACGTGCAGGATCTTGAGCGGAGCGGAGCCGGCCGCGGCGGGCATGATGGTGGTATCCCGGGGAGAGCCGGTCAGAACCAGCGTTCCTTGATCACGATCGTGTCGCCAGGCCGGACCGGATAGGTGATCGGCACCGTGCCGGTGACGAGCTGGCCGTCCATCAGGCGGGTGACCTCGGCATAGTTGCGCTGGCCGCGCGGGGTGAAGCCGCCGGCGATCGCCACCGCGGTCTGCATCGTCATGCCGTTGACGAACGGGAACTGGCCGGAATTGGTGACCTCGCCGAGCACGAAGAACGGCCGGTAGGCATCGACCTCGACCGAGACTTTTGGTTCGCGCAGATAGCCGGCGCGCAGGCGTCCCTCGATCGCGCGCTCAAGCTGCTGCGTCGAGCGCCCTTGCGCCTCGACCGCGCCGATCAGCGGCATGGAGATGCGGCCGGAGCCGTCGACGGCATAGATGTTCGAGAGATTGTCCTGGCCGAACACGATGACGCGCAGCTTGTCGCCGCTGGCGAGCTGGTAGGGAGCGGTCCGCTCGACGGCGAATTCGGGCGCTTCGATGCGCGGCGCACAGCCGGCCACTGCGAGCGCAGCGGCAAGCGCCAAACAGACGGGATGTCTACTCATCATCACCGGCGAACCCTTCAGAATCTGCCCGTAGGGTTAGGCCAGCATGGTTAATAAAAGCTGAGCGCCCGGTCGCGAGAGACATCCCGGCGCTGCGCCGCTTTAACCCGCCAATAACCTTAATGCGCTCAGATGAGACTGCGTGCTCCCCCAGGGGCACAAGAGTTCTGCGTGAATGGAAGTCTCATGACCGCTCGCTACGATACCGTTGCGGCCGCCGGCGAGAGCCGCTCCGACCTGCTCGACCTGCCGGCTCTCTGGGCTGCGATCAAGGCGAAGAAGCTCTGGATCATCGGGCCGACATTGGCGGCGCTGGGCTTGTCCTTCGTTGCGGTCAACGTCATTCCGCCGCGCTATACCGGCCAGGCCCAGCTCCTGCTGCAGAGCCGCGACAGCTACTACACGCGGCCGGGCCAGGCGTCCGACAATTCCGGCCAGCAGTTCGATGCCGAAGGCGTGCAGAGCCAGGTCCAGGTCATCATGTCGCGGGATCTGGCGCGCGAGGCGATCAAGCGCATCGGGCTGGTCGGCAATCCCGAATTCGACTCCGGCGCCGGTGCGCTCGGGGCGTTGAAGAAGGTCGGCGTTCTGCTCGGCATCGGCGCCCATCCGGCCGATCGCTCGCCGGAGGAGCGGGTGCTGGAGAAATACTACGACCGGCTCCTGGTCTTCCCCGTCGGGCGTTCGCGCATCGTCGCGGTCGAGTTCACCTCGCAGGACCCGGCGCTCGCCGCCAAGGGCGCCAATGACATCGCCGCCGCTTATCTCGAGATGGAGGAGGCGGCCAAGCAGGACACCGCCCGCAGCGCTTCGTCCTGGCTCTCGACCACGATCGAGCCGCTGCGCAGGAAGCTGGCTGAGTCCGAAGCCAAGGTCGAGGAGTTCCGCTCCCGCCACGGCCTGCTCGTCGGCACCAACAACACCACCATCACCGCCCAGCAGCTCGCCGACCTGTCGGCGCAGCTCTCCACCGCGCGCAACCAGCAGGCCGAATCGCAGGCCAAGGCCTCGATCATCCGTGACGCCATCAAGGCCGGCCGCACCTTCGAGATTCCGGATGTCGCCAACAACGAGCTCGTCCGCCGGCTGATCGAGCAGCGCGTCAACCTGCGTGCCCAGATCGCGCTCGAATCGCGCAACCTCCTGTCGGAGCACCCGCGTATCAAGGAGCTGAACGCCCAGCTCGCCGATCTCGAGGGCCAGATCCGCGCCGCCGCCGAGCGCGCCGTGCGCACGCTGGAGAACGAGGCGAAGATCGCCGGCCAGCGCGTCGAGAGCGTCACCGCCGCCCTCGACGGCCAGAAGAAGACGGTCTCCGGCGCCAATGACGACGAGGTTCAGCTGCGGGCGCTCGAGCGCGAGGCCCGCACCCAGCGCGAGCAGCTCGAGCAGTACATGCTGCGCTATCGCGAGGCGCTCGCTCGCGACGCGCAGAATGCGACGCCGGCCGATGCCCGCATCATCTCGCGTGCGGTCGAGCCGACCGCGCCCTCCTTCCCGAAGAAGCTGCCGACCATGGTGGTCGCGACGCTCGCGACCTTCCTGGTCGCGCTGGCGGCGGTCGTCTCGCGCGAGCTTCTGAACGGCGGAAGCCCGGCGCCCGCCGAGGACGCGCCGCGCCGCAAGATGCGCGCACGCGCCGAGCCGCAGATGGAGACGCCGGAAGAGGACGAGCAGAACGTCGTGAAGGCGGCGCCGGCGCGTCGCGAGCGCATTGCCGGCCTCCTGACCCATGGCGGGCGTGTCGGCCAGCTTCATCTCGACGTCGCCGATCCTGAGTCGGTCGCGGCCGATCTCGCGGCCTGCATCAACAAGCCGAGCGAAGGCCATGCGCCGCTCGTCGTGGTGCTGGACGGGGCCGAGCCGGGCGAGGCTTTGCCGCGGACGCTGGCGCTGCTTCTCTCCGAACGCAGCCGCTGCATCCTGGTCGACCTCTCCAGCGATTCCCGCGACCAGGCCGGCTTCTCCGAGCTGCTCGCCGGCGAGGCGATGTTCTCCGACATCATCACGCGCGAGCCGGATTCGCGTCTGCATGAGATCGCGCCGGGCCGAGCCGGGCGCGCGGCGGTGCTGGCGGCGTCCGACATCGTCGACGTCGCGCTGGATGCGCTCTGTGAGACCTATGACTGGGTGCTGGTCGCCGCTGCCTCGACCGACGAGGCGGAGGCGCTTGCGCCGCTGCTGGGCCGCGCCCAGGGCGCACTGGTCATGGCCGGCCATGTCGGCAACGGCCATGCGGTCGAAGCCGCCTATCGCCTCACCGACCTGACCGGAGCCCCGATCGCACTCGTCATGGTCGATGCGCCGGAGCCGGTCGAGATCGCCGTGTCGGACAAGGAGCCGATGCCGGCCTGAGCATCGGACCGAAACGTGGCCACCACGTTTCGGATGACCCAGACGCTCTGACGAAGACGCAGGCGGGCTACTCGTCCGCCTCTGCCGGCTTGCGGCGCCTCAGCAGCCCGAGGATGCGTTGCGCCATTTTCAGGGCAAGGGGCGAAGCCTTGATCCGTCGCTTCAGCGCGCGCTTCGCCTGACTGTAGCTTGCATAGGCCCGCCCTTTGGCCGTGAGCGGGACGAAGGTGTCGACGAGTTCGTCGCTGTCGTCGCAGATCGTCGTCTTGTAGCGGGCCTCCCCGACGCCGAGGTCGAACATGGTGAGACCGACCTGGCATTTGCGCTTGATCAGCTCGACCAGGAGAATTTCGCCGGGGCTCGTGCGCGATGTTTCGGAGAAAAGGTCGAAGGAGGTCGCCATGCCGGAGAAGCGCTTGCCCTGCACGGCACCGACATAGGTCGCGACCGAACGGCCGGCGAGGTCGAGCGAATAGAGCTCGATCGCGGGAGAATGGCTGGGCCGTCCGATCGCCCCCTCGCGCAGGAAGGTCCGGATCGCCGGGGCGGCGAACGGGTCCGGCACGCCCATCTGGGCGAAGCGGGCCGCCTTCTGCGCCAGGAACGCGTCGAGCACGCGCTCGATCTCGGCGTCGCTGCGGGCCTGCACCAGCTCTGACGGCCCGAACTCGGCGAAACGATTGCGCTTCGTCGTCATCTTCTTGCGGGCATGCTTGCTCATCGAGCGCCGGAGCGTGCCTTCGCAATCGCCCGGTTCGAGCGCCAGCTTGTAGGCACGGCTCGGGCTCTGCCCGGCGGCGAGCCTGGCGGGCGGGTTGGAGATGCCTTGCCAGGCGGTCGGCTGGTTGATCAGGAACAGCGCGTCGATCCCGCCGATCGCTGCGCCGATCTCCTGGAGCAGCTGCTGGGCTGCCGCCGCATCGAGCGCTTCGGCGAAGTCCGGCCGATAGAGCGCCATGTGATAATTGGCGTGCTTGCCGCCGATGAACTCGGCGAAGCGCGTGCCGAGGCGCCTGGTAACCACCAGCGGGAACAGCGCGAGCAGATCGCCCTGGCCGTCCTCGACCCGAACGAAACGGAAGTCCATCCCCTCGGCCCGGCCGATCGTCGTGGCGAAAGGGTGGACCCAGTCATAGGCCTGATAGGGCGTCACCAGCGCGTCGGCTTCCAGTGCGCGCCAATCGGCTTCGAGGGCGGCAAGGTCGCTGCCGACAACGACCCTGGCCCAGCGGCACGCTTCCGCATCCCGCCGCGGGGCAGGGGCGGCGGACGGGCTGGGCGCGCGGTCGGCGACGACGGACATGCCGCTTTCCTTAACCCCGCATTGTGAACGGACCTGCCACTGTCGCGGACGTTGCAAGACAGCTTCGCCGAACAGCGTTAGCGAAGGGTTGAATCGATCTCTCGGAGACGCCGGGCATGAGCCTGCGCCACAAGGCTTTTTCAGCCGCCTTCTCGGCCATCGCCGCGACCGGCGCCGACCGCTGGGGCAGGGGGCTCGCGCAGGGCAAGGGCGCGATCTTGACGCTGCACCATGTCCGCCCAGCGGCGGCCGGCAGCGGCTTCCGCCAGAACGGGCTTCTGGAGATCACGCCCGATTTTCTCGACCGGGCGCTGACGCTGATCCGCGCCGAGGGCTATGACATCGTCTCGCTCGATGAGGCGCTGGCGCGGCTGGCCGATCCAAGGCCCGGCCGCTTCTTCGTCGCCCTGACCTTCGACGACGGCTATCGCGACAATCTCGACCATGCGTGGCCGGTGCTGGCCAGGCATCAGGCGCCCTGGACGCTCTATGTCGTGCGCGGCTTCGCCGAGCGCACGGCCCGGCTCTGGTGGCTGGAGCTGGAGGAGGCGATCCGGGCACTGCGGCGTGTCTCTGTCGAGTTGCCGGATGGTCGCTTCGACGCGCTGGCGGGAACCGATGGCGAGAAGCAGAATGCGTTCGACCGGCTCTACTGGCGTCTGCGCAAAGGCCCGGAAGCGATTCTGCTCTCGGCGATTTCCGGTCTTGCGGCAGAGGCAGGCATCGATTCCGCCGGGCTGGTCGAACGCGAATGCCTGCCCACCGAGACATTGCGATCGCTTGCCGGTGCGCCCGGCGTCACCATCGGCGCGCATACGCTGAGCCATCCGATGCTGGCCAAGCACCCCGAAGAGGAAGCGCGCCGCGAGGTCGTCGAGAGCAAAGCCTGGCTGGAGGACGCGCTGGGCACGCCCGTCCGCCACTTCGCCTACCCGGTCGGCGATCCCGGCTCCGCCGGGCCGCGCGAATTCGCGCTGGCGAACGAGGCGGGCTTCGCCAGCGCCGTGACGACCCGGCCGGGGCATCTCTTCGCCGAGCATGCCGACCATCTGCACGCGCTGCCGCGCGTCTCGCTCAACGGCCTGCATCAGAGCGAGGTGGCGCTGAAGTCGCTGCTGTCAGGGCTGCCCTTCCTGCTCTGGAATCGCGGCAGGAAGGTCGATGTCGGTTAGCCGCTAGCTGGTCCTCAGCGAATCGGCGGAGCGTAGTGCAGCCCGCCCTGCTTCCAGGAAGCGTTCAAGCCGCGCTCGATCTTCAGCGGGCTGTCCTTGCCGATATTGCGGTCGAAGACCTCGTTATAGGCGCCGACCTTGCGGATGATGTTCAGCGCCCAGTCCTTGGACAATCCGAGCGACTCGCCGATCGCGCCTTCGCGGCCGAGCAGGCGCAGGACATTGGGGTCCTTCGTCGAGGCTGCGGCCTGCTCCACCGTGCTCGACGTCAGCCCGAATTCCTCGGCCGCGTGCATGGCATAGGCCGACCATCTGACGATATTGTACCAGGGGTCGTCGCCCTGCCGGACCGCGGCGCCGAGTGGCTCCTTCGAGAGCGTATCGGGCAGCACTGTGTGCTTTTGCGGCTCGGTCAGCTTCGAGCGGAAGGCGTAGAGGACCGAGCGGTCGGAGCTGAACGCGTCGCAGCGGCCTGATTGATAGCCCTGCAGCGCCTCTTCCTGGCTGGCGAACGCAACGATCTCGTTCTTCAGATTGTTGGTGCGGAAGAAGTCGGTGAGGTTGAGCTCGGTCGTCGAGCCCTGATTGGTGCAGAGCGTCGCGCCGTTCAACTCCTTGCCGGATTTGACCTCGCCCGAGCGGACCATGATGCCCTGGCCGTCGTAATAGGTCACGGCCGCGAACAGAATGCCGTTGGTGGTCTCGCGCCCCATCGTCCAGGTCGTCGTATTGAAGAGGATGTCGACCTCGCCGGACTGCAGCGCCGTGAACCGAGCCGCTGCTGGGAGCGGCACGATCATCACCTTCTCGGGATCGCCGAACACTGCCGTCGCCACAGCCCGGCAGAAATCGACGTCGAGGCCGCGATGACGGCCGGTCGCGTCGGCGATGGAGAAGCCGGGCGTGCCCATGGTCGAGCTGCATTTCAGGACGCCGCGCTGCCTCACGGTGTCGAGCGTGCCGGCCTGCGCCAGGCTCCCGCTGAGAACGAGCCCGAGCGAGCCCAGCTGTAGCAACCTCTTCATGACCCCATCCCCCCAACTCATCCGCGGCATGCATTATGCCGGTCGACCTGATCGATCGCGGCGAAACGCTATTGCGGTCGTTGAGAGAGAGGCGCTCTAAATTGGCGGCCCAGCCGCAAGTTTTTTAAGTTCGGTGGGCCGAAAATGCAGGAAACGACAAGGCGGCTTGGGAGTGTTCGAGCCGGCGATGATCTCGCAATGCCGACGCCGAGAAACGGCGATCAGACCTCGTCCTTGCGCTCCATCCATTTGATCAGCGGCAGCAGCGGCAGCACCCAGATGAGCCCGAGCACGATATAGGCGATGGTCTGCACCGGCTTCGAGGCTTCGGTGATCCGCCCCTGCGCCAGCGCCATGGCGACGAGCGCGTAGACGCAGACGAAGACGATCATCACGACCGTGCCGACGAGCTTGCGATGGGTCTGCCTCATGGCGATCTTCAGTCCGGGCTGCGGCATTGCGGGCGTTGTTCAGGTCTCACGGGCGGACTATCTGTCACCCGCCGCCGCGCTTGTGAAGCGTATTCAAGCCTGCTCCCTGCGACCCGAGGTCCCGCCGCCGTGACGATCGCGCTCGATCAGCCTGCCGTTCCGGCCGTTGCGAACCATGCCGGCATCCGCCGCTGGCTCTGGGCCGTCGCCTTCCTCGTCTTCGTCATGGTCGTGGTCGGCGGGGCGACGCGATTGACCGGCTCGGGCCTCTCGATCACCGAATGGCGGCCGGTCACCGGCGCGATTCCACCACTTGGCGATGCTGCCTGGGCGCTTGAATTCGAGAAATATCGCCTCAGCCCGCAGTTCCAGCTTCTGAATTCCGGCATGGAGCTCGCCGACTTCAAGTTCATCTACTGGTGGGAATGGGGCCATCGCCAGCTCGGCCGCTTCATCGGCCTGCTCTACCTCGCCGGCTTCCTCGTCGTCCTGCTGCGGCGCTCGATGCCATGGCGCGAAACCGCGCTCCTGTTCGGCATGGGCCTGCTGCTCGGCCTGCAGGGCACGATCGGCTGGATCATGGTCGCTTCGGGCTTGCAGCCTGGCATGATCGCCGTCGCGCCGGTCAAGCTGACGCTGCATTTGACCTTCGCCGGCCTCTTCTTCGCCAGCGTCATCGCCTTCGCAACCTGGCTGACCCCGCTGCGCCGGATCGAGCCGGCACGGGGCAGGGCAGCCGCCTGGCTCCTGCTCTTCTTGCTCTTCGTGCAGATCGCGCTCGGCGGGCTCGTCGCTGGCTCCAGGGCCGGCTTCACCTTCAACACGTGGCCGCTGATGGACGGGGCGCTGGTGCCGTCCTCCACGACCCTCTTCGCCGGCATGTCGTTCTGGGAGAACTTCGTCGACAATGTCGCGTTGGTGCAGTTCAACCACCGCATCGGCGCCTATGTCCTGTTCGCCTTCGCGCTCTGGCAGATGCTCAGCCTGCGCCGCGCCGCGCCGGGCTCAGGCGCCGCCAAGCGCGCGACCGCCATTGCCGGGCTCGTGCTCGCGCAATCTGTGCTCGGCATCGTGACGCTGCTGCTGGTCGTGCCGCTCTGGGCCGGCCTCGCCCATCAGGCGCTCGGCTTCACCGTGCTGGCGATGGGCGTGGTGCATCTCACACGCACGCAACAGGGAGAGCGGCATGCGGCCTGACGGCTGTCTGTTCTGTGCGATCACGGCCGGAAAGGTGCCGTCGCATCGCGTTGCCGAGACCCAGAACCTCGTCGCCTTCCTCGATATCGCGCCGGTGCGACCGGGCCATGTCCAGATCGTGCCGCGGGCTCACCATCCCTATTTCGAGGAGCTGCCGGCGGAGCTCGCGGCCGAGATCATCCAGCTCGGCCAGCGCGTGGCCAAGGCCTTGAAGCGGATCTACGGCGTGCCGAAGGTCGCCTTCATGTTCACCGGTAACGACATCGCCCATGCGCACGCCCATCTCATTCCGATGGTGCGCTCCGACGATGTGACCTCCCGGCGCTACATCGCCGAGGAGGTCGTGACCTATCGCGACTGCCCGCGACCGCCCGCGGATGAGCAGCAGGCAACCGCCCGCCGCATCCGCGAGGAAATGGATCAGGCCAGCGCCTGATCCAGGTCGGCGATCAGGTCCTCGACATCCTCGATGCCGATCGACAGGCGCACCACCTCGGGGCCGGCGCCCGACGCGGTCTTCTGCGCGTCCGAAAGCTGGCGGTGGGTGGTCGACGCGGGGTGGATCACCAGTGAGCGCGTGTCGCCGATATTGGCGAGGTGCGAGAACAGCTGGAGTTTCGAGACCAGCTGGATGCCGGCGTCGTAGCCGCCCTTGAGGCCGAAGGTGAAGACCGCGCCGGCGCCCTTGGGGCAATAGCGCTGGGCGAGGGCGTGGTACTTGTTGTCCGCCAGGCCGGCATAGTTCACCCACTCGACCGCCGGGTGCTTGGCAAGATGGGTCGCGACCTTGAGCGTGTTCTCGCAATGGCGCTGCATGCGCAGCGGCAGCGTCTCGATGCCGGTCAGGATCATGAAGGCGTTGAAGGGCGACAGCGCCGGGCCCATGTCGCGCAGGCCGAGCACGCGGGTCGCGATCGCGAAGGCGAAGTTGCCGAAGGTCTCGCCCAGCACCATGCCGTTATATTCCGGCCGCGGCTTGGACAGCATCGGGTAGCGCTCGTCGCCGACCCAGTTGAACGAGCCGCCATCGACGATCAGGCCGCCGATCGAGTTGCCATGGCCGCCGAGGAACTTGGTCGCCGAATGCACGACGATGTCGGCGCCGTGCTCGAAGGGGCGGATCAGATAAGGGCTCGCCATCGTGTTGTCGACGATCAGCGGGATGTTGTGCTTCTTCGCGATCTTCGAGATGCCCTCGATATCGACGATGACACCGCCCGGATTGGCGATGGATTCGATGAAGATCGCCTTGGTCTTCGGCGTCACCGCCGCGGCGAAGGCTTCCAGATCATCGGAATCGGCCCAGATCACGTTCCAGCCGAAGTTCTTGTAGGAGTGGTTGAACTGGTTGATCGAGCCGCCATAGAGCTTCCTGGCGGCGACGAACTCGTCGCCCGGCTGCAGCAGCGCGTGGAAGCACAGGAACTCCGCGGCGTGGCCTGAAGCCACCGCGAGCGCGGCGGTGCCGCCCTCCAGCGCCGCGACACGCTCTTCCAGCACCGCGTTGGTCGGGTTGCCGATGCGGGTATAGATGTTGCCGAAGGCCTGCAGCCCGAACAGCGAGGCGGCATGATCGACATCGTCGAATACGAAGGAGGTCGTCTGGTAGATCGGCGTGGCGCGCGCGCCGGTGGCTGCGTCGGGAGCGGCGCCGGCATGGACGGCGAGCGTGTGGAAACCCGGTGCGCGGTCTGACATGGCGTGCTCCCTGATAATTCTGATCGTGAAACGGTCTTGTTCGATTTAACGAACGGTCTGCGAGGCGTCAAATCATGGTCGTGGCGCTAGCTCTGGCCCGATATGCTCCGGTCGGACGCCCATGCCGACCATGCGGGCCGGCAGGCGGCGCAGTAATGGAAAGCGTTGCAGCAGCCTGAGCGGCCAGGGTGGCGCGATCGGCTTGTCCGCCGCAAGCAGCGGCGTGATCACCCGGTTCTGGATCGCGATTTGCGCTCCCTGTGTAACCTTGGCCGGCCATTCGCGCCGCTTCTGCACGGCGGCGAGGTCGGTATCCGCCAGGGTTCTCTCGCGCAGCGGTTTGGCCAGCAGATTGGCAGCCGCGACCGCATCCTGGATCGCCAGGTTGATGCCGACGCCGCCGATCGGCGACATCGCATGCGCGGCGTCACCGATGCAGAGGAGCCCCGGCTGCCACCAGCGCTCCAGCCGGTCGACCGCGACCGAGAGCAGCTTGATGTCGTCCCAGGAGGAGAGTTCACCAGTCCGATCGGCCAGCTCCGGCGCCAGCGCGAGGAGCCCGGCCTTGAAGGCGTCGAGCCCGGCGGCCCGCAGGCGCTCCAGCGAGCCCTTCGGGATGATGAAGGCGCATTGCCAGTAGTCGCCGCGATTGAGCCGGATGAAGAAGCGCCCGGCCGCGACCTGGCCGAAGGCCTGCGCCGGCTCGTCCGGTCGGCGGCTCAGGCGGAACCAGAGCACGTCCATCGGCGCGCCGAGTTCGGTGACGCTGAAGCCCGCGGCGTCGCGCACGTCGGAACGCCGGCCATCCGCCGCGACGACGAGGTCGGCGCGGATCTCCAGCGGGCCGTCGGGGCCGTCCGCATTCACTCCCGCGACCCGCCCGTTCTCCTCGATGAGCCCGGTGGCCTTCGTCTGCATCAGCAAGCGGAACCTTGGATACTCCCGGCCGCGATCGGCGAGGAAATCGAGGAAGTCCCATTGCGGCATGAAGGCGATGAAGGGCGCCTTGACCGGCAGGTGACTGAAATCGGCGACGGTGATGTCCTCATTGCCGAAACGGGCGACGAGGTCGTCTTCCCTGACATGCGGTAGCTTGAGGAACTCGTCCAGCAGGCCGAGCTCGTGCATCACCTGCATGGTCGAGGGATGGATGGTGTCGCCGCGGAAGTCGCGCAGGAAATCGGCGTGCTTCTCCAGCACGATCACATCGACGCCGGAGCGTGCCAGCAGGAAGCCGAGCATCATCCCGGCCGGGCCGCCGCCGGCGATGCAGCAGGTCGTGCTGTCTTGGCTCATGCCTGTCTCCGCCTACTCGGCCAGCTTGATCCCGGTCTTCGCCACCAGCTCGGTCAGGATGGCGCGGTCGCGGGCCATGAAGGCGCCGGTTTCCTGCGGGCTCCAGGCGACGGGCTCGATCACCAGCTCGCGATAGCGTGCGACCAGCTCGGCGTCGGTCATCGCCGCGTTGATCGCAGCGCTCAGGATGCGCAGCGTATCGGGCGCGATGCCGGCCGGCGCGACGATCGAGGCCCAGCCGGGATAGATCAGGTCGACGCCCTGTTCCCTGAGTGTCGGCAGGTCAGGGAGCTGCGGCTGGCGTGCATCGGTAGTGACGGCGAGCGCCTTCACCTTGCCGCCCTGGATGTTGCCGAGGCTGGCGGCGAGGCTGTCGATCATCACATGGACTTGGCCCGACATCAGGTCGGCAGCGGCGAGCCCGGCGCCGCGATAGGGCACATGCGCCAGCTTGAGGCCGGCGGCCTGCATGATCATCTCGAAGACGAGGTGGTTGGTGCCGCCGATCCCGGCCGAGGCGAAATTGAGCTGGCCGGGGCGCTGCCTGGCATAGGCGAGGAGTTCGGAGAGCGAACTGACCGGCAGGGTCGGCGAGGCGTTCAGCACCAGCGGGAACAGGCCGAGCATGCCGACGGGGACGAAGTCATGCTCGACGTCATAGGGCAGCCGCTGCCCGAGCGCCGGGGCGGCGGCGAAGCTTGCCGCAGTCGCGACGAGGAGCGCGTGGCCGTCGGCCGCAGCCTTGACCACGGCCTGTCCGGCGACGATGCCGTTGGCGCCAGGCCGGTTGTCGATGATCACAGACTGGCCGAGCTGCCGCGCCAGGGTCTCGCCGAGGCGGCGCGCCGCGATATCGGTGCCGCCAGCCGGCGCGAAGGGCACGACGAGCTGGATCGGCCGTTCCGGGAAGGCGGCGTGGGCGCTGCCGGTACCGAATGCGCTGACAAGCCCGGCGAGCAGGACGTTGCGGCGATCGAGAGGGGGCATCGGCCTTCTCCGGCAAGAGCGGGAGCGGCGAGATTAGCGATCGTCCGGCGGCGGGGAAGGGGTTACGTGCCCGGACGGTTGATCGTCAGCTTCTGGAAGCCCTTGCCGGCGAGCACAGGCTTCTTCGCCGAGAGAATGCGCGAATTGATGCCCTGCCAGCCGATCTCGCCCGAAAGCCGGCCATATTCGATCTTCGGGCAGCGGTTCATGATCACGGTGACGCCCTTGGCCTCGGCCTTGGCCGCGGCCTCGTCATTGCGCACCGAGAGCTGCATCCAGATCACCTTGGGCAGCGGATCCAGGCTCAGCGCCTCGTCGGTGATCGGGCCGGCGGCTTCCGAGTTGCGGAAGATCTCGACCATGTCGACCGGCTGCGGGATCTCCTTCAGCGAGCCGTAGACGGTCTTGCCCAGCAATGTCTGGCCGGCGAGCCCAGGATTGACCGGGATCACGTCATAGCCGCGATCGAGCAGGTATTTGGTGACGATCCAGCTCGGCCGCGCCTCGTTGGCGGAGGCGCCCACCAGCGCGACGGTCTTCACCTCGCGCAGGATGCGGCGAATGAGCGCATCGTCGTAAGCGTCGTGATTCACGGAGTCAAAATCCCAGCGAATTGAACGAATTACCAGCCTTCCCTGAATCGGCGGCAAAGTCGCGCGGATGTCCGGAACATGGCGTCGGCAAGCTGGTTCCCCATCTTCAGGAGTGAAGGGCAAATCCCGCTCTTCATCAGTAAGGAGGGCCTGCCATGTGCGACTACAGTCTGCACCATGTTATGTCGACTCCTGCCAAGGTCGGCGACGTCCTCAAGACTACCGGTTTCCCGGGGTCGAGCACCCGCGGGTTCTGCGCCGCCAATGAGCCGAACGTCGCGGTTTGCGTCATGCCCGGCACGGAGCTGGCGTTCTCGGCCGAGATCGAATGCGACAGGGCGATCGGTTTCCTGCCGCATCGCCGGCTCGGGGAGACGCTGGCTCGCTTCCGCCAGGTCGATCTCGACAAACCCTATGCCCATCACGACGCCATAGAGCTGCCGAATGGGCGGATCGAATTGCTGACCAACCTCTCGGTGGGCCAGAGCGCGACCGTGCTGCAATTGCCGGCTGATGAGCAGGCGCAGCGGGCGACGCCCGCGGAGGCCGAGCCGGCACCGGCGAGATATGAGCCGATCCCGCTCTTCGGCATCTGATCGAGCAGAAATGAACGCATAGGCGTCCAACCAGCGGACTCGCCCCGGGGCGAGCCCGCCTGTTCAGCTGTGGCGCCAGTCCGGCGTACGCTTTGCCATGAAGGCGCCGATGCCTTCTTCCGCGTCGCGGGCCAGCATGTTCTCGACCATCACCGCCGAGGCATGGTCATAGGCCGCCTTCAGCCCCATCTCGCGCTGCTCGTAGAAGGTGCGCTTGCCGACCTTGACCGTCGCCGCCGATTTCGAGGCGATGATCGCGGCGAGCCGCTTCGCCTCGGCCAGCGCCTCGCCCGCCGGCACGACGCGGTTGACGAGGCCCATGCGGGCAGCTTCCGGAGCTGGCACCATCTCGCCGAGCAGCAGCATCTCCATCGCATGCTTGGCCGAAAGGTTGCGCGAGAGCGCCACCATCGGCGTCGAGCAGAACAGGCCGATATGGACGCCGGGCGTGCAGAAGCGCGCGCCTTCGCCTGCGACGGCGAGGTCGCAGGTCGCGACGAGCTGGCAGCCGGCGGCGGTTGCCGTGCCTTCGACCGCTGCGATCACCGGCTGGGGCAGGGCGGTGATCTGCTGCATGACACCAGAGCAGCGTCCGAGGACATCGGCGAAATAGGCGCGGCCGCGATCGGGATCGGCCCGGCGCGCGCTCATCTCCTTGAGATCGTGCCCGGCCGAGAAGACCGGGCCGGCCGCCGCCAGCACCACGGCACGGACGCTGCGGTCTTTCGCGATGGCGGCGAGCGTCTCGGACAGCGCCGCCAGCATCGCCTCGCTCAGCGGATTGCGTGCCTCGGGCCGGTTCAGGGTCAGCGTCGCGATGCCGTCGGCATCCTCGCGCAGCAGGATCTGCGCCTTGGCATGGGCATTCATGGCAACAGGCCTTTCGCGGTTTATCCTATTGTCGGAAGGCGGGGGCCGTGCTGCAAGGGGGCTAACGTCCGATCAGCCCACGGTTTTCCGCACGATGACGACCCGCATGAGCGCCGCCGAGATCGAGGCCTATCTCGATCAGGTCTTCCCGCAGCTCCATTATGGCGGGCGCACCTATTTCGTCGAGGAGGTCGGCCCCCTCTCGGCGCGCATGCGCTGCGACTATCATGAGAAGCATCTGCGGCCTGGCGGCACCATCTCCGGCCCGACCATGATGGCGCTGGCCGATCTCGCGCTCTATGTCGCGATCCTCGCCCAGATCGGCCCGGTCGCGCTCGCGGTGACCACCAGCCTCAACTACAATTTCCTGCGCAAGCCCGGACAGTCAGCGCTGATCGGCGAGGCGAAGCTGCTCAAGCTTGGCAAGCGCCTCGCCGTCGGCGAGGTCTGCCTCTATTCGCAGGGAGAAACCGAGATGGTCTGCCACGCCACGGGAACCTACTCGATCCCGGTGGGGAGATAATTGCGGTATCTGGATACCGTTTTGTGCATTGCGCTGAAAACAATGCGTTTTTCGTCAGAGCAGCGCATTATCCTCGCTTGACATCGCCAGGGTAGCCGCCTATCCAGCGCCCACACCGCCGCCGGCCTGCCGGCGGCTTGTCCTTTTTTCAAGCAGCCGAAGGGTGCCGCGATGAAGACCATCTCGCTCAAGCCCGCCGATGTCGAGAAGAAGTGGGTTGTGATCGACGCCTCCGGGCTCGTCGTTGGCCGTCTCGCCTCCCTGGTGGCGATGCGTCTGCGCGGCAAGCACAAGGCCGCCTACACCCCGCATGTCGACTGCGGCGACAACATCATCGTCATCAACGCCGACAAGGTGGTGCTGACCGGTCGCAAGCGCGACCAGAAGATCTACTACCATCACACCGGCTATGCCGGCGGCATCAAGGAACGCTCCGCCAAGTTCATTCTCGAAGGTCGCTTCCCGGAGCGCATCGTCGAGAAGGCTGTCGAGCGCATGCTGCCCCGCGGCCCGCTCTTCCGCCAGATCCTCGGCAATCTGCGCGTCTACAAGGGCGCTGAGCATCCGCATGCCGCCCAGTCGCCCGAGGCGCTCGACGTCGCGGCGCTCAACCGCAAGAACGCGAGGGTCTGACGATGGCCGAGGTTCTCCAGTCTCTCGAGCAGCTCGGTCAGGTCGCCAAGGGCGTCCAGGCCGAGGCTCCCGTCCACGTCAAGAAGGTCGATGCGCAGGGCCGCGCCTATGCCACTGGCAAGCGCAAGAACGCCATCGCCCGCGTCTGGATCAAGCCGGGCTCCGGCAAGATCACGGTCAACACCCGTGACCAGGAAGTCTACTTCGCCCGTCCGGTGCTGCGCCTGATCCTGCAGCAGCCGCTGATGCTGGTCGATCGCATGACCCAGTACGACGTCGTCGTCACGGTCAAGGGCGGCGGCCTCTCCGGCCAGGCCGGCGCGGTCCGTCACGGCATCTCGAAGGCTCTGACTTTCTACGAGCCCGAGCTGCGCGGCCCGCTCAAGAAGGAAGGCTTCCTGACCCGCGACTCGCGCGTGGTCGAGCGCAAGAAGTTCGGCAAGGCCAAGGCCCGCCGCAGCTTCCAGTTCTCGAAGCGCTGATCGGCGTCAGAAAACGGCGATTTCAGGGGTCGGCAGAAATGCCGGCCCCTTTTTTTGTCGATCGACGGGGTGACGCCGACGCCTCGGCCCTCGAGGGGCCGGCCTCAGCGTTGCATTCTCTCGAAGATGGCAGCGACGGCGGCAGGTATCGGCGCGATGACGGGGGTTGAGAACCGTGATTCCAGAGCGCCGGCGGCCTCGCCGAGCGGGCCACCTCCGATGATGACGGCCTGCGCGTCGTCGGCTGCGATGCAGGCATCGACCACCTCGCCGAGGGCCTGCGTCAGGGCCGCCTTGTCATCGGTCAAGGCAGCAGGATCCCCGGCAGTGCAGCGGATGCCGGCCAGCAGCTCGGCGAGGCCGAGCGCGCTTGCGCGCGCTGCGATGGCGTCGACCAGCTTCGGCGTCGTGGTCGCGACGCCGAAGCGCCGCCCTCCCTGCGCCGCCATCCGCATCGACGCCTCGCAAATGCCGGCGACCGGGATGTCCACCTGCTGCCGCAAGGTCTCCAGCCCGGGATCGCCGAAGGCGCTGACGATGATGCCGACGCAATCGGGCGCGTGCCGTATGCCGATCTCGACGACCTCATCTGCCGAAGCGAGCAGATCCCCTTCCGTCACGATCATGGCCGGGCTGCGCTTGGCCGTGGCGACTGCCACGGCCAAGACGTCCCCTGCCGCCCGCTGCGCGATGGCTTGCATCATCGCGCTGGTCGCCTGCGAGCTGTTCGGATTGATCAACAGGATATGCGGGGTCACGCACTCATCGCCTTTGCTGGTTCGGACAGGGGCTCGGCCGGAGCGACATCGGTCTCGGCCGGCTGGGTGATGTCTTCCATCGAGCGACCATAGGTCTCCGGCCCCATCTGGATGCAGATCACGAAGACCGCATACATCGCTGCGGCGAGCGCGAAGACGCCGACCATGCCGTATTTGTCGAACAGCATGCCCGAGATCGTCGGCACGAAGGAGCCTGCCGCCGAGCCGGTCGCCAGGATCAGCGCGACGCCGAAGGCGCGGATGCGGGTCGGGAACAGTTCGGGCGCATAGATCCAGATCGAGGTGTTGAGCAGCAGCACGAAGAACTGGAAGATCGCGCCGAACAGCAGCACCATGTAGATGTTGCTGCCGAGATAGGCGATCGACACCGCGGCGACGCAGGCCAGGGCTGCGCCGGTTGTGAGGACCAGCTTGCGGGGCAGGTAATAGCCGAAGGTCGAGGCCGCGATCGCGCCGAGTACGCTGCCGCTCTGGATGATCATGCTGTAGAGCAGGCTGCCCTGCAGCGTGTAGCCCATCGAGACGAAGATCACCGGCATCAGCGTCAGCACCGAGAGCTGGGCGCCATAGCTCATCAGGATGGCGATGGCGACGGGGACCGTGCGGCCGATGAAGGGCCGGCGGAACAATTCGCGCCAATCGGCCTTGGTCGCGGCGGGCATCTGCGCGGGATCAACGGCAAGGAAGGGCTGCACGACGAGGTTGCGCGGCCGCAGGCTGCCCGAAGCCAGGATCGAGAGGACCTTGTTGGCCTCGTCCAGGCGGTTGCGGGAGGCCAGGAAACGCGGCGTCTCGGGCACGTAGCGCCGATAGAACACCGCCAGCAGCGCCGGCACCGCCAGAGCCGCAAAGAGCCAGCGCCAGCTGTTCTCGCCGGGAAACAGCGAAAAGATCAGCAGGCCGAAGGCCGGAGCCAGGAAATTGCCGAAGCCGCCGGCGCCGACATTGACGAGGCCCGCTGCAGTGCCCCGGAACTTGGAGGAGCAGAACTCCGAAAGCATCGTCACGGCGGTGGAGATTTCACCGCCGACGCCGAAGCCGACGATGGCGCGCGCAATGCAGAGCGTGAAGAAATCCGGCGCCAGGGCGCAGGCGCCGGAGCCGATCGAGAACAGCAGGAGGTTCAAGGTCAGCATCACGCGACGGCCATAGCGGTCGCCGAGGATGCCCGACATGAGCCGGCCGATGGCGGCGCTGGCGAAGGTGATGGTGTTGAGGAAGCCGATATCGGCCCCGGTCAGTCCCCAATGCTGCCGCAGCAGCGGGCCGGCGACGCCGATGGTGTTCTGCTCGAAACTGTCGAACAGGCAGCCGATCAGCACGAGCGCCAGAATCTGTTTGTGGGCCCCCGTCACACCGATCTTGTTGAGGGCGGAATCCAATTGTCGGCTCATCGGCGTCGATGCGCCCGATGACTGCGAGATCTCCATTGCCATGATCGTTCCCCTGGTTGTTGGTGGTTGTCCGCGCAATGCCTCCCGCTGTTCTTTGGCTGGTGTGAGGCTGCGGCATCGGCTGGTGCCCTGGAAGCGGCCGTCTCCTTCTGCGTCGTTCCAGAAGCGGTTCGTCTCCTCCGAACCGATCTGGAACAATCTGATCATGTTAAGGTATATGAAACTGCAGTTTCAGAAAAGGTCATAAATGCGCCATCGCTGCCGCTTCCCGCGGCGGGCCCGTCGCTTCTTCACGATGGATGAAAACGGCCCGTCCGCGACGGCTCGGACGGTGTCAGAGCTCGTCGAGCGCGTCGTTCAGCGTCTCGATGTTGCGCAGGCGCGTGCGGCCCTTGGCCCCGGCGATCTCGATGCAGCGCATGATCAGGAGATGGCAGAGCGCCATCACCGCCGTATGGTTGAACAGCGGCCCGGGCGCCAGGGTCTGGCAGCGGAGATGCCACTGGCTGCGCGTTTCGTAATCGGCGTTCTCGTCCGTGACGAAGAGCAGCCGCGCGCCTGATCTGGCGATCTGGTCGAGCAGCATGTCGGTTTGGGAGACGCGTCGGCGCAACCCGAAGAAGATCACGACGTCGTCCGGGGAGAGACTGACCAGATGCTCGCCGAAGGTCTGGCCGCTGCCGGGGATGGCGACGATGTTCTCGATGACCTGGGTCAGCTGCCATTGCAGATAGGTCGCGAAGGCGAAGCTCGCCCTGAAGCCGATCACCCAGACCTTGCGTGCCGCGAGGATCGCCTCGGCAGCGGAGCCGATCTGGCTCTCGCCGATCGTGCGGAAGGTTTCCTCGATATTGGCGATGCCCTGGGCGAGGTTGGCGGCGATCGATTGCTCGCCGGTCGTATCGGCCGTGGTGAGGAACAGGCGCGAACCGCTTTGCCGGTCGAGCCTGGCGTGCCGGCGGGCCTCCTCATAGCCCTCATAGCCCAGCCGCTGGATGAAGCGGGAGACCGTCGCCTTCGAGACATGGGCCAGCGCCGCCAGTTCCTGTGCCGAATAGGTCGCGACCTCGCCGGGGAAGTCGCAGATGAAATCGCCGAGGCGTCGCTCGGCCGGAGAGAGATCGGGCAGGATGCTGCGGACGCGGCTCAGAAACGACGTTTCCTTGGAATTCATTGCCGGGACCGCAGGATTGGAGATAGCGCAACCTCGTCCGTCATGACCTGCTTTGCAAGCCATGGCTGGTGGGCAGGCAGATTATCGTGCCACCCCATCGCTTTTCCTTGGAAGACGATGGCGCTCGCGGCAAGCTCCGCAGGCGCCCGTTGCGGACGCTGGCCGGCTGCCGGACAGCAGATGTTCGAACGGAGGGCATCGGGAGCTCTCCCGGCTTCTCGCCTTTCAGGGGCTGGATCAGGCATTCGCCTCCAACCAGGCGACGACCTCGGCCCGTCGCGGATGCGGCTTGCCGGCGGCTGGGAATGGCAGGGTCAGCCGGTCGCCGCTGGGGAGTTCGTCGGCGAAGGGCGCGACCAGCCGCCCATCCGCGAGATAGGGCGCGACCAGGCTCCGGCGCCCGATCAGGATGCCGGCGCCGCCGAGCGCCGCGTCGAGCGCCAGCGCATAGAGCGAATAGGACGGCCCGCGGCCTGGATCGACTCCATCCGCCCCGGCATGACGCAGCCAGCGCGCCCAGTCGCTGCGCCAGACGGCATCGTGCAGCAGGGTTTGGCCGACGAGATCGGCAGGCGTTCGCAAGGAGCGGGCGAGTATTGGCGTGCAGACCGGGAACAGGCTGTCCTCGCCGAGCGCGAGCGCATTGGGCGGCGGCTTTGTGAGATAGAACAACGCCAGGTCGAAATTGTCGTGCCGACCAGCCGGCGGCTCCTCCATCGCACTGATCGAGATCGCCAGCCCGGGAAAGGCCTGCTGCAGCGCCGGCAGCCGCGGCGACAGCCAGAGCTGGGCAAGGCAGGGCAGGGCGGCGATGGCGAGCGCCCGGCCGGCATGGCTCGCCTTGAGCTCCTGCACGGTCAGGGCGAGCGCATCGAAGGCGGCGCTGAGCCGCGGCCTTGCTTCCTGCGCGGCATCCGTCAAGGCGACGCCTTGCGGCAGCCGCCGGAACAAGGTCAGCCCGAGAAAAGCTTCGAGGTGGCGGACTTGCTGGGCGATGGCGCCTTGCGTCACCCCGATCTCCTCAGCTGCCCGCGAGAAGCTGCCGAGCCGTGCCGCGGCCTCGAAGGCGCGTAGCGCATTGAGCGGTGGCAAGGGCGGGCGGGGCGGTTTGACGGGCATCGGCGGCACGAGGTTTCAGGCCTAGATTTTCTAGGTCTGCCGACGACGATAACTGGTTTGCATCCGCGCCGGCAAATCGCTGCAATGGCGGCAGGAAACAACACTCTGCGGGGATGGCGATGACGGTGAAACTGGCGCGGCGCGGTTGGGTGCCGGCGGCGAGCGAGGACTATGTGCTGCGGATCGCCGGCGAGGTCGCCGGCCAGGACCGCGCGGCGCGCGAGACTCGGCTCGCCAACCTCGTCGCCGAGAACCGCAACATCCACGAGCGCGACTGCGTCAACCTCAACCCGGCGACCAATGTGATGAACCCGCGGGCGGAGGCGGTGCTGGGGCAGGGGCTCGGCAGCCGGCCCTCGCTCGGTTATCCCGGCGACAAATACGAGATGGGCCTTGAGGCGATCGAGCAGATCGAGGTGATGGCGGCAGAGCTTGCAGCGCAGGTCTTCGGTGCGAACTACGCCGAGATCCGCGTGCCCTCCGGGGCGATCGCCAATCTCTATGTCTTCATGGCGGCGGCGAAGCCGGGCGATGTCGTGATTGCGCCGTCGCCCGCGATCGGCGGCCATGTCACCCATCATGGTGCCGGCGCCGCCGGACTCTATGGCGTCGTCACCCATCCGGCGCCCGTCGATGCCGCCGGCTACACGGTCGATGTCGAGAAGCTGCGCGAGGATGCGCTGCGGCTCCGGCCCAAGGTCATCAGCATCGGCGGCAGCCTCAACCTGTTCCCGCATCCGATCCGCGAGATCCGCGCCATTGCCGACGAGGTCGGCGCGATCGTGCTGTTCGACGCTGCCCATCTCTCCGGCATGATCGCTGGCCATGGCTGGCAGCAGCCGCTGGAGGAGGGCGCTCACGTCATGACGATGAGCACCTATAAGAGCCTGGGCGGCCCACCCTCCGGCTTGATCGTCACCAATGACGCGGGCCTTGCCGAGAAGCTCGACGCGATCGCCTATCCCGGCCTCACCGCCAATTTCGATGCGGCGAAATCGGCGGCACTGGCGATCACGATGATGGACTGGCAGGAGTTCGGCCGCGACTACGCGGCGATGATGGCGGCGACGGCGAAGGCGCTGGCCGAGGCGCTGGCCGAGCGGCAGGTGCCGGTCTTCGCGCGCGACCGCGGCATGACCACCTCGCATCAGTTCGCCATCGAGGCGGCGCCTTATGGTGGCGGGCAGGCGGCGGCGAAGCGGTTGCGCGCCGTCAATATCCTGAGCTGCGGCATCGGCCTGCCGATCGCGGAGGTCGCCGGCGACGTTAACGGACTCAGGCTCGGCACGCCCGAGATCGTCCGCTTCGGCATGAAGCCCGAGCACATGCCCGAGCTCGCCGGTTTCATCGCCGACGGGTTGTCGCGCGCGCGCCCGGACGAGGCGATCGCCCGCGATGTGACAGCCTTCCGCCGGAGGTTCGGCCGGCTGCACTATGTGCGGTGAGATAACGTAGGCGGATGAAGAGGCGGGGAACCCTTCTCCCGTGTGGGAGAAGGGCAGGGATGAGGGCCTGCCCTGTCCGCAGAAGGCTCAACAGCTCCGTCGCATTCCAATAATCAGCGGCGGTCCCTCACCCCTACCCCTCTCCCATCCGGGAGAGGGGATCCCGCGCACTACGTCTCAACCATACCGCTCCAGCATCTCGGCCTTCAGCGCCTCTTCCCCGATCACCTGCGCCGCTCCGAGCCAGGCCTCCGTGATCTCGCCCGCGGCATTACGGACGAGACGCGCCCGCTCGCCTGGGCTGGCGAAGGCCGAGGCCTTGACGATGCGGCCCTGGTCCTCGCCTTCCGGCACGATCTCGCCGGCGTCGAAGAAGGGATTGAACAGCGCCGGATTGGCCATCAGCACCTTGCTGTCGACCGGGACGAGGTCGCCGGCGCCCCAGATCGTCCAGAGGCGCTTGCGCCAGCGTTCGGTCGCCAGCGTGGGCGCGCCATGTTCGGCGAAGGTCCGGAAGACCTGGATCACGCCGTCGAGCCAGGGATGGGCGAGGCCGTCGATGGCATTGGTCAGCACCGAGACGGTGAGGCCCTGTTCCGGCACGGTGGCGGTGCGGGTGATGAAGCCCTGGAAACCACCGGAATGGCCGACCCAGTCCCAGCCATCGCCGCCACCCGAGATGGTGCCGAGCCCATAGTGCCGGCCGAGGCTGCTTTCGGCATCGGGCCAGAGCCGGCGCGTCATCTCGCGGCGGCTCAGCGCCGACAGAACGCTGCGCTCGGCCTTGGGCGAGAGCTGGGCGATGTAGCGGGCGATATCGGCCGCGGTCGCGACGAAGCCGGCGGCCGAGACCATGGCGTTGCCGGGATTGTCGGCCGGGATGACAACGCGCCGGCCGAGCGGCTGCGTGCCGCTATGGCCCTTCGCCATCGGCCCGTTCCAGAGGGTGATATCGGGCCTGGTCTCTTTCAGCCCCGCAGGCGCGACGATCTCGCGGGCGATCCAGTCGGCGTAAGGTTCGCCGGTCACCGTTTCGATGACGAGGCCGAGCAGGCCGAAACCGTGATTGGAGTATTTCAGGCGCTGCGAAGCCGGGAAGACAGGGGGCCTGGCGAGATCGGCCAGCAGCTCGTCCTTGCGCAGATAGGGCTTGCGATCGAAGAACTGGCCGCAATCGATCCCGTCCCGCAGGAGGCCGGCGCTGTTGGAGAGCAACTGGGTCAGCGTCACCGCCGCGACTTCGGGGTGCAGGCCCTCGACATGGGCATCAGCCCTGTCGTCGAGGCGCAGGCGTCCTTGTTCGGCGAGGCGCAAGATGCCGGCGGCAGTGAAGCTCTTCGAATGCGAGGCGATACGGAAACCATGGCGCGGTGTCAGCGCCTCTCCGGTCGAGAGGTCGGCGCTGCCGAAGGCGGCTTCGAGGACGATCTCGCCACCGTCGGCGATAGCGACCGCGCAGCCGGGCTGGTCATGGAGGCGGCGCTGGAATTCGAGCCAGCTTGCGACATAGTCGAGTGCGGCGGGCAGCCAGGGCTTCATCGGGAAATCCATCCTCGAGCGGGGTGAACCGAAGCTTGGCATAGGTGAAGATGCCGCGTCAGCGTCGCGGAGCGCGGGAGCCATGCGTTGTTGGCGGAAACGCCTTCGTCCTTGCCCTTGGCGCTCACGCGTGGCATCCGTCCGCGCCACACATAAGGATCGTTACCGTGGACAAGACCGAACTCGCCAAGCTCGAAGCCTATCTCCGTCGCACCTTCGCCAACCACAACATCAGCGTGCGCGCGCGGCTGAAGAAGACCGATTCGGCCGAGGTCTACCTCGCCGACGAGTTCATCGGCATCATCCATGTCGACGACGAGGATGGCGACCGCTCGTTCAACTTCACCATGGCGATCCTCGACGTCGATCTCGAGGACTGAGGCGCTCAGCGCATCAGCCCGTCGATCGTGCGGCGCACGCCGCCGAGCATGATCTGCCAGTCGGCGACGATGGCGCGCGGAAAGCGGATGTTCACATCGACGCCGCGATGGCGGAAGGTCACGCGGCAAGGCTCGTCGAGACCGCTCTGGGCGGTCTCGACCGGGCAGCGTGCCGCAAAGCCGCGCGCATCCGGCACCGAGACATAGAGTTCGTCGCCCTCATAGGGCGAGCCCTTGCGGAAGCCGCGCACCACCAGCCCGCCCGGATTGGACCAGACCGTCGGCGTCAGGAAGCGGGCATAGGTCGAGAGTTGCGTTGCCGGCTCGTTGACCTTGTCCGGCGGACTCAAGGTCACCAGCAGGCGGTGCCTGGTGTCGGGCATCACCGGCCCAAGGCTCGGCCAGTCCAGGCGCAGGCGCGCCATGCCGACCAGGCGTCCATCCTCGCCATCGGCGCCAGTCAGGTTCTCCGGGATCGCCAGGACGACCTCGCCGACCCGCGACGCCTGCAGCTCTGTGCCGGCGTCGGAATCGGGGCGGGTGGCGAACAGGGCAAGCCCGGTGCCTGCCAGCCCGAGAAAGACGATCGCCGCCGCAAGTCGCAGCAAGGCCCGGTCGCCGCGCGGCAGGGCCGGCGCGGGGCGGCGCCTGAGATGATTGCGGATCAGCGTTGCGACATCGGTGGCGCTGGCGAGCGGCTGGGTCTGGTCGGGCGCGTAAAGGCTCATTGGATTCGTCCCCGGGGCCGACGCGCGACCCTGTCAGGGAACTGAAGCAGAGCCGCCTTAACGCCCCGTAAACCATGTCGGCGCCAGCGTGGTTAACCAAAGGTTAAAGCTTCGCTTCCGCAGTCGCTTTCCTTGCGCCATGGTTCGCCGGCATCCGCTGGAAGCTGCGCCCGTGACGCTCGAACCCTCCGCTGTCGAGGCCCTGAAATCGCTGGTCCTCGGCTTTGCCTTCGCCGGCCTGCTGGCGAGCGCCTTCGAATTGTTCACGCACAAGCGCGCCGGCTTCGAATTGCTGCAGGGCGGCGGCGTCGGTGCCGTGGCGAGCGTGCCGGTGGTGGTGTTCAGCGCGCCCTTCCTGATCCTGCGCAACACCGTGCGCGGCCGGAGGATCGAGGGGCGGCCCTTCTTCTTCGTGATGGCGGCGAGCATGATCGCCTCGCTCTGGAGCCTGATCAGCGGCCGGGTGGTGCTCGACCTGCTGATGATGCTCGGCGCGGCTTGACGGGCAGGGCGCCGGCCCTGCAATCCTCCAGGTGAAACTTCGGAGGATACGCCATGCCGCTCTATTCGCTCGACGGGACCGCGCCCGAGACGCCGCCACAGGGGGAATGGTGGCTTGCGCCCGACGCCCATGTGATCGGCCGCGTCCGGCTGGCGAGGGATGTCGGGATCTGGTTCGGCGCAGTGCTGCGCGGCGACAATGAGTGGATCGAGATCGGCGAGGCCACGAACATCCAGGAAGGCTGCGTGCTCCATACCGACATGGGGGCACCGCTTAGGATCGGCGCCGGCTGCACCATCGGCCACCGCGCCATCCTGCATGGCTGCATCATCGGCGAGAACAGCCTGATCGGCATGGGCGCGACCGTGCTCAACCATGTGAAGATCGGCCGCAACTGCCTGGTCGGCGCCAATGCGCTGGTGACCGAGGGCAAGGAATTCCCGGACAATTCGCTGATCGTCGGCTCGCCGGCGCGCGCGGTCCGGACGCTCGACGAGGCTGCGGCTGCGGGCCTACGTGCTTCCGCCGCCGGCTATTCCGAGCGCTGGAAGCAATTCGCCAAGGGCATGAAGCGGATCGATTGATCCGGCGATCTCACGTCCGCAGCCTTCTCAAAAACGAAGCGGGCCGGCTCCCGGGGAAGGAGCCGGCCCTGGACGATGCCCGGTCGGGGACGGGTGGGTGGGGACGTGACCGGACTCGTCGTCTGGTTGGCGAAGCCCGTTTGCGCTTCGCCGATGTCTGGTCGCGCCGGGGTCGTCCCCGCCCGGCGCGCCTGTTCGTTCAGCGCAGCGAGGCCACCGTCGAGGTCGAGAGGCCGCCGAGCGAGGCCCAGCCGGTACGGGCCTGGGATTCACGCTTGACGTAGGTGTAGCCGGTCTGGCTCCACGGCAGGATCGCATTGCGCTTGTTGTCGAGGATGAAGTCGCCGCGGTCGGTGCGGATCATCAGCACGGCATGGCCGGCATTTTCCTCGTCGATCACGACGGTGACGCGCATGGCCCGGCGCGGCAGGCCGGCCTCGGCCAGACGCTGGCGCTTCAGCAGGACGTAGTCCTCGCAATCGCCCTTGCCGTCGGTCGGGATGTCCCAGCGGTCGACCACCCCCCAATGGTCCTGGTCGGTGACGGCCTCGATCTCGCGATTGGCCTTGAGATTGGCGGCGACGATCAGCTTCCAGGTCTTGGCTGTCAGCTCGATCTGCTCGGCCTCGCGGGTGTCGACCGCGCATTCGCTTGGGCTGCGCTTGCAGAAATCCGTCCAGGCGTAGGGCGCCCGGGCCTCGCCACCGGCGACGATCGGCGCGCTGGCGACCGGCACGCTGGCGCTCTGCTGCGCCTCAGCGCCGGTCACGCCGGCGAGAGTGATGATGGTAGCAGCGGCCAGGCCGCGAAATCCCCGAAAACCCGAAAACATGTCGTCCCCTTTCCTGTCCCGGGATCGACCATGCTCTTGGGCTGTAGAGATCGCTTGAAATGAAAGCGAACAATTTTACTGAAATCGAGCCTATTGAAGATCAAAGTACTTACAGAAAATCAGGTATAAAACTGAGAGTAAGAATTCTCAGTGCTCGTGTCAGAAATCTTTAACTATAGGTCCCCTCAACTATGCGGTCTCTTAACCATGAGTGCGAGCCAGGTAACACCTGGTTAAGAGTTGCTGCGCCGAGGGGGCAAGACGGGAGCATTCCCTTTTCCCCGGCTGGAGGACGGGCCGGGCAGGGAGGCCGACATCGGTCGCTAGCGAGAGGTCGCTGCCACCGTGCCTCTTGCGGCAGGGCCAGCCCTCATCCGCACCGTTCTCACATGCGAGAGGCGGAGCTTCGCGGATACCGCTTCCGGCGGGGATTGCTGCAGCCGGGACATGCACAAGCGAGGCGTGCCCTGGAAGCGGCACCCCGGCGCTTATGGCAGTCGGGCGCGGTACCGCGCGGACTGCCGTGTCGGTTCAGTTGGAAGGAACGAAGCGCTGGCTCGGGCTCAGAGCTCGAGATTCTCGTCGAGCACGTCGGCCGAGAGCGGCATGCGGAACTGGGCGGCGTAGCCGCCATCGAAACGGCGCACGATCATCGCCGCGGTACTGCCGAGCCGGATCGCCGTGCCCATCTCGAACTGGTGATCGCTGGCGAAAGCTGCGCCCGAGAGCGAGATGTCGATCAGCCGGACCGCCTGCTCGCTGCCGTCTTCCTGGGTGATGATGCAGCGCGGGTTGCGCGGGATGATGCGCTCATGGCGCCGATCCTCGGGCAGGCCGAGCTCGTCGCGATTGGCGAGCCAGGTCAGCTGTGCGGTGAACTTCTCGCGTTTGCGGCTTGTCGCGGTGATGGTCATCGCGAATCCGGCGGGCGTGGTGCGCACCGCCGTGCCCTCGATTCGCCCGAGATGCTCCAGGTAGACGATGACGCGGTCGCCGATCATCGGCTTGGCCGGCGCGACCATGTGCAGGCCGCCCGGCGAGATGTCGGTGGTCTGGCAGGGATATTCCATGCGGTTGGGCAGCATGTAGCGTCCAAGCAGGACGACTTTCATGCGCTGATGCCGCCGGCGCTCGACCGGGACCGAGCCCGTCTTTGGATTTTGGGGCGCCGTGAGCATTGCAAACTCTGTTTCTACCAGAGTGATGCTACCGGCTCCCGGGTTAAGAGCACGTTAGAGCGTTCTCACACACGTCCACCGGGCAGGAGCATCAGTTTCGGCCGCTTGTCCTGGGCTGCGGCTTCGGTCGGACGCTGCGTGCGCGCATCGGGCCAGATCATTCTGAGCGAGATCATCCGCATCGACTCGAGCGTATCGAGGCCGAGCCATTCCGGCGACAGCGCCGGCGAGAACGCGCCGAGAATGCGAGCATGAGTCCGCCCGCGATAGCGCAGCGGCAGCAGCAGCAACTCGAGATGGACGCTCGCGCCGTTCTGCGTCTGGGCCGAAAGCCCGGCGACGGCGCCCGCCGTCTCGTCCATCACGGTCTGGACCAGGCGGCGCATGTCGCCCTGCGCCTCGACATCGGGCCAGAGCGCCGCGAAGGCGCGCCCGCGCAATTCGCGCCCGAACAGGGCGCAGAGCCGCGTTCCGGCCAGGCGGAAGACCGGCCCTATCGGCTCGTTCTCCAGCACGAAGGTGTCTGCTAGCGCATGGCGCAGCGCGCCCGGCTCGATCTCGCCCCGTTCGGGGGCGCTCCGGTCGCCACGCAGCGTGTCCCAGTAGTCGAAAACCAGGCGGGTGCTCGGATTCTTCATGTCGTGTCCAGTCCGGTCTGCGCTGTCCCTGTTCGTGCGAATGCGTGTCAAATCGGATCGCTTTCGTTCGAGGTGGGGACTGTCGGGCCCTTGCGAATCGGCAGGACGCAGCCCGCATGCCGTCTTGCCACGCGACCCGGACAGGGGGAGGCGGCAGGGGGCGTTAGGGTTAATCAGACGTTAAGCTTGTGGAAGATCCCTAAAATGCCGCATAAATCCCCTGTCGAATTCGAGCCCGCACGAAGCGTCCGGGCTCACTGGAAAAGGCGGGGGCGCGGGGGCGTGACCGGCCGGGGAGGAGAGGGGAGAGCGCACGCTCTCCCCTTTTCTGTTGCCTGCCGAGGGCCCATGCGCCAGTGAGGGCGCGATGTCGGCGAACCCAGACGATCCATATGGCCCGCCCGTGCGCGAGCCGGTCTTCAACCTGCCCGGCGTCGTCGTCTGGCTGATCGCGGCCCTGGTGCTGATCCAGGGCGCGCGCGAACTGCTCAGCGAGCGCGACGATTTCCTCCTCGTCTCCTGGCTCTCCTTCGTGCCAGCGCGGCTGACGCTCTGGTTCGCACCGGACCGTCTTCAGGAGATCGCGCAGTCGCTCGGCACCTCCGGGACGCCCGATTTCGTCCAGCGCCTGCAACTGGTCCGCCTGCTGCTGGCCGATGGCGGCGGCCAGCTCTGGACGCTGCTCAGCTATGGGTTGCTGCACGGCTCCTGGCTGCATCTGATCTCGAACGTCGTCTGGCTGGCGGCCTTCGGCAGTCCGGTCGCACGTCGACTCGGGGCCGGGCGTTTCCTGGTGCTGATGGCAGTGGCCACGATCGCCGGCGCGCTGCTGCACTGGTGGTCGCGCGAGCTCGACGTCCTGCCGTTGGTCGGCGCCTCGGCCGGTGTCTCGGGCGCGACGGCGGCGGCGATCCGTTTCGTCTTCTCGCCGGGCGTACATTTCGGCGGGCTCGGCCGTGACGAGGTGGTCCGTGCGATTCCGGCCGAGCCGCTCGGCGGCCTCTGGCGCAATTCACGGGCGATGCTGTTCGTGGTGATCTGGTTCGTCACCAACATCCTGTTCGGCGCCGGCCTCGTGCCGATCCTCGGCGAGGAGACCAGCATCGCCTGGGAAGCGCATATCGGCGGCTTCCTCGCGGGGCTGCTGCTGTTCCCGTTGTTCGATCGCGGGCCGGTTCGCCGATAGAGCACGCTTGCTTCAACCTGATCGGATCCGGCTCTGGCCGCAACCGCAGCGCGCAGGCTTTCAGCGCGAGCGCCTTGCCGTCGCCTCAGAGTTCGCTCACATTGAAATCAGTCCAGCGTGATGCCGCACCTCGGAGGGCAACGCTCCGTCCGAACCGGCGTTGCGATCGTCGAACCCATCAACGAGCGCCGGTCAACGGTGCCGCTACCGTCGGAGGAGAAGTCGATGAACGTCGTTCATATTCTCGGCAACAAGGGCGCAGAGGTGATCTCGGTGCAGCCCCACCGGACGCTCGGCGAGGCGGCGCGGACTCTGGCCGAGAAGCGGATCGGCGCGGTTGTCGTGACCGGCGCCGATGGCAGCCTGCTCGGCATCCTGTCGGAGCGCGACATCATCAAGGCCCTGGGTACGGACGGCGCCGCGGCACTGGAGACGCCGGTCTCGCGCGCCATGACCGCCAAGGTCGTGACCTGCCGGCCGGACACCAGCGTCGACGATCTGATGGAGATCATGACTTCGGGCCGCTTCCGGCATGTGCCGGTGGTCGATAACGGCCGGGTCGCCGGCATCGTCTCGATCGGCGACGTGGTCAAGCATCGCGTTGCCGAGATCGAGGCCGAGAGCCGGGCGATGCGCGACTATATCGCGATGGCGTGAGGCGCCGAGCCGCGACCTGCCGCTAGTTCAGCGGCAGGTGGTTGGCGGCGACGATCGCGGCGATCTCGTCCAGCGCGCGTTCCGCCGCCTGCCGGCCGAGCGCGATCGCCTCGTCGGCGCGGTGGAAGTCGAACAGCCCGACACGGCCGAGCTTGGGGCCGATCATCACATCGGGCGGATCGCCGGCGAGGCGCGAGCGCGAGATTCGATCCTGGGTGATGTTGAAGGCGTCGATCATCACGCCGGCGAGGCCCGGCTGCTGCTCGTGATTGGCCTTGCCGACGATACCGCGCATCCGCTCGCGCATGCCGCCGAACCAGCCAGCAGCGGGCTGGGGCTCGGCCACCGGTTCCGGGTCCGGATCGGCGCCATAGGACTGGATCACCGTGCCGCGGCCGGTCATGTCGCTGTTCAGGTTGACGCACAGCACGACGTCGGCGCCCAGCGCCCGCGCCACCGTGACCGGCACCGGGTTGACCAGCGCCCCGTCCATCAGCCAGCGGCCGCCGAGTTTCACCGGGTCGAATACGCCGGGCAGCGCGTAGGAGGCTCGCAGCGCGTCGACCAGCGAGCCGCGGGTCAGCCAGATCTCATGGCCGCTGCCGAGTTCGGTTGCGACGGCGGCGTAAGTCTGCCTGAGATCGCTGATCTGCAGACCGGCGAGGTCGCGTTCGAGCAGGCGCTTCAGTCGGCCTCCCGCGATCAACCCGGCGCCGCCGAGGTGGAAATCCATCAGCCCGACGACACGGCGCTTGGTCAGGCCGAGCGCGAACTCGCGCAATTGCTCGATCTTGTCTGCGGCGTAGCAGCCGCCGACCACCGCGCCGATCGAGGTGCCGGCGATCACCTCGGGCGCGTAGCCCGCCTCGGTGAGGACATCGAGGACGCCGATATGCGCCCAGCCGCGCGCCGCGCCACCGCCAAGGGCAAGGCCGATCCGCGGCCGGCTGAGGCGCGGGGCAGGTTCGGAAACGAGATCGTTCATCGCAGCTCCGCCGCCGCCTAATCCAAAGGCCCGTCTGGCGATGTTCTCCAGTCTCATCGGCGCGATCCCTCCGCGGGAAGGCTCAGGATCACGCCAGCCGATGAGCGAAAGATGAACGGCGCCGGGACCCTAGGCGGCTATCAGTCGCTTTTGAAGGAAACATGAAAGCTTGGTGAAAGGATTGCCAACGAAGCAGGCGGTGCCGGTTCAGAAGGTCAGTGGTCCGTCCGCGGCGGTGCCGACCGGCTTAACCCGATAGAAGCAGCTATGGCGCCCGGTGTGGCAGCAGCCGCCATCGCCGCCGACATTGACCTTGATCCAGATCGCGTCCTGATCGCAGTCGATCCGCATCTCGACGATGGTCTGCAACTGCCCGGAGGTCTCGCCCTTGCGCCAGAGCGCCTGGCGCGAGCGCGACCAGTACCAGGCTTGCCCCGTCTCGATGCTCAGGCGCAGCGATTCGGCGTTCATATGCGCGACCATCAGCACCTCGCCGGTCACAGCGTCGGTCGTGACGCAGGTGACGAGGCCGTCGCGATCGAATTTGGGGGCAAGGACCGTGCCCTCTTCGATCTCGGCCTTGGCTGAAAGGGTGGGGAAGGCGGTCATGTGAGGATCCTGAGAGTAAGGTCTCGCATATACGATGCGAACAGCGCGCCGTCATTCTCGGGCGGCACGAAGTGCCGAGCCGAGAAACTCAGGACCAGAGGACACTGGTTTCCGAGATGCTCGGGCAAGCCCGAGCATGACGCGCCCTGCTGGACGGGTCACAGCCCCGGCGACTTCACCATGGTGAAGAAGCGCACCTGCTCGGCCGGATCGCGGAAGCGGCCGGTATACTGCGTCGTCATCGTCGACGAGCCCTGCTTCTGCACGCCGCGCATCGACATGCACATATGCTCGGCCTCGACGAGGACGGCGACGCCGCCTGGCTTCAGCGACCGCTCGATCGCCTGGGCGATCTGCGCGGTCATCGTCTCCTGCGTCTGCAGGCGGCGGGCATAGACCTCGACGACGCGGGCCAGCTTCGACAGGCCGACCACGCCGCCGTTCGGGTAGTAGCCGATATGGACCTTGCCGACGAAGGGCACCATGTGGTGCTCGCAATGCGAATAGAACGGGATGTCGCGGACGAGGACCATGTCTTTGTAGCCGTCGACTTCCTCGAAGACGCGTTCGAGCATGTCGCCGGCGTCCTCGCGATAGCCCTTGTAGAACTCGCGATAGGCCTTGGCGACGCGCTGCGGCGTATCGAGCAGGCCTTCCCGCGACGGATCGTCGCCGGCCCAGCGGATCAGCGTGCGCACGGCCTCCTCGGCCTCGACCTGCGTCGGCTGCTTGACGATGAACTTGTCTGCGGAGGGGCTGCGCGCCCGCTCTACGGACAAGGACTTAACCACATTATCCATGTGGAGCCTCCCGTTTCGGTTGCGCCCGCCTCGCGGCAGGCAGATCAGACAAGTTCGCCCTCTCGTCCAGCGAACGACGCACTCTCTGGGAGAGAGCGCATCGGCACTCTATATTGGTTGCGAAGGCCGGCAACTCCAGACCCCGGCCGGGGCAACCCATGCTGAACGACGTCTACAACAAGCGAATCCTGGAATTGGCAGGAAACATCCCGCTGCTCGAGCGTCTGCCGGCGCCCGATGCGACGGCGAGCGCCCATTCGCGCCTCTGCGGCTCGACGGTCACGATCGACCTGACCATGGACGAGGATGTCGTCACCGGCTTCGGCCACGATGTCCGCGCCTGTGCCCTCGGCCAGGCCTCGTCCTCGATCATGGCGCGCCATGTCATCGGCTCGACGGCCGCCGAATTGCGCGAGGTCCGCGAGCAGGCTCGCGCGATCCTCAAGGAGGGAGCGGAGCCGCCGGCCGGCAAATGGGCTGATCTCTCCGTCCTCGTGCCGGTACGCGACTTCAAGGCGCGCCACGCCTCGACCATGCTGACCTTCGACGCGGTGGTCGATGCGATCGGCCAGATCGAGGCGAAGCGGCGCGAGACGGTGGCGGGCTGAAGGTTATTTCAGCCCGAATGCCTGCCGGATTTCCGGCTTCGTCTCGTCATAGCGGACCTTGAAGGCCTTCTCGGCCAGCAGCGCCTTGGCGACGACGCGGCCGATCTTGTCGCCCGCTTCCAAATCGGTGGGATAGTGGAAGCCGCAGACGAGGCGACTCTCGTCATAGCTTTTCACCCGCTCCTCGAACTTGTCGGCGAGCTCAGGGACAGCGTCCGAGAGCAGGGTGGCATAGAGCGCGGCCGTCGCGGCGTGGGCCGAGGGGAAGGAGGTTCCTTCCGGCCGTCCGCCGGGGCAGGGCTTGACCCTGACCTTGTTCCACATCTGGAACGGCCGGATGCGGCTGGTCAGGCGGTTGACGCTCTTCAGCAGGATGGCGAGCTCGACCTGCGCCTCGCGCATCAGCAGCCGCGTTTCGCGATGGGTGCCGTCGATATAGTTGTGGTCCATGCCTTTCAGGAAGGCATTGAACGTCTGGTACTGGTCGGCGATCGCCTGCTTCTCGCGCTCCGGCGTGCGGGCCGAGGAGATGGCGAGCACCTTCTCGAACTCGGCGCGATGCTCCGGCGAGTTCTGCGCCGGGGGCAGGCCCATCACCTTGGCGACGTCGATTTTGGCAGCGTCGAGCCAGATCAGATAGGCTCGCTGCTGTGCCGCCGCCGGTGTGGCGAGGGCAAGGGCGAGAAGCGGGCCGCAGAGGGCAGCGGCGGAGCCAAGAAAACGAGAGCGCAGCATGTCCGGGATCTGGAAAGGGCGATGGTCGCCCGGGAAAGGCAGAAGCGGATGACGGGAAGCCGACCTGGGCCAACCATGTCTTACCTACCTAAACATGCTGAAAAAAGCCTTTCATGGCGACAGGCGTTTTTGCGCCTGCCGCGCCGGGGCGCCCATCTGCTGATCCGCGGCTATCAGCTCAGCCTCTCGCTGCTGATCGGCCGGCAGTGCCGACACTGGCCGTCCTGCTCGGAATATACCGACGAGGCGATCCAGCGGCACGGCCTCTGGGCCGGCGGCTGGGTCGGCTTCGCGCGCATCTGCCGCTGCACGCCGCTCGGCACCTCGGGGATCGACATCGTCTGCGAGGAACTGCCGCCGGATGGGGCCTGGTACAAGCCCTGGGCCTATGGGCGCTGGCGCGGCGTCAACGCGCCGCCGGTGGAGTTGGACGAGCCTCAGTCAGAGTCCAATACCTCTTCATAAAGGGGCGCTGTCATCCCGGACGGAGCGTAGCGGAGATCCAGGATCCATTCCGGAGCCTTTCCGATGGAGGTTCCGGAATGGATCCCGGGTCTCCCTTAGGTCGCCCGGGATGACGCGAGGAGGAGACAAGATGCGAGAACACGGGAACGAAACGGCGATTGCCTGTGCCCGCCTGCTCGTATAGGCCTCCCCGGCGCGCGCCGATCCGGCTGCCGGCCGCGCCCCTCAAAGCAGCCGGCCTTGGCTTACGGGGCTCGTATCCCCGAGTGAGCAGGAGCCGATCGATGACGATCTCCCTGACATTTCCCGATGGCGCGAAGCGCGAGTTTCCCTCCGGCATCACCGGCAAGGAGCTTGCCGGTGGCATTTCGCCCTCGCTGCTGAAGCGCACCGTCGCGATGGCGCTCGACGGCGTGGTCGTCGATCTCGCCGATCCGATCACCGCCGATGCGAAGATCGAGTTCCTCAACCGCGAGGACCCGCGCGCGCTGGAGCTGATCCGGCACGATACCGCGCACGTCCTCGCCGAGGCCGTGCAGGAGCTGTTCCCCGGCACGCAGGTGACGATCGGCCCGGTCATCGAGAACGGCTTCTTCTACGATTTCGCCCGCAACGAGCCCTTCACCCCGGAGGACTTCCCGGCGATCGAGAAGAAGATGCGCGAGATCATCGCGCGCGACAAACCCTTCACCAAGGAGGTCTGGAGCCGCGACAAGGCCAAGGACTTCTTCGCCAATAAGGGTGAGGCCTACAAGGTCGAGCTGGTCGATGCGATTCCCGCCGACCAGACGCTGAAGATGTATGCGCAGGGCGACTGGATCGACCTCTGCCGCGGCCCGCACATGACCTCGGTCGGCAAGGTCGGCAACGCCTTCAAGCTGATGAAGACGGCCGGCGCCTATTGGCGCGGCGACAGCAACAACGCGATGCTGACCCGCATCTACGGCACGGCCTTCGCCCGGCAGGAGGAGCTCGACGCCTATCTCAAGCAGCTCGAGGAAGCCGAGAAGCGCGACCATCGCCGCCTCGGCCGCGAGATGGACCTGTTCCACTTCCAGGAGGAGGGGCCGGGCGTCGTCTTCTGGCACTCCAAGGGCTGGCGGCTGTTCCAGGAGGTGCTGACCTATATGCGCCGGCGCCTCGCCGCCGACTATGAGGAGGTCAACGCCCCTCAGGTGCTCGACAAGTCGCTCTGGGAGACCTCGGGCCACTGGGGCTGGTACCAGGACAACATGTTCGCGGTGAAATCGGCCTCGGCCTTCGAGAACCCGAACGATCAGGAGCGCGACCACAAGGTCTTCGCGCTCAAGCCGATGAACTGCCCGGGCCATGTCCAGATCTTCAAGCACGGCCTCAAGAGCTACCGCGACCTGCCGATCCGGCTGGCCGAGTTCGGCAATGTCCATCGCTACGAGCCGTCCGGCGCGCTGCACGGGCTGATGCGCGTGCGCGGCTTCACGCAGGACGACGCCCACATCTTCTGCACCGAGGAGCAGCTCGCTGCCGAATGCATGAAGATCAACGACCTGATCCTCTCGGTCTACGAGGATTTCGGCTTCACCGAGGAGCTCGTGATCAAGCTCTCGACGCGGCCGGAGAAGCGCGTCGGCTCCGACGCGGTCTGGGACCACGCCGAAGGGGTGATGAACCGGGTGCTGGAGACGATCGCCAAGCAGTCCGGCAACCGGATCAAGACCGAGATCAATCCGGGCGAGGGCGCCTTCTACGGGCCGAAGTTCGAATACGTGCTGCGCGATGCCATCGGCCGCGACTGGCAATGCGGCACGACGCAGGTCGACTTCAACCTGCCGGAGCGCTTCGGCGCCTTTTATATCGGCTCTGACGGCGAGAAGAAGCAGCCGGTCATGGTCCACCGCGCCATCTGCGGCTCGCTGGAGCGCTTCGTCGGCATCCTGATCGAGCACCATGCCGGGCATTTCCCGCTCTGGCTGGCGCCCGAGCAGATCATCGTCGCGCCGATCACCTCGGAGGCGGATGCCTATGGCGAGGAGGTCACCATGGCGCTGCTCTCGGCCGGTCTGCGCGCCCGCGCCGACCTGCGCAACGAGAAGATCAGCTACAAGGTGCGCGAGCACTCGCTGGCCAAGGTCCCGGTCATCCTCGCCGTCGGCAAGCGCGAGGCCGAGGAGAAGACCGTGACCGTGCGCCGCCTCGGCAGCCAGGCCCAGACGGTGATGAGCCTCGACGCCGTGATCGCGGCGCTGACCGAGGAGGCGACGCCGCCCGATCTGGCCCGAAAGAAGAAGGCCAGGGCGGCCTGAGGCGGCATCTCGCCAAAACCCGTCAGCCCATGCCAAATAGGCGCGCATGCTGACGGGTTCCTATCGCAAACGGCTTGAAGCCGATCTCGGTCGCTGGGTGGGCGAGGGGCTGATCGCCCCTGAGAGCGCAGCCACCATCCGTCGTTCACTGGCGCAGGAAGGCGGCGGCTTCAAGCTGCCGGCCCTGATCGGCCTGTTCGGCGGCCTGCTGATCGCCTCCAGCGTCTCCGCCTTCGTCGCGGCGAACTGGGAGGAAATTCCCCGCGTCGCCAAGCTCGTGATGATCCTGCTCGGCCTCGCCGGTGCGCTCGGCGTCTCGGCGCGGCTGCAGAGCCGTGGTTCGACCGGTGGCGCCGATGCCGCCGCGACCTGCGGCACGCTGATCTTCGCCGCCGGCGTCGCGCTCGTCGGCCAGATGTATCATCTGCCGACGGACTGGCCGGGCGGGGCGCTGCTGATCGCGATCGGCGCGCTCATCGTCGCCGTTCTGCTGCGTTCGAATGGGGCTCTCATCGTCGCGCTCGTCGCGATCGGCGCCTGGGCCGGCGGCCGCTGGGATGAGCGCGAGGCGAACGCCCATCTCCTGTTCTGGATTCCTTTCCTGCCGGCGCTCTGGCTGGCTGCGACGCGGCACAACCGCCTCGTCCATCACCTTGCGGTCCTGGTGCTGCTCGGCTGGTTTGCGACCTTGCCGGGCCAATACGCCTTCTTCCGCTTCGACTACGGCCTGCTCGCCTATGGGCTCGCCGTCTCCGCGCTGTTCGTCGCCCTCGGTGCTCTGGCACTGGACCGCGGCGGGCCGGGATTGCTCACCGCCTGCCTGCCCTGGGGGCTGATCGGCCTGATCCTCTCGCTCAATGTCGAGCTGATCCGTATTCTCGAACCCAGCGAGGCGAAGCCGGGCACGGCGTTGTGGGTCAACTATTTCGCCTATGGGCTGGCGCTGCCGGCGGTGGTCGGCTTCGGCCTGCTGGCGTGCGAGCGCCGCTTCGCCTGGCCGCTGGCGTCGGCGCTCGTCATGTCGCTGCTGGTGCCGGTGCTGTTCTGGAGCGGCGGCGCGGTCAGCATGGCCGGCAAGATCGTCGTCGCGGCGCTGATCCTCTCGATCGCGATCGGCATCGTCGTCGCCGGTGCGGGCGGTGGCGTGCGCCGGCTCAGCATCGCCGGCTCCCTGCTGTTCGCCATCGCGGTCGTGACCCTGCTCTGGCAGACCATCGGCACCTTGCTCGACCAGTCGCTGTTCTTCCTGGTCGGCGGCGCGGCGCTCATCGCGATCGCCAGCGGGATGCGCCGGCTCCTCGCCAAATTCAGTAAACCGACGGAGGCCGCGCCGTGATCCGCCTCCCGTCAGCCGACGCCTTCATCGGGCGTATCTCGCCGCTCTGGCGCGGGCTTGCCGCCATCATCCTGCTCGGTGGGCTGATCCTGGCCCTGGTCGAGTCGCGTGCGAGCATCCTGCGCTCCGGCACGGAGATCAGGCTGGCGACCGCCCCGCTCGACCCGCGCGACCTCTTCCGCGGTGACTATGTCATCCTGAACTACAAGATCAGCACGCTTGAACCGGCCAAGCTCGACGGCGACAAGGCGTTCGAGCGCAACCAGACGGTGTTCGTCCGCGTCGCGCCCGGCGCCGACGGGCTGGCCGAGGCGAAGGGCGTCTATCTCGCCCGTCCGCCGGCGCCCGCTGGCGGGGCCGTGCTGGAAGGCAAGGTGGTTTCGACCGCCGCCTGCGCGGTCAACCCGAACGGCGACCAGGACTGCAATGCCGGTCGCAGCGCCATCCGCGTCACCTATGGGCTGGAAAGTTATTTCGTGCCGCAAGGCACAGGCCGCGCCATCGAGACCACCGAGCGCAAGCGGCTGGAGATCGTCGCGGCTGTGTCGAGCTCGGGGCAGGCGGCGATCAAGCGCCTGCTGATCGACGGCAAGCTCGTCCATCAGGAGCCGCCTTACTGAGTTCCTAGACAGTAGGCGAAGGGCGCGGGGAACCCTTCTCCCGAGTGGGAGAAGGGCAGGGATGAGGGCCTGCCCTATCCAAAAGAGGCACAACGGCACCGTCGCATTCCAGCAATCAGCAGCGGGCCCTCACCCCTACCCCTCTCCCATCCGGGAGAGGGGATCCCGCGCAAACCCGTCCTTGTCGCAGGTACACCCGCCGACGCAACGCTTCCGTGCCGGCGCGCCATGCTCTAGAGGATCAGCCGATTCCACAACGGATCGGCTTGAGCGATGTACGACATCAGATGGATTCGCGAGAACGCTGAGGCGTTCGATCGGGGCTTGCAACGGCGCGGGCTTGAGAAACTGTCGTCGTCGCTGCTGGCGCTCGACGATCAGCGCCGCGCCGCCATCGGCAAGTCGCAGGCTGCGCAGGAGCGCCGCAACGCCCTCTCCAAGGAGATCGGCAAGGCGATGGGCCAGAAGGACCTTGCCTTGGCCGAGCAGCTCAAGGCCGAAGTCGCCTCGCTCAAGGAGCAGGTGCCGGCGCTGGAGGCTGAGGAGAAGTCTGCGGTCGAGACGCTGAACGAGCAGCTTGCCGCAATCCCGAACGCGCCCTTCGACGAGGTGCCTGATGGTGCCGACGAGCATGGCAACGTGCTGCTGCATGCACATGGCACGAAGCCGGAGGAGGGGGGCAAGCGCCTGGTCGGCGTCAACCAGCCGAAGGAGCATTACGAGCTCGGCGAAGCGCTCGGCCAGATGGACTTCGAGAAAGCCGCGAAGCTCTCCGGCTCGCGCTTCGTCGTGCTCGACCGTCAGATCGCCCGGCTCAATCGCGCCATCGGCCAGTTCATGCTCGACACCCATGTCGAGGAGCACGGCTATACCGAGGTCAACCCGCCGCTGATGGTGCGCGACGATGCCATGTTCGGCACGGCGCAGCTGCCGAAGTTCCGGGATGACCAGTTCCGGGCTGGCGAGGATCATTGGCTCATCCCCACAGCCGAAGTTCCGCTGACCAATCTCGTGCGCGAATCCATCCTCTCGGAAGAAGAGCTGCCGCGTCGCTTCACGGCGCTGACACCCTGCTTCCGGGCCGAGGCCGGCTCGGCAGGCAGAGACACCCGCGGCATGCTGCGCCAGCACCAGTTCGAGAAGGTCGAGCTCGTCTCGATCACCGCACCGGAAAAATCGCGCGAGGAGCATGAGCGCATGCTGTCTTGTGCCGAGAACGTGCTGAAGAAGCTCGATCTGCACTATCGTGTCATGACTTTGTGCACCGGCGACATGGGTTTCGCCTCGCAGAAGACCTACGACATCGAGGTCTGGCTGCCCGGCCAGAAGACCTACCGCGAGATCTCGTCCTGCTCGGTCTGCGGCGATTTCCAGGCCCGGCGCATGAACGCCCGCTACAAGACGAAGGACGGCAAGGGGCCGTTCTTCGTCCACACCCTCAACGGCTCGGGCACGGCTGTCGGCCGCGCTTTGATCGCGGTGATGGAGAACTACCAGAACGCCGACGGCTCGATCACCGTGCCGGACGTGCTGGTTCCCTATATGCGCGGGGTCACCCGCATCGAGAAGGCGGCCTGATCCCATGCGCATCCTGGTGACCAATGACGACGGCATCCATGCCGAGGGCCTCGCTGTCCTCGAGCAGATCGCCCGGCAGCTCTCCGACGATGTCTGGGTCGTCGCGCCCGAGACCGACCAGTCGGGCGTGGCGCATTCGCTCTCGCTCTCGAATCCGCTGCGCCTGCGCCAGATCGAGGAGAAGCGCTTCGCCGTGCAGGGCACGCCGACCGATTGCGTGATCATGGCGGTGCGCTCGGTCATGGCCGAGATGAAGCCCGATCTCGTGCTCTCCGGCGTCAACCGCGGCCAGAACGTTGCCGAGGACGTGACCTATTCCGGCACCATCGCCGCGGCGATGGAAGGCACGCTGCTCGGCATTCCTTCGATCGCTGTGAGCCAGGCTTATGCGGCGGGCGACCGCACCAGCATCATCTGGGACTGCGCCCTGCAGCATGCGCCCGGCATCATCCGCCGGCTGCTGGAGGAGGGGATTCCGGACGGCATCCTGTTCAACCTCAACTTCCCGAACGTGCCTCCGAGCGAGGTTGCGGGTGTCGCGGTGACGGCGCAGGGGCGGCGCGATCAGGAGCTGATGCGGCTGGAGCCGCGTCGCGACGGGCGCGGCAATCCCTATTACTGGATCGCCTTCCAGCGCGGGAAGCATGAGCCGGCCAACGGCACCGACCTGCGCGCGCTCGCTGACAAGAAGATCTCGGTGACCCCGCTCGAGCTCGACCTGACGCATGAGCCGACGATGACGCGCTTTGCGCAGCTCTTCGCCTGAAGGCGGCAGGGATGACCGGGGAGGGGGCCAGCAGCGAGAGCGAACGCACCGTCGCCTTCCTGTTGTCATTGCGCGCACGCGGTGTGCGTGACCTCGCCCTGCTTCGGGCGATGGAGCGCGTGCCGCGCGAGCATTTCGCGCCCTCGCGCTTTGCCGACCTTGCCCGCCAGGACGTCTCCGTGCCCTTGCCCTGCGGCCAGACCATGACTGCGCCGCACACGGTCGCCGCTCTGGTCGGCGCGCTTGAGATGAAACCGGATTGCCGTGTGCTCGAGGTCGGCTCCGGTTCCGGCTATGTCGCGGCGCTGCTTGCGGCGATGGGCGGCAAGGTCGTCTCGCTGGAGCGCTACCGCACGCTCGCGCTCGCCGCGCATGAGCGCCTCGCCGGCGGTGGCTTCGCGCAGCTGGTCGAATTGCGCCATGCCGACGGCTTGCAGCCCGACCGCACGCTCGGCCGCTTCGAACGCATCCTGGTCAACGGCGTGATGCAGGCGGTGCCGGAGGCGTTGCTTGCCCGGCTGGAGATCGGCGGGCGTCTGGTCGGGTCGCTGCGCGTCGAGGGGGCAGGGCGGCTTGTCGTCGTCACCCGCAGCGAGGGCGGCTTCGATCACGCGCTCGGCCCGATCATCCGTATGCCGCCGCTGGCGCCGGGACTGGCGCAGGCGCTGTAAGCGGGCTCGCACCCGCCGTCATGCTCGGGCTTGATCCGAGCATCTCGGGCCGAAGGCGCCGGCCTGCGCGCTCTCGACAGAAGATTCCCGGAGCTCCGCTGCGCTCCGTCCGAGAATGACGACCTCGGGCTTCTCGAAAATTCACCTGACCTGTCAGCAGCGAAACACCTTCTTAACCTAACCGGCTCTTTAATGCGGACCGTAGAGTTGCGTCGTTCGCGAGTGCAGAGTCCATGCGTAAGCAAGTCGAGCTGGCCGTGTCGAAATCCGTGGTTCGCGCCGTGTCGGTCTGCGCCCTTGCAGCCGGCCTGGGCGCTTGCTCCTCGGACACGTTGCGCTTCACCGAAGCGCCTTTCAGCAATCCCTTCCAGACCGCGCAGGCTCCGGCCTCCCAGCGCGATCCGGCGACGACCGGCTCGATCGGTCGCAATCCGCCACGTCAGTCCTACGAGACGGCGTCCGCCGCCGGCAATCCGGGCGTGCGCAGCCAGCCCCTGGCGCCGCCGGCAGCTTCTGTCGCGTCTCGTCCTGCGCCGCCGGTTGCTCCCGCTCCGAGCGCGCCGGGTTCGGCCGCAGGTTGGAGCGCCCAGGGCGGCACCCCGATCGTCGTCGCCCATGGCGAGACACTCGACGTGATCTCCGGCCGCTATGGCGTGCCGCGCGCCGCGCTGATGCAGGCCAATGGTCTCCGTGGCGAGGTCACGCCTGGGTCGCGTGTCGTCGTTCCGGTCTATAACGGTGGTGGCGCCCAGACCGCCGCGCGCCAGCCGACGCCGAGCGATAACCGTTTCGAACAGCCGCGTACTGCTCCGCCGCCGGTCTCGCGTCCGGTTGCCTCCGCGCCGGCCGTGCCTGCCGCCACCCCGAAGGTCGCCGCCGTCGATGCCCGGGCGCAGGCTGCCCAGGCCAAGGCGCAGGCTGCGGCGGATGCCAAGGAGAAGGCCGCCGCCGACGCCAAGCGCATGGGCGAGGCCCGTGCCCGCTTCGCCGCCGAGGCCAAGGCAAAGGCGGCCGCCAAGGCTGCCAACGAGACCAAGACCGCGGCGCTGCCGGCTTCGGCGCCGGTCCCCGCCACCCAGCCGGTCAAGCCGAAGGCGGCCGCGCCGATCGTCGTTGCGAACGCGCCGGCCGACAAGGTCACCGTGCAGCCGAAGGCAGTTGCGCCCGCTCCGGAGCCGAAGGCGGCCGAGCCGCAGACCACTGCGAGCCTGCCCAAGGCGGACGAATCCGCTTCGTCCGGCGCCGAGTTCCGCTGGCCGGCCCGTGGCCGCGTCATCACCGGCTATGCCGGCAAGGGCGGCAATGAGGGCATCAACATCGCCGTGCCGGAAGGCACGCCGGTCAAGGCGGCCGAGGGCGGCGTCGTCGCCTATGCCGGCAGCGAGCTCAAGGGCTACGGCAATCTCGTGCTGATCCGCCACCCGAACGGCTATGTCTCGGCCTATGCCCACAACGGCGAGCTCAGCGTCAAGCGCGGCGAGCAGGTCAAGCGCGGCCAGGTCGTCGCCAAGTCCGGCCAGTCCGGCAACGTCAACTCGCCGCAGCTGCACTTCGAGCTGCGCAAAGGCTCGACCCCGGTCGACCCGATGCCCTATCTCAGCAGCAACTGATCCAGTTTAGACTTCGGCCGGTATTCGCGAGACCCCGCCGGTCGAAACGAGGCGGGGCGGTCCCAGGAAAGGCCGCCCCGTTTTGCTTTTTTATCCTTCTCCCCTCGGGGGAGAAGGTGTCTGCAAAGCAGACGGATGAGGGCGGTATGACTGGGTGAGACAAGGATAGGCTGAGCCTGTCCTTCCCTCATCCGTCAGCGCTTCGCGCTGCCACCTTCTCCCCCGAGGGGAGAAGGGAGGCTCACCCCTCCAGCTTCGTCTCCAGCCGCCCGGCAAGGTCCTGGATGTATTGCCAGGCCGTGCGCCCGGAGCGCGAGCCGCGCGTCGTCGCCCATTCCAGCGCTTCGCGGCGCAGCTGCTCAGGCTCGATCGTCAGCCCGAAATGGCCGACATAGCCGTCGATCATCGCCAGATACTCGTCCTGGCTGCATTTGTGGAAGCCGAGCCAGAGGCCGAACCGGTCCGACAGAGAGACCTTCTCCTCGACGGCCTCGCCGGGATTGATCGAGGTCGAACGCTCGTTCTCGACCATCTCGCGCGCCAACAGATGCCGGCGGTTCGAGGTCGCGTAGAACACGACATTCTCCGGCCGGCCCTCGACGCCGCCGTCGAGCGCCGCCTTCAGCGACTTGTAGGAGGTGTCCTGCCCGTCGAAGGAGAGATCGTCGCAGAAGACGATGGCGGGGTGCGGGTCGGCCTTGAGCAGCCCCATCAGCACCGGCAGGCTCTCGATGTCCTCGCGGTGGATCTCGATCAGCTTGAGGGGGAGGGCACCTTTCGGCAGCCGCTTGTTGGTGTCGGCGTGCACTGCCTTGACCAGCGACGATTTGCCCATGCCGCGCGCGCCCCAGAGCAGGACGTTGTTGGCCGGCAGGCCGCGGGCGAAGCGCTCGGTGTTCTCGGCCAGCGTGTCGCGCACCCTATCGACGCCGCGCAACAGCGACAGAGCGACGCGGTTGACCTTGGCGACCGGCGCAAGCTCATGGCCGGCGGCGTGCCAGACGAAGGCGTCGGCGGCGGAAAGGTCGGGCTTGCGCTTGGCCGGCGGAGCAAGGCGCTCCAGCGCGTCGGCGATGCGCAACAGGGTGGCGAGCGTCTGGTCGGAGGCGGTGTCGGTCATCGCAGCTGGTCCGCTAATATGGCGTACCGAACGGTACGGTACGCTCATAGCGCCGCTGACCCCGCGAAGGCAAGACCATTGCGCGCAGGGCAGGGACAGCTTAGCTGGGGGATGCGGTCGAGAGATCGGTCGCTTTCGATTGATTTCACGACATCGCTGGCTATAGTCCGCGCGATTTTGCAACCCCCGCGCCGGCCGGCCGTCAATCGGCGGCGACGTGAAGGAGCCTTCCCGTGATCACCCCCGCTTTTGCCCAGGGCCTTGGAGGCGGCGGCACCAACGACGTCCTGATGTCGCTGGTTCCGTTCGTCCTGATCTTCGTCATCATGTGGTTCCTGATCATCAGGCCGCAGCAGAAGCGGGTGAAATCGCATCAGGAGATGATCAAGAACGTCCGCCGCGGCGACACGATCGTCACCTCGGGCGGCATCATCGCCAAGGTCTCGAAGGTGATCGACGACGCCGAGCTCGAGGCCGAGATCGCCGACGGGGTGCGCGTGCGCATCCTCAAGGGCATGGTGTCGGACGTGCGCGCCAAGGGCGAGCCGGTCAAGAGCTGAAGGCTGTGAGGCGCGGGGCCTGAAGGCGCCCGCGCCCGCCAACAAGGCTGTTCATACAGATGCTTCGTCTCCAGGCCCGCAAGGTCATTCTCGTTCTGCTCGTGCTGGTCTTCGGCTGCGGGCTCGCCGTGCCGAACCTGTTCTCGCCCGAGACCCGCAAGGCGATCGAGCAAGGCGCTCCGGCCTGGATTCCGCGCTTCCTGCTGCCGATCCATGCGATGACGCTCGGCCTCGACCTGCAGGGCGGCTCGCACGTCCTGCTCGAGATCGACCGCGCCGACCTGATCCGCAGCCAGGTCACCCAGTTGCGCGACGACGTCCGCCGCATCCTGCGCGAGGAGCGCGTCGGCCTGCAGGGCGGCATCGGCCTGACCCCGCGCGGCGTGCAATTGCGCGTTCCCGAGGCAGCCGACCGCGCCAAGCTGATGCCGAAGCTGCGCGAGCTCGCCCAGCCGATCGGCACCTTCGGCGCCTTCGGGCCCTCGGGCAACCAGTCGATCGAGCTCACCGAGAATCCCGACGGGCTGATCCAGCTCAACGTCACCGAGGCCGGCGCGAACGAGCGTATCCGCCGCGCCGTCGAGCAGGCGATGGAAGTGCTGCGCCGGCGCGTCGACGCGCTCGGCACCACCGAGCCGAACATCCAGCGCCAGGGCCTCGACCGCATCCTGGTCCAGGTGCCGGGCCTGCAGGATCCGCAGCGGCTGAAGCAGATCCTCGGCGAGACCGCCAAGCTGCAGTTCCGCATGGTCGCGGATGCGAATGCCGGCGATGTCGACATGCTGCCCTCGCAGGATCAGGGCGGCCAGCCGATCCCGATCAGCCGACAGGTCATCGTCGAGGGCGAGGACCTGATCGACGCCCAGCCGGCCTTCGATCAGCGCACCAGCCAGCCGATCGTCAATTTCCGCTTCAACATCCGCGGTGCCCAGCGCTTCGGCCAGGCGACGACCGAGAATCTCGGCCGCCAGCTCGCCATCGTGCTCGACAACAAGGTGATCTCGGCCCCGGTCATCCAGTCGCCCATCACCGGTGGCTCCGGTCAGATCTCGGGCAATTTCACGGTCGAGGCGGTCAACAACCTCGCCATCCTGCTGCGGGCTGGTGCGCTGCCGGCGAAGATGACGATCGTCGAGGAGCGCACCGTCGGCCCCGGCCTCGGCCAGGATTCGATCCAGGCGGGCAAGATGGCGACGATCATCGCGACCGTACTGGTCATTCTCTACATGATCGGCAATTACGGGCTGTTCGGCATCATCGCCAGCATCGCGCTCTTGGTGCACGTCTGCCTGATCCTCGGGCTGATGTCGCTGCTCGGCGCCACCATGACGCTGCCCGGCATCGCCGGCATCGTGCTCACCATCGGCACCGCGGTCGATTCGAACGTGCTGATCTACGAACGCATGCGCGAGGAATCGCATCTCGGCAGATCGCTGGTTTCCGCCTTGGAGGCAGGCTTCCAGCGTGCCTTCGCCACGATCATCGATTCCAACGTCACCATGCTGATCGCGGCGGTCGCGCTGTTCGCGCTCGGCTCCGGCCCGGTGCGCGGTTTCGCCGTCGTCTTCATCCTGGGCATCCTGACCACGGTCATCACCGCGGTGACGCTGACGCGCATGCTGATCGCGCTCTGGTATCGCTGGGCGCGGCCGAAGGCCCTTCCGTTCTGACGCCGCAGGCCAGGAGATAACAGACCATGCGCCTGCTTCGCATCGTTCCCGACAACACCAAGTTCCGCATCGTTCACTGGCGCCGTCTCGCCTATCCGTTCTCGGCCGCCTATTCGGTGCTGGTGTTGGCGCTGTTCCTGACGGTCGGCCTCAATTTCGGCATCGATTTCCGCGGCGGCACGCTGATGGAGATGCAGGCCAAGAGCGGCAAGCCCGACATTGCCCAGGTCCGCCAGACCGCCAACAGCTTCGGCTTCGGCGAGGTCGAGGTCCAGGAATTCGGCAATGCCGGCGACCTTTCCATGCGCTTTGCGCTTCAGCCGGGCGGCGAAGTCGCGCAGCAGGCGGTGGTGACCAAGGCGCGCGCCGCCTTCGCCGAAGCCTATGAGTTCCGCCGCGTCGAGACGGTTGGCCCGCGCGTCTCGGGCGAGCTCGTCCAGGCCGGCACACTCGGCGTCGTGCTCGCGATCATCGGCGTGCTGGTCTATCTCTGGTTCCGCTTCGAGATGCAGCTCGCGATCGGCGCGATCGTCGGCACCATGCACGACATCGTGCTGACCATGGGTTTCTTCCTGATCACGCAGCTCGAATTCAACCTGACCTCGATCGCGGCGATCCTGACCATTGTCGGCTACTCGCTGAACGAGACCGTCGTGGTGTTCGACCGCACGCGTGAATTGCTGCGCCGCTACAAGACCATGCCGATCCCTGAGCTGCTCGACCTATCCGTCAACTCGACCCTGTCGCGCACCGCGATCACCTCGACCACCACTGTGCTCGCGCTGATCGCGCTGGTCTTCTTCGGTGGCACGGCGATCGAGGGCTTCGCGCTGGTCATGCTGTTCGGCGTCGTGGTCTGCACCTATTCGGCGATGTTCGTCTCGACGCCGGTGCTGCTCTATCTCGACGTCCGCGCCGGCCGCCTCGATCAGAGCGAGGAATTGGCCGAGGCCAAGGCGCGGGTCTGAGGCCCTTGGCTTTGCGCATGGCTCTGCCGGGAAACCGGTTCCCACTTTTCCGAGCCATGCGCTGATGGCTGAGCGTCGCTTCGACGGCTTCGTTCCCGGTCGCTACCAGCTCGACGCCTTCGGCGCTGGCGGCTTCCGCTTCGCGGATATGAGCCATCGCGGCTCGATCCTGGCGACGCCGTCCGGTATCCGGATTTGGCCGGTCACGTCCTTTGCGCAGGTGACGCTGGCGAGCCTGCAGCCGGTCCTCGACGAAGCCGAGACGATCGACTTCCTGATCCTCGGCATCGGCCACGATATCGCCTTCCTGCCGCCTGCACTGCGCGATTCCTTCAAGGCGGCCGGCATCACCGTCGAGGCGATGGCGACGCCCGCTGCTGCGCGCACCTACAATGTCCTCGTCGGCGAGGAGCGGCGCGTTGCCGCAGCGCTGATCGCGATCGACTGATTGGCGATCAAATCCAACCAGCCATGTCGCTCCCGCGTAGCCAAGGCCGCTGCCTGAGCCTAGACTGCCGCCGCTTCGACCCGCGTGACGGCGGGAGCGGGGAGGGCGCATGACCACGAGAACCGAGGACCGTGCCGGCACTGCGCCGGCCCCGCTCTCCCAGGCCTATGGCCATTGCCTGGCGCTGGTGCGCGACCACGATCCCGACCGCTATATCGCCTCGCTCTACGCGCCGGAGGCGCTGCGGCCTGGCCTGTTCGCGCTCTATGCCTTCAGCCACGAGATCGCCCGCGTGCGCGAGCAGGTCAGCGAGCCGCTGCCGGGCGAGGTTCGTCTGCAATGGTGGCGCGACATGCTCGAGGCCGGCCCCGATGCGCCTGTGTCGGGCCACCCGGTAGCGCAGGCGCTGCTCGACACCATCAGGCGCTTCCGCCTGCCGATCGCTCCGCTCTCGGGCCTGATCGAGGCGCGCGTCTTCGATCTCTATGATGACCCGATGCCCGCGCTTTCGGATCTCGAAGGCTATGCCGGCGAGACCTCGAGTGCGCTGATCCGGCTTGCCTGCCTGGTGCTGGGCCAGGGCCGCGATCCCGGCGGCGCGACGGCCGCCGGCCATGCCGGTGTCGCCTATGCGCTCTGCGGGCTGATGCGGGCCTTCCCCTGGCATGCGGCGCGCGGACAGGTCTATCTCCCGGCCGACCTGCTCGGCCGCAACGGCGTTACCCGCGAGGACATCGTGCGCGGCCGCGGCGGGCCTGGCCTGACCTATTCGCTGAAGGAGATGCGGGCGCTGGCACGCATCCATCTGCGCAAGCTCAACGATCTCGGCGCCACGGTGCCGGCGGCGATCAGGCCGGCCTTCCTGCCCGTCGCCTTGGTCGAGCCCTATCTCAAGCAGATGGAGCGGCGCAGCTACGATCCCTACCGCACCATCATCGGCCTCTCGCCGCTCAAGCGGCAATGGACACTGTGGCGCGCGGCGCGGGCGTAGGGGCTGAAGCGCGTCATGCTCGGGCTTGACCCGAGCATCTCTGGCAGGAGAAGGCTCGTCTCATCACCTTCTCGTCCTGAGATTCTCGGGTCTGCGCTTCGCTCCGCCCGAGAATGACGGCTGCTACGCCGCCTCCGTCTTCGCCCCACCAACCCAGCCGTCCATCTCGACCTTCGCCCGCGCCGTCAGCGCCTGCTTGCGGGCGACGCTTTTGGCCGGGCCCTTCAGGCGCTTGCCGTCCGGACCCGTGGTCGCGACGCCCTCGATATGCGGGAACAGGCCGAAATTGATGTTCATCGGCTGGAAGGAGCGCGGGCCCTCGTCGATGGTGACGATGTGGCCGCCGGTGATGTGGTTGACCAGCGCGCCCAGCGCGGTCGTTGCCGGTGGCAGTTCAAGCGGCTTACCGAGCCGCTCGGCCGCAGCGAGACGCCCGGTCAGGAGGCCGATCGCGGCGCTCTCGACATAGCCCTCGCAGCCGGTGATCTGCCCGGCGAAGCGCAGGCGCGGATCGGCCTTCAACTGCAATTGCGGATCGAGCAGCTCCGGCGAGTTCAGATAGGTGTTGCGGTGGATGCCGCCGAGCCGGGCGAACTCGGCATTCTCCAGCCCGGGGATCATGCGGAAGATCGCAGCCTGCTCGCCGTATTTCAGCTTGGTCTGGAAGCCCGTCATGTTGAAGAGGGTGCCCAGCGCATTGTCCTGGCGCAGCTGCACGACGGCATAGGCCTTCACTGTCGGATTGTGCTTGTTGGTCAGCCCGACCGGCTTCATCGGCCCCCAGCGCAAGGTCTCGCGTCCGCGCTCGGCCATCACCTCGATCGGCAGGCAGCCGTCGAAATAGGGCGTGCCCTCCCACTCCTTGAACTCGGTCTTCTCCGCCGCGAGCAGCGCGTCGATGAAGGCCTCGTACTGGTCGCGGTCTAGTGGGCAGTTGATGTAGTCGGCGCCGGTGCCGCCCGGCCCCGGCTTGTCATAGCGCGACTGGAACCAGGCGATGTCCATGTCGACCGAATCGAAATGGACGATGGGTGCGATCGCGTCGAAGAAGGCGAGCTCCCCCGTGCCGGTGAGCGAACGGATGCCTTCGGCGAGCGCCGGCGACGTCAGGGGGCCGGTCGCGACGATGACCTTGTCCCACTCTGCCGGAGGCAGGCCGGCGATCTCGCCGCGCTCGATCGTGACATTGGGATGGGCTTCCAGTGCGGCAGTGACAGCTTGCGAGAAGCCGTCGCGGTCGACCGCGAGCGCCCCGCCGGCCGGAACCTGATGCGCATCGCCCTTCGCCATGATCAGCGAGCCGAGCCGGCGCATCTCCCAATGCAGTTGGCCGACGGCGTTGGAGGTCGAATCGTCCGAGCGGAACGAGTTGGAGCAGACCAGCTCGGCGAGGCCCTCGGTCTTGTGCGCGTCGGTGCCGCGCTCGGGGCGCATCTCGTGCAGGACGACGGGAACGCCGGCTTCGGCGATCTGCCAGGTGGCTTCCGAACCGGCGAGGCCGCCGCCGACGACGTGGATGGGTGCGATTGTCATGGCCGCGATGTGTCCGCGGCGGCGCGGAAGGTCAAGGGCGTTGGAACGAATCAAGCCCTAGAAACGCAAAATGCCCGCTCGGAAGCGGGCATTCGCTCTTCGACCAGACCCCGAGGGGAGGAACGCGGGGCCTAGGAGAAACTACTCGTCAAACCCAAGAAGGTCTGAAATCAGGCCGCGTGGGTGCGGGCGACGTACTGGATGTCCGAGCGCGACAGGCCGAGGTCGTCGAGCTCACGGTCGGTGAGGCGGGACAGCTCGCGGACGGTCTCGCGGTAGCGAAGATAGGCGCGGATCTTGGAAGCGATCATGGACAGGAACATGGTGATAACCTTTTGGTTTTGCGGGGCTTAGGCCCCGACAGCGATGAATTCGTTGTGCACTGCATATAGAGCGATCAGTGTGCCTCTCACAGGGGCGCGGCGTCAGCTCTGTTATGCTTTTAATGCATGACGAATTAAGGGATCGTTTGGAAACGGCGTCAGACCCGCGCAGGGCGCTTAACGATTTTGTCAGAACAATGAAAGTTTAGCCTAATTTTTAGGCTCTCACCGGCAATGGGGCGCGCTGCCTCGGAGTATGATGTGAATCTGCGCAAAATCGATGCAATTCGCTATGCGGTTTGCACTGCAACATTGGTTGTCGGGCCGGAAAGCCATGTAAGGCTCTGTTCACCATCGAGGGATTCGCGGAGAATTCCGCCGGTCCGGGCCGGCGGATGTCATGCGCCTGCATGAGATCGCTGGCATGATTCGATGATTCCAGCCGAGGCGGGGCAGGGCATGCAGGGCGCGGGCTATTGCGAGCGGCTGAGCGATGCCTTCTGGGCCGAGCCACTCAACGCGATCAGCAATGGCGCCTTCCTGTTTGCGGCGCTGGCGGCATTTCTCCTCTTGCGGCGACAACAAGGGCGCCGCCGTGACTGGCCGGCCGTGGCACTGACGGTACTGGTCGGGATCATCGGAGTCGGCTCCTTCCTGTTCCACACCATGCCGCAGCGCTGGACCCTGCTGGCCGATGTCGTGCCGATCCAGCTCTTCGCGCTCTGCTATTTCGGCCTGGCGCTCAACCGGTTCCTCTGCCTGTCGCCGCTCGCGGCGGGAATCGGGGCGCTGCTCTTCCTCGCTGCCTGCTTCGGCCTGGCCTCTAGCCTCGCGCCGCTATTGCCCGCCGGCATGCGCGGCTCGGCCGGTTATGCCGGCTTCCTGATCGGCCTGTTCGGCGTGGCGCTGGCGGCGAAAGCGCGTGGTGATTCCGCTACTGGCGGACGCATCGCGATTGCCGGCTTCGTCTTCGCGCTGTCCCTGGCCTTCCGCTCGTTCGATTCCGTGCTGTGCGATACAGTCCCGTTCGGCCTGCACTGGGGCTGGCATCTGCTCAACGGACTGCTGCTCTATCTGCTGCTGCGGGCGGCGATCCGCCATGCGTCGGCGATGGCTTGACCCGCCGCCGGCGCGCCCGGAAGCTTCCTCCATAAGAAGGAGAGGGGAAGCGCACATGCCGGATCTGACCAGGGAATTCGATCTCGCCGAGCTGAAGGGTCGGCTCTATTCGGCCGTGCTCTCCGATGTGCTTGACGGGCTCGGCCATCCCAACCAGGCGGTGAAGCCCTTCGTGCGTCCGCTCGACGAGGCCAGCGTGCTCTGCGGCTTCGCCCGCACCGGGCTCTACATGAAGCGCTACCATTTCCCGCAGGGGCACAACCCCTATGCGCTGGAGATGGACCTGATCGACAGCCTGAAAGCCGGCGAGATCCTGGTGCTTGCCTGCGACGGGCCGACCGACCGGATCGCGCCCTGGGGCGAATTGCTGACCACCGCCTCGAAGGTGAGAGGCGCTGCCGGCTGCCTCACCGACGGGCTGGTGCGCGACGTCCGCCGCATCCGCGAGCTCGGCTTCCCGGTCTTCCATGGCGGCATCGGTCCGCTCGACACCAAGGGCCGGGCCGAGATGATGGCCGCCGACGAGCCGGTCGAGGTCGGCGGCGCCCGCGTCGCGCCGGGCGATTTCGTCTTCGGCGACGTCGATGGGGTCGTCATCGTCCCCCAAGCGATCGCGTCCGAAGTGATCCGGCTGGCGCTGGCCAAGATCGAGGCCGAGGATTCGACGAGAGAGGAACTGCTCGCCGGCAACAGCCTGCGCTCGGTCTTCGAGCGCCACGGGGTCTTGTGACCCACTCCGTCATGCTCGGGCTTGGCCCGAGCATCTCAGGCCGGAGGAGGCTCCGGCCATCGCCGTCTCGTCCAGAGATTCTCGGGTCTGCGCTGCGCTCCGCCCGAGAATGACGCTTTATATCAGCCACACCGCTCCAGCAGCCGCGACGCCGCGGTCACGCCGTCGAGCGAGAAGGTGTAGCTGGTCTCGTTGCCGCGGGCCGAGCGCGCCGCCAGCACCATCTCGTCGCCCGCCTTCATCGCCGCGAGCAGCTCGCCTTCGCGCTCCAGCCGCTGCAGCCAGGCATTGCTGCCCGAGGTCAGCATGCGGAACGTCTCGTCGCCGATCGTCACGGTGACGGTCGAATCCTTGGCGAAATCATATCCGGTCTGGAAGCTCGACTCGGTGCGGGCCTGCGCGCTCGGCGCGGTCTGCACGAAGAAGAACACGTCGCCATGACGCAAGGTATCAGGTTTCTCGACATTGGGTGAGGAGACGATATAGCAACGCTTGCCATTGTCGCCGGCATAGGCGGCTGCGTTCCACTGTTTGAACTGGCCGAGTGGCTGGGCAGGGGCGGCGAAAACCGAGGTCGTTGCCGCGAGAAGGCTGAGTGCCGCGAGAGGGGCCAGTCTGATCATCGGGTTATCTCCTGTTTGTATCGCAGGGATGTCCAAGAGCGGTTTAACAAGGCGTAAACAAGACCCTCACAATGCCGTGCGACGCAAGGGCGCGGGTACGTCCCTCGCCTTCGCACGCTGCTCCGGCGCCGCCTTGCCGGCACCAATGTGTTCGGCCAGTGTGGCGCTGCCGCGCCGGCATGGAGCGGCCCGCGCTCATTGTCGCAGCCGGGGGGCGAGCCGTGGATGACAAGGGCAGCGATCTCGACCGGACGCTGGAATACCGCATCACGACCAGCGTCGCCCGGCTGTTTCCGACCGGCCTGCTGCTGATCTTCATCGGGCTCGCGCTCCTCGTCCTGGCCGATGCCAACGACAAGCCTGTGTCACCCGGCCACTATCTCTTCATCGCTTTGGCCGTGACACTGGGCCTCGGCGTCATCGCGGTGGCGCTGCGGTCGCGCTACAGGCCTGGCAAGCCGGTCTTCACGCTCTCGCCGGCCGGCATCCATCACCGCTGGGTCAGGCAGGTCCTGATCCCCTGGCACGAGGTGCAGGCTGTCGAGAGGGGTGATATCGTCACCCGGTTGTTCAATCCCGTCTGGCTGTTCTCCAGCGGCTCGACGCTGATGTATCGGCATTCGCTCCATTCCGACGTGACCGTGATTGTGGTCTCCCGGCGGTTCTACGACGCCATGCTCCATGTAAAATCGTTCTGGCTGCGCGGCCCCGGCTGGAACGGCAATTTCATTCCCCATGGCGACACCGTGCAGGTTGCGCTCCATCACGAGCTCGTCGCGGCTGATCGCCAGCAGCTGCGCCAGGCGGTGACGCGCCGGTGGCTCGCCTTCCGCGACCGGCCGGCGGGGAAGGCGATCAGGATCGTCCCCGGCGGTTCTCTTCGCCGTCCCGCGGAGGTCGTGGCCATGGGCGACGATCCACGGACGATCTCGCTCTTCCAGCGGCTCCAGATCGCCGTCCTGCTGGCCGGCATCGCCGCTGCCGGGGCCAATCTCGCCGGGCTCTGGCAGTTGGACGGGCAGGGTGAAGCGAGGCTGGCCCGTGCCAAGACCCTCGAAGACCGCCGCGAGCGGGAGGACGCGCAGAAGCGGGCGCTGGAGGAGGAGACCCGGCGCGCCGAGGAGGACAGGAGGCGGCAGGAGGAGAACGAGGCGGTCCTGCGCCGGGCCTTCGGCCGCTGATGCGAGGCTTCCCGCGCCGTTCCTTCACCCACGCGCCAAACCCCGCCCGCAGGCCTGGCTGCGGGCGCTTCAGAGTACGGGGCTGGCGGAGCGCCGCGAGGCGCGTCGAGTAGCATCCGCTTCCGTTGAGCCAGGAAGCGGCGCGGATGAAGCCTCATCCGCACGCCCCGTGGCGCTCCGCCTTCGGCGATTTTCAAGCTCCGGGCCGCGCTTCTGCGAAGCCGGCTGCTGGCCTTGCCGCGATGCCTTTGGAAGCCAGGTCCCCTCTTCGGGTCGTCGCTCCCTCAGCGCAATCGCGATGGCCGCTGCAGCCGCTTCATCTAGCGAGCTCCTCGCACAGGGGTCGTATTGCCCCCAGGGCGGTGCCCCGAAGCCTCCCGGGAGCGGGGCGTAACCCCCGCCCGCAGGCGCCGACCCTCACCCAGCCTCTGGCATACCTCCGGACGGCCGCCCCGTATGGGTGATGGGCGAGGGGATTGTACGGGAGGTTTTGGCAGCGGGGATAAAGTCGCGGCCTATCCCGCAAGGCACTGGAGCCGCGAATTCGCTCTCCGCTTTAACCCGTCAACCAGTGCTCTCGCACACTGGACGGAGAACAGGAATTCGGCAATTGTTTATAGGTTTTATTCTCAACGGCTTGTGACATTTCACATTTGGGGGCTACCTATGCTCTTTGATGCCGATCCCGATTACATCGCAACACTGGACAGTGTAACGCTCGTAAAGTTGATGAAGCGCCTTATGCTATCCGAAAGTCGTCTTGCCGGGGCCCCGCTCAGAGGAGCCCACGCCCCTCTCCAGATTACAGTCGCCGACGGCGGCGAGGACGGCAGGGTTGAGTGGACCGACGGGCAGCCGTCCACAGACTACTTTCCCGCCAGATTCACGATCTTTCAGTCCAAGGCTCAGAACCTAACCGACATTCGCGTTAAGGACGAGGTGCTCAAACGAACATCCAAGGGAATGCCCGCTCGCCTAAGCACCGCCATATCTGAGGTCATCTCTCGACGAGGCGGCTACGTGATCTTCTGTCGTGAGCGCATGACCGGAGAAAAGCGCAAGGCGCGCGTCAAAGCAATAAAAGCGGCCATTCTTTCTGGTGGAGGTAATCCGCGGGCAGCCACAATCGACGTCTACGATGCGAACGTTATTTCTGATTGGGTCAATGGCCATCCAAGCGTAGCACTGTGGCTTGCTTCTCTACGGTCCGGACGAAACCTAGCAGGGTTTCAAACGCATGAATCTTGGGGCCGCTCCCCCGACATTGCACCGCCTTGGCAGCCAAGCGACGAACCAAGGTTCACGCCAATCAATCGGCCAGTCCCATCGGAAATACGCAGCGATCCAGATCGAAATTCTTGGACATTTGCCCAAGCGTCGGACGAAGTTCGCGCCTTCCTTGAAAGGGATGACGGCGGGATCGTAAGGATCTTCGGTCCATCCGGTTTTGGGAAGTCCCGCTTCGTTTACGAGGTTTTCGCAGGTAGCCATGACTTGGACAAATTGGTCGGAGCAGCCTCGCTCATCTACTGCGACGCCTCGATTTCCGGCGATGAGGTTGCAAAGGTCGCGATTGAAGCGGCCGACGCTCAGATGCCGATGACGCTGGTAGTCGATGAGTGCGCCGATAACATTCACGCCAAGCTTGCGAACATTGCCAAGCGAGTGGGGTCTCGGGCTCGTTTGATCACGATCGATATTGAGACAAAGATCCGTCAAGCCGCAAATACCTTGACCATCGGCGTTGAGAAGTCCGACGACAAACTCATTAAAGAAATCGCGCATGGTGTTGCGCCCTCCCTATCCGAGTCCGCGCAGACCTTTATTGCTGAGTTTGCAGAGGGGTTTCCGCGCATGGCTGTCCTGGCCGCTCAGCAAGAAGGCGACGGGCGACAATCCCTTGCTTCTGTCGAGCAAGTTCTTGATCGCATACTTTGGGGCAACAAGCCCAAGGTGCCTGAGGCGCAACGCGCTCTAGAGACTGCCGCGCTCGTAGACTGGCTTGGAATTGAGGGGCGCGTAGAAGAACAAGCTCGGTTCTTGGCTGCTGAATTTGCATCGATCCCGATAAATCTCTTCGTTGAGCACCTTCTATCCTTCCTGCCGCGCGGTATCATCACGCGCAGGGGCGATTTCCTGCAGGTAGGTCCCGTTCCGCTAGCAGCGCGTCTAGGGATGGCGCGCCTCTCCGTCATGACATCCGACCAGTTGCTTCAGTTCTTCGAGAAGGCGCCAGACGAAATCCGTTCCAGTTTCCTTAGCCGCTTGCGGTGGCTGGATACCTCGCCCACAGCCGTGGTCTTCGCGGAACGGCTGCTTCAAGTTGACATGCTCGGCAATTTCGATGTGCTCAACTCTGAAAGCGGCTCAAAGGCGCTCGATAGGTTAGTGCATGTTGCGCCGGGTCTTGTCAGTCAGACAATCGATCGCGTCTTCGGCTCGCTTTCGACAGATGAGCTGAAGGCGGCCAGCGGTGCCCGGCGCAATCTCGTGTGGACGCTCGAAAAGTTAGTGTTCGGGAATGCGACCTTTGATCGGTCAGCTAGGCTCCTCAAAAAACTCGCGACTGCCGAGATTGAGAACTACGCAAACAGTGCAACAGGTATCTTTCAGCAGCTGTTTCAGTTGTACCTCAGCGGCACCGAAGTCGCCCCATCCAGACGGGTCGCCATTCTCGATGAGGGGCTCGCGTCAACAAACCAAGACGAACGCAAGCTCTGCGTGGATGCCCTGGGACAGATGCTCGATACCAGCCATTTTAGCAGGGGCGGCGGCGCAGAGCGCATCGGAAGCGGAGAGGCGCGCGAGGATTGGCAACCCAAGACCTATGGTGATATCTGGGACTTTCATCGCGCTGCAATCAGCCGCCTTGTCTCGCTTGCCGTTAGTGACGACCCACATGCGGTGTTGGCCAAGCGGCATCTCGGATCGCATTTGCGCAGCCTGCTAAGCGGCCTCCCGCTGGCTGACGTCAGAGCAATGATCACCGAAGTGACTGAGAAGACCGGCTTCTGGCCTGATGCTCAGGAAGGTATCTCAGGCTGGCTCTACTTTGATCGCTCAAAGGGAACTCCCGAAAACATCGCATCTGAAATTCGGACGATGTATGACGATTTCCTTCCGACAGACACCGTCGACCTTGCAGTACTCTACACTCGGGGGTGGCCCACCGATCTCCATGATCCTGATACGCGATACGAGCGCGAAACAAAGGCTGCCGCAAAGCACGATTATGAATACAGTGGCCGCAAGGCTTCGTCGGTAGCTCGAAGCATTGCGAAGGACAAGAAGCTCTGCGCGCGCGCAGTTGAGCGTCTTGCTTGCTCAGAAGGTCACAACACATTCCCTTTCGCAAAGGCTCTCATGGGAGCCGTTCCGGAGCCCCAATCCTTGGTGAAACAAGCCCTTCAATTTGCAGAAGGCTGCGCGGACACCATCAACCGCGGCTTTTTCGGCGGCCTCATGGCCGGCGCCGAGGAGCGCGATCCCAAGCTCGCGAAATCTCTTCTTCAGCAAACCCTGAAGTCTCAAAAGCTTAGGCCCGAAGCCATCACACTCCTCAGATCCCGCGCGCTTCGGGCGGATGATATTGATATTGTGATTTCGCTGCTGAAGGGTGGTGATATTGAACCCTGGCAATGCCAGAACCTGGGTCTCTTCCACGCAGAAGAAGCGATCTTCATACCATTAGTCAGAGAGCTTGAAGCTTACGGCAGCGACGGCCTTTGGACAGCGCTAGACATAATCGACATGTACCTGTTTGGCGGGCACAAGCCCTCACGCGAACTGATCACGCTGGCAAAACGCTTGCTTCTTCGACCAGAGATTGTCGCCAGCGGCCAACGGCACACCATGGACAGCCATCGCCTCGAAAGCGTTGTCGCACGCCTTGTGACGCTCGGCGCTGTTGGAAAGGGATATGCCAGCAAGCTAGCTAAGCAGCTTATAGGGATTTGTCGGCAGGATACCAATAGCAGCGTATTTTTTGCGCTTGATGACCCTGTCCGAAAGATTCTGGGACAGCTCATGTCGCTGCACCCCGATCAAATTTGGAACGAGATCGCGAAGGTCCTCACAAGCCGATCTCGATATGCGCGGCATCGCGCGGAAATGCTCCTGGAAGCGAGGGGCTTTCGCGACGATCATCTCGCGCGCGGTCTTGCGTTCCACATCCCGGCCGAGCAGTTTCTTACGTGGGTTCGTATCCAGCCCTCGGACCGAGCTGCCATTGCGGTCAAGTGGCTCCCTATCGCGGAGCGTAACCAAGATGGAAGCCTCTTCTGGCATCCTGAACTTGTCGCATATGTGGACGAGTTCGGCGATCAACCTAACGTCCTCTCTGCCCTAGCTGGGAGACTTCATCCAAACGGCTGGTCTGGGGGACTCGCGCCGTACCTTGAGCCGAATGTCGCTCTGGTCGAGTCTTGGCTTAACCATCGGAGCTCCCGAGTACGGGCTTGGGTAGCTGACTACTTGATTTGGCTTCGCACCACGATCCGCAACGAAAAGAAGAGAAGCGAAGAGGATGTCGTACGCTACGGCTAGCGCTTCTGCGGCGGCTACGTCTTGCGACTCCGCCCCCGGATTCGGTTGCAGAACTGACCGCCGGCCCAAGCGACCGAGGGCCGAGTTGGATTGATTCCTATACCGACGCGCTGGAGGCGTTGGTTCGCTTCGAGCATAGAGCGAGAACCCGCTCCTAGCGCTACTCCGCCGCCTGCCGCGCCCCCTTGCCTTTCAACGGCCGCCGCTCCAGCACTTCCTTGAGGAAGCGCGCGGTGTGGCCCTTGCCGATGCGGACGACATCCTCCGGCGTGCCTTGCGCCACGACCTCGCCGCCGCCGTCGCCGCCTTCGGGGCCCATGTCGATGATCCAGTCGGCGGTCTTGATCACTTCGAGATTGTGCTCGATCACCACCACGGAATTGCCCTGCTCGACCAGCTCGTGCAGCACCTCCATCAGCTTGGCGACGTCGTGGAAGTGCAGGCCGGTGGTCGGCTCGTCGAGGATGTAGAGGGTGCGGCCGGTGGCGCGCTTGCTGAGCTCCTTGGAGAGCTTGACGCGCTGTGCCTCGCCGCCGGAGAGCGTCGTCGCCTGCTGGCCGACCTTGACATAGTCGAGCCCGACGCGGGCGAGCGTCACCATCTTGTCGCGGATCGAGGGCACGGCCTTGAACAGGTCCTTGGCCTCCTCGACCGTCATGTCGAGCACGTCGGCGATCGAGCGCTCGCGGTATTTCACCTCGAGCGTCTCGCGGTCATAGCGCTTGCCCTTGCAGACGTCGCAGGTGACGTAGACGTCGGGCAGGAAGTGCATCTCGATCTTGATGACGCCGTCGCCCTGGCAGGCCTCGCAGCGTCCTCCTTTCACGTTGAAGCTGAACCTACCTGCTTGGTAGCCGCGCGCCTTGGCCTCGGGCAGGCCGGCGAACCATTCGCGGATCGGCGTGAAGGCGCCGGTATAGGTCGCCGGGTTCGAGCGCGGCGTGCGGCCGATCGGCGACTGGTCGATGTCGATGACCTTGTCGAGATGCTCCATGCCCTCGATGCGGTCATGGCTGGCCGGATGCTCGATCGAGCCGTTGAGCTTGCGCGCGATCGCCTTGTAGAGCGTGTCGATGATCAGCGTCGACTTGCCACCGCCCGACACGCCGGTGATGCAGGTGAACAGGCCGAGCGGAATGTCGACCGTGACATCCTTGAGGTTGTTGCCGCGGGCGCCGACGATCTTCAGTGAGCGGCCCTTCTGCGGCTTGCGGCGCTTGACGGGCACCGGCACGCTCATCTCGCCGGTGAGGTATTTGCCGGTGAGCGAGTTCGGGTCGCTGAGGATGTCCTGCGGCGTGCCCTTCGAGACGATCTCGCCGCCATGGATGCCGGCGCCGGGGCCGACATCGACGACATAGTCGGCGGTGAGGATCGCGTCCTCGTCATGCTCGACCACGATCACGGTGTTGCCGAGGTCGCGCAGGCGGCGCAGCGTGCCGAGCAGGCGCTCATTGTCGCGCTGGTGCAGGCCGATCGAGGGCTCGTCCAGCACATAGAGCACGCCGGTGAGGCCGGAGCCGATCTGTGATGCCAAACGGATGCGCTGGCTCTCGCCGCCCGAGAGCGTGCGCGAGCCGCGCGCCAGCGTCAGGTATTCGAGGCCGACATCGAGCAGGAAGGTCAGCCGGTCGCGGATTTCCTTGAGGATGCGCGGGGCGATCTCGTTCTGCTTCTGCGACAGGCGCGAGGGCAGGGCGCTGACCCAGGCGAGCGCGTCCTTGACCGAGAGCTGCGAGATCTCGCCGATATGGCGCATGTCGATCTTCACCGCCAGCGCCTCGGGCTTGAGCCGGAAGCCGTTGCAGGCGGCGCAGGGCGTCTCCGACATGAAGCGGCCGATCTCCTCGCGGGCCCAGTCGCTCTCGGTCTCCTTCCAGCGCCGCTCCATATTGGTGATCACGCCCTCGAAAGGCTTCTTCACCTCATAGGCGCGCAGGCCGTCATTATAGGCCATGCGCACGGCTTCCGTGCCGGTGCCGAACAGGATGGCGTCGCGGGCGCTCTGCGGGAGCTCACTCCAGGGCTTGGTGGTAGAGAAGCCGAAATGCTTGGCCAGCGCATCGAGCGTCTGGCCGTAATAGGGCGAGGTCGACTTGGCCCAGGGCGCGATCGCGCCCTTCTTCAGCGAGAGCGAATGATCGGGGACGATCATCTCCGGATCGATCCGCATCTCGTGGCCGAGCCCGTCGCAGGCGGGGCAGGCGCCGAACGGGTTGTTGAACGAGAACAGGCGCGGCTCGATCTCGGGGATGGTGAAGCCGGAGACCGGGCAGGCGAATTTCGACGAGAAGGTGACGCGGCGGGCCTCGCCGTTCTCCTCCTTCTCGTCGGCATACTCAAAGACTGCGATGCCCTCGGCGAGGTCGAGCGCCTGCTCCAGCGAGTCGGCGAGGCGGGCGCCGAGATCGGGCCGGATCACGATGCGGTCGACCACCACGTCGATGTCGTGCTTGAACTTCTTGTCGAGCGCCGGGGCGTCCGGGATCTCGTAGAACTCGCCATTGACCTTGACGCGCTGGAAGCCGCGCTTCAGCCAGTCCGCCATCTCCTTGCGGAACTCGCCCTTGCGGCCGCGCACCACGGGCGCGAGCAGGTAGCCGCGAGTCTTCTCCGGCAGCTCGACCAGGCGATCGACCATCTGCTGCACGGTCTGGCTCTCGATCGGCAGGCCGGTCGCCGGCGAATAGGGAATGCCGGCGCGCGCCCAGAGCAGGCGCATATAGTCGTGGATCTCGGTGACGGTGCCGACCGTCGAGCGCGGGTTCTTCGAGGTCGTCTTCTGCTCGATCGAGATCGCCGGCGAGAGCCCGTCGATCTGGTCGACATCGGGCTTCTGCATCATCTCGAGGAACTGGCGGGCATAGGCCGAGAGCGACTCGACATAGCGGCGCTGGCCCTCCGCATAGATCGTGTCGAAGGCGAGCGAGGACTTGCCCGAGCCGGACAGCCCGGTGAACACCACGAGCTTGTCGCGCGGAATGGCGAGGTCGACATTCTTGAGATTGTGCTCGCGCGCACCGCGCACCGAGATGACGCGGGCGTTCGGGTCGGCCGCACGGTTGCGGTCGAACATGTCTTCCAGCGTCGCGGCCTGTTCGGCGAGCGTGGTCTTGCGGGCCATGGTGGTGTCCGATTGAGCTTTAGCCGTACAGATAGGGCAATCGCCGGACCATGCCAGTGCGGCCGGGCGAGAGGCGGGCATGAGTAGCACGCAGCCGCGGATGTTGCCGCATTGTTCTTGTGGGGTGTGCTGACAGAGATTGTCAGGAGCGTGGCAGGCTGCGGAAACGCCGCCGGAGCAGGAAAGCGGAGACCAGCATCGCAAGCGCCAGCGTCCCGGACAGGATCAGCGCCGCCGAGGCGCCATAGCGCTCGATCAGCAGGGCATAGGCGAGCGGTGAGGCGGCCGAGAGGAAGAAGCCGGGCGCCAGCAAACGCCCGACATAGGCGCCATAGCTTTTCGGATCGAACAGCATCAGCGGCAGCGTGCCGCGCGTGATCGTCAGCACGCCGTTGCCGGCGCCATAGCAGAAGGCGAAGGCCAGCGCCGCGATGGCGCTCGCGCCGCCGGCGAGACCGACGACGAAGCAGAGCGGCAGAACCAGGCAGGCGACGAGATTGAGGTCGAACGGGCTGGTCTTCGCCCCGAACAGCACCTCGCCGAGCCGCGCCAGCGACTGGCCGATGCCGCGCGTCGAGCCGATCCAGACCGCGACCGCGGCGGGCAGGCCGAGCCCGGCGAGGATACCAATCATATGGGCGGACATGCCGGCATTGAGGACGCCGGCGAAGGTGACGATCAACGCATAGAGCAGGCCGGCGAAGCGTGTGTCGGCTGGGCTGAGCGTGACGACCGGCTTTGCTGCGGCAGCATCGGACAAGGGCCGCGCCGAGACGGCTGGCAGCGTCAGGTGCAGGGGCAAGGTGAGCAGCGCGAAGCCGGCATAGACGATCAGTGCGCCGCGCCAGCCGAACTGCTCGGCGAGCACATGGCCGAGCGGCCAGAACACGGTCGAGGCCAGGCCGCCGAGCAGGGTGATCTGGGCGATCGGCCGGCGCGCCGCGCTGCCGCCGATGCGGGCCAGCGCTGCGAAGGCGGCGTCGTAGAGGCTGAGCCGCATGGCGAGGCCGAGGCAGAGCCAGGCGGCGTAATAGGCGGTGATCGTCTGCGCGAAGGCGAGGCCGAGGCAGCCCGCGGCGGTGAGCAGCGATCCCAGGCACATCACGGTGCGGCCGCCATGGCGGTCGATCAGCCGGCCGACCACGCCCGAGGTCAAACCCATCACCAGCAGGCCGGCCGAGAGCCCGCCATGGATGATCGCCTGCGACCAGCCGAGTTCCTTGCCGATCAGCTCGCCGAAGGCGCCGACCAGGTAATAGGAGATACCCCAGGAGATGAGCTGCGCCAGCCCGAGGCAGAAGACGGTGCGGGAAGGGATCACCTGGCCGATCCGGCCGCCCATGGCTGAGGCAGTGTTCCGTCTCCCGGCCCGAGGCTGCGCTGCATCAGCACGGTGTCGACCCAGCGACCGAACTTGAAGCCGGTCGAGCGCAAGGTGCCGATCGGCTCGAAGCCGAAGCTGCGATGCAGGCCGATCGAGCCGGCATTGCCGCTGTCGCCGATATTGGCGAGCATCTGGCGCCAGGGCCCGGACTCGCAGCGGGCGATCAGCGCGCCGAGCAAGCTGGAGCCGATCTTCCGGCCGCCGAGCCCGTCGGCGACATAGATCGAGTCCTCGATCGTATGGCGATAGGCCGGGCGAGGGCGATAGGAGGTCGCATAGCTGTAGCCGACAATCCGGCCTTCGAGCTCGGCGGCGAGATAGGGCAGGCCGAGGCCGAGCACCGCCTGGCGGCGCGCCAGCATTTCCTCGACGCTCGGCGGCGTCTCCTCGAAGCTGGCGAGGCCATGCAGGACATGGTGGGTGTAGATCGCCTGGATCGCGGGCATATCCGCCTCCTGCACATCGCGGACGAGGATGGGCGGCGCCGCGTTGCTGGCGAATTCCGAAGTCGTCATTCCAATCGTTCCGACCCGGTCGGGCCGCCTTTCCGTCCTGTCGGGGCGCCCGCTCAGCGCCTCCTGTCGCGTCACACCGATATCGGCGAGACGGTGCTCGTCGAGTTCGCGCAGGGTTCGCAATTGCTGATAGCGCGAATGCTGGGAGGCGCCGACATAATCTGCTGCCTCGCGCAGCAGCTGTCGTCCCGCAGACCAGATCCCACTCATTGCTCGCGTCCTGCCACGGCCGGAGTCTTCCCGAGCCGCCGAGACACCTTGCGCTTTGCCGTCTCATAAATGAAGCTTCTCGAAATTATGCAGAGCATGAGAAATTCTTTGAGATGCGCGATCTTCGCCTCGACCAACTCGACAGCTTCCGCCAGGTGATCGCGCTCGGCAGCTTCTCGGCGGCGGCCGAGAAGCTCGGCCTGAGCCAGCCGGCGGTCAGCCTGCAGATCCGCGAGCTCGAACGCCGGCTCGGCGCGGTCCTGATCGAGCGGGTCGGGCGCCGGGCGCAGCCGACCGCGGCGGGCACCGAACTGCTCGACTATGCCGGGCGGATCGCGGCGGCGGTGGCGGCCGCGCAAGAGGCGATGGCGCGGCATGCGACCGGGGCGATGGGCCGTGTCCGGATCGGCACCGGCGCCACCGCCTGCATCTTCCTGCTGCCGCCGTTGCTGCGTGAGCTGCGCCAGCGCCATCCGACGCTGGAGATCACGGTCAGCACCGGCAATACCTCCGACATCGTCAAGGCGATCGAGGACAATCAGATCGATATCGGCCTGGTCTCGCTGCCGGCAGCCGGTCGCAGCCTGGATGTGACGCCGTTGCTGGAGGACGAGTTCGCCGTGATCGCGCCGCCAGGCATGGAACTGCCGCCGCGATTGACGCCGGAGGCACTGGCGCGCCTGCCGGTGCTGCTGTTCGAGCCGGGCGGCATCACCAGGCGCATCGCCGACGAATGGTTCGCCCGCGCCGGCGTGACGCTGAAGCCGGTGATGTCGCTCGGTAGTGTCGAGGCGATCAAGCGGCTGGTCGGCGCCGGCCTCGGCTGCGCTGTATTGCCCGGCATGGCGGTGCGCGGCGAGAGCGATGGATTGGTTGTCCGCTCTTTGTCGCCGCGGGTGCATCGCACGCTCGGCCTCGTCCTGCGCAAGGACAAGCCGCTGCATCGCGGCCTGCGCGAGACGCTGAAGGCGTTGCGGTCGCTGGGAACGCTCGGCTGATCGCCATTCGAAACCAAAGCCCTCATCCTGAGGAGCAGCCGAAGGATGCGTCTCGAAGGATGCTTCAGATGATTCGGGAGACAACTGGGCCATCCTTCGAGACGCCGCTTCGCGGCTCCTCAGGATGAGGGCTCAGGGTAGGGGCCACCAAGTTCTCTGCACTGCTGACAGGTCCGGTCAGGCGCGCGGTCCATCCCATCCGCCGTTCGCGCAGTGTCCATGATCTGCAAGCGGCGCTAAGCTTTTCGCCTGTCGCGGCGGAACATTTCGCCTGCTGTCGCGCTTCGTGGAGATGCCGGGTCGTCAGGTGCCATGATCGGGCACTGCCATCAGCGGGGGATCGTCATGATGAAAGCCGTTCTGCGAGGAGCCGCATTGCTGCTCGGCCTCGGTCTCACCGCTCCCGGCTTCGCCTGCGAGCTGGACCGGCCGCTGAAGATGGCGGGGCTCGATTATGACTCCGCCGCCTTCCACACCGCCGTCGCCAGCGCCATTGCGGAGAAGGGCTTCGGCTGCAAGGTCGAGCGCGTGCCCGGCGTGATCGCGCCGCTGGTCACCGGCCTCGGCCGCGGCGATGTCGACATCGTCATGGAGATCTGGCTGGCCAATCCGGTCGAAGCCTGGCTCAAGGAAGCGGCCGCCGGCAAGGTCGAGCCGCTCGGCACGACTTTTCCCGATGCGAACGAAGGCTGGTTCGTGCCGCGCTATCTCGTCTCTGGCTCTGACGCGAAGGCGCCCGAGCTCAAATCGGTGCAGGACCTCAAGCGCTACAAGGAGCTGTTCACCGACCCTGACGAGCCGGGCAAGGGGCGCTTCTATAATTGCGTCGCCGGCTGGGTCTGCGAGGGCATCAACAGCAAGAAGCTCGTCGCCTATGGGCTTTCCGGCGATTTCACCAATCTGCGCGGCGGTTCCGGCGAGGCGATCGTCGCCGCCGTCGAATCTGCCCTGAAGCGCAAGCGCCCGGTGGTGTTCTATTATTGGGGGCCGAGCTGGTTGCTCGGCGCTTATGACCTCGTCAAGCTCGAAGAGCCGGCCTTCGACCAGGCGATCTGGGACGAGCTTAAGGCGAGCGATGCACCCAAGCGCGCCACCGCCTATCCGGTCAGCCGGGTCGTCATCGGCGCCAATGTCGAACTGGCCAAGAAGGCGCCGCAGCTCGCCGGCTTCTTCAAAAAGTATACGACCAGCAGCGAGCTGACCTCGAAAATGCTGGCCGAGGCACGCGAGAAGGGCGTCTCGCCCGAGCAGCAGGCGCTCGTCTTCCTGAAGACGCAAGCTGACGTCTGGAAGGCGTGGTTGCCGGCCGATGTTGCCAGCAAGGTCGCGTCCGGCCTGTGACACTCGATGGATTGCCGGATCTCGGCAAGGCGCTGCAGAAGCTGGTCAACCAGGGCGTCGATGCCGTCGTTACCGGCTATGGCAATGATCTCGACGGTTTCAGCAGGCTGCTGACCGCGCCGGTCCGCGGCGTCGAGGCGGCCTTGCTGCTCATCCCCATGCCGGCCTTCGTCCTGGCCGTTGCCGGAGGCGCCTGGTTTGCCCGGCGCAGCCTCGGCTTCACGCTCGCCATGGCGATCCTGCCTTTGGTGCTCGCCGGGCTTGGCGTCTGGACCGAGGCGATGCAGACGCTTTCTCTTGTCATCGTCGCGGTGATCCTGGTCGTCCTGATCGGGCTGCCGCTCGGCGTCGCGGCTGCGCGCCTGCCGCGATTGGGGAAGGCGCTCGCGCCGGTCTATGACCTGATGCAGACCATTCCGAACTTCGTCTATCTGATCCCGGTGGCGATGCTGCTCGGATTGGGGCGGGCGCCGGCACTGCTCGCGACCCTGATCTACGCGCTACCGCCTTTCGCCCGGCTGACCGAGCTCGGCCTGCGCGGCATCGATATCGGCATGATCCAGGCCGCACAGGCGCTCGGCCTGCGCCCGCGCCAGACGCTTTGGTTGATCGAATTGCCGCTGGCGCGGCCGGTGATCCTGCAGGGCCTCAATCAGGCGATCATGCTCTCGCTCGCCATGGTCGTGGTCGCCTCCATGATCGGCGCGAAGGGCCTGGGCGAAGTCGTGCTGCTCGGCCTGCAACGGGCTGATCCGGGCCTCGGCTTTGTCGGCGGCCTCGCGGTGGTGGCGCTGGCGATCCTGCTCGACCGCATGGCCCAGGCGATCCTCAGGCAGCGGCGGCCGCCCGAATGAGCTGCTGACGGATTCGGTCAGGGCGGTCGGTTGCGCCGCATCCGCCGCTTGGGCAGGGTGCCGCCCGACATCGATGGAGGGCCTGCCATGTACGGACTGATCGGGAAAATGCGGGCCAAGCCCGGCGAGCGCGAAGCGCTGATCGGCTACATCCTCGAAAGCAGCGGCGAGATGCCGGGCTGCCTGAGCTACATCGTCGCCCGTGATCCCGACGATGCCGATGCGATCTGGGTGACCGAGGTCTGGGACAAGGAAGAGAGCCACAAGGCCTCGCTCGCTCTGCCGGCGGTGCAGGCGGCGATCGCCAAGGCCAGGCCGATCATCGCCGGCTTCGACAGCCATGTCGTCACGCAGCCGGTGGGTGGGTTCGGGCTGGCGAAGGGCTGACGCGGCTTCCGCTTCCTGCCGGCACGGTCTAAGACCCTCGCGACCGAGCCGCGAGCCTGCCATGACCCAATCCGCCCTGAGCAAACTCACCATCCTGCCGACGACGGCGGCCTTGACCGGCCGGGTGATGCCGCCCGGCTCGAAATCGATCACCAATCGGGCGCTGCTGGTCGCGGCGCTGGCCAAGGGCACCAGCCGGCTCAGCGGCGCGCTGAAGAGCGACGACACCCGCTATATGGCGCAGGCGCTGCGCGATATGGGCGTCGCGATCGACGAGCCCGATGCGACCAGCTTCATCGTCACCAGCGACGGCCGGCTCAAGGCGCCCGCCAAGCCGCTCTTCCTCGGCAATGCCGGTACCGCGACCCGCTTCCTGACCGCGGCGGCGGCACTGGTCGACGGCACGGTCGTGGTCGATGGCGACGAGCACATGCGCAAGCGGCCGATCCTGCCGCTGGTCGAGGCGCTCACGCGATTGGGCGTCGCGATCACCGCGCCGAGCGGCTGCCCGCCGGTCACCATCCAGGGGCAGGGCGGTTTCGAGGGCGGGCTGGTCGAGGTCGATGGCGGGCTCTCCAGCCAATATGTCTCGGCGCTGCTGATGGCCGGCGCCTGCGCGCGCAATCCGGTCGACGTCGTGCTGACTGGCCAGGAGATCGGCGCGCGCGGCTATGTCGACCTGACGCTGGCGACGATGCGCGCCTTCGGCGCCGAGGTCTCCGAGCCGGAGAGCGGCGGCTGGCGGATCGCGCCGACCGGCTATAGCGCGACCGACTACCTGATCGAGCCGGACGCCTCGGCCGCGACCTATCTCTGGGCGGCGGAAGTGCTGACCGGCGGCGCGATCGATCTCGGCGTGCCGGCTTCCGCCTTCACTCAGCCCGACGCCAAGGCGCATGAGCTGATTGCCGCCTTCCCGAATTTGCCGGCTGAGATCGACGGCTCGCAGATGCAGGATGCGGTGCCGACGCTCGCCGTGCTCGCAGCCTTCAACTGCACGCCGGTGCGCTTCACCGGCATCGCCAATCTGCGCGTCAAGGAATGCGACCGCGTCGCGGCGCTGGCGCAGGGCCTGTCGCGGATTCGCAGCGGGCTCGGTGTGGAGGAGGGCGACGACCTCATCGTCGCCTCCGATCCGGCGCTGGCCGGCCAGACGCTGCCGGCCGAGATCGACACCTTCGCCGATCACCGCATCGCCATGAGCTTCGCGCTGGCGGGACTGAAGATCGGCGGTGTCACCATCCTCGACCCTGGCTGCGTTGCGAAGACCTATCCGGACTACTGGCGCGCGCTCGGCTCGCTCGGCATGCGCTTCGAAGGCGAGGTGCCGTAGGGCTTCAGGCGGCTTCCTTCGTCGCTGCCGTCGACACTTCCCGTAGCTGTTGCTCCGCCGCGTCCTTGACCCGTGCCACGGCGGCGTCCTTCACCGGGCCGTAGCCGCGAATGTCCATCGGCAGGGCGGCGATCGCCGCCAGCCGGTCTGGCCCGCGGGAGGGCAGCCGCGTCAGCAGCTCGTCGATTAGTGTCTCGTACCAGCTGATCAGCGCGCGCTCCATCTTGCGCTCCGCCGTGTAGCCGAACGGGTCGAAGGCGGTGCCGCGCAGGCCTTTCAGTCGCGCCAGCAGCCGCAGCGGTGTCTGAATCCACTGGCCGAAGCGGCGCTTCAACGGCCGCCCGCGCGCATCCTTCTCGCCGCCGAGGAAGGGGGGGGCGAAATGGTAGTTCACCGTGAAGTCGCCTTCGAAGCGCTCCTTCACCTCATCGAGGAAGCCGGTCTGCATATGCAGCCGCGCCACCTCGTATTCGTCCTTGTAGGACATCAGCTTGAACAGCGAGCGGGCGACGGCCAGCGTGAGCGCTTCGCTGCCGAACGCTTGCTCGGCTGCACGGACCTTGTCGACTCCAGCCCGGTAGCGCCTGGCCCAGTCCGTGTTCTGGTAGTCGGCGAGGAAGCGCTCGCGGCGGGTGATCACCGCGTCCAGGCTCTCCGTCTCGACAGCGGCGGGGGCTGGCGCGAAGGCTGCCGGGTCGGCGGCTGCGAGCCGGCCGGCGGCAAAAGCCTGCCGGTTGCGTTCGACCGCTACCCCATTGAGGTCGATGGCGCGTTGCAGCGCGTCGAGCCCGACCGGGATCAGCCCCTGCTGCCAGGCATGGCCGAGCATGATGATGTTGGCGAAGACCGCGTCGCCGAACAGGTTCTCGGCCAAGGCGTTGGCGTCGATGGCGCGGACGTTTCCGGCGCCCATCACCGTCTCGATCGCCTTCAGTCGGCGGCGCGTCGCGAGGTCGGCGTCGCGCTGGCGGACGATGTCGCCGGTCGGCATCTCCGCCAGGTTGACGAGCGCACGCATGCCGGCGCGATAGGTCGCGGACGCCTTGGGCGAGGACGACACGACGATATCGCAGCCGATCAGCGCATCGGCCGCGCCTGCGTCGATGCGGACCTGGTTGATCGCCTCAGGCGTCGCGGCGATCCGCATGAACGAGAGCACCGGCCCGAACTTCTGCGCGAAGCCGGTGAAGTCGAGGACCGAGCTGCCCTTGCCTTCGAGATGGGCCGCCATCGCGATCAGCGCGCCGACCGTGACGACGCCGGTGCCACCGACGCCGGTGACGAGCAGGTCATAGGGCCTGTCGAGCGCCGGCAAGGCTGGTTCAGGTAACGCGGCCGCCCGCCCGACAAAGTCGTCCGCGCTGGCCTGCCGCTTCCTGCGGGTGGCGCCTTCGACCGTCACGAAGCTCGGGCAGAAGCCGTCGAGGCAGGAAAAATCCTTGTTGCAGTTGGAGAGGTTGATCTGGCGCTTGCGGCCGAACGGCGTCTCCTTCGGTTCGACGCTGAGGCAGTTCGACGCCACCGAGCAATCGCCGCAGCCCTCGCAGACGAGGTCGTTGATGACGGCGAAACGCTGCGGGTCCTCCATCGTGCCGCGCTTGCGCCGGCGGCGCTTCTCGGTGGCGCAGGTCTGCTCGTAGATCAGGACGGAGACGCCCCTGATCCCGCGCAATTCGCGCTGGACCGCATCGAGCTCCCGGCGATGATGGATCGTGACGCCATGCGGCAGGCTGGCCGGCGCGAACTTCTCGGGCTGGTCCGAGACCAGCGCGATCCGCTCGACGCCCTCGGCGCGCACCTCCTGGGCGATGGCGTGCACGCTGATCGGCCCGTCCACCGGCTGCCCGCCGGTCATGGCGACGGCGTCGTTGAACAGGATCTTGTAGGTGATGTTGGCTTTCGCCGCGATCGCCTGGCGGATCGCCATCGAGCCGGAATGGTAATAGGTGCCTTCGCCGAGGTTCTGGAAGATGTGGCCCTTGCCGGTGAACAGCGAGGACGCTGCCCAGTTCACGCCTTCGCCGCCCATCTGGATCAGCGAGGTGGTCTCGCGATCCATCCAGCTCGCCATGAAATGGCAGCCGATGCCGGCCAGTGCCTTGGAGCCCTCGGGTACCTTGGTCGAAGAGTTGTGCGGGCAGCCCGAGCAGAAATAGGGCGTCCGCGTCGCGCCGGGTACCTGGATCAGCCGGCTCGCCTCAGGGGCGAGCGCCGCGGCGCGCTCGGCAAGGCGCAGATCCGGAAACAGCGCGTCCAGTCGTTTCGCCACGATCGTTGCGAGCAGGCGCGGCGAGAGCTCACCGATCCAGGAGATCAGCCGACTGCCGTCCTCGTCGCGCTTGCCGACCATCGAATGCGGCTTGTGGCCGGGATAGTCGTAGAAATACTCCTTGAGCTGGCTCTCGATGATGCCGCGCTTTTCCTCGACGACGAGGATCTCCGCCTTGCCGCGCACGAATTCCAACGCCGCGCGCCGCGCCAGCGGCCAGACCATGCCGACCTTGTAGATGTCGATGCCATGGCTGCGGCAGGCGGCTTCGTCGAGGTCGAGCAGGCGCAGCGCCTCCATCAGGTCGAGATGCGCCTTGCCGGTGGTGACGATGCCGAAGGAGGCTTCGGGAATGTCATAGATGCGCCGGTCGATCGGGTTCGCCTCGGCGAAGGCGAAGACGGCCATCTTCTTGGCCTCCATGCGCTCCTCGATCTGGGGCCCCGGCAGGTCCGGCCAGCGATAATGCAGGCCGGTGGCCGGCGGCGTGTAGTCCGGCTCGTTGAACTGGCGCGGCGCCGTTAGCTCGACCGACTGGCCGCTCTCGACCGTCTCCGATATCGCCTTGAAGCCGACCCACATGCCGGAATAGCGCGACAGCGCGTAGCCGTATTCGCCGAAGGCGAGATACTCGCCGATCGAGGCGGGGTTCAGCGTCGGCATGAACCAGGCCATGAAGGCGACATCGGACTGGTGCGGCATCGAGGACGAGACGCAGCCATGGTCGTCGCCGGCCACGACCAGCACCCCGCCATGCGGCGAGGAGCCATAGGCGTTGCCGTGCTTCAGCGCATCGCCGGCGCGGTCGACGCCCGGGCCCTTGCCGTACCAGAGACCGAAGACGCCCTGCACCGTCCGATCCGGATTGGTCTCGACCTGCTGCGAGCCGAGGACGGCGGTCGCGGCCAGGTCCTCGTTGACCGCTGGCAGGAATTCGATGCCGTACTGCTTCAGGAGATCGCTGGAGCGCCAGAGTTCGAGGTCGACGCCGCCGAGCGGGGAGCCGCGATAGCCGGAAATGAAGCCAGCCGTATCAAGGCCGGCGGCGCGGTCGCGCCGGGCCTGGTCGACCGCGATCCGCACCAGCGCTTGCGTGCCGGTCAGGAAGACGCGCCCGGTGCTGCGGGCATAGCGATCGCCCAACGCGTAGTCGGCGAGCGGGCCGATCGGCGAGATGGCGTTCATGGCGTAGGCCTCCCGACAGGTTCTTGCGGTGAGTCTACGCCCGGTGCTCTGGAAAGATTTGTCTCGTTTGCCGGATATCCTTTCCTTGTCGGGAGATTTGACCGATAATTATCCCGAAATTGAGAAATTTTTCCAAGGCGAGGCGATGCAACTCACCGAGCAGGACCGCAAGTTGATCACCTTGCTGCAGGGCGATGCCCGCATCTCGAACCAGGACCTCGCCGAGCGCGCCGGCATGTCGGCTTCCGCCTGCTGGCGGCGGGTGCGGGCGCTGGAGGAGGCAGGCGTGATCGCGAGCTATCGCGCGATCGTCGACCCGGCCAGGGCCGGGCTTGCCTTCAGCGCGATGGTCCATGTCGGCTTGGTCCGGCACGAGGCCGACCACGTCGCGACCTTCATTTCACGCGTGGCCGAGCGGCCGGAGGTGCTGGAGTGTTTCGCGACCACCGGCGAAGCCGATTATCACCTGCATGTCGTCTGCCGCGACAAGGACGCCTACAACGAATTCCTCGATCACTTCCTGTTCAGGCTGCCGGGCATCGCGCATGTCCGCACAAACCTCGTCCTGAAGGAGATCAAGGTGCACGGCGCGGTGCCGGTGTGACCGGCGGATCGCCGGTGGCCGCTCAGGCGTGCGCCGCCGCGCCGACCTGAAGCTCCCGCGCCTTCTGCGCGACTGCACGGTTCTCGATCGACAGGCGCTGCTCGAGCTTGCGCAGCAGCCAGCTCAGCGACGTCGTGATGCAGAAATAGATCGCGCCGGCAGTGAGGAACACCTCATAGGGCGCGAAGGTGTTCGACACCTCCAGCCGCGCCGCGCCGGTGAGGTCCAGCAAGGTGATCGTGCTCGCCAGCGACGTCGCCTTGACCGTCAGGATGATCTCGTTCTCGTAGGCGGGCAGGGCCAGGCGAACTGCGAGCGGAATGGTGATCTTGCGCTGCGTCTGGAACCAGGACAGGCCGAGCGCACGCGCCGCCTCGTTCAGCCCCTTCGGGACGAGCCGGAGCGCGCCCGCGATGATCTCGGCGGTATAGGCGGCAGAATTCAGGCCGAGCGCGATGATCACGCACCAGAACGGGTCGCGGAAGATCGGCCACAGCGCTGAGCTCCGGACGAAGTCGAACTGCCCGAGCCCGTAATAGACCAGGAAGACCTGCAGCAGCGACGGGATGCCGCGAATGACAAAGATATAGGCGCTCGCCGGCCCGTGCAGCCAGGCAGATTGCGCATTGCGCGCATAGGCGAGCGGGATCGCGACCAGCATGCCGAAGAGCAGGATCAGGATGGCGAGCTTGCCCGTCAGCCCGACGCCCTGGAGCAGGTTCGGGAAGGCCTCGGCCATGATCTGGACGTCAAGCATGGGATCGCTCAGGCAAAGCCGCGATTGGAGCGCAGGCGGGCGCGGTGCAGCCCCCAGGACGCCGTGCTGGTGATGGCGAGGTAAAGCAGCGCGGCGACGGCATAGACGAAGAACGGTTCGCGCGTCGCGCCCGAGACCACGGCGGATGCCCTGAGCAACTCCTCCAGCCCGATCACGGAGATGAGCGAGGTCTGCTTGATCAGGATGATCGAAAGATTGCCGAAGCCCGGCAGCGCGATCCGCCAGGCCAGCGGCAGCACCACCTTGAAGAAGGTGACGCTTCGCGGCAGGCCGAGCGCATGCGCCGCCTCCGACTGCCCGCGCGGGACCTGCCTGATCGCGCTGCGGAAGATGTCGCTGGCATAGGCCGCGAAGATGAAGGCCAGCGCCGCCACGCCGGCGGCAAAGCCGTTGATGTCGACATAATGCCCGGTCAGCCGGGTGAGGGCGACCGTGCCGCCGAAATAGATCAGGTAGATGACGATCAGGTCGGGAACGCCCCTGACGATGGCGGTATAGGCCTCCGCGACATAGCGGAACGGCTTGCTGCCATAGGTCTTGAGCGCGCCGAGCGAGAGGCCGAAGGCGGTTCCGAACAACAGCGCCACGGCGGCGACCGACAGCGTCACCCCCGCCCCGTAGAGCAGTTGCAGGCCATAGCCGGAGAGCCAGGCCAGGGTCATGGCAGGGCGTCTCCCGTATCCTCGGCGGCGCGGTTCGCGACCTTCTGGCGGATCAACTCGCGGACGGGGCCGTCCCGCCAGGCCTGGAGCTTGCCGCCGGAGGTCCGCTCGTCGGCATAGACGATCCAGACATCGTCGGGCGAGCCCAGGATCTCATCGACGCGGACGCGGTCCGGATACTGCTCGGCATATTCGAGATAGACCAGCGCTGAGTCGTATTTCCCCGCGAGCAGGTTCTGGAAGATGATCGGCAGCGAAGGATCCGAGACGCGCGTCTCCCAGCGGCTGATGTCGATATAGCTCTCGGTCGCCGGCGCCAGCAGGCCGATCGATTTCGGTTGCTCGACCTCCGAGCGTGTCAGCACCGCCAGTTCCTTGCTGCGGGAAATGAAGCTGTCGACGGCGAAGACCTTGTGGAAATGCGTGCCGAGCGTCGGCGGCGTATCCGGGTGAACCGCGCATTGGACGACGAAATCATAGTCGCCGCGCATCAGCCCGCTCGTCGCCATGTCGAAGTCGGGCACCAGCACGATCTCGCTGTCGGGGATCTCGTGGAACTTGATGTATTCCCTGGTCACGAGCTCATGGTTGGTGCCGCTCGGGCCAAGTGTCGCAAAGGTGATCATCGGGTCGGCCTCGTTCTGCCGGGCCGAAGGCAGGCCGAGCCCGCCTTCGGCGCAGCGCGTCGATTCACATCAGCTTGAAGTCGAAATACTTCTTGGTGATGCTGTCATAGGTGCCGTTCGCGACCAGCGTATCGATAGCGGCGTTGACCTCTTCGAGCAGCTTGGCGTCGTCCTTGCGCAAGGCGATGGCGTTGCCTTCGCCCAGCAGGCCGCCGGTGTAGTCCGGGCCGACGAGCGCGAAGCCCGCTGCCTCCGGCCGCTTCAGGAAGCCGAGCATAGAGGTCACCTTGTTGGCGAGCAGCAGGTCGACGCGGCCGGCGATCAGATCGAGTTCGACATCGGTGGTCTTGTCGTAGCGCACGATCTCGGATTTCGGATAGGTCGCGGTCAGATAGGCATCCTGGATGCTGCCGCGCTGGACGCCGATCCGCTTGCCCTTGAGCGCATCGGGGCTGGTGTCGGCGGGCGCGTCCTTCTTCGCGACGAACTGGCTCGCCGTGTTCTTGTACTTCTTGGAGAAGGCCACCTGCTGCTTGCGCTTCTCGGTGACGCCCATGCTGGCGACGATCAGGTCGTATTTCCTGGCGTTGAGGCCGGGGATGATGCCGTCCCATTCCTGCGCCATGATCGTGCACTTGGCCTTCATGACATCGCACAGGGCGTTGGCGATATCGACGTCCCAGCCCGTCAGCTTGCCGCCGGCATCGACGAAGCTCCAGGGCGCATAGGTTCCCTCGGTGGCGATCCGCAGGTCTTTTGCCTGCGTTGCTCCGGTGAAGACGCTCGACAGGGCTGCGCAGAGAAGGATAGTCTTGAACTTGCGATTGTTGATCATGGTCCCCTCACGATATTTATTATCGGCCGTTGCAGGGATTGTTCTGTCGCGCCCGTGGCTTGTCAACGTACTGGCAAATATTTTCATCTCGTGAAAATGTGCTGGCCGCGCCGAGTACGGACACGCCATCCGAATGGCGTGGCGCAGGCTCGAAATTGATGCGCGAAGGCTTGGGGGCTCTGCTTTGGTCGATCGCAAGCGCGACGGCAAACCGCCGGAGGGAAAGCGCGTCAGGCGTGGTGCGCTCTCGATGATGACGCGGCCCGGTCGCACGGCCATGGGCGAGGGCTTATCTGGCAACGAGGCTGGCGAGCCCGAAGGCGGGCAGGGCGGCCAGGCCCTCGCCGCGGCGGTCGGCCAGGAGATCAGAAGCCTGCGGCTGAGCCTCAGCATGGCCGCCAATCAGCTGGCCGAGGCGGCGAAGCTGTCGAACGGCATGCTCTCCAAGATCGAGCGCGGTTCGGCCACGCCGTCCTTCACGACGCTCGTCTCGATCGCGGCTGCGCTGAAAGTGCCGGTCGCGCGCCTGTTCGCATCCTATAATCAGCAGGCCGACTATTCGCTCGTGCGCGCGGGGCAGGGCATTGCGGTACAGCGACGCGGCCAGCGCGCCGGGCTGAGCTACGAATTGCTCGGCCACCTGCTCTCGGGGGAAAAGTACATCGAGCCCTATCTGGTGACGTTGACCAGCGAGGCGGCGGACCATCCCGGCTTCCAGCATACCGGTATCGAGTTCATGCACATGCTCGAAGGCGCGATGGTGTACCGCTACGCGGACAAAGCGATGGAGCTGCGCCCCGGCGACACGCTCGTCTTCGACGCCAATTTCGTCCATGGCCACGAACGGCTGCTGACGCCGACCGTCCGCTTCCTGTCGGTCGTCTTCAACCTGCGAACATGAAACGTCATCGCGCCCTGCAGGACGCGATGACGGTGACCCATCTCATTGTCGTCTTACGGGCTCAGGCCTGCGCCCATCCATCGAAAGACGGAGGGGCGGGGTAGGCGAGATCGCCCGACTGCACGCGGGACCTAGAACGGGATGTCGTCGTCGAGATGGCTCGACGAGCGCGAGCCACCGCTGCCACCGCCGCTCGCCATTGCCGGCTGGCGCGAACCGCCGCCGACCGGGCTCGACCGGCCGAAGGAGCCGCCGCCCGACGAGCCCTCGTCACCGTAACCGCCACCGCTGCCGCCACCGAACTCGTCACCGCCCTGGCCGCGGCTGTCGAGAATGGTGAGCTCGCCGCGGAAGCGCTGCAGCACGATCTCGGTCGTGTACTTCTCGACGCCCTGCTGATCCTGCCATTTGCGGGTCTGCAGCTGGCCTTCGATGTAAATCTTCGAGCCCTTCTTGAGATACTGCTCGGCGACCTTGGCGAGGTTCTCGTTGAAGATCACCACGGAGTGCCACTCGGTGCGCTCCTTGCGCTCGCCCGACTGCTTGTCGCGCCAGGTTTCCGAGGTGGCGATCCGCAGATTGACCACCGGTTCGCCGCTGCCGAGGCGCCGCACCTCGGGGTCGCGCCCGAGATTTCCGACCAGAATGACCTTGTTGACGCTACCAGCCATGACAGGCTCCATTTCCTGCGCACTTCAGCACAAATCCGGCCGGATGACCGGAGCCGGACCCTAGCGGGCCATCCGGCCACTATCAATGATGTTCCTGTTTTGTTCAAGGCCTTTTGCGCGGCTTGTCCCCGACAAAAATTCGGGACTCCGGCAAAGCCCAGCACGCTCCAGCTGGCATTGGCACGGCAGGCTTGACCGCGACGAGCGGCCGCCTCCGCGAGCCCTCAATAGCCGAACTGCTCGCGCAGGATGCGCTCGTCCAGGCTGTGGCCGGGGTCGTGCATCATGACGAGGTCGAGCGAGCGGTCGATCGCGATCTGCACCGAGATGACGTTGTCGATCTGGGTGTGGTCGGCGACGGCGCTGACCGGCCGCTTCTCGGCCTCCAGCACCGCGATCGTCACCCTGGCATGGTCGGGCAGCAACGCGCCGCGCCAGCGCCGCGGGCGAAAAGGCGAGAGCGGGGTCAGCGCCAGCAGCGGCGCGTCGAGCGGCAGGATCGGCCCATTGGCGGAGAGATTATAGGCGGTCGAGCCCGCCGGCGTCGCGAGCAGGATGCCGTCTGCGACGAGCTCGGACAGGCGCACCTGCCCGTCGACCGAGAGGCGCAGCTTCGCTGCCTGGTAAGAGCGGCGGAACAGCGAGACCTCGTTGATCGCGCGCGCCTCGACGCGCTTGCCGTTGCAGTCGACCGCCGTCATCGCCAGCGGATGGACTACGCTGCGCTGCGCCGCCTCGAGCCGCTGGCGCAGGCCACGTTCGCGGAATTCGTTCATCAGGAAGCCGACCGAGCCGCGATTCATGCCGTAGATCGGCTTGGCGGTGCCCATGAAGCGATGCAGCGTCTGCAGCATCAGGCCGTCGCCGCCGAGCGCGACGATGACCTCGGCGTCAGCCGGATCGGCATCGCCATAGCGCTCGACCAGCTTGGCGCGCGCGGCCTCGGCCTCGGGCGTCTCGCTGGCGACGAAGGAGATGGCGGTGAAGCGCTCGGTCATCGCTGGTATCCGGCAGGCATGATCCTGACCGGTCTAGCACGCCATCGCAGCTGATCGCGAGCCGGGCCGGGACCAAAAAGAAAGGCCGGGGCGCTTGCCCCGGCCTTTCCCCAGCGGAGTGCGCGAGGGTCTCAGATCGCGCTGCTCCACTGCACCGGTACGAGCTCGAAGCCGTTGCCCGCCTTGGCGATATGGCCCGTGGCGGGGAAGGGGGCGTGGTAGAAGCAGACCTGCATCTTGTCGGCCACGGCCATGTCGAGCAACTTGCGGCGAGTGGCGGCGGCCTGCGGCCCGTCCATGTCGAACACCGCCGACCAGTCGGGATTGCGCACGAACAGGGCCGGGTGGTTGGTCGTGTCGGACAGCACCAGCAGCTTGCCGCTGCCGGAGGAGACGGCATAGACGGTGTGGCCCGGCGTATGGCCGGGGGCGGCGATCGCGGTCACGCCCGGCAGGATTTCCTTGCCGGCCTCATATTGCTTCACATCCTTGGCGATCGGGCCGAAGACGCGGCGCACGCCGGCGAAGGCGCCCTTCATCGCCTCCGGGGCGGCGTTCATCTTGGCGTCGTCCATCCAGAAGGCCCATTCGGCCGCCGGCACCATCACCTCGGCGTTCGGGAACACGGCGGTGCCGTCCTTGAGCCGGAAGCCGTTGATATGGTCGCCATGGAAATGGCTGAACACCACGGTCGAGACGTTCTTCGCGTCGAGCCCGGCGGCCTGGAAGTTCTTCATCCAGGCGCCCGAGGTCGGCGCGCCGGAATCGCCGTTGCCGGTATCGATCAGGGTGATCTTGTCGCCGATCTGCAGCGCCAGGGTGGTGAAGGTGATCGAGAGGGCGTCGCTCGGCAGATAGGCCTGCTCCATCGCCTTCTTGACGTCGGCGAGCTCGGCATTGCGCACGAAGCCTTCGAGCGGGCGCTTGGCGAAGCCGTCGTTGAGGGCGGTGACGGTGATGTCGCCGACCTTGTAGCGGTAGAAACCTGGATTCTGGTTCACGGACGCTCCTTGCGCGTGGGCCGGCGCGATGCCGGCGGGCAGGTCGAGCGCGGCAGCAACGGTGAGCGCGCCGGCGCCTGCCATCACGGTGCGGCGCGAGGGTTCGAAACGGGCCATCGATCAGGCTCCAACAACGAGAAGGGCACGACCTCTCCCGAATGGCGCCCCGCCAGCCAGAATCGTGCCCTGGGCATTGCTCAGCCCGAGGGCCAAACTAGCTGCACGAACAACGCCTTCAACAGCCGGATGGTTTCCCCGGGTCACTTGTCCGTGAGTTTGTCGTTCGGCCGGGCTGGATCCGGGCGGCTGAATCAATCTCTTCGCCGGAGCTGCTTGGCCGTTGAAATAAGGAGCGTTTCGGCGATCGGCCTAAGTCGTGGGCTGGTCCGGCCGGCTTCTGGCGAAGGCCTTCAGCAGGGCCGCGCAGAGCGCGAGCGAGGCGAGCGCGCCATGGCCCGCGCAGCCGGCGACGAGGGCCTCATAGGTCTGCTCCTCGGTTGCGACCGATTGCAGGCTCCAGTTCCAGTCGGGAGCCTTCTGCCGGATGATGCTGACGGCGACGTCGATCTCGGCGCTGACCCGGCCGATTGCCTTCCACAGCGAGCCCTGCTGGTAGATGCCGCCGGGCGGCGTGCGCGGGGCGAGCAGGGTGGTGGGCTTGCGCCGGACCGTGAAGCCGAGCGCCTCGTAGATGTCGGCGTCGAGATTGCGGTCGGGGCGGCCGGTGCTCTCGCAACGTTGCGCGAGAGCGAGCAATTGGTCGTGCTGGTCGGCAGAGGTCATCGCTCGGCAGGCTCCGGTCGTCCTCGTCGTCACGGCGGCATGGCGAGCAAATGACAGGCCACCGAAGTCGGATGGTGCCGGCGGAGAGGATCGAACTCCCGACCTTCGGTTTACAAAACCGCTGCACTACCGCTGTGCTACGCCGGCCCAGTGCGCTGCGGTATCAGGCCGAGGAGGCGAGGGCAAGACCGGTCGACGGCAGGCAGGAGCCGGAGCGGCTCCGTGCGCACGGCGGTAATGCCGGTCTCCTGCTGCGATCGAGCGCAGCAAATCTGCCACACCCCATTGATTTGGCGGGTTGTGAACGGCTGTTCATTGCCTTGCGCGCCGCGCTGCCGGAGCCTGCCTCTGGGTGAGAGGGCAGGATTGGTGTCGGAGACGATCGTTCAGGCGCTTGCGGCGAGCAGGCTGGTCCGGCCTGTGCCGAGCGTGATGTCGTCCACCGTCTCCCTGCGCGCGCTCATGCTGGCGGCGGGGGTCACCCTGCTGGCCGGCGCGCCCGCGGCTATCGCCCAGTCGGTGAGCGGCACCGGTGACGTCAATCCGGCGATCCCCACGCCGCCGCTGACGAGCTGGGACCTTGGTGGCGGACAACTCTTCGTCGGCGACTTCGGGACGGGAACGCTGACCGTCGCGGGTGGCGCCACGGTCAGCAGCGGCCGCGGCAATCTCGGCTACAATCCCGGCGCCAACGGCACGGTGACGGTAACGGGCACCGGCTCGACCTGGAACAATAGCGGCGGGCTCTATCTTGGTTACCTCGGCGCCAGCACGCTGACGATCGAGAACGGCGGCAAGGTCTCGAACACCCAGGGCTTCGTCGGCTTTCAGGGCAGCGGCAGTGGCACGGTGACGGTGAGCGGCTCCGGCTCGACCTGGGCGAATAGCGATGATCTCCGGCTCGGCAACAATGGCACCGGCACGCTGACCGTCGAGAATGGCGGCAGCGTCACCAGCGGGATCCTCTATCTCGGTTCTGGCGGCACCGGCACCGGTACCCTGACCATCGCGACTGGTGGCACGGTCGCCAGCGCTGCCGGCATTGTCGGCTACGCTGGTGGCGCCCACGGCACGGCGACCGTGAGCGGTGTCGGCTCGGCCTGGACCAATAGCGGCGAACTTTTTATCGGCGACAGCGGCACAGGTACGCTGACCGTCGAGAATGGCGGCAGCGTCACCAGCGCCGCCGGCCATATCGGCTACAATACGGGCTCCAGTGGCACGGTGACGGTGACGGGTTCCGGCTCGAGCTGGACAAATAGCGGCGTCCTCCATGTCGGCTATGAGGGCACCGGCAGGCTCACCGTCGCGAACGGGGCCACGGTCTCGAACACCAGCAGCACGATTGGCCACAATGGCAGCGGCAACGGCACGGTGACGGTGACGGGCGCCGGCTCGACCTGGACCAACACTGGCGCGCTCACGACCGGCTACTACGGTACCGGCACGCTGATCGTAGAGAACGGCGGCACGGTCACCAGCGCCGCCGCCACGATCGGCTACCAAGGTACCAGCTCGGTGACGGTCGACGGCGCCGGCTCGTCCTGGGCCAATAGCGGCGAGCTTTTTGTCGGCGATTACGGTGCCGGCACGCTGACCATCACGAATGGCGGGCAGGTTACCAGCGGCGCTGCCAATATCGGCTACAATGCCAGCGCCAATGGCACGGTGACGGTCGGCGGGGTCGGCTCGTCCTGGACCGCCAGCGGCGCCATCCAGGTCGGCTACCAGGGTACCGGCACGCTGACGATCGAGAACGGCGCCACTGTCTCGGGCACCAGCGGCACGATCGGCTCCAGCAATGGCTCCACCGGCACCGTGACGGTGACCGGTTCCGGCTCGACCTGGACCAACAGCGCTGAGCTCCATGTCGGCAACTCCGGTACCGGCACGCTGACGGTATCGAATGGCGGAGCGGTCTCGAACACCACCGGTTACGTCGGCAACAACGCCGGCAGCACCGGCACGGCGACGGTGACCGGCACTGGCTCGACCTGGACCAACAGCGGCGACCTCTATGTCGGCTATGGCGGCACCGGAAGGCTGACGATCGAGACTGGCGGCACGGTCTCGAACACGAATGGTTACGTCGGCCACAACGCCGGCAGCACCGGCACGGTGACGGTGACCGGCGCCGGTTCGACCTGGACCAATAGCGGCGACCTCCATGTCGGCAATTACGGCACCGGCGCGCTGAGCATCGAGAATGGCGGCACAGTCTCGAACAGCAACATTGGCTATGTCGGCTACAACGGCGGCAGCGGCACCGTGACGGTGACCGGGGCCGGCTCGACCTGGACCAATGGCAGTAGACTCTGGGTCGGCAACGGCACGCTGACGATCGCGGATGGCGGCGCGGTCTCGAACACCGATGGCACAATCGCCGGAGGGTCCGGCAGCACCGGCACGGTGACAGTGACAGGTGCCGGCTCGACCTGGACCACGAGCGGCAATCTCGTTATCACGCGCGCCGGCGTGCTGAGGATCGAGGATGGCGGCGCCGTTTCGAGCGCCAGTGGCCGGCTCGGCATCAACACCGGCAGCGCCTCGGCGACGGTGACCGGTGCCGGCTCGACCTGGACCATGACTTACGATCTTTCTGTCGGCGGTGTGGGCACCGCCACGGTCACAATCGAGAATGGCGGCAAGGTGTCGAGCGGCTCCGGCATTGTCAGCGGCAGCTCTACCGCTGGCACGATGACAGTGACCGGTGCCGGCTCGAGCTGGACAAATTCCGGCAGTCTTCATGTCGGCTACACCGGCACCGGTACGCTGACCATCGCAGATGGCGGCAAGGTTTCGAACACGGTCGGCAATCTCGGCTACTTTGGCGCCAGCAGCGGTTTCTCCGGCATCGGCTCGGTGACGGTGACGGGCGCCGGCTCGACCTGGACCAATAGCGGTGTGTTGCGTGTCGGCCGCGAAGGTACCGGGACGCTGACCGTCGCGGCCGGCGGCAAGGTCTCGAACACCTCCGGCCATATCGGCGCCAATGCCGGCGGCACCGGCACGGTGACGGTGACCGGTGCGGGCTCGACCTGGACCAACAATGGCACGCTCAATGTCGGCTATGAGGGCACGGGAACGCTGACCATCGCCGCTGGTGGTACGGTTACGAGTGCTGGTGCGGGCGGCCCTGCTGGCTCGATCGGCGTCATGGCTGGCAGCACCGGTACGGTGACGGTGACCGGTACCGGTTCGACCTGGCTCAATAACGGCATGCTCGGCGACGGCGAGCTTTATGTCGGCGCGGCCGGCACGGGCACGCTGACCGTCGAGAATGGCGGGTGGGTCAGGAGTACCTCCGGCTATCTCGGCTATGCCTCCGGCGGCAATGGCACGGCGACGGTGACCGGAACGGACTCGCGCTGGACCGTCGTTGGGCTGCTCGATGTCGGCCGTGACGGCACCGGCACGCTGACCATCACCAATGGCGGGGCGGTCGAGAGCAACGGAACCGAGATCGGACGGAACGGCGCCGGCACTGGCTCGGTGACGGTCACGGGAGCCGGCTCGGCCTTGTACACCCGAGCGATCGCTATTGGGGGGACCAGCGGGAACGGCACACTAACGGTCGAGAAGGAAGGCTACGTCCAAGGCAGGGGAGTGATCTTTTACGGAAGCGGCGGCACGCTGAACCTGCTCGGCGACGCCACGAACGGCCGCGGCGTCCTGGAGATCAACTACCTGACCGCCAACTATGGCACGGTCAATCTGAACGGCGGCATCCTGCGCGCACGCACGAATTCGTCCTGGTTCTTCGACAGCGTCGGCGTGCAGACCATTGGCGCGAATGGCGCCTTCTTCGACAGCAACGGCTACGATATCGGCGTTACCGCCAGCTTCGACGGCGCGGGCGGGCTGACCAAGCTCGGCGCCGGCACGCTGACCTTGACCGGCACGAGCAGCTATACCGGCGGAACGAGCATCCTGGGCGGCACGCTCTCGATCTCGTCCGACGCCAATCTCGGTGCGGCCTCGGGCGGGCTGACGCTGGATGGCGGCAGCTTGCAAGTGACGGGCAGCTTTTCCTCGTCGCGCGCGGTGACCCTGGGCAGCGCCGGCGGCGGCATCGATGTGCTGAGCGGCCAGAACTTCGCCAACAGCGGCACGATCTCGGGCACGGGCGGGCTG